>Ga0207426_1000019_pt1 | contig 558579 bp, 475 predicted proteins | sample AraplaMF_Cvi_mMS_FD_184265 | JGI IMG/M metagenome (GOLD analysis project Ga0207426, IMG submission 184265) | Arabidopsis root microbial communities from the University of North Carolina, USA - plate scrape MF_Cvi_mMS (SPAdes) (version 2) | ecosystem: Host-associated > Plants > Roots >... | reverse complement strand
TGATCTGCGGTAAAAGTTCCGTTGTTCGTTTCTACATTAACCGTTTCTGTTTCATCTGCAGTAATTACCCTGCAATGCTGAAGTATAACACCGCCAGCCTTTTCAAATGCGGCGGCAATACCATACACATATTCTACCGGATTAAACTTTGCCTGGCCATATATTTTCAACGCTTTCAAAAAGGGAATTGGCAAAGGTATCTCCTGCACATACTTTAGCCTTAGCCCGGCTTCTTCCGATGCTGCACGGATTTCTTCCAGCTCTTCTTGCTGCTTTTCTTCCTGCGCAAAAAGGAATGCCTCGGTTTCAGCAAAGCCGCACTCAAGCTGGAACCTGCCGATATTATCTTTGATGAGCCTGATTGCTTCTGTAGTTGCTTGAGCCACCTGCTGCGCAGCTTCTTTATTAAAATTGGATCTGATGCTGGTGTAAGGCGTATCCAGCAGGGTGTTCAGATGCGCGGTAGTGCCTCCGGTTGTCCCAAAACAAAGATTATTACTTTCCAATACCAGGCATTGTTGGCCGGCTTCCTGTAATAACAGCGCAGTGCTGATGCCCGTGATACCGCCACCTACGATGATCACATCATACTTATCGCTGCCTGACTTTACCTTCGAAGGGATATATTCCGGAACGCTGTCCTGCCAAAGACTTTTATTAAATCCATCCCTGTTGATCATATTGATTTTATTAGGCTGATTAAGTTGACTGGTAAAGCGTACACTCACTTCCGGTACGCAGAAATACCAATCAACACATGTCAGCACAAACAATGCACCACTAAGGATTGAGTGATCAAAAAGTCGTTTTCATTTATCAGTGCATGGTACTTATTATACATATCGGGAAATATTGTAGAAAAACTCCGCAAACAACTGTTGATAAATCATTCACAAATAAATCCGGAAAAATACCGGGGGTTGCCCTCCTGGTTGTCATCACAATTCCTTTTAATAAAAATGGTTCAACGTTTGTATAAGAAGGTTTAGACTTAACGGCTTCAATATGAAAAAGAATAAACAGAATAAAACCGCTAAACTGTTCGATCGGTTTTCTTCCAGGGTTACCAAAGCCACCGGGAGCCCTGCGGCTTTTATGATCGCGTTCCTGGTGATTATCGTATGGGCAATATCGGGCCCGATTTTTAAATTTTCCGACACCTGGCAACTCGTCATTAATACGGGCACGACCATTATCACTTTCCTGATGGTGTTTATCATTCAGCAATCACAGAATAAAGACACCATTGCCATTCACTTAAAGCTAAACGAACTCATCGCTTCTGTAGAAACAGCAAGCAACCGCATGATTGATGTAGAAGATCTTACCGCTGATGAGCTGGACATTGTAAAAAAATACTACATCAAACTGTCTGACCTGGCAGAGAAAGACAGAGATGTGCGCAAGACACACTCCATTGATGAAGCGATAGAAAATCACCAGGTAAAAATGAACGCCACCCATACAAAAACGGAAAAGTAATTGATTGGCTTTCTTTTTGATTCTCTGTAATGAAACTATTATTCATACTGATATGACACGAACTATCGGGTTGATACTGATTATACTTGGAATCGCAATGTTAATATGGACCGGCTTTAGTTATACTAAAAAAGAAAAGGTGGTAGATGCCGGTCCGGTACAGATAACAGCAGACAAGGAAAAGACAGTTAACTGGCCGCCTTACGCCGGTGCAATTTTACTGGTTGGCGGCATCGTTCTGATGGCATCTGCTAAAAAAACTACGTAACAATGATCGCTCATTTTAAAAAAATTCAATTATGGGACAAACAAGTAAATCTACTGTTGATAAAGACCGTCATGGTAAGCAGCCGGCTGATGAAAATGAACAGTTCAGCAGTAAAGAAAGACACTTACAGGATAATGCAACAACGGCCACAAAAGACCAATTGAGGGGAGATGATTTTGAGTATGACGGAGAAGAACAAGGCCTTTCACAAGCTGACAATGAACAAAGAAAAAGATAATACACAAAGCAACTGCGGCTGTTGACTAAAAGCAGCCGCAGTTACTATTCTTCTTTATTGCAGAAAGAATGAGCCCGCTTTTATATAGGGAAAATTATACCGTAACTGTTTCCTTTTTTCCTGTTTATTTTTTTAAGGAGCGACACTTCACCTGTGATCTTCGCATGGCATTATAGTTGACATACAGAGACTGTTTTAAAATAAAGAAGTCTCTGCATGCATGAAAATTTGCTTCTCACACTGGGGTTGGTAATAACAGTATCCTTCCTGGTAATACTTGCACAAAAACTTAAAATTGCTTACCCGTTGTTACTGGTAATTGCGGGGATCATTTTTGGATTTATACCCCAGATACCCACGGTGCATATTGACCCAAACATTGTATTCCTGATTATACTTCCACCGGTACTCTTTGATGCTGCACAAAACATCTCCTGGAAAGCTTTATGGAAATGGCGGCGTATCATCAGCGTAATGGCCTTTGGTTATGTATTGCTTACTGCAACTGCCGTTGCTTTTGTAAGTTACCTGCTGATACCTGGTTTTACTCTTGCACAAGGCTTTCTGTTGGGAGCGATTGTATCACCGCCAGACGCCGCTGCGGCTACCTCTGTGCTTCGTCAAATAAAATTACCCAAGGGAATGCGCACCATTCTTGAAGGAGAAAGCCTGTTGAATGATGCTGCCAGCTTAACCATTTTCAGGTTTGCATTAGCTGCGGTGATCACAGGCGCTTTCTCCTGGTATGAAGCATCAACGGGTTTCCTGCTGATCACCATTTCAGGTATTCTTGTAGGCCTGGTGATCAGTTACTTGTTTTATGCTGTTTACCGATGGCTGCCCACTACCTCCAACCTTGATGTTGCTTTATCGCTGGCGCTACCTTACCTGCTTTATATGAGTGCAGAAGCAGTACATTCCTCAGGTGTATTATCGGTAGTAACCGGGGGCATCTTTATCGCCTATCATAATCACTTTGTCTTCACACACAGCAGCAGGTTAAAATCAAGGGCCATCTGGTCTTCCATTGTATTTATTCTTAATGCCGTTATTTTTTTGCTTATCGGTTTCCAGTTGACAGACATTGTACATGGTTTAACAAGCGTTCCTTTAATTAACGCCACATGGATCGCATTGGTCATAACTTTGGTGATTATAGTGATACGCATCATTGCAGGCATCTCCTCTTCGTACTTTACCAGTTTTATCAGTAAATACATCACCGTTGCACAAAGCCGGCCAGGTATCAAAAACCCATTGATCATCAGCTGGATTGGTATGCGCGGTGTCGTATCCCTGGCCTCTGCCCTTTCTATTCCATTAATGCTAAACGGCCATCCCTTCCCTTTCAGAAACCTGATTCTTTTCATCACATTTGTCGTGATCATCATCACCCTTGTATTCCAGGGGTTGACGATCCCCTGGGTGATAAGAAAAATAAAACCGGAATCACTTGCTGATGCCAAGCCGGATGATGTGCAGGTATCAGAAATAGAATATCACCTGATGTCTTCCGTATTAAAGGAAATGGAAGACAAATACAAGGATGATCATGCAAAAAACGAATTACTTAAGAACCGTGTATTGCAATGGCAGTATAAGATAAACCTGATTGATAAAGAACGCCGTAACGAGCAGCCCAAACATTATACAAAAAAAATCATTCTCCACTATAAAAAAGTAATGGGTGAACTGCTGCACCTGCAAAGAAGAGAACTGGATGTATTTCGCAAGAAAGATGGCTATGATGATGATGTTACCGCCCTTATTGAGCGAAGGCTTGATCTTGAGTCTGAAGGATTGAAAGCCGAAAATGAGTAAACCGGCAATGATGAGCGCATAGTTCTTATGACAGCCTTTAATCAGCATTCGCCGATATGTTGTGTAGTTACCCGCAAACAAGACATGTATAATGATCAGCGGAAACAGGTTGTTCCTGTAAGATAAAAATCAGGCATGCTTCTACTGCACTGAGTATAACAATTACTGTTTGATGATTTTCTCTGTCCTGATGAGCTTTCCTGCATCTGTTATCTGCAACAGGTAAACACCTGCCGGTAGCGTTGACAGGTTCAAACGCCATACAGTTCCATTACGCTGAACCGCTGTTACCAAACGCTTTCCGGTATTATTATACAGCGTGACGGAGCTGTTATGCAGCGCTTCAGGAACGGATACATATACCTGGTCTTTTGCAGGATTAGGATATACCTGTACCGCAGCATTGCCACACCACCTGTTTATCTGCAACGTATTGCTATAAGTAAAAGTACCATCTGCATCTGTCATCTTTAACCGGTAGAAAAGCTCACCGGCCTGCGTTGTATAATCAGTATATGTATAACCGCTTCCGTTCATACGTCCGCTGGCAGTTACATCTGCAATGGTGATCCATTTATAGGTCTGATCCATACGTTCAACGGTAAAGCTTTTACTGTTGACTTCACTCAAAGTGTTCCACTTTAATTCAACCGCACAGTTGTTTAACGAAGCAGTAAAAGTGCCGAGCTTAACAGGTAGTATAATAGCTGTACAATTTGACTTGGTATAATATACTCCATTCGCCTGTGTTGCGCAGGTAGCACAGGTTGGTAGCTCCACACTGGCAATTGTTTGTGAATAATAATTGGAAGGTAATCCGTAGGGCGCAGCAACTTCAGCGGCACAAGATTTGGAGCGCCAGTTGCCGATATCTGTTGCAAAGAAAACAGCACTGTTGCTTGTATTATATCCTGCTGTTTGCAAACTACTGTAATGTACAAAGCTCAGGCTTACGGAAGTGTTACCCGCGGTGTTCAAATCTGAATATACCTGCCAGGTACGGGCAACGTTCGGGGTTACCAAAAATTCGTTGGTAGGACTGGTTGCAAAATCATTCACATTTACATGATAGTTATCAGTAGCGCCAGTAGTCACTAACAGGTTGGCCGGTGTGTAACTGTTTGGAATGGCATAACCAACCGGGAAAAGAAAAGATCCTCCATTGGCAATACCGATCTTCCGAACCCTTCCCGTATTGGCATTGGTTTGTATATACCGGTCAGTAGAAGCACCAATCCAGGAAGCAATATTCGTAAAAACAAATTCATTGGTATTCGTAACTACATAACCATTGGCTACATCAAAAGACAATTGCCCGGAGATACGTGTGTTAGTATTAACAAGATTGATATTACTGGTATTCTGTACATGCATCACGATGTTCATCGGTATATCGTTACCATCTATATTCTGTGTTTGTGTAGCGCCGCTGTAAGAAGATAAAGCCGCTCTTGCCGTTAACCACGATGCTGGAACAGATGGTTGTGGTGTAATAAAATTCACCGCATTGCCGGGTGTTCCGGTAAGCGTTCCATTATTTGTTACCTGTGCGGTATTGCCATTCACCCAGTTCTTTCCATAGTAGTTGATGGTTGCACCTGTTGATACCGCAAGTGTACCATTTACCGTTATATCGCCGTAGAGGTTCAACACCGCGCCTGTTTGCAACTCAAGTGTACAGCCATTATCAATCTGCAAAGCACCATAAATATCTACATTGCCGTTAGGGCCGATCGTAATGTTACCGCTTTGGATAATTGCTGGTCACAGCCCAGTGCTGCATTAAAATTGATATATCCAAGATTTTGCAGGTAACCACCGGTAGTTCCGGTAGCTCCTGATTGAGCTGTAGCGATAAGAGTAGTATCAGTAAAAATGATCAGTAAATAAAAAAATGACTTATACATAAACCACAATTAACCTGTTTGTAAAAAATTACCTGTAGTTAGCAACCACCAGCACTTCATCTGATGCATCTGCGCCATAACTCACACGCGTGCCTTTACCCACCCCGGAAGCAACCAGGCAATTCAGTTGAACGGTATAAGTTCCCGCAGCAAGTTCTACTGTATAAGTTCCATTTTGATATTGAAAGCCATTTAATAAGGTGGCTCCTGAAAGAAGCGGGGCAGCAACAGAATTATAAAAAACAGAAGTCGCAAACGCAATATTATCTTTTATTGTTGCAGAGGTAACGGCATTACTGAGCTTAAGCCAGGTTTTTGACAGTCGTGTTACGCCATCCGAAATAGTACCGCCGGTATTATCTGTAAAAGCATTGGAAACAGAATAGCTTATAGAGACCAATGCACGTCTTGGCAAAGTGAAGTTTGAGGTGTAGAGCGTTCCTGTATTGCTTACAATACCAACACCACTGGGGTTGACGATAACGTTTACCGGCGACCCGTCTGCAATAAAATTATCGTTCGCGATAAGAATAGTACTTGAAGGTGCAAGTACCAGATCCCCGTTGCGTGTTGCGTATACAGGCCTTGGGTCTGCATCACCGGATTGATGTACGTTATTATTCGTGCTGTTCAATCCATCAATTCTTACCATCGGAGTCACCGTATTCACACCGGTGGTGCCAATGGCAGTTGATGCAGATGTACCGGACACATGCAACTTTTGCAATGGAGAAGTGATACCTATACCTACATTACCTGCGGGATCTATACGCATCCGCTCAAAGCTGCTGGCGGCACCACTTGTATTAAAGATCAGCGGCTTTGCGGCCTGCGTTCCTATACGCAATGTATCATCTGATGCATACAGATAAGCACCATTACCATACCCCCAGTTATTTTGTGTAAACCCGCTGCTGTTGATACCCAGGTCAATATAATGGCTGGATGAAGAACCGTTGTCTGCCGTTACTACAAGATCACCACTTGCATTAGCACCCGCGTTCTTGTTTTGTATATTAAACTGGAGATAGTTATTGATATTACCAACCGCGTTGACCAGTGTTTGCTGACCGCTTCCATCATAAATATCTACCACAGCCTGAGGATCAGTTGTACCTATACCTAACCAGCCCTCCGGCTGTGTAATCACCATCGCATTGGTGGTGGTTCCGTTTTCTGTTACATCAAAAAAAAGTCCTGACGAATTAGTCGTACCGGCATTCGTGTTGTGCCTGATATCCATTCCATAGTTTGTTGTCGGGTAACCAGCTTCCCTAAAACGCAGCAGCCCTCCCTGACCATCAAGGTTTGCACTACTTTGTATTAATATAGCAGGGTTATTAGTACCCGATGTTGCGTTACCTACCTGTAATAATTCCTGAGGTGTTTGTGTGCGGATACCAATATTTCCCGCTGAAGTTATCCGCATTCGTTCGAGGTTATTGGAGGCCATCACAAAATCCTTTGCATCAGTGGTGCCTATAAAATTATTGTTCACCGTAGCACCAATAGCGGCAGTACTTGCAGTAGTTCCGCTATTGCCGGTAAGCGACCAGAACTGCACGCCGCTGCTCATGCCCACCCAGCCTGTACCATCCCAGTAATACATGCCCTTGCCACCGGTTATCACCGGGTAACTTACATTACTACTGGTAACAGATGTATTGGTATTGTAAATAATCATTGCAGCTACACCTGTTCCCGAAAGCGTCCATGTAGTAGTAGAGGAAAGACTTATCCTGGGAATAAGTAAGCCCTTGTTCGTGCTCTCTAATTCAAGTAATGAACCGGCATTGATGGTTGTTTTATTATCGCCAAATTTTACTTGCGCAGATAAATGATAAGAAGATAACAGGCAAAGCAATATTACACCCGGCATTATACTACAGGCATGTTTCATATGCAGTTGGATTTTAAGTTCACTTTACATACCAGACTTATTCAGTATGGGGTGTTGCTGATCGAATAATATCAGGAAAAAGATCCGACACTAATACTATAAGTCGCCACAACGTTTATGCCTTATTAAAAAGACACCATTATTTTACACCTTAAAAACGCAACTGAAAGAAGCAACAAACTTTACTTTAAATAATTAATAATCAAATATTTATAACAGTCCACATTCTTTAACCAGCTTATTCATTAAACAAATCATTCATTTCGTTCATAACTACATGCTGACCACCTGTCATAAAAAATTCCCGCCTGGAAAAGCGGGAATGTTCAAACTAACTGCGAAAATTAAGAAGTTGTATTTTTTAGATGTTATTTGGTTAAAAGCCCCGGAGGTATTTTACCTACAGCCGAAGGAAAATCTATCCCCATCAGCTTTGCTACAGAAGGCGCAATATCACGGGCATTCATTTCCTGTATGGTACTGCCTTTTTTAATACCCGGACCATGTGCTACAAAACCCGTTTGAATCTCATGAAAATCGGGATAGTAACCATGTGAACCACCCTTACCCGGCTTAACCGCTTCACCCGTAACAGTATTACCAAATGAAGCGCCGTTTTCCCCACTCAATATCAGCGATGGTTCAGGGTTGGCGCCGATTGTTTCCAGTTGTTTTGCTGTTAAGATTCTAAAGAGCTGTTGCTGATCCTGTGGAAGCTGTGCCAGCAGTTGTTTTACCTGTTCAAGTGTTTTGCTGTCATTGTTATCTTTCAGGTATAAATAAGCAGAGCCGCCAACACAGTAAAATTGCGCTTTCCAGTCTCCTGTTTTTACATCATTCAGCAGACCTGCTTTTGCAAGCCATACATTCGGGCTCACGCTTGTTTTTACAGTTACAAAACCATGATCACCTGTTACGATCAATACGGTATTGTCCCATATACCGGCATCAACCAGGGAAGCCTTTATAATACCTACGGCGCTATCCGCATCAGCAACTGCAGCCTTCACCATGTCTCCTTCCCTACCCTGCATATGTTCTGCATGATCAACGGAAAACAAATGGATCGTCATAAGATTCGGCTGATCTTTTTTGATTACATAAGCCGCAATCTTGCCAACGTTCTGGTCTTTGCCGTATTCAATTTTTTCGGCGCCGTTAAACACTTCTTTTTTTAATGTGCTGATAAACCCTTCCGGCCTGCTGTACTGTTCACGCACTGCTTCACCCATGCTGCCAATATCAGGAATATTGTAAGTCACCGGTGCATCTGCAGACACAGGCCAAAACAAAGCTGCAGCTTTCATACCCTTATCCTGCACAGCTTTCCAGAGGGTAGGCACTTTAATGGAACTGTCATTCCAATACATCTTTCCTGTAGAGCCATTGGGTTCATACATGTCGTTATAATATACTCCATGTGTTGCGGGTTGAACGCCTGTAACAATGGTGGTATGCGATGGATAGGTCATGGAAGGTAACACGCTGTTCACCCCCATGGCATGGGCACCATCATTCATCAGCGCCCTGATGTTACCGGCATGCCAGGCGGTATCCAGGTAGAAATCAGGTCTGAAACCATCTACCGTAATAATCACCACATGTTTGGCTTTCTGTGCTATTACGTTGCCTGTTACCATCAGTACAGACAATACAAAGAGAAGTTTTTTCATAAGTCCATCTTCCTGGAATACCAGGTATTTTTATGTACCCAACTATTTTACTACTATCAGCTTTACTTGCGTCGCACTCTTGTACTGTGAGCATATAACCGGGCAATGTGCAACACGCTTAACCTCATTTAGTCTTTTCACTTTTCACCATTCACAATTGACCATTCACCATTCTCCATTCACCATTCACCATTCACTTTTCCCTTTTCCCTTCTCACCATCCCGTATTCTGCCCCAGCTTTGGATTTAATAACCTGTCTGTTTCCGGTATGGGGTAGAGATACATTTTATCTTCCCATTTACGCGGAACGTTATTCAACCATATCAGTTCTCCGTAAGTATCATGCGATAACCTTTGGGGATTGGTAGTGCCATTCACCGTTTCACTTACATTTACATAAGTTACACCACTTACCTGCTGGGCCGGCATGGTTTTATAGAAACATACATCCGGTTTACCATCACCGTTCAAATCCATCGGAACGTCCAGCGCAGGTACATAAAAACCATTCCAGGTTTGTTCCAGTAATTTACCTTTCTTCCATCTTACCAGGTCATAAAATCGCAATCCCTCAAAAGCAAGTTCAATACCACGTTCCCTTCTTATTTCAAGGATGGATGGATCAGCAATCTCCGCAAAATAATTAGTCGTGAGATATGTGTCTGCAACAGTTGGCTTGCTTCCCGTTCCACCGGTAATACCGGCCCTTTGCCTTAACGCACCGATGGTTTTAGCCCAGTCAGCATCTGTTAATGTACCCAGTTCAGCTTTCGCTTCTGCATAGTTCAGCAACACTTCGGCAAAACGGATCATCGGGATGGAGTTTGTTCCCGTAGTTCCCTGTTCATAGTACACATCATCCAATGTCCACTTGATTGGTTGATAGCCGGTGTAAGTGTAAGAGAACACAGGAGGAGCGGCCTGCGCAACACCACCGTTCATTCTTTTATAATCACCCATTCTTATTAACTGCTGAAGACGCAGGTCACGACCCTTTACTTCATTTACAAAAGTTATGGTATCATGGCCGGGCTTATCCGTAAACGAAGTGCCATCTATATTAAGAAAGGTATTGATGAAAGTGCGTGTAAAGCTTAACCTTGAACCATAGGTTGCACTTGTCCACCACCAGGTTGCATCGTTAAATACGCTCAGGTCTTTGTTGCAGATAAAAGCCAGCATTACTTCCGAAGCCACAGGGCCCGGATCTGCAATAAATAACTGCCTGTAAGAATTAGTGGTACCATTTGCTGTATTCAAAGAAAAAGAGGATTGTGTCATCACTGTTTCCGCAGCGCCTGCTGCCTCAGTCAGCCATTTATCGGCAGTGCTTTGCAGGTTATATTCTGTATGATATTTCCTGAAAGTTCCTTCAAACAAACACACCCTCGATTTAAAAGCATACGCTACATACTTCGTAATCAGGCTGCGCGTTTTATCATCTGAAGCGGTAATATTCTGGCAGGCAAAATCAAGATCAGCCAGCACAGAATCCATTACCAATGTACGAGGGTCACGGCCGCTGAACAATGCAGTATCTGTAACACCCATCGGCTTGCCAATCCATGGCACATCGCCAAAGCGTTTTACTTTATCAAAGTAGAACCATGCCCTGAAGAACCTTGCCAATGCTATATAATTTGTATTGATGGCCGCAGCAACTTTCGGGCTGTTACAGTTTTGTATAAAGTAGTTGATGTTTCGCAACTGCGTCCAGTCCCAGCCACTGCTTTGTCTTGAGGTAAAAGCACCCTCCCTCAAAAAATCAGGCACCTGTGTTCGTGCTCCATAATCAACCATATTATCCCCTTCGTAAATGTCTGCACCGGCAGGCAAGCCTTCATAAAAAGAATTGGCATACAATGCGAGACCTTGTTCGCTGCCAAACACCACATCTCCCGTTGCGGTGGATTCCGGTGTCTGATCCAGTTGCTTGCTGCAACCCGTGATCACGAGCAGGGCAAGCAGCAGATATAAACCGCTATATTGATACTTCATAATTGCAATGATTAATTTCTGTAATTAGATCGTTCTTAAAATGTAATAGACAAACCAAAGATGATACTCTTCAGCATGGGATAGTTGTTACCATTACCATTGGTGCCATTAGTTAATACAGCATCTGAACCGCCGGTATTTTCCGGGTCAAGATTATGTCCGTTGATCTTATATAAAGGTGAATGCGTCCAAAGGTTTTCACCGGATACATATACCCTGGCATTGTTCATCTTCAATCTCCTGGTAAGCGTGTTGGGCAGATTATAACCTACCTGTATATTTTTCAGACGTATATAAGCAACGCTTTGCAAATATTTTGTTTGAACCTGGTTCAGCTCTGCGCCGCCACTTTGTGCAGAATAGCCGCGGTATCTTGGAAAGTAAGTGTTTGGATTTTCTTCTGACCATATTTTACCCAACTGTGAAGTAAGCACGTTGTTATAAGGCCTGTTATACTGTCCCCAGAAGTAATCAGCTTCAGCACCGGGCCACCAGTCCTGCTTGCCCACACCCTGGAAGAAAGCGCTGAAGAAGAAATTGTTCCAGCCTGCACCAAGGCTAACACCGTATGTGTAGCGTGGAGTTGTATTACCGATGATCACTTTATCACCGGGTTTGTTTACGGTATTGTCTCCAATATCAATAACGCCATCACCATTTACGTCTTTGAATTTTATATCGCCAGGTAACCATTGTCCGCTGGTAGAAGCTTTATAGAGTTTCTGTTTGGAAGCTTCGCTGATGTTGTCTTTGGTAAAGAAACCATCGGTTACAAAGCCCCATATCTCACCTACTTTCTGTCCTTCATAATAATCAGTCAGGTTTTTATTCGGGTTATTGTATTTAAGTACGGTGGATTGATAGTCTGCAAGTGTTACACGTACATCATAAGTGAAAGGTTTGGATGCTACAGGAAACTGGTCGCTCCAGGATAGTGATAACTCCCAGCCTTTTGTTTCAAGATCTGCGTAATTGCCTTTTGGAACGGTGGTTCCAAATACGGCAGGTAAGGTAACGCCTACGGTAAACATATCCGTTGTCTTGCGGATGTATGCATCACCGGTGAATTGTAATCTTCCTTTTAACATGGCAAGATCTAATCCCAGGTCACGGGTAGTAGAAGTCTCCCAGGTTAACCCGTCAGGAATAACGCCCGGCTGACTTGTACGCTGCGGACGGATACCGTTTAACACACGACCCGATTGTGAAATACCAAACTGTTCCTGGAAAGCATAAGAACCGATATTGCCATTACCCAAAGAGCCATAGGAAGCTCTTACTTTCAGGTCAGTAATTATAGATGGCGATACATTCCAGAATGCTTCTTTGCTTACACGCCAGCCTGCAGACACCGACGGGAAGAACGCATATCGCTGGTTGGTAGGAAACTTAGACGAGCCATCATACCTGCCATCTGCTTCTATAAGATAACGGTCTTTGTAAGAATAGTTCAACCGATAGAAACCGCCAAGTATCGCCCATTTCTCATAACCACCGGTGGTTGTAATACTTTGTCCCAGCGCAAGGTTAATATCTGTTGCATCTGCATAGATTAACCCGTTGCGAAGCGTTTGTAACTGCTTGTAAGTTGACTGTTCATAGTTATAACCAGCCATTGCTTTTACATAATGATCGCCGCCAAACCTTGTTTCATACTCACCATAAATATTCGATGCCAGGTATTGTGTTTGCTGGTAGGTTGTTTGTATATCATTGTAGTTGGTGCCCACATAATTAATCACACCGGGTTTGGTACTATAAGGCACCTGTACGCGAATCTGGTCCTGGTTGTAATTATTATTCAGGAAGGTGAAATCACCTTTAACACGAAACTTGTTATTAAAGAACTGCGCAGTAAAACCGGTTGTATTACGAATAATCTGGCGGCTCATATCAATACCATTTCTTCCGTATACAAAATCACCCACTGTATATGCTGCTGAATAAGTAAGCGTTCCATCAGGATTGAATAGCGGCGCATTCGGATGACCTTCATCAGCTATATTACGCCAGATGCCACCACCTTCACCCACGTTTAACGGGTTATGGTATTTCATGCTGGAAAAATCAAGATTGTTATCGATCCTCAACCAGGGATAAACCTGCACCGTACCTTTAGCGCGAAGGTTATAGATCTTATAGTCATCGGAATTATACCTGAAAATACCATCCTGTCCAAAGTATCTTCCTGTTACATAAAAACTTGCTTTACCGCTGCTGCCTGATACGGAAAGGTTATGCTCAATCGAGTTGGTGTGATCTTTATACAATAGTTTAAACCAGTCGTTGTTTTCATAATATACATAATCGCCTGTAGAAGTCGTATCTGTTTTAGGCAGGCTTGGGTCTCCATCCCTGCGTTGTAATTCTGCAAGGTAAGCAGGCGAAAACTTCATGGTCTTGTTGATGTTCTGAGGTGTTTGCGAATAATCGTTCCATGCGGTCCATGCTTCATTAAACATCTTTGCATAGGTATAACCGTTGGATACGATCTCCGGCATAGCCGTTGGCGACTTTACTGCGTAATTTGCAGAATAGGTAATGCTTGTTTTGTCTTTGGAAGGATTTTTTGTAGTGATCAAAACTACACCAAATGCAGCCCTCGCGCCATAGATGGCTGCAGAAGATGCGTCTTTTAATACAGATATGCTTGCAACATCGTTCGGATTAATCATAGAAGGGTCACCCTGCACACCATCAATCAATACCAATGCACTTCCACCCTGCCCTATTGATGTAGTACCGCGAATATTATAGGAAGGGCTTTGAATAGGTTTGCCATCTCCGGGTTTTAAGTTAAGGTTTGGAATAACACCTTGTAAACCCTGTGATAAATTCGGCAGGGAACGATTCTCCAGAACCTCTGCACTTACCTGGTCAACAGCGCCGGTAAGATTTGCTTTTCGCTGTGTACCATAACCCACTACCACTACCTCATTAAGATTACCCGCCAGCTCCTGCAGCTTGGTAATAATAGAGATTGACCCATTGGCTTTAATACTGTAACCAGACAAGGTCTGGGTTTGAAAACCAACACTGGTAAACGAAAAGCTGTAGTTGCCACGTGCAGACAGTTTTTCAAAATGAAACACGCCGGCCGTATCAGTTTGTGTGCCCTGGGATTGGCCGGTTTCACTGTTTTTGGCAATAACAGAAACGCCGGAAACAGGATCGCCGTTTTCTTTGCGCACAATGCCATTCACGCTACCGGTTTCCTCCTGTGCCAGTGCAGTAATGCACATGCAGCAGATTGCCAGCAATGCCAGGCAAAACTTTCGCTGTACTGTTTTAGTAAAAATCTTCACTCTCATTGATGGATGTTTTTGATTGGTTAAAAAGATGCCCCTTTACGCTGGTAGCAGCGCATTCAACAATGCTGTGTTGCGGGATGAATAATGTATTAGTGCTTTTTCTTTTTTAGAATATAAACGCCGTTTTGTTTTACAATCCTGAGTTTATTAAGCAGTGCGATATCGCCGAGTACTTTTTCAAGAGAATCTTCTGCGCCTATCTTTCCAATAAAGAAGATGTGACTTAGCTCAGCTCTTGAATAAAGAATACGTGTATGATAAATGGCAGCCAGTTGATCAAGCACTTCAGGTAACGTTTGGTTATTGAACACATACGATTCTGTCACTCTTTGCAATGGAGTGTCCAAGACGCTACCTGTTATTGGAGGGCTGCTCTTTTTTTTAATAAAAGTTTGTACAACCGTTGCTTTTTTAATCCTATCGTAGGTTAATTCCTCTCCCGGCGACAGATAATAATTTTCGTCTTCAGCGCCTTTGATTTTAACCAACACCTTTCCTTCTTTAAGCCGAACCTTCAGCTGACTTGCCGTTGGTATGGCGGTTACCTTAAACTCCGTACCCAAAGCAGTTGTATTAATGTCTCCGCTATATACTGTAAAAGGTTTCGCCTTGTTCTTTGCCACTTTAAAATTCGCAATGCCGGTTAAATACACATCACGTCTTAATCCGCTCAACATTTCCTTTTTATACCGAATGGCTGCGCCGGTATACAAGGTAATCAGTGAACCATCGGGTAATGTTACCAGGCTATCTTTTAACTGCCTGTTTGCTATCTCTTCCCAGGTTTCCTGTGGAGGGGTTGCTTTTGCTATTGGTTCCGAAACGCCTGAAGGTCTGCTTCCGATAAAAAATAAAAACACCAATGAAACAAGCACACAGGCTGCTGCAATCATAGGCCACCATCGTTTGCTATTACGAATCACAGGCGTGTCCATTGTTGCATCGGTTACAGTCTGCCGCATTTCTTCACTGTAACCTTCCGGTAACGGAGTAATATCATCAGCATCCTCCCATTCATTCATTAAATAAGGGTGATCGGGGTTTGCTTTTAAATAGGCCGATACCATTGCCGCTTCCTCACTTGTGCAAAGGCCTTTAAAAAATTTCTCTATTAGCTCATCCGTAATTTTTTGCATGAATAAGTAGCGATAAAAGGTATTCAGTTAATATGTACAGTTGATAAAAGGGTTAACCCCTGTTGTTAAGATAAAATAATTTTCAGTTAATACAGAGGGGTTAATGAAAGAAGCAATAAAGGATAGGCAATGCCAGTTGCATTACCTCTTTCATACGCCGGAAGGCTTTGGTAATATGATCTTCTACTGTTTTTACGGAGATGTTTAACTGCCCTGCAATTTCTTTATTGCTGTAGTCGTGAAAGGTTTTAAGGATCAGTATTTTCTTTCTCACCGGTGGAAGCATTTCTATAGCGGCATTCACATGGTTGGATAATTCAAAGCTATTCTGTACGTTACTTGCTACCTGTTCTTCAGGAAGGTTATGTACATGCACCAGTTTTAGTTTTTTACGATGCGCCTCCTTCTCAAAATAATTCACCAGCAAACTATGTGCAATCACGAAAACCTGTTTATCTATCGTGTATTCATCAGACAGTGTATGACGAAATTGCCATAGCCTGATAAAACATTGTTGCGTAAGGTCCTTGGCATCTTCTTCAGTAAAAACTTTCTTTAAAAAGAACCGGAAAGTTTTTATATGCAGTTCATTGTACACGGTAAGAAAAGCAGTATGATCCCCCTCTCGGATAGCAGCAGGTGTTACAGTGGTTAGCATTTGCTTATTCAACAAAATATCCATATCGGCAGGCAAGTTGCAACAGATTAAAAAAACAGCAATCGTTAATAAGTGAATTAACCTAAAGATAAAATAAAAATAATCTTACGTTTTGGCAGCACGCATGTTTATTTAAAAAAATTGCCTTATAATGAAGGCAATGTTACATCTGTGTATAAATTTCTACAGCCATTGAATTCATGCCTTTAAAACCAATCTTTATATTTTATTATCATTTCAAATTCCAGTCAAGTAACCCCTGACGTTTACTTTTGCAAAAAATATTTTCAATGTACCAGGTAGTATTTATCAGGCATGGCGAAAGTGAATGGAACCTGCAGAACAGGTTCACCGGATGGGCAGATGTAGACCTTACCGCAAACGGAGAAAAACAGGCAAGCATTGCAGGAAAATATCTAAAGAAGCAAGGCTTTACTTTTGATCTTGCTTATACTTCCTTATTAAAGCGTGCCATAAGAACATTGCATATTGCATTGGGTGAGATGGATCTTTTATGGATACCGGAAACAAAAGCCTGGCAATTGAATGAAAGACATTACGGCGCATTACAGGGATTAAATAAATCCGGCACCGCAGAAAAATACAGTGCTGAACAAGTGCTTACCTGGCGCAGGAGTTATCAAACCGCGCCACCACCACTGGATGAACAAGATGAACGAAACCCGGTAAACGATATTAAATACCGCGGTATAGACAAAACATTACTCCCGCTTACGGAAAGCCTGGAAACAATGACGCAAAGGGTGATCCCCTATTGGCAAAAAGAAATTGTTCCGCATATTCTTGGTGGTAAAAAGATCATCATCTCTGCACACGGAAACACACTCAGAGGGTTGGTAAAATATTTAGACAAGATGAGTGATGAAGCGATTGAATCCTTTGAAATTCCTACCGGCGTACCACTCTTGTATGATCTTTCTGATAAACTTGAACCGCTGAAACACGCTTACCTGCGGGAAGATATTCCTGTATAATTTTTTTATACAAGACTTGCAGTTTTATTGGTACGATGCTTGAATAGTTTGTACTGAGCAATTAACCAACGGGCATGAATTTAAAACCGAAAGCAGTACTTACAGAGAAAGAGGTAAATGACGGATTGAAACTTGTTATTGTGGATGGCCTTGCATCTGAGGCAATGAACGCGCTGATCAGCGGTGCATTTCTTGTAGCATTTGCATTGTTATTAGGTGCATCCAACTTCCAGATTGGTTTACTGGCAGGGTTGCCTACTTTCACCAACATCTTCCAGTTAATATCTATATGGCTTGTAAGAAGGTACAATAACCGCAGGGCGGTAAGCGTATTCTGCTCCATCATAGCCCGTACACCACTTATTATTACCGGGGCGCTTGTACTCATTTATCCCAATACATCAATTAGCCTGTTAATATTTTTTCTTTTCTTTTATTATCTCTTTGCCTCTATTGCCGGGCCAAGCTGGAACTCCTGGATGAAAGACCTGGTACCGGAAAAACGGCTCGGAACTTTTTTTGCCAAACGTACCAGCCTGATGCAAATCACCAACGTAGTGCTAAGTCTTATCATGGCCTTTGTGATAGATTATATTAAAGACCATTATCCCGCAAACGGCGCATTGCGTACTTATGCATGGATGTTTGTTGCAGGCGGCATTATTGGCTTGACGGGCGTGTTATTTCTTTCCAGAACGCCGGAACACTCTTCTGTGCTGGAGCGTGAAAATATCTTTACCATGCTGAAGCGTCCGTTAAAGGATGGTAATTTCAGAAGTCTGCTGCTGTTTAATTCAGCCTGGGTATTTGCCATCAACCTGGCAATCCCTTTTTTTACAGTATATATGATGAAGAGTATTGGCCTGTCGATTTCTTATGTGATAGGTTTTACAGTGCTAAGCCAGATCACAGGAATTATTGCAGTGCGGTTCTGGGGCATTTTCGCAGACCGGTATAGTAATAAAACCATCATCGCCATTGGTGCGCCACTTTATATAACCGTAATTATCGCGTGGTGCTTCGTTGGTATCTACACACATCTGTATGCCAACCTCATCTTACTTGCAGTGATACATATTTTTATGGGCATCGCCACATCAGGAATTAACCTCTCACTTACAAACATTGGTTTAAAACTGGCGCCTAATAACATGGCGATTGTATATCTGTCAGCTAAGAATATTATTACCGCTTTCTTCTCTTCAGTTGCTCCGTTAGTGGGCGGTATACTTGCCGATTTCTTTGAGCGCCGTCATATTTCTATTGATGCACAATATGCGGGGCCAAGAGTGAATAAAGTGTTTCACCTGCTCTCCTTACATGAGTGGAACTTCCTGTTTCTTATCGGTGCACTGCTGGCCATCGTTGCCCTGCAATTATTGGTTCAGGTAAAAGAATCAGGTGAAGTAGAAAAAAGTGTGGTGGTTCGTATCATGCGAAGCAGTCTGCGCAACAATCTGAAAGATAATTTTATCACCGGTAATTTATTACACTGGCATGATCAGTTGTGGTCTTTGGTAAGAAAAAAACCAGTAGCAGATAAAACATCCACTCATTAGTTTTGACTGCAAAAACATTTATTTTACCTCCCAACACCTAAACATAAACTGTAATGCCAGATAATGTTCTTCCATTATTGGGGTTTCGTTAACCCTTTTTGACCATTCAATATGCTGTCGAATCCCTACTTTTGCGGGTTTTATGAAAGATATGAAGACGTATTTCAGGCTATTGTCGTTCGCGAAACCTATCGGAAAGTATGCATTCCCTTATATTATTTTCACACTTTTATCTGTAATATTCAGCACCTTAAACCTCGCATTGCTGGCTCCGTTATTAAACGTTCTTTTTATTAATACAGCCCAGAAACTGCCCGTACGCCCGGAAAATTACCTGGACATTTTCAAAATGTTTAACTACTACGCCATCTGGATCAAGAATAATTACGGGGCGCAGGTTACGCTTGAATTTGTGTGTATTTGTATTGTCACTTCCGTATTCTTAACCAACCTTTTCCGGTATTTCTCTGAGAAGACAATGGAAGGCCTTCGCATTTATACTTTGCTAAACCTGCGCAGGAATGTTTTTAATAATGTAATGAATCTGAACCTTGGCTACTTTAATAATGAAAGAAAAGGAGATATCATCTCCAAGATAGCATCCGATGTTCAGGTGGTACAATTTTCAGTTACAGGTACATTACAGGTGGTTTTTAAAGAACCGGTGACCTTTCTTGCCTACCTGGTAATGCTGTTTCTTATATCATACAAACTAACCCTGCTATCTATGCTGGTGATACCTGTATCAGGCTTTATTATTTCCCGTATTGTAAAACGGCTGAAAGAACAGGCTGTAGCATCACACGAATCCTATGGCACAATGATCAGCTATCTTGACGAAGCTTTGAATGGCATGCGGGTAATAAAGGCATTTAATGCGGTACGATTTATAACAGGCCGTTTTGAATCTGAAAACCAGCGGTATTCTAAAATTATACGCTCCATGGCAAAGCGGCAGCAGCTTGCATCTCCCGTATCAGAATTCCTTGGGGTGCTGATGGTTGCATTTATTGTATGGTATGGAGGCTCGCTGATTTTATCCGGTGGAAGAAGTGAATTAACGGGTGCTGATTTTGTTGCTTATATCGCGCTGTTTTCACAGATCATGCGCCCGGCCAAGGCTATTTCGCAGGCATTCAGTAATATTCACTCGGGTATCGCCGCAGGTGAACGCGTATTAGGATTGATTGATGAAAAGCCGCTTATTGTTGATGCGCCGGGCGCAGTTACGATCACAGATTTTGATGAATCAATCCGCTTTGAAGATTTATCTTTTGCATACCAGGAAAAAAAGATTTTACAGAACATTAATTTGATTATTCCCAAAGGTAAAACAGTAGCGCTGGTTGGCCCTTCCGGAGGAGGCAAATCAACCCTGATGGATTTGATTCCAAAGTTTCTTGAACAGCAATCGGGAACAATTTACATAGATGGAAAAGATAGTAAAGCGATCACTGCTGATTCACTTCGCAGCATGATGGGTATTGTAAACCAGGAATCCATTCTTTTTAACGACAGCATCTTTAACAATATCTCTTTTGCCCGGCCGGATGCCACAATGGAAGAAGTAGAAGCTGCCGCTAGAATAGCCAATGCACATGAATTTATCCTGGCCACGGCCAATGGCTATCATACGAATATCGGCGATAAAGGTGTAAAGCTTTCGGGTGGTCAAAAACAACGCATCTGTATCGCGAGGGCCGTATTAACCAATCCACCCATTATGTTGCTGGATGAGGCAACGTCTGCATTAGATACTGAATCTGAGAAGATGGTGCAGGAAGCTTTGACCAACCTGATGAAAAACAGGACTTCTTTAATTATTGCACACCGTTTAAGTACTATACAGAATGCAGACCTGATCATCGTACTTGAAAGTGGCAGGGTTGTTGAACAAGGCACACACCAGGAGCTATTGGCAGCAAAAGGCCTTTATAAGAAATTGATCGAAATGCAAACGTTCAGTGCTGTTTAGTAGCCTATAAAATTACTATTGCTGAATTTTACAGTGAACATTATTCATGTTTCTATAAAACAAGATTTTTACACTAACGGTGCAACGATGTTCCGTTGCAGGTGGTCTGTTACCTGATCAACATTTTATAACCGGGTACTTATGAGCCGGCCAATATCTTAAAAAAAATAAAAAATTTCTTCCCTATAAAAATGAAAGGTTACCGGAACAAACATTTTTAAATAATAGTTCGTTCTGTATCCTTTAGAGTAAATATCTAGACTAATGACAAAAAGTATATCTGTAGCACTTGTTATTTCTACTTATAACTGGCCGCAGGCTTTAGGGCTGGTGCTGGAAAGTATTTTGCAGCAGGAGGTGATGCCGGATGAAGTAATTATTGCAGACGATGGATCTGCTTCTACAACAAAAAACCTGATTGATTCTTTTAGAAGCAGGTTCAATATACCCCTTAAACATTTCTGGCACGAAGACAAAGGTTTTAGAAAAACCATTATTCTTAACCAGGCCATAGCAGGCACCGGTTGCGAATATATTATTGAAATAGACGGAGACATCGTACTTCACAAAGCTTTTATTAAAGATCATTTAAAGGTTGCGGAGAAAGGCTACTATATCAGGGGTAGCCGGTTAATGCTATCTGAGGAACACAGCAACCATGCACTTCGTTCAGGCAGGCTGGGAAATGTATCCGCCTTTTCAAAAAAAGTAAAGAACAGGTTTAACGGTTTAAGAATACCTTTTCTCGCCTCTTTAGTAATTAAGAAAAGTAAACGCTCACGCAATTTCAGAGGATGTAACTGTGCTTTCTGGCGGGCAGATTTTATACAGGTAAATGGTTATAATAATGAGATGAGCGGCTGGGGCCATGAAGATATAGAACTGGCTGCCAGATTTATTAATGCCGGTCTTTTACAAAAGAAAGTAAAAATGATTGCGATCTGTTATCATCTGCATCATACAATACTGGACAGACAGCATGAAAGCATGAACTTCACTATTTATACCCGTACGCTTAACCAGGGCATCAGGTATTGCTCAAAGGGTTATAACAGCTACCAGAAACAATACAGCTAGTAACAGCATCTTAATAATTTTCCACCGGTTTGTTCTGAAGGGGGATGGATGCGGCTTGTTGAAACCCATATCTATCCTCAGGGCAAAATTGCCAATCAGTCCTTGTTTTAATGAGGTGAACAGGTAGCTGATTTCATAAGCATTCTTTGCATACATTAACTGCCATGCTACCCCGATGGAATACGTTTTTCCAATCAAAATCCCTTTCAACCAACTGGTAAAAAATTCCGCCAGCAACATTGCAATAAAAAAACAAGCAACCCATAAAGGTTTGCCTATCCATAAAGCAAGTGGTAAGAGTAATAGCAATAACAAGCTTGTTTCAATGGTATTTGTAAAGTCACGAAAAGTATAACGACTGATAGGATCTTTACGCAGCAACTGGCTGGCGCCGGCACCATAACTCATTACCCTCGCTGTCTGCGGTTTGCCATCATCCCACCAGTGATGATGTGCTATGGCTTCAGGCAAAGAGATGTATCTTTCTTTAAACAGGAGGCTATTCCTGGTAAGAAAATCCATGTCCTCCGAATTCACAAGATGGGTATCAAATAATCCCTGGTCTACCTTGGCCCTGTTCAACATCACATTGGCGGTAGGCGCCCAGGGCACATCAGGCTTTCTTTCAGCTTCGGTAAAACTGCCGATGGTTCCGTTAATGGTTAATGCAAGAGTGGCGGTGTTAAATGGTAGAGGAAAATAAGTAACACCCGCAAACCCTATCGCATCTTTATTTTTACGTATCGCCCCTGCATAGGTAAGTAACAGGTTGCTTTCCGGCCTGATATCATCATCAAGAAATAAAATCCATTTTCCCTGCCCGGCAAGCATACCAACATTACGGGTGCCGGCTGCCCCAAGATTCTGTTTGTTTATAATGAGGTGTATTTCGCCTGAGTCATTAAGTTTTTTGATAGCAGCAGGCACCTGGGCATCAGGATTATCGGCAATGATATATACAGCCACCTCAAAATCTACCGGGCGCTGGAGGTTAATTAGCCCCAGCAGATAATTTTCTTTTAACCTGTAAGATGGTATCACAATATCTATACAACTTTCCTTCATATAATACAGTAAGATGCTACAGTTAAGGTTCTCGCAGAATTCTTTTTTTAATTTGCTTGAATACAAGTCTTAAATACACCGGCCAGCCCATGTATTTTTTTATGAGCGTGTTTTTTTCTTTATTAAACAACTCATCTTTATTTAAAGAGGAAAAACCATTCATATTGTACCTGGCAATAAAAACCGGGTGATACTCTTGTTTAAAATCATTGTCTCCCCACACTACTATATTCAACGCGTAGTCGGCCAGTACTTTGTATTTAAGCTGGTAATGATATTTTTTAAATACCGATGAAGGGTATATAATTGCCTGGTGATTCATACAATATTTTGCCAATCGATATTTACTAAACCTGCCCGTAAGAATAATAAAATCCGGTTTAACGCCCGCATCATAGTATTCCTTGCTATCGCCATAATAAATTGTATCAGCATCCTGTAGTTTTGCCGCCAGTTCACTAAAGCCGGGCAGCAAAATATCATCTGCTCCCAGAAAATGTAACCATTTCCCTTTTGCAATTTTTGCACCTTTATTCAGCGCATCATAAATACCTTTATCAGGTTCAGAAACAAGGGTCAGTGGTAGTTTGTCAAACGCCTTTGCAATCTTAACCGTATCATCTGTACTGCCACCATCTATTACAATAATCTCAATAGAAGTGAATGCCTGTGCAGCAATAGATGCAAGACACTCTTCAAGAAATTTTCCTGCATTATACGTCGCAATGATTACGCTTACAACAGGCTCATTTTTATCTGCTATTTTCTTTTTTTCCGTCATTGTATTCATAACTACCTCACATTCCAATACAGTTTTAACTGCGCAAGATACTAATCCGGCAACACACTCTATTTTCAATTATGGCAGAACTCCTCTCCTTTATACCTTTTTACATTTTTTTATAACATTCGCAAATAGCTTTCTATGCTGAAAGATGCTCATACTTGTATTACAGAATATAACTTTACATCTATGTCAGCACCAAAGCAGTTATGTGTTATAATACCTGTTCATAAAACACAGCCACTACCGGCAGAAGTGGCTTCCTTAAAAGCTTGTGCCCGCTGGCTGAAAGCTTATGACTGTTACCTGCTGCATCCCAAAGGAATGCCTGTTGATGCGTACCAGGCAATTTTCCCAGCACTTAAATCACAACCGGTATCTACAGCATGGTTATCATCTGTTCACAGCTACAACCATATGAAACTTGATCTTCGTTTTTACAGGCTTTTTGAAAACTATCAGTACCTGCTTACTTATGAATTAGACGCTTATATTTTTAGTGATCGCCTGGCAGACTATCATGCGTTCAGTTTTGATTATATAGGCGCACCGCTTTTTGAAGGTTACGGCAATGCTACTGCTGATGCAGCGATTATTGCCGGAGGGAACTCGGGGTTTTCTGTCCGAAAGATCGAGTCTTGCATAACAGTGCTTAACACGATCAGTAAATATCAACGCCAATGGAAAATCTTTCACTTGCTTGAATCAAATCTCGGCCCTTTCAGACAAAGAATACATCGTTCCCGCCTGAATAAGAACGGTATCTTTTTGCATCATGACCTGTCTGCATTTTTTAAAGGGAAATACTTTCATGAAGACATGGTTTGGTCGCAGGCCATCCCTGCATTGTTTCCTTTTTTTAAGGTAGCTGACACAGAAAGCGCACGTGAGTTTAGTTTCGAAGTGAATCCTGAAAAGCTCTACCGTTTAAACGGGCAGAGGCTTCCGCTGGGCTGCCATGCATGGACGAAGTTTCCCGACTTTTGGGAAAATTTCATACCAGAGATTTAACATCTTGCTGCATTATGTAAATACTGCTTTTACCCCCCTTTAATGCAGATGCAGTAAATTGCAGCGCTAAAATATTAGATACTGAAAAGCATTTACCACAAAGATGGATGGATATATAGTGAAGTCTCCTGTATTGTTGCTAATCTTTAACAGGCCGGATACCACACGACAGGTATTTGACCAGATAAGACGGGCCCGGCCAACGCGTTTATATATTGCTGCAGATGGCCCCAGGACGACAAAAGAAGGAGAAGCAGTACTTTGTGAAGAAGCACGCACCATTGCATTGGAGGTTGACTGGCAGTGTACGGTAAAAACATTATACCGGGATCAGAACCTTGGCTGCAAGAAAGCAGTACACACTGCAATTAACTGGTTCTTTGAGCAGGAGGAAGAAGGTATTATACTGGAAGATGACTGTTTACCGGTAAGTGATTTTTTTTATTTCTGTGATAGCATGCTTGAGCATTACCGGCAGGATACACGGGTAATGAATGTTACAGGCACAAATCTTCAGTTTGGTAAAAAGTGGGGCAACGCAAGCTATTATTTTTCGCGATACAGCCATATATGGGGATGGGCAAGCTGGCGCAGGGCATGGAAAGCTTATGATGTAAATCTTGAAAAATATAACGAGGAAGAAGCACACCGGTATCTCTCCTATCTGTTCGATGATATGTTCCTGCTAAAAGGCTGGATGGATATTTTCAGAAGACTAAAAGCCGGGGAAATAGATTCGTGGGATTACCAGTTTAATCTGATCACTTTTTTTGAGAATGCATTATGTGTAACACCTAATGTAAACCTTATCAGTAACCTTGGTTTCAGACCGGATGCTACACATACCTATAATGTTCATATGTTTCATGCCAGCCTGCCTGCAGGTAAGCTGGAAAAACCCATTATACATCCTGATTATTTTATTCCTGAAACGGAAGCTGATTATTTTTTCCTGAAGAAGGATTTTTACCTGGAGCCAATGTGGAAGCGACACAATAAAAAAACGAAACGTTTCAAAAGATGGCTCAGAGGGTTATTGAGATAATTTATTTAATTCAATGTTGCTAAAACAGCATGCATACATCTCTGATTACAGATTATTCTATTGTTATATGCACGTATAACCCTGAGGAACGTATTCTCAGGCGCTGCCTTGCGGCCGTTGCCCAACTGGTCAGGAAGACATTCATTACAGAAACAATTCTTGTAGATAATAACAGCAAACAACCGGTAAGCGAACTAACCTGTGTTCAGGAATTCCGTAATCACATACCAGCCTTTAAGGTTATTCATGTAAAACAACAAGGTGTGCAGCACGCACGAATTGAAGCCATCAAACAAGCTACAGGCAACTACATCGTATATATTGACTATGATAATGAACCAGCAACTGATTATCTTCAACAACTTGGCATACTCAACAATAACTATCCTGAGGTAGGCGCCTGGGGGCCAGGGCATGTACACGTTGATTTTATTGATGGCGTAGCGGATGATATTGCAGGCTTTGCCCGTGGTGCATTCCAGGAAAGACATGATAACCAGATCAGCTTTTCCCGGAATGAGCAGTGGCAATATTGCTATCCTTTCGGTACAGGCCTTTGTACCAGAGCGGAAATACTCAGAAATTATGTAACACAGGCTGAAAAGGGGCTGTTTACATTACCCGGCAGAAAAGGAAACAAATTAACCAGCGGAGAAGATACTCAAATGGTATTGCTCTGCCTGCAAATGGGCTATGCTGCCGGTGTTGCACCTGGTTTAAAATTAAATCATATTATACCGGCCAGTCGTGCCAATAAGCGCTACCTGGAACGACTTATATATGGAACTTATATTTCCTATCACACCTCGCTGTTGCAGGTTTTTCCGGGGCAAAGAGGCAGTATTGTTCATGATTTAATGTCGCCCTCAACATTTGCAAGACTGGCACTAAAGAAATATTTGCGGATGTTATTCAGTAAAAATCAAAACAGAAAATTCAAGCTGATTGAGTTCATTGCCTCCAATGCAGGGATGTACGAAGCACTAAACAAGCCATTACCGGTTTTGGTTCAGCAGGTGATCAGGCAATTACAAGTGGTATAAGTTTCTTTAAAAACAGCACGAACAATGGTTATAAGTAACGATAAGAAAGCTGCGGGTGTATCAGTAATTATTTGCTGTTATAATAGTGCTACGAGGCTACCGGATACTTTAAAACATCTGGCTGCACAGGTTGTTCCTGAAGATCTTAAATATGAAGTACTGTTAATCAATAACGCCTCCACTGATCGTACTTCAATTATTGCTGCAGAAATATGGCAACAGCTTCAACGTTATGATGTTCCGTTTCGTATTATAGACGAACAAAAGCCCGGTCAAATGCATGCCCGCATAAAGGGCGCACAGGAAGCCGGTTTTGAATATCTTGTTTTTTGTGATGATGATAACTGGCTGAACAAAAATTATGTATACTATGCCTTCAAAACCTTGCATGAAAATTCAACAGTAGCTGTTTGCGGAGGTCAAAACCATCCTGTTACAGATGCTGCAGCATATCCTGATTGGTGGGAGCCATACAAAGACAAATATGCATTGGGTGTACCTGCACCTGTTTCAGGAGATGTAACACATCGTGGCTTTATCCTGGGTGCAGGTTTAACCACAAGAAGAAGCCTGTTCCTTGAAGCCTTTTCACCAAAATATCCCTCTCTTTTAAACGGGAGAAACGGTGAAAGTTTAAGTACCGGTGATGACTTTGAATATTGTAAAAGAACATTGTTATGGGGTTACCATCTTTACTATGAACAGGAAATGAAACTTCAGCATTTTATACCAAAAGAAAGGCTAACGGTTGATTATCGTAACAGGCTTATGAAAGGTATAGAAGAGGCGGGTAAAATTCTAAGCGAATATGACTTTGCTCAATATATCAAACAAAAACATGGCTATAAGAACAAGTTTAAAATCTGGCTGCTGGCACCGATGAGAATTTTTTTTGCAAAGCGAGGCTGGTCAAACCGAAAAGCAGATGAAGAAGCGTTAAAGCTTTTTTACCTTACCTCTTCCAATAAAGAAAAAGATCCGAAAAGGATTATTATTAAGCAACTACTCAATCACCGATAATATGTGGTTTAAAAAAAAGAAGAAAGAAGTTTACATACCTCAACAATCACTATTTAAAATATACTCTTATTATAACAGCAATGTAAATAAAGAAGTTCCCGGTTACCAGAAAGCGGTTTTCAACAAATTCGGGTTAAGTATTAATCATGTATTTGATGACAGGTACACTGAGCATGGCGATTTCTTAAATGATATTTGCAAACGAGTTACCGATACAGACTACCTGATCATTTTTGATATAGACTGCATACCCACCAGCAAAGAATGGTTACAACTCTTGCTGAATGACCTGCTTAAACCACGCACTATCGTTGGTGCGGCACAAACAGCCAATCATTTAAGAGACGCGAAAAATTTATATATATCTCCTTTCTTTTTTGCCATTTCAACCGCTTATCTGAAGGAGCTCAATTATCCGGATTTAAAAATGACCGATGATATGGATGGCGGTCAAAATCTTACTGAGGTGATTACAAAAGCCGGAGGTAATGTTAAATACTGGTGGCCCACACATATTGAGGAAGAGAAATGGTACCTGCACCATCCTGAATATAATATATTTGGGTTAGGCACCACTTACAACAATGCTATCTACCATGCATTTTATTCCAGGGATAACCTGTCAGAACGTTTTATCGCAAAATGCAAAGCAATACTGGCAGCAGACTAGCCGGTTCATCACCGGAATTTTCCCATTTTAATCCACCCATCTTCCCAATTCTGGACAAATGATCTATTGCCAGCGCTATAAGTGATTGTTTATCAGTAATTCTATTTTCCGGCATTCTACTTGAAGATTTTAACCGGTTCTTAATGAAAAACGTTTAACGAGAGGATGCACTAACCGCAGACTCTCAAAAAAATCTTCTCTTCTCCTTTAAATTACCGCATATGTGGACACTACTTTCTTCCGCTACAGACATTAAAAAAGGTATGGAACTCTTACGTTCTGCCGATGCATCAACAGGTAAAGTGTTTAAAGTAATTGACATTTCAGACAACCTGATGTTTCTTATTACCCTGAAGTTCATTACGCCAAAAGGCGAATTTTATAATACCTCCGGCCGCAGCCAGGTGCTTTCGTTTGAAAAAGCAAAAGTCTCGCAATCCGGGTTTTATTATGAGCATTAGTTGAAAATACCAGCCCCGGCAGCCGGTTGCAGCATCACCAGCTATTGATAAATAGAGCGCTTGCGCCTTAAAATTGAACAGATTATCAATCCGTACTCACGTTTTTTACGTATTTTCAAATTCCAATATTTGGCAAATGAAAAACGAAAACAACCATCTTGAACAATTGGCATTTCAGGCATATCAACTCTCTGTTCAAAACAATGCACTTTTAAGAATGCTGCTGGCAAACCAGGTTCGTATCATGAGCCATATCGGTATTAAACCGGGCAGTTCACAACCATCACCGGAAATGATCGGAACAAGCGTTCTGAAAGATCTGGCAGAACTGGACAATTACATGTTTAAAGTGGGTATCATGGAATCTGATTATCATCGTAAATCAAATATCGATTACGAATTCTTTGATAATAAGCAGAATTAATATCCGGCAAAAACTACACAGCATATCAGCTACCTGTGAAAAGACATCACCAACAAAATCCGTTTGAATATGACGCCTGAGCAACACCTTACCAGGTTTATGAATGTCTATAGTACGGCATTGAGAGACCTTGAAAATGGAATAGATGCAACGCCGCATCTTCCTGCAATCGCTTCTATGATCACTGAACTTGCAGTAATGATTGAAGAAATAAAAAAGACTGAGGGCAGAACCCGCGGGTACAGGGCATTAAAAGATGAACTGGCCGCTCTGCAGGAAAGAATCATACGCAAAGCTCCGGTGACCGCTTAAGCCTACATGCCGGCATAAATAAGCAATGCCAGCCCGGCAATAAAGAACAGGAACATACCTGTTATCAGCTTCCCAACGCCAGCAGGGGCATGCTTAAATTCTCTCCATACAAATACCCCCCACAACGCGGCCACCAATGTAGCGCCCTGGCCCAGTCCGTAAGAAATTGCAGGCCCGGCCTTACCAGCCGCTATCAGGTTAAACGAATTTCCCAGCCCCCAGATAAGACCGCCCAATACACCCGTTAAATGCGTACCAAAACTGCCGCTGAAATAGGCCTTATAACTGGTAGGCACACCCGCAAAAGGCTTTTTAATCAACAGGGTATTAAATAAGAAGTTACTTAGGAATATTCCTGCAGAAAAAATAAACACTGCAGTATAAGGGGTCATCTTACCAGGTTCAGGTTGTTCAAAATTTTCAAGGTCCATAGATGCCGCTACAAAACGATAAAAGAAAGACATTAACAGCCCTGCTACAAGTGACAACAAAATTCCTCTCGTAGAAACTTTCGCATCACCTGCACTTGACTTTTTATAAGCTACCGCATTTATAACAATTGCAATGGCAATCAGCGCCACCCCGGAAAATATGAAGAGCGGGTTTCCTTTCTCGGCGCCTGCATAATTTAATACTACACCAAGTACCAGCGCAAGGCCAATCCCGATAGGAAATGCCACGGCCATCCCGGCAATGGCAATCGCGGCTGACAGTAAAATATTGGCCGCATTAAAGATGATTCCTCCCAGCAATGCGCTGCCGATGTTAGCGCTTGTTGCCTGTTGCAGGTCATCCAAGAAAGGCCTCCCCTTGTCGCCCATACTGCCAAGTGTAAAAGCAGACAGCAAAGAAAAAAGCAGGATACCTATCACGTAATCCCAGTAAAATAATTCAAAGCGCCAGCTTTTACTGGCAAGCTTTTGCGTGTTTGCCCAGGAACCCCAGCAAAGCATGGTGATCACACAAAATAAAATAGCGGTAGCATAACTGTTTACAATAAACATGGCAATCGTTGGTTGGTGTGTAAGATAATTGTTAGTTGTCCCGTCTGCACTGCTGCTATCCCGCATTGTTGCGTCGCACACTTGTACCTTATATCACCGTGCAGCATTGGGCAAAGGGTGGCTTTATTTGTTAACCGGTTGCGCGGCAAGTACAATGTATTGCCAGCTTCGCAATTCATAATTATCATCAGGGTTTAACAGCCTGATGGTGACTTTATGTTTAGCAGCAGTTAAAGGATACTTCCAGAAAAGATCATAACGCCGTGTGGTAAAACTGGTAGGCAATTTTGCAGTTTCTATCTTCTCTCCATCCACATATAATTCGGCTTCAAACACATAGTCTTTTAATGATGTATTTTTCTTTCGTACCTCACCCGTTACCATAAAACCGGTGCCTTCAAATTCAAAACTTACTTCCTTCTGAATATTATTGCCAAACTCTTTTCTTTCTACCGGGTAAAGGTGCGGAAAACCCTGCTCCAGCTTTACGGCTGCAGGTGTTTGTGACGGTATGCTGATGTTATCGCCATCTACGGTTCCGCCGTTGCTTTTGATGTTCATCAGCGCATGCTTCAGTCCAAGTTCATATACCTTATTTAAAGAAATGGTGGTGTATTTAAAATCTATGTCTTCCGCTTCTTTCAAACCCATTTTCCAATAGGCAGGAATTTTTTCATAGCCAAGCAATGCGCCTAATACACCACCTACAGAAGAAGGATTACAATCGGCATCCTGTCCTGCACGGGTAGCTATTTCCAGAGACTTTCCAAAGTCGCCATTGCCATATAACAAGCCCAATACCACATAAGCTGAATTTACTTTGGCATCAATATTAAACGGCGTAAAAATACCTTCGGGGCAGGCAATATCACTGGACCATTTACGCTGTATTTCAAACCAGGTCTGTTTCCAGTCGTTGGGATATTTCTGGTGCCAGTTGATCACATCACTGATACATTGATAATAGGTGCTTTGCACAGGAATAGTTTTCAGTGCTTCTTTTACGATATACTGAATATCATTTGAAACAAATGCCAGCGAATACATTGCCCCGATATATACGCCGCCATACCATCCATCACCATAATTCATGATGTGCCCGATCTTATCGCTGATGGCAGAGGCAGTGTTGGGCATACCCGGGCTCATTAACCCGGCATAATCCGCTTCAATCTGGTAATCGATATCTTCTGCATGCGGGCTGTGCAGCCAGTTACCGCTTTCAGGCGCTTTGATACCATTGAGGATATTATATCTCGCCGCCTGGTTGGCATGCCATAAAGCATAACCGGCATTGGCAAAGGCATTGGCGAATGAATCCACAGGAGCCTGCAATCCATATTTCTCAAACACATCTACAAAAGTGAGATCCATATACAGATCATCATACAAACCGGGGTTATTTACCATGGTATGTTTTAAATAACCATCATACCACAGCAAAGGCTGATAGTCCTGTATAAAGGTTCCGTTATATCTAAACTCGTAAGGGCCGCCAAAAGTAACACCAATCGTTTGACCGGCCCATCCACCTTTGATCTTGTCCTGCAATTGTTGCCTGGTTAAGCTGATTGTTTTTTGTGCGTTGGAATAGCCGGCTAAAACTAACGCCAGCAATGGTAATAGCAATTTTTTCATATGTTGTATTTGGTAACTGTCTTTTTATAGTACAGGTTCAGCGATGAGTTCTTTTCTGTAAGGGGCAGAAGCCTGCGCACCCAATCTTGTAACAGAAATAGCAGCAGCGCGGCTGGCAAAAGCCACGGCCTCCTCTAACGGCATTTCTTCATTCAGTGCAACTACCAGTGCGCCGTTAAACACGTCTCCGGCAGCCGTTGTATCAACAGCTTCCACACGTGGGGCAGGTACCAGGGTAAACACATCCTCATGCAATAACAATGCACCCTTATCACCCATGGTAATGATTACAGAAGGCACTCCTTTTTTATTTAAATAAAGCGCCGCCTGTTTGGCACTCTCCGCATCGGTCACATTTATACCGGTAAGCAAACTTGCTTCCGTTTCATTAGGCGTGATCATACTGATATGTTGCAACAACTCATCACTTAATATATTGGCCGGTGCGGGGTTCAATACCACCTTCACTGCATTGGTCGCTGCAATACCTGCTACGTAAGCCACCGTCTCCAGCGGTATTTCAAGCTGCATCAAAACAATGGATGCGTTTTCTATCACCGTTTTAAATTCACCGAGATTTTCAGGAGAAAGTGTAGCATTGGCTCCTGAAGCAACGGCGATACAATTCTCTGCATGTTTATCAACCGTAATCAGCGCCACACCTGACGGATGTTCTTCATCTGTTAAAAGACAGGATGTATCAATACCTTCTTCCTTAAATAAAGCAACAGATTGCCTGCCAAAAATATCATTTCCTGTTTTGCAGATAAAAGTTATATCACCGCCTAAACGGGCCGCAGCTACCGCCTGGTTTGCGCCCTTGCCGCCAGGGTTCATAAAGAAGCTTCCGCCCAAAATGGTTTCACCGGGAACAGGCAGATGATCTGTTTTGATTACCATATCTGTATTGGAACTACCTACTACAATAATTTTCTGTTTCATGCAAACAACCGTTTCCTTATGTTAAGAAGTGTGTTTTGGTTAACGCACCGAAATATACTTAAAGCTTGCGTACAAACTCATTAAAAAGAAAACTAAACAATAAGTAATTTGCAGCGTATCTATTTTAAACAGGATGATGCTAATAACAGCAATCATTGGATAATTACATATAAAGCATAAAAAAATACGTTGCAAACACTTTCATTTATCGACTGTATACCGTAAATTGAAAGAACCATGTAAACACCAAAACAATGCATCAACCCTTCGAGATTACTTTTGAATACACGCTTGATGAATCGAGAATCATTCTTGTACTGAGGGCCACTGTTGAGTATCATTCACTGGAAAACTATTATCATATCCACTCTTTTCATTCATTGCTTCCTGATGCGCATCCCTCTGTAAAAAACAGTCTTTCCTTATTGCCCAACCAGGACCTGATATCTTCCTTTATTGGCAGTACCAAAAGATGGCTGCATAAAGATTCGGAGAAAGAATCACAGCTAAGCCGCATCATTGGCAAGGCTATTGATGATAAGATTGATAAAGAAACCATCAGCAACTAACTTTTTTATTATCACAAACAGCTATTGATGAACAGCAGGCATTAAAAAATTCGGTGAAGCCTTAAAGCTTTGCGGTTACAGGATTTTGCGGTAAGCAAATCAACCCTTTAATTTGCAACAGCAAGTAAGATCTAACTGATTTTGACAACAACCAATCACTTATGACAACAGTCCCCCAAAAGCATTTACAGATCAGGGTATCCACTATTCCGGGAGCAGGCAAAGGTTTATTTACAAAGGTCTTTATACCAAAAGGTTCCTATATTATTGAATATACCGGCAGAATCACCACCTGGAAAGAAGTTAACAGCGGCGAATCTTTCAATGGCTATGTTTATTATATCAACCGTAATTATGTGATAGATGGCCAGACCGATAAAAAAAGTCTTGGCCGTTATGCCAATGATGCGCGGGGCCTGGCCAAAATTGACGGCATTAACAACAACAGCAGGTATGTTGAAGAAGACAAACGTGTTTTTATTGTAGCAAAAAAAGATATAGAAGCCGGCTCCGAAATATTTGTAGCTTATGGCAAAGAATACTGGGATGTGATAAAATTTAATTTAAAGGTTGATGAAGGCAAAAAGCCATAACAGAAATGATTTTTTGTAAAGAGAGGTTGCTCAGTTAGCAGGCAACCTCTCTTTATATACATTAACAGGAGTTACGTTAAACCCTAGTTGCTTTAGCTGGCTGATGATCCCATCCTTATAAAACAGGTGACGAAAGCCGACTGCTACAAAACAATTCTTTTTAAGGAAAGCCTGTCTGAGTATTGCGATCCATTTATTATTACGTTCCAGCAATATGGAGGTGTCTGTTTTGGGAGACTGACTAAACGCATAATCCAGTTGCATGTTTTTATAATCGGCAACCTCATTGCAACCAGACAAATCTTCCTTAAGCATAAGATCCATAAGATGAATGCTGGCAGCTACATAAGTTTTATCCCCTGACGAAGGTTTGTTACCTGCAAGTATTTTAACCTGGTCATCATCCAGTGAAAGCGACTTTATTTTTTGTAGGATCGCAAGCTGTTCGATATGCGTATCCATCAGCTCATTGGAAACTCTTTCTGTCGTATCGCAAAACTGCTGACTATACATACGAAAAAGTACCAGCGTTAACACCAAAGGGGAATACCTGTAATATGAAGTATCTTCTGCTTTAGTTACAAAAGCTTCAAATATTCTTTGCTCACCTGTATCCAGTAATGAATGCCAACCTGCTTTATTCCGTGTAAGTAAAGCTGCAGCATCCGTTCCGGTAGTTGCATCGCTCTGCGTCCTCTCGACATATAAAACATCTGATTGGCGCAACTTATCCAATACATTGCCGAGACTGTCAAAAAACGCAGGGCTTACTTCATGAAAAGTGCCAAAGACATAAGATTCCTGATGATTACCAGGGAATGTTACTTTCCATAAAAGAGTTCCCGGTTTGTCTTGTGCAACCATCGGAAGTGTAAATAAGCATATTACTACCAGCCCTGTTATTCTTTTTAGCATAAACCAACACACCGCTATTTTTTCTTTAAGGAAGAAAGATAGGCGAGCAGATCAGCCAGTTCCTGTGAAGAGATGGTGGCATATAACTTTTCAGGCATCATGGATTCTTTTAATGTCTGCATGGATTTAACATTACTCGTCTTTATTTGCTGCTTGCCGCCGCCCGGATATTTAAGATCAATATCTGTTTCTGTTTTACTTGCAACTATACCGGTTAAGGTAGAACCATCTTTTAGTTTTATCTCCGTAGTCTCAAACCCGAAGCTGATACCTTCAGAAGGATGTACAATTGCATTGAGCAACCCTTCCGGTGGATACTTACCGCCAATTTCAGAAAGCTTCGGGCCAAAATCAAAACCTTCGCCATTCACCTGGTGACAAACTGCGCATACTTTTGCAAACACCATCTTGCCATTGCCGCCATTGCCCTTTAATGCTTGTAGTTCCTGTATGGCAGGCACTTTCGCCGTTGCTTCTTTTGCCTTTGCAGGGAGATAACTTTCCGCTTCCGTGCGAACTGCACTTCGCCATGCACCGCTTACGCCGGATACCACTTCCGTGATCAAATCTGCCGGTACCTTTTTATTACGAAGCAATTCCAGCACCACACTTTCTCCGTCCCAGCTATTACCAATTTTTGCAGCAGCTTCTTTTCTTACAGGCATGCTATATTTTGAAGATAGTGCTGTTGTTTGTAAAATATTCAGCGATTCTTTACTGCCTACCCTGCTGATGGCATTCAATATTTTCCTGGTGTTGGCGGTATCAGTTCCATTAACAATTGCCCATACAAGTTTGCCTCCTTTCTGTTCAAGCAATAAACCGGCAGCGCCTCTTCCCCGGCTGTTATCAGCACTGTCGAGCGCCATTTGCAGCAGGTGGTCATTCTCACCGGTCACCTGGTATTGTCTTACCAGTTCCAGGTATTCATCAGAACCGCGGGAAGCAGCAAGAATGGTTGTCAACGTTTTTTGCGCTATGGCCGAATTGCGAACAGTCTTCACATCCAAATGATGTAATACCAGTTTATTCACTGCGGTATCAAATGGCTGACCATCTGCAGAGATCATCGCCAATAAGTATTTGGATTTTGATGGTCCGTTATTAAAGTCAAAAGCCCTGAAATAACGAAGCCTGCTTTGTAAAGGCACTTCTTTTTGTGAAGCCAGTTGTGCAAGGTAAGGCACGGCCTTTTCTGTACGTGCACGCCATACAATATCATGCGCTGCAGCGTTACTCAAAGGATCTTTTACCTGCGCCAGCCATGCCGGGAAAAATGTATCCCACTGCCTGTCTGCACCAATTCCCAATGCCTCAAGATACCAGCGATCTTTACCGTCATACGAGGTTGCAAGTGTTGCCCAAAGCGCTGCTGCATCGGCCGTTTTGTTATGATGCAATGCAAGCGCACATTCTCTCCTTACCTGCGGGTCTTTATCGTTCACCAGTTGCTGAATAACCGGTACCAGGTTGTTGCCGGTTTCCCTGGCGGCCCTTACTGCCATAATACGTAGATCTGCCTGGTCACTTTTTACCGCCTGTTGAAAATAGGCTGCGGCATTGCTGCCAGGCATTTTAACCAATGCCCAGAAAGCCCTTGCCCGCATTCTTGGATTGGGCGATGTGTTCCAGAGATTTTCCAGGGCTGGTATTGCTTTTGATCCTAACGACTGTAAAGCATTCCATGCATGATATCTGACAGAAAGGTTGGGATTCTGTAATGCTTTAACAGCCCCTTCGGCAGTTGTATAATCCTGGGAAGTTACCTGGTAGGCAACTCCCTTTGGCGCCAGCCTGTAAATTCTTCCCCTTAACTGGTCGCCTGCCTGGTGACCACCCACACCCACATCATACCAATCAGCGATGAACAATGAACCATCCGGGGCTATACCAACATCCGCCGGCCTGAACCACTGATCCTTCTCCCCTTTTACCAGGTTGTTGATCTCTGCTGTATAGCCAGCGCCGTTTTTCTTTACAGAATAAGACCGTACTACGTTGGGGCCTGCGTCGCAATGTATCAGTTGATTTTGAAATTGAGCAGGCAACAGGCTTCCTTCATATATCACCATACCTGTGGGTGAGCCTGCACCAGTTTGCAGCAAATTGGGCACTGCACCAGGATCATTCAAATGCCAGTGACGGAAAGGGATAGAATCCTCCATGTTTGTTCTCGCCGCAGACCAACCGGCGCCAGTCATCTCATCTGTATAACCATAGTTTCCATAATCCATCACGTAGTTAATACGAACCCCTTTATTGCCATCATCATCATTATCGCTTTGCCATATCAATCCATAACTATCTATCGCTGCTTCATAAGGGTTACGAAAATTTTGTCCAAGACATTCTACATGTGAACCATCAGGGTCGCAGCGAAATGTCATTCCCTGTTTATATTTCTTCGGACCGATCTCTTCGCCATCCTGGTCAAGCACCGTCTTACCATTTTTATCTTTCAGCGTTTTTCCTTCATTACCAAAATTGAAATACAACTTGCCATCCGGGCCAAAATTGAAACTATGTACGCCATGATCATGTTGTTCGCCACCGATTCCCTGGAACAGGATTTCTTTCCGGTCTGCCTTATCATCCCCATTATCATCGTAGAACGCCCACACGTAAGGACTTTGGGAGATAAGCACTCTGTTACCCAACACACAAACACCCAGTGGTGCATTTACTTCCGGGCCCTGGTAAAAAACTTTTGCCGTATCTGCACGGCCATCTCCGTTTGTATCTTCAAGAATCATAATACGGTCGCCCTTGGCATTGGTAGGATTCCCGTTAATCTCAGGGCGATAGTTATAAGCTTCCGTTACCCATACACGTCCTTTTTCATCCACATCAATATTGGTAGGGTTCTTTAGCATAGGTTCTGTAGCAAAAGCTTTAATCTCCAGGCCTTCTGCTACAGTAAGACCTTTCAAAGCATTTTCCGGCAGATGTTTTTGTTCTTCAGTAAGCGTATCGGCTTTTTCGCCCGTGGTTTGCGTTGAAGGATTGTTACACGCATATAACAGCAACGTACAAATAGATAAAGCGGTAAATCTTTTTAATAGCTGACAGCAATACAAGTTAGCATTTGGTCTCATCTGGCAAAAGTGTAGTTGTTAACCGTTAGTAAATTAATTGTGGCAAAAGATAGGAAATTCTGTTTACTGAAAGTGCATCACTGCCTTGTTTTATTGTCAATCTTACAATTCTAAATAACAGGCTTCCTGTTAAGCTTTATCTTTACGCATGTTTGAACAGATCAATCGCTATACTACCAAGTACATTACCGCCACCGATGAAGAGATTGTTTTATTTAACAGTTTGCTTCACACAAAAAAGGTTGCTAAAAAAACTTACCTGCTGCAGGAGGGCGAGATCTGCAGGTTTGAAGCCTATATTAATAAAGGATGTATCCGCACTTACTATATTAATGAAAACGGTATTGAAGTTACGCTTCAATTTGCTATTGAAGACTGGTGGGTAAGCGATATCACCAGCTTTCACGAACAGAAGCCCAGCCGTATGTTTATTGAGACGCTGGAAGATTGTGAACTGCTTATATTAACCCCGGAAAACAAAGAATTATTGTTAAGAAAAGCGCCTTGTTTTGAGCGCATGTTCCGTATTATGGTGCAACGCAATCTTTCCCGTTTACAGGAACGGCTTTTTCAAACTATTGTTACCACTGCCGTAGATAAGTACCTTGATTTCCTGGAACGTTATCCTACTATACCACAAAGAGTGGCGCAGCATTATATTGCTTCTTATCTTGGTTTTACGCCTGAGTTTTTAAGTAAGGTGCGTACTAAACTTTCCAAAAAGTAGTTTTTCTTGTCCTAGTTCAATGCCCGGGTATTTTTTCTGATGGAATTTTACATCATAAAATTAAACATCATGGAAAACAAAATACTCGGCATTCACCACATCACAGCGATCGCAGGAGATGCAAAACGCAACTTTGATTTTTATACTAAAACACTTGGCTTAAGATTTATCAAAAGAACCGTAAATTTTGATGATCCACAGACCTACCATTTTTATTTTGGTGATGAAGCCGGCACACCAGGTACCATCCTTACTTTTTTCCCGTGGGGCAGCGCGGTAAGACAAGGCCGCCGCGGTGCAGGCATGGCTACTGAAATTGGTTACGCGGTTCCTGAAGGAAGCTTTGATGCATGGATCAAACGTTTTGAAGAACACAATGTGATCTATAACAAACCTGCAGAAAAGTTTGGTGAACAGTACCTCACATTTCTTGATCCCGATGGGTTGAAACTGGAACTCATCGCTCCTAAAAATGTTGATGAACGAAAACCTTTTGAAACAGCAGAAGTTAAAGCAGTTATGGCAACCCGGGGCTTTTATAACACAACGCTTACGTTGAATGATATAAAACCTACGGCTGATATCCTTACAGATATTTTTGGCTATAAACTGATCGGGCAGGAAGTAAACCGTTACCGCTTTGCGACTGACGCGATTGATACCGCCAACATTATCGACCTGGTGGAATTACCTACGGAACAGAGAGGTCTTGGCGCAAACGGCACAGTTCACCATGTTGCATTCAGGGTAAAGGATGATGCTATGCAAATGGCTTTTCGTGAAAAGATTGAAAACGCGGGACACCATATTACACCGCAAATAGACAGGAATTATTTCCATTCCTTATACTTCAGGGAACCAGGTGGCGTGTTGTTTGAGTTGGCTACAGACAATCCGGGCTTTACTGTAGACGAGCCCTTGAATGAGCTTGGCACACATCTTAAATTACCTGCACAATATGAGCCAATGCGTAAAAAAATAGAGGCGCACCTTGCTCCTTTAGACTAAACATCATAAGGTTATAAACAAGCGGGTTAATGTATGATAATGCAAAAACCCGCCTGTTATCTATCAATTAAAAACAACAGATCATGAACAACTATAAAGCACTTAATTATATCTATCAGTCATCTGGTGTGGAAGGCGCTTATACTTTACTACTGTTACATGGTACAGGAGGTGATGAAACCGACCTTTTACCCATCGCCGCAAAATTTGGTGAAGGCGTTAATGTTTTAAGTCTTCGCGGGAATGTTTCTGAAGCCGGTATGCCCCGCTTCTTTAAAAGACTGGCCATGGGTGTATTTGACGAAGCGGATGTTGCTTTTCGTACCCACGAAATGGTAGCTTTTATAAAAGAGCTTGCAGCAAAGGAAAAATTTGATCCGGCAAAACTGATTGCGTTAGGTTATTCCAATGGTGCAAACATTGCAGGCAGCACAATGTTACTTTACCCGGACTTCCTGGCTGGAGCAATATTGTTGAGACCGATGCAGCCTTTTAAAAAACTGCCTCAGCCTGTAAAAACAAGCAGGCGCATACCCGTTTTTATGAGTAATGGTGTTGAAGACCCAACCGTTCGTGCAGCGGATAGTAAAGCTTACCAGCAGTTGCTGGAAGACGCAGGCTTTGCAGTAAATGCGTTCAACCTGGAAGCTGGTCATAACCTTACGTTAAGGGATATTGAATATGCTATCCAATGGTTTGAACAGAACTTTGAAACAGCAGCAATAAAATAATAATAAATAGTCATCGTGTATTTTTAATAGCGGCGGGGCGTTTTCGCCCTGCCTTTTCTTTTATGTCATCAATTCACTAATAAATAAAGATGGTACAGGTATTGCAAATAAAGCAGGTAATTATTCATCGCAAATGCTTACAACATGGCGCTTCATCTGCAAATCACCTGGCTTTTTGTACTTTCCATTCCAGTGGCCTGCATCGCCTGGACGGTAACACATGAAGAAGTCTTCAGCGAGTTTAATAGTTACTGCAAGAACTGTTATGAGAATGGCAAGTCACTCCTCCGGAGAAAATTCTTCTACCTGTTTACCTGTGAATATTGTTTCAGTCATTACGTGACTATTCTTGCCCTTATACTCACTAAATACAAATTGCTGCTGGATGACTGGCGGGGATATCTTATTGCAGGTTTCTCCATTGTATGGATTGCCAATTGTTATATGAGTGTTTATAGCTGGTTACGAACCAGTTTAAAAAAGGAAAAGACTGATGTGAAATTACAGGAACAGCAATTGCAGGAAAAGGAGGAATAAACAGATTATGGTTTGGTTAGATTCATTAAGAAACCAATGCCGATAAAACTCTTGATTTGCAGCGCGGGACTATTCTTGTTTTTTCCAAAAAGCTTTACATCATCATCATAAATCATATCCAGGTTATAAGTGGCAGAAAGTAATTTGTTGATCTTAAACGTAACATAGTTGGTAAAGAACAGGTCAACGTTTTGAGGTTTATTCTTATAATTCGTAAAGAGATCCAGCCTGCCTTTATAAGTCACATTTTTCATGATGGCTTTCGAATAGTTGATGGATGCAAAAGCACCCAGCTCATTAAACAAACGCTGACCTTTGGGCACACCATAAACACCTAATTTATATAACCTTGGGCTGGCTACCATCGTCCAGCGGGAAGTAAGTGGTGATAAAAAAAGTGAAAAATCGCTGGTCGGTTTGTAATCCATACCCAAAGACAGCAGAATGTACGCAGGCGATAAAAAAGTAGAAGAAAGAACACCGCTATCCCTGGTATAATACGTTAAACCATCAAACAATTGGGTTCTCACGTTATACAGGCCAGAAATATACCATTTCTTGCTACTATCAATAGTGTAGCCATATTTGGATATAAAATCCACACGGTCATCCGTTTTTCGGTTACCCAGGCTTGTTGCCTGTACATAGCCAAAAAAGAAGTCTAGGTTATTGTCCCAGGAATGTTTACCACGCCTGTGCAGAAGATAATAATTGAAATAGGTGGTCAGCGCCATGGAAAAATTGTCCCCACCGGCAGCCCAGTTGCTTAAAGAACCTTGTGCAAGGTTTGCACTTAACTGTCCGCCCTTTTTCCAGCGCCACCGGCTGGTGTCTTTAATGCCTTTATCAATGGTCCGGAATATTTCTGTGGGAAGTGTTCTTACAGGAATGCTTTGCGAATAGCCGGCCAGGTGAACGAATGCAAATAATAAAAAGACCAGGCTGATTTTTTTCATGTAGCTATTACATTCATGGGTTAGTGAGCAAATATATAGGTGTGGGTTTAGAAAAAACTGTTAACAATCTGTCAATCTGACACGGCCGCATTTTTTGCTTACATTTGCGCTGAAAATTTTTTCTGCTGATGGAAATGTTAGAACTCGCTTCAAAGGTACATGACGAAAACAGACAGGGAGAGGCGTATGCCCCTTTTGAAAATGAAGTAAACAACTACCAAAAAAGGTTTTATATAGAAAGCTATGGTTGCCAGATGAACTTCAGCGACAGTGAAATTGTGGCTTCCATTTTAAATAAAGAAGGTTTTGGCGCTACGCGAAACTTTGAAGAGGCAGACCTGGTTTTACTAAATACCTGCTCCATTCGCGAAAAAGCAGAGCAAACGGTTCGTAAACGACTTACAGAATTTCGCAAAATAAAAGAAGCCAGGCCGGGAATGCTGGTTGGGGTACTTGGCTGCATGGCGGAACGTTTAAAAGCCAAGTTGCTGGAAGAGGAAAAACTGGTTGACCTGGTAGTTGGCCCGGATGCCTATCGCAGCCTGCCCGGCCTGATTGAAGAAGCAGAAACCGGTCAGAAAGCGGTAAATGTATTACTGAGCCGTGATGAAACCTATGCAGATATATCGCCGGTACGTTTAGACAGCAATGGCATTACTGCGTTTATTTCCATTATGCGTGGCTGTAACAACATGTGCAGCTTTTGCGTGGTGCCGTTTACGCGTGGCCGTGAAAGAAGCCGTGATGCATTCTCTATCGTTGCTGAAGCGCAGGACTTATTTAACCGTGGTTTTAAAGAGGTGACGCTGTTGGGTCAGAATGTAGACAGCTATTACTGGACACCTAACGCTTCCACCACAGAAAACCCGGTAACATTTTCACAACTGCTTGAAAAAGTGGCGCTGGTATCACCTGACTTAAGGGTTCGCTTCAGCACCTCGCATCCAAAAGATATTACTGAAGATGTATTGCATACCATAGCAAAGTATGACAACATTTGTAACTATATCCATCTTCCGGTACAAAGTGGTAATACCCGCGTATTGCAGTTAATGAACCGCACCTATACCCGTGAATGGTATATGGCCAAGGTAAAGCAGATCAGGGAAATTATTCCAGGTTGCGGTATCAGCAGTGATGTGATCACAGGTTTTTGTACTGAAACGGAAGAAGAACACCAGGATACCCTGAGTATTATGGAATACAGTAAGTACGACATGAGTTATATGTTCTTCTATAGTGAACGTCCTGGTACGCTGGCTGCAAGAAGATATACTGATGATATTCCGGAGCCGGTAAAGAAAAGAAGGCTGCAGGAAATTGTGGATCTTCAGGGCAGGCTCTCCAGGGAAAGTAATCAACGTGATATAGGTAAGACGTTTAAAGTGCTGATTGAAGGCGAAAGCAAACGCAGCGATCAGGACTGGATGGGCAGGACGAGCCAGAACAAGGTGATCGTATTTAATAAAGGCACTCACCGGTTACAGAAAGGCAATTATGTAATGGTGAAGGTGAACGATTGTACTCAGGCAACGTTACTGGGTGAAATTGTAAACAATTAGTGTATGGTAGATGTGGTAAGAAATAACCTGGATAAAATTGTGGATACCTGCAGGCAAATGCAGGTGAAGTCCCTGTATGTATTTGAGTCGGGAGCAAGAGGGGCAGATTATTCTGAAAACAGCGACATTGATTTTTTATATACCATGCTTACAGATGCAGAAGGTTTGCCTGTTAGCAGGTTTGATTATTTTGATTTATTGTGGAAGCTGGAAGAAATTACCGGCCGAAAAGTTGATCTCGTTTCTGAAAAAGGGATACGCAATAAATATTTCCTGCAAGGTATTTTAGAAGATAGAGTTAAACTGTATGAAGCATAGTGTATTGAAGTATCCTGAAGACATCCGTCTGTCAATAAATGATATTGAAAGCTATACAAATACGATAAGTTCTTATCAATCCATTGAAGATAATCAACTGCTGTTTGATGGTTTGTGCAGGCGTTTTGCGATTATAGGTGAAGCACTTTATCAGGCAGACAAATTGAAAACTTTACCTGTAACAGGCAAAGTCAAAATTATCGGATTGAGGCACATCATCGTACATGACTATGATACAGTGAGGGCTCCTGATTTGTGGAACATCATTCAAACAAAACTTCCATTATTAAAGAAGGAAACTGAACTGCTTCTGAAAGAACTGGATACAGCCAATGAACAATGATTTTTTGATGATACAATTTACAATTGACTAATGGCAGATATACAAAGCATAAAAAACCGCTTCGGCATTATTGGTAATTCACCGGCACTAAACCATGCGCTGAATGTGGCATCGCAGGTGTCTTCTACTGACCTGAGTGTATTGATCGTGGGTGAAAGCGGTGTTGGTAAAGAAGCATTTTCTCAAATTATTCACGCTTTATCCGCAAGAAAACACAATCCCTTTATCGCGGTAAACTGTGGCGCCATACCCGAAGGAACCATTGATTCCGAACTTTTCGGCCACGAAAAAGGTTCTTTTACCGGCGCAGTGGATAGCCGGAAAGGCTATTTTGAAACCGTAAACGGAGGTACCATTTTTCTTGATGAAATTGGGGAAATGCCGCTGGGTACACAGGCAAGACTGCTTCGTGTACTGGAAACCGGCGAGTTTATCCGCGTAGGTTCCTCCAAGGTGCAGAAAACAGATGTTCGCGTAATTGCGGCCACCAATAAGGAATTGCTGGAGTTTACACAAAATGGCAGGTTCAGGGAAGATTTATATTATCGTTTAAGTACGGTTCCCATTCGCGTGCCGGCACTCCGCGACAGGAAAGAAGACATTCCGTTATTATTCAGGAAATTTGTGATCGACTTTTCTGAGCGTTATAAAACCACGCCGGTACAACTGGAAGATGACGCAAAAAGCCTGTTAATTAACTATCCATTCCCGGGCAATGTGCGTGAATTAAAGAATATTGCAGAGCAGATTTCGGTATTAAGTTCTCAGCAGTTTGTTTCTGTTAGCGAGTTAAGACGGTTTTTACCTGAAAAAACAGGTACCACCAGGCTGCCGGTGCTGGCTTCCGGTGCACAACACAGTGCAGAATTTGCAAACGAAAGGGAAATATTGTACAAGTTGTTCTTTGATATGAAAAAGGATGTTACAGAACTAAAGAAAATGTTTCTTGAAATTCTGCAAAATCCATCGCTTGCGGGTAAGGCCGCCAGCTATACCAACGAATCCTTGCTAAATGAATATGTAAATGGTGATAACCAGCATAACCTGGTGCCGGCTACCATTCAGCCCTCGCTGGTTCCGCAGGTATCCCATGCGGGTAACCAGCAACCGGTATTTCTTCATAATGATCATGACGACATTCACCATCATGAAGAGGTGGAAGAAAGCCTGAACATTATGGATAAGGAAAAAGAACTGATTGTAAAAGCCCTGAAAAAACATAAAGGCAAACGTAAAGATGCCTCGCTTGATTTAGGCATCAGTGAAAGAACACTTTACCGCAAGCTGAAAGAATACGACATTAATGACTAATATGCGCCATCAACTTACCGCTGTATTACAGGTATCCCGTAAATGGATATTGCTTGCTTCCTGTGCATTATTTTTTGTTGCGGCTTTTACTTCCTGCGGGGTTTATACATTCCGTGATGTATCTATTGATTACAGCAAGTATAAAACCATTAAGGTTAACATTCTTGAAAACAGGGCCAGGTATATCAACCCGCAGTTAAGCCCGCGGCTTACAGAAGCGGTGCGACAAAAAATTGCCAGTTATACCAAACTGTCAAGCACCAACAGTGATAATGCTGATTACGTGGTAAAAGGACAGATCACCGGGTATGATGTAACAACTTCAGCCATCTCGGCACAGCAGGTAGCAAGTAACAGGCTTACCGTTCGCGTACATATAGACCTGGTAGATAACATCACACAAAAAACAACCAATGTAGATGCCAGCAGGGATTTTGATTTTTCCGCCTCTTTAACATTGCCGCAGGCAGAAGGTGCATTGCTGAGCGACATTATCAAGAACGTGAGTGATGAGGTGTTTAACCGCATGTTCTCCAACTGGTAACCATTTTGCGAACAACACGCAGGTTGACAGATTTTTACCATCTTTGGTCCGCAATTAGCGATCAGTTTTACCATTCGCCATTTTAAACTTTATCGTTATCACATGGTTGCTTCTGAAAACAGGATAATACAAACATTAACGGGCAAAGACAACCTCGGCGAGGTATCTGTAGCAGAGCTGCAGGATATTGTAAAACATTACCCGGCAATGCCCGCGGCGCACCTGCTGCTTACCCGCAAGCTTATGCAGTTGCAGGATGTGGGTGCAACGCAACAAAAACAAAAAACAGCAGTTTATTTTCCTGATGTATTCTGGCTGGATCATTTGTTGAACAATCTTACTTCTGCAGAAACAATCGCGGTTGAAGCGCCGTTAACAGTATCTGATTTTAGCGTGGCTGAAGAACCTGCAGTTGCTAAAACTTCAGAAGAATATGCTGAGGTTATTGATGAGCCGGGCGAAACTGCCTCCTCTCCTGCTGAAACGGTCATTATTCCTGAAGAAGAAAGCATTACAATCATAACGGAAGAAGAACCTGCTGCCGAAGCAATACAGGTAGGAGAAGCCGATGTGCAGGAAGAAATACCCACTTCTGTGGACGAAGTTATTGGTGAGGTAAAAAATGATGAGCAGGCTGATATAACGACCAATGTTCCCGGGGAAGAGTTTACCGTTGACAGAAATTCTTTTGCAGAACATTTAATGGCAGAGGAAGATCAGTTACAAAATGAAGAAGAGATCGATGAAGTAGAGGATACAACGACAGACTTTAACCCGTTACTTTCAAAAGTATTGGCTGAACAGGCGCAGGAATTTAATAAACCTGTACAGGAAGATGCTAAACTTCCGATTGAATCAGAACCCTATTATACAATCGACTACTTTGATTCACAAGGTATCCGCCTTGATCCCTCGCAATTAAATAAAGACAAGCTTGGCCGTAAGGTGCGCAAATTCACTGACTGGCTGAAGGATATGAAACGCACTCCTGGTCAGCCATCGGATCTTGGAACCGACCCGGAAATGGAAAAAGCCATTCAAACCATTGCGGCTTCTTCTAATGAAACCAAGGAAATTGTTACCGAAGCCATGGCAGAAGTACTGATAAAAGAGGGCAAGCAAAACAAGGCGATTAAGCTCTACGAAAAATTAAGTTTTTTGAATCCCGATAAATCCGCTTATTTTGCGGCAAAAATCGACCAAATAAAAGGTTTATCATGACACTTCTGTTCTTTATATTGATTGTACTTTCGGCATTTATCTTAGGTTTCATTGTGTTGATCCAGAACCCGAAAGGTGGTGGTCTTTCCGGCAGCATCGGCGGTATCGGAAACCAGTTTATGGGTGTAAAACAAACAACTGACGTACTGGAAAAAGGCACCTGGTTATTCTCAGCCATCATTGGTTTGCTTTGCCTGTTTTCTATATTATTCTTTAAAGGAAGCACACAACAGGGAGGATCTGACCTGCTGAAAAATATCAACACCAATAGCAGCACTACCGCTCCGGCAAACAGCCAGCAGCAACCTGCCACCACTACAACACTTGACAGCGGAAAAAAATAGCAGCTTTACAGTAGCTAAAATATAATTGCAAACCCCGGTTGAAATGTCAGCCGGGGTTTGTTATTTTGAGGCGTACAACATGGAAATAAAGTAATATAGTGGGAAAGGTTATTGCGGAGACGGGTTGCTGATGATCTAACAGAACGTACAAGTGTGCGACGCAACGGATGATGCCTGCCGGGCAGAACGCCAGGCCCAAAAAAATCCGGCACGCTTTTTCATCATCTTCCTGCTAATAATACAAATCACGTTTACGAATATATTAAGGCCAACTAATTTTGATGAGCAATGAAAAGAATTATCCGGTTTCTGTTCTTACTTTTTCTTCTGGCGGCAATTCTGCTGGCATGGTTGATTTTTGGATCAGGGACTGCCTTTAATGAGAAATCGAAGTTTGTTTACATACATGACAGCGCTGATGTTAAAACCCAGGTACTGCAGCAGCTTGATGAAGGCGGCATTGTTTACAGTCCGGGGCTTTTTAAAATATTAGGTAATAATACAGACCTGTGGCGCAGGCTTAAACCCGGCAAGTTTGAGATAAAAAAATCTGAGAGCCTTTATAAAATACTGCGCATGTTTCGCAATAACACCCAGTCGCCATCAAGGCTGGTGATTAATAAACTCCGCATTAGTGAGGATTTTGCGAAGCTGATAGGTAAAAATTTTTCCACCGATTCCGCTACTGCCATGCAATTTTTAACCAGCAATGATTCGCTGGAACAGGTGGGCGTTGATACAAATACTTTAATGACGCTGGTGATACCGGATACTTACATTCTAAACTGGAACACAAGCGTAAAGAAACTCCTGACCAGGCTGCGTTCTGAGAAAGAAAATTTCTGGAACAAGGATAACCGGAGAGAGAAGGCAACGGCACAAGGCCTTACAGAATTGCAGGTGTACACCATTGCATCCATAGTTGAAGAAGAAACCAACAAGAACGATGAAAAAGGCAATGTTGCCAGCGTTTACATCAACCGGTTAAATCATAACATGTATCTCGGTGCTGACCCAACCATTAAATTCGCATTGAAAGATTTTGCACTGAAGCGTCTTTATTATGGTCATCTTGAAGTGCAGTCGCCCTATAACACTTATAAAAACAAAGGATTACCACCCGGCCCTATTTGCACCCCATCACCGGTAACGATTGACGCAGTTTTGAATGCACCCAAAACAGAATACCTGTTTTTTGTTGCCAAAGCTGATTTTAGCGGTCATCACCAGTTTAGCATCACCTACGCAGAGCATGAGCAATATGCCAAACTATACCAGCAGGCTTTAACCGAATGGGAAGCCAAACAAAAAAACAAATAGGGTTTTGACAAAAATTGAACGTCTCATCATCAGTTCCTGGCCCCTTACTTTTTTTATAGAAAAAAGTAAACGTATTGTATTGCCTGGTTTCCAGGGTTTGCCTTTGTATGATGTTTCGATCTTCTTTTTTAAGCAGGTGAAAAAGGTAGGGCTGAATGAAAGAGCTGCAGCCATTTCGTTCAATTTTGTGATGGCGATGCCGGCAGCAGCCATCTTTTTGTTCACGCTTGTACCCTACCTTCCTATATCGCAGCAATTCTCCAGGGAGTTATATAATATCGTGAGAGATGTTACCCCCAATAAGGATACGCTTGAACTGGTGCGTGGCTTTCTTGACGACTTTTTTAATAAGCCCAAAACAGGTTTACTTTCCCTGGGTTTTGTGCTGGCATTATTTTATTCCTCCAATGCCATGATGGGAGTGATAAGAACCTTTGATAAATCACTGCACGAAAAACACAAATCGAACTTTATTCAAAAGAGATTAAGGGCCATCAGGCTAACACTGATTGTAATTTTTCTTTTGATAGGAACGATCCTGATCTCTGTTGGCCAGGGCGTATTATTTAAGACAGTCATGCAGTGGCTGCACATCAAAAGAGGAGATTTGAGATGGTTGTTTAAAGTTGTTAACTGGATCATCATCGTATTTCTTTTTCTTTACTCTATCGGGTTTATTTATAAGTATGCCCCTTCAGTAAAAAAGCGGTGGAAGCTGCTTTCGCCGGGCGCCGTCTTTGCCACCAGTTTAATTATTTTAACCACCTGGGTATTTTCTTTCTGGGTACAGAATTTCTCGAATTATAATAAAGTATATGGTTCTATAGGCACGTTACTTATTCTTATGTTGCTGGTGTTTATCAACTCGCTGATGATACTTATCGGTTATGAACTTAACGTAAGTATCACCTATCTTAAAAGTCAGCAATCGTTTAAATCTGCAAAAAGCAGTAATAGTTCCGATATTAAATAATTGTCTGCAGGCAAATAAGATAGGAATCTTCAGAAATTAATCCTAAATTACTGTAACCAATTTCCAAACCACAATACACTTCTTATGAAAGCATTCCTATGTTTTGCCTTAACGACCGTTTTTCTGTCGTCAGCCCTGATCGTTTCCTCTCAAAAATTATGGACTGACGCAACTTTAACCAACAAAGCAAATTCAGCAGTACTCGCACAAAGCAGCCATTTACCTGCACATTATCGTCTTGTACAATTAAACAACGGCAGTCTTGCCGCACTTCAAAAATCCATTCCTGTAGAAAACCCTGTTGCGCGTATGGCGCAAGGCAGTGCAAGCATTGAGCTGCCGCTATCAACAGGTAAAACTTTTTCTGCCGCCATTTCTGAATCCAGGTTACTGGATGATGCCACCCAAAAAGAACACCCCGAGATAAAGACTTATATTCTGAATGATCCTTTGTCAGGAAGGATCAGGGGCCGGTTAACAGTTTCCCCGCTGGGTGTTAGCGGGATTCTTTTCTCGGATGAAGGAACCGCTTACATACATCCGTTTAGCAAAGACCTGGCAGATGTATATATCGCTTATTTTCTAAAAGATACACGCAATGCAAACAAGGTAGCCTGCGGTGTTCAGGATGAGCAGGTGACTATTCCTCCAAACCTGCAGAACAATAAAGTGACTGCAGGGGATTGTCTTTTCAGAACTTATAAGCTGGCGGTATCAGCCACAGGCGAATATACCGCCTGGGCCGGAAGCCAGTCAGCAGCGCTTACCCGCATTACCGAAACCGTAAGCAGTGTAACTGCCATTTATGAAAGAGAAGCAGCTATCCGTTTTACGCTGGTAAGCGGTACCAACACTATTTACACAAGTGTTTCGGGCGACCCCTTCCCAACTGCTCCATTTCCTACCATTACCACACTGGACAGTAACAATAATTCATTAACACGCAGGCTTGGGACCAACGCCTTTAACCTTGGCATTGTATTTAATAATGGATGGAACGGAGGTCTTGCATACAGGCCTTCGGTGTGTACTTCCAGTAAAGGCGGTGCTGCCGCAGGTTTAAGCGATACCGTTTTCTCCGAAGGCCCGTCCGGTGCTATTTTCGTAAATACGGTAGCACATGAAATAGGCCACCAGTTTAGCGCCACGCACAGCTTTATTGCCAGCAATGGCAGTTGTAATGGCAATGTTATCGTATCCACTTCCTGGGAACCTGGTGGCGGCTCTACCATTATGGCCTATGCCGGAAGCTGCAGCAGTACTTCAACAGGTGACAACTACTACCAATTTTACAGCGATGATTATTTTCATGCCGGTAACCTGGCCCAGATTAAATCTTACGTAACCAGTGGCGGTACCTGCGCTACCGGTGTGGCAACCAGCAACAGGCCTCCCGTGGTAACTGTGCAGTCAGCTTCCTATCAAATACCCAAATCAACACCATTTATGTTAAGCGCCAGTGGTGCAGATGCAGATGGCAATACATTGATGTATAACTGGGAGCAGATGGATGCAGGTACTGCTGCAACCACACAGGCGCCAAAAGCAACAAACACCAACGGGCCTAATTTCCGTTCCTATCCGCCATCAACAGATTCAGTAAGGGTATTTCCTAAGCTGTCTGACCTGGCGGCAGGCATCAATCCTCCATACGAAGTATTGCCCAGCATAACCCGCACTTTGCATTTTCGTGTTACGGCAAGAGACTATGCACCGCAGGGCGGGTGCACAGATGAACAGGATGTATCGGTAACCACCAACGCAGGTGCCGGTCCGTTTACGGTTACGTCGCAAACTGCTGCCACTACATGGGCGGCAAACGGGAGCAATACAGCCACCATTACATGGAACGTGGCAAGTACCAATACTGCACCCATAAACTGCGCCACCGTAGATATACTTTTTTCCATTGATGGGGGCATGACCTTCCCGTATACATTATTGTCCAACACGGCCAATGACGGCACCCAAAGTATCACTGTTCCCAACCTGGTTACTTACTCTGGCAGGGTGATGGTAAAAGCACACAGTAATATCTTCTTCAATGTGAATAAGGCGGATATTACAATCAGCTCGGCTTGTTCTTCCGAAGGGGCCACTTTTGCACCGGGAAATAATGTAAGCGCACCGGCAGGTAGCCCGCAACTGAATCTTGCGTTAAGACCTGTATATGGCACCAAGTTTAATCCTGCCGGCACTATCACCAGTTCTGATGCGTTATCTTATCTGCCCGTAAATAATATTGACAATACCTCTTGCGTGCTATTGGGCAATTTCTTCTATCATGATACCTATACTTTCTATGTAGATAATCCCGGCACCTATGAGATGATCAAGAGCGCGGCAACACCTTTTGGAACTGTGTTCAGCATCTTTAAAGACAGTTTCAATATCAACAGTCCTTGTGATAATTTCTTAAACTCCAACGGCAGGTATGTAGACACTGCAAATACAGTGTACCTGAATGATTTTCTGCAGGAATCGCTCAAGCCTAAAACAAAGTATATAATGGCAGTAGGCAGCTTCAGTGCGGCACAACCCGCCAAGCCGTTTAAAGATTCTATCTACCTGAACAATGCACCGGGAAGTTTATACAACGGTATTCCTTCGCCAGGCAGCGGCTTTAAATATTTATATGTTATTTATAATAAAACAACAAATATTGTAAAGGCGGTCACTATCGATGCTGACCTGAGCAATGCGACCACCTTCCCTGCCGGCACCTATGTTGTATATGGGTTCTCCTGTTCCAGCAGTGTTACTGGCGCAACACTTGCAGGTTATATTGGCGGCAGTTTTACAACATTATCAAATGACCTGTTGTTTAAACCATCTACCCTTTGCGGCAACCTGAGTAAAAACTTTATCGAGGTAAAAGTAACCGGGGCATTGCCAGTAACCCTGTTACCGTTAACAGCTACCAAAGTGAAGCGTACATCGCAATTGCAATGGGCTACTGCAACAGAACAGAACAGCGCTTATTTTGAAATACAGCGTTCTGCCGACAGCAGGAGTTATCAGCCCATAGATAAGGTTAATGCCAAGGGTAATTCCTCCGTTAAAGTAGACTATAGTTATGTTGATAAAAATCCTTTACCAGGCAACAATTACTATCAGTTAAAACAGGTAGATAAAGATGGCAGGTATGCGTACAGCAATGTGGTGGGATTATCCTTTGATGAGACAGCTTTCCTGAGCGGTTATCCTAATCCTGTAAAATCTGTGATCAATCTAAAATATGTTACTGCAAAGAATGAATCAGCAGAGATACAGGTATACGACAGCAAGGGTACACTGGTTACTAAAACAGTACTCAATGCCCAGGCCGGTGTTAATACGAAAGCAATTAATGTAAGCGGATTTGCAAAAGGTGTATATGCGGTAAGGCTTATCAGCAATGCACAAAGCTTTACACTTAAGTTTACCAAGGAATAATTATCTTATTTATTCTAACGAAAGGAAGCCGCTCCAATAATTTGAGCGGCTTCCTTACTTCTAAAAGATTGTTAATGGATAATTTTTTTTATGGATTTGAATGCACGATGCATCCCACCTATTCACCTCTAAAAATTTGCTTATGAAGTCTAAGTTACGCAGTTGGCAGATTTGCATTGTTGCCATATTAACCGCACTCAACAGTTATTCCATTGCACAAGGGCTCAGGTATCAAACCTTTCTCGGCGTATTTCTTGCAGTTGCAAGCCTTATCACACTTGGCTTTTGTATACGGCTTTTTAAAGCCATGAACAATGCAGATGCAGGTGTGGAAGAAGATGCTTCATAAATCGTCATCATTCATCCAGGCTGATTTCAAAATTTCCAGGCGCTCACCAGGTAATGAGGGCTGCAGGTAATGCCCGGCAATTGTTTTTTGCCTGTAGGCTTCGTACAGGCTTACCGCGCAGGCAACGGAGATGTTCAGGCTTTGTATCATACCCATCTGCGGAATAATAAAGTTACCATCTGCATGCTGTGCCATGGCTTCGCTAATGCCGTCTTGCTCATTACCAAATACAAGGGCTGTGTTGTGCGTAAAATCAAGCTCATACAAGCTTTTGGAATTATTGGAAAGTTGGGTTGTGTATATCTTGAATTGCGCTTTCTTAAGCAGGCTGATGCATTCATCAACACTGGTTAACTGGTGAAGGGTAAGCCATTTTGCAGCGCTTCTTGCAGACTTATACTTCCACTTTGTACGATGGGGCACACCATAGTTTACGATATATAAATCCTGAACACCAACCGAATCGCAGGTGCGCATCACGGCAGCAATATTGCGCGGGTCTTCAATGTTTTCCATTACCACTGTAAGACCCGCCTGCCTGTGTGCCAATACCTGGTTTAATTTATTTAAACGTTGAGGTGTCATAACCCTGAATTAAGCGGCAATATTAACCAATGATACCAATAAACAGGCAATCTTAAGAGCGCGTGCAAGCTTCTGCCTGTTAGTTAACGAATATTATCTTTATCGATTTTTTGTTTTTGTTCTATGAAAAATTATTTTTGAACCCTGCGGGATGTAGCGCAGCCCGGTAGCGCGCTTCGTTCGGGACGAAGAGGCCGCTGGTTCGAATCCAGTCATCCCGACTTAACATTAGTTCACTTCAACGCAAATCCTTTTAAAAGGAAAACACGCTCCTGTGTTCCTGGATATGTGTGCCTTTGGTGATGGGTATTTATGACCGTGCACCCAGGAACAGTGAGTGCCTTCTTTTCACCGGCACTGTTCTATTCTGAAGGCTTTTTAACACAATAAACACATCATCAAAAAAATAAAAGAGGGAGATACGGTGACCGTGGTTATTGAACAGGCTGCCATTATCCTGCCTTACCTGTTTTTCAAATGCATTGTAAGGAGACGCAATAGCTCTATCAGGTGATTGTTATAAAAAGATAGTATTCAAAATTCAGTTAATGGAATGTGTTGTTTTGTAAAGTTGATCTACGTCAGCAGCCAATGCCACCCATCCAAAATTAAATTCCCCTTACATTATCGTGGCCAGGTTAATAAGCTATTAAATTATGCTACTTTTTTATGACTTTTTGTTCGGTGCATTTAATTTGCAGGAGTTAGCATAAAGCACCAGTATCAATGAATGAACCTATAAAAACTCGGGCCAAAATTATTGTTGTTGAGGACGACATCTACATGCAAAACATACTCAATGTGTTTTTGAGCAAAAACTTCAGCATTCATGTATTTACTGATGGTTTGCAGGCATTAAGCCATCTGCAGCAGGGCAACCTTCCGGATATTATTATTACAGATTTGAGAACACCTAGACTTGGCGGCCTTGAACTGATTGTTCAGTTAAAATCAAGCGGCTTTTTCAGCGATATTCCTGTATTGATTTTATCAGGTGATGAAAGCACGGAGAAACGCATTGAATGCCTGGAAGCGGGCGCAGATGATTACCTGGTCAAGCCTTTCAGCCCCAGGGAACTGGAAGCAAGAATAAAAATCCTCCTGCGCAGGATGGGTAAGATAATTGCCTGAAACAATAAATTATTACGTTTTGTTACAGCAGCCAACCGATATCATCGCTTTAGTTACCACCAGCAAAGCTCTTGCTGCAACCATCTCCGCTTTCAACTTTGGTAACCGGAGGGTGATCATCTTTTCAAGCGGGCTTGAGCTGTGGTCGAAAAAGGAAAAAGAAAATCTTTCTATTGTTGCGGTAATTGCTCATGATGAAGTAATGGCTCCATCCGGTATATCGCTGCTTAAAACATTGCAGGATGACAAGGGATTCTATCCCCCGTTTTTTATACTTTGCACCCACGCCACCGTTAACCTGCTTGAGATTGCGTTACAAAGCGGTGTTGCCGATGTATTTATGCTGCCCGCAAAACAGGGCATCCTGGAGCAACGTATCTGTTTCTGTATTCAGCATTGGCAACAGTTGCAAAACAAAAACTTTAATACAAGGTTTACTCCTTACAAAAGAAAGCGCATCAAACGTTTTTTTGATGTTATTGTTTCAGGAACGGCTTTGTTATTGCTCTCCCCGCTGTTTTTGCTGATCATCATTTTATTAAAGCTTGAATCAAAAGGCCCCGCATTTTATTATTCTTATCGTGTGGGTACCGGCTTTCATGTATTTCATTTTTTTAAATTCCGCTCCATGTTTGTTAATGCAGACCAGCGGTTGAAAGATTTTAAACACCTCAATCAATACGATTCAGGCAGGCCCGCAACTGATTTGGCAGATGATGCGCCGATAAGCCTGTGCGCCGAATGTAATGCCGCAGGCACCGGCTGTATGCAGCTATTATACGCTGACAAAAATCATTGGTGTGAAAAACAATACCTGTTCACGCGTAAAGCCGGCGGACCGGATACTTTTTTTAAACTCAAAAACGATCCCCGCATTACCAAAGTAGGCAAACTGCTGCGCAACACCAGCCTGGATGAAATTCCCCAGTTGTGGAACGTTTTTATTGGTGATATGAGTATTGTAGGTAACCGCCCGTTACCCATGTATGAAGCAGAAAAGCTTACTACCGACCAGTATGCGCTGCGCTTTATGGCGCCTGCAGGCATTACAGGGCTTTGGCAGGTAGAAAAGAGAGGCAAAGCTGAAATGTCTTCCGAAGAGCGCCTGATGCTGGACAATACCTATGCCAGTGAACACAGCTTCGGCAATGATATAAAGCTTATCCTTAAAACGATCCCGGCTTTGTTTCAAAAAGAAAACGTTTAGCATCTTTTGCTTTCCCGAACAACAACAATCGCTGTTTGCCTGCTCTTAATCTTTTATTTTACCGTTACAGGTCTTGGTTAACAAGCTCGCTGATCTTGTCATAAGAGCGACGCTAATCCTTTAGCGGATTCAGCAGGATTTGCCTTGTAAGCGAATGCCCTGAATAGCTTTGGATGACCGTTTTGAAATTTACTTTTTATACTTTTGCGAGTTAATCATCGGTTTTTTCCAGATAATTTATCTATAAAAAGACAACAACAGAAACATCCTGAATCGATAGCAACAATCCTTTTACCCATAAAAAGACATTGGCTGCCGCAGCGCATTTCTTTATTGCGAGAGGATAGCCTATTTTTCATTATTTTGGGCACTGCCCGACAGAACGGACAGCCTGATATCCTGCTTTTTTAAATACATTGGTAATGGTGATGATAATTGTTAGCGGATATCTTAACGGACAGACTAATCACTTAAAATGAACAAGCCTTTATTGATTATAGTGACAGGAAGTATAGCATCGGGCAAAACCACGTTGGCGCATATTTTGGCTGGCAGAATTAACTGTCCTCTCATTTCAAGGGATGAACTAAAAGAAGGCTTAATCAACACATTAAATGTTGCGCATACTCAACTGGACAAGTCAGTTGACCTGCACGTGTATGATACCTTTTTTGAAACGATAGACCTATTAAATTCAAGAGGAATATCCATCATTGCTGAAGCCGCTTTTCAGGATAAATTATGGAGACCAAAACTTTTGAACTTATCAGACAGGGCAGAAATAAAAATCATTATTTGCACAACAAAACCAGACTTGATAAAAAGCAGATTTGCGAACAGGCTTTTAAACAATTCAGACAGAGAAAGATTTCATGGTGACCAATCAGTAAGTTTATCAAAAGAACAGTTTGCTGCACTGACGGAGAATTATCAACCTGTTAATATTAATGCGCCAACCCTTCAGGTTGACATCACAGAAAATTACCATCCGGCTATTGACGAAATAGTCAACTTCATCAGAAACCAGCAACACCCTACTATCAGGGGGCAATATCTTCCTTAAAGTCAGATCAGCCTTTTCAGACCGCATCTACCCTGTGCATCACCTTTTTCAAATACATCAGTAATAGCATCGTTTGGCGTAGTATTTCACCATCACCTCACTTTTTCCTGCGTCAATCCTGCTTCACAGATCAGTTTGCAGAACAGCCCCTTTACCTGCGTTTGTCACCAAAGCCCTGTATTGGCCCAGCCATCTTGATTTCAGTTGCTTTTTCACGGGTACAAATGCCGCTCTTCTCGCAGCAATTTCTTCTTCACTGATATTAACGGACAGGATATAATTATCTACATCAATTAAGATTTCATCGTCGTCTTTCAACAAAGCAATCATACCTCCTTCTGCGGCTTCCGGTGATACGTGCCCAATGCAGGCGCCTCTTGTGGCACCGCTAAACCTCCCGTCTGTAATCAGTGCAACGCTGCTGCCTAATCCCATGCCCATGATAAGACTGGTAGGAGTTAACATTTCCTGCATGCCCGGTCCTCCTTTAGGCCCTTCATAGCGGATCACCACAACATGTCCGGCTTTAATTTTTCCCATCAGGATGCCTGTTACCGCTTGCTCCTGCCCGTTGAAGCAAACTGCTTTGCCGGTAAAAACTCTTTCACCTGTAATACCTGCTGTTTTAATAACTGCCCCTTCTTCGGCGATGTTTCCATAGAGTACCGCAAGTCCGCCTACCTTACTGTAAGGATTTTCTATACGGTGAATAATTGTTTCATCGAGGATGACTACTTCAGCAATTTTTTCGAGTAAAGACTCCCCGCTGATCGTCAGGTTATCTGTCAACACATGATCTCCCCGTCTTGTCATTTCTTTCATCACAGCATTCACTCCTCCTGCACGGTTAATATCTTCCATATGTACGGTTGAAAGGCTGGGCGAAATTTTGGCAATATGTGATACCTTCTGAGAAATCTGGTTGATGTCTTTCAGTTGAAAATCAACGCCGGCTTCTATCGCAATGGCAAGCATGTGCAATACAGTATTTGTGCTTCCACCCATGGCCATATCAACCGCAAATGCATTGTGGATGGCTTTTTCATTCAGTATGTTTCTCAGCCTGAACCGCTCAGCGGCAGTTTCACTTTTTGCAATCTCACAAATCCTCCTGGCCGCCTGCCGGTATAATGCCTCCCGTTCTTTTGTCCTTGCCAGTATTGTTCCATTGCCTGGCAATGCAATACCCATTGCTTCCATCAATGTATTCATGGAATTGGCCGTGAACATTCCGGAGCAACTACCTCCTCCCGGGCAGGCATTGCATTCTATATCCATCAATTCTTCATCACTTATTTTTCCTGCCTCATGTTTACCAACCGCTTCAAATGCAGAGGAAAGATCTATCGGCGTACCATCCTTTTTATAACCTTTTGCCATCGGGCCACCACTCACGAATATCGTCGGCACATTTACACGAAGCGCACCCATAATCATCCCCGGAACTATCTTATCACAATTGGGTATGGCAATCAATGCATCCAGTTTATGGGCATTCATCACACTTTCTATGGAGCTGGCAATAAGTTCCCGGCTTGGTAAAGAATAAAGCATACCATCGTGCCCCATGGCAATCCCGTCATCAATGCCAATTGTGTTGAATTCAAAAGGAACACAGCCATTCGCCCTTATTTCTTCCTTAATTATTTCAGCCACCTTGTTTAGGAAAAAATGCCCGGGAATAATCTCAATAAAAGAGTTAGCCACACCTATAAAAGGTTTGCTAAAATCTTCGCTGGTTAGGCCTGTTGCCCTTAACAGGGAACGGTGGGGCATTCGCTGATGCCCTTTCTTGACTTCATCGCTTCTCATTGAAACTATTTTAATTGGTGATGCTGCTATACCTGTGACTTCAACCGGCTGAGCGTTTCCGGGGAAATGTTTAAATAAGCGGCAAGATTAACATTGGATAACCGCTGGATAAGTTCCGGGTTGTGGTCTAGCAAGCTGCGATATCTCTCAACAGCATTCTGGGTAATCAGGCTGCTCAGCTTTGAATTGATGACTGTAAGTCCGTACTCCAGGATATAGATATACATTTTATCCCATGCCGGCAGCGTGGTTCTCAGGTGGATAAAATCCTGCCTTGAAATAACTTTTAGTTCCGAGTTTTCCATCGCCTGGATGTATTCGGCTGCAGGTTCCCCGGTGATGAAACTTACAATGGAAGTAAGGAATGTTTGTTCGAATGCCATAAACCTCGTCTGTACACCATGGTTCTCATTGCCGTAATATAATCGCAGGCAACCTTTTTCTATGAAGAAGATCCGGTCAGCTACCCTGCCGTTCTTCAGCAATATTTCATTCTTTTTCGCAGTCACCGGCTTAAAAAAAGACAATGCCATCTCCATATCTTCGTTTTGAAGACCGGTTTGACTGGAAATTATTTCTGAAAGGTTTATGCTCATTTCATTCGATCAATACTCAAAATTCCAACTAATAATGGTTCAAAGTATTGACGGAGGTCAAAATCGGGAGAATGTTTTTTTTACAGGGTTATTCGATGGATATTTTGGCTGCAACCATTAGCCTTTTGTTTTTACGTTGAGACATATATAGGCTGCGCCATGAATGACGCTGCCCTATATAACGCTATAATTAAAAATGAACTATTCTTGGAGAAAGCCACATAAGACTATGCGGCTCGTACGTGATCTAAAACCTAAGTTGATGAATTTGTCAGGCAAAATTTAAACCTGAGTGTTATTCGCTTTACAAATGAATAAAAAGCCTGATAAAACAGTCCATGAACTAAAAAGTCAGGTTCCAATGGAACTGGAGGCTAAAATCTTCCGCTCTCTATTTAGATGAATGGCATTGAACTGAAGTAATCACTTGTGGGTATATTATTCCTCGCCTGTATATCAGCATCTCTTAAAACTCGATACACTTTAAAAGAGTAGCTCAAACACATTCAGCTTCATTATACAGCAACCGGGCAGCACTTTGAAAGCTGCAGACCCGTTTCCCGGCATATTTTCCAGCATTAATAAATTAGAGTGTACGTGCAAGGTTAACGTATAAACAAACTGGTTACTGCGTTAGTGGTATAATAGTTGTTCCTGTTTGTAAAATTTTGAACCACATGAACCAAAAATTTATTGCAGGATTTGTCCTGGGTGCAGTAACCACCGGTCTTGTTGCATGGTTTTTACAAACCGAAGAAGGAAAAGAGTTGGTTTCTGACGTAAAAGAAAAAACCAACGACTTTAAAGATGCAGTGAAGAGTAAAACTGACGCAGCAATGAACAAAGGCAGTGAAGTAATCACCAGTGTAAAAACAAAAGCAGAGGAACTTGGTAAGAACATCAGGGATCATGCAACTGATCTTGGTAACAAGGCAAAAGATATCATAAACAAAGCAAAGGGAGCTGATGATGCAGTAACAGCATCATAAATTCGGTCGATGCCAGCAATTTTGTGAACAAACAATAATCCGTACCTTTTTACTGCTGCAATTGCCAAACAATTTTTAGAACTTCAATACCACGCTTACAGCATAATGGTCTGAAGTATTGGCATCACGCAAAACTTTATGCGATTCCACCATAAAACTGTTCCCTGGTTTAAAACTGATGAAATCAATCGCATGCTTTACATTTTCTTCATTAAGTGTGGGCAGGCACTGTTTACAGGTGCGGGTGAACCTGCTGTCCAGGCTATTGATAACATCGCTTCCCTCCGTAGCATTGAAATCACCTGCAATCACAAATGGCATTGTAGTTGAATCTGCAATCTTAACGATTTCCTTTATTTGTAGCCGTCTGTTTACATCAGTCTGAAGCGCATCCAGGTGGGTGCATCCAAATAAGAGTTTACCGCCTGAAGGAAGGTTCACCACCCCGGTAGCAAGCACACGGTGTTCTCCGTTGGTTGATTCATCGGTGGGCAGTGCATAAACTTTTGTGTCATCAAGTGCATACCTGGATAAGATCATAACTCCATACTGCCCGCCGTCAAAATCAATTGCTTTGGCAAAATGAAACGACCGGTATCCCGTTTTTTCCGCCAGCAGTGCTGCTTCGTTGATATTGCCTGAACGATGTGTATTCACATCTATTTCCTGCAGTGCAACAATATCGGGCTGCTCCTTTTTAATTACCTCTGCAATGGCATTTACATCAATAACATTTTCTTTATCCGGTGGGTTACAATGATGAACGTTATAGCTCATAATTTTAAGACTGCCGGGAGTATTCCCCGGAGAAGAAGATAACTTTCTGGAACAAGCCACAGATAACAGCGTTGTTGTAACCAATAGTAAAAACACAATTGATTTCATGATCCTTGTTTTGTTTAACGAAATAAAAGTGCATGTCCGCAAATCCTTCCATCATCAATAAAGCATGGGTACATACTTCTGTTATGCAGTAATTGCAAATGGTGCGACAACTAATGCCCTTCACTCTTGCATACCATGCATTTGTTCAACAAAATTCTTACCAATAAAAAGCCCGCTGTTGTTACGGGAAATAAATGACCGGAAAGATAAAGTTTAAAAAGATTTTGCGAAACCAGGTAGTTGCATATATATTTGCAACCAATCGGTTTCATTGCAACCAGTTGGTTTATATAATACAGCCGGTAAACATTAATCCGGATAATCACAGCTGTCAAAAGACATTCTATGAGAAGAGATATTTTTCAGGCCATCGCAGATCCTACCAGGCGGGCAATCATTGCCTTGATCGCTCTTCAGGCGATGACCCCCAATGCGCTCGCCGAGCATTTTGATACCACAAGACAGGCCATCTCCAAACACCTCAAAATCTTAACTGAATGCGAGGTGGTAAAACAGGAACACCATGGCCGGGAAATCTTGTACCAGCTTGAGCTTAATAAAATCAAAGAGATAGATCAATGGCTGGAACAATTCAGGAAAATCTGGGAAAGCCGCTATAAACAACTTGATCAACTATTATTAACGATTAAAAAGAAAAAATGATGAACAACAACCTGCAGTTCGACTTTATTGCGGACAAAGAAAAAAATACGCTCACTGTAAGAAGAGAGTTTTTGGCAAACAGGCAATTGGTATGGGACTGTTATACAAAGAGTGAATTGCTTGATCAATGGTTTGCACCAGCACCGTTAACGACTAAAACAAAATCGATGGATTTTCGCGAAGGTGGTCACTGGCATTATGCAATGGTTGATCCTACCGGCACCGAATACTGGGGATATACTGAATACCTGACAATTCACCCCATCGACTATTATACTTCTACAGATGCCTTTAGCAATGAAGCAGGTGATATAAACCAGGATATGCCGCGTGCAGAATGGCGCGTAAGCTTTAGCGACAAGGAAGAAAATGCAGTGGTAGAAACAATAGTAACATATAAATCACTTGCAGACATGGAGCAAGTAATTGAGATGGGTATGGAACAGGGCATGCAGGCCACCCTGGAGAAACTGGATACATTGTTATTAACATTAACCGGCAAAAGCAACGCTTAAACATTCCTGAAGTGAATGAGCGGCCATTCAGTTTAATGAATAACACAAGTATACTTACGTTAAACTACATTGATATCCCCGGGGCTATCTTATGCTTAAGCTTTGAGATAGCCCCATGAGGATATAACTCTTTAACCGTACAACAATTGAACAATACAGGCTACCCTTCCTGTAAAATCCAACTTAACTGTCCCCTACCCTGTGCCTGTTCTGCAAAGCTGTTGCCTGTATCTATCATCACTGCAACCGTATCATAAAAGTGCACAGGACTGTATCAAAATCGTGCATTCTACTTTCAACACATAGTAATAATGAATTGAAGTTCATTCATATAGCAGTATGGCATTTCATTGGTGGTTTTAAAACAAATCACCTGCTTTATGATTAGAACTTACTTCAAAATTGCCTGGAGAAATATCCTCAACAGCAAAGGCTACAGTGCCATCAATATTGGCGGGCTGGCAGTAGGTATGGCCATTGCTATGCTGATTGGTTTATGGGTGTATGATGAGTTAAGCTTTGATACCAGCCACATCAACTACAACCGTATTGCACAGGTAATGCAGCGGGCAAGCTTTAACGGAAAGCTTGAATCGCAAACCGCCAACCCGGCAGTCATGGGCCCGGAGATCAAAAGAAAATACGGAAGTGATTTTAAACATGTGCTGCAGACCTCATGGGTGGGTGGTCATTTAGTTGCCTATAAAAATAACAACACGTTCAACAATATAAGTATATATGCTGAGCCGGGTTTTATAGATATGCTTTCCCTTAAAATGATAAAAGGGACGAACCAGGCATTGAATGATCCCTATTCCATTATTCTTTCCGGCTCGGCGGCAAAAGCAATTTTTAACGAAGAAGACCCGATAGGTAAAGCGCTGAAGTTTGACCGGAACAATACAGTGAAAGTTACAGGTATCTACGAAGACCTTCCCGCCAATACTTCTTTTCATGAGTTAAAGATGATTATGCCGTGGGAGTTGTGGCTGGTACAGAATCCCTGGGTTAAACAAATGAAAAACCCATGGGGTAGCAATTTTTCTCAAACATTTGTACAGATAGCGGATAATGCAGATATGCAAAAAGTATCTGCCAGGATTAAGAGTGTAAAAATGGATAATATCAATGCCGAAGAGAAACGCTATAAATGGGAGGCTTTCCTGCAACCCATGAGTAACTGGCATCTGCACGATGATTTTGTTGATGGGGTAAACGTTGGCGGCAACATAAAGTATGTATGGCTGTTTGGTATCATCGGTGTTTTTGTATTGTTGCTGGCCTGTATCAATTTCATGAACCTGAGCACGGCTAGAAGTGAAAAAAGAGCAAGAGAAGTAGGTATACGTAAAGCTATCGGTTCTATGCGCTGGCAAATTACCAAACAGTTCTTTATAGAATCTTACTTAGTAGTTCTTGCCGCATTTATACTCTCCGTTTTATTACTGGCATTCCTGTTACCCTTGTTTAACAGTGTAGCAGGTAAAGAAATAGAAGCTCCTTGGAGCAATGCCGTTTTCTGGTTGTTAAGCGTTGCATTTATTTTTATCACCGGTTTGCTTGCCGGCAGTTATCCTGCCTTATATCTTTCTTCGTTTAATCCTATCAAAGTTTTAAAGGGTACATTCAAAGCTGGCAAAGGCGCTGCTATTCCAAGACGGGTACTGGTGGTAATACAGTTCAGCGTATCTGTGATGTTGATCATCGGCACTATTATCGTGTACCAGCAAATTCAATATGCCAAAGACAGACCCATTGGCTATAGCAACAATGGACTGGTAAATTTTGGATTGGAGAATGAAGTCAAACAGCATTTTGAAGCGATCAGGAATGATCTGAAGAATGCAGGTGCCATCGTGGATATGACAGCTTCAAACAGCCCGATGACCGGTGTATGGAATACGAATGGAGGCTTCGACTGGGAAGGGAAAGACCCGAACCTTGCAGTTGATTTCCCCAACAATGGTGTTACCTACGACTTTGGAAAAACAGTACACTGGAACATACAGAAAGGGCGTGATTTCTCGCGGCAATTCATTACCGATTCAGCCACTTTTATCATTAATGAATCTGCCGCAAAGTTCCTTGGGTTTAAAGAGCCCGTGGGTAAGATATTGAAGTGGGAAGATAAACCGTATACCATCATAGGTGTTGTAAAAGATATCCTGCAGGAGTCCCCGTTTTACCCGGTAAGACCAACGCTGTACCATATCGATAAATACGACAATCTTTTTAACCTCATCATCAGGTTAAACCCTGACAAAAGCGCATCTGCTTCTTTGAAGATCATTGTAAATGAGCTAAAAAAATATACACCTGATGTTCCTTACGAATACCAGTTTGTAGATGAAAGTTTTGGTGACAAGTTCAATGCTGAAAAGCGTATTGGAAAACTGTCTTCTTATTTTGCTGTTCTTGCCATTTTCATTTCCTGTCTGGGCCTCTTTGGCATGGCGAGTTTTGTTGCAGAGCAAAGAACCAAAGAGATAGGTATAAGAAAAGTACTTGGCGCAAGTGTGATGAACTTATGGAAGCTGCTCTCTACAGAATTTGTGATACTGGTGATCCTGTCCTGCGTGATCGCTTCACCGATAGCCTATTATTATCTTGATCAATGGCTGGGCAACTATGATTACCGCATACATATCAGTTGGATGGTATTTGTGGGCGCTACGTTAACAGCATTACTGATCACCCTGTTAACCGTAAGCTTTCAATCAATCAAGGCAGCTATTGCCAACCCGGTAAAAAGCCTGCGTATGGAATAACTTACGATCCTTTCAATAAAAAGCCGGCAATGCTTAAACACTTGCCGGCTTTATTTTTATTGACGTGTGAATATACAAGACTCCGGTATTAAATATCCTTTGGCTAAAGCCAATGCCGCTAAGGATTTCATTAACCCAGGGCTTAAGCCTTGGGTTAATATGGCAACCCTTAATTGGCTTTAGCCAAAGTGTTTTACTTAAATACTCCTATAAAAATTTAAGCTCTTAGCCTGTCGAACTTCAGGTAATGATTATAAATGCACTTTATTTTTCTACAACTCAAATCAACAGCTAAGTTTGAAAAATTCCTTTAGGTACTTAACGCGTTGTTCCTACTCCTCATCTATTTTTTCACCAATGTTAATTTCTGTTTGAAGACTACCGGAGTATTGAATCTAATGCCGTTAGTTATTCTCTTTCAGGGTTGAAAGAAAACTTACCACATCCCTGATTTCTTTTTTAGATAAAAGCGTTGTCATATCAGGCATACTGGATGGCGAATCGGTTCTTTTGCTGATATCTGCTTTTTTAATCGTACGCAGTGGCTGATCACCAATTTTAACTACCAGGCTGTTGTTGTCTTCTGTTTCAAGTATACCAAACAGGTTACTGCCATCTTTCAGTTGTAATGAGGTAGTACCATATCCCGGTGATAACCTTGCGCTTGGTGAAACCAGTGCCTGCAATATCTGCTCCCTGGTAATGCGGCTGGCAATGCCGTTAAGACGCGGGCCTGCATTTCCGCCACGATCATCATAAGAATGGCAACGCATACATTGTGTATTCTGGTTGCGGAAAAAGATCTGTTTACCTTTTGTGGTATCACCCCCCATTAAACAACTGGTATAAGCAGCAATACGCGCATCCGGTGAAAGTTTGGAAGTAAGTGTTTTATAGTTCGTGGAAAGTGCTGTTAAACCACTGCTGTCAATGGCTTCCCCTAGTTCAAGGTACAGGTCAGAAGGAAGTTTGCCGGCTTTCATTGTTTCAAGCAGGTCCTGTAAAGGCTTTTCTGAATTTGCGGCAGGCAGATGTCCCAATGCAAGAATTGCCGCCTGTTTTTCTTCCGTGGTACGATGTGCAATCACGTCCCCAAGCAGTGAGACCATACGGTCTTTAGGCATATCCATTTGTTGAAGGAGGTTCAGCCCTTCCACCCTTACTTTTTTCTCCTTGTCTGATAAAGCCTGGCCCACTGCATCACCAGCCTGTGGTGCTTTTAGTAACACCAGTGTATTTAATGCCTCTATACGCATTTCCGGCGCAGCATCCTGTTTTACACTGGCAAACAAGAGCGGTGCAGCTTCATTGATCTGCAACAATGCAATCGCTTTGGCAGCACTCAGGCGAACCGGTAACGCTTTACTTGATACAAGGATTAACAACTGGCCTGAAATGGACTGCTTCAGGTTACCCGCATCTCTTTTAACAATACCGCGAAATCTTCCGTCAACCCGGTCCAGTACAGAAGGTTCGGCCCAAACGCTTAAGGCATCAATAGCTTCTGCACGCATTTTCTCGGGAGCATTGTTATTCGTGGCATAGGTAACCAGGTTTTGCATTGCCTGTGTACTGCCTGCTCTAAGGTTGGCATTGATGGAGCGCCTGATAAGCGCTTCGTTGCTAAACTTTGTCTGGTTAAGCAGGTTGCCCAATGCAGGGATGGCGTCTTTAATGGAAAGATCATCATTAATGGCGCGGGCAGCTTCTGTTACCACCACTTCACTGGTATCATTTAAAAAACTGGCAACACTGGCATTGCTCATCCTTCTCAAAGCAACCACTGCGGCAAGACGCAATGCTCTTGAAGGATGCTGGTAGAGCGCAGCAACAGGTGTTGCATTACCTATACGCGCAAGTGCGAGGCAACCCGCATGACGTAAATAAACATCTTCATCATTGTTCTTTTCCAACAGTGCGATCAACGGGTTTACTGCAGGTGCATATTTTATTCTGCCAAGTGCTTCTGCGGCAAAAAAACGTGCACGCGCAGCAGTATCTGTTAACAACGGCAGTAGTTTTTCACCTGCTTCGCTGTATTTAATATCACCAATCCATTTAGCCGCTTGTGCCCGTATCTCTGCATCCTTATCCTGCAATAAGGGCACCAGTTCTGTTGCGTATTTTTTGTCTTGCCTGGCTAACTGCGCCATACCCCAGATGGCATTTATTCTTGCAAGCCGGCTGGAAGTTTGCTGAATGCTTTGCCTGAAAATAGCGGCGCCTTTTCCCTTCCGCTTTACCAGTTCAAACTGTGCTTTAAGACGCACCCGCATATCCGGGTTCTTCAGGGTTTCGCCAAGCATGGCATCGGTGCTGTCTGCAAAGTTGGCGGTGAGTAATTGTTTGGTAAGCTTACGTTCGGGTGAGTTGGCGGCGGAAGCTTCATCCAGTTTCCAGATACGGCCATAATTATGCGTACCCCATCCGTCAATCCAGTCCGCCAGGTATAAAGCACCCTCCGGCCCAAAGTCCATACCGGTGGTTAACAAGCCGCCTACAATCTTACGGTTTTCACCAAGTTCAAAGCCGGCGCCTTTAGGTGTCAGCCTGAAATTGTATACGCCGGAACTACCGGGGTTGCCAACAAACGATGCAACAAAAAATGAGTTTTTGTATTGCGGCCCAAGGGCGGTACCGGGGTTATAGGTAAAGCCTGCCGGCCCGCTTACATAATTGCTGATACACGGAACAATGTATGCAGCCTGTCCTTCGTAACGTGGTACATACATTTTTTCATCCATCCACACTTTGTAACTGTTGTTTTTAGGGTCTCTATACTTGCCATACTGCCAGTTACTGCGCCAGCCGGCATCAGAACCGTTGACCACATATACCAGCCTTTCTTTTTCACCGGGGTGATCGCCATCATTATCTTCACTAATCAGGTTCCCGTATTCATCAAAGGCAAATTCGTGGGTATTGCGTAGGCCCGCAGCAAATATTTCAAAGTCGGTGCCGTCCGGGTTACACCGGGCAATTACACCGCTGTTGGGATATTCCCAGCTTTGCCCGTCCTGGCCTTTTCCGTTAAACCCAATATCACCTATCTGCCAGTAGATTCGCCCGTCCGGCCCCATCCTGATACCGGACATACCATGGCCGCTGAAACCTACATGCACGCCATAACCATGAGAGAGTGATGTTTTCTCATCAGGAATACCATCACCATCTTTATCTTCCATCTTCCACAGGTCAGGCGCCACGGCTACATATAAATCCTTGCCATGTTTAAATACAGAGCCGGCAACATCCGTAATCTCTTCATGAAAATCATTCACGATGTGTTGTGAGCGGTCAGCAACACCGTCTCCGTTAATATCCTGCAACTGGTAAACATGTTCAGTTTCTATTGCAAGGTCCCGCCAGTCATGGGAACTGTCTTTGTTCAGATCCTCGATCCACAAATTCTTTTTGCTGTTTTCGGGTGACAGCTCTTTCTTCAGGAAGGCCCGCCTGTCTTCTACTGTTGTAAAAGCAATGGAGGGGATCTCCCAGTCGCGGTGACCCCGTATATCAAATTCAGAATTCTTTTGACGATCAGTAGTGGTGTAATATAATTTGCCGTCATCATCCACCTGGATGGCAATGGGTGATATCACAGACGAATCGGTTCCCCAAAGCTTCAGTGTAAGCCCTTCTGCCAGTTCAGGTTTTACAATCGATTCAATGGACGCTGCCAGCTTTGCCGCTTTTGCAGTGTCTAGTTGCTTAACGGTATTTTCCTTTGTGCCCGAAGGTTGTGAACAACCGGTGATCAGCAAAAGATAACAGGAGATGGCAATCGTGTTCCTGGTTAGCAAAGAAAAGTTTTGGCGCATGTTGGTTGGTTTAGTCAAATGGCGTTATTGAGAAGACATGAAAATAGCGTAATGTAACCGATCCTTTTCTATCGCAAGGAATTTAATCAGGCTGATTTCGGTAGAATGGTAAAAATCCGGTGTTATCTATTTAACCATTTCAGCGTTAGAGCGCATTTGCCGGTGATGCAACGACATGCGGCCGTGTTGTTCAGGTTAAGCATTGAATGGTTTCAGGTGAAACTTTAATTCTTAAGACCGGTATTATTAAGAGATGGTCTGTGCCTGAAGTGCATTAATGCTGATATCCGGGAGGTTTATATCTGTCAGCATCACAGGCCTCATTTGCCCCTTCAATTTGTCGCATATACACTGCTAAGGGAGGAATATTGTTGCCGAGCTTTGTATATATCAAATAATAAATACCTGATTAAAAACCACTATTATGCAAAAAATTATTCCACACTTATGGTTTGATAAAGAAGCCAAAGAAGCCACACAGTTTTATACAACAGTGTTTCCTGAGTCGAAAGTGACGCATACCAGCCTGATACGCGATACGCCTTCCGGCGATTGTGATATTGTAAGCTTTGAATTATGGAACAAGCAGTTTATGGCCATTAGTGCAGGGCCGTTGTTTAAATTCAATCCATCAACTTCCTTTATCGTCAATTTTGACCCTTTGCTGTTTGGTAAAGCTGAGGACAGTAACAAAGCGGCACTGGATGCATTGAACAGTGCCTGGGAGAAATTGTCAGAAGGCGGCAAGATACATATGCCTATTGATGCCTATCCTTTCAGCAAACGTTATGGATGGGTGGACGATAAGTATGGTGTATCCTGGCAGTTGATGTTATCTGAGCCCGCCGGTGAACCACGCCCGGCCATTGTACCTTCGCTGCTTTTTACCGGAAGCAAATGTGGTAAAGCCGAGGAAGCTTTAGGTTTTTACCAGTCCGTTTTTAAAAATGCACAGGCAGGCAATGTACATCATTATCCTGCGGGGATGGAACCGGATAAAGAAAGTTCAATAATGTACGGCGATGTAAAGCTGGAAGACACCTGGTTTGCGGCAATGGACAGTGCCCGCCAGCATGGCTTTGACTTTAACGAAGCAATCTCTTTTATGGTTCCATGTAAAAACCAGGAAGAGATTGACTATTACTGGGGAAAACTTTCTGCCGTGCCTGCATCTGAACAATGCGGCTGGCTGAAAGATAAATACGGACTCTCCTGGCAGATCACTTCTGTTGAAATGGAGACCATGATGCAACAGGGTACACAGGAAGAGATAGACAAGATCACCAAGGCCTTTATGCCCATGAAGAAGATTGAGATTGCAAAAATTAAAGCGGCAGTTGGTAAAGGTTAAAACACATATCTGCTGAAAGTAAATTTTAACACGGCATCGGGATATTAAAATCTCCGATGCCGCGTTATTTTTTAAGGGGATAGCATTGCTTTTGTTATGGTTACCAGGGGAGTTTCTATCATTTAAAAGAGTTGATGTGTAACATGGATGTTCTTATCAATCTAAAACTATCCGGCTGATTTGCATGCTGTTTTCTTCTAGAAATAGTTTCATTCATGCGGCTACATAGCTTACCAGTAAATGAGACATCAACCGATAAGTAAATTCCTGCAACAACTTTTGTATTATGCCCTTGCCTGTATACTGCCCAGAATGAATATTTCCCTTAAAAAGCAGTTTCGAATTGTTTTACTTTTTACTAGCGTCATAAGATATTTTGAATTAAAGCAACCTGCTCGTAAAATCGTTTATACCTTGTTTGCTAATGCTGATAGCGATGAAAAACACGAAACCTCCTGTTGGTTTTGAGCGTAATATTAGCAGTACCATCTTACTGATCACTATTGACTACAGGTAAACCCAAAACAGATGTTTGATGAGGCACAATTGATCAGCTCACACTGTTTTACCTGAAGTTGGTATTCCCGTCTTTTTAACTGGCAGCATTTAATCTGTGAGCGCCGGCAATAAATAATTGATAGTAATTAAATCAGAACGATTTACGTGTTTTTTAATTTTTTTATTTATTTTAAAAAAAATTTCCTCAAAAGCCTTATTAAATGAACAAACCTTTGAAAATATATACCGTTTTTCTTTGTTTGTTAATGGTTGCTGCCTGCGAAACCAAACAACCGGACATTAACTGGAATTTCAGCAAAAGCGAGATTACCGGCACTGCCAATACCAATACTGATAAAATAAGTGTGGATGTGTATCTGGACGTTACTACTTCTATGAAAGGATTTGTCTCCTCCTCACCCACTGCTTTCAGTAAATTGCTGGATGATATAGAAGCCACCTGCCAGAATATCTGGAAAAATACCGACCTGCAGTTTTTTAAATTTGGCCGAAATGTAAAGAACATTGATCGCAGTGAGTTTGTAAAGGGCAAGACATCTGTGGACATTTATTCAGACCCGACGCTTAGCACGCAAACCAATTTTGATGAAGCCGTAAAAAATACCAACCCTAAAAGGGTGAGCATTTTAATTACCGATCTTTTTTACAATAACAATGATGTGAACCTGGTAGTTAACGCGATTAAAACACAATGTTTTCAAAAAGGCGTTGAAGCGGGAGTAATAGGGCTGGAAAGTAATTTTAGCGGTATTGTGGCCGATGTACAGCCGCCTGTTACGGTAAAAGGTACCAGGCCGGTTTATATGATAGTATTTGGCGACAAGCAAAACATCAAACTTTTTATTCAAACGTTTAAGAACAAACCGTACATCAAGCCTTCACAAATATTGCTGGTTACCAACAAACCTACAGAAAGCTACGATGTAGCCGTTACCAAGAATCCCAAAAGCAAAGGCTTTAATGTGCAAAGTCTTAAGAAAGAGTGGAAAGACTATGGCAATATCGCAAATTTTACCATGGCCAAAGACGCAGGCGAAGCTTTTTTTAACCTGGCGGTAACCTTAAACACAAATCCCTATGTTTTTCCTTTTACAGAGAAAAATATTAAAGCGGTTGCTTTTATGAAAACTGCAGGGATGAAAGATTCTGTGCCGGCAGATGATAAAATCATTTTTCAGAATGCAAAGCTGGAAGGAAATACTTATAAAGCTGACATCAGGCTGGTAAATACAGGCGATGCCGGTAATTACTCTTACCTTGTTTACCTGGCCCTGGATAATACGGTAACACCTGCAATGCCCAAATGGATAGCCGATACAGATGCCGAGACTTTTGCGCAGGGTGAGAACGAAAACAAGACACTTAACCTGAAAAAATTATTAACTGATATTTCCGTAAACGAAATCACTTATGGCCAGCCTAAACTTGCCAAGTTTTATATTAACGTGCGCAAAAAATAGATCATCACTGATCATTTGTAGTGGCACGTTTACTATAACCGGCGGATAAACCTGTGCGATAAATAAAGTACTGTATCACCTTGCCGAATAGCATGCCAGGCGTACAAGTGAGTGACACAACCGAACCTGACAGCAGCATTGTTGCCGGTAAATAAAAATAAAGATGCCATGGATAGCACAAACACGTCATCATAGAAACATTTCACGTACCCTGTCTGAACAAAGATTTAACATCATAACCATAAAAAACAAACCTTAACCAATGAACAAAAGCCCCGTTAATTACCTGCTTACCATTGCCCTTGGCGCAATCCTGTGGGTTGTATTTGCTATAATGATGGCAACTTACCTTACAGAAAATCCCAACCTTGCACAAAAAGATCCGGCAGACCTTGCGGGAGAACTCCGATTGATCTTTGGCATTGGCGCCCTTCTTAGTATTGTGAGTTGTTGCTACTGGTATTATTACGGGAACATGAATAAAGTGTCTAACAACCTTGGCGCAGCAAAAAAGAAATGGTGGATGTTATTTGTACTGCAAATCATTTTGTGTGTAGCGCTTACGGTGATTATTGTTTTAATGAATATGTCGCAGGGTATTGAAGCCAAATGGTACGCGATTTACTTTTCACTCATTGCCGTATTAACTTTTATCCTCTTCTGGATAAGTACATTCTTAATGTCGCCACGTACCGTAAAATTTATTCCACTCGGAAAATAAATGAAGAGATGCCAAAAAATGTATTGATAGGAATCGGGGGAACAGGTTCCCGGGTAATAGAATCTGTAGTGCATTTATGTGCGGCAGGTTTGGGCCCCGACCAGTTGAATATTTTTATCATTGATCCTGATGAAGGCAATGGTAACCTTACAAGAACCAAGTCGCTCATAAAACGCTATACAGAGTTGCGGAGACTTTTTCAGCGAGCAAAAAAAGATAACCCTGCATTTAAAACCGAAATCATTATTCCGCCGGGTGATGAGCCATTTATATGGAACATTTTTGAAGAAAAAGATTATACACTCGGGAAATTTATCAACTACGATAACCTTAAAAAAAATGATCCCGGTCTGGCTCACCTGGCCAATATTCTTTTTACTGACAAAGAGCTGGAAACATCTCTCAATAAAGGTTTCCGGGGCCACCCATCTATCGGCGCCGTGGTAATGGCAGATCCTCCTATGGATGAATATCCCTTTAAGCTGTTGTGGGATAATATCGGCTCCTTGCATGCCAATGACCTTCGGGTGTTTTTGGTAGGTTCCATTTTTGGCGGTACCGGCGCAGCAGGTTTTCCTACACTTGGTTCAAGACAACTGATCAAGTTTAATGAAAAAATGCAGGCGAAGTTAACGGCAGAAAAAAGCAAGGTACTGCTGGGGGGCGCATTGGTATTGCCTTATTTTAGTTTTTCAGTAGACGCCAACAGTACGGAGCCTATGTTTGTTACGCCAAACGATTTTCCCATTGCTACCAAAGCTGCGTTGCAATACTATAATGATAAGGAACTCGGGTTTGACCAGTACTACTTCATAGGAGATTCACTGGCCCAGAAGGTGGGCGAATTCAGTACCGGCAGTTCTACACAGGATAACCTGCCGCATTATGTTGAACTGGTTTCTGCACTTGCTTCCTTTGACTTTTTTGGCCAGCCGCCAATAGATGATGTTCCTGATAAAAAATATTTTATCTCGTGTCGTGAAGATGATCACATCAGTTGGGACATGATACCCATTACGCGCAACAGCGCCAACCTGCAGGAAGAAAGAAAAGCTTTGAAAGAGCGTGTGGCAGACTTTACGGTGTTCGCTTATACTTTTTTATCTTATGGTAAAAGCATTTTGGAAAAATCTCACCGGGATGTAAGAGCGGAAGCCTGGTACGGCGACAACTTTAATAAAGAGTTTAAAGAGGATAACAAAATGTACAATCCGCGGCATGAAGAAAACAACACCCTGTACCAGCTTGCAGAAGAATACCTGAACGACTTTCTTTTTTGGGTATGCGCCATGGATGCAAACGAAAAAATTCAACTGGTTGATAAAAGTAAAATACTCAATGGCGAGCTTACCCACAAGGGGAAACTAAAGCTTGCAGATCCGCAGGAATTTGTAGCCAACATTGGTGAAATACTCAAAGACAGATCAAACCGCAAAGATTTTTACACCTTTAAAAAACTGGGGCTGGAAGAATCTGTGGTAGACGAAGAATCTATGACTGCTGGCAGCAGGTTCCTGAATATATTTTTCCGGGCCGCTAAAAAATTCAACGAAGTAAACCTGGTAATTAACTAAGATGCCAAAGAAACATTTATACCTTCCTAAAATATTTTCCGGGGCAAATATTGATGAACCGGTATCCAATGCAGTTTGGGAAGACAAGCAGAAAAAAGTGGTGCTGGCAATCAGCGATGGAATTGAGCTGGATGAAACGGCGCATACCAGAGGTGTTTCCTCTATACCTGATATTTATGCAAGGCCGCTTACTTTTTTAGGCGCAATACGGTCTGATAAACACCCGCTGCGCAAACGCGTAGTGCAGGAATGGCGCGGGCTTTTAAGCCTGCTTGCTTTGCATAAGGTAAAGCCAGACCTGGGTGGTTTAACCATTACGCCTGTTACCTTAAATGAAGAGAAATTCAGTAAAGCGCTGATTAACCTTGCGCCTAAAAATATCCAGCTTCAGAAAAACGGCGTTGAATATTCGTGGACAGACCTGCTGATCATCAAATTTGGAGATATACCGCTTGGTGCATTTTCTCCCGCAACGCTTGTATATACCTCCGCTGACTATAACAGGGTTTTAAAAGACGTTACTTTTTCTTTAAAAGATGAGAACGGTTTTCTTAAACCGCCAAGCATTACAGAAGGATTAGACTATGTAGGTGAATGGCTTGAATCATTCATCAGGCAGTTTAACCAGTTTGCACTTACAAGCATTGATAAATCAGGCGATCATAAATATGTTGGCGATCTGAATAAGCTGCTGGACGAATGGCTTTCGGAGATAAAAAAAGAGATGGGCATAGATGCCTCTACGCTGATAGAGATTCCCAGGGTAAAGCCATCTGAAGAACCCGTAGAGCTCACCAAACCGGCGCCATTTCTTGCGAAGTATGAAATTTATAAATCACTCTTAAAACCGCTGATCAAGGCAGACAGTACAGAGGGTGGTTATAAATCAGAGTATGCATTAAAAACAGCCCGTAACCATTCTGCCTACAAAGAAATCGTTATTATAGATGAACGCCAGTTGGCACAGAACAAAGTGTTATGGGATGAAACAAGACCTGCAGAGCTGGGCATTGTACCCGCTACATTTGAAAAGTTTTTCAGCAAGCCATCGGGCAACCATATTAACAACATTATCCTGGACCATTATAAGGCCATTTGGGTTAGGCCAGAGCTATACTTTCTAACCCCTACCCTGTTAAAAGCCAGAAGTGGTGATATCTTAAACAGCAGCGAGAGTTTTCTTAACCCCGGCGATGGCGATTATATTCTTCCCTTTAAGAAAGAACTACTGCAGTTTTTTTCACCGGTGGAAGTAAAGGAACTATTAAAGCCAAAATTTTCCAATGAAAAGGAAGGCCTGGTAGTATTTAGTTTTTATCTGCCGCTGGTGACCAATCAGCAGGTAGAGGTAAAAAGAACCTACCGCCTGAAGGGCGCCGATGTAACGTTGAATGAAGGTGTTATTAAAGAAACCGAAGTACCTGTGCTCGAGATCTTTCCCAATTACCTGGGCGACTTCTGGTGCCAGTATTTTATGCTCTGTTCCGATACCGACAATTTTGTAATGCAACCGGTAAACTATGAAGCAAACGTTGCCATTACACGCAAGGAACAGAAGTTTGAGACCAATACCTCAAGTAATAAAGCAGAGATCATTAAGATTGCAGGATATAACTCATTCCCCGAAGCTATTGAGTTAAAGCCCAAGGGAACTGATGGAAGTTATGGCCTGGTATTACTTAATAAAGACCGCGACGTGGAAGGCAAGCCCTTTAATGGCAGTTGCTGGGTGGGCATAGATTTTGGCACCTCTAATACCAATATCTTCAGGTACAGCAATGAGAATGCAGAACGATGGCATTTCTCGTTTTCAAAATACCTGCGCTCTGTTTTTAAAGCGCCGGCGAATAAAAGAAATGAAAATACCCGGTTATTTTTTGTACCGGAAATTAACCAGGAGTTACCTATACCAACAGCATTACGCATCTTCAGGGCCGGTGTAACGGAAGATCTTTTGTTAGACCAGTTTATTTATTTCCCTTCGGAAAGCCGCTATCCCGATAATGTGTACACAGATATTAAATGGGATGATGATGATCTGAAGTTACATTCCTTTTTACGATCTCTCATCTTCCTGCTGATTATTGATCTGGTGCAGGAACGGGTGGCAAAAATTGAATTCAGGTGCTCTTATCCCAAATCATTTACAGATGACAGGGTGAGAGCATACAAAGAAGGATGGCGCCATACACTGGAAGGGTTCTTCCATAAAGCTTCCGCAGACCAAAAGGAAAGCCCGATTGCCAACGGACAATTCATTTATGTAGATGAACAAAAATTTGATGAAGTAGGCGATAATTATATTGTTCGCACCAGAAACAACGGTAAGCTGATGGTGGGTGTAAAACCAAGGTTTACAACAGAAGGTATTTCTGCAGGGGAGTATTTTTCCAGCGAACATATTATCAAAGATGGCGTTAGCCTGGCCAATAAAGAAGACGGTTCTGTTTGTATTGATGTAGGAGGCGGAACCTCAGATTACAGTATCTGGTTTGGAAGTAAAATACGTCTGGATGCCTCTGTTCTTTTAGCAGGTAAACAAATAGCCAAGCTAATCAAAAATAATTCGAGGGTAAGAGATATACTCCTTTCAGAAGAGGCAGCAGCAGTACTAAACGAAGTAAAAACAAATGACCTGCTATTTTCCTCAAGGCTCAATTTTATACTACGCCAGGAGGAGAAAAGCATTGCCGGCCGGCTAAGCAATAATGCCAACAATAAAGACATTGCATGGTTGCGTCGTATACTGGCAATAGAATTTGGTGCTCTTTCTTTTTATGCAGCCCACCTGTGCCTGGCCTTAGACGGTTTTCTTGATGGGGAACTTGCTGACCGTATAAAAGAAAATGGCATTATGCTGCACTGGGGTGGCAATGCAGCAAAATTTATCAACTGGATTGATTACGGCCGTTATGAAAAAGACGGCATTGCCTCCAAACTATTGAATGGTATTTTCCTGAATACCATTATGGATAAGAATATCGGGCACAAGGCATTTAAACCCAAAGTGCTCGGGCAGATACAATCACCGGGTCATAAAGACGAAGCTTCAGGAGGAATTGTGGTAATGAATATGTCTGATGACGAAGACAATACAGATAACGCGGCAGAGATGATAGATATGTTATTGATTGATGAAGACAAATCAGACAGGGAAATGCTGGAAGGCCTGATTATGGGTGAACGTATTAATGTGAGCGGGGAAGTATTTGAACACTATGATGTGGTAACCAAAGAAACCTTGTTCAACAGTAACGCCTCCCGTTTTACAGGCACAGAGTTAACACAACTAGAACGCTTTCTTTACCTTATTAATCAGGTTGGAAAAATTATCGGGCTGTTTCCGGAAGGCTCGCAAATTAACTTATCACTGGAAGAAAAACTGGCGATCAAGCAAAGGGTGAAGAATGATATTGCGGCAATGGCAAAGTTAAAACCTGATGCCCGCATTGTAGAGCCTGTGTTTATTATGGAAGTAAAATATTTGCTGGATATCTTAAGCAGTAAAATGAAATGATCCCACACGTAGGCATAGACCTTGGTACCACCTTTTCCTGCATGAGCTATATTGATGAAAACGGGCTGCCCATTGTTATCAATAACAGCGAAGGCCAACCTACTACCCCATCGGTAATATGGTTTGATGGGAAGCTGGCGTATGTTGGCAGAAAAGCCAACGACCGTAAGCTGCAGGCCAACTCACCAATTCATGAATTTGTAAAGCGCGATATTGGTAAAGATATGGCCCACCGTTACCTTATCAGCGGGTACAATTATGGTGCCTGTGGCTTGTCAGCCATAATTCTCAAAAAGCTGAAGATGGAAGCCTACCAGTTTTTCAAAAAGAAAGGGCTTTTGTCTCAGGAAGATACTTTGCAGTCACTCATCATACCCGCAGTTATTACGGTTCCCGCTTATTTTGGAGATAAGCAGCGGCATGAAACAAGGCTTGCCGGCATTGCTGCCGGTTTTAACGTGATCAATATCATCAATGAGCCTACTGCTGCCGCACTTACCTATGGCATCCAGTTAAACAGGCAACAAAAAATACTGGTATTTGACCTGGGCGGCGGAACTTTTGATGTTACTATTCTGCAGGTAGATCATGGTGAAGCAAAAGTAATTGCATCCGATGGTGCCGATCAATTGGGAGGTAAAGATTGGGATGCCATTATTGAGGGTTACCTGTACAGCCAGTTCCAGGAACAAACCAAACAGGAAGTACCCGATGATATGGGGTGGGACATTCAGAAAATGGCACTGGAAGCTAAGTTTGAATTAACGGATCATACAGCAACAAATGTGACCATCAGCGCAGGCGGAGAAACAGCTTCAGTTACCCTATACCGCGAACGTGCAGCAGACGACGAGAATGATCTTTCCATGTTACTCGCAGAGGATAGTGATGACGGCTCTTTTTATTTTGAAGAACGATCGCTGGATAAACTTACACTTTGCCGGGCTATACTGCACAACACACTGGAAAAAGCGGGCCTGGGTTGGAACGATATAGATGAAATAGTCCTGGCCGGCGGGTCATCACGCATGCCTATGATCCCTAAAATGCTGGAGAAATTATCAGGCAAAAGCATACGTCGTAACCTGCCGGGGTTTAGTTATGATACTGCCATATCCCAGGGAGCATCATTATATGGGCGCAATAAGCAGCGGGTAATTGATGTTACCTCTAAATCAATTGGCATAGAACTGATACAGGGTTCACGTGCTGTGAATGAACATCTGATCAAAAAAGATTCGCCGCTGCCGGTAAGTTTTTCACAGGATTATATGGCGGAAGAAAATGCAGTTCTAAAAGTATATGAAGGCGAAAGCATTAATCCGGATGAATGTACTTTACGTGGCAGGCTTGAACTGGGTAATCCGCGTGGCAAAGTGAAAGTAAGCCTGTTGATAGATATAGACGGCGTTATTAATGCAGCGGTAGAGTCGGAAACTATCAAAGCGCAGCTTAAAATAAAATCAGAAGATGGAGATATAGATGCCGGTGAACTGAAGGCCAAAATTGATGCGGTGGATATCAGGCTTTAGTTGATACAGCATAAGAAAAGTATGGAACAAACAGGTAATTGCTGGTAGAGATTTGTTAGTAGCTATTTTGCTGTGCGTGTAAATCATATTCAAAATAATTCAGAGCACCCATAAATCCCAAAAGGAATGGAAGACAAATATATTGGAGGAGAAGCCCAGTCACCTGGTTCCGAAGGCTATATTGCCGGCGGGCAAGCCGGTGATAAAAAAGCTGTACCTGCAGCACAGCAAAGTCTGGAAACAGAGCTGCAACAGGTTACCGCAAATGGTGGTCTTGAAGCCGTACCTGCGCACTTTGAAGATAAGGATGGTTATTGGAAAACTATCCTGTCTGCTAACCCTTTTGAAATACTTTACCTGGACTATCGCCAGTATGCAGTGATTACACCTGAAATCGTTCAAAAAAATTACCAGGTGCTTACCGCCTTTTGGCAGGGCAAAAGCAAGCTGATGACAGGTGGCGCCAGAGAAAAAATAAAAGCCCGCTATGGCGAGGATACAGTAAACAATGCTTCCAGAATTTTGGATGCAGCCAATCAAAAATTAAAGAATAAAGAAAGCATTGAATTATACTACCGGGAAATCGATCGCAAAAGATATACAGAAGGCCTGAAATCAGTGGAAGAGCTGATTGAAATTTCACTGGAAGATGGTGAATTTACCAAACAGGAAGCTGCAAGAATTATTTCCAAAGCAGTTAAAAACGGGCTTACAGAAAATGAACTGCGCGATCACCTGATGAACTTACTTAAAGAAAAAGGATTCAGGCCCCGCAATACTAAAAAATTTACTGATGAATTTGAGGGCCAATGGATGACAGATGAACGCTGGAAGACGGCGCAATCACGTACCACCATCTGGCTTGACCATTCTGTATCAACCCTTGAAGAAACCGGTGAAGTAACCTTTAATAATAAAGAAAAAGCATACACCCGTTTATCCGGCGCAAACTATTTGCCGGTAGTGGTTTCACAGCTTACCAAAAATACAGATAAGGGATTTGAATATGAAGAAATCATTCGTGGTGAAAATGATATGGACAGGCGTTTTTTAAAGGTAGTATATCGTTTAAACCCGGCGTTGCCCTTTTCGCTGGAAGGCAGGTTATACCCGGATATTGAATCACTTTTTGCAGATACCGCGATCAACTTCGATTTATTTACCAAAGCTGCCGCTGCCTATGCAGCCGGCCATTTGCACATCTGGCTAAATGAAACAGACCAGGAGAACGCGGCAAAACTTACCACAGAAACCAGGCATAAAAATTACCTGTCGTTTATATACCGTATCAACAAAGAACATCCGTTCTACTTACATGGCGAAAAATTTGATACGCCCAAACAACTGGCAGAGCGGGCAAAATATGATGCTACACTTTGGAACAAGATTGCAGAAGCCATGACCAACGGTTACCTGCCTGCCTGGCTGGAAGGTATTGGCAGGCTTGAATGGATTCAGCAATACAACCAAAAACTGGAAACTGTATTAAATGCATCTTATTATGAAGATGGAGACAAAAGGCTGGCAGCCGCACAAACATTTATAGAAGTAATAGCAACGCAAGTGCCCTCTCCCGTTGTTGTTGCAGAACCTGCTGCCCTTGAATTAACAGCCATTGAAGGCAGCAAACTCTTTCAGCAAACATTCAGCATAAAGCTTGGTGAATGGGGTTTTACCAAAGCCGTGGTTTATCTTGATAAGAACATTGAAGGCATCTGGCTTAACGAGAAGATCATTACCCTGCACAGTTTATACGGCGCAACTGAAAAAACGGTGACCATTGCTGTGGATGCATTAAAACTTGTAAAAGACAAATTGTATAACATCAACGTTATTATAGTCACTCCTTATCAAACAGTAACAATGCCTGTTAAGATAAAAGTTGTTTTTCCCAAAAAGGCGTTTATCATACAGTTGCTTAAATATGCGGCCTTTGGTGCATTGTTCTTTGCCGGAATACGCTACCTGCTGGGCGCTGCTACCGGTTTTAATGGCTGGCTTGCACAGGACTATCATTTCTATACATATACGTCCCTCGCAATGTCATCACTCTATCTGCCGCCGAAATATTTCATCTTTTTCTTTGTCCTGCTCGTATTTCTGGGAGTTATTGCAGCCTCCTTTCCTATCATTAAAAAAGCGGAAAAACTATGAAAAAGAAAGGAAAAATACCACGCTGGGTCATCATTGTATTATTTGTTTTATGTGTGCTGTTTAACCGGGTACTCAGTATTATTGCCATCAATATTTTTTTATTTCTAGATAATCTGCTGTCCATATCCAGCAATGTGCCCCCGGTGCTGATGTGGATGGTACTTGGCATTTTTACAGGACTGGTTTATGGTGCCGTAGTTGCCTATAAAAAGTACAGGCTAAGTAAAAAGCTTATTGCCTTCCCGGCTGCTGCCCTGGTGCTGTTTGCAGGGTTGTTATTCATGGTTAATAAACCCTTGCAATCCCAAAATACCTTTGTACAAAAAGGCAATACTTACGGTTATAATTTTATTGAACGTACTGCATCTCCAGGCACTACCACTGACGAACAAAACAGCATTGTAAGCAGTCTGCTGGATAACAACAACAATACCTGCTGGCTTACCTCCTCTGCAGTTGGTGATACTGTTGGTCTAACATTTTCAACCTCTGCTTTTGCAAATTTAAAAGACGTGAAGTGTACCGGTTTTCGTATTAAAAACGGCTACTGCAAATCAGACAAACAGTGGAAGAATTACAACCGTGTAAAAAAGCTTACGATCCACCTGAATGGAGTGGTGACGCAAACAGTACAGGTATCAGACAATGCCTATTGGGCAGATGCATATATTACACCTGTAAATATTGCACCCGGCGACCGGCTAACGCTTGAAATAAATACGATTTACCAGGGCAAAAAAAATTACAATCAAACTGCGATAACAGAGCTCGTTCCTATAATAGAATATATTGCAGTGAATACCAGGGAATAATTGTTGAGGCGCGGGGCAATGGCATTGCTCATCTGCATTAGCCCTTGCCCTACGTTTAAAGTTCTCACTCCTTCGTCGTCCAGGGCTTTTTAACTTTCATCCGGCAGGCCGGCAACAGCGGTAATATTATTGATCTTTTTGCAAACATGTATTAAGGATAGTATAGGCCGTGAGCAAAAGACACTTGTTAACCCGAATGCGGTTATACACATCAGCAATGAATTATGTCTTTTGTTTATTCCGCATATTTTAAATTACTTTAGCCCTTTCAACCTAAATCATTATTGATGAATCGAAGTTCCGGCCTTTACATTCTGCTTGTTTTAATCACTATTTCCACCCCTTGTCTGGCGCAGCAGTTTCATCTTGTAAAAGACTTAGACACCAGTAAAAGCTCTACGCCGCAAAGCGCCGGATATCATGATGCTACTTCACTTGGAAGTGTTTTAAATGTTGTTAACGGCTATGCCTATTTTACGGCTGATGATGGTGTACATGGACGTGAATTATGGCGCAGTAACGGTACGGCACAGGGCACAGAAATGGTTGCTGATATTTATGAAGGAGAGAAGTCGTCAGACCCGCAAAATCTTGCCGTTTGTAACAATAAGATCTTTTTTACCGCCAATGCTACCCAATCCGGATTTGGATTGTGGGTAACTGATGGTACAGCAGGCCGAACGACACGGCTTTTCTCTTCGAATGAAATCCTTTCTAATTTGACGCCTCTTGATACCTTATTATATTTTTCTTTTGCTAATAAACTATACAAAACAAATGGTACCATTGAAGGCACTCAACTGGCTTATGATTTTACAAGTTCCGGTGGCGGGGCCATCAATTGGATGACCAATATCCACGGGCGGCTTTTTTTCCAGGTTTACAATCGTACCGGCCAGGGAGGGTTTGGACCATTCTTATGGACCAGTGATGGTACAGCAGCCGGTACTTTTAAGGTTAGTGCAGACGTAATTTTTCCAGAATATATAACGGAGGGGCCGGGAAACACTTTTTATTTTGCAGGCAGCACCAGCAGCAATGATAAAAGAAAACTTTGGAGAGGTAATATCAGCACCAGGATATCGGTAATCCCTGTTCCCGGAACGGAGGATATTACGCTTGCAGATTTTTCCATGATCGTTTGCCTGAATAATGCCCTTTATTTTATTGGCAATGCGCCCGGTAGTGAAAAACTTTTTTATCGCTATGACCTCAACGGAAATAGTGGGCCTGAATTGCTTAAAACGCTTACCACTGCTTACGGCAATAGCCAGGGAAAGTTATATCCTGCCGGCAACCGTATTTATATTTATACGGGGTCTTTCCAGGCTGATCTAAGCTACCAAAGCCAGTTATGGTGTTCTGATGGTACTGCCGAAAACACGATACAACTCAAAAGTAATTTCACCGCCTGGAATTTTAGTAATATAGATGGCAGGCTTTTTCTTACCGCAAAAGACAGCATTCATGGTGAAGAACCCTGGATATCTGATGGCACTGTTGATGGCACAGTATTGTTTAAAGATATTCAACCCGGAACAGCCAGCTCATCAGGAGGTACAAATGCTGGTTTTACAAAAGTGGGCAGCCAGGTATTGTTTTCAGCTTTTAATAACAAAGGTATTGAGTTATGGGCGAGTGACGGAACAGCCGGCGGTACACATTTACTTAAAGACATTAATGAAACAACGACCTCAAGCGGGTATGTCCTTCTTTTAAACAGTTACCGTAACAAGAGTATTTTTGTAGGTTCAGAAAGTGATGAATATATACAGCGGTTGTGGGTATCTGACGGCACCACAGCAGGCACATCTTTAGTAAAAGATTTTCTTCCTTTGGAGTCTTATAATTATTATACGCTCCCCGTGAGACATGATTCTATATTTACCTTCGGATCAATGTCATCTTCTGAAAACAAGGGACTTTACGCAATTGATGTAAACAACCTGAAGCCCAGGCTTATTAAAGATTTTTCTGCAAGTAAGGAGGGTATGGAATGGATGGGTTGCGACGGCGGTTATGTTTACTTCTTTTCTTACCTGCAAAACACTTATACCTGGACCGCATGGCGTAGTGACGGAACCGATAAAGGAACAATTTCACTTGCCAGTGGAAACGACCAGGGGAATCATTCTTATGGCCCGAACCGAATGCCTCTGGTTGCAGGAAATATGTGTTATTTTTTTAAAACGGAAGCCGGGAATAACCAGTTATGGCGGTCAGACGGAACAGTTGCCGGTACTTATAAGCTATCCGGCACCGCGATACTTCCGTCTGCTGCAGCTACAGAATATTTAACGGTTTACAACGGGAAAATCTTTTTAACAGCCTATACGCCACAGGATGGACAACGCATCTGGGTATCTGATGGCACAATAGAAGGAACCCAGCCACTACCCGGTGATTATAATAATCCGTCAAATCTTACGGTAGCAGGAGGCAGATTATTCTTCTCTGCAGACACAAAGTCCGGGTACCCGGCAATATGGTCTACAGATGGTTCTGTTTCCGGTGCAAAAATTGTTAAATCAGCGCAGCTGAATAGTTATACATCTTACCCGTTGTTAACACGGGTAGGTGGTAAGCTGTTTTTTTTCAGCAACAGCACTGATGGAAATGAATTATGGCAAACTGACGGTATAGCCGGAAATACAATGCTCATCAAAAACTTAACACCGGGAAACAACGCACCTATCTATCCATATAATTCTACCTATAACCGCCAGGTTGCATTTATAGGTAATAAGTTGTTTTTCTCTATTCAAAACCAGTTATGGGCCTCTGATGGCACAGACACGGGTACGCATATTATTGACGATGCTGTTTTTAAAGACTTTTCCGGATTTTCCCAGATAACAGCAGTTGACAACAAGCTTTGGTTTAACAGCAGCACTTATAAATTTGGCAGTGAACTTTATGCCGGAGAAGTAGCACCTGCAACCTTAAACCGTTATACATTTACCGGCAATGGAAGTTTTGACAATGCCGCCAACTGGCTGGAAGGACAGGTACCACCGGAAGATATTTATTCCGGCATGGAAATCATCATTAAACCAATCAATGGCGGGGAATTTATTCTAAACCAGCCTTTACATTTCAAAGGAGGCAAGCTAACAATAGCACCTGGTGCAAAGGTGACCATACCAGGAGCACTGGTAACATTGTAACTTTTATACAAAGGCCATACTAAACTTTTATAAGCGGTTGCAAATGTTTGGAAACGTATATTTATTAGGTATATAAATGCGTTGTGTGCAACCTTTCGGACACAGCGTTGTACTGACACAAAAAACAATTTTAGAACTACAAATATATTTTGACATATGAGTATGATAGGCAATTTACTTCGAGTGACAAAAACTGAACTTGAAGATTATTTGAAGGACAGTTCATTATTAGAAAACAACATTTATGACGAAGATACTGATGATGAAAATCCAAATTTGGTAGACATTGACAAAGCGTGGGACGGGATTATTTTTTTACTAACGGGACAAGGAATTGCCAATGCGAACCACCCACTTTTGAAAGTTTTATTTAGTGGACAAATTATTGATGAAGAACAAGACCTAGGTTACGGACCAGCCCACTACCTGACACCAGAACAAGTAGCCAATTTGAATAACGAAATTTCAAAAATCACAATTGCGGACTTAAAGCAAAAATACGACCCAAAGAAAATGGCAGAATTAGAAGTTTATCCAACAATTTGGGAACAAGAAGGAGATGAAGCGTTTGACTATTTAAGCGAATACTTTGTAATCTTGCAACAAGTTTACGCTGACGCAACAAAGAACGGAGAAGCGATTATAACATTCTTAAACTAACAGACCGAATAAGGCTGCACACAATAACATTGGGTTTGGCAATATGGTGGATGACGAATAAATTCTCATCGTCTCGTTTGTCTCGTCCTGAAATAGGTTGATTACAAATCAACCAATTATGGATATTAAAGAACAGATTATTCGGGAGTATTTAACGCAAGGCGGCGGCTTTAGAAAGCTTGCGGAAAAGTATGGTATAAGCCGTACTACTATCTGCAAATGGGTCGCCATTCACCAGGGAATACATAACTTGCCGCCCAGCGATAAACAACAACGCTATGCTACAAGCAGTATGAACTCATCAAAGCAAAAATTAACCACAACAGCATCTCAAACCAATGAGGCTTTATTGCAAAAAATAGCTGCATTGGAAAAGCAACTGGAGTGGGAAAAATTACGGGCTGAAGCATTGGACACGATGATTGATGTTGCAGAAAAAGACCTTAATATTCCCATTAGAAAAAAGCCTGGTGCCCAACAGTAAAGAGGCTCAAACACCAACATGGTGAAATTAGTATACAACAGTTATGTAAACTGTTGGGCTACACTCCACAGGCATATCACAAACGCAATAAGCAACAGTTTTATCAGCAGTATAATGAGGGCCTCATGCTCCAACAGATAGATGTGATAAGAAAGCAGCAGCCAAGATGCGGGGGCAGAAAATTATTTATCATGTTACAACCATTTTTAACACAGCATAAGATAGATATTGGCAGGGATAAATTCTTTGATTTACTAAAGCGTAACAAGCTATTGGTAAGAAAAACAAAACGCAGTGTACACACCACCAACAGCAAACATCACTTTTACCGGTATCCTAACCTGGTAAAGGATTTTACGCCACTAAAAGCACATGAATTATGGGTAGCAGACATTACTTATATCCCTCTTCGGGAGCGATTTGCCTACCTGTTCCTGATAACCGATGCATATTCAAGAAAGATTGTTGGTTTTAATGTAACAGATGACATGAAAGTAAGTTCTGCAGTGGTAGCATTAAAGCAGGCACTGGCACAAAAGCCGCCGGAAACAATCGTGATACATCATAGTGACAGAGGCATACAATACTGTAGTAATGAGTATGTGAATTTATTACAACAACACCATGCGATGATAAGTATGACAAACAATGGAGACCCGTTAGAAAATGCGATAGCGGAAAGAGTAAATGGCATTCTGAAAACAGAGTTAATCAGCAGTCAATACAGTGATTTACATACCGCTTCTATACACATAGCCAGGTGCATCACAATATACAATCATAGAAGACGGCACAGCAGTTTAAACTTGCAGATACCTGCAGATGTACATCTACAAAAAGGCCCGCAGGTAAGAAGATGGAAAAACTATTATTATTCAGCCAAATTAAAGGAGGTAACAATGCAATCAACCTGAAAAAGCAGCGCAAAAAAATATTTTCTTAGCTGTTATGGGCACGAAAATATTTTTACCCACCGCACGGCAAATAACTTAATAACTCAACCTTATTCAGGATGTTTTATCTTAGTCAACCATTAACAGGATTAATTACTAAAAACAGTCAACTTTTTTCAGGACGGGTCAGTTCGCTAATCGGCTTCAGTTCCAGCCGACGAATAACGCCACATCGCCAAGCCCTGCAACGTTGGGCACAAACCCTTAATGCAAAAGCATAATGGCATTACCTAAGAAGAAATCAAGAACCATCCTAATTGATAATATCAAATATCGTTGGTTGGTTGCACCTAATCTTGGGTACAATGTATTTGTGGCTCAAAGGGAAGGCGTCGAAGGGCGCATCATTGAAGTTTACTTTGACACTGACATCAATTCATATTGGATTGAATTTCCAAATGTTGACAATTTGAACTTAAAAATCATAACGCCGAAAGAATCAGAAATAATAATTAGACAGACTTTATTGCTTGGCTGGAATCCTGAAGAAAAAGGCAAGCCATTAGTTTGCGATTTAATTGATAACAAAGTTGTAAAAAGACAAAAAGCGGCCGCCGCTCGGAAGAAGCAAGACTAAACTATTTCAACGTTGCAGGCAAGCCTAAACAAACGTCAATGTGAGAATTAAGCATCGGTATTTATAGTACGACCGTCATTTAAAAATCATAAACCTGTTAAGACAATTCTTGACAAGTTTTCGCATCCTTATGATTACAAAGAGAACTTAGATTGTGTTATCCCAACTTTCAAATACAAGATAGATTTTTACCTTTATGAAGACAGCTCTGAATTTAATATTATCAAACAAGAAATAAGCAATTTTCTTGAACCGCAGGCTACCGGGACAGAGTATGAAAAAGCTGATATAAAGAACGCATAATAGTTTATAGCATCAACAGGACAATATCAATATCCACAACCAGAAAATGAATATTTAGAAAGAACCTTCAACTTAGAAAACTACTGTAATCTATGGAGTATCGGACGGGTTCAAAACGCACCTTTCAGACTTAAAACTGAACCCAAGCAACATAACAACCAATTTTGGGGACTTTATTGGGAATATTTTGCAGTATTTATAAGCGAGGAAGCCAAAAGCATTTTGGAGAAAGAAAAAAAAGGGATAAAGTTTTCAAAACCTGTTCTAAATAAAAAAAGTTGAATTTGAAGGCTTCTGCCAACTTCACATTGACACCATTTTAGATAAAGGATTTGACAGCTATAATACAAAGACAATAACCTGCAGGTGACATGTTAATCATCGGAAAGTATATTCTGCTAAATAATTCAGTATGCTTACGATGCGCAAAATATGACACAAATATTGATTACTGCAGACCAATAATCAACTTGATATTGAGTAAAGTCGTTTCAAATAATACAATGACAATTAAAGAAATTGTAAAAGCATTTTCAATTAAAGAAGCAAAATTGAATTACACCTTGTAAAAGTCAGCAGGCAATATGGGTTCCCATTATGGTGGCTGACGAACAAAGGCTTATGTTTAACCCTTGGGGTAGAATCGTAGCGAGTTTGCAAAAAAAGGAGAATGGAAGCATCCTGGCAAAGTGGGAATTACCTGCAACTATCCTGATTGCTCCCAAAATATTAATCGCTGCCCTGTACGTGTGAGCAATTAATGATGAACCAGTTTTGTTTATCCCGCATTTTTTAAATTACTTTACCCCATCAACCTAAACTGTTTATATGCTCCATAGCTTTAGCCGTTACCTTTTACTCTTATTAATCATCGTCATATCCGGTACGTGTGCAGCACAGCAATTTCATCTTGTGCGTGATATTAATGCCAGCACAAGCTCTTCCCCGGCAACTGATATAGTAGCTTCCGCAGGATCATTCCCGGTAGTTAATGGTTATGCATATTTTTCCGCCAATGATGGCATCCATGGCCGTGAATTATGGCGCAGCAATGGTACTGCAAACGGTACAGCACTTGTTGCAGATATTTATCCCGGTGAAAACTCCAGCTCACCCCAATACTTTACCATTTGTAACAACAAACTTTTTTTTACCGCTTCTACTGCAACATCTGCTGGGGTGTGGGTAAGCGAGGGTACTGCGGCAACAACCAGGCAGGTTTTTTCCGGAGACCAGAGCTTTCGCAATCTAACCGTTGCAGATACGGTTATGTATTTTACAATTTCTGATAAAATATATAAGATCAATAGTGCTGCAACAGAGGCATCTCTTGTGTACGACTTTTCAAATAACGGCGGCGGCTTTATAGACTGGATGAAAAACATTCATGGAAAAATTCTCTTTCATGGGTTTAGTTATAATGACCCATCGGGCTTCAACGGAAATTTATGGACAACCGATGGTACCGCAGCAGGCACATTTGTGGTTGATAAAAACATCATTAACATAAACAATATCACGGAAGCTGACAGTACTTCTTTTTATTTTGCCGGAAGCGACAAGCGGGATAATGCTAAGAGAAAACTGTGTATAGGCAATATTGGTTCAACAGTTTCTGTGGATACTGTACCGGTTGCTGCAGACCTGCTATTGAATAGTTATTTATCAATTATTTACTTTAACCATGCAGTTTATTTTGTAGGCAACACCCCAGAAGGGGAAAACCTGCTGTACCGGTACAGCAACAAAGACAATAAGGGAAGACAATTGCTTAAAAAATTAACACCCGCAGGTTTTGCCAATGCGGCAAGTTTATTTACAGCAGGTAATCATTTCTATATCTCTTCCGGCTTTTACCAGTCAGACACAACTTATCAATACCAGTTTTGGTCTTCTGACGGCACTGCTCAACATACAATACCACTAAAAACAGGCTTTGGCATTTCCTATTTAAGCGATGTGGAAGGAGCACTTTATTTTATGGGTGAAGACAGCCTGCACGGAAAGGAACCATGGAAATCTGACGGTACCGTGAACGGAACTGTTTTACTGAAAGACATTGTTACAGGAACAGGAGGTTCTTCAGGCGGGGCAGGTTCGGGTTTTACAAAACTGGGGGATAAAATATTATTTGCGGCATACAGTGATAAAGGTGTTGAGTTATGGTCTACCAACGGTACCGGCGCCGGTACACTTTTGCTAAAAGACATTAATGAAACTGCTACTTCAGACAGTTATGCCTGGCCGTTGACCCCGTATAAGAAACAGGCTTTTTTTGAAGGTATTGAAAATGATGAAGCTACTCCCCAGATATATAAATCTGATGGTACGGAAGCCGGCACTATTTATCTGAAGGATTTTATTCCGGCTAAAACTTACAACCGGTATAATTTTCCCATACGGCATGATTCGCTATTTGTATTTGGTTTAAAACCGTCTACCGCAAAAAAAGGACTTTATGCAATTGATGTAAACACGTCTTCGCTAAAGCTAATTAAAGACTTTTCAGCCAGCAAAGAGGAGATACATTGGATGGGATCTGATGGGGGATATATCTACTTCTTCACTTACCTGACATTTAATTCAGGATGGACCTTATGGCGCAGCGATGCAACCACCAATGGAACAATCATCCTTGCCTCCGATAGTCATCAAAATGAAAATGATTATGAAGAATACAGGAAACCGGCGCTCTCAGGAAACATCTGTTATTTTTTGAGGGCTGAATCAGGATATAACCAGTTGTGGCGAACAGACGGAACGAGAGAGGGCACTTTTAAGTTATCCGGCAATGATTCTCTCCCATTTGATGCAGAGCCCCGCTTTTTAAACATTTACAAAGGGAAACTATTTTTTATCGCAAGCAACAAACAGGGTAATAGCTCTGTTTGGACATCTGACGGCACCAAACAAGGCACACATTTGCTACCGGGCGAATATGCGAATGCAGATAATCTTACCTGGGCTGCAAACAAATTATTTTTTTCAGCACAAACCAGTAATCTTAATGTAACTATATGGAGCACGGATGGTTCAGCAGCAGGCACGATTTCACTTAAAGCAATCTATCCGGGTACTCATGGAATCCTTCCTGTATTTAAACGGGCAGGCGGTAAATTATTTTTCTTTAGCTCAAATAATACCTACGGAAACGAATTGTGGAAAACCGACGGAACAACTGAAGGTACAGTAGTTGTAAAAAACTTATCCCCCGGCAATACTACAATCATGTACCCGTTTAACAGCGTATCCAATCGTCAGGTCATTTCCGTTGCCGGTAAACTATGTTTTGCTATTCAGCATCAATTGTGGATCTCTGATGGCAGTGATACAGGTACGTATAAAATTAATGATGCCGGCTTAAAAGATATTACGACTGTTACGCAGTTATCCTCCGTAGGTAACATGCTCTGGTTTAAAGGATCTTCCTATAAATATGGAAGTGAATGGTATGCGGGTGAAGTAGCGCCTCCCTTGTTGAACAAGTATACTTTCACAGGTAATGGCAGCCTCGACAATCCCGCAAACTGGCTGGAAGGCCAGGTACCACCGGAAGATATTTATTCCGGTATGGAAATCAGCATTAAACCTGCCAATGGCGGAGAATTTATTTTAAACCAACCTTTACATTTTAAAGGCGGTAAGCTAACAATAGCCCCGGGTGCAAAAGTAACCATACCAGGGGAGCTGTTGACGCAGTAGCAATAACGAACACCTGCCTTTTTTTTATTTGGTAAAAGTTTCTTTTACGGGGGTTCTGTTATATTCTTTATACATGTTACAAGGGGAAGACATTTTTTATTACCTTGAACCGGTTTTCTTTTGCGCCAATTGCTATGAGAAATTTCGCAACAATTCTAATCGCATTTTTACTGTTATACACCAACCATGCTTCTGCCCAGTTTTCGGACAGCCTGTACAAGGATTTGCCTGACTCACTCAAACCAGCCCATCAGCATTTACCCACTGCAAAAGAAAAGAACCGCATCATCCGGAATATCAGCGGAGTGCTAACCAAAAAGCACAGTATAGAATTGCACAGGTTTGCAGCAGAGGCCGAACAGGCATTGCCTTCTTTAAAAGAACCTGACATTAGGGTGAGTTATGCTGCGTCGCTGGCTGCTTTTTATGTAGGTGCAGTGGAATATTATAAAGCCCTCACTTATTACGGACAGGTAATAGAATTTGCAGCGGGTAATAAGAAATATAAAGATGATGTGATGGAAGCGTATATCAACCGGGCTTCCATTTTCGGGCTGGATACAAAAGCCGATTCGGCGATGTATGGTCTTGGCAAAGCGCTGGAAATGCTGGAACCAAAAGACTCAGCTTTCAAAAGCCTGGTTTATTCTGCCTATACGTTAATTTACGAACATACTGACTTATTTGAAGAAGCGCTGGAAAGCGCCAAACAAAACAGGGATTGGTTACCGGCAGCTTCCAAGTGGCAGGAGAATTATACGCTTGCTTCGCTTGCAATCGCAGACAATTATGCAACGCTGTATTCCATTACGCAAAAGAAAACGTACATGGATTCTGTGATTGCGCAGGTACAACTTATCCTGCAAGGTACCGGTGACAATAAAAAGTACTGGTATTCTGCCTGCCAGTATCAACTTGGTGAAGTTTATTATTCGGACGGACAATATGAAAAGGCTTTTAACTACTACGACGCTGCACTTATACCGGAATACATAGAAAATAATCTTTTTGATTTCAGGCTGGCCTCAAAAACCAAACTTAAAAGACTGATCTGCCGCGTACAAATGGGAGACAAACAGGCAATGGACTCTCTTGAAAAAATGGTGCTTAACAAATCAAACTTTTTTGCCAATCAATATAAATTCGAGGCCCTTTACCAGAATGCAAGCAAACGCGGCGATTGGAAAAAAGCATTTGACTATTATCAATCTTATATCGGCTACAGGGATTCTATTGCGGTAGTGTCTAACAAAAGCAAAGTACTGGTGGCCAATCAAAAATTCTCAGTAGCACAAAAAGAGTTGCAGATAAAAACACTGGAGAACAATAACCTGCTTGAGAAACAAACCAAAGCGAGGGTAATCAATATTGCGGTGGGTATTATTACCGCCATGCTGGTGATCATCGCATTGCTGTATGCCCGCAATAAAAGAAAAGAAACCAGGCAAATAAAGGAAAGGCAAGACCTGATGAATAGACTGCAAAGCATGGGGCAGGAAATGGAATTGGGCTATTTACAAAGACAGGCGGAAAAAGAGGCTGCCATTCTCAGCGAACGCAAAGCCATTTCGCAAAACATGCATGATGAAATTGGCAGCAGTCTTACAGGGTTGAGTTACCTGATAGCGCATATCAATCGTAACATGAATAAGGCAGGGGTAGTTCCTGTAGAGATGTTGAATGAGCTGGAAGAAGAAGCAAGACAGGTGTACCGGCAGGCAAGGGATTTTATGCATATGCTCAACGAGAACACACTTACAGAAAGCTACAATGTGGTGGAGCTGCTGCACCAGCTTACACAACGTTTTGGCCAGGAATACAGTCTTAAAATAAGTATAGATATTGATGAGAAAGACATCAATGATTATTTTAAAAGCCAGCACCATGCAGAAATGTACCGTGTGGTAAAAGAGGCTGTTACCAACAGCATTAAACACTCCGGCGCCACCAGCATACATATCAAACTCTCTTATACCGATAACCAGTTTTATTTTGATATCTCCGATAATGGCGGTGGCATGAAATCTTCTCAAACAAATGGTATTGGCATGGCAGCCATGAAGCAAAGGATCAAAGCGCTGAATGGCTTTTTGCAGGTAGTAACCAACAATAACGGTACACATATTATGGGGCAGTTTCCTACCTGATATAAAGTATTGCTTATCCCTTCAACCAATACTCTGGTAATAAATACACTTTGGCTAAAGCCAATCAAGGGTAGCGATATTAACCCAAGGCTTAAACCTTGGGTTAATGAAATACTTAGCGGCATTGGTTTTAGCCAAAGTGTATACTTAAATACCCCGGTAAAATTTTAAGCTCGTAGCCTGCCGAAGTTTAGGCAATCGTGATAAATGCGTTTTATTTTTCTGCAACACAAATCAAGAGCTAAGACTGAAAAAATTCTTTTCGTACTTAGCGGGTTGTTTCTACACCTCATCTAATTTTTTACCGATATTGATTTGTATCTCAAACTATCGGAGTATTGTTCAACAAGAAATGCGTTTACATAATAACCGCAACATAATCACCCGCATGATGCGGGATTTCGCATAACTATCTAACAACCCAATGGCCCTCTCAACAAAGCAAATTTGGTCTTTAAAACAAAACAGCCTGGTTTCCCGCTTTCTAATTTTGTTCAGGCAAAACAGTTAGTTATGGAACAGAATAATTATAACGGAGCATTACAAAAACCAATAGGCTCAGGATTTAATGCTTTCTCCACCTCATCAGACGTCATCAAAGGAATTGATCTTACCGGTAAAGTGGCGATGGTAACAGGCGGCTATGCAGGCATCGGTTTGGAGACCACCAAAACACTGGCCAATGCAGGCGCTACCGTGATTGTACCGGTAAGGGATAAAGCTAAAGCAGCCAGGAACCTGGCCGGTATTTCAAATGTGGAAACGGCAGTTATGGACTTAATGAACCCGGCGTCGATTGATACATTTGCAGAACAGTTTATTGCTTCCGGAAGACCATTACACCTGCTCATTAACAATGCGGGTATTATGTGGGTGCCGCTGCAACGTGACAGCCGTGGTTGTGAATCGCAATTTTCCACCAATCACCTGGGACATTTTCAATTAACAGCCAGGCTTTGGGAGCCGCTGAAAAAAGCAGGTGGTGCAAGAGTGATCAATGTATCCTCGTGGGGACATCACTTTTCTCCTATCCTCTTTGATGACCCGAATTTTCATGAGCAGCCCTATGATTCAAAAGTGGGTTACGGACAGTCAAAAACGGCCAATATTCTTTTTAGTGTAGAGCTTGACAAACGCGGAAATCCATACGGCGTTCGTTCTTACTCGCTTCATCCCGGCGCTATTGTGGAAACTGACCTGGGAAGATTACTTTCCAAAGAAGAATTACAAAAGCTGGGTGTATATGATGCAGATGGCAACGTGATACATGACCCGGCAACAGGAAGGAAATCTATTGCAGAAGGCGCTTCTACTACTGTTTGGTGCGCAGTTAGTACGCAGTTGAACAATATCGGCGGCGTGTATTGTGAAAATACAGATGTGGCATCAATTGACTTTGCAAACGTGAATCCTAAGGAGCGTATACATGGCCTAACAAAAATTGCCGGCGTAATGTCTTATGCCGTAGAAGAAACTGCCGCAAAAAGATTATGGGCTCTTAGTGAAGAACTTACCGGTGTATCATTTTTATAGGCTATAAGCTATGTGTAGTGTCTTCGCTACACATGCCTGTTCTATCGCCTCCGGCGAGGTTAATACCAATTAGTGCTTAACTTCCTAAATTATCATCGGGTGAGGCAACGAAAAAGGGAAAGTATTTTAATGCAGAAAATACCACATCTTTACCTGTCATCAACCGCTGTAGAAGCGTTTGTAATAATCAGCAGAACCAGTCACATTTTTTCTGGTAAAAAGCATTAATAAAGTAATATAAGATGATTGCAACAAGATTAAAGGAAGAAACTAAACAGGCACATCAGTCGCTGGAAAAAGTGATCATTCAACATATAAAACAAATAAAATCACCGGAGGATTATCTTTTATTGCTGCAACTTTTTTATGGCTACTTTCAGCCGGTGGAAAAACTGGTCGATCTGCATCTTGGTGATATGCTGATCCCCGATTATCACAATCGCAGAAAGGCGTCAAGTATATTACAGGATATTCGTTATGCAGATTCATCTATCCATCCTTCAACAAGTAATAAATTGCCTTCGATCAATAATATTCCCGCAGCTTTGGGAGCATTGTATGTATTGGAAGGTTCTACACTTGGAGGCGTGATCATCAGCCGTATGCTTAAAAACCAGGCGGCCATTGCCGATGAACAACTTAACTTTTTTAATGGTTATGGCGAGAAGGGAATGGCGATGTGGCAAACGTTTGTAAACAGTATCAACAACTATGAAAAGGTAAACGGCGGAGGTGATCTTCTTATCAGCGGAGCGAAAGAAACTTTTAAAAAATTTGAGCAATGGGCACATGAATTTTATACGTCACATGTGCCATTAACGTCTTTATCTTCCAATTGATTTTCTAAATAATTTCGGATTTCGCTGATGCTTGCCGGTTTTCTTATAAACCCTGAAGCGTGTACTGAAGCCGCTATCTGTTCTATTTGTTCATGTGCAGAATGGATAACAACAGGTATGTCACGTAAAGCATCACGTTTCTGAAAAACGCCAATAATATCTTTACTGGTAATGTCACCGATGAGGTGGTCCACTAATATGAGATCCGGCTGGTAATCTAAACTATCCTTCAGCAATTGGGCGGGATCAGTTTCTGTATAAACCTCATATTTCTTATGTAAGATCCTGGTTAAAAGGTCTAGCGTTTCCGGGTCATCATCCAAAATCATAATCTTCTTCATACTATACATTTAGCCTCGTTAGGATTAAGCAACATTATGCTTCAACCAGAAATTGAAAGTATCTTCCAATACGTCCTGTAACATCTTTAAATTGTCAGGTTTCACCAGGTAAGCATTGGCACCACGCTGGTAAGATCTTTCAATGTCCTGTGCATCATCTGATGAAGTGAACATTATTACCGGCGTCCGTTTGTAATGATCCTGTGACCGCAGGTATTCCAAAATCTCAAACCCGTTCATCCCGGGCAGGTTAATATCCAGCAGGATAATTTCCGGCACAAAATCAGGTTGCTCTCCCTGCTTAACATTTTTAACCAATGAATCACCGCTTTCATAAGTGTGAAGGGTATAATCGCCTAGCTTATTCACTACGCGTTTTAAGAAAACAATTGCATCTGCATTGTCTTCAATATAAAGCACATTCCTGGGCATATCAACGCATTTCTTTTGGTAAACTTAAATAGAATTTCGTGCCATTATTCAGCATACTTTCCACCCAAATCTTCCCGCCATGCTTTTCAACTATCCTTTTTACAATGGCAAGCCCCACGCCGGTGCCTTCAATGTTTTTAACATTATCCAGCCGGCGGAACAATTCAAATATCCGGGTAGCATATTTCATGTCAAGTCCCATACCATTATCCTCCACAGTGTAGAGAATAAACCCATCTTCGCCCAATGTTGAATATACTTTTACCACAGGTGAAACACTGTTTACGGAGTATTTTGCAGCATTGCTTACCAGGTTTTGGAAGAGCTGCAAGACCATGGTTTCATCACCATAGATATCCGTCACCTCCCCTATTTGAATGTTTACCTGCTTATTGATACCAGAGGCCTTCACCTCTTCTGCGACTTCTGATAAGAGGCGCTTCATATCAATCTTCTTAAACTCTATTCCCGTACGGCCTACTTTACTGTAATGCAAAACATCTTTAATAAGCTGGGTCATGCGGTCTGTGCCCTTTACCACTTTTTGTAACAGCAGTAATGCATCTTGAGGTATCTCAGATGCATAATCTTCCAGTATAATTTCAGAGTAGTTTTTGATGGATGATAAAGGCGTTCTCAGATCATGAGAGATCGTATAAGTAAAAGTATCCAGCTCTTCATAGGCAATACGCAACAGGTCGTTAAGTTTTCTTATCTCTGTTGATTTTTTATTAAGTACCTGTATAATATCCTCACGCAACTTGGCAGCCGTTCCTATTTCTGCATTGGACCATTCTTCGGAAGTAAAGCGCACTTCAGTAACCCATTTTTCAAAACTCTTCCTGGGCGATAAACGTTCCGTACCGTCTTCTGTCTTTACCATTGCTTTTTCAGGGTTACCTGCCCAGGCCACGGTTTGTAGCTGTTCGGGTTTAAACCACAGGATGTATTCATTCAAACCGGGTGAGATCTCTGCGAGTAACACGCCGCTGGCCACATCGCTGCTGTCTTTGGCTGCTTCAAAATGAAGTGCGATATCTGAAGTCTCATAAACACCCGACACATGTTTTTGCCGGAACCAACCGGCGATATTTTTTACCTGTTCAATGGATGGCGTCTTTCCCAACAGGTACATTTTATCATCAAAAAATAAAGCAGCTCCATGCGCTGCATTTACAGTAAGCAGATTTTGTTTGCGATGAATAAGCGCATCCACTACATTCAAATCTTCAGACATCTGCTCAAACAATTTCTGCCCGGCAAACTTGTACTGGTTACTCACTTCTTTCAGGTCTTCCTCCGTTCTGAATTCCAGCGCAGCAGAAAATAACTGGCCTATAAAACGACAGGCCATGCGTGAGTTATAATCAATAAACCTTGCACTATAGTTATGGCAGGCGATTAACCCCCACAGTTCATTGCGATAGATGAGAGAAATACTAAAGCTGGCCTTTACACCCATATTTTTCAGGTACTCAATATGGATAGGAGAAACGGCTCTCAGCACACTATGTGTAAGGTCAAGCGGCTTTTGCGTTTCATCATTTAAACCTACCAACGGTGAAGGTTTGCTGTTAACATCTGCAATTAAACGCACCAGGTTGATCTTGTATAGTTCTCTTGCCTGCACAGGAATATCACTTGCCGGGTAATGCAGGTGCAGGAAAGGTTCAACATCTTCATTTCTTGCTTCTGCAACAACTTCTCCATGCTGGTCTTTATGAAACTGGTAGATCATCACACGATCATAACCTGTGATTTGTTTTACCAGGCTGGCAACATTATCAAGCAGCACCTGTGTAGTGCCTGCCGACTGTATTTTTGCCAGCATACCCGTCATTATTCTTTGCAAAGTAATAATATCAGCATTGGGCGGCTGAACCTCAAATTCAATGATTACATGATCTATATGGCTATGCAGTATTACATCAAAACTTTGTGTGGCAAAGGAAACTTTAACGGGGTTTTGCGCTTCAAAATTACTGCTTCGTAAACCTACGTTCAGCAGGTCTTTCAGCAGAAGGGCGGTCTCTTGTTCAAATACCTGTTCCAGTTGTTTACCCAGTAATTGAGCAGGCGTCATTCCAAGATAAGCCAGCACATTTTCACTTACTTTTTCTATAACATGAGAAGAAGGATGAACAGCAAGCAAACAGCCATGTGATTGCACAAACCCTGGAATATGTATTGGTTCTTTATCGCAATTGGTTAAGTCAACACGAAAAGTGTTCTCCATAAATCGAAATATAAGCTGCAATGATAAGGATATATTTACCAAGCCTTATGGATAATAATCATGAACAAACACCAAAAGGTTTTATACAATAATTCTAATACTATTTATGTATAGCTTTGGCCAAATTTTAAACAACATCCGTTCGTGAAATATTCAATACTTCTTCTCTGTTTTCTTTTTTCTGTATCTACGCTTTTTTCTCAACAGAAAGGTTTCAATATCATCAGGATCCATTTGCCGGAAGAATTAAGTTATTATGACAACCAGTTTTCCGGTTTGCAGATGTTTGATAATCATTTATACCTCTTATCTGAAAGCCGTATACAGGATGGCCGCGAAGCCAGGCTCTACACCATATCATCACACGAACTTGAGCAGGCAAAAAAGGATTCCTCATACCAGCTCAGCTATAAAAAACAACGTATTACAGGCTTAGAAAAACTGGCAGAAAAGATGAAAGCAGAAGGCCAGGTTTATGAAGGTTTGGAAGCCATGTATATTTATGGTAACAGCATATATCTTTCCGTGGAAACCAATACCCCCTCCCCTTTCTGTTACTTGCTAAAAGGGTATTTGAATAATGATGAATGGAAGCTAACAGATACATTGTTAAAGATAAAGAAACCAAGAAAGGCTGATGGCGAAAGCATTTATAACGCAGGCTTTGAAGCCATTACGTTGATGCAAAACCGCATCTGGTGTTTTTATGAATACAATTATTTTGATGATACAAACGAAGTGGTGAGTTATGACACTTCACTCAATGCAACATCAAAACAATCCACAACGCTCAACCGTCTTCCTTTCAGGATCACGGATATTACTCCATCCGGTGATCACTTTATCGCCATCAATTATTTTTACAAAGGTGAAGGCGATGATACCGTTTACAGGTTACCCGTTACAGATAGTTCATATGCATTGACACAGGAGAACGGCAGATATCGCAACTATTGCCGGTTAATTGACGTGCAATATAAAAACGGAAGGTTTAGCTGGCATCCCTTGTGGCAATTACCCGCGCCATTCATGAGTTATAACTGGGAAGGGATTGCGACTGACAATAAAGGCTTTTACCTTATGAATGATAAATATACTCCTGCAAGGCCCTACAGCTCTGTATTGTTGTACCTGGAGCAAAAGCAGTAACACAACTTATCATTACGCATCCACCTTAATCTTTGTACTTTTGCGGCTTCTTTAAACAAGTAAGTTATCGTGGTTACTATCGGAGATATAAAATTGCCAGGCTTTCCTCTTTTACTGGCACCTATGGAAGATGTTAGCGATCCTCCATTCCGCGCAGTGTGCAAAGACAATGGGGCTGATTTGTTGTACACAGAATTTATCTCCAGTGAAGGTTTGATAAGAGACGCGATTAAATGCAGAAAGAAACTGGATATTTTTAACGAAGAACGCCCGGTTGGTATCCAGTTATTTGGTGGTGATGAAGAAAGCCTTGCGATGGCTGCAAAGATTGCAGAAATCACCAATCCCGATTTACTCGATATTAATTTTGGATGCCCTGTTAAAAAAGTAGCCTGCAAAGGCGCCGGTGCCGGTGTTCTGAAAGATATCGACCTGATGGTAAGGTTAACCGATGCTTGTGTAAAAGCAACCAGTGTACCGGTTACCGTTAAAACCAGGCTTGGATGGGATGAACAATCTAAAAATATTGAGGAAGTCGCTGAACGGTTGCAGGATGTAGGTATTAAAGCGCTGACCATTCATGGCCGTACCCGGAGCCAGATGTATAAAGGAGAGGCTGATTGGGAATTGATTGGTAAAATAAAGAACAACCCGAGAATACATATCCCCATCTTTGGAAATGGGGATATCAACAGCCCGCAAAAAGCGCTGGAATATAAGAACCGGTATGGAGTGGATGGCATCATGATTGGCCGCGCTGCCATTGATTATCCCTGGATCTTCCGCGAAGTGAAACATTATCTCAAATACCGCGAATTAATGCCTGCACCTACCGTAGAAGAACGTTCGGCAGTTTGCAAAAAACATCTGCAGAAATCCATTGAATGGAAAGGACCTCAGCGAGGCATTTTTGAAATGCGTCGTCATTACATGAATTACTTTAAAGGGTTACCTAACATTAAAGAATTTAAAAGCAGGTTAGTACAAACTCTTGACTACAATGAAATAACTGCGGTATTGAACGAAATAGTAAGATACTATCAGGGTTTTGAAATTGGTTATTCAGAGATTGAACTGATCAACTACCACGAACATTGTTCACTGTAAAAAGTATCGATACTTTCTTATTTTGCATTGCGGAAAAAAGCCTCTGCTTCATTCACCATATCCACACTTCCGATAAATAACGGGCAACGCTGATGCAATTCAGTTGGCTGAATATCCAATATACGTTCCGTACCTGTAGTAGCCTTACCTCCTGCTACTTCCATCATAAAAGCAAAAGGGTTGCATTCATACATCAATCTTAATTTTCCACCAGGTTTATCTGTCGTTGCAGGATACATAAAGATGCCGCCTTTAATCAGGTTGCGATGCATATCACTTACCATGCTTCCCACATATCGCTCCGTATAAGGGCCTCCGTTGTTTTTATCTTTTTGCTGACAGGCATTTACATAGTCGCGTACACCCTGGCTATAACGCAGCAGGTTACCATGATTAAGTGAATAAATATTGCCAGCCGCCGGGCATTTTATATTGGGGTGGCTAAGACAGTATTCACCGATGGCAGGATCAAGCGTGAACCCGTTCACACCGCGTCTTGTTGCATAAACCAGCATGGTAGAAGAACCATAAATAATATAACCGGCCGCTACCAGCCTTGTTCCGGGCTGTAGAAAATCTTCTTTTGTACAAGGCTTACCCTGTTCACTAACGCGACGATAAACACCAAATATAGTACCGATAGATACGTTGATATCAAAATTGCCGCTGCCGTCAAGGGGATCAAACATTACCACATACTTGCTGTTATTACTCACCTCATCATCAAATACAACAATATCTTCCATTTCTTCACTGGCCACCCCGGCACAGCTTATCCCATGCTGCAAAACGCCCATCAATTGATTATTGGCAAATACATCCAGTTTTAATACGTCTTCGCCCTGTACATTGGTAGCACCAACCACGCCGAGTATATCCGCCAGGCCGGCTTTACTAACTTCCACGTTGATGCGTTTAGATGCAAGACCTATATCGCGAAGAAGAGCGCTCAGCTCACCCGTTGCATTGGGGAACATACGAAGCTGCTGTATGGTAAACTCATCAAGTGTTAGTGCCTGCCTGTTAATATTCATGTTGCATAGATTATATTCAAAAATAATTTTTCATATGTAACATGGCATCCTGAGCTGTTGTATTGGAATGTTGCTGGCACCTATCTTTGTTTAATAACAAGCAACGATCATTAACTGATTTCAAAAATTTAAAATGAAAGTTTTCAAATTCGGCGGTGCAAGTGTAAACAGTATTGAACGTATTCAAAATTTACCCAACATCCTTAGTCTATATAGCCAGGACAAGCTGATGATCATTATTTCAGCCATGGGCAAAACCACCAATGCGCTTGAAAAAGTGGTAGAAACTTTTTATGCCGGCAATAAAGAGGAAGCGTTGCTGCTGTTTGATGCAATTAAACAGCAACATCTTACCACCGCAAAGTACCTGCTTGTTACACAGTTTAATGCCTGCCTGGCAAAACTGAGCGATTTTTTTACAGAGGTTGAATGGCTGTTGCATGATAACCCGGTAAGAGAATATGATTATTATTATGACCAGGTGGTTTGCGTAGGAGAATTATTAAGCACCGTGATTGTAAGTTATTACCTGAATGAAGTTGGCTTGCATAATAACTGGGTTGATGTAAGGGATATCCTTAGGACCGATGATAACTTTCGTGATGCTGCGATAGACTGGGAATATAGCACCGCCAAAGTGAACAGTTTTTTTGAAGACTGGCTAACAGATACCGGGAATGACAGGCCACTTATCTATATCACCCAGGGCTTTATAGGAAGCACCGATGAAAATGAAAGCACCACGCTTGGCCGTGAAGGCAGTGATTATACAGCTGCAATATTTGCCAACCTGTTAAACGCAGAAAACCAGACGATCTGGAAAGACGTGGAAGGTGTAATGAGCGCAGACCCCAAACAATTTCCTGATGCGAGATTTATTGAGCAGCTTAGCTTTGAAGAAGTGATTGAAATGGCTTATTATGGCGCACAGGTAATACATCCCAAAACTATTAAACCGCTTCAAAACAAAGGCATTCCTCTGCATGTAAAATGTTTCCTGGATGCTTCATTGCCCGGCACGATCATCAGCAGTAAAAGAGTAAAAGACCTGCCACCTATAGTGATCGTCAAACAAAACCAAACACTCATTCATCTGCGTACGCAGGATTTTTCCTTTGTGGGAGAACAACCAATGAGTGACCTGTATGAATTATTCGGACAGGTAAAAGTGAAACCCAATCTTATCCAGACCGGCGCCATCAGCGTTCAGCTTTGTTTTGATAACCGGGAAGAAAAGATCAGCCAGCTTGCTACAGAAGCAGGGACGACATTTGACATACAGGTTGAAAAAGGGCTTTCTTTACTAACCATCAGGCATTATACCAAAGCACTGATAGAAAAAATGACCGAAGGAAAAAACATTGTACTTACGCAACAAACAAAAGAAACCATACAGGTTGTTTATACCGCATAGCTGCCAGTAAAAGTAATGGCAGCAATTATCTCTACCGGGCGCACTTTTTCGGGCACAGCTTTACCATCTGTCACGGGGCGCCGGGCATTCATCCTTTTATATTTTATGTTCCCAAATGCGATATGCTTAATTTTGTTGCTATTATTTTTATTTTATGCGTATCGGACTGCTCCAAAAAAAAGAAAATGTGTTGCCGGAAGAGCTTCAGCTGGTAGAAACAAAACTGTCTTTTGTTCCCTATCTTAATTATATACAACAGCGGATAAAAGATGAACGTGATGTAAGGGCTACTTTGTTCCGTTTTATTTTAAGAAGATTTGAGCAACATCCTGAACTGTTAAGCAGTGAGGTAAACATTACCAACTTTGCCAAATATAATGACGTTATTCCATTAATAGAAGACACGGTATTCCCGCTGATTCATGATGATAACGAAAGCATGTTTGCGCTAAGCGAACCATTGTCTCCCCGTATTTTTTATTGTACAGAAGCTTTTTACCGCGTTTGTTTTGATCCCGAGACGAATGAATTTAAGCCTACCAAGAATATATCGATTGATAAGGCATATACTTTCAGGGTGTCGTGGATTTATCGTTTGATAGCGGAAAGACTTTTTCATGTGAAGTCCGCATTTGCAGGAGAAATGGTACACCTGATCAAGGACCCGGATACAGGTTTGAACCGCTATTTTAAACTGAATGTTGATGCGAGGTTTATTGATGTAAAGGTGAATGGTGATCTGCCTGAACTGGATGCTTCAGCGCTTATATCAGAACTCACTTTTACAGAAGATGACCTTACCATGTTACAGGAAAAGCTACCCTTGCACCTGTTTTCATTTGAAGGTTTTGCAATTGTTGGCTTAACAGATATTACAGCAACCTATAGCACGGAAACGATCAAAAATGCGATCATTAATACTGAAACATTTAACTCTGCCGAGCATTTCAGTAATATTGAAACGGCCATCAGGACCTTATTAAGAAACAAAAACGTTTATGTTGGCCTGCTTCCTTTTCTTAAGGTAAACGATGAATTTGTGCTGGATGAGGCAAGCAATGCTACCAGCATCTTCTTAAAAACCTCTTGTCTTTATAATTGTAAGGAAAAGAATTATGCAAGCCTGGTAAAAGATTATGCCAGGAAAACAAAGCCCTTCTTTGTTCCGGATATCAATGATAAAACAATTGAAAAATACCCTTTTTTAAGGGCGCTGAAAAACAGTGGATATCATGGTTTTGTAATTATCCCTTTGTTCTGGAATAAAGAACTGATGGGTGTACTGGAACTCGCATCTACACATAAAAACAGCTTGAATGAAAAGATTGTTCCGCTGATTGATACCATACTTCCTTTACTCGCCCAGATATTAAAACACCGCATTGAAGAATTTGAAAATAATATCAAGGCAATCATCAAAGAAAAATTTACTTCTTTACAACCTGCTGTTGAATGGCGGTTTAACGAAGTGGCATGGGAATACCTGAGCAAATCAGCCAGTAAACAAAAAGGAGAGGTTTCCAATATTTACTTTAAAGATGTATATCCTTTATATGGCGCTATTGATATCAGGAATTCTTCTGTAGAACGAAACCTTGCTTTGCAGGGAGATATGCAGCAGCATTTTGTGCTTTTACTTAATACCTTGAACGCGATCAAGGAGGAGATCAAGATCAGCCTGCTGGATGAAATGATCTATAAGTGTAAAAAATGGATGGATCGTACCAACGATTTTCTTACGACCAATGATGAAGTAAAACTGGCCGATTTTTTTGAGAATGAAATCAGGCCTTTCCTAACTCATTTCAGAGATAATTTTCCGGAAGTTACGGATATCATCAATGACTATTTTAACCAGACCGATGCAGAGAACGGTATTGTATTCAAGAACCGGCGTCACCTGGAAGAGTCTATCAAAATGGTTAACACGGCCATCACCGGTTACCTGGAAGGCCAGCGGGATGACCTGCAAAAAACTTATCCCACCTATTTTGAAAAATTCAGAAGCGATGGCATTGAGTATGATATTTATATCGGTCAATCCATCTCTCCGCATAAACCATTCAATCCGTTATATCTTAAGAATCTGCGGTTGTGGCAGGTTGCTTCCATGGCGGAAATTGCCAGGTTAACACATGCACTTCTCCCCAGGATGGAAAAAGAGTTGCGTACCACGCAATTAATACTGGTACATACCAACACCATCGATATAAGTTTTAGAAACGATGAAAGAAGGTTTGATGTGGAAGGTGCGTACAATATACGTTACGAGGTGATCAAAAAACGTATCGATAAGGTACATACCAAAACCACCGGTGAACGCCTGACTCAACCAGGAACCATTTCCCTGGTGTACTTTAATAATAAGGATGCAGAAGAGTACCTGAAATATATTCAATACCTGCAAAACGGCGGTTACCTGATGGATAATATTGAACATTTTGAACTGGAAGATCTGCAGGGTGTATCGGGATTGAAGGCGATCCGCGTGGGTGTAAGTCTCGACTAAACTACCGGTTTCTATTATTATCACATTTTACTCAGGCTTTGTCTGTTGCCTGAATGCCTTTACATTTGCCGGATGAGCGAAGAAGCTGATATTCTCCAGGAAGAAGTACAGGAAGAACTCTACGAACGAAAATCTTTTTCTGTTGATAAAGGACAGGAACCGTTGCGTATAGATAAGTGGGTGCAGATGCGCCTGGAAAATGCTACGCGCAATAAAATTCAGAATGCCATTGATGCAGGTTTTTTAACCGTAAACGGTAAGCCGGTAAAAAGTAATTATAAAGTAAGACCGGGCGATGAACTGTTATTGATGAGCCTGGTGAACCCGGAAACTACAGAAGTTAAGCCGGAACACATTCCCCTGAATATTATTTATGAAGATGATGCCATAATGGTGATTAATAAACCTGCGAATATGGTAGTGCATCCCGGCGTGGGCAACTATACCGGCACCTTGCTGAATGGTGTTGCTTATTACCTGTTGCAGCAAAACCCTGGCTTAACGGATGAAAATCTCCCCAGGTATGGCCTGGTACATCGTATTGATAAAAATACCACAGGTCTGCTGGTACTTGCAAAAACCCCGGAAGCTGCCGCACATCTTGCAAAGCAATTTTTTAACCATACGGTGAAGCGCAATTATGTGGCGCTTGTTTGGGGAAATATTGAGGAAGATGAGGGAACCATTAACGCAAATATTGCCAGGCATCAGCGTTTTAGAAAAATGTTTGATGCTTACCCGGAAGGAGATCATGGTAAACATGCCATTACCCACTATAAAGTATTAGAGCGATTTAATTATGTAACCCTTACCCAGTGTGTTTTGGAAACCGGTCGTACGCACCAGATAAGAGTGCATATGAAACACATCGGGCACACGCTGTTTAATGATTGGGAATATGGTGGTGATAGAATTTTAAAAGGTACTGTGTATAACAAATACAAACAGTTTGTAGATAACTGCTTTGCGATTTGTCCGCGATGCGCATTGCATGCCAAAACACTGGGATTCAAACATCCTGTAACAGGCGAAGACCTTTTCTTTGAAGCTCCTTTGCCACCAGATATGGAAGGCCTGATTGAAAAGTGGAGGAATTATGTAAAACACAAACAATTCAACGAAGAGTAACCAGTATTAAACCACCAGTATGCCTTTCGCCTGGAGTACAATTTCTTTTTTGGGTTCTTTGATGGCTTCAATTTCCTCCTTGCTTTTACCGGCGTCTTCAGCATAGTGGCGCAATTGTTCAACAGATGTGATCTTTTCTTCCGCAACACCATCTATTACCACCGTCTTACCGCTTAACGCTACCGGAACCATAAAAGCATGGTCTTTCATACGCACCATCATTTTGCCGTTGGGTGATTGTACTTTTATCCAGCAGCCTTCCTTCTGGCAAACATCTGTCACCACACCTTTTAAGCTAACCTCCATTTTCTTATCCGCTTCTTTTTTACCATCCATTGCAGTATATAGTTGCTCTACGGTGATTACTTTTTCTGTAGACACCTGATCGCCAAAGATTGCACCCTTATCAGCAGGAACCTGTGGAGGTTGCGCAGTAATAATTGTCGAAAAGATAAGCGCAATAACAGCCAGGTAATATTTTTTCATAGTTATACTTTTATACAAAATAGATACAGTTAAGTTACTATTTGTTTTGAATAACATGCTTCAAAAGAAAATTTTCTACAGTTAATATCTCTAGGGAATCATAATAAAAATCAGAAGTATCCTCTGTTACAATACAGGCACAGCCAGCATTTAACGCAGCGTAGTATCTCAAGCCCGTCTTCAAAATCGTGAATTGATTTATTTGCAAGTGCGGTAATGATATCCTGCTTTTCATGTATGGCAACATGCATCTTTTCTACCAGCAACCCAATCTTCTTTTTGGCGATAATTTCACCACTTTTCTTTTGCGCAAAATAAAAGGCAATCGCAAGGCAAACAGGAGAAGTAAATAATTGAAACCCTGGATTATCAGCCAGGCTTAACAGGCGGGCGCTATACGAAAAGAGAGGATACTCTTTATTAAGTACAGATACTATTACATTGGCATCTATAAAGATTTTCATTTCCTGTTGTTGAAATAATCTTCTTTTAAAGCCTTCCGACCTCTTTTTTTAGTTTGATATTCTGCAGGGCCCTCGGCAACCATATTTACCCATTCCGAAATAGGGAGTTTATTAATATTTTGGTAGCCACCACTTGTTATTCTACGGTACAGAAATTCCGTTAGCCTGGATAAACTAATGCCCTGCTCTTCAGCAAATTCTTTTGCCGAAGCAATTACCGCAGCATCAAAACTTAAAGTAATTTTTACATCCATAATTTCATTTATACGACAAAATAAAAAATTTCATACGTAAAGATAAAATTTCATAAAAAAAACCATCCTTTCGGATGGTTTGCCAATATAAAGAGTTGATACTAACCGAGCTTCTCTACCTGCATGTAGTTCAATTCAACCGGTGTGGAGCGTCCAAAGATTTTCACTGTTACTTTCAGCTTTTTCTTCTCGTCATTTACTTCTTCAATAACACCGTTAAAGTCGTTAAAAGGCCCTTCAATAATTTTGATCGTTTCTCCAACAATAAATGGTTCACTCATAGTAACGCCCTGGTCATTCATCTCATCTACCTTACCCAGCATCTTGTTTACTTCTGCCTTTCTAAGAGAGATAATATTACCTTTAGAACCTTTACCATCAGTTAAGAAATGCATGATATTGCTGATGTTGCTGATATACTGAATCATATCATCATTCAGTTTACCATCCACCACTTCCAGCATTACATAACCAGGAAAGTAGTTCTTTTCGCGCATCACCTTCTTACCATTCTGCACTTTATATACTTTTTCCATCGGCAGGAAAACCTGCTTGATAGACTCGGTCCATCCGTTACGTGAAACTTCTTTGTCAAGCTGTTCTTTAACCTTACGTTCCTTTCCGCTTACTACACGCAACACGTACCATTTTGTTTCTACCTGCGGAACTATTACTTCTTCCATTGCCTGTTTACTTAAAAATTGAATAAACTAATTTCAGCACCTGGTTGCTGGCAAAGTCCATTAAAGAAACCATGGCTGTAATTAATACAGTAGCAACCAATACGATTACAGTACTTTGCTGTAATTGTCCCCATGTGGGCCAGGTTACTTTCTCCAGTAATTCCCTGTAAGATTCCCTGATATATGTTGATACCTTATTCATTAAACACAATTTGCTCGTTAGCGAATATGCTAATGTGCCCTCTTGTTATTTCAATTGTGTTTTATACAAACAACCTAAACACAAACTGCACATTAAACCTGGCACGGGCACTAGGATTCGAACCCAGATCGAAGGTTTTGGAGACCTCTATACTAACCGTTGTACGATGCCCGTAAGAAAATTAGCTAATTAGCAAATTGGCTAATTAGCTAATTCAAAATTATTACTAATTATCAAATTATTTGATGATTTCAGTAACCTGACCTGCACCTACTGTACGGCCACCTTCGCGAATCGCGAATTTCAAACCTTTTTCCATTGCGATTGGCTGTATCAACTTAACGATAAGACCAACATTATCGCCAGGCATTACCATTTCAGTTCCTTCAGGTAAAGTTACTTCACCTGTAACGTCTGTAGTTCTGAAATAGAACTGAGGACGGTATTTGTTAAAGAATGGAGTGTGACGACCACCTTCTTCTTTGCTAAGTACGTAAACTTCGCATTTGAATTCAGTGTGCGGAGTGATGCTCTTAGGAGCACAGATTACCATACCACGACGGATATCTTTCTTTTCAATACCGCGTAACAATAAACCTGCGTTGTCACCAGCTTCACCCTGATCCAACAATTTCTTGAACATTTCAACACCAGTTACAGTAGAAGTAAGCGGAGCTTCAATTAAACCAACAATTTCAACACCTTCACCTACTTTAACGCGACCACGCTCAATACGACCGGTAGCAACAGTACCACGACCAGTGATAGAGAATACGTCTTCAACGCTCATCAGGAATGGAAGATCAACCGGGCGCGGAGGCAGCGGAATATAAGAATCCACAGCTTCCATCAGCTCATCAATTTTAGCTACCCATTTTTCTTCACCAGCTAAAGCGCCGGTTGCAGAACCCTGGATGATTGGGGTATTATCGCCATCAAAACCATTTTTGCTTAACAACTCGCGGATTTCCATCTCAACCAGTTCCAACAACTCAGGATCGTCCACTAAATCAACTTTGTTCATAAACACAACCATACGGGGAACACCTACCTGGCGGGCCAAAAGGATGTGCTCTCTTGTTTGAGGCATAGGACCATCTGTAGCAGCAACTACAAGAATGGCACCGTCCATCTGTGCAGCACCGGTAATCATATTCTTCACATAGTCAGCGTGACCAGGACAGTCAACGTGAGCATAGTGACGGTTAGCAGTCTGATATTCTACGTGCGCTGTATTGATTGTAATACCACGCTCTTTTTCTTCAGGCGCACCATCAATTTCATCATATTTTTTGGCTTGGGCCAAACCCTTCTTTGCCAGAATGGTAGTAATGGCAGCAGTAAGAGTAGTTTTACCGTGGTCTACGTGACCAATGGTACCAACGTTTACGTGAGGTTTCTCCCTCTTAAAGGTCTCTTTAGACATCTTATCGGTTTTTAAGTTGTGTTATTAATTAAAAAATTCCTCCTTCAATAAAAGAAGGATTATGTTATCGGCAACTATTCACTCTTCAGCTTTTGTTGCGTCGCACACTGCATCTTTATCGCTTTACCAGGCTTTCCGGCATTGCCATCGGCCTGTAAAACCTTTCTTTTCAAAAAGCAGAGCCGTTAGTGAGAATCGAACTCACGACCTCTTCCCTACCAAGGAAGTGCTCTACCCCTGAGCTACAACGGCTTCTCTAAAAGTCATTGAGTCAGTGGTGCCAATCAGTCATTAGTAAAAAGAATACCCAACGACTTTTGACTTAATTGACTTCATGACTTTACAAAGAGCGGGAGACGAGGCTCGAACTCGCCACCTATAGCTTGGAAGGCTATCGCTCTACCAAATGAGCTACTCCCGCAATTGAGTTAACTGACTACAGATCAGGTAACATGCCAATACAAAGAACTTTTTTACAACAATTAGCTAATCAGCAGGTTGCTAATTAGCTAATTGTGAAAAGTGGGTAGAGAAGGATTCGAACCTCCGTACTCCGAAGAGAACAGATTTACAGTCTGTCGCCTTTAGCCACTCGGCCATCTACCCATTTTATGAGGCACAAAAGAAAGGAAAATATCAATGCTGTAAACAAATAATATTTTTGTGCTTCATTTGAGCCACTTGTCGGAATCGAACCAACGACCTACTGATTACAAATCAGTTGCTCTACCAGCTGAGCTAAAGTGGCTTATTATTTCAAAAAACTTACCGGTAATTAACTTGAAAAACCTGCAATGCAAATTTATCCAATCGTAAGTGCTTATTAAATCATTCTCAAAGAGTTAAGCATTCGCTTTTCTATTTGAGCAGATGTTTTTTATTCAGCTTCAGAGAACTACCTTATTTTTCGGGATGGCAAAGGTAAGAGAAAACTTTAATCAGCAAAATTTTGTAGAGATTTTTTTAGCGGAGTTTTCAACGGCTGTGAACAAACTTTTTTTGGGCGGTGTTCCTAAGGCAGCAGAGCCTTGCCAGCCTTGGGATTTGTAACCGGGAAAGTGACCTTTAATGTATCTCCGGGTATTACTTTATTCTCGGTAACCAGGCTATCGGTAATAGTTTTACCGCCCGCTTTAAACACGTAGCTCAGCATCAACTTTCCATTAGTCATCATTTTTCTTTCTATAATAGCCGCGGAAGAAACCTGCATATTGTTTCCGGAGCATGAAGTAAATATCAACAGGAAAATTGCAAGAGCGCTAAGCAGATTGTTTCTCATACGCCCTGTATAACAAAAAAAGGGCCCGGTTTATTGCCGGACCCTTCGAATTTTTTAGACGGTTTGTTTTTCCTTTTTGCGTTTTATCTGGTTTACAAGTGAATCTAATGCACAATCAAATGATTCTTCAAAAGACTTGGAGGACGCTTTTACAAAGAGGTGTTGTCTTGGAACATGAACCTTGATCTCTGCAATTTTGTCCTTGATGTTATGTACTACATTATCCAGTTTAAGAAAAACGTCCACCTTGATGATCCTGTCATGAAATGTTTGCAACTTTTCTAATTTCTTACTTACATATTCAATCAGCTTTACATCTGCATCAAAGTGCACACTTTGGATTTTAACGTTCATAGTACTTTTTTTTTAGTGAACAATATTTTAAAGAACTAAAGGGTAGTAAATACTACATAAGGATTAGCTTTTATGATGATCTGAAGTTAAGGTAACCATATAGAAAAATCAAATTTTCCACATGGTTTTTGCAGTAATTTTTATTAAAATTTCACATATAAAAAATCGAACATCTGTAAGTATTCTCAAGCCTTCGGATGGGCTTTCCTGTAAGCTTCCTTCAGCTTTTCTATACTGTTATGGGTGTACACCTGGGTTGCGGCGAGACTGCTGTGACCCAATAATTCTTTGATGGCGTTAATATCGGCGCCCTGGTTGGTTAAATGCGTGGCAAAGGTATGCCGGAGTATATGCGGGCTCTTCTTTTCCTGCGTGGTAACCAGCGCAAGATTTTCTTTTACCAATTGATAAACATACTTCTGATAAAGCGGCTTTCCCTTATCGTTTACAAATACATTTTCAATACCTGGTAACCGGTGCGGTTTTTCTGCTATGTACTGCTTCAAATCGGTCAGCAATTCTTTATGCAATGGGATGATACGTTCCTTGTTGCCTTTACCAAGCACCTTCAGTTGGTTATAAGAAGCATCTACCTGTGATTCTTTCAATCCCACCAACTCACTCAACCGCATACCCGTGCTGTAAAAAACAAGAAGCACCAGCCTGTGCGTTCTGCCTTTCCAGCTATCCTGAAACTCTACATGATTAAAAAGTGTGCTTATTTCAGCTTCAGCAACAAAGGCCGGCAGCCTTTTACTTATTTTAGGCGTTACCACCGTTGTAAGCGGGGATTGGGCAACAATGCCCTGTTTCATCAGAAATTTAAAAAACGATTTGAGGGTGGATATCTTTCGGTTAATGCTTTTCGCCGTATTTTTTTCCTCTTTTAATTCCGCCATCCAGGATCGGATCATACCGGCAGTTATTTTTTCCACGGCAGGCGCATCAAACTGGCTTACCAGGTAGGCAGAGAATTGCGCTAAATCCGTTTGGTAAGAAACATAAGTATGCTGAGAATACCGCTTCTCAAATTTGAGGTAATCCAGGAAAGGTTGTATGTGTGGATAATGGCTATCGTACATAAAAAAGCCATAAGGCTGTTAACCTTATGGCTGCAATAATAGTATATCTTAAATTAATTAAGCTTCTATTTTTCCGCTGGCAATGCTCTGCTTGTAAACTGCCTTCAACACCTGGTTACGACGCCTAACAGAAGGTTTGGTAAAGCTCTGACGCTCCCTTAACTGCAGGAGAACTTTGCTTTTCTCAAATTTCTTTTTGTATTTCTTAAGCGCTTTGTCGATGTTTTCGCAATCTTTTGAATCTATTATCAGCATAATTTGTATACCCCCTTAAGGTGATTTTAGGGCGCAAAAATAAGTAATTCTCCATAATCACCAAATTTTAAAGACTTTACTTTCAAAAAGGTAACCCGGCGGGCTGTTTTCACTCACAAATTTATGGCTTAACTTGCGTGAATGTTTACAGGAATTATTGAAAGCACGGCAACGGTAATAGCAATCAGCGAAACAGGCACCAACAGAACATTCACCCTCTCCTCTCCCATTTCCGGTGAGTTAAAGATTGACCAGAGTATTAGTCACAACGGCGTTTGCCTTACCGTGGAAAAGATTTTGCCGGATGCATACCAGCTTACCGCCATTGAAGAAACCCTGAAAAAAACCAATCTCGGCGATTTACAGGTTGGTGAAACCGTAAACATAGAGCGATGCATGCAAATGAATGGCAGGCTGGACGGCCATATTGTTCAGGGCCATGTAGATGCCACTGCCACCTGCATTGACAGGCAAAACAAGAACGGCAGTTGGGAATTCAGGTTTCGGTTTCCTATAGAATTTGCAACCCTGGTGATTGAAAAGGGTTCGATTTCGATTAACGGCATCAGCCTTACTATTTTTAATGTAACAGATGATGAATTTACCGTAGCCATCATCCCTTATACTTTTGAGCATACCAACATTCAGCATATAAAACCGGGAACAAGAGTGAATATTGAATTTGATATCGTGGGCAAATATTTAAAAAGATTTATGGATATTCACAAAAAACAATAGGTTTCGCAACAGGTTTACCGTTGAATGAACCCGAATAACTGCATGAATAATCAGCCTTCTGTTGCATTGGTCATCCTCAACTGGAATACATCACACTATTTGAAGAGGTTTCTGCCTTCCCTGCTTACCGCAACTTATCCCAATAAAAAAGTTTACGTAATTGATAATTTTTCAAGCGATGATTCGCTCTCCATGCTGGGGGCAGATTTTCCGGAAGTAGTTGTTCTTCCTATGAAAGACAACAAGGGCTTTGCCGAAGGATACAACTTTGGTTTGGCACAGATTACAGCAGATTATTACCTGCTGATTAATTCTGATTTGCAGGCAACACCAGGGTTTATTGAGCCATTGCTTTACCTGATGGAAACGAACCCGGCGATTGCGGCCTGCCAGCCAAAACTGTTATCACTTGAAGACAAGCATATGTTTGAGTATGCAGGCGCTGCAGGCGGATGGATCGATCAACTGGGGCTGCCCTTTGCACAAGGGCGAATACTTACCACGGTAGAAGAAGATCATGGGCAATATGACGCCATTGCTCCTGTATTCTGGGCAACCGGCGCCTGTATGTTCCTACGCTCCTCTGTATATAAAGAAACCGGTGGTTTTTATGGTTATTACTATATGCACCAGGAAGATATTGACCTTTGCTGGCGTATGCAGAACATGGGATATGCTATTTATACCTGCCCGGTATCGGTGGTCTATCACATTGGGGGGGGCACACTTTCCTGGGAAAATCATTTAAAAACCTTTCTTACCTATCGCAATAATTACATCATGCTTTCCAGGAATCTGCCATTTATGAAAGCTGTGGCGATTGTTGGCCTTCGCCTGTTACTGGACTTTGCAGGCAGTTTTTATTTCCTTTTGAAAGCTGAACCCGGCATCAGTAAATCAATGCTGAAAGCGATCGGCGCCTATTTCTACTGGCTTATATTTATTCCTAAAACAAAACACCATCAGCCAAGAGGATGGAAAAAGCACACAGGTGTTTACAAGGGCACCATTCTTTTTCCGTACTTCCTTGGTAACAGGAAGAAATTCTCTGAGGTTGTAAAAACAAAGTAACCGAATGCATTTTAAGGAAGAACCAGTTCTTTCAGTTCCTGTTTGTTCCAGTAATGAATGGCAGGTTTTCCTGTAATACTCCACATTTTTTTTGACAGGTTATTATCTATGATTACGCTGTTACCTTTTTTATATACTTTGTACCCAGGCATAATCGTTATCGTATCTCCATTGTGCTGAGGATGTAGCACCGGTGGTAACTGTTCATACAACTCGCGGGAGAGGGTTCCGGCAACATGTACTTTTGTAGTATCGATCCCGTGTATTACCAGGGCCTTCTTAAATCCGTTAGCAAAAACGAACGCGCCCTCAAAATCTCCGGGAATATTTATAAACACCTGCTCCTGCTGTTGTGAAGAAGCAGCAGTAAGCAGAAGATTTTTAACTACCTGGGAAGCTTTCTCCCAATGCATCGTATTCATAACAAGAAAGTACGCAAAATAGCCACCTATCCCCAACATAAACACCCATAGAGATATACCCCTTGCCCATTTCAACAGGTAAAAAGCAAGTATCATACAAAAAAAGGCCGAAGGAAAATAAAGTAGCCTATCACCTGCAGATGTTTTGGTGCTTATACCAAAGGCACAGGGTAACGCTATTGAAATAATGAAGGAAAGCAGCAGACATGCGTATAGTTGTACCTTATATTTGTCGCTGTATTTTTTTTTGAACAGAATGAATTGTATGGCGATAAATATAGCCAGGCCAGCAATAAAGAAAATGGTTGCCAGTTTTGTATTAGCCACGGGAGGCAAAAAAATGCGCCCTGTAACTTTTATAATTTTCAAAAGTTCCTCCAGTGAAAAAACATTGGTGAATAAACGGCTTCCATAGTCACCGGTAAGCGTTGTAGAGAAAACCCGCCGCACAATCAAACAAAGTACCACGACAGCTAACCAGGCTATAAGAAGTTGTATGAGTTTGTTTCGTGGCCTTTGCATGCGAAAATTCCATACAAAAATGATCAATGGAAGCAGGATGATGGACTCATATCCAAGCAAGGCAATAAAGAAAACAATTGCACCTGCACAGAAATACCTCCACTGATGCGTAATATTCATGCTCCAATACAAAGCAACCAAAGCGCAAAGTGTTGCAATGGAAGATAACCTGCCGGTAAGCCATGCTACACCTTCGCTATGGAATGGATAAATAAGAAATAATAGTCCGCTTAAAAAAGCAAACAGCCATTGCCTGTCTCCGTCAAATAATAGAAAACGGGAAGCAAGTTTATAAAGCATGAATCCACATGACAAATGAAGCATTAGGTTAATAAGATAACAACTCCATGGATGAAGACCCGAAATAAAATAATTGAAAAGAAATGATATATCCATCAATGGCCTGAAGAACTCCTCATGTAATAAAATGCGTTTCTCAATGAGGATACGATATAAAGAATCATAATCATCTGAAAGAAACTGGTTATTCAGTATGGGGAAAAAAAATAGGGATACACAAATACTGTATAAAAGAAACACCGTCAGGTTGTTCTTAAGTTTCGCCGGTAGATGCATAATCACAAATTTAGGCGACCGCAGGTTCGCAGGAATACTATTTATAAATTATCAATGCTGTATCCGTAAATATAAATTTAGCGGTTCCACTGTCAGCCTGTGAACGTTCATATTTCACATGGTAAGTATTGTGTAGCGGTTCCATTTCATTTCTTACAGAAAGCACCTTTATCATTGTTGTTTTTAATTGCGGGTACAATAATGCTACAGGGTTAATTAAACCTTCTCTAAATATAAATGCACCCAGTTGTTCCTGTGGCAAAGACTCAATTTGTATCTCCTGATATTCTTTACATTTTGCGAGTTCTGTTAGGGTAAGTTTAGCAATATTACCCGCAAGCCGGTAATTCCTTGCATTAATATATAGCTGTATAGAATGTGCAATGAAAACAATCATACAAAAAACAGCAGCATACTTTTTTAAAGGGGCAATAGCCATCGCAAAACAAAATAATAGGCAAATAAAAAAAGAAGGCAGGTACAAAAAACGTTCCCCTTCCGTGGTATTGGCGGCTATCCCTAAAGAAAGATAAGGCAGCAGCGACACTAAGAACATAAAGCATATATACCTTGCCAACCTTTTATCGCATCTGTAAAAAACATTTACAACAAATGCCAAGATGATTAGGAAAGCAATGTATAGTATTATAACAGCTTCTTTATATGCCGGCATAAAGCCCCGGAATACCAGTGTTGCAAAATTAGAAATCAGTTTTATAAAATGAGGGTGCAGCAAGTTTCCGGCTTCATATTCCCCTGCTATTTCACCCGTTCTCATCCACCTAGAAGCCAGGTATAATACAAACAAAAGCAGCAACACGTAAAGGTGCTTTTTATATGTTTTAAACTTAATCTCTTTACTAAGCTTTATTAATAACGGGGCTATTAATAAAAGACTCCAACTTGACTCATAAGACAACAACGCGAGCATAAAACTTATTGAATAGCCAATAACGGACCATGCAGTTTGCTCCTTTTGCAGGAATATCAACAGAAAGAGGAATGAAAAGATGGCCCCCAAAATGGCAGAGCGGCCAAGTATCCAGAACACTGCCTCGCAATGAAAGGAATAAACAAAGAAAAAAACGCTGCATATAAATGCAAGCGGTATGCTCGTATACAATAAAATCAATTTAAACAACCGACTGGTTAATAAAAAAACAAGGCTGCTGCAAAGAGTATGCAACACAAGGTTGGTTAAATGATACCCCCACGCATTGGTGCCCCATAAATAATAGTCCAGCATCACAGATAAATCGCACACCGGCCTGAACGAATTATGCTGAAAAAGCTTTCCCTGCTTGCTTAATAAAATGTGGGTGAAATCATCATTCTGAAACCATAAAGCAAAAGGCTGATAGCAATAAAACGCAAAAGCAATAAATGCAACACTTATAATTGCAAGGCTTTTATATGAATTGCTACCGGATATTTTCACAGGATGAAAATAAAGGAAAGCCGCTGATCATGAAAAGACTAAAACAGTTTTTGTGTATAACCTATATAAAAACCTGTGCTGGTAATAGGCAGACTACCCGTACCGGCCCCTCTTATAGGAATTCTGAAATATGGTTGTAAACGCAGCTTACCGGATTTACCGATCTGTTTTTCATAACCTGCACCAATATTCAACGTAGAGAACCAGTCTTTGGAAGAAGATTTATAACTACGGCTCCAGGTATATTCCACATTATATCTTTCCGCTACATAAGAATAATCTTCCTTATTCATAAGGTAAGAAGAAACACCCGCATTCACAAACCAGTTATAGCCCGATTCTTTACCAAAATAATAGTTAACATTCAAAGGAAGTTCATACATATAGCAACTGCCATCCACATTAAGAATATTGGTATGCTGGGGCAGCATGGTAAGCTTCTTGGTACTAAAGTCTTTGCCATCTGCATAGTAATTTTTATTACTCCAGAAAAAGCCGCCTTCTACTGCCCAGTGATTATTAAACCGATATCCCAATATAGCGCCAGCACCATAACCTGCATTTAAAGAGGTGAGTTTAATAGTGCTGAGATCAGGGCCGGTCAATAATCCAACGTAAAAATGTCGCGGATCAGCAGGTTTTTCTTTAAGAGAAACTGTGGCAGTTGACGGCGACTGTTTTTCCTGTTCTTTTTGTTGTACAGGAGCAGTCGTTTTCAGTTGATTATTGTCAACTGTTGTGTTCGTTGTATCGTCTTTTTTATCAACCGTATTCTTATTAGTACTATTTAAAGTTGTTTGCGAAGTATCTTTTGCAGTAGCACCAGGAGTTGTAACAGGTGCAGACACAGCCGGTTTGCCACTTGCCAAAGATGGATTGGTCACAGTGTGATCTCCGGGTTGCGTTTTCTGTTTGCTTTGCCTGTCCTTTTGACTATTCCCTGTTGCACTTATACCTTGTTTATTCCCGGTTAAAGCTTGTAAATCGCTGCTCTTTTCCAGCTTTACCTGTTTTGTTTTTACTGGCTTAGCCGATGCTTCAGTATTGTCATTCGCCTTAGTATTCTCTTTTACTTCAGGGGAAGATTTTGCGGCTGCATTTTTTTCTGCAGTAGCTGGAGTTTCTTCCGCAGTTACAGGTTTACTTTCTTTATCAGATTCAGTAGCGGTATTAGCTTTTGATTTACCATCGTCAGTACCGGCAGTTGCATCTGCAGGTGCCGCGGGTTTGCTGGTTTGTGAGGTTTCAGCTCCATTGCCTGTTACCGGTTTATTACCAGGCATCAGCAATTTCGCCCCTATATACAGTAAGGGCAATAGCAGTAACAGCCATAAAAGATTACGGCGTTTTCTGCCTCCACCTGCTGGTCTTGTTTCCTCAGGTTGTAGGGGTTGTGTATCCAGGTCGCGGAGCACCTTATCCCAGTCAGCACCCGATGTTTTTAAAGGATACTGTTCTGCGGCCCTACGCACCAGATCGTCCATATCGTCATTCAATTGCTGCATAGAAATCAGCTTCCTGTTTATCGTTGTTGATGAATTTCTGTAAATGTGCCCTTGCTTTTGCCAGGTTAGATTTGGAGGTACCCACTGAAATACCCAGTTGTGCTGCAATTTCATTATGTGAATACCCATCTATAACAAACATATTGAACACCGTCCGGTAAGAAGGGGGTAACTTTTTTACCTGCTGAATCACCTCTTTATACAGCAACGCCTGATCGGCATTGTGCGAAGCATCCGATTCATCCCATACATATTCTGGTATACCGCCGGTTTCAGGAATCATATTATTTTTCCTTAACTCATCAATTGCGGTGTTTATCATAATACGTCTTATCCAACCCATCAGTATTTTTTCAACGGCTGCAGGATCTTTACATTCGAATTTTCCGAAATTCCTGAAAAGCTTTACAAATCCATCGTTAACTACGTCTACGGCCTTTTCATATCGATAGATGTACCTAAACACAACTTTCAGCGCGTACCCGTAATATTTTTCATACAGTACCTTCTGGCATTTATGATCAAAGCCAATACAACCCTGCACTATGTGTAAGATGTCATTCAAATGTTTGTGTTTGGTATGTTTGGGTTTCCGCTATGTATACGCAAACGATCATTCAATGGTTGCTTCTGATAGTTATTTTCCTTAAACAAGCCACGAAAGACGCTGAAATTGCCGGATTTCATATTCAGTTTCACCCGGCAGATCACGCAAAGATAAGTTCTGCTGAATCCTGTTAGCTTTGCATTTCAAATATTTATATAATGCCCGGATCTATATTGCTGGTAGATGATGAAGAGAAACTTAGAAGCCTGCTAAAACGGATTATAACACTGGAAGGTTACCAGGTGCTGGAATGTTCAAACCTTAAACAGGCGCACAAATTCTTGGAGAAAGAAAATATTGATGTGGTGCTTTGCGATGTAAAACTTCCTGATGGAAGCGGTGTAGGTTTTGTAAAGGAGGCTAAGCAGAAACACCCGCATACAGAAATTATTTTGTTAACTGCTTACGGCAATATCCCGGACGGTGTTCAGGCGATGAAAAACGGCGCCTTTGATTATATTACCAAAGGTGATGATAATGATAAGATATTGCCACTGTTGAGCCGCGCCGTTGAAAAAGTGCAGCTTCAAAAAAGAGTAGCAGCACTGGAGCAACAGGTAGGCAATCGCTATAGCTTTGATAATATACTAGGTACTTCCCTTTTAATACAGGATGCCATCGGCCTTGCAAAACGCGTAGCTGCTACTGACGCTACCGTTCTGTTACTGGGGGAAACCGGTACGGGTAAAGAAGTTTTTGCACAGGCCATTCATAACGGCGGCAAAAGAAAAAGCAAATCTTTCATGGCGCTCAATTGTAGCGCCTTTAGCAAAGAACTGTTGGAAAGTGAAATTTTCGGGCACAAGGCCGGGGCTTTTACGAGTGCCGTTAAAGACAAGAAAGGACTGATTGAAGAAGCGGATGGCGGCACTTTATTTCTTGATGAAATCGGGGAAATGCCGGTAGAACTGCAAAGCAAATTATTACGTGTACTGGAAACCAATGATTTTATAAAAGTTGGCGATACAAAGTCAACCAAAGTGGACGTACGCATTATTGCCGCCACCAACCGCGACCTGCAAAAAGAGGTTGCAGAAAACAGGTTCAGGGAAGACCTGTTCTACCGGCTGAACGTTTTTACGATACATCTTCCCGCACTGCGTGACCGGAAAAAAGATATCCCCGCACTTGCTGCTTATTTTATGCAGGTGTTCTCCCAAAAGACCAATGCCCGGTTAACCGGACTGAACAAAGATTTTATTCAGCATCTTACAGAACACGACTGGAAAGGAAACATACGTGAGCTGAAAAATATTATTGAACGGGCCTGTATTCTTGAAACAGGCCAGGAACTATCTGTAAGCAACCTTCCTCTTGAATTACAAAATATAGATGTTAATCAGGTCAATACCAGGCAGCACATGCTAAGCGCCTTTGACCTTGCCAGCGTTGAAAAGCTGCATATACAAAGGGTGCTCAATCATACCAAGGGCAACAAAACAGAAACCGCCAAATTGCTGAATATTGGACTGACCACTTTGTACCGCAAACTGGAAGAATATAAGATTGTATAGATCACCATCACTAGCTTTCTATGTTTTCAACATCTGCCGTTTTGTAAAGCTGTTCGGGTATTTGTGCCAGTGTAGATGCAGCAACTTTCTCTCCCAGGCCATAGAACTGCTGAAAGCTCATGATCAGTGGCCGCCACTTGTCAGGGTCTATGCGATTTACATAACCTTCCATCAATATAGATTCATCAAGGTGTACACGTACAATCTTAAGTTCAAAGCTCACAATACGTCCTTTTTGCAACGGTTCCTCATCACCTACACGATGTGTTGCCACCAGCGTTGCTTCCAGTTGTACCGGGCATTCAGCCGCGAGGGGAGCTTCAACTTTGTCAGCCGGCAAGGCAGTAAAGCCTGCTATTTCAAACTTATTCTTTTCATAACGATAACCGCGGCGGCGTTTCGTATCCGGAACAGGATTGGTACCCGTGGTTAAAGCCAGCTTGTCAACCATTACAGCTTGTGTTACCGATGGCAGGTTAAGTACACATTGACCGGTACGTTGTATATTTTCCGTGGTCTTTGAAAAAGCTGATAAGCCGATCATGCACCGCCAGCCCAGCCAGAAAATGGAAGACATCGGGGCAAGGTTATAACTGCCGTCTTCATTCACCGTAGTGATCAACACCACGGGTGTTCCGAAATATAAAATAGAGGGGTTGCTTATTGTATGCATAAACAAATGATTTATGTATACAAAAGTCCCCTCCTGGTTGTGCGGTTACAACCCGTTTCTTGTGCTTTTGAAAATCTGAGATTATTTCAACTTCGCGATTTGCTCGTTATAGTATTTTACGGTTTGAATAACGGAAGGAAGGTTGCTTGGCTGGTCTTCCGCATCCCTTTCAATATAAATATGTCCTTTAAAGCCCTGCTTGCGCAACTCTTCAAAGATTGCAGGAAAATCTACAATACCGGTGCCTACAGGAACATCTTTTAAAGCCGGGTCATTATATGCTGCGATATCCTTAAGATGAACGCCGATAATATGACCGCTTAATTTCTTTACTGCATCCAGCGGGTTAATTCCACTCTTCGGCCAATGCCCAAGGTCTGCGCAAACGCCAAAATTAGGATGGTCCTTAATCGCCAGTAATACGGTATCAGGGTTCCAGTAATGGCTCACGCCTTTCCAGTGTTCATGAATGGCTACTTTAACCCCGTATACGCCGGCAAGGCTGTCAATGCTGTCCCACATATTCAGCGGAGGTTCCGTAGTTACAAATTTTACCCCGATTGCCTTGGCAATATCAAATTGCTTTTTCCAGGATGCAATGGTTGAATCTCCCACGATATAGATCGATTCACAGTTCAGCCCTTTCTGGGCAATCATTCCTTTCAGCTTTTCAATACCTGCAGGCGATAACTGAAGTATCAGTGAATCCTTTAACTCAGGGCCTGTCTTGTGAAAGGTATTGGGTTCTATATACTTCAACCCTGCACTGTCTACTTTGGCCAGCGACTCAGGGAAATTGAAGGTGTGAAACGTCCATAAAGCTGCGCCAAACTTCCAGTCTGTGGACGGGTTTACAGCGGAAGCGGAAGTTGCGGTTGAGTCTGTGTTTTTATTTTCTGCCTGTTGCGGATTGTTACAGGCTGCCAACATTAATACGGCAAGCAAAAGATAAGCGGTTTGTTTCATGCTGATGATTTGTGTGGCTATGAAGATAAACATCAAACAGCAAAGTTTATCAGCATCTTCTTTAGTCTTTATACAACAAAACAAAATCCCTTTGGGTAATTCGTTGATGATTGAATAGTTTTGGCCGCGAAAAATAACCTTGGAAAATTAATCTTATGCAGGATAAAAAGATTCGCATACTCGTAGTGGGTTGCGGCAATATGGGCGCTTCTCATGCGCAGGCCTATCATATGATGGAGCAATTTGATATTTGCGGCATTGTTTCCACTGGCAAAAGCAAAGAAGTATTAAATGAAAAACTTGGTGGCGGGTACCCTTTGTTTAGTAATTATGAAGAAGCTTTGGAAAGCACTTTACCTGATGCGGTATGCATTTCCACCTATCCTGATACGCATGAAGCATATGCCATCAAAGCGCTTGAAAAAGGATGTCATGTTTTTATTGAGAAGCCTTTGGCTGATACGGTAGAGGGCTCAGAACGTGTGGCAGCTGCTGCAAAGAAGGCCGGTAAAAAACTGGTGGTAGGTTATATATTAAGGCAACATCCCTCCTGGGAAAAATTTATAGAGCTGGCACAACAGTTGGGCAAACCATTGGTGATGCGCATGAACCTTAACCAGCAAAGTCACGGCAATATGTGGAACGTGCATCGCAACCTGATGAAAAGCCTGAGCCCTATTGTTGACTGCGGTGTGCATTATATTGATGTGATGTGCCAGATGGTACGCTCCAAACCGGTGCAGGTAAACGCGATCGGTGCAAGGCTTACGGAAGAAATTCCACAGGGCAATTATAATTACGGTCAGCTACAGATACGTTTTGAAGATGGATCTGTAGGCTGGTATGAAGCCGGCTGGGGGCCAATGGTTAGTGAAACGGCATTCTTTGTAAAAGATGTTTTCGGGCCAAAAGGTGCGGTTTCCATTGTGGCGAAAGATGCGGGCGCCAGCGGAAAATCTGATTCTGTAGAAGCGCATACCAAAACAGAATCGATCCGTTTTCACCATGCTGATCTTAATGAAAACAATGAGTTTGTTAAGAAAGATGAATGGATCGATATGCAGGATGAACCCGATCACCAGGAACTCTGCAACCGCGAGCAACGTTACTTTCTAAAAGCGATCCAGGAAGACATCGATCTTTCAGATCATATAGAAGATGCAGTAAACAGTCTGCGTATCGCTTTTGCCTGCGACGAATCTGTACGTACCGGCAAAGTAGTGATCTTATAAAAGCATCATCGCAATAATACTTTCTATCCCTGTCGGGTTACGGCAGGGATTTTTTTGTAGCGAAATGCCGGTTTTTATTTACATTGAACTGCACTTTTATTCCTTAAAACACCACAATCAACAGATGAAAAAATTTATTGTCTTTGCCATTCTCATCGTCGTCGTTTCTTCTTATAAGCCCAAAGAGCTTACCTGGGTGGCGATTGGTGATTCGATCACCTATTTGAATGATCATGCCGATGAAACCGGCAACCGGATTACCAAAGGTTATATGACCATGCTTACAACGCAGCTACCCAATATTCATTTTACCAACCAGGGGCATAATGGCTGGACATCCGGGGGAATTGCAGATGCAGTTGATAAACTCGGTATTACAAAAGCAGATATTTATTCTGTTTTCCTCGGCACCAATGACTGGTGGCAGGGACGGCCCGTTGGCACATTGAAAGACTATGAAAACAATACCGGCAACGGAACAGTGTATGGCTCTTTTCGTATCATCATCAACAAACTAAAAACCCTTAACGATAAAGCCCATATTATATTGATCACACCTTTGCAAAGAGGTGATTTTGTGTATATCAATGATGCAAAAAACAATGCCTGGGGTTCTTATAAAGACAAGAATGGCCAGATGCTGGAGCAGTTTGCGCTGGCAGTAGACTCTATTGCGGAGAAGGAACATTTTGATCTTGTTGACTTGTATCACAACAGCGGTATTACGCTTGACAATATGGTAAAATTTAAGCGCCTGAAAGATCCGCAAACAGGAGAATATAAAAAGTATAGTTATCCTGATTATACAACCATTCCGTTCAGCCCCGGTGTTGATGAATATCCTTATCCATCAGATGCAGTGGATATGACTTACGATGGCCTTCATCCATCGGATAAAGGTTATGAAGCAATTACATCGATGCTGGCTGCAATTATGAAAAAATATTAGCTGATTCTCCCGATGTTTATGTAAACAGTCATATCTGTTACATAGCAGTTCTTAACTATCTTTGCAGCGCTACAAACCCGAGCTATCGTTTCATTATAATGATGAAAAGGAAAGTCCGGACAGCACAGGGCAACCCACCGGTGAAGAGCCGGATGTTTTATTACTTTGAAAGAAGGGATAAGGCAATAGATAGTGCCACAGAAAATAACCGCCTTCGGGTAAGGGTGAAAATGTGAGGTAAAAGCTCACGATGTATTGCAGTAATGCTTTGCATGGGTAAACCTTGGGTGCTGTAATGCCATGTATAGGTTCGTTTGAGGGCGGCCCGCCCGATGAGCCAGGGTAGGCAGCAAGAGGTAAACAGCAATGTTTATCCCAGATAAATGATAGTTTAGAAACAAAATCCGGCTTATGAAGTTTGTGGTAAATGCCGGGAAGCCCAGGTTTCCCGGCGTTTTTATTTGAGAGATAGGTATGCAAACACATGTTTCACGTTTCCCATTATTCGCCATTCACTCCTGTAACCTGCAACTGATAATATGTTCACGTAAAGCCGTGAAGTTTGCAGAGTTGTACCAGTTAAATGATTTGTTCAAAGTCAGGTTGTTTAAAGTTCAAGGTTCGTATATACGGTTACCCTTATCCTGACAATATTCATACGCGTACCAGCTTTTTCTTTATAAATCATAATGTAAAAAATCACATCGGGTTTTCAGGGGTACTCACCACGCTTTAAAAAGCTTCGTTTGTTGCTAAAATAACCCACACGTTATTGTTATATACTCATCAGGCGATCATGAATCGCCCGATGATACTGCACTCCGTTCAGGCGGCAAATCGCCCGACGATAAATGCCAGCAGCTCCTTCTTCCCACCTCCTTGCTCCCAACCCTTCGCCTTCTCCCTCCCTTCGTGCCTCCGTGCCTTCGCCCCTTTGTGCCTCTCCCTCAACTTTTTTTTGCCCTCCACCAATTTGCCCTTATTTTTATAACCATTCGATGCTTTTGGTGAGTAGTTGGTTATGAGTTGTAAGTGGTAAGTTGTACGTGGTAGATAATAGGTTGTACGTGGTAAGTAATAAGTTTTACGTACCGTCCAAAACTTACAACGTATAACGTACAACGTAAAACTTATAACGTATAACTTAAAACTCACCCCACCCCTTCCTTTGCCTGCCGTACAAACCAATAACAAAGCATTTTATGGCCATACGTGTCGCTATCAAACACAAAACCTCCTATCATTACGACCGCCCCGTTTCTTTGTCGCCGCATATTTTCAGGTTAAGGCCTGCCGTGCATAGCCGTACGCCCATTGAAGCGTATTCGCTGAAGATTACGCCCAAAGAACATTTCATGAACTGGCAGCAGGACCCCTTTGGCAATTACCAGGCAAGGGTGGTGTTCCCGGAAACAACAACGGAACTCACCATTGATGTGGAAGTGATAGCGCGGATGGAAGTCATTAACCCCTTCGATTTTTTTGTGGAGGAATATGCCGAAACCTATCCCTTTCAATACCAGGGGCTCTTACCCAAGGAGCTGGTGCCCTACCTCGAAATCAAAGAGAGCGGGCCGCTGCTGACGGAATGGTTAAAAGGCATCGACTTCACCGAAGCAAAAGGCATCGTTGATTTCCTCGTGTTCCTCAACGCAAAAGTGTACAAGGATATCAGCTACAATGTACGTATGGAGCCCGGTGTGCAAACCTGCGAAGAAACGCTGGGCAATGCACTCGGCAGTTGCCGTGATTCTGCCTGGCTGCTCGTGCAGATATTGCGTCATGCAGGGCTGGCGGCAAGGTTTGTCTCCGGTTACCTCGTGCAGTTAACGGCCGATATCAAATCACTCGACGGCCCCAGCGGTCCCGAAAAAGATTTTACCGATTTACATGCCTGGGCCGAAGTATATATTCCCGGCGCCGGCTGGGTGGGCCTCGACCCTACCAGTGGTCTTTTTGCCGGTGAGGGCCATATACCACTGGCCTGCACGCCGGACTATGCCAGCGCTGCACCCGTGGTAGGCGCCATCAGCGGCGAGGCAACGTCCACTTTCAGCTTTGAAAATATCGTTACCCGCATACATGAAGACCCGCGGGTGACCAAACCTTTTACCGAACAGCAATGGGCGGCAATCGATGCACTCGGCAACCAGGTAGACAAAGACCTGGAAGCCGGTGATGTACGCATGACCATGGGCGGCGAACCCACGTTCGTATCCATCGATGATATGGAAAGCGACCAGTGGAATACCGCTGCTGACGGGCCGGAAAAAAGAAACCTGAGCCATGACCTTATCTTTCGTTTACGCGAGCAGTTTGGTCCCAATGGCATGCTGCATTATGGCCAGGGCAAATGGTATCCCGGTGAGCCGCTGCCCCGCTGGCAATATGGGCTGTACTGGCGTAAGGATGGTTATCCCATCTGGAAAAATATCAGCCTCATCGCCCATGAAAAAACAGCGCGCAATTATACCGTAAAAGATGCGGAAGCATTTATGAAGGAACTCGCCCGGCACCTGGCAGTGAGCACTGAAAATATCAGCGCGGCTTATGAAGATGTGTATTATTTTTTATGGAGCGAGGGCAAAACACCCGCCAATATCAACCCGCTAAAAGCCAACCTGAAAGATTCCACCGAACGCCGTACGCTGGCGCAGTTGCTGGATAAAGGCCTCGGCGAACCCGCCGGTTATGTACTGCCGCTGCAATGGAATTACTGGAACAACAAATGGCAGAGCATTCAATGGATATTCAACCGCGAAGAATTGTTTCTGATACCCGGCAATTCACCGCTGGGGCTGCGGCTTCCGCTGGATAGCCTGCCTTATGTAAGCAAGGCCAAAGAACCGCAGCAGGTAGAACGCAGCCTGTTTGAAGACCTGCCTGCACTGGAGCCTTTTCATGAAACCATTTCCGCAAGGTATGGGCTGGTATATGAGCATCCTGCACCGGCAGAAAAACCCGTAGCGCAGGAGGTAGCCAGGGAAGAAGACAAAAAGAAGCCCGCTAAAAAACCGGAACCGGCAAAGGCTTCCACCGAACCCGAAATCACGTATGAAGTAAGCACCATCAAAACCGCGCTGAGCGTGGAAGCAAGGGATGGTATCATTTATATTTTCTTTCCACCCACGCAATACCTGGAACATTATCTTGACCTGATTGCCAGCGTGGAAGCAACGGCTGCTACGCTGAACATACCCGTGCGCATTGAAGGTTATGAACCACCCCGCGACTATCGCATGGAGCGTTTGGTGGTGTCGCCCGACCCTGGCGTGATTGAAGTAAACATTCACCCCGCCAAAAACTGGAAAGAGCTGCGCCATCACCTCGATACCTTGTACGAGCAGGCTTATCTCTCCCGCCTCGGCACCGAAAAATTTATGCTGGATGGCAAACATACCGGCACCGGTGGCGGCAACCATATCACCATTGGCGGGGCTACGCCGGCAGACAGTCCGCTGCTGCGCCGCCCGGACCTGTTGCAAAGTCTCATCACTTTCTGGCAGCACCATCCCGGTTTGTCGTACCTGTTCTCCGGCAGTTTTATCGGGCCAACCAGCCAGGCGCCGCGTATTGATGAAGGCCGCGATGAAAAGCTGTACGAAATGGAGATTGCCTTTAGCCAGGTGCCCGGCAAAGGGTTCATCCCTTTCTGGTTAACGGACAGGTTGTTCCGTCACCTGCTTACCGATATTACCGGCAATACCCACCGCAGCGAATTTTGTATTGATAAACTATATAGTCCCGATAGCAGCAGCGGCCGCCTCGGCATCCTCGAGTTCCGCGCTTTTGATATGCCGCCGCACAAACAGATGAGCCTGCTGCAGATGCTGCTCATCCGTGCGCTCATTGCTGCCTTCTGGAAAAAGCCTTACCGTCATCATCTCGTACGCTGGGGCACACAACTGCACGACAAGTACATGCTCTCGCATTATGTGCAGGAAGACCTGAAAGATGTGGTGGCCTATCTCAACGATGCCGGATACCCCTTTGAGTTTAGCTGGTTCGATGCGTTTTTCGAGTTCCGCTTTCCGCACTACGGCACGGTACAGTTGCAGGGCATAGAGATGGAGATACGCATGGGTATTGAGCCCTGGCATGTGCTCGGCGAAGAAATGAGCAGCAGCGGCACCGCCCGCTTTGTTGACAGCTCGCTGGAAAAAGTGCAGGTAAAGCTGCACGGCCTCAACAGTGCCCGTTATGTGCTGCTGTGCAATGGCAACCGCGTACCGCTAAGCGAAACGCCGGTAAAGGGCGAATATGTGTGCGGCATCCGCTACCGTGCCTGGCAGCCCCCCAGCGCATTGCACCCCACGATTGGCGTAGATACCCCGCTGGTGTTCGATATTATTGATACCTGGAACAGCCGCAGCATTGGCGGTTGTACCTATCATGTAAGTCACCCCGGCGGACGCAGTTACGATACCTTCCCCATTAACGCCTACGAAGCCGAAAGCCGCCGCATCAGCCGCTTCTGGGACCATGGCCATACCCAGGAAACCCTGCGCCCCCGCACGCAGCTAAATGTTACCCAGCATTACCTGGAAGAAGGACGGCCGATTTACCAGATAGATGCACCGGAAGTGGTGGTTAATAAAGAGTACCCGTTTACGTTGGATTTGAGGCAGTTTAAGAAAATATAAACAAAATATAGTATAGCAAAAAGGAAGGCGCAAGCTTTCCTTTTTTGTTTTTTAATTTATGAGCCGGGCAATATTGCTTCTATTGAGCTGAAGTTGCATCGCACACTTGTACGGTTGGATTGGATGTGGAGCAACGGAGTTTCAATTAAATATCGTCTATGAAATTGACAATACCGGCCATTAATGACAATAAAGGTAAAACTTAGAACTATCAGCAACTTTGCCTATTTGAACAATCCGACTTTCCATTTCCAGCGCCTATTGCGCTGCACATTTTCCACCTCACTCCGAAAGCAGTTGAATAGTGAAACGAAACTTTTTTTACTATTTGCAAGTTAGTTCAAAAAAATATCTATTTTTGTTACCCTTTTAGGGTAATAATATTTTATCAGTATGGAGATTGAATATGGATCGAACAAATTAAAGAAACAGCTTAATAATGCTTCCGAAATAAAAAAAGCGTTTGGGGTAAATGCGAAAAGAGTATCAGCAAGGCTAGAAGACATACGAGCTTCTCCAAATCTTGCTGTGTTAATGCAGATTCCTGCAGCAAATTGTCATCCGTTGACAGGAGATCGCAAAGGTGATTGGGCAGTTAATATCTCTGCAAACGATAGAATGATATTCAAGATAGCACATGAGCCTTTACCATTAAAAGATGATGGCAGTGTAGATACGATAACAGTTACGGATATATTAATCATAAAAACAGAAGATTATCACTAAGATTACAAATTGAATTATGAGTACTATAAAAGACGAAAGAGAATTATTATCTAAACCTGGAGATACAATATTAGAAACTTTAGAATATTTGAAGATGTCTCAAGCAGAACTTGCTGAACGATTGGGAAAAACTTCTTCTAAAGTTAGCGATATAATTTCAGGGAAAGAACCTATTACTGTTAAGACGGCTTTGCAACTTGAAAAAGTTCTAAATATAGATGCAAAGTTTTGGCTGAATAGAGAAATGATATATCGTGAAAAACTTTCACGAATTGAACAAGAGGAGGCTTTGGAAGAATTTAACGACATTCTATCACAGCACCCGATTAAAGAACTAAGAAAATATGGGTATCTAAAGTCTGATAAGAAAGATGCTAAAATGGCTTCGGAGTTATTACATTTTTATGGCGTTGCTTCATTTGACCAATGGGAAAATTTATATATTGAAGAGTATGCCAAAACAAGTTTTAGAAAAAGCCAAGCGCATCAAACAATATTAGCTAGTATGGCAGTGTGGCTTAGAATTGGTGAGTTAATCATGCAAAAAATCGATGTAGTAGAATTTAATAAAGAAAAGTTTAAAGCAAGTTTGATCCACATCAAAAAATTAGTTGTCGATTTCCCCGAAGATTATGCAAATCAATTACAGGATGTTTGTGCACAAGCCGGAGTTGCCTTAGTTTATACATTTAATCTTCCAAAAGCTCCAATTAGCGGAGCTACACGTTGGATAGCTGGTAATCCTTTGATTCAGCTTACCGATCGTTACAAAACAAATGACCACTTTTGGTTTACTTTTTTTCATGAGGCCGGGCACATATTACTACACAGTAAACGTGAAGTTTTTATAGAAGATTTTAGTATGTATCAAATTGACCAACAAAAAGAGCAAGAGGCTAATGAGTTCGCGACTAAATGGTTATTGCCCGATAAATTTTTAGAGGATATCTCAGGTCAAATCACTGAGCAAGAAGTTAGAAAAATTGCACGAAAATATAATACTCATCCTGCTATTGTTTTAGGAAGACTTCAAAACCTAGATAAGGTATCTCATGCTTTCGGATCAAGCCTGAAATCAAAAGTTAATTTGGATTATTTTATTAAAAAACAATTTAAATAAAAGTTTATTTATATGACTAAAGATTTAAAATATATGCCCGTCTTACGAGTTAGACAGGAAGAAGTTAAAGTTCTAAAATCGTTTGATTTTGGTGATAGAATATATCCATGTTTAGAAATTTATAAAGAACGTGAAAGAGAAACGTCAAAAAAATCTTTTGAAGATTTTCATGTTGATCTAATTAAAAATATAAACGCTAAAAAAGTATTTATTGATATTCCTGTTCACATGAAGCAGTCCAAATCAATGAAAAAACATGTACTTACTTTCTTAAGATCAATTTCAGCCAACAGAAAACTTCGGACAGACTATATACTTAAATTAAAGTCATTATCAGATAAAATCATCCCAGTAATATCTTCTTATTTTAATCGCACTAATGAACCAGGATCCATAAGGCTGCAAGAAACAGATTTAAGACCCATATTTGCTAGCCTAGCTTTTCGAACATTTCCAGATACATTTAAGAATGACTTTTCACAAATTCAATTAGTTGCAACGAAAAAGGACTATGTCATAATTGACCTCGGAGATTTAATGCCTAACATTGAGGATGAAGACGATGTTTTTCTGGAAATTTTAGAAAAGCTTCAAGATTTCAATAAGTGCCCTGTAATTATTTTAAGAAGCGCAATCAACAAGATAACAAATGTGTCACTTCAACATGGCAAAGAGATTCCATCTATTGACAATAGTTTAGTTGATTTATATCAAGATTATGCAGGAACAGCTTTTGGTGATTATGCTGGAATAAAAAAAGATGAAGTTACAGAGGGTGGCAGAATAAGCCCTGGATTTATATATTACGATGCCACCAAAAATTCTTTTTTTGGTTTTAAAGGAAGAGTTAATGAACTGGGAGATTTTGAAACAATTATAGTTCCTGATGTTTTGTCTTCGGACGCAACAAATAGAATGAAATTAGCCGGAATAGATTATCTTAATAGCAATAATATGGGATGGCAAACAGTCTTATCAATTAGTCGTAGAAGCGAAAGTGGTAAGAGCATGGCAAAATTCAAAAATATATCAATGAATCATTATTTACATTGCATTAAAATGAGAATTACAGAAGGTGAGTTTGATTGAACTAATGATAAATTAGACTAGGATCAACGTTTGTTTTAAAAAAAAATTGAATATCAACAGGTAAAATTGTATCAACATTCTTCACTAAAAAATTCCAACGTTTTTCATATTTACTTTTAAGTGCTGATTTAAATCGATAATTAATTTCTGTATCATTAAAACATCTTACTATTTGTTGCTTAATACCGCCAACTTCTGAGAAAAACAACTGCAATTCCTTTTTAGTTAAAAGAGAAATTTGAACTTCAGCATCTATTTTCTTATTTAAAATTGCATCTCGGTGAACTTTTTTTCGCCCTTTTTTAAAACTCCATAACCCAAAACTTTTTGGAATTAATTCAGATGCATGTATCAAGTGCTTTTCATCAATAACCAAGTAGTTGTATTCGAAGGCTTTTATATAATCTAATGCTTGTCTTTTTAATTTACAGAGATTGTCAATACTGGATTTTATTTCAAAACTATTTGAATGACCATTGATAGTCAAAAAATCAGCTCGGCTGTTATTCACTTTGATTTCAAATGCTGCAATAAGTTTCTTTTTATAAAAAGTTTGAAATAAATTATATTTTAATGTTTGTTCTCCGTTATACTTGTGAATGACTAAATCATTAACCAACTGATGTAGCTTTATTTTTTCCCATTGATTAAAACTTACAGAAGGATATATTGAAGAGATTAACTCCGTTAGCTTTGTGCTATAATCAAGAGGATTATAGGTTTTAGCTAAATATGTTATTAACTTCTTATCAACTTTGACAGCATCAATATTGATCATATCAAGAATAAAATTTTGCTGAAATCTGAACGTAAACTTTTAACGAAGAAAGCTTAAAATTTATTTTGTTCAAAAAAAATGATAATATTTTCCTTTTATATGCATATTAGCCCAAGGATGTCCTTGATTTGGTACAAGAGAATCAGGAATTAGCCTTGTGCTGAGCTTCTTATGTGGAATGATTACAAGACTTAAGATACCATTGCTTCCAGCCAACGCCTCAATCTTAAGCCAGCTTCTACTTCTTCCCAGCTATCCGAAAAATCAAGCTTTAGCATCTCTTCAAATTTTCCCATCTCCGGTACTGGGCTTTGCCGCAAGGAGAATGAATAAACAACTAAGCAAAGAAAATACTCCACCCGCAAACATCTTGCCTGTAATCTATCATTCATTTCGTTATCTGAAGAGTTCAGCGTAGTACCTCTTGGGATTTACGACATTAAATTGCTCATCAATCCCCAACAGTACCAATTCAGTCGATTGCATAAAATTCTCCCAGTTGTTTTCTGCTACCCGATAGAGACAGGATAAATAAATGCCAGGGTAATAATTCAATGCTATCGGGAGGCATGTTCTTCTGTCCAACACCCACTATTAATAACCCGTAATAAAATATAAAACAAACCAGGAGTTGCCGCCATCTTCAAATAGCCTTACTTCTTCTGCATCAATATCCAGGGTACATTCATAGTCGCCATTGCTGGTCAGGTAAATCCGACAATGCCTTTAAACCCGGCACATTTTACAATTTAAACTGCAAGATGTGCCGGTAGCTGATGTACCATTTTCAGGCGGCACATTTAATTTGTGCCGCCTAAAAATGTTACGCCGTTTTATGGGTATATTTATATCAAAACATGAAAAAACTCCGCACGCTGCATCCGATCACCCAACAGCAACTGGCCGACTACCTGCTGATCAGCCGGGACCAGGTGGCGCACTACGAACGCCGCCGGAGAAATTTACCGCACAACGCCCAGCTCAAGCTCGGCAAGCTGGTAATAGCAATGGCCAGGAACAATCACACCCTCAGCACTTTCGCCGAATTGAAATTCAGGGAGTTACAGGAGAAAGAACTTGCATCACTCCAAGCGGAACTGCGGCAACTGGAAACAAGCCTGGCCGTGCTAACCCAAAAAGTAAAAGAGACCGGCCAGAAATACGATAAGGCCATGCAGGTGCTTTGGGCCATCCCCGTTTTAAGAACACAATTGTCTGCTGGCAAAGAAGGCGCCTTTGATAAAAAATGGCTGCAGATTGTTGAAACCGACATTATGAAACAAATGAAACAAATCGGCCCGGCATCACAACTGCGCATGCAACTGCGGCAAACCTGCCTGCGCGAACAAATAAAAACCATACAATTGCTCCTTAAAGATTTCAGTACTACCGGGCAGTCGCAGAAAAACAACAAAAAGCGCACGGGTACTACCGCACCTGTTACCGTTCGGAAATAGTCATCCGGCTCCGGAAACAATTGAAACCCTCCTCCTGTTATCTGTTATTCTTTTGCACTCTTTAATAGAGGAAGGGCTTTACCCCCTACCACAGGTTTTACCGGTAAGATGTTGCCTAACCACCCGGTTGAACTTTTAACGCAGTCGCTGTCATTGTTTATCTACTATCGTAGTCGTATGCCTACAGCAAACAGGCAGAAGGTACTATTGTAAAGGCCTGCCCGGCGGTGGTATCTTTGCCCTGTTAATCAAATATTCTAATTAAAAACAAATGAAATGAATTTTTCAGTAGAAAAATTGACGAGCATCGAAGAATGTGATGCAATGACAGCATTGGTAAACAAGTTAACAGAAAAGCTTTCTGTTGCGGAATCTGTGGACCGTTTGGCATCTGAACGCATGGCGGAAAGAGCAAGCCAACGCCAACTGGACTTATTGAAAGTAACCGCCGAGTTAGAAAGCATCGACGCCCAGTTAGGCGTAGTGAGCGACCCGCAGACGCGTAAAGAGCTTACCTACGACAAGATGGTGAGGCAGGCGAAAAAGTACGGCCTGGAATCAAAAGATGATCAGGGCGGCGTAAATGCCCTGTTGTTAAAGGAAGTAGAGATTGCGTCCATCGCAGGCGAGCAGGAACTGTACGGCGATTTGCTGGCAGCCATCGCCACGCATAAAGCATCGCTCTAACCTTTTTCAACTACACACCTAACCAACCCTGAACCCGTGGCCTCAACTACGGGTTTTTTATTTCTGCTGCGCTGCTGCTGTCTCCGGACTTCGCAATGCCACGCTCTTCGTATGAGCGAAGATGAATGATATCGTATTGTTTGTTATCCCTTCCTTCTCTTTTGCCTTTTATCTGCAGCGTTTCTTCAGGTTTCCGTCAAAAGCTGGCATTGTTCTGTATTTCAGCACCTGCTATTTATAACCCGTAATAAAATATAAAACAAACCAGGAGTTACCGCCATCTTCAGACAACTTTACTTCTTCTGCATCGATATCCAGGATACAGTCATAGTCGTCATTGCCGGTCAGGTAAACCTGGTTGTTCCCGCGGCTTTTTTCCGTCCAGCTAAAGATACCGTCGGCGTTTTCTTCCCTATAATAAGTGGGTCGCCTTCGCAGGTTTTGTTACCCGCGAAGATTGCGATTAGTAAACAAATGATTGACGAATCGAACATGCAACATTTGTCCAACTATTCTCATGCTTAATCAAATATGTCTGCTCGATGTATGGATAAAATTAACTAAGCATTTTTTTAAACCTGGCTACAACGCTCTTTCTGCAAAATTGGTACTGGTCGCTTTTATTGTTGTTGGCACCAGCTTGTTTAAAAATTCAAAGCATCCACTCACTCCTGCTCTGTTATTTTCGATTTGTTTGATAAGCGTGCCAGATGTAAATTTTTAAAATCCTGATGCATCAGAAAGATTTACCTTCTTTGCACTTAAGATCAGGTGTATATGATTTGTCATCAGGCATCATGCACTGGCTATACTACTTCATGAATGTAATAATAAACAATGCTTGTGTCAAGGGACCGATAGACCTCATGAGGGTTGCCATCCGGTGAATTATGCACTTGGTGTATTATATACCGCCTGTTGTCAATTTAACTTTAGACCCAAATATGGAGTATTGTAAATTGGCTCCAGAAAATAGTCTATATGAAACGGATGATATCGTTGCTTTTGCTGGTAGTATGTATGCTTGTTTCAAAAGCGCAGGATTTTAGCGCTTATAAAAAGAAATTGTTTATAGATGGAAGGGATACACTGCGTTACAGGATTTTATACCCTGAAAATTATGACCCTCAAAAGCCATACCCGTTGATTGTTTACCTGCATGGTGCAGGCTTCAGGGGAAATGACAATGAGTTACAACTTGGCATTAATAGCAAATATTACGGCGCAGGTAAAGACTTCTTAAAGGATTCTTTCCGGAAGAAATATCCTGCATTGGTAGTTTTTCCACAATGTCCTGCAGACAGCATGTGGTTTAACTTGCCGCCTGGGCCGCCTTATGATACAACATTAGCATTCAACCATGCGATGAACATGCAGCCGCTGTCAACACCGGAAAGACTGGTAAAGTTGTTAATGGATAGTTTGGCGGAGCATGATATAGCGGATAGAAAAAGATTGTACCTGGGCGGATGTTCGTTGGGTGGCTTTGGTACGTATGACCTGGTCGCACATTATCCCGGATATTTTGCGGCGTCTTTCCCGATATGCGGCCAGGGAAACACCGTATTATATCCAAAAAAAGCATCCAGTGTCCCAGTTTGGATCTTTCACGGTGCAGATGACGACATTATCAACCCATGGCCCGATCGGAGCATGATTAAAGCGCTGCAAGAAGCCGGTGCCAAAAACGCGAAATACACAGAATACCCTGGTTTAAAACATAACATCGAGGGAAGTGTGTTCTCCGAACCCGGTTTGTTTCCCTGGTTATTTTCGTTTAAAAAATGATATTATTACGCTAAGCCATCGCCCCAGCTATCCGAAGACTTAAGCATAGGGTGTCTTCGGATTTCAAATAAAAGCCGGACTTTCGTTTGGCCCTGGCAAACAATGCCCCCGTAAAACCACCACTGCTCCTCCATGCCCAAAACCCAATCCAACCGTACAAGTATTCCAATTTATTGCTTCTACACGTAAATTTCTCAACGACGTCAATGGTAGTAATGCAGCCAACTACATAGAAATTCCCCGGCTTTTCTGCAACCTGGCAGAGACAGGATAAATAATTGGAATGGAAATAGTTTAATGATATCAGGAGCGTAGTACGCTCTTGTGTATAACACCTCCTATTCATAACTCGTAATAAAATACAAAACAAACCAGGAGTTGCCGCCATCTTCAGAAAGTCTTACTTCTTCTGCATCAATATCCAGGATACAGTCATAGTCACCGTTGCCGGTCAGGTATACCTGGTTGTTCTCGCGGCTTTTTTCCGTCCAGCTAAATATGCCATCGGTGTTTTCTTCCCGCCAGTTGTTGTTCTTTTTTTGGGTAAAAGAGCCGGATTGGGTTTTGTCCGGGTTGCTGTAGTGAACTACGGAAATGCTCACCGGCAGCGATTGTTTTTGTACAACAGCCGGTTCTTCCTTAGTAGTAGCTGGCAGCTCGCCAAGCTGCTGCAATAGTTGCTGCAGGGCTGCCTGGTAATCGCCGGTAAAGTTTACCTGCTGCAATCTTTTTACCCTGAAGGGAACGGTACAGTTGGCCAACAAAACCGGGATGACGCGCTTATTATTTTCAAGGGCAAACGACACTTCGTCCAACACATTGTTCGACGCCACCGATGTGGGCGAAAGCACCAGGATAACCGTGGTGGCTGCATTTAATGCGGCCTCGATAGAGGCATCCCAACGGCTGCCTGCTTTTATATCAAGCTGGTCAAGCCAGATGATGATGCCCGCCTGGCGCAGGTCTTTGGCAAGCTGAAGCACGAAAGCTCCATCAGCACGCGAATAGCTGAAAAAGACAGGGGTAGTAGACATTTTATTTGCAGTTATGGGTTAAGCGTATTTGCCTTTTTTATAATGGTTAAGATAAAAAATTTTACCCGTGTGTAAATAATTTTTTCCTATTCGTCGGGCGACTCAAAGTCGCCTGACGAATACAAGCCAGATATGTTGTATCGCATACTTGTACGTAGGCGTCTTTACGGGGCATAGGGCAAATGGTTGCCGGTGTGCAGGCTTGGTTTAGCGTAAGAAACATCCTGTTATAACCTGGTTTGCATATCCCGGCGTTGTATTGTTCAATAGCCAATCCAACCATAGAACTGTTGTAATTTGCTGCTTCTGCATGCCAATTGCTCAACGATGCTCAGTAGCAGCAATACTGTAGAGAGAATAAAAATGGCTAAGGTTACCTGGCATTGTCTGATGTAACTGCCCGGTTGCCCGGGTGGGTTTGGTTACCTGGCTACCGGGGAATGCAGCGATAACGGGTGGGGATAGGTTTCTTTTCTATTCGTCAGGCGACTTTAGGTCGCCCGACCAATAGAAAAGGCATTATTTTTTACTTTTAATTTTTTACTTTTTACTTACCATCACTTAAACAATTTTTATGATAACGATCAACGCTTATGCCATACAGGAAAAAGGCGGTTTGGCTGAACCTTTTGCTTACGAACGGGCGCTGGGTGACCATGATGTGCTGGTAAAGATTACACATTGCAGTATTGCAAGGGGCGATGTGCAGTTTATAAATAACGACTGGGGCGATACCAGGTTTCCGCTGGTGCCCGGTCATGAAATCATTGGCCTGGTGGAACAGGCCGGGACAAAAGTGACATCGCATACCACCGGTGACCGTGTGGGCATCGGCTACCAGCAATCGGCCTGCTTTGAATGTGCTTATTGCAGGCAGGGACTGGAACAATTTTGCCCGCAACAAACCGTAATTGCGGTGAACTGTTTTGGTGGTTTGGCTGAACATATCATCGTGGATGAGCGGTTCGCTTTTGGTATTCCGCAAGGGTTGGATTCTGCAAAGGCGGTTCCGTTGCTGTCTTCCGGTCTTACGGTGTTTGCCGCTATCAGCAGCGCTGTATTACCACCCCGTTCAACAACGGCCGTGCTGGGTGTAGGCGGGCTTGGCATGCTGGCTATCCGGTTTCTTGTAAACATGGGGCACGATGTCTCTGCGTTCTCCCACTCGCCGGATAAACGACCAGGCATCGAAGCGGCTGGTGTTACGTATATCAACCCGTCACAGCAGGATACTGCAGATGCCTATAATGGTCATTTCGATTTCCTGCTTTCCACCATCAATGCGGGCTTTGACCTGGACAAGCATCTCCGGATGCTGAAGCCCACCGGTAAGTGTTGCCTGGTGGCATCGCCCTTGCAGCCGCAGCCTATCAGCCTGGGTTTATTGTATGATTATTCCCGCAGAACCATCTACGGCAACTATACCGGCAGCCGGAAGGATATGCGTACCATGCTGGATTTTGTTGCAGCCCACCAGATGGAATGCGCCGTGGAAGTGCTGCCTTTTGATAAAATGAATGAAGGGATTGCTATTGTGCAGCAGGGGAAGACTTCGGCGAGGCTGGTGTTGGAGAGAGAAGTGAAAAGGGAACAATGAAAAGTGAAAAATGATGACATACCGGTTGAATGTTTTCTTTTCCGGGAGAGTGTCTTATCGGAGAATGTAGGAAAAGCTTTAGTATGATGAGGGCAGTCCGGAGACTGCTTCTTATTAGCTATTCAAAGAGACGCTTGGCCGAGCGCTGCGGATAGCGGATGTGGTATCTGTACACGCCTTAGCGTGTCTGATACCGGTTTTGAAAAGTCTTATTGCAGCATAATTATTCTTTCTCCTGGTAACTGGTGTCAGACAACCAAGGTTGTGCAGACACCGCGGCTGGTAGCTGGATTTTTTTCGAACATTACTTTACAGGAGACTGTAGGAAAAATTTTATTATGATGAGGGAAGTCCGGAGACTGCTTCTTATTAACTATCCAAAGAGACGCTTCGCTGAACGCTGCGGATAGCAGGGTCTGGTATCTGTACACGCCTTAGCGTGTCTGATACCGGTTTTGAAAAGTCTTATTGCAGCATAATTATTCTTTCTCCTAATGACAGGTGTCAGACAACCAAGGTTGTGCAGACACCGCGGCTGGCAGCTGGATTTTTTTTCGAACAATACTTTAAGAGAGACTGAAGTAAAAATTTTAGTACGATGAAGGCAATTCTGAAGATTCCTTTTTATAAACTATTCAAAGAAACGCTTCACTGAACTTTTTGATTAGCGGCTTTTTTGTACCCCTCTGCGGGCCCGGCGTTCTCTGCGTGAATCATTTTCTCACGCGGAGGCACGGAGAACACAGGGCGGTGTGTTTTATTCGCTGATGCTATGGAAGCAACAACTGTTTTTGAGTTTCATCTCTGCGGACCCCGCGTTCTCTGCGTGAATCATTTTCTTATATGGAAACGCTTCAATGACATCTTTGGATCGCGGAGCTACCGCCATCGTCCTGCTCGTACAAAATTAAACAGCTACCCAACCCCGCATCGTGTTCAGTTAAATTCCAAAGCTCAGGTCACAGTACCACAAAAGTACCATCAGGGCGAATCGAAAGAAAGGTGCTGTATATCCTTTCTTTCTTGACTTTTTTTGTTACTTTTTTTTGTCAAGAAAAAAAGTAGAAAACAGGCAGGCCTCCAAAAACAGCTCTGTTAAAAATGCTTTTCTATTATTCCGCCAATAAAAGGCTCATAATGACAAAGGAAAAGAGTATGGAAAGGTAAGAGCGGAAATGAAGGGATTGCTATTGTGCAGCAGGGGAAGACTTCGGCGAGGCTGGTGTTGGAGAGAGAGAAGTGAAAAGGGAACAATGAAAAGTAAAAAATGATGATATACCGGTTGGAGGTTTTCTTTTCCGGGAGAGTATCTTATCGGAGAATGTAGGAAAAGCTTTAGTATGATGAAAGCAGTCCGGAGACTGCTTCTTATTAACTATCCAAAGAGACGCTTCGCTGAACGCTGCGGATAGCGATTTTTTGTATTTCTCTGCGGGCTTGGCGTTCTCTGCGTGAATTATTTTCTCACGCGGAGGCACGGAGAACACAGAGCTATCCTGCTGAACAGAAATTATATAAATGAAGAGTGCAATCCCACACTTATTGGTGACCTGTCGCTTTGGCGATCGCCGCTTTTACGAGCGGCTCCATCACCTTATAACCTGCCAGGTTTGGATGTACATAGCCGTCTGTTGTCAGGTCTTCTTTCATCCCTTTTTTCCCGTTGGCGGTTGCTGTCCAGTAATCTACGAATGCAAGTTTGTTTTGTTTTGCATAGGCTTGCAGCATGGCGTTGAGGGCAACAATTTTTTCAGCAGGCTCCAACCCTTTATGCCAGGGAAATTCGGAAGCGGGCAACACGGCGCCGATAACCGGGATGATACCGTTTGCCCTTGCAAGTTCTATCATGGAAATGATGTAACCATAAGTTTGTTCAATAGAAACATGTCCCCGGTTTTCAGCAATGTCATTGGTACCCGCTTCTATCACTACCACGGCCGGTTTAAGATTAATCACATCGTCCCGGAAGCGCACCAGCATTTGTGAAGACACCTGTCCGCCGATACCCCGGCAGATATAACTATTATCGCTGAAAAAGGCAGAGTCTTTAGCTTTCCATCCTTCTGTAATTGAATTACCCATAAAGACCACACGTTGATTGCCGGTGGTGGCTTTTAGTTTTGCATTGTCATCGGCATAACGGGATTGCCATGCCCAATCATAGCGGATCAGGCTGTCAAAATATTGTTGAAACCTGGCGAATTTCTCTGCATCGGTTTGCGTCGTCTCTGCTTTTTTATCCTGGGCCACGCATGGTAGGCAAAAGACGATAAAGGAGATTAGAATGATTATTGCAATCAGTGCGTTTTTCATGATGGTTCTTGTTTGTATATGCTAAAAATAAGATCAATGATGATAAAATCAGAAGTAGCCTGAATAAAGCAAACCCTCTATAAACATTCTCTAAAAATATCCATAAAGGTCAAAAGAAAATTCAAACTGCAGGATTTGTTAGAACAGGGTTGGAAAGAGAGAAGTGAAAAAGGATCGACGAAAATGAAAAATAACAATATGCCAATTAGAGTATTTCTTTTCCTGTATAGTATATTATAGGATGATATATGAAAAATTTTAGTGCGGGCCCGGCGTTCTCTGCGTGAATTATTTTCTCACGCGGAGACGCAAAGAACACAGAGCGGTGTGTTTTATTCGCTGATATTGTGGAAGCAATGACTGGTTTCGAATTTCATCTCTGCGGGCCCCCGCGTTCTCTGCGTGAATCGTTTCTCACGCGGAGGCACGGAGAACACAAAGCGTTACGTTTTACTCGCTGATGTTGTGGAAGCAATGATTGTTTTTGAGTTTCATCTCTGCGGGCCCGCGTTCTCTGCGTGAATCATTTTTTCATACGGGGACACTTCGCTGAACTCTTTGGATAGCAGGATGGTATCTGTACACGCCTTAGCGTGTCTGATACCGGTTTTTGAAAGTCTTATGATAGCGTGATTGCTCGTTCTTCTGGTGTCAGACAACTAAGGTTGTACAGACACCGCGGCAGAGCGCTATCCGGCAAAGATAAATTTAACAGGCTCTTGGTGCATAGAGGTATCCTTACTAACTTACCATTTCATTTATCCTGGTAAAAACAGCAACTTTTATCAACCAATCATTTACACTAACTGACTAACCATGAAAGCCCATCAGCTCTATATTGTTTGCTTGTCGTTGTTGATGATATCATTGAACGGCCTGCACGCTCAAAAGAAAAGTAAGTCTGGCAATACAAGTACCGGTAGGGAGATAACAGAAAAACCCTGTATGAAAGTACTGCCGCTTTTTACAGCGTCCAATGTGCCGCAATTGGGCCCGGAAGAAGAATTGGTTACCTGTGAAAACCCTGGTGCAGTGGTACCGGCAAATTTACCGGGCGAGGGATTGGCGCAGCATCCGATGTTATATGTGGGTGAGAACTGCAACAAAATGTACCTGTTGAAAGACGGCAAAACAACCTGGAGCTACTCAACAGGAACCGGCCCTGAGTATGATGACGTATGGATGCTTTCAAATGGTAATATTCTTTTTAGCCGCATGCAATACGTTGCCTTGATTACACCCGACAAAAAAGTGCTCTGGCGGTACGACTGCAATAATGCAAAAGATGAAACACATACAGAAGTGCATTCCTGCCAGCCGATTGGTTTAAACAAAGTAATGCTTGTTGTAAATGGTTTGCCGCCTAAATTACTGGTAGTTAACACCACCACCGGCAAAGTTGAAGCGGAGCATGAATTACCTTATAACAAACCCGGTAAGGCTGGCGATATACATGGTCAGTTCAGAAGAGCAAGGGTAACAGCGCAGGGTACTTATCTTGTATCTTTTCTTGGTACCGGTCGTGTTGTTGAATACGACAAAGATTTTAAGGAAATATGGAGTTATCATACACCCAGGCCCTGGGCGGCAATGCGATTAAAGAATGGCAATACCCTGGTGACTGATGAACAGCTATGGACAACACTTGAGGTGAACGCTAAAGGGGAAACTGTTTGGCAGTTTAACTGCAAAACAGATCTTCCCACAGCGTTCCAGTTTACATCGGCACCTCAATCATGCACCAGGCTGATTAACGGCAATACTATTTTTACCTCGCGTGGCCAGAATGGCAAAGGGCCGCAACTGATTGAAGTCACCCGTGACAAGAAAGTTGTTTGGGTGTTACAGGATTGGAAAAATGTTGGCGACGCCACTGCCGTACAAATTCTTGATGACCCGGGCTTTCCTGAAATTCCGGGACAATCTGAACATTAAAGTATCCATCATTTGCAAGGGGCATCTACCCGCCTCGTTTATTTAAATATGTTTTATTCGCTGATGTTGTGGAAGCAATGGCTTTTGTTGAGTTTCATCTCTGCGGGCTTGGCGTTCTCTGCGTGAATTATTTTCTCACGCGGAGGCGCCGAGAACACAGAGCGTTATGTTTTTATTCGCTGATGTTGGGAAATAATGATTGTTTTTGAATTTCATCTCTGCGGGCTTAGCGTTCTCTGCGTGAATTATTTTCTCACGCGGAGGCACGGAGAACACAGAGTATTATGTTTTATTCGCTGATGTTGTGGAAGTAATGACTTTTAGGATAGCGGGGTGTGGTATCTGCACACGCCCTAGCGTGTCTGATACCGGTTTTGAAAAATCTATTTGAGCATTATTACACCTTATATAACTATGCAGGTGTCAGACAACTTAGGTTGTACAGACACCGCTGTTGGTATCTGCACACGCCCTAGCGTGTCTGATACCGGTTTAGAAAAAATCTATTTGAGTATTATTACATCTTACCATAATTCTAGGTGTCAGACAACTAAGGTTGTACAGACACCGCTGTTGGTATCTGCACACGCCCTGGCGTGTCTGATACCGGTTTTGAAAAATCTATTTGAGCATTATTACATCTTACTATAATTATCTAGGTGTCAGACAACTAAGGTTGTACAGATTCCAGGGCAGGTAGGTGGAAATTTATCTGTATCCGGACTTACCAGGAATATTGATGAATACCAGGATGAAAATATTTTAAACCCTCTATTCCTGAACCAGCTTCATCCCCAGTTGCAGGTTCATCTTAAGAAAGTCAAAATTATTCCAGCCTTCTGCAATCTTGCCATCGCGCAGTTTAACCATTGCAATGCCCGTAAACTGTACCGGTTTGTTGCTGCTGCGGTGCACGGCGTTCACATAGCAACGCCCGCATTCAAAATCATCCTCTACCATTACGTCTTCAACAATCACGTTAATATCCGAAAACTCGTTCCTGAAGTTGCTGTAAAAATTTCGGAATTCATCTTTTCCTTTTAGCGGAAGGCCATCAGAAATTCCGTGAGCCACTACATCATTATTCATCATTTCGTCAATGGCCTTTTCATTCCCCTCGTTCCATACCTGCTGGTACCAGCGATAGATAAGTGTTTCCTGTTGATGATGCATAGTCAATTTTTTTTTGCGTGAAAAGAAATCGTTCCGGGTTAGCAACAACCGAATTTCTTATTAATGTAATGCGAATAATTGAAAATTCAAACAGGCATATTGGGAAAAATGTGTGAAAGGTGTTAGGGTGTAAAACCAAAGATCTTACGGGCACCGCTATGTCAACCATATGGTTATTCCTGAGCAATGACATAAAAATAAAACGCTTAAGTATAAGATAGGAATTTATTGCCCATATTATTATGCAAGAGCGAAATCGTAACTTTATATAACAAAAGATTGCCTCTTAAAAGCAGACGTCATTAAACACCTCTTTTTCTTTTATAAAAATTAAATTTTTTTTGTTGTGGCCGTGAATTTCAGTCAATGATTTTCGGCCACTTTTTTTTTGCCACAGCCAATTATTTTTTTGGGGAGCGGGAGCTGTCTCCGTGGCAAGTTTTTGTGGTATATCTTAAGCCGAAATTTGAATTACTTATATTGACCTTTTTAGGATATAAAGAATATAAACGTTTGGCCTTCACCAGCGGGCCAGAGCAACTTCCCATACTTAGATAGTGATTTACCTGCAACGCAAAGCGGCTTGCATGGCTCTTATTATGGTTGGCAGACGAACAAAAGTTTATGTTTGGTTTTTCAAATATCTTACGGTAAGAATGGGTATGATTATCAAAAAACAAAGGTTGGATTCAAGCGCTCCGGGCAGCGTTCGCGGTATTGCATAAAAGTCATATTTCTTAAAAGGAGTAAACGGCTTTGCCCAACCAATTGCAAATCAACTAAATTTGATAACATTTTGAATGCCAGCGCTATTGATACCGTAATTTTTGGATATCTGGATAGCAGGAGTTGCGGATGTTAATTGTTTGCAGCAACTTTTTAGGACAATTCCGTTTTCTAAAAGTGTTTTGACAGAAACCAACAGTTTATGAAATCTTCCAACGGCAAAAAATTTGACACCATTGCAAGACAGTATAAGGCAATGCGAAAAAAATATCCAGACTTGCACATTGACTATTGTGTGCAACAAAAAACTTTAGCCGAAGTAATTGAAGTCGCTGCAAAAGCTATTGACGAACTAAATAAAATTCATAGCCATCAAAGACGAGTTGGAAGAGTTAAACTCAACTTTTTTGCAGAGCAACTTAAATTGAAAGAAGCTGAAATTAAGAAAGCAAAAAATTTTGACGAACTACTTTCAATTGTTGAAGCTGTAAAGTGCGACCGAATTGCTGCTTTGACGCATTATGACACAGCGACAAGAATTGGTGCTTACTTAGACTTGTTTCCCGACAAAATTTATTTGCATACAGGAACAAGAGTTGGAGCAAAACATCTGCTTGGCGACATCACCAATAGAAAATTTATAACCGTTGATAAATTGCCAAAGGAATTTTTGCAACACGACTTGACAGCATCAGAATTTGAAGACATACTTTGTATTTTTAAGGACGACTTTAAACAACCGTTGCTATCAGCCTGGCAAAAAGCAGGACGACCTTGTTGACAGAACTTCAAGAGCGAACAATAAAGTATGCCACATAACATGGGTATCGCTGCTATTTGGGCTGGAAGTTGCAAGCATCGGCAGCAGTAAAAAATTCAGCTTTAACTCCGGGCTGGACGTTATTTAAAATACCAGCACAGCGTCAACCCCCGAACGTTAGCTGCTACTTCAGGGGACACTTTCGTAACAATTGAAAGTCTTTAAAATAATGACAACAGACTGGACACAACTAGCAGGACAAATAGGTTCTTTACGTGACGACGGTTCGGAAATCGGAGGTGATGATTTTTCACGACAAGCGTTTGACCTCATTCTCGGTGACGAGTGGATCGAAAGCACGGTTGAGCATATCATTTCTTTCAAGCAAGGCAGTGAACTTGCGATGAATTGTCTTCGCCATTTACACTCGGCTAAAGCGACACGCTATGCTTACAGCGTTTACAAGACATCTGAAGGCGAAAGGGCCGACCGGGCAGTTTGGCTAATTAAACATCTCGCAAATCCAATTTCAATTGACTGGATTGAAGAGTTCCTGCATGACAAAAATGTGAGACATTGGGGAATTGGAGTTTTAGACCAGTTACTATGGACAGAACAAATCCCTTATGACAACAAGGCCAAATCATTATTGGAACTTGCTGACAGAAACTCGAACGGGCAACTAAAAGAGCAAACGGATTCTATAAGGCAGTATATAGACCAAAGAAACAGCCGCTAACAGGAAGGCTGCTATGGTTGGCGACGAATAAAACTTCAGCTATATACAGGCAGCAGCGGCTCAGGGTTTGACGTTCAATGAATACCGCCACGGCAGCAACCCTTGCCCGTTATGTACAAGCATAAACCGACATTCCGTAATTAACTGAATTGATATGGGGACTTTAAAATATATAAATGCCGGAGACCTTTGTATTGCTTATGAAGAAAGTGGTAATGCCGGCGGATCAACCATTATACTTATGCACGGGTTCCCATACGACATTAGAACCTATGACGAAGTAACACAACTTTTAATGACTGAAAATTGTCGGGTTATAGTTCCTTACCTACGGGGATATGGACCGACAAAGTTTTTATCTGCTGACACTATACGTTCCGGACAACAAGGTGCATTAGCCAGTGATTTGATTGCTTTAATGGATGCACTATCTATACAAAAAGCAATTGTTGGTGGGTATGACTGGGGCGGGCGTGCCTGTTGCATTGTTTCTGCACTTTACCCTGAACGTATCATCGGGCTTGTTTCAATGGCTGGTTATAACATTCAAAACATACCCAAATTTACAGAACCTGACATGCCGGAAATTGAAATGCTAAACTGGTATCAATTTTACTTTCATAGTGAACGGGGGCGTCTTGGTTTAACAAAGTACCGGAAAGAGCTTTGCAGGCTACTTTGGCGCAATTGGTCTCCCACCTGGAAATTTGATAATGAAACATTTGATGCATCGGCAGTTTCGTTTAACAACCCGGACTTCGTGGATGTAGTGGTCCATTCCTACAGGCATCGTTATGGGCTGGCAAAAGGCGACCCAAAATTTGAAGATATAGAGCAGCTATTACGAGGGCAGCCAAAAATAAATGTACCTGCTATTGTTTTGGATGCGGAAAATGATGGGGTTGAGCCGTTTTCTGGAACGGGTAAAGATGCTGCTTATTTTGAAGGCGGTTACGAGAGAAGAGTAATTAAGGGAGCAGGACATAATTTACCTCAGGAAGCGCCTGAAGAATTTGCCAAAGCGGTTTTGACATTTGTCAGGTGACCAAAGACGTTACACAACATGGAATTAGCAAAACCAGGCCTCCCCTATCTGATATTTTGAAATTACTACCCCCGGCTTCGGCCAATACCGAAAATGTTGGCTGCAAGCTATGAGCCTATAACGTATTAAAACAGGTAGACGCAAAATTCGTGCACCTCTACATCAGGCAACTCCTGGCAACTGGCAAAAACCAGGTGCTTTTACAAACATTTTACATACCCGTTACAACTTTTTACAATTGAAAAGCTACAGGGTAACAGACAACACATAGCTTCACTTTATTGTTTCCCCAAATCATTTTATAGTCATGAAACTTTATATCCTTGCTTTTTTGCTGCTTTACACGGTTTTCTCCTGTTCCCTTCTCCCGGGTAGCCATCCGGACCCTAAAAGTGATAATGCCGGAACTGCAAAGATCATTTTTAAATCTACAGACGGCGGACAAACCTGGCAGGACATCAGCAAAGGGCTGCCGGAAAATTTTCGGAAAGATAGTACCCGGGGAAATGGCGTCTTTGCAAATGACAAAGGGCTGTTTTTAAGGGTTGGAAACGGTCTCTATCGCAATACAGCAAATGCCACAGCTCCTTTTTGGACCAAAGAGATTCCCCCTTACGAACATAGCAGCATTGCGCCCGGCAAATCAGGGTTGCCTGGCTATAATTACTGGGGGGTGAATTTGAAAAAAGCAAACGGAAAGAGTGTATGGTCGCCGGTATTTGACAATTTTCAGACGCCGGGAATACGCAGCGTTTTTGAAACTGCCGGAGGTACAATTTTCATTGGCACTGACAGAGGCTTTTTTAGATCCGCTGACAATGGAAAAACCTGGAAACAGGTGCATACCGGAAGTTTGGTAGGGCATTTGGCTGAGTCGGATGGTGTACTGCTGGCGATCAGTATGAAAAGAATAATAAGGTCCACCGACAATGGCGAAAACTGGGAGTTTGTGACCAGGGGGACTGAAGTGGTTTTCGATGTAAAACAAGTCAACGGCGGATTTGCTGCTATGACTTCTGTATCAGCGTCAAATGCAAGGGGGATCAATACGTCCTACGATGGCGGTAAAACCTGGCAGCCAGCCAATGCCGGCCGTCAGGACAAGGCAGTTATTGATTCAATATGGCGGACCTGGAATGATCGCCCTCATGTGAAAGCCTTCATGACTTCGATTATCCAGGTTGGTGAAAACCTCCTCTGTACCCATCCTGACGGCATTTTCAGATCATCAGACAAGGGAAAAACATGGCAATTATTACTTCCTTCCGTAGTAGATAGGGGCTTCAATTTATTTGCGTTAGGCAACGTGGTCTATGCCATCATCCCCGGCAAGGGAGGATGTTGAAAAACAGGCGAACTTTATCCGGTGGGTGAATGTTTCCTCAGGCGGCGGGTATACCAATGCCAAATACAATTCTACCAACATCACTTCATAGCGGCAAAATAGGCTCAGGCGCTGATTTCAAGCTTATATCCTTTGCCGCGTATCACAACGATTTTGATGGCCGGGTCAGGTTCCAGTTTTTTTCTAAGTTTTGATATGAACATATCCAGGCTACGGCCTACGATAACACCTTCATCTTCCCATATCTCTTTTTGCAGCCGGCTTCGCTCTATCACCTCGTTGGGAGACGATGCAAAAATGCGCAGTACACGGGTTTCCGTTTCGGTGAGGTCTGTGGTCTTTCCATTTACCAGGAGCTTACGGGCCTCTGCGTTGAACGACATCGATCCTAAAGTAAACATACCAGTGGGCTCACTGTCGGGTAAGGTGTGGTGTGGCCTGGCAGGTCTTCTGAAAATAAATCCAATAAATACCAGGAAAGAGAGGGCGCCGAGTAAATATCCATTCTTTGCTGTAAGGATACCCGATGGCCTAAACTTAATGTTAATTATGTAACATGCTGTGGGTTGCCTTCTTCCTAAACAGGCTACAATATCATCTTTTTTATTTTTTGAGATGGCATAGCCATACGCTACGCTGGCATTTCCACAGTTGAGTACGTTAACAACGTAATCACTGGCGAGCGGGTCTTTGGCCAGCAAACGCTGCGTGGTACTAACCAGGGAGTCCGGATGAAAAGTAAGCGCATGCTCAAAACTCACCTGGTATTCATTTTCAGCGATCTTTTTTACCGGCATTACCCGCGAAGTACTGTCGCCCGACTGCAGGAGTATTTCATGTCCCACCCGGCGAAGCAGCACTTCCCTCCTGGAAATATCAAAATCATTACCATCCTCCCTGCTGAAAGCGACGAAGATGACAGAGATAAACAGCAATAGTAAGGATCCCCAGAGATACTTACGTTTTCCCGCGAGGAAATTCCGGTTACCAGGCATACTATTTACGATTTATTTACAAAGGTTACACTATTATTTACAATCCGGGTTCGTCCGTTTGCGCACCATCAAAGTATTTTTGTTTCAGCAATTTTGAAGGGTATGAAACCATCCTGGGTTTTACCGAAACCCACAGGGTAAATCATCATCGCTTCATCTCCATTAAAAAGAAAAATAAACAAATGAAAAATAAAGGAATCGTTTTGTCCTGCCTGGTTATCCTGTTGACAGGCGTAATTTATTTTGCCGTACGATATCAACAAAAAAATGGCACTCATCCCGCTGACTTTTCCGGCGAATGGAAATCCAAAGAGTCCATAAGTATGGGCGGAAATATTGTTTGCTGCTATAACGCGGGTGATCGTATGCTGGCTAAAACAATGAAGATAGCAGAGCTGGCAAATCTATTAACCATAGAGGCATCAAGCTCGTTTCCCGGCTCAACGCCGGTTACAAGCCAGGAGCAACTGACCTTCGACGGTAAAGCAAACGAAATTAATTATGGCCAGGGAAGAGGAAAGAAGTCTACCGTAAAGTTGTCAGCCGATAGACAAACGATGACGGTGAACTCAACTGTACACCTGATGGTTGCCGCTCCTTACCATGCAAATGTTCAGGAACAACTGATTGTTTACGTAACTGAGGTCTGGAAGTTGAGCGATGATGGCGAGTCCATTTCTGTTCAGGCCAGGGCAAAATCAAACTCATACGGAAAAGAGCGCTCCTGGCAGACCGTATTCGATAAAGTCAATTAGTATTTAATAACGTGTTTTGCACAAGCCCGACCCGGCAGGGGCTGTTTTAAACATGTTTGTTTCCAGTGTAGTAAAGGAAATATTTGGTTTGGTAATTACAACGAACGAGTGTGTTTGCTTCATAATGGGCAGCAAATTTCTTTAAACAGGCATGTAAAGGGATTATTTACAAAGGTTACACTATTATTTACCATCCAGGTTCGCCTGTTTGCACAACCTCCGGGTATTTTTGCTGCAGCAATTTTGAAGGATATGAAAATAAGAAATGCCTTCAATGAGCCTGGTTTACCGGTAATACATCTATGTTCATTAAACCTAAAAAATATGAAAAAAGTTATCTATGCGCTGGTCTTACCGCTTATGGTGGTAGGCGGACTGGTATTTGCCAATCGCGAAACCAAAAATGATACTTCCCAAAAAGCAACGTCAAAGCCACTCTCTGCTGCTGAAATGAAAACTGAAAGGGAAAAATGGGAGGCTACGCCTGCCGGCATACAATTCAAAAAATGGGAAGCGTCTCCCGAAGGTAAAAAAGTGCTTGCCGGTGCTGCCAACATAAGTAAACAGGTAAGAGATGCTGCCAATATGGAGGCTGTTATCACCTCTCTTTCTCTTCCTCCAGGCTCAAGGGTAGGTTTCGGGATGATGGCCAGGATTAATGGCGAAGATTATATTCTTAGTTTCGGGCCGGAAAATGCGCATGAATTTGAGCAATTGCATGGCCTGAAAGTGAACGACAAAATAATCATCAGAAGCCGTTCTGTATCGTACGCGCCCAAATATGCCTATCCAATAGTACGGGGCGACTATGTAGCGCTGGATGGTAAAATGATTTATAAACGTGCCCCCAACAAAGGCGGTTGCTGAGTAAAGTTGTAATGGGATTACCTTTACGTTTTTTAAAGGCAAAGCCACTCAGCAATAACTTTTTTAGCCAACACTTATAAGATGCAATTATACTTCTGGCAATTCATTTTTCGGCTTCGGCAACTGATCTACTTTTTATTCGGTGAGCTTTTTATTTTAACGTAAAAAATAATAAACAGGTTAACAATAGGCTAGTGCTTACAAAAGAGAATCAGCGGCGTATAATGACATCGGGTTTGTTGCTATACTGGCAGAAAAATTACTATACATCTTTTTGTTCGCTATCAACAACGATTCGGGCAGATGTAATTCTATTGAGCTTTTGCTTTAACTTCATCATTAGTAATTTTATTGAGCTTCAGTTCAAGGCTGTACGTTATAAAAAACAGCACAACAGCAAGCCCCGGACGTAATGTACTATTATGTTGAAATTTGAAAATGGACAAAGAAAATCTGCTACAAGCGTACGTAGACATTGAAACAAAGACATATGTGAGAAGCGACAAAAATGCAAAGCTCAATGATTTAATTTATTCTATAGAATCCAGTGAGCATGCCCTGATCCTTACAGACGTTTTTTACCTGGTGAATACGCTTCTTGATACTAACATTTCAATAAGACATCCTTTCTTCTTGCGTGTAATCTACCCGGTTTTATCAAAAGGTGTAGAAGACAATAACATTGAGGCGATTAAGCAACTTATCAAACTGTTCCACTACTACGGAAACTTTCAAAATCTTACAAACGACAACAAATATGGCATCTGGTCACTTCTAACAAAAGGCCTGCAGCTTTCACCTTTTGACAAGGAACTATTAACCATTTATGAAAGCCGGCAAGAAGGCTACTTTGACTATACTTTGCACGAACTTCCGTCCGGGGTACTATACGGCCCCAATGGAGCGACAATAGAACAATGCGATGAACTCTTAGGTGACCTGGCTGGCTATGAAGAAGTTTGCAGAAAACTTAACCTCAACAGATGGGAACTGATAAATGACTGCAAATTTTACTATAACTCATACAAATCTTACCTGACAGTTCACAAAAACTACAATGGCTTTGCAGACTATTTGGAGCAGCATGGCATTGCAGGCAAATAACAGCAAACAACATCAGGCTTTGCCTTATCTGCTATTTTGTGGAAATTTTATACAAACGCATCTAACCATAAAATGACAAATGCAGCATCCGGCATTATTTACATTTGTTTTTTGTCTGACATTGCTGTTTAATAGCTGTAACTCAAAAAAGAAAGAGGATAACAAGCCGTTTAAAGAACATTTTAATTGTTCAAAAGGTTTAATGAAAAATGCCTGGTATGAGCACGGAATTGATGAAAACATACCACCGGTAAAAAATTCAGTTAGCGGTTTCACTATTTTAGTTGATACAAATTTAAAAGCAACAAACTTCATTTCATTTGACGAGGATTATTCAAGGATACAATCAAAAGAACTTGATACCTCATACTTAAGCTTATTAAACCCGGAAGATTGGAAAAAGCTATCAACCAAACAAAAACTTGAAAAACTTGCAGAACAAAAAAAATTTTATAAAAAGAATGCAACCGCAGCACACATAAAAAACAATCAGGGGCAAAACCAAATCTGGATAATCAACAACACTACAGATACAGTTTCTGTTCAAATGCAAGACTGGAGTTATATCTGCATTCTGCAAGGACTTACCAGAGGTAGGCAATGGTTACCAATCCAATATTGGAGATTTAGCGATTGCGGAAATAGTTATTACGACAAACACTTTCCACCCAAAACAGCAAATTCATTTATTACGACAATACCAAATAAAGGAGATTATGAGACCAAATTGCGATTTAAACTTTTAGGTACCAACAAATTTTATTACTCAAATGAATTTACTGGAAAAATTAATTACTGTGATTTTTTAGAAGACAGTACAAATTTCAGTAACAGAAGGGCAAAGCCTGAACCTCATTACAAATTGGACAGCTTAGTCCGATTGTCTATCTTTTGACCGCCAGGAAAAACGGCACATACCCTTGGTTTTATTTCATGGCAGCTTAAGAACTAACTCCTATAATTTAGCTTTTATACTACATTCGTTTTTATATTCGTTATTGCAGTTACAAATATAAGTTCCTGCTAGTTGGTCGCAATTCCTTAAACTCACTTATGACGCTTAACAAAATTATATTACTGCTTTGCATTTTATTATTTTCGGTTTGTAAAGTGACCGCACAAAATCCGACAAATTCGTACAGGTATATATTGCTCACATATGGGTTGCAGGACAATACCCGAAGAAACGCTAGCAGTTTAATTCAGTTAAAATGGAAAATTAAGATTTTGCCGATTGCCGGTTGTTTCGTGACCCAGGAATTAGAAGACAGTGTTAAAAGAGAGAATGATAAGATTTACAAACTGATCAAACATGAATATGGCAACGAGTGGGAAAGCAAATTTTACACTGAAGTAGAAAATGAATACGCTATTGAATCCCGGATTGATAGTTTAGTTAAAAGGCAGACCTATATTGAGAATAAAGACATAGTTAACCCTCTGCCAGGATCTCTCTTTCCAATGTATCCCGTTGACAATAATGAAAATTATATCGTTACAGTAAGTACGTACAATAGGCAATGGGAGGAGCAAAAATATACAGACTGAAAGTTAATTACAGGAAAAGCATAGTTGAAATTTTGGACGACTACACACAGCATAAGTAAAACTGCTGACAATAAAAGCATTTGCAAAAGCAGGTATTGCAAATGCAGCCTCAGCTTTATGCTCGCTTATCAGCGGTGGTTCCGGCCCTGTCTATGTTACACGTTAGCAATATGAGTATCATTCAATTTTAAAGTAACATTATATAAACTTGCTTGGTTCTGCATCAAGACAAAAAACTCAAGTGACGAAACCCATATTTTTCATTTTCGGTTGGCGTCAGTTAGAGACTGATAACACAGCATCAGCTATGCTTAACAATCGGCTGTAATTAGGGTCTAACTTATCAATTGGGTTGTATAATTTTCAATCAACAATTGTATTTTTAACCGGCATGAACATCTGGCACGTTGAAAATAAGCAGTGGACAAAGCTTCGGCTCTGGCGTATCAATAGCAACAATTTCAGAGTTATTGAATCGGGAGCCTACGCACCAATACTCACCAATGCCAACTACATTTTAATGAATAAAAAGTATTCTTCTCTTTTTAAATCCCTTGACAGTCAGGTATCCATTACGGCGGTAAAAATTAATGACTTTGCAACTGAAGCAATGAGCGAGGAATATGTTGAGCTGAAAGGTCTGAATGATATAAGCCAGGAAACAGTCAATACGATTGACAGCTCTGGACAAAAACTATGGAAATGTTATGAAAATTTATTTATTTCAGGCAATCTGAAAGAGGAAATGTTCAGATTAGGTAGTGATGAACTCACCTTCAGTCCGGGTTTTTCAATGTTTGCAGGCATTAACGCCAATGCCGGTAAGATGGGGCTTTAGCAAACCGGGCAGGCAAACATATTTGAACTAAAGAAACTGTTAAGGCATGTTAAGAAGTTCTCTTTTTCTTTTATTAGTGATAATTCATCTGTCCGTAAAAAATAAAAAATATAACCAATTGATTGTTATCACGATTGATACCGTAGTTTTTGAATATTTTGCAGTTGGAATAACGGATATTTAATGTTAGTGCAACTGTAAATTGACACCCTCCAATGGACAAAGAAAAAGAACATAAGTGCATAAGTAAGGACGAGCTTCTTGGTCAGACCAGGACTAATATTGAAAAATATGGGCTGCAAGTAATCATGGTAAGTGGTTCAGACTATTCACCTTCATTTGCATATAGTATTGGCCTATTTGAGACTTACAAACAACCTGAAATAATTTGTTTTGGCTTGCCAAACAAAATTGGACACCAAATAATTAATGACGTTGCTGAATTAATAAAAAATGGCGAAACCATTAAAACATATACTAACTATGACAACATTTTTAGGAAAAGCAGAGCCGAGTTTTTACCAGTAGACGACAGAAACATACATGATTATTTTGGAGCAGCATTAAACTATTACGATAAGCATAAATTCCCTGCAGTTCAACTTGTTTGGACAGATAGAAATGACAGGTTTCCGTGGGAAGAAAATTTTGAAGAGAAATTTTTATATGACCAACCTTTACTCGACAGGAACGCAGATTTCAAATTTAGAGAAGCAAAAAATTTAGGAATATTTACGACTAAACAATGGCTGGATTTTGACAAGCCAATATTGAGCGTTATTCACGATACAGACGGAGATTGGCAATTCCTGACAGGCGACCAAATGCCAGACGATATCAGGCTTGTTGCCTTAGAGCAAATAGTAATTAGCGACAAGACGCTTAATGAAGTTTTTGATTTAGACTACGGTTATTCAATGGACAGAGACTTTATCGGTGGGGAATGGACTAAAACAAAATTGGAAGATGAAGAAGATGAATAATAGAACAGCTGGCATTAACACGGGTATCGGCAGTAACTTTTAAACCCTTTACTATGAACAGATTTTTGATCACTTTACTATTATTATCAGCCACCCAAATCGCATTGGGGCAAAACTCAGCACAAGACACAATGGCTACGATGACACAAATCGATAGTTCAGCATTGTATGGGTTTATTAAAGAAAGGCCGATCAAAGTTGGCGGACAAATGGAATCAGGTCCTACTAAAGAAAAAGAATATCTTCAATCATTAAGAGATGCTCAAAACAAACCAATAAAATTTGAACGGCTAGGTAGCTGCTGTGAGTATCCTTCCAAAAATGCGCTTTTTGGAAATGCACTTTTAGACATGTATGAAATAAGATATCTTGATCAATCAAATAAGAAGCAAAAAGCCATTATATACTTGTCATTTTATGATTATGAAATGCCCAAAACGATAAAAGGCTTTACTCTATCTGAATAAAGTTAACAGCCAAGATAAGTATTTGCAAAAGCGGGGCAGGGCAATGAAATATCAGTTATGCAGGAAGCAGCAGCGGTTAAGCAAACGCATACGAAAAATTCCCCTCCATGCTGGCTGGCAAACTGATGTTGAATAAAATTACGGCAGCCTCTTGCTCAACCATAATTGATAGCGACAATTATAGTATTTTGACAACACAAAGACTTGTCATTAGGCGGGGCACCGGACAGCGATATTATCATTTGGCAAATGCTGTGATCCAATCATTTGGAGATTTCAAAAAAGCAATTGAAGACATAACCTTTGGCCTGTTAAAGTTACCTGGCGGTGAAGCTATTTCTTTCCATATTGAAACAGGAAAAGCCTCGATGGTGATGATCCATGGTATAAAGACACTATTATCGATGCATACTTACAGAAAAATCGACCCATGAAATTTGAACATATTTATTTGAACGCAGGGCATACTAAGGAGGCACGTAAAACATTATCATGTTTCACGCTTCTTTTATTGCTGAACCTTTACTCATGTGGCTTTGCGTACCAGCAGCAGGTAACGGGGAGGTATTGTATTATCGGCGTAGACACTCAAGAAGACCTGGGTTTAAACTACCAGTTACACACCGGTGATTATATAGGAAGAGCACCGGGCCAGCTTCTGCAGTACGGCTTTAACGACACGTTCCTGGTTGCGAAAACACAAGAAAGCAAGAATGGTTATCCTTTGTACTATATCATCAACATGAAAAAAGACTCAGATCTGGCACAGGAAGACATCTACCGGATCGGCCCTTTAACCGAATCGGAATACAACACGAATTGGAGGCAAAAGTTGAATATTCATTTAAAGGATGTAAGGTGACAGCAGCAACCATTGACGACCAAACGAAACGGCCATTTAAACTTAAAAACATGGATAACATCACTTCAATAAAAGATGCTATTTGGAACCAGTTCGGGGCAAGTATTGACATGCTTGAAAATTCAATAAAGATGTGCCCCTGCAACCATTGGGACACCGCATTAAATTTTTGGTACATCGCTTACCATTGCATTTTTTGGACAGACTATTACTTAACAACTGAACCTGATAAATTTGAACCACCGGCGCCATTTACATTTTCAGAATTTGACCCGGCCCGGAAAAAGCCGGACAACACTTATACAAAAGCCGAAGTGCTTGGTTACCTGGAACATTGCCGGCAAAAAGCAAATCAGCTTATTGCTGAACTTACAATAGAAAAACTTAACAACCGTTGGATTAATGACTACAAGAACTTTTCATTGCTTGAAATTCTGTTGCATAACATGAGACACATTCAGCATCATTCAGCTCAATTGAACCTGCTGCTCAGGCAAACCATTAATAACGCCCCGGCCTGGGTTGGTCAGGCAAATAAATTTCAGGAGAATCACAGCAAATAATAAAAGCACTGTAAGCATAGAGCTGTAAAATTTTCAATGAACAATTGTATTTTTAATCCGGCTAACATTTCACAAATACCGCTACATCGCCAAACCATATCCATTGATGGCAATAAAGTAGCCTGTTGATTTTCTGAACAACCTCAACTAAACTGTCCACGCATGATAAGAAGTTCTCTTTTTCTTTTATTGATGATAATCCATCTGCCAGGCTTTTCTCAAAAGAAGGATATTGATGAATTGACCAAACTTAATCAGGATTGGATAGACTTGTCTATCAGGAAAGATACAGCGGCATTTGCTAAAATCTTTGCAGACGATTTTGTTTTGATTTCTCCCGGCGGGGCAAAAAGAACAAAATGGGAAGTTGTAAGGAACTTACTTTCACAAGATATAAAATCGACAATTATAGACAGTCTTGATATCAGGTTACTTACACATGAAACAGGAATAATCACCTGCTACACCTCATTCGTTTTGATAAATGATGGAAAAGAAATTCCCGGAAAAGTTTGTTACCAGGATGTTTATATAAAAAGGAGAGGCCGGTGGTTGGCTATATCGGCGCATGTGACATTGCTTGGCACCAACTAAAGCACTGTTACCAATAACCAAAGTTTCATTGCTTCCACAAAAAGTATAACGAAACCGATGTTGAATAAAACCCTCGTTTGCCGTCATTGCATGATGGGGATCACGGCTATCCAAAGAGTTTAGTGTTACCGTACCGGTGTAAAGAATTATAACGACGTTTCCAAAATTACCCATCACCCGCACTGTTCAAAGTTGCAAATACGCGCATTAATTTTTTTGCACTTTTAAATCACCTTCTCCGGGGTAGCTACCCACTATATCAATCAACTACAAACTATAATACTTAATTTGCTGCCTTAAAGACGATATCATAAAAATGAAACTGGTCAAGTTTGTTATTCTCATCCTGGCTTTCTTTGGCTCAATAAATATTTCAACAGCGCAAACAGATAGCAGTAATTGTCGCCTGCGCATAAGTGTGCTCACCTGCGCACCGGGTTCCGAATTGTATTCCACTTTTGGTCATACCGCGATAAGGGTTATCGACAGTACCCAGCAACTGGACCTGGTATTTAACTGGGGCACTTTTGATTTTAATGATCCCAACTTCTACCTGAAATTCATCAGGGGCAAGCTTGATTATATTTTATCCGTAGATAAATACAATGATTTCATTGTTACCTACCAGGAAGAGCAGCGAAGTATTTGGGAACAGGAGCTGGAGCTAACCTGCAAAGAGAAGCTGGAACTCTTCGCCGCGATGAAGCAAAACCTGCAGGGCGCAAACAGGTTTTATAAATATGATTTCCTGTTTGACAATTGCACTACACGGGTACGCGATATGGTTTTCAAAAACATCCCGGGCCTTCGGGTGACAGACTCCCTTACATTGGATGGCGTAACTTTTCGCAACCAGATACACGAATACCTTGATGAAGGCGCCAAACCCTGGAGCAAATTAGGCATTGATATATTACTTGGCAGCAAGCTGGATAAAAATGTAAATAACTGGGATGCCATGTTTTTGCCCGATTACCTCATGCAGGGACTTGACGTATCCAATCTTGCAGACGAGGGGATCATTCATCCCTCAACACTTATTTACAAGGCCACGCCCCAGGACATCCGCGCCTGGAAATATGCGCCATTACTCATCTTCAGCTTATTTTTTGCCCTGTTGATTGCATTTTCCTTTATGCACAAACCCTGGGCCATCCGCATTACAAAAATTGCAGATTCCCTGTTTTTATATATCACCGGTGTACTTGGCTTTTTATTAATCTTTATGTGGTTTGGTACCGATCATACCATTTGTAAAAACAACTACAATCTTATCTGGGCGCTGCCTTTCAACTTTATTGCCGCCTTCTTTATATGGAAGCGGCCATTATGGGTTCGCAGGTATTTTTATGCCGCAGCATTACTGTACGGCTTGTTATTGTTAAGCTGGTTCTGGTTACCGCAACAAATAAATATTGCCTTAATACCACTTACTATTTATATGCTTCTCCGTTGTTCAAAACTGGCTACCGGAAAGTAATTTCTAAGCAGGATGGCCAATAGGTCTTTGATCTTTGGCAAATAAAAATGGTTTCTGATGGAAAAACAGTTTAGCTACCAACATACACCTGTTAACTATCGTACAGAGGGGGAAGGTATGGTCGTAGTGCTGGTACACGGCTTTCCCGAAGACCATCACATTTTCGATGACCAGGTGGCCGTGCTGAAAGAACATTACCGTTTGATCATTCCCGATTTACCCGGCTCTGGTAAATCAGCAGTATATAAAAAGGATGCAGATGTATCCATTACAGATTACGCCTTGGTGATTGCCGCACTGCTGGAGGAGGAGAAGGTTGAAAGTTGTGTGATGCTTGGGCATAGCATGGGCGGGTATATTACGCTTGCCTTTGCAGAGCAATACCCGCAGAAGCTAAAAGCATTTGGTTTAATTCACTCAACGGCATTTGAAGACAGTGACGAGAAAAAGCTCAACCGCAAAAGAAGTGTTGAAACGATGGAAAAATATGGTGCTTATGCTTTTTTAAAAAGTACTGTGCCTAATCTGTTTTCTGCAGGTTACAAAGCCGCTCATGCAGATAAAATAGGGTTGCTGATAGAACGCGGCAATAAGTTTCCCGTAGAAGCGTTACAACAGTATTATATTGCAATGATGAACAGGCCCGACAGAACTTCCGTATTGCGGGGCAGCGATGTGCCGGTTTTGTTTATCATTGGAACGGAAGATGGCGCCGCCCCTTTAAAAGATGTGATACAACAGGTGCATTTACCCGCAGTTGCACATTTTCATATACTGGAAGGCGTTGCGCACATGAGTATGTGGGAAGCCACTGATGAATTGAATAGTTATTTGTACTCTTTTCTAGAGACTGTTTAAGATACGAAATAATGAGAAGAACTTTACTGTTGTTATTACTGGGTTGTTTTATTTTTCTGAACGAAATAAAGGCTTCTCATATTGTAGGGGGTGAGGTTTTTTATAAATACCTGGGTCCGGGTACAAGCCCCAATACCAGCAGGTATATGATTTCTTTAAGATTGTTTCGTGATTGCCTGGTGCCATGCGGTGTGGGTAATGTAGCCTGTTTGCCTACCACTGCGATCGTTTCCGTATTTGTAAACGCATCGCCTTATAACATGCCGATTAACCCTGTGAATGTGGGTTTAGACAGTACAACAAGTATTTCCGCCAACTACCCGCTTTGTATTTCCTCCCGGCCTCCTGCCTGCTATGAAGTTAAGACTTACAACAACACGGTAACCTTGCCCGATAACGATGAAGGATATATTCTTGCTTATCAAAACTGTTGCAGGGCTGCTTCCGCAAATGTACTCAACGGAGAAAATACTTTAGGCGGCGTACCCGGAGCAACCTACGATTGTATTATACCGGGTAAAAAAAAGCTTACCAATTCAAGTGCTGTTTTTAAAGTACAAAATGCAGAAATTGTTTGCTATCACAGTGAATTCACGCTTGACTTTAGTGCAACGGATGCAGATGGGGATTCTTTAAGCTATACCTTCCTTGGAGCTTATAATGGCGGTACTTTCCAAAATTCGCAGGATGGCGTTGCAGCCGGATCGCCCACATATGATGAAGTTCGTTATGATCAGGGAGATGGCTTTTCCGGTGAATCACCGCTTGGCCCGGATGCAACACTCGATCCCAAAACCGGCATCATTTCGGGTATTTCACCGGGTGTTGGCCGTTACGTTGTAAACGTGGTGGTTTATGAATGGCGAAATGGCAGCGTTATCGCCTGGCACCGTAAAGATTTTATCATGCGGGTTGAAAACTGTACCACTCCCCAGGCAGTTTTAAACCCAAGTTATATTACCTGCGATGGTTTTAATCTCACGTTTGAAAACCAATCCACCTCCCCTATCATTACCTCCTATTACTGGGATTTTGGGGTAACAAGTATTAATACAGATACCTCAGACAATGCCATTGCTGATTATAGTTTCCCGGACTCCGGCACCTATACCATTACACTTATTACCAATAAAGGCAAAGCCTGTTCTGATACTGCAATTACTGTTGCCAAAGTATATCCCGGCTTTAAAGCAGATTTCACCGCTGGCAATGTATGTTACCAGGTACCCATTCAATTTAACGATGCCTCTACTACAAAGTACGGTACTGTTGATAGCTGGCGCTGGGATTTTGGTGACCTCTCTACCACTGCAGATACTTCTTTGCTGCAAAATCCGCTGTATAAATATTCCGGGGTTGACAGTCCTACAGTGTCACTGATCGTCACCAACAGTAAGGGATGTACAGATACGGCTACCAAACAAGTTGCCATCATGGACCGGCCTGCCATTAACTTTCCTTTTAAAGACACCTTGATCTGCAGCATTGATACGTTGCAACTGATCGCGAATACAACGGCTGCTATTGCCTGGCAACCGAACAGCAACAGCGTCATCTTAAATCCAACCAGTAATACGCCATTGGTCTTTCCCAAAACAGATACCTGGTTCGTAGCCACTTTTAGTGAAAACGGATGTACGGGAACTGATTCTGTCAAGGTAAATGTAATAGACCGGGTAAACGTCAACCTTGGGCCGGATACAACCATTTGTTTAACAGACAGTGTACAATTTCACCCGCAAACCAATGCCCTTTATTTTGCCTGGACGCCCTCTGCCACCATTAGGGATACAACGATAAAAGATGCCGTAGCTGTTCCGGTGGATGTGACCACCACTTATCATGTTGAAGCCAGTGTGGGAAAATGTAATAATTCCGATGATATTATTGTTCGTACTGCACCTTACCCTGTAGCAAAAGCCCTGGGTGATACCGCAATTTGTTATGGAGATCATGCGACACTTTCAGTGGAAAGGTTTGAAGGCAATAACTTTGCCTGGACACCAACCAATACCTTACTAAATACAACTACCTTAACACCGGTAGCCTATCCGCGTGATACTACCAGCTACATCTTTACTGCATATTACACCACAGGTTGTCTGAAACCTGTATCAGACACCGTGATAATTGCAGTAATCCCTCCTGTACGGGCATTCGCCGGTAACGATACAATGATCGTGGTAAATCAACCGCTACAATTAAATGCAACGGGCGGCAATACTTATTTATGGTCACCGGCTACAGGTATGAGTGATCCCAACATTGCCAATCCTGTTGTAATCTTAAGTGCAAGTTATGATACAGTGTATTATAAGGTAAGGGTAAGTATAAACCCACCAGGTTGTTTTGCTGATGATATAATGAAGGTGATTGTATTTAAGACAAGACCGGAAATATTTATTCCATCCGCCTTTACACCAAATGCAGATGGCAGGAACGACCTCTTAAAACCAACTATCGTGGGTATGCAGCGGTTTAATTACTTCCGCGTATTTAATCGCTGGGGACAAATGGTATATACCACAAGTATTATAGGGCAGGGATGGAATGGTATCTTCTCTGGTCAGCAACAGCCCAGTGGCACTTATGTATATATGGCACAGGCTGTAGATTACGAAGGCAATCTTGTAAATCGCAAAGGCACCGCCGTACTAATCAGGTAAACATATTTAATGAACGTGTAAAATGTCACCTGACTGAAAAACAGGAAATGATAACTCACGCAGAGAACGCAAAGCCCGCAGAGAAGCTTGTATTTTCTCCATGCCGGTTTAGTAAAGAGAAAAGCTTTCCAGCATTTAGCAACTCACTTTGTGCCTGAGTGCCTTTGCCCCTTTGTGCCTCTTACTGAAAAATAACTCACGCAAAGAACGCAAAGCCCGCAGGGGGAGCTTGTGTTTTCTCCATGCCGGTTTTAGTAAAGAGAAAAAGCTTTCCAGCATTTGGTAACTCACTTTGTGCCTTTGTGCCTTTGTCCCTTTGTGCCTCTTGCTGAAAAAATAACTCACGCAGAGAACGCAAAGCCCGCAGGGGGGAGCTTGTGTTTTACCCATGCCGGTTTAGTAAAACAGAAAAACGTTTTCCAGCCTTTAGCAACTCACTTTATACCTCCGTGCCTTTGTCCCTTTGTGCCTCTTACTGAAAAACAACTCACGCAGAGAACGCAAAGGAGCTTGTGTTTTCTCCATGAAGTGTGGTAATAAGAAAAATGCTTTCCAGCCTTTGACAACTCACTTTGTGCCTCCGTTCCTTTGTCCCTTTGTGCCTCTTACTGAAAAATAACTCACGCAGAAAACACAAAGCCCGCAGAGGAGCTTGTATTTTCTCCATGCAGGTTTAGTAAAGAGAAAAAGCTTTCCAGCCTTTGACAACTCACTTTGTGCCTCCGTGCCTCTGCCCCTTTGTACCTCTTGCTGAAAAAATAACTCACGCAAAGCCCGCAGAGAAGCTTGTATTTTCTCCATGCCGGTTTAGTAAAGAGAAAAGCTTTCCAGCCTTTGGTAACTCACTTTGTGCCTCCGTGCCTCTGCCCCTTTGTACCTCTTGCTGAAAAAATAACTCACGCAAAGCCCGCAGAGAAGCTTGTATTTTCTCCATGCCGGTTTAGTAAAGAGAAAAAGCTTTCCAGCATTTGGCAGCTCGCTTTGTGCCTCCGTGCCTTTGTCCCTTTGTGCCTGTCTCTATTTAATGCACTTACTCCCAGTACCTCGTTTTACTCATCTAAACTTAACATTGCTAACTTTAAGTGTTCCTTATTTTTGAAAGATTAAGGTTATCTTTCTATATGAGTAAAAAAAATCTGATTCCAAGGGATATTAGCTGGTTAAGTTTTAATGGTCGTGTTTTACAGGAAGCAAATGATCCTGCAGTTCCACTCAAACAACGAATCCGTTTTTTAGGCATTCACTCAAATAATCTTGATGAATTTTTCAGGGTACGTGTGGCCACGCTTAAGCGCATGGTTGAACTGGCCGGTAAAAAAGCCAATATGCATTTTGAGGATAATCCTGCTGAAATCCTCGATCAGATACAGGTGATTGTATTACAGCAACAGAACGAATTTAACCGCATCTGGGAAGGCATTACACAGGAACTCAAACAAGAAAAAATATTTCTGGTTACCGAAAAGAACCTTAATAAAGAACAACGTGATTTTGTTCGTCGCTTTTTTGATGAAGAGGTGCGTTCCAATATTATACCGCTGCTGATTGAAACCTTACCTGCCCTCCCCTACCTGCGCGAAAAAAGTATTTACCTGGGTGTGGTAATGCGCAAAAACCAATCAGCTTATGAACAGAAATATGCATTGATCGAGATACCTGCAAAATCAGTAGGACGTTTTGTACAGCTTCCTTCCAAGCCCGGCGAAAGCCATATCATTTTATTGGAAGACGTGGTTAGGTTTAACCTTCCGTATATCTTTTCTTACTTTGGGTATGATCATTTTGATGCACACATCTTCAAAGTAACAAAAGATGCAGAGATTGATATAGACAATGATCTTTCCACCACATTGGTGCAGAAAATAGAACATGGTTTAAAAAACCGCAGGAAAGGCAAACCTGTAAGATTTATATACGATAAAGAAATGGATGCCGGCCTGCTGGAATACCTGATACGCAGGCTCAACCTGTCCAGGCGCGATAATATCATCCCCGGCGGACGTATCCATAACTTCAGGCACTTTATGGATTTTCCTGACGTGTTTGAAAAGAAGAATGTTAAGACCATCCCGTTCCGTCACCCGGCGTTGAAAAATTCTTTACGTGTAACTGATGTCATCCTTGAGCAGGATGTAATGCTTCACTTTCCTTATCAATCTTTCGACCCGGTGATCGACCTGCTTCGCGAAGCAGCGATGGACCCGACAGTAACCGGTATAAAGATCACCGCTTATCGTCTTGCCTCCAATTCAAAAATCATCAATGCGCTTATCAATGCAGTACGCAATGGCAAGGAAGTGGTGGTAATGCTGGAGCTGCGTGCCCGGTTTGATGAAGAAGCAAATCTTGAATGGAAGAATGTATTGGAAGAAGAAGGCGTTAAGGTACTGCTTGGTATACCGGATATGAAGATACATGCTAAAGTATGTATTATAAAAAAGCGGGTCGGCACCAGGACCATTCAGTATGGATTTGTAAGTACCGGCAACCTGAATGAAAAAACATCAAGGGTATATGCAGATCATTGCCTGCTTACCAGTAACCGCAATGTGATGGCCGATATCAACCGCATCTTCCGTTATATTGAAAATCCAAAAACAGGGCTGGCGCAGATCAAAGCATGCAAAACGCTGGTGGTTTGTCCTACCAACATGCGCAGGCAGTTACTGCAAATGATCAGCAAGGAAATACGCAATGCAAAAGCCAAAAAGGAAGCCAGGATCATACTCAAACTCAATTCCATCAGCGATACTCAACTCATAGAAAAACTTTACGAAGCTGCGCAGGCGGGCGTGGAAATACATATGGTGGTACGCGGCATTTTTTGTGCAAAGCTGCAGGGTAAAAAATATAAGAAAACGGCGACCGCTATCAGTATTGTAGATGAATATCTTGAACACGCCAGGGTTCTGATCTTTCATGATGGTGGAAAAGAAAAGATATTTATCTCTTCTGCAGACTGGATGGTGCGTAATCTTGATCACCGCGTGGAAGCTGCCGTACCTATTACAGATGAAGCCATCAAACAGGAAATAAAAGATATTATCCACATTCAGTTACAGGATAACGTAAAAGCCCGCTGGCTTGACAATGATCTTTCAAATAACTATGTATCTTCCGCCGGCAAAAAGAAAGTGCGTTCGCAGCTGGAAACATTTCATTACCTGCAGCAAAAAGTACTGAAACCGTCTGATAGCGCGGCGAAAGAAGAACTGGTAACTACCTGATCAGTTCCCGATACCGGAAACCGGCAGGAAAATTGAGGCGCATATATTCAACCATCATCCGGCGCCGGCAGCACCGGCATAAAGCGGAGGTATAAAATCTAATGTAATTTGAAGTTAGCCGCTATAGATATTGGAAGTAACGCAGCACGTTTGCTGATAGTTGAAGTTATTGAAGACGTATATGGAAAACCACAGTTTAACAAGCTAAACCTGGTGCGGGTTCCCTTACGTCTTGGCTTTGATGTGTTTGAGAAAGGTGAAATTACCAAGCAAAAAGTTGGTATGATTATCCAGACGATGAAGGCCTACAGTCATTTGCTGAACGTGTACGAAGTAAAGTATTTGAAGGCCTGTGCAACAAGCGCCATGCGGGATGCGGCCAACAGCAATGATATTATCCGCAAGGTTAAACTGGAAACGGGTATTGAAATAAAGATCATCAGCGGCGATGAAGAAGCCTCCGTAATTTATGAAAACCACTTTGCGGAAACACTGGACAAGGAACATGCCTATTTATATATTGATGTAGGCGGCGGCAGTACAGAACTCACTTTTTTTGCTGATGGCAAGTTGCGCTATAAAGAATCATTCAATATAGGTACGATAAGGTTACTTAAAAACCAGGTGGAAGAATCCCATTGGGATAATATGCGGGATAAATTAAAGCAGAATACCAAAACCAAACTCCCGATTGTAGCCATTGGTTCCGGTGGAAATATCAATAAGATTTTCTCTATCAGCAAAAGGAAGGATGGTAAATCGTTGCCGCTTGAACTGCTGAAAGATTATTATAAAGAATTCTCCAGTTTTACCGTGGAAGAAAGAATACGCATCTATAAATTTCGTGATGACCGTGCCGATGTAATTGTACCAGCTTTGCAGATTTATATCAACGTGATGCGCTGGGCCGAGAGTAATGAAATCTATGTACCAAAGATTGGTCTGGCCGATGGCCTGGTTCAGCATTTGTATGATGAAGTAAAACGTGAAGCCTGAAAACCAGGCAGCCTTATTTTAAATCGTCACTGCCAAAACCAAGCGGCAGTAATGCTCTTGAGTCCGGGATAATAAATACTTTTCCTTCCAGCCCGGCAAGTATTAATCGTATGGGATGTTTTACCCGCTCTTCATACTCCACAAGACTTTGCCTGCAAATACCACAGGGTGAAATGGGCCTGTTGCTTTCGCCGTTAATGTTATTATAGCTGATTGCAATTGTTTCTATCGCAACTTTTGGATAAAGCAATGCTGCTGAAGACAACAACACACGTTCCGCACAAATACCTGCCGGAAAACTGGCATTCTCCTGGTTGCTGCCGGCCACAATTTCACCATTCACCAGCTTTGCCACCGCCCCTACTTCAAAGTTGGAATAAGGCGCATACGCATGCTGTGTTACTTCACGTGCTTCGTTTAACAACCATGCATCTGCTTCTGTTAATTCATTAATAGAATCGTATACATCAAAATCAAAGTGGTATTGTTCTTTATGCATCTCAGACGAGATATTTTAAACTGATAAAAAAGTCCTCATTGCAAACGCAGTGAGGACTATAGAAAGTTAAAGGTAATCATTTATTTAAAGGTCCGCGGATGTTGTACTGCATCACCTTATCAACAGTTGCGATACTATTTAATCGCCTTGAATAAACGCTTCCATCTTGGACCGCTACTCCAGCTAAACCAGATCAGCGAAGCCTTGCCTACCACATGCGTTTCCGGTACAAATCCCCAGTAGCGGCTGTCCTGGCTTCTGTGCCTGTTATCCCCCATCATCCAGTAGTAATTATACTTGAGTGTATAGGTATTTGTAACGCGGCCATTGATAATAAACTGGCCATTTTTTTCTTCCAGCTGGTTGCCTTCATATGTTGCGATAATACGGCGATAGATATCGATGCTGTTTTGATTCAGCGCAATCACCTCTCCTTTTTTAGGAATATGCAATGGCCCGAAATTATCCACGTTCCATGGATTTTTTTTGATATCATAAGGAAAGATATTAGGATCAATTTCTCTGGTCACCATTGGTTCAATGCTTACAAAACCAGGTAATTTTTTTATTTTTTCTGCGTTGCTCTGTGAGCAATTGATCACGTACAAACCCTGGCGCTGTTCCATAAAATCATCTCTTTGAACATCTTCCGGATCTATATTTAATTCGTCTTTTAAGAATTCCGCCGTAATAGGAATTTTTGTATTTACGATATAGTCTGTTTGTGCATCAGGCGCTACATAAGCAGGCTGGTTATTTACAAACAACTGACCATTCCTGATAAAGATATTATCGCCCGGCAAACCAACACATCTTTTAATGTAGTTGTCGGTTTTATCAAAGGGATGTACCAGTATTTCGTGTTCCGCAAACAACTTGTCACGGTCGCCGCCATAGTTTGCTCTCAATACATCATAGTAAGGACGCGCACTCAAATAATCTTCTTCGTTAATGATGGTATCACCTGCAGGAAAGTTGAATACCACCACATCATTGCGTTTGATCTCTGTAAACTTAGGCAAACGCTTATAAGGCAACTGTACTGATTTTATATAAGAAGGTTTTGTCTTGCTGCCCGGCAACGTATTATGTACAAAGGGAAAGCTTAAAGGAGTGATCGGCAACCTTGGCCCGTAACTCATTTTGTTTACAAAGAGAAAGTCATTGATCAGCAGCGTCCGCTCCATACTGCCCGTTGGAATTACATAAGCTTCAAAAACGAATGTGCGGATGAGCGTTGCAGCCACCACGGCAAATACAGCAGCATCCACCCATTCTCTTACGGAAGACTTCTTATAGAGTTTAACTACTTCGTTACCGCCATAACGCACCTCTTTGGAAAAACCGAGGTAAGGAAAATAAGCAAACGGAAACAGTACGGTATAACCATGTTGCAGAAAAGTGAACTTGCCAAACTGCATTACAAAGATGATCGTGATCCAGATGGTGATGAACTGACCAGCGATTGGAATCAACTGCAACCAGAACCACAACTTCTTAATGCCCGTTTTCTCTACAATGCGCCAGGTATTGTAAAAGGGTACAAAAGCTTTCCATCCTTCAATCCCGGCTTTCTTAAACATTCCGTACATCCCGATATGCCAGCCTATCGTACCGATAATAAATATCAACCAACCCATAATAATTATTTAATGGCAGCAAAAATACCATTCTAAACAACCTTTCAAAATCAAGTATTTCAAAGTTTTATAAAATACCGTTAATAAATTGCGCTTTTCTTTTTTATTAAGCGGTAATTTTATACTTCTTAAACTGCAACTTGGACAGGTTTACGATCAAAGACATTGAGCTGCTCAGTGGAATAAAAGCGCACACACTCCGTATTTGGGAACAACGGTATAATCTTATTGTACCCAAACGAAGGGAAAGTAATCACCGGTTTTACGACAATGAAGACCTTAAACATATTCTGCGCATTGCCCATTTATATAATAATGGCGTAAAAATTTCCCGTATTGCCCATTACCAGAAGGAAGAACTTAAAAAAATCGCCACGCTGGGTAATGGTGAAGGCGTAAAAAATGTACACTACGTTAACCAGCTAATAGAAGCCGCCGTTGATTTTGACGAAGAACGATTTGAAGAAATTATTGAAACCGCCATCACTTCCACAGGTTTTGAAAACTGCCTGTTCAATATTGTTTACCCATATTTTGAGAAAGTAGGGATACTGTGGTTGTCTGAGTCGGTGGTGCCGGCGCAGGAACATTTTTCCAGCAACCTGATCAGGCGAAAGATTATTACCGAGATTGACAAACTACCCAATATCATTCATCAAAAAAATGAATTGCTGTTACTTTTTACACCGGAAGGTGAGTATCATGAAATACCGCTCCTGCTGAATCAATACCTGCTAAAAAAATACCAGCGAAGAACCATTTATGCAGGAAGTAATGTACCGCTGGAGGTATTAAAAGAAATTTGTGAACACAAACCGGTGACACACCTGTACTGTTATTCCATCACCAACTTTACCAAAATGAGTATGGAGCAGTATATCGTTGCACTTGCCCGGCAATTTGTAAACAGTAGTGTGGTATTGGCCGGTCCGTTAACATTACAGGTAACAGTATTTCCTGCCAATCTTGTATTATTACAGTCGCTGCAGGAGCAATGGCATTTTGCAGAAAATAAATTTACAGGTAAATAGTTATTGCTTCACCACTTTGCCGCTGCCCATAATGTTAGACTTTACCTGTGCACTGCCTTTATAATAAACATTGCCGCTTCCCATTACTTCCACATCCAGTTTGGTATCTGCAAAAACATGTACGTCGCCACTGCCGGCTACGCTAATGTCAGCTTCTTCGGCTTTAAGGTCATCTCCTTTAAAATTGCCCGAGCCGGCAATGGAGATTTCCAGTTTTTTGGTCTCTCCTTTTATTCCAATATCGCCGCTGCCGGCAACACTTACTTCTACTGAAGGCGTATTCACTTCCATATTTACATTGCTGTTGCCCGCCAGGCTGATTTCCAGCTTGCTGGCGCCGGTAAATTTTCCTTTACCGTTAATGTTGCCGTGACCGGCTACTTCCAGGCTTTGCAAAGTGGGCGTGGTTACTTCCACTTTTATAGGGTTGGATGACTTCAATTTATAATCATCAGCTACTTTTATCAGCAAGCCGCCATCCTCATTACGGGTTTCTATATACTGCAGCAGGTTTTGATCTGCAATCACTTTTACAGAGGTACTGGTGCCCGGTATCAGGTCAACATCCATCGTTCCTTCCAGCTTTACCTTATCGGCCGCATTCACATTCCTGGTTTCATTGGAAAGGTTTCCATTGCCGTTCACAGTTCTCTTATTAATAAGGTCACAGGATGCAAGGCTTACAAGGAATAATACAGGAAGCAGTTGTTTGAGTTTCATAAGTGCTGTTTTGATGCAGGCAAGTTAGCAAAAAAATGTTAAGCGCCTCCGTAAACCGGCGATAACTGTATGAGCATCAGGATGAGCAATGCAGTTATTACTCAACTATCCACAGTTGCTGAGGGCACTTGTCCCGTCACCGCCCTTTTCTTACCTTCGCGCCCATGACGGAAAAAATTCTTATTCTCGACTTTGGCAGCCAGTATACCCAGTTAATAGCAAGGGCAGTTCGTGAAGCGAATGTGTATTGTGAAATCATCCCTTTTCATAAAAGCTTTACGCCCGATGCCTCATTAAAAGGGATTATCTTAAGCGGCTCGCCATTTAGTGTGAATGAAGAAAATGCCCCCGTTGTAAATATCGCGTCTTTTGTTAAGCAGCTTCCGGTACTGGGCGTTTGTTATGGTGCACAACTTACGGCCAAGGAGTTTGGCGGCAAAGTAGAAAAGTCAAACAAGCGTGAATATGGCCGCGCCAAGCTGTTAAAACAGCAGGATGACGTGCTGCTGGCCAATGTAGCCGACCACTCCCAGGTATGGATGAGCCACAGCGATACCATTACCGCGCTTCCCGAAGGCTTTGAATTGCTGGCTACCACCGACAGCATTCCCGTTGCAGCTTTCCGCAAAAACGGCGGCGAAGGCAATGCCTTATACGGGTTGCAGTTTCACCCGGAAGTATACCACTCTACCGAAGGCAAAAAGATCATTCATAATTTCCTGGTAAATATCTGCGGATGCAAACAGGATTGGACGCCTGCTTCTTTTGTAAATGAAACCGTGGAGCAGTTAAAACAACAGATCGGCGATGCCCAGGTGATCATGGCATTGAGCGGCGGTGTTGACAGTACCGTTGCGGCAACACTCATCAGCAGGGCCATCGGCGACAGGCTGCATGGTATTTTTGTAGACAATGGCGTATTGCGTAAAGATGAGTTTGAAAGCGTGCTTGCCACCTATAAAAAGCTGGGGTTGAATGTAACCGGTATTAATGCCAGCCGGATGTTTTATGATGAATTGAAAGATAAAACCGATCCTGAAGCTAAACGTAAGGTAATCGGTAAATTGTTTATTGATGTTTTCCAGGAGGAATCAAAAAAAGTAGAGAATGTAAAATTCCTGGGTCAGGGAACGATTTATCCTGATGTGATTGAAAGCGTAAGTGTACACGGCCCTTCAGTAACCATCAAATCTCACCATAATGTGGGCGGCCTCCCGGAAAAGATGCATCTTTCACTGGTAGAACCTTTAAGATTTTTATTTAAAGATGAAGTAAGAAAAGTAGGCCTTGAACTTGGCATCCCCGAAGAAATGATCTTCCGTCACCCATTCCCGGGGCCGGGTCTTGCCATTCGCATTTTGGGTGAAATAACCGAAGAAAAAGTTAAACTGTTACAGGAAGCGGATGCTATTTATACGAAAGGACTTAAGCAACACGATTTATATAACAAGGTATGGCAGGCCGGGGCCATATTGTTGCCGGTGAAGAGTGTGGGTGTAATGGGCGATGAACGTACGTATGAATTTACCGTTGCCTTGAGGGCGGTAACTTCTGTAGATGGGATGACGGCAGACTGGGCGCACCTTCCTTACGAATTCCTGGCGGATATTTCCAATGAAATCATAAACAATGTTCGTGGAATTAACCGTGTGGTGTACGATATCAGCAGCAAGCCGCCTGCAACTATCGAGTGGGAATAAGCCGGCCATCAGGCATATAATTTGCACAATCGCATTTATGAAAAAATTTGCCCTTCGCACAGTTTTATTCAGCGTTTTCTTTTCCGTTACCTTTTTTGTAAGTCATGCACAGTCGCCTGTTACGGATCAGCCAAAACAGAAAATTGCTGTGCTTGCGCCATTATATCTTGACTCTGCTTTTGATGGCAACAATTATAAGGTAACCGGTATCAGCCTGCCGCGCTATATGTTGCCGGGGCTTGATTTTTATCATGGTGTGGAAGTTGCCATCGACTCATTGCAAAAAGAAAATGCACAGGTAGAAGTGGTGGTTTATGATACAAAAAAGGCTGGCGGCATCACTCCATTGCTTGCAGATATCAAACAACAGGAAGCTACCCTTATCATCGCCTCTTTTAATAATGCCGCTGAACAAAAAACGGTGGCTGATTTTGCGTTTAATGAAAACATCCCGGTAATATCCGCTACCTATCCTAATGATGCCAACCTTACCATGAATCCTTTTTTTGTGATGGTGAATTCAACGCTTAAAACGCATGTGGATGCCATGTTTGATTACGTACAACGCAATTATACCAGGTATAAGATCTTGTTCGTAACAAAGTCAGGCGCATTTGAAAGCCGTATAAAAACGCAGTTTGACAACCTTGCCAAACAATACAAAAGCCTTCCGTATAAAACACTGGTATTACCGGATAATACGGATGCTTCTTACCTGCTTTCCTCGCTGGACAGCACCAAACAGAACCTGGTAATCTGCGGCTCACTCAATGAAAACTTCGGACTGGGTATTGTACGTTCCATCAGCGCGGCAGCCTCTTACAGAACCACCGTAATTGGTATGCCTACCTGGGAAAGTGATGAGGCTTTTAACAACACAGATTGCAATGGCGTGGAAGTAGTTTATAGTACGCCATACAATTATTCGCGTACCGATAAACTTGGCAATAACCTGGTGAACCTTTACCGCATTAAATACAATGGCCGCCCCAGCGATATGTTTTTTAAAGGGTTTGAGAGCATGTACCATTTCTCCAAATTGCTGGTAAAGTACCGCACCAACCTGTTGAACAATATCTCCGAATCATCCTCTTACCGTATCTCCAACGATTTCAATTTTCAGCCGGTACGACTTTCCAAAGAGTCTTACGCCCCGGATTACCTGGAAAACAAACGCGTTTATTTTGTGAAGAAGTTAGATGGGCTGGTGAAGTCTGTAAATTAGCAAGAGGCACGGAGGCACAAAGGGGCAAAGGCACGGAGGCACAAAGTGAGTTGCTGAAGGCTGGAAAGCATTTTTCTGTTTATTAAACTGCATGGAAAAAACACGAATTCCTCTGCGGGCTTTGCGTTCTCTGCGTGAGTTATTTTTTTCAGCAAGAGGCACAAAGGGGCAAAGGCACGGAGGCACAAAGTAGGTTGCCGAAGGCTGGAAAGCATTTTTCTTTTTACTACTCTGCATAGAAAAAACACGAGTTCCTCTGCGGGCTCTGCGTGAGCTATACATTTTTTTTAATCAACCCCAAAAAACAGAGATTAAGCTCCTGAAAAGCAAGACCGGCCTCTGATTTTATAGGAAAGTCTATCAAAAAGGGAGGTCAGTCTATAAATTTTAAGACTGTGCTCCTGAAAAGCAAGACCAGCCTCTGATTTTACAGGAAAGTCTATCAAAAAGAGAGGTCAGTCTATAAATTTTAAGACTGTGCTCCTGAAAAGCAAGACCGGCCTCTGATTTTACAGGAAAGTCTATCAAAAAGAGAGGTCAGTCTATAAATTTTAAGACTGTGCTCCTGAAAAGCAAGACCAGCCTCTGATTTTATAGGACAGTCTATCAAAAAGAGAGGTCAGTCTATAAATTTTAAGACTGTGCTCCTGAAAAGACAGCTCAGTCTATCATTTCAACTTAAGCTCTCCCGAAATCAGTTATTTCCTCTCCTACAAACAATCATCCCCTTTGTGCCTCCGCCCCTCCGTGCCTTTGCCCCTCCCCTCCCTCAGGCACAATATTTTCATACCTTCCCCTTATGGCGTTAATCGATTTTACTGATAAAGGTCTTTACTGCTCCGTAGGAGATTTTTACATTGATCCCTGGAAGCCTGTTTCCAGGGCCATCATCACCCATGCGCACAGCGATCATGCCCGTTGGGGAAGCGACCGTTATCTCTGTCATCACCTCAGCAAACCTTTGCTGCTGGCGAGGCTGGGGGAAATCAACGTGGAGAGTGTAGAATGGGGGGTGCCGGTTTACCTCAATGGCGTAAAAATTTCCCTGCACCCGGCAGGTCACATCATCGGCTCATCACAGGTAAGGGTAGAATACAATGGAGAAGTTTGGGTGGTAAGCGGCGATTATAAAACAGAAGATGATGGCATCAGCGGCGCCTTTGAGCCGGTAAACTGTAACGCGTTTATTACAGAATCTACGTTTGGCCTGCCCATTTACCAGTGGAAGCTGCAACAGGATATTTTTAATGAAGTGGGCAATTGGGTGATACAGAACAAAGCTCACCAGAAAACCAGCGTACTCATCGCCTACAGCCTGGGGAAGGCGCAGCGGGTATTGAAAGCGCTGGAGCCATTGAATGAAACGGTGTACCTGCATGGCGCTGTCTGGAATATGCACCAGGCACTGCTTTCCGCCGGGCTGGAGCTGCCGCCCGTAGAAAGGATTACCCCCGAAACACCCAGGGAAAAATTAAAATCGGCTATTGTTATTGCACCACCCAGCGCAGATGGCACACCGTGGATGAAACGCTTCTCCCCGTATGCCGTAGGTGTTTGCAGCGGGTGGATGCAGGTTCGCGGTAACGTAAGAAGACGTAATGCAGACGCAGGTTTTGCCCTGAGTGACCATGCAGACTGGGAAGGTTTATTAAGTGCCGTAAAAGCCACCGGTGCGGAGAAGGTGTTTGTTACGCACGGCTTTCAATCTGCTTTTAGCAGGTACCTGAATGAAACGGGTACCTGGAGTGCCGAAGTAAAAACGGCCTACGGCGGCGAAGAGGAAGCAACGGAAGAATCAGCAACGGATAACAGTAACGGGCAAACTGCATAACCATGGAAACAAAGCTTACAGAAAATATAGAACCACAGGAAGCACCACCGGTACAAGGTTTTGGTGATTTTGCACAACTGGTGGCCGTACTGGGTACCAGCACCAAGACCAATGAAAAACTGGAAGTGCTCAGCAATTATTTTGCTGCCGCACCCGATAAAGATAAAGTGTGGGTGATCGCCATTTTCAGCGGCAGGAGACCGCGGCGTATTGTTGGCGCCAATCTTTTACAGCAGTGGTGCGTTGAAATTACAGGGCTGCCTTTCTGGTTGTTTGACGAGAGTTATCATACCGTTGGCGACCTTGGTGAAACCATTGCCTTATTATTGCCCGAGACCAAAGAAGAAAATGAAACCACGCAAACATTGGCCTGGTATATTGAGCAGTTTATTCTTTTTGAAAAACAGGACGATGCTGCCCGCAAGGCTTTTATCACCAGTACGTGGATGAAGATGAACCGCACCGAACGTTTTGTGTTCAATAAGCTGCTCACCGGCGGTTTCAGAATTGGTGTTTCACAAAAGATGATGGTAAATGCACTGGCCAGAACAGTAAACCTTGAGGCATCGGTGATTGCGCACCGCATCAGCGGCAACTGGGATCCATCCACCACTCCTTTTGATGATTTACTGAGCGAACATGCCAGCAGCATTGATTATTCCAAACCCTACCCGTTCTACCTGGCTTACCAGTTAGAGGCAGAGGTAGCAACATTGGGTGAACCGCATGAATGGCAGGCAGAATGGAAGTGGGATGGCATACGCGGCGAGATCATCAAACGGAATAATGAATTGTTTGTATGGAGCCGTGGAGAAGAATTGATGACGGAGAAATTTCCTGAGTATGATACACTGAAAGAAGTATTACCCGATGGGCTTGTGCTGGATGGAGAAATTATTCCGGCAGTCAATGGGCAGCCCCTGCCTTTTGCGCTGTTGCAAACCAGGATCGGCAGAAAAAATATCACCAAAAAACAGTTACAGGAAGCGCCTATTTCGTTCTTCACCTACGACTTGCTGGAATATAACTATGAAGACTGGCGGGGAAAGCCGCTGGAAGAACGCCGGGCCAAACTGGAAGAAGTGGTGCAGCAGGCCAACCACGAGAAATTAAGACTTTCACAAGTGATTGATTACAAAAGCTGGGATGAGTTAACAGAGATACGAAGGGCTTCCAGGGATCACTATGCGGAAGGGTTGATGCTGAAAAGAAAATCCTCTGCCTACCAGGTGGGCAGAAAAGTGGGCGACTGGTGGAAGTGGAAGATCGATCCCTTTACAATTGATGCGGTAATGATATACGCACAGAAGGGGCATGGCCGCAGAAGCAATCTTTATACAGATTATACTTTTGCAGTAAAGGATGGTGATAAGCTGGTATCATTTACCAAGGCTTATTCCGGATTAACAGATAAGGAATTTAACCAGGTGGATGCTTTTGTAAAACGAAATTCACTGGAAAAATTCGGGCCGGTAAGAACCGTAAAACCGGAGCTGGTTTTTGAGATAGCCTTTGAAGGCATTGCCGCAAGTAACCGGCATAAAAGTGGGGTGGCGCTCAGGTTCCCTCGTATCAGCCGCTGGCGTACTGATAAGAAGCCCGATGAAATTAATACATTGGATGACCTGAAAAAGATGCTTGAATTATATGGGAATAAAGGTGGCGCTGTTGGTGAGGAGCTTTGAGAGAATAGCGATGAGCCACGAGTAGTGAGCTATGAGTATGAAGGGCAGGAATTAATATTACTGAAGGCTACACACATGTTTGTGTATAACCTTCAGCATAGCTAATTAAAATTAATTTATCCGGTTCTGTAGCAAGGCCTTAAAGCCCGGTTTGTTTGCAGGTTGAATATAAGCGTCAGGTTATGCCCAAAGATTGTCAGGATATACCCCGGCTTTTACCAATGCATCTACACTTGCCTGAACCACAGGAGCATCTTCCTTATAAGTTACACCAAACCATTTGGAGCTGGTTGGCACCATTTCAATTACGCCCTGGCCGGTCTTGATAAAATGATCAGCCATTTTAGGCATCAGGAATTCAGACTTGGGATCCGTGATACTTTTATCAAGGAAGTCTCCGAATTCTTTTTCACACAGGTCAATGAAGTTGCTGTCAAAGCAAAAGAAGTTCATGCTCACGCGTGTATCTGTAGAAAGCGGATTTTCCGTACCGTTTTCTTCATACACTATGCCATCATCTTTGCGGTAGATTTTAAGACGCTCGTCAATAGCCAGCATTTCATTCTTTTCGTTGGTAGAAATAACGCCGCGGCTAACACTTCCATTCTCACTTAATGTCTTTTCCAGTTCATAAGCCACCACCGCATATACCTCTTTGCTGCATTGCGTGCTTAAGAATTCATACGCTTTTACAAAAGCATCTGCACCATAAAAATCATCCGCATTAATTACTGCAAATGGCTCGTTTACGGCGCCTTTACAACAAAGAATGGCATGTGCGGTACCCCAGGGTTTTACACGTTCTGCAGGAATGGTTCTGCCTTCTGTAAACTTATCCAGTTGCTGGTATACATACGCAGTTTCAATCTTTCCCTGTAATTTGGGTTCAAAAATCGCTTTGAAGTTTTCTGCAAAATCTTCTCTTATAATAAAAACAACTTTCTTAAATCCTGCTTTGATGGCATCGTAAATAGAGTAGTCCATGATGGTTTCTCCGGAAGGGCCAAACGATTGTGTTTGTTTCATACTTCCATAACGGCTGGCCATGCCTGCTGCCAGAATTACAAGTGTTGGTTGCTGCATATTGAATTTTTTTAAACTTTGCGAAACTAAGTGTTTCACAAAATGGAACCGATATTTTTTTGATGGCGGAAGATAAACTACAATTTGATAATATCCATACTCAAACGATTGAGTCAGAGTGGCTGCAGGAAAAAAGTGTTACGCTGGATGTGTTGCGGCTGGATAAGGTTCACCCTGTAATCAGCGGCAACAAATGGTTTAAGCTGAAATATTATCTGCAGGATATGACTGCCCGGGGTTTTACTGAGCTTGGTACTTTTGGGGGAGCTTATTCAAATCATATCGTTGCAACTGCTTATGCTGCGTGTCTCAGCGGTATAAAAAGCAGAGGCTTTATCAGGGGCGAAGAACCGGCATTGCTATCTCCTACCCTTCAGCAGGCAAAGGCTTATGAGATGCAGCTTCAGTTTATCAGTCGTGCAGATTATCAGAACAAAGAGATTATAAAAAACATGCATCCGCAACTTTACTGGATAAATGAAGGAGGTTATGGAATGGCAGGAGCCAAAGGCGCGTCGGAGATCTTATCCTTTGCTTATCATCTCACAAAATATTCTCACATCGTTTGCGCCACCGGCACAGGTACCATGCTTGCCGGAATATGTGAGTCTGCATTAGCACATCAACAGGTGATAGGCATCAGTGTTTTGAAAAACAATTTTAGTATTACCCGGGAAGTAAATGCGCTTACGCAAAAACGAAACTTCATCATTTTACACGATTATCATTTTGGAGGTTATGCAAAACATCCTCCTGCATTAATCAACTTCATACAACATACCTGGCATGCACATCAGTTGCCACTGGATATTGTTTACACATCCAAAACATTCTATGCCACCCGGGAGTTAGTGATGCGTAATGATATAAAAGAAGGCTCAAAAATATTAATGATTCACAGTGGCGGATTGCAGGGAAACCTATCTTTGCCTGCCGGTGTGTTACCATTTTTATAACAACCCTTACATTTATATTTGCAACAATAACTCCCAATGATGTTCAGAAAGGTATTGCTGTTAGTCGGATTAATGATCTCCTTTTATTTAGCGAATGCGCAGGATACATTACCTGATCTTGCAGTGGAAAACCTGGGCAAGAACCGCATTAAAGTTGGATGGAAAAATCCTTTTGGAGAAGGGCTGATCCAGTTAAATGTGCAACGCTCTTTTGACAGCCTCAAGAACTTCCGCACCATCTTCTCTACACCTTCACCTGAATTACCTGAGAATGGATTTATTGATACAAAAGCTACCGGCAAAGCTTACTATCGTATATTTTATGTGCTGACAGGCGGTGCTTATTATTTTACCCGTACCAAAAAAGCAGCGCAGGGTTTTGAAGATACCCAGCTTACGGAAAATATACCTGCCAATACAAAGAACATTACGGTAAAGGTGAGAAATGAAGTTTACAAGATTCTTACTTACGAACAGTTCCTGAGGTTTAAAGATTCTATTGTGAATCAAACGATGGATAGCCTTTTCTTTTTAAGCGACAGCACAGTAATGGTAAAGCCTTATGTACAGCAAGGCGTATGGACACCATCACTTTTTATATTTACCAACAAAGAAGGATATATCAGCATACATATTCCGGATGCTTCGCAAAAGAAGTATAAGATTGTTTTTTACGATGATAAAAACAATAAGCTCTTTACCATCAATCACCTTACAGAGCCTGATCTTACGCTGGACAAAGCCAACTTCCTTCACGCCGGCTGGTTCAATTTTGAACTGTATGAAAATGAGCAGTTGAAAGAACGCAATAAGTTCTATTTGCAGAAAGAATTTTAGTTACAATCTATAATCAGCTAAGTGTAGCTTCGGGCAATATGGTTTCTGCAGGGGCTGCATTCACGAGCGTGATACCAAACACCTGCTCAAATTGTTGTTTTAGTTGTTGTTTTACTTCTTCTACCGCAACCGCATAACCTAATTCTTTTGCAAGCGAAGTCACCTGTTTATCCTGTATGCCACAGGGAACGATATTGCTGAAGTAATCAAGATCGGTATTTACATTTAAAGCAAAGCCATGCATGGTGATCCAACGGCTGCAACGGATACCCATGGCGCAGATCTTACGTTCTTTCCCTTTGATGGCAGGGTCAATCCAAACACCTGTTTCCCCTGGGCTGCGCTCTCCTTTAACGCCATATACAGCAAGGGTTTGAATAATTACTTCTTCAAGACTTCTCAGATACCAGCCAAGATCTGTTTTGAATTGCTCAAGATCAAAAATGGGATAACCAACAATTTGCCCGGGGCCGTGAAAGGTAATGTCTCCGCCCCTGTTGATATGAAAGTATTCTATTCCTTTGGATGTACGTTCTGCTTCTGAAAGCAACACATGTTCTGCCTTGCCATTTTTGCCAAGCGTATATACCGGCGCATGTTCTACAAACAATAACTCGTTACCGGGAACAAGGCCACTGACTTTTTGTTGCACCCGCTCTTTTAACAGCACTTCCTGGTAATCCCAAACCTGCTGATAAGAAGGTTGTCTTCCCAGGTCTCTAAAACTAACCACCTGTTTCATAACAGCAAAGTTAGCTGATCTGTAGATACTGATTGCTGAGTGTAAGACTTGGATGATTGTTAATGTTCACGTGCAATTAAGAATTCAGCCAGTTCCTGTAACGGCTTTTTCCGGGAAGACACAACGGCTATTTCGTTGAGATGATGATAAGCTTTATCAACATACTGCTGCTTTAAGGCGCGGGCCCACTCGTCTACATTGCTTTCGCGGAAGATGGCGAGAATACGTTCTACTTTATCTGCGGGGTTCTCCTGCATCAACTGTAACAGTAAAGACTTTTGTGAAGGAGATGCTACTTCTAATGCGTGTAGTAAAAGGAATGTTTTTTTATTCTGTTTGATATCGCCGCCTACATCTTTTCCAAACTTTTCAGGATCGCCAAAGGCATCCAGGTAATCATCCTGTACCTGGAAAGCGATGCCCAGGTTACGGCCGAATTCATAAATATGATTGCGGTTACCTTCGCTGGCGCCACCAAGGATGGCACCCATTTGCAGACTCGCCGCTAACAGCACGGAAGTTTTGAGTTCAATCATGTGCAGGTACTCATCAAAGGAAACATCCTCCCGCTTTTCAAAGTCAATATCCAGTTGCTGGCCTTCACAAACTTCTTTGGCTGTTCTGTTGAACAATTGCAGAATGCGTGACAGGTAGCCGGTATTAATTTTGGTAAGGTATTCGTACGCTACAATCAGCATAACGTCGCCACTTAGAATGGCAGTGTTTTCGCCATACTTTGCATGTACGGTAGGCAATCCCCTGCGCAGGGAGGCATTGTCCATGATATCATCATGTATAAGCGTAAAGTTGTGAAACAGTTCTATTGCGTTGGCAACATGATAAGCATCAGGTATAATCTCATCAAACAATTCATTACCCATTAAACACATCACCGGCCTGATGCGTTTGCCTCCGAGCGAAAGAAAGTAATCGCCCGGTGTATACAAAGTAGCAGGCTCTTTGGGAAAATGCGGAACATCGAATTTTGTGGTAAAATCACCCACCAGTTCTTTGAACGACTTCATGCGGGTGAAGATACAGGATGCACCGCAATGATATGCAAACGCAATAAAAATAAAGCAGCCCTTGCGGATAAGCCAATGAGTATCACCTTACTTAAGGGCAATAAAAAAGCCACCGTTAACGGTGGCTCTTCTTAAAAGCTTTTTATATTACCATTTATCTACTTCTTCAGTAGCAGTATGATTGGTATGGTTTGTAGCTTCAGCTACCACAGGAGCAGCAACCGGTTCAGCAACAACTTCTGCATCCGCTTCTACTTCAGCAACAACTGCAGCGCCTTCTTCAGTGCCTTCTGCATATTCATGATTATAAGCATCAAAATCAAAGTCTGGCATAAGATCAGTTTTCACATAATCCACAGCTTCAGTCAGCGCCTTAATAAACTTATTGAAGTCTTCTTTATAAAGGAAAATTTTATGCCTGTCATAACCATCATCATTGAAGCGCTTCCTGCTCTCTGTGATGGTCAGGTAGTAATCATTTCCACGGGTTGCTCTTACATCAAAGAAATAAGTCCTTCTTTTTCCTGCCCTGATTCTCTTGCTGTAGACACTTTCCAGCTTCTTGTCGTTGTTTTCGTACGCCACTTGTGATTGGTTTTAGTTAATTATTTTGGTTGGGGTACACAAATATAGTATTGTTTTGAAAACATCAAAATTTTCACAAAAATATATTCAATGATTCTTAACCATTTGATTGTTCATCGCTTAATTGTAAACGATACAATTCTGCGTAGTATCCGTCAAGCGCTAACAATTGTTCGTGCGTGCCTTGTTCAATGATCTTTCCTTCTTCCAGAACAATCACCTTGCTAAAGTTTAATACGGTAAAAATCCGGTGGGTAATAATGATGGCAGTTTTATCTTTTAATACCTGGTAGAGGCTGTTGATAATTTCATTTTCAGTCTTTGCATCCACTGCGCTCAGGCAATCGTCAAACACCATGATCTGCGGGTCTTTGATGAGCGCACGGGCTATGGAAACACGTTGTTTCTGGCCACCGCTTAGCGTTACGCCACGTTCGCCCAATACTGTCTGGTAACCGTTGGCCAGGCCACGAATTTCATTATCCACACTTGCATAAACAGCAGCCTGTGTTACCTGCTGCTCACTTGCTTTTTCCTTTAAACCAAAACTGATATTGTTGGTTACTGAATCGCTGAAAAGAAATACATCCTGCGGTACATAACTCACCTGGTTGCGTAATGATTGTAAATTCAACAATTCTATATTTCGTTGACCAATAAAAATATTTCCTTCATCCGCATCATAAAAACGAAGAAGCAGTTGTGCCAATGTACTTTTACCGCTACCTGTTTTGCCAATGATCAGCACCTTCTCTCCTTCTTTTATCTCCAAAGAAAAATTGCTGATGGCTTTAATGCCTGTATGCGGATAGGTAAACGAAATATTATCAAAACGTATATTACCGGTAAGCGGTTCATCGATGGCTTTGGGATGATTGGTTATGGCCGGTTCTGTTTGAAGGAATTCATTCAGTCTTTTTTGAGAAGCGGCTGCACGTTGTATCATACTGGCTGTCCACCCGATAGCACTCACAGGAAAAGTAAGCATGTTGATATAAATGACAAACTCTACAATCACAGAAAGCTTTGTGGGATCAGCCACTGCCATCTTACCGCCAACCAGTATCGTAAGCAATGTACTGAGGCCGATCATCAATGTCATACTTGGAAAATACACGGCTTCTACTTTAGCCAGCCCAACGGCATTCTTCCTGTATAATTCACTATTGGTTTTAAAAAATCCCAGCATTGCTTTCTCCTGTACAAAGGATTTGATCACCCTTATACCTGAATAAGATTCCTGCGCATTGGTAGTAAGTGTAGATAATAAAGCCTGCACCTTTTCACTCTTACGATGGATCATGGTATTGGCAACATATATAGTAATGGCAAGTATAGGCAAAGGCGCGAGTACAATCAGCGCAAGTTCTCTATCTGTGCGAAACATATTGATCAGGCAAAAAATAATCAACGTTACCAGGTTTACAAGATACATTACAGAAGGTCCTGTATACATCCTTACGCGGCTTACATCTTCCGCCATGCGGTTCATTAAATCGCCGGTGCTATGTGTTTTAAAAAAACCTGCATCCAGTTTTTGATAATGATCATACACTTCATTCTTTTGATCATACTCTATATGCCTGCTCATTACAATAATCGTTTGCCGCATAAAGAACATCAGCAACCCGCGCAATATGGCAAGGATGAAGATGGCCACACAACAAATGACGATCAGTTTTTTAAAGTCAAAGCCACTGACCCATGAAAAAAAGTATGACAACAGCCGGTCATGATTGCCGGTGTCTTTGGCTGTACCAGTAAACTGTGCTGTTACCTTATTTACCACAAAGCCCGTGAGCTCTGTAGGAAGTACAAAAAAGTAATTAGAGATTGCAACAAAGAAAACCCCGAAGAAGAAACGATACCTGTATTTCCAGAAATATTTATTAACTGCTGCCAGATGCTTCATTACGTTTGTATTAAACCTTGCCGCCATGTTATGAGTGATCTGCAAATAAAGAAGCGGCAAAAAAGTTTGCGCAAAGTTACCATAAAGGAGTAAGCCAATAAAGCGCTTGTGATATAAATGGCCTCACGTGAAGAAATAAATAAATATTATTTTTTTGGAAGATAAAACTCCACACCCTTATTTTGCACCCGGAGAGATGGCAGAGCGGTCGATTGCGGCAGTCTTGAAAACTGTTGACTGTAACAGGTCCGGGGGTTCGAATCCCTCTCTCTCCGCTGAATAGTATTTCAAAGTAGTTTAAGGGCTCGTAAAACGCTGGTTTTGCGAGCCTTTTTTATTTCTACTTGTATAATTGAGTTCAAAAGAATTCAAAAAAAAGGTGGCAAATTCTGTGCACCATAATTAGTTGCATCTTCGGTGCACAGAATTGTGCTGAAATGCCCAATCGGTGAAGGTTTCGTGAACAAGATATCTTTTTAGTGACGGATTTAATTATTCGTAAACACAAAAAAGGAAGAAGCAAATGGAACACCGAATCATTATCCTCTTTTACATCCGTAACTCGAAAATGACTAAGGATAATCTGGTGCCTATTTTATATACGCATCACTGTAAACGGACAACGAATAGAGCAAAGCATCTTGCGATATGTCGACGCTGTCCGGTGGCAAGCAACTGCGGGAAGGGTTAAAGACACCGGCGCTGAAGCCAGACAATTAAACATATACCTTGACACCCTTACCAGCCAGGTATACAAACAGGAAAGAGAAATGATACAGGATGGCAAAGCCATCACTTTTGAAAGCTTTCGTGAAAAATGGCTTGGAATCACAGACCGTCCGCGAATACTGATGGAAGCATTTCAACAACATAATGACCAACCAGCGATGCTGGTTGGCAAAGACTTCTCCCCCTCCACATTGGAACGATATAAAACTTCACGGGACCATACCCGATCGTTCCTGCAACGGAAGTACCGGGTTATTGATATTGATATTAAAAAATTAGACTATGAGTTTGTGAGCGATTTTGAGTTTTGGCTAAAAACACAACTAAATTGCAACCATAACACGACTATTAAATACATCAGCAATTTCCGGAAGATTGTCAATATCTGCATAAGAAAAGGTTGGTTGCAGAATGGAGTGCCGATAGAATCAGTGAGTAAGATGTTGGGGCATAAAAATTTGAAAACGATCCAACATTATGCAAATAATCTCGATCTAAAAGTCAGCGGGGATATGAAGATTCTAAAGGATAAATTTGGCAATCAATAAAAGGCATGAACAGTACAACCTTATCTGCAAATGTTTGCAGGTCGGCCTGGTATTATGCTGCCCGTCGTAGAGAAGACCGGCCTGAGAATACCAAAACTCGACGCCAAGCAGTTCCACCCATTCCTTTGGCGTATTTACGAAAAGGCTGCTGGCAGACATATTGCGTTTGGCAAGAATCGTATTGGGCACCTTTTGGTCCTGTATTGTCTGAAACGCCACAAAGAGGAAAAGTAGCAAAAAGAAAAATGCTCATGCCGAATGGATTTTGGCTATGGTATTCATCAACAGCCGACACTAAATTAATTTTAACTGCCGTCAGTAGCAGGAATCCACGATTAAGAAATGTTTTCAAGAAGAAGTTTAGAAGCAAAGACAATTGCATGATGGAAATGTACGAGTTTGGTGCACGTTTGTTTTCAAAGGCTGTCTCACCAGGTTATTGAATAAGACCGGTCATCATATACCTCAGCTATTTTATGGACGATCAAACCCTGATCATACTTAACCAAAAGTTATTATTAGGGTTTGTATCGATGAAGCACATTTGCAACCCTGAGATGGATGATGTAAGCAAAATAAAACAAGGAGACAAAACCGTCTTTGAAGAAGTATATTACAAATACCATGAACGTTTTTATTTCTATGTGTTGAAGCACACGCAGTCAGAAGACATGGCGGAAGAGGTGGTTCAGATTGCCTTTATGAGAACATGGGAAAACCGGGCAAAGTTGTCTGATGATTTTCCCATTGAAGTACAACTGGCAAGAATTACCAGGTCTGTTATGATTGATCTTCTTAGAAAGAATGCTGCCGAACGGAAAACATTATACGTAATCGGACAGCACACAGATACAGTGCTTAATGAAGATCCCCTTACAGGAAGAGAACTGGTAGAAAAAGTATCAGAAGCAATCGAGACCCTGCCACCGGAATGCAAAAGGATATTTATCCTGAGCCGCGAAGAAGGACTTACCTACAATGAAATAGCCGACCGCCTGTCTATCTCTCCAAAAACAGTCGAGAACCAGATCTCCAAAGCCCTGAAAGCCGTGCGTAAAGCTGCGGTTTTGTGTCACATCCTGAGTTTATAGCCCTCTGCTATGTTACCAAATTATTAACGCGTAGGGGTAAACAACTACACCTTCGAATCTTTATCATCAGCGCTAATGAAACCACATCCTGATCTAATAAGAAAATTTTTACAGAACCAATGTACAGATGCAGAGTCCGGGGAGGTCATGCAGTATCTGAAGGCATATCCCGAAGAGATGGAACGATATCTTCCATTACACGAAGCATATGCTGAAAGTGAAAGGCATTTGAACACAGTTGTCAGCGACAGGATGTTGCGGAATATCAGAAGGTCTTATCAATCTTCAAAGCAGGTAACAGTGAGGACAAATCTGGTCCGTTACCTGGTGGCCGCTTCAGTGACCGGTTTAATCATTTTAGCGGCAGTTATTTTCTTCAATGGCAAACAGTCTAAAGAAATAACACTCGCAGCAACAGTTACAGAAAAGGTGCAGGCATTAAAGACTGTTGAAAATACTTCGGCAGTGGCAATGGAAGTCATATTGCCTGATCATTCCGTGGCTACACTCTACCCTCATAGTTCTTTGCAATATCTGCCAGCATTTTCGGGTAACCAGCGTGATGTTTACTTAAAGGGGAAAGGGCTCTTTCACGTGCAAAAAAATGCGTCAAAACCTTTTACCGTATATGTGGAAGGCGTCGCCACCACAGCCTTAGGCACCGTGTTTTTAGTGTCGGAGACCGATGACCGGAAAGTATCTGTAAAGTTGTTAACGGGCAGCGTAAAAGTGTGGTCTCAATATGACTACGGACATAAGGGTATTTTGTTGCGGCCGGGCGATGAGGTGATTGTAAACAGCACACGGTTTGGCGATTTTTTCTTTAACAAAACTGAAGTGGAAAAGAAGAAAATCCACCAGGTTGAACGCGAAATAAAGCATGCAGCGGATCAGACGCCGCATGCTGAACAGAACCATCTTGCATTTAAAAATGCGCCATTAAAACAAGTATTTCAAAAGGTGGGAGAAAGGTTTGGGGTAGCGATCACGTATCAGCAAACATCAGGTATAAAAGACAAACTTTTTACGGGTACATTTCTGGAAAATGACAGCCTGGAATTTATATGCAAAACTATCTGCAGTCTTCAGGGTCTGCGATACAGGATGGAGGAACACACGATCATCATCTCCGTACAATAACTAAAAAAAACATACCAAAAGTCTGCATGCAAACCGACAGGTATTTGCATAACGGGAGTCATTTATATTAACCGAAGAACAACCATGAACAAGCAAACCAGATTAATCAAAACACTGCTGATGATTCCTTTTATTACAGGGATTTTAAGCGCGGCGGCGCAGTCGCCACAGATACGGGGTTCCGTACTGGATGAACAGGGTAATCCTTTAGAGCAGGTCACTGTTACTGCAAAACACGGCAAAACCAATGCAGGGTCAACCACTACAGACAGGCAGGGTTTATTTACACTAAAGGGGTTAAAGGAAGCAAGCGCTTACGACCTGTATTTTACTTATATAGGATATGACGCTTATGTTGAAAAAAACATCGTCGTTAAAAATGATATGAGTGCCCTGCTTATACGAATGAATAAGAAAGAAAACACCCTGGACTCGGTAGTGGTTGTCGGATATGGCACCAAATCCAAAGCCAACCTTACGGGTTCAGTTGCAACCGTGCCCATTAAAACGCTTATGGAAACACCGGTTACCAATTTTTCCAATTCACTCGCAGGTCGTTTACCGGGTGTCATCGCATTAAATGGCAGCGGGGAGCCGGGATCAGACGGAAGTACCATCCTGATCAGGGGCAACCACAGCCTGAACAATAACGCACCGCTCGTAGTGGTTGACGGAGTGACTACTCCAAATGAAATCCTGGAAAGAATAAATCCGAATGACATAGAAAACATCAGCGTATTAAAGGATGCTACTGCATCTATCTATGGTTCCGAATCCGCCAATGGCGTGATATTGATCACCACCAAACACGGCCTGAAAAACCAACCGGCCAGGATCAGCCTGAATATAAACCAGGGGTTTACCCAGCCTGCACGTGTTCCTAAACTGGCAGATGCAGTCACTTATATGAACATGATCAATGAAGCAATGGTTTATCATGGGTCACCGGCCCAGTTTCCCAAAGACCAGGTTGCGGCCTACCAGAACCCGAACAGGGACCCCTGGTTGTATCCAAATACGGATTGGTTCAAAGCAGGGCTGAAACCACTCTCCTCTCAAACCAATGGAAACCTGTCAGTTCAGGGAGGTACTTCTACCCTCACCTATTTTGTTTCTTTGGGCGGGCTTACCCAGGATGCATTTTACAAGCAAAGTGCTACACGTTACAAGCAATATAATTTCCGAAGCAATATCACCAACCAGGTAACAAAGAATATTAAGCTGGGGCTTGATTTGACAGGCCGCCTGGAGGACAGGAACTATCCCACGGTTTCTGCAGGAGAAATATTCCGGTTACTGATGCGTGGCAGGCCAACGGACCCGGCGTTTTTTCCCAATGGTCTTCCGGGGCCCGGCCAGGAAAACGGGAACAACCCTGTGGTTACCGGGACATCGGCAACAGGCTTTAACCGTAACCAGCAATATTATCTTACCGGTAACGTGACTGCAGCAATTACCTTCCCGGGATTGAAAGGTTTTGACATCAGCGGCCTGTTCTCTTTTAACAAAGAGTTCCAGCAGGTAAAGTTATGGTCAACACCTTGGACACTTTATACTTTCGACCAACAGGCATACATCAATAACAACCACCAGGATCCGGAGAGCTTCCTCCACGGTTACACAGGCGGCGCCGCGGATCCAGCACTCACCCAAACCTTTTATCAGCAGCAAAAAACGTTAGGTAACATCGTGGCCAATTACAAAAGAAATCTTGGCGATCATGAATGGGGTATAATGGCAGGCACGGAACTGCAACAGTTCGATTACAACACTTTCAATGCCTACAGAAGAGGCTTTGTATCTACCAGCATATCGGAATTGTTTGCCGGTGCACAAACCAACTGGAGCAACGGAGGTTCTTCGGCAAAAGGTTCCCGTTTAAGTTATTTCGGCAGGGTAGATTATGCCTATAAACACAAGTACATGGTTCAGTTCGTAGGACGCTATGATGGCTCTTACCTGTTCCCTTCCGACAAAAGATTTGGTTTTTTTCCCGCAGTATCTGCCGGCTGGAGAATGACGGAAGAATCCTTTTTTAAAGACAATGTGAAGCTATTTGATGAACTGAAGCTCAGGGCATCCTGGGGTAAAACAGGTAACGATATTACCAATGCAAGTGCGCTTGTAGAAGCACAGCAATATTACAGCGGGTTTCAGTTTGGAAGCGGCTATGTACTTGGACAAAACCAGGTGGTGCAAAGCATAACGCCTTCCAATGTTGCCAATCCTTTCATTACCTGGGAAAAGGCAAACCAGGTAGATCTGGGTATAGACGGAGCATTGCTGAACAAAAGGCTCAGTTTTACTTTTGATTACTGGAACCAGTTGCGAAGCGGTATCCTGATCGCAAGGAATGCCTCCGTGCCGCAAAGCGCAGGCCTTACATTACCAAAAGAGAACCTGGGAAAAGTAAAAAGCTGGGGATATGATGGAAACGTTACATGGAACCAGAAACTGAACCGCGACTGGTCGATCAATATCGGTTTGAATGCGGGATATGCCAGCAGCAAAATTGTTTTCTGGGATGAACCCGCGATAACACCTGTATACCAGAAGTCCACCGGTTTGAAAGTAAACACTGGTCTGTATTATAAAGCAATTGGTATTTTCCAAACACAGAAAGATGTGGATGCTTATGCGCACTGGACAGGCGCCAGACCCGGTGATGTTATTTATGAAGATGTGGACGGTAATGGCGTGATCAATGCGAACGACCAGGTTCGTATCAACAAAAACACCACTCCAACATTTACAGGCGGCCTGGCTTTGGGCTTTAACTGGAAACAGCTAAGCGCGAACATCTTCTTCCAGGGAGCGGCTGGTGCTGTTCAATACATTTCTACAGAATCAGGAGATATCGGCAACTACCTTGCAGCGTTTGCGGATCAACGCTGGAAGCCTGATCCAAATGATCCTGCCGGCATGACACCCGATGCATCCGGTGGCAGGTATGTCGGTCCAAGGACTTTTGATCGCGGAGACGTATACTGGACAGGAAGCAACTCTTATTTCCTGAGAAGCACTAATTATATCCGGCTGAAGTCTTTACAGATCGCCTATGATTTTCCGCGTCAATGGCTTGCAAAAGCAGGCATTGAAAATTGCCGCATCTACCTAAGCGGCTACAATCTTATTACCTGGGATAAATTCAAGGTAATGGATCCTGAAGCGAGTAATTCAGCGGGTGACTACTATCCCCAAACCAAAGTTTACAACATCGGACTATCCCTCACTTTCTAACCTATAAATCTCAGCATCATGAAAAAATATTTAGTCATCATCATTACCTGCGTTGCAGCCTTTGCAGGAATCACAGGCTGTACAAGTGTACTGGATGTGAAGCCTTCCAACCAGGTTACAAGTGCAGCGGTATGGACGGATGTAAACCTGATGAAAGCCTATGTAACAGATATGTACCGTACGCTTGGTTACGGGGAGTTCAACTCTACAAGCGGTCTTAGTGTTCTGGATGATGAAGCCATGTGGACGAACGGCGCTACGCCCATCGTTCAGTCAACGATTACCTCTTCCAACCTGGATATTCTTGGCGGATCCCGATTCAGCTACCTGCTGTGGGGCACGTTATATTCCACCATTCGCCAGTGCAATGATTTCCTGGCCAACACTACCAATGCCACTGTCGCTGACCAGGCAACAGTGGCGCAGTTAAGAGGCGAAGCCTATTTCCTGAGAAGCTATTTTTACCATAACCTGATGCGTGTGAACGGAGGCGTTCCGCTGATCGCAAAAGTGTATGGTTTGAACGACTCTATGTCCATCGCAAGAAACAGTTTTGAAGAAACGATCAATTTCATCGTGGCAGATGCAGATTCTGCAGCAGCATTGCTTCCCACTGCTTATGCTGCAGCCGAGTTAGGAAGGGCGACCAAGGGAACGGCACTTGCCCTCAAATCAAGGGTACTGTTGTATGCCGCCAGTGATCTTTATAATCTCAATCCAGGTAAAATGCCCGAAACCGGGTATACTACCAACGCATCTTCGGACAGGCAAACCCGCTGGACAAAAGCGAAGGATGCAGCCAAAGCCGTTATGGATATGAATCTCTACAGGCTTTATATGGCCGATCCCGCACCCGGGGATTCTACTGCGGCCAATTATGCCAACCTGTTTCTTACCAAAACAAACGAGGAGATCATCTTTAACAGGTTTACCAGTATCAATAACAGCGCACCTAATACGGGGCTTTGGTTTAACCCCAACGGCTGGCATGGCTATGGTGAAAACTCGCCCATTGAGGCCCAGGTGGATGCGTACGAAATGAAAGATGGTTCCAGATTTAGCTGGAGCAACCCGGAGCATGCAGCACATCCATATGAAAATCGTGATCCCAGGTTTTATGCAACCGTTTTTTACGACGGCGCCAAATGGAAGCCCCGCACTTCAGATGGTCAGCCCTATGACCCTGTTGGTGTTGTACAGGCATTCACTTCGCTTGTATTACCGAATGGAGATACGCTTCCGGGTATTGACACGCGTAGTGGCCCGATTGAGAATTGGAACGGAAGCTATCCCAACTATTATCTGCGGAAATTTCTTGATCCCAACAACAATCACCAGTCAGTTGCACAGGAAATACCCTGGCCCTTCTTTCGCTATGCGGAAGTATTGCTCAACTATGCAGAAGCATGTATCGAGCTGAACCAGGATGCAGAGGCAAGAGCTGTGTTAAACCAGATTAGAAAAAGAGCAGGTATGCCGGAGTTCACCTCAGCGCTTACTTCTGAAGCTTTAAAAGAGGAATACCGCAACGAGCGCAGGATTGAGCTGGCCTTTGAAGAGCATCGCTTCTTTGATATCAGACGCTGGATGATTGCCCCGCAGGTGATGAATAAAAATGCGCAGGGAATCGTGATCACCGTACATGGTTCTGACAGGTCAGACAGAAATACTTATCACGACTATCGTTATAAAGTGGTGGATATACAAACCAGGAAATGGGATAACAAAATGTATTTTGTACCTATCCAGTTAGCGGAAATTAACAGAAACCCGCTTTTAAAACAAAACCCGGGCTATTAGCAACGAAACATCTAAATTCATTAGAATGATAAAAGATCATCAGACTTCCTTCAACCGAAGGAAATTTAATAGGAAATGTAGCAAAGGCAGGCGTTGCAGGCTTGTTACCCTTTTCTCCGGTTGAGCAGGCCATGGCAGGCACGCCGGATAATTCAAACAGTTTGTTTGCAACGAAACCCTATTTGCAGCATCTTACCTCCCACTCCTGCACCATCATGTGGATCACAGCGCGATCTGCTGCCAGTTGGGTGGAGTTTGGAGAAGAACAGCCAAAACAAAAAGCAGTTCACCGTGATCTGGGCCTGGTTGATGCGAATAACCTCATCAATAGGATCACACTTGAAGGACTGATGCCTGGCAGAAAATATTGCTACCGTGCAAGCTCACGGGAGATCCTGGATTTTCAACCTTATTCCATGAAATGGGGGGACCGGCAAGACAGCGAACTGTTTTACTTCACCACACCAAACCCTGAGGCAGAGCGGGTGTCCTGGCTGGTACTGAACGACATTCACGACCGTCCCGCTTCTTTTCCTTTCCTCTTGTCATTGGTAAAAGATGCTCCTCGTGAGTTTGTTTTTCTGAACGGAGATATGTTTGATTATGAAACGGATCAGCAACAAATCATGGATCACCTGCTAAACCCGCTTGGAGATCTGTTCAGCAGCGCCATTCCGTTTATGTTCACGAGAGGTAACCATGAAACAAGGGGGCGGTTTGCGCGCAATCATTCTCTTTATTTTGAGAACCCGGACAACCATTATTACTTCTCCTTCACACAAGGACCTGTCCATTTTATCGTACTCGATACAGGAGAAGACAAAGAGGACAATCATGAGGCCTACCAGGGTCTTGCGGCATTTGATGCTTATCGGGAAGAGCAGGCGGGATGGCTTTCAAAAGAGATAGAGACACCGGCATTTAAGAAGGCGCCATTCAGGGTGGTGATGATGCACATCCCTCCTTTTGAGTCAGGAGACTGGCATGGAACGATGCATTGCAGACAGTTATTCAACCCCCTCTTTAATAAAGGAAAAATTGATCTGCTCATCTGCGGTCATACGCACCGATATGGCACTCATCCGGCCAATGAGGATCATCATTATCCTTTGATCATCGGGGGAGGTCCGCTTGAGTCAAAGCGGACGGTGATAACAGTAACAGCTGACCGTAAAAACCTGGAGCTGCAAATGCTGCGTGATGATGGTACTACAGTAGGAGAACTGAAACTGAACAGCAAGCGCTAAATAAAGTGAACTATTTTCAGGGTGCAGGTAGCAGCATACTTGGTATGTGAGCGCACCTGCATCCTTTTTATAACTTTTTCCAGAGGCATCGAAAACTTTGCCGGCAGACGAATATCACCTGTGTGACAAAACCCTGTATTCGTAGTCGTTAAAATTAAAATTCTTTTCCATAACAATCCTGATCTTTATTGATGTTGAATTTTCAGTCAGATTCGCCGGTAGCTCGAATTCTGAATCATACCACTCCAGGAACTTATTGGTCTGAGGATCTGACCAGATGCCTGCATACTTACCATTCACATACACTCTTGCCTTTTGTTGATATTGTGACTGGTCAGTTCGCCTGCGAAGACGGACTCCTTTGTTTGTTTTAGCAATAACAGCAGTAAAACTGAGTTCACTCTTGTGCTCAAGACCAATATCCGTAATTGCGGTATAGAGATCGTTTCCTTCATAATGAGCCGTCAAACTTTTCTCCGTTCCCGCAGCCTGATAGTGATGCAATTTTCTGCTTGCAACGTTCCCTACATCTAAAAAATCTGTCTCCGTCAGCACCGGATTGTTTTTAAGATACAGATAGGCCAGCGTTCCATATTCGGATTGTATGTTGCTCTCGGCACCATGTTGAATCCGTGCATTGACAGATGCATAAAAAGGCACAGGCATATCCAGGTGAAACCGGTAATAAACTGCGGGTACCAGGTAATCTTCCTTAAAAATGGCCAGGTATTTTTTAGGGTCACCACCACTGAGTAACCTCACATCGTCTACACAGCCGGCAAAGGGGGTGTTATACTTCCTGTTTGGCCAGAAACAGCCGAGATAATAATCTTCTGTTCCTGTTCCGTTTATTTGTGGTGTGCTGTTACCATCCAAATAAAAATGCTCATTACCTTCACAGTAATGCTCGAGTCTGCTTGACTGCACCACTCCCAGGAACCAACCTGTACCCTGTGCTTCACAAAACAGCCAGTCGCGGCCGTATTCCGTTATCCCATTTCTATAGTATGTCGTAAAATAGCCTGTCCGGCTCTCAGGATATTCAGCAGAATCGATATTCACGAAAGCATGAATGTTTTTATAATCTTTACCTGAACGGTTCATTAACGTAATCCTGGCATTTCTCCAAAATGGCATTGGGAACCGGCAATGCAGTTTCATGCGCCCATTAACGGATTCAATTGACACAGGGAGGGACTGCAATTCGGTTACGTGATGCGGAGATCCGAAGAAATAGCCTATAGGCGCCATCACCTGGTAAATACGACTGTTCTGATTCATTTCATACACCGGCCCGGGCGCTGTTTCCTTTTGACCAAAAGCGGCGTCGTCCCAGATCATCTGCAGGTAAACATCCTGTAAAAATGCAGATGATGTATCCGCTTCAATGATCATCTCCTGAATTGAGCCATGCCCTTCAACCCTGATAATATCAGCACCGGTTCCACCGGGAAGCGAAAGTTTTTTAATAACCTGCTTTCCGTTTGCGTCACTCCTTATGTTTTTATTGCTCAACACTGAGGTGAGATATGCAAGCTGACTATTCTTTTCAGGTGCTGTCCACTTGTATCCTTCAGGCCTTTTCTCATAAAGCACATGATAAAATGTAGGCTTTCCTTCAAGTGAAATCTTCAGCGATTTATCAAAATATACAGGCGCAAAACTGTTTCCGGCGAATGCATCTTCAATATAATATCCACGACGTTCATAAGATACCAACGGCGGTGGAAACGATTCATGCTTCCCGTTATAAAAGTCGATTGCATTGATAGCATAACGCGGCTGTAGCTCTCCGTCGAAGTAAAATTTCAATACAGAAAAGCTGTCAATCACAGTTCCCCATATATTGGTGATCCTTCCTGGTCCGGATGCTTCAAAAATCACCGCATCTCCATGATCGTCTCTATACAAAAAATTGCCAACATCTCCGTTGCGCTGATGAGGGCTATGGCTTGAAAACTGCCCTGCTGTTAATTGTTTCTCCGGAAGCAATGGTAAGCGGGCAAGGATGTTCTGAACCGGATCGTTAAAAGCCGGCTGAGCAAACGTTACTTTGCAAACGATTATACAATAAATTAACAGGAAAAAAATTTCTTATGGCGCATAAAACAAATATATGCTTAATCGTTTAAACCATACGTGACGGCGATTAGAAGACATGTTTTGCAGTATTTTCCAATGAAGATTTTACAGAGATGATATCGGGAATTCAATTAAAGGATCCGGAAGGGAATGCGCTAAGGATTTCCCGCCGCGATACCAACCGGAGAGAATACAATAAAAATCGCCATCATAATCAACAGCAGAACGGCTGCTGCCCAGTAACGGCCTTTCCATGGCTTTAAATCAATCACTCCTTTATCTACCGGAACATAAGGCGTTTTCAAAGGATAACATTTGCCAATAACCAACATCAGCAATACCGTGAGTAAAAACAAAATGGCAAGTACATGTAAGAAGTGTAAGCCGGTGTCAAAGACCAGTTGTGTAAGCAGGTAAGCGGCGATGCAGAAAATCAATCCTGTTTTTGCAGCAACCGGTGGTACTTTCCGGGTAATAAAGCCCACGAACATGATGGTAAAAATGGGAACGTTAAATACACCGTTTACCTTTTGCATATAAGTGTAAAATCCTCCTTTGGAAAGCAATATCAGTGGCGCTATACAAACTGCAAGAAGACAGGCGAACAACTCGAATTGTTTTGTTCTTTTCACTAGTTGCCGTTCCGTGACGGGCTCTTTCTTTTTCGCTTTGTAGGGCTTGTAAAGATTTAATATAAATAACGTACCAGCGCTGTTAAGCCCGGGAGCAAATGACGTAATCGCTGCACCGAAAATCACCGATGCAATAAAACCACTCAACACAGGCGGCGTTACATCACTTACCAAACGTGGAAATACTTCCGCCGTATTTTGCATATGGCTGTACAGGTGTACCGCTATTATGCCTGGTATGTTGAACAACAATGGTCCAATCAGTTTACCAACACAGGCAAGCGCAATGCCCTTCTGACTTTCAGCAAGGTTTTTGGCAGACAAAGCCTGTTGAACAATCACCTGCTCAGTGCCCCAGTAAAACAAATTTATAATCAGCATGCCGGTAAAGATGGTGGAGAATGGCACTGCATCCTTTGCGTTGCCTACCGCATTAAAGCGATTAGTGTTGGAGGAGAGAACTGTTCTGATACCATCTGCTGCGTTACCTTTTCCAAGATAGTCAAACCCAAAATACAACAGCAACAAACCACCCGCTACCATACCCGCACCCAATGCAACATCTGAAACTGAAATTGCTTTAAGACCGCCAAGTACGGAATAAGTACAGCCTGCAACTCCTATCACCAGTATGAGTATCCATATAGATGTTGCGTAACCAATCCCGAGGAAATCAGAAAAATGAAACAAGCCATTGATAGCTACTGCGCCGCTATATAAAACGATGGGCAACATGTTCACGAGGTAGCTGATGAGAAACAGGATAGAGACTAATTTTTTAGTACCGGCATCATACCTGCTTTCCAGGAAATCGGGAGTAGTGCTCATCGCTCCGCGCATGTATATCGGCATGATAAATTCCGATACCACCAGCATGGCAAATACCGAACTGATACCCCATGCCATCACGGTCATATTGTTGAGATAGACCGATTCGTTTTCGCCGATAAATTCAGCAGCATTAACATTGGTAAAATACAGTGCACCGCCAACGGCGATAAAGCCAAGTTTCCGGTTGGCAAATAAAAAACCGGAAGCGGTATCGTGCTTCTCCCTTCTTGTTTTATACCAGGAAATAATTGCGACAAGAATGGCGCAGATAAAAAAAGTGATAATGGCAGCAAGGTTCATTTGAACTGCAATTAAAGCGATTTCCGCCTGATTAATACAGTCGGGATAGTTTCCTGTACTTTTTCTTTTTTAAGCACTGCCTGCGCAGCTCTTGTGCCCATCAATGAAAAATTGGTGGAGTAAGTGGTGATGCCGTCACCGATGATTTCCTTTACCGTTTCATCATTGTGCGAGAGCATACCGAAGTCTTTACCAAGCTTCAGTCCTGCGGTCTTACTCTCTTTAATGATTTGCCAGAGCTCTGCATTATTCAAAGAGAAATATACCTTTCCTTTTTCAATGGTTCCCGTAATGTATTGCGGCAGTATACGCACTTTTACCTTCTTGTCTTTTGCGAACTTTTTAAAAGCAGCAACAATTTCCACGGGGTCAAGGGAGCCGGGGGTATGAAAGAAAATCATCTCGTCAAATTTCCTGATGGCATCTGTCAGCTCTGTAAAGGCTTTATAAGAGGACTGTTCAAATTCCTGCGTAATATGATTGAACTCTCCATCCAAAGGTTCATACCGGTCGAACATGAGGAATTTATCCCTAGGTATCATCTCCAGCAGTCCTTTGGTCCTGGGATGCGGTATCGGTGAAATCACATACATGCCATACCGGCCTTTAATCATGGTAAGGATTGTTTCAAACACTTCGATATTACCATGATGAAAGAACACATCGATATGAACATTCTCTCCCAGGCCATCCCTGAAATTACCGTAAAACTGTTGCTGAAAAGGGTCGATAAGATACATCAGCAAGGCTACTTTCAGGGTTTGACCGGTATCGTCGTTGGCTATAAAATAACCGAGCCTGTTCTTTGATTCCACAATGCCGCGGCTGATAAGGTCGCGATAACCTTTCATGACCGTTTCCCTTGCAAAACCCAGCTCTTTAATCATAACGTTCACCGATGGCAGCGAATCTCCGCGGGAGATAATTTTTTCATCAATCGCGTTCATAATGCCCTGTACAAACTGGTCATGCTTTGAGTAGGAAGGCATCGCATCCAGCTCTTGTATTTTCCCAAAAATGCTGCTCATAAAGTGTTACTTATTACAGTTCAGGTAGTAAGCCTGCCTGTTTTTCGAAGATAGCTGATAACTGTTATTTTGCCGCTGCCGTTACTGATTTGCCTGCATTTACCTGAATGTCGGCAAAAGAAATGGTTAAGCCGGATTCATCCTTCAACCGCTGCGCCTTTACGGACTTACCATTCACTAAAATCTGTTTGAAAACACCCGCGAAGGATGCTCTCCAGCTAAGTGTGGTTTTACCTTCATTGGTTAATTCGGAAGTCTTGTTATTCGTATGCTTCACAGAGATAGTGGTATTGAGCACCGGTACATGTTGAACGGTGGCATTGGTTTCATCTTTTGTTCTGAACAAAGTGCTGATTCGATGAGCGCTTGCATCTGCATCAATACCCATTAATCCCTGTACAATTCCTTCCACCACACCAAAAGAAACTTCAGGGTATTCCCTGCGTGCAGTGGAGGGGTTAGCAAGATGCAGGATGTTCTGATAAGCCTTTTCCCAATACCCATTCTTATAGTATATCAATGAATGATAAGACAGGTTTTCCACATTCCAGTCATTCGAATAAAGGTGTTCAATCGTTTTGCTTTTGCGCACACTGTCTTTCAACGCATCAAACCACAGCAGAAAAGTCTCGCCTTCATTCAGTCCGAACTTCCCTTCATTACTATAGTAAGTATTGTAAAGTGAAGCGCTGTCGTTCCACCAGTATTTGTCAATATGTTGCTGATAGGCATTTGCTCTTTCGATATATCCGGCGGCCTCTTTTGTTTTTCCTTCCAACTCAAGTATAGATGCATAAGACCTTAGTCCGCGGTAGATAGCAGCGACCAGGTCGATGCCTGTTTTTAAATTCGGAACACCTTCCGAATAAGAAGGTAAACCACGGCAACGGTGAAAAGCATCTTCTTCATTAAACGAAACGGATGCATTAGGATGTGCAGGACGGTTGAATAAGGAGTCTTCCTGCAACACCCAGGAACGGATATAGGCATCCACTGACTTTTGGTGAAAGTTGGCAAATGCGGGTGACTGGATATAACTCTTGTCACCCGTCCATAAATACAACCGCCAGCAGGCATGTAACAAATCAAAATTGGCATTGAGGTTATACCAGAACGCTGTATCATTCCGGTAGTCTTCAGGCGCCGGCTCACCGGTACGGTTCATCTCCCAATACGAACACCAGTCTTTGCTTTGCGATATATGCTTTGCAAAAAGGGTGAACATGTTTTTGTTTTCCTTGCCCAGGCCCAGTATTTCGCCGCCGATACTTTGGTGTGATACATCACGCATGCAAAAAGCATAACGTGGTGGCAATGCCGATTCATACCAGGGGCCCACAGGGTCACCGGGTTTGCCTTTGTAGTGCAGCGCCTGTTGTTTAGCCCAGTTAAAGGCCGCCTGCAATGCCGTATCGCTACTGGTGAAGCTGACAGCATGCTGCTGGCAAAAGACCGATTGAATAGATACCAGCAGGAAAAGAAACAAACTGTATTTTCTCATACTTCCAATAAAATTAGGCATTGCGATGATTAGTTATAATTCGGATTCTGTGTGATGGCCGGGTTTATTTGTATCTCGCTTCTTGGAATGGGATAATAATAAAAAGAGGGCACCCATTTTCTTACCTGTACCGTATCTACCTGGTAGGTAAACGAAGTGTTGGCTGGTGAAGTAGGCGTGATAGCAATACCCAATGCATTCTTCGACCCGATTTCTGCAATACCCCAGCGCCTGATATCAAAATAACGATGGCCTTCAAAGCACAATTCAATCCTGCGTTCGTGTTGTATTTTGGCAAGCAGGTCAGCACCACCCGAAGAAGTAATATCGGGCATGCCTACGCGTTGCCTTATCTTATTCAGGTAAGTTAATGCTTCGTTGGTATTGCCTAACTGAGCTGAAGCTTCTGCGTAGTTCAGATACATTTCGGTGAGTCTGAAAACCACCCACTGTGCAGGGCCATAAGGTTGTACGCTGAAGTTGAAGGAAGGGTCAACCATCTTTAGTAATGTATAGCCTGTTTTAGATGCATTCCAGGGTGATAAGGAACTGGTTTTAGAGTCAAGACCGCCAAGATAAAACTGCGCAGGCCTCCCCTGGAATACCTGTCCGTTGGAAAGTATGTCCGCATAAAATCTCGGGTCACGGTTTTGATATGGGTTGGCTGCATGTACCGGGTTGCTCCAGTTAAATTTCGAACCATCTTTCATGTCAAAATCTTCAACCAGTTGCTCCAGCACATTATACGCGCTATAGCCGCCATAACCGTTCGGACTCATATCGCGGTTAACCGTATTGTACCTGTCGCTGAAAACATTGCCTGTTACGCGGGCAAAAATCACTTCAGTGTTATAGAAATCCGTAAAGATTTTACCATAGGTGGCTGCGGTTCCGTAGAGACTGTAAGCATTCAGGTCAATCACCGCCTTTGCAGCATCGGCGGCTGCCTGCCATTTACTTTTGTCGTTACTTGTATTAAAGTAGGGACTTGCTGCATACAGCAACAACCTTGACTTTAAAGCAAGGCACGCGCCTGTTGTAGCCTGGCCGTTCTGGTCGCCCGAAACGGTGAGCGGCAATAGCGCCATCGCTTCATTTAATTCGCTTAGAATGTATTGGGCTGTTTCATCCCAGGTGGCGCGGGTTTCATTAAAGGTCTTATCGTTAGACGTGTATACTTTTGTGATGATGGGCACACCTCCGAAGCGTTTCAACAACTCGAAATAACACATTGCTCTCAAAAAATGAACCTGTCCCTTCAGGCTCCTGATGAGCGTACCATTACCCGTGCTGTCTACCTGGTCGATATTCTCAAAGAATGTATTCGTTCCTTTGATGGTGCCATATAAAGTGGGCCAGAAATTAAGTGTGGAGCTGTAATTCAAAGGAAAAGAACTGCCCTGGTTGTCTGGTGTTGCCTGTCCAAGTACGTATTGATTTTCATTGCACCAGTTGAAGTTACTCAGCAGTTCATCTGTTTGCGAACCCCAGCCGAAGCCACCGTCTTTATACTGCATTACGGCTTCGCTGTAAATCTGGTTTACGAATACCTGCGCAAGGCTCGGGCTTGACCATACAGTATTATTTGAAAATGAATTGAGTGGCTGAAGGTCCAGCACTTTATTGCAGGAGCTGTATGCAAATGCTGCTGATATTATTCCGGCAGCTATGATTAATTTTTTCATCGTCTCTTTTTTAAAGCGGTTGTTTTAAAAGGTAAGATTCAATCCCACATTGATTACGCGTTGCTGCGGATAATATCGGCCATTGGTGCCTGAGCCGCTGGGTGCTTCCGGGTCAAAGGATGGTCCCCATTTGTCGACAGAGAACAGGTTGTTGCCGCTGATATACAATCTCGCGCTTTGTACTTTAATCCTGCTGAGTAAATCCCGGGAAAAGTTGTAACCAATCTCTACGTTTTTGAGTCGCAGAAAGGCGTCGTTCATCAGCCAGAAAGTAGAACCATAAGTATTTGAGCCGAATGTTCTGCTGGTAGGCCCGTTAAATGTCCTGGGATATTTGTTATCACCTTCCTTCAGCCACCTGCCTTCAAAAAATTGTTCCGCCATATTCAAACCTGCCGGCTGTAACATGGCCTGTGCCCTTGCCTGCCCCTGGAAGAAAATAGTAAAATCAACATTTTTATAACGGCCGCTGAACGTAGTGCCATACATAATCTGCGGCGTGGCAGACTGCATGGTTCTCACCTGGTCAAGCCCGTTGATTTCTCCGTCACCGTTTACATCTTTGTATTTAATGTCACCCGGACCGGAACCCAAAGGATGTGCAGATTTGTTTACCTCATCCTGGTTCTGGTAAAGACCTTCTGCCTGGTATAAAAGGAAAGAGCCGGTGGGATGACCGGTTATTTTCTGGTACCCGGGAACGGATGGCGGTTCTGCACCATACACCACCTGATTGGCTGCGTAGGTGAAATTTCCATTGATGAAATAAGAGAATTTCTTTACATCTCCACCGCGATAACCCAGGCCAAGTTCTATGCCCCTGTTCAGTACTTTACCAATATTCTCATCGGGCAGTGTTTGTCCTGTGTATTGCGGCACGACTGCGTTTGGTGGAATAAGGATATGTGTGCGCATTGACCTGAATACATCAACACTTACTGTCAATGCTTTGAATAAACGCATATCCAGACCGAGGTTGGTGGAAGTGGCAGTTTCCCAGGTAATGTTGATGTTTGGTGTAGGGCCTAATACGAAGCCTGGCACCTGCGTTGGGTTTGAACCGAAAAAGTAACCACTGGCAAGATAATAGGAAATCTGGCCCGCCTGCAATTGGTATGTTTGAACATACTGGAATGGCGTTACGGCGTCGTTACCTGTCTTACCCCACGAGCCCCTGATTTTAAGGTCATCTATGATGCCGGCATGGAAGAATGATTCGTTAGAGATACGCCATGCACCAGATATCGCCGGAAAGAACCCAAACCTTTTTCCTTCAGGAAAGTTGGGTGAGCCATCACGACGCATATTCACATCCAGCAGGTATTTATCTGCATAGTTATAAGATACACGACCAATATAGTTTTGACGCGCTGTTTTAGTGGTGACAGAATTATTGGTTTGACCGATAGTGCTACCGGCAAAAAGCTCCGGCACATTGTTGCTCAGGAAGCCGGTTCGGTAAGCATCCAGCTCGGTATAAGTTTGCTGGGTTTGCTCATAAGCTGCAAAAGCTTCAACGGAATGCTTGCCAAATTTGCGTTCATAGGCTAGTTTAAGGTTCATCAACTGGTCCGCCGTTTTTGTATTGGAAAGATTTAAGGTGGGTGGGATGGCAGAGGTATATTCATCAAAATTGCCCGTGTTGGTATTATAGCTGTAGGACGGAGGTGGTGTTTTGGTGAATGCCTTGTAATTGTGCGTAGACAGGTCATAGGCATAATAGCCATCCAGGTGTAAGCCTTGCGTAATCTTCGGCAGGTTCCAGCTAAAGGACGATTTCGTTTGCAGGAAATCATACGTGTTTGCGGTATTACCGAAGTCACCATTCAATGCATACACAACACTTCCGCCGCCACCGCCTGCGCTTCCGCTACCGCCATCGATACCGACGCCAACCAACCCATTGGGATAACGCGGAACGAGGTACGGATACGATTCCCAGATAGAACCGAAATAGGCACCATTGCTGTTTAGCTTAAACTCGTTGCGGTATAATACATCAAGACCAATCCTGAAATTATCTGTTGCGTTGATATCTATATTGGCTCTCGCGTTTTTGTTGGTGTAATAGTTATTATCGCCACCACCTTTATAAATGCCGTTTTGTTTCAGGTATTGCCCGGATATAAAATACTTAACCTTGTCCGTGCCTCCCCTGAGTGACAATACATCATTGTTTTGAAATGCCCAGGTGTTAATCACCGCTTTCCACCAGTCAGTGCTCGGATAACCAAGCGGGTCGGAACCATCTTTATACTTCTGAATTTGCTCTTCTGTGTATTGAGGCTGCTGACCAATCAGCTTATTGTATTCGTTTGCAGACTGGGCATACTGATAGGAGTTCAGCATTTTAGGCGTCCGGGTGGCTTGCGTGGCAGATGCATTGGCGGTAAAAGACAAAACTGATTTGCCTGCTACTCCTCTTTTGGTCGTGATCAGGATGACGCCGTTGGCGGCCCTGGCACCATAAATAGCGCCACTGGCATCTTTCAATACGGTAAAGGATGCAATGTCATTAGGATCAATACGGTCAAATCCGCCTTGCCTGTCAGGAATGCCGTCAATTACAATCAAGGGAGCGGTATTGCCCAAGGTGCCCACACCACGGATAAACACACTGGCCTGGTCGCTGCCCGGCTCGCCGCTTCTTGTATTTACAATAAGACCAGGCATAGAACCGGCCAACGAATTGGAAAGCGATGCTACCTGTGATTTGGCCAGTTCATCTCCGTTAATGCTGGAAACAGATCCTGTAAGATTTACCTTCTTTCTGGTGCCATAGCCAACGACCACCACATCTTCCAGCTTGTCTGTTTTTGCTACAAGTGTAATGGAGGGATTTGATGCATGCCGGATATTTACTTCCTGCGTTTGAAAGCCGACATAATCCACTACAAGTATGGATTTATCATCGGGTAGTTGCAGGTTGAACACACCGTTATCATCGGTTACTACACCTTTGGCAGCGCCTTTAACGGTTACAGATACGTTTGCCAATGGTTTGCCTTGTTCGTCTGTAACCGTACCCTTAATGTTCCTAGATTGTGCAAATGTGTTGCCGGTTATCAACAACGAGATCAGGCAGCCAAGTAGCAATGTTATCAGCCTGGTTGCGGGTTTAAATCGCATAATATTTTTATTTCTTTTGTTCATGATAAAAGCAAATTAGAATGGTTAAAAACGTATAGATGAGGAATCACACAACGGTCAGGAAGTGTCCGGGTAAGCAGCAAGCATCTGATTCACTGGCATTTTGGTTTATGATAAAGTCAAATCGTTTGGCGAGTAGCAGAAGTCGGTTAAATAATTATTCTATTCTGTTCTATTCTGTAAAGAAAATATATATTTTTGTCCCATCCAAAAAAAAGTTGAAAATAACTTTGTCGATTACTGCCCGACAATTGCATAATCTTGTCAGCCTGATTTTTAAATACTCAATACGATATATCCAATGCACAGGAAACGATCAATAGCCTTGTTATTAAGTTCGCAATTATTATGTTTTGTAGCAATCTCACAGAACGCACTTCAATTACCGGCACTTCACGATCAATGGACTATCCAGAACCGTGAAAGTATCAGCCTAAATGCAAGTGATCATAAACCATACAATGATCATATTGAAATGAGCGGAAGCAAAGTTTCACTCTGGTTACGTTATAGTGTGGATACGGCCGGTCATCTGCAAATAAAGCGTACCGTGATATTTCCCACTTTCCGGATGAAGCCAAACGATACCCATGCAAGTATGATGTACACCTATACGGATGAAGATTTGCCGAGATTTTTTATCAATAACAATCCCCTTAGGCCGGAAATTTTAAATGGCCATTTTCTTCCCGGGATCAATGAAACAGTGGAGGATATCAAACAGGATGGTATTATGGAAGTGAAGAGTAAAATCGTTTCTAAAAAAGATTCATTACAGGTAATAAGAAAACTATTCCCTTCTGTTGATAAACCGGCAGCATTGGAACAGCTTATTTTTAGAAATGAAGGAACAACGCCGGTGCAGGTAGCAATGGAATATCTTTCTAAAGTAATCAAAACGGATGCTTCAATGAGCACTCCCCGTTCGCATTCGATCATTGCATCAACTATCAATCCGCATACTGTACTGTTGCAACCCGGTGACAGCACCATGTTTGGTATATCTTATCTCGCCACAGACGATACAGGTACGCAAACCTCAATTGATCTAACAAAAGAAGAGTTGGCGAGAAATAATCGTATGACTTCTTTTGCGGCAAGCCTTCAATTGGAAACACCTGATACGGTTTTAAATACCATGTTTGAATTTGCGAAACGACGCATCAGCGAAAGTATTTATCAAACCAAGGCAGGGCCGATGATGGGGCCCGGTGGTCTTACTTACTATGCTGCGATATGGGCCAATGACAATGCAGAATATGCAAATCCTTTTTATCCTTTCACGGGTGATAGCCTCGGCAATGCGGCTGCCATTAATACCTATGGCATGTTTGCGGCTTATATGAACAAAGACTTCAAACCTATCCCCAGTTCTATCATCGCCGAAGGTGATGATATATGGGCAGGCGCCGGTGACCGTGGAGACCAGGCGATGATTGCTTATGGTGCGTCCAGGTTCGCACTCGCTTATGGCAAAGCAGATACAGCCCGTAAACTATGGCCGCTGATCGAGTGGTGTCTTGAATATTGCAACAAAAAGAAAAACGAGGAAGGGGTTATTCTCTCTGATCATGATGAACTGGAAGGACGTTTTCCCGCAGGTAACGCAAATTTGAATACCAGTTGTCTTTATTATGATGCGCTTGTTTCCGCTTCACAGTTAGCAACTTCGCTTGGATTGCCGGCGTCAAAAACAAAGACTTATCAGCATCAAGCAGCGCAGCTCAAAAATGCCATCGAAGAATATTTTGGGGCGCAGATGAAGGGCTTTCATACCTACAAATATTATAAGGAAAATACTTTGTTGCGTTCCTGGATATGTGTGCCCCTGGCGATGGGTATTTATGACCGTGCACCCGGAACAGTAGGCGCCTTGTTTTCACCGGCGTTGTTCTCTTCAGAAGGGTTTTTGACTGAGGAAGGCAATCAAACTTTCTGGGACCGATCTACCTTATATGCATTGCGTGGATTGTTTGCTGCAGGCGAAACAACAAAAGCACTTCCTTTTCTTCATTACTATTCCCAAAAACGATTACTGGGTAATCATGTGCCTTACCCGGTTGAAGCTTACCCCGAAGGAAATCAACGGCACCTTGCTGCCGAAAGCGCCTTGTATTGCCGCATATTTACCGAAGGGATTTTCGGTATAAGACCTGCCGGTTTTCATCGACTGCAATTAACTCCCCGTTTACCTTCGGGCTGGAACCGCATGGCGCTGCACCATGTGAAGGCATTTACTGAGGATATGGATATTGCAGTAGAAAGAAATGGAAACCGTCTGCAAATAACTATAACAACTGCAGGGAATAAACAAATCATCAAAAAGATAAAAGAGGGAGAGGTGCTGGCCGTGGATATTAAATAGATTGCTATTATCCTGCCTTACCTGTTTTTCAAAGGCATCGAAAAGAGAAGCAATAGCTCTATCAGATCACTGTCGTGAGAAGCCGGCATCTGGAATACGATAGCATTATATCTCGGGAAAAGGAGCATATATTTCCTTACAATTACACAGGCATGTTGCCGGCAAAGAGCCAGCAAGCCATCTGGCTATAGTTTCGTAATGTCTCCCGCTACTTCAGGATCAGTTTCAACAGGTTTGAAAGTACCGGGTGATGATCATCCATACGCCAGTTTAAATACAGATCAGTTTTAAAAGGCAATCTGATAAATCTGATGCCAGGACTTTCATGAAACATGTAAGAGTCGGGCAAGACTGCGATTCCCAGTCCTTTTTTAACCAATGCGATGATCGCAGAACCAAATTCAGAATGCAGGTATGCATCAGGGACAACATGATACTTTTTGAACATTTGCCGGATAATATCGCTGTAGCTGCTGCCTTCATCCTTGATCGGTAAAATAAATTTCTGACGGTTAAGGGATGCCCGGGTAATATCCTTCAGTTTGTGGAAAGGATGATTATCAGGCACCACTATGGATAGGTGGTCTGTATATATTTTGACAGAAGCAATATCATCCGACACATTTATATCTCTGGTAATTGATAGATCTACCTTATAATTCCGCAGGAATTCCAACTGATCTTCATACCTGACCTGCACAAGTTCAATTTTTAGTTTTGGAAATACAGCGGCAATACGGCTCAGCATATCGGGCATGATGGATGCAGAGATCGAATCGGGATGAGCAATAACGATGGTACCGGTTTCACCCAACTGGATCTGAAGCGCATGTTCATGAAAAAAATTAAGTTCGTTTAACCCCACCTCCCACTTCTCCTGCAGGAACCGGCCTGCAGCTGTAAGTTTCACGTTCCGTTTATTACGCTCAAATAACTGAATGCCCAGTTCGGCTTCCAGCGATTGAATCTGCCGTGTTAAAGCAGATTGGGTGATGTTCATTTTTCCGGCGGTATTCCAGAAATGAAGTTCCTGTGCAAGTGCCAGGAAGTATTTGATCTGTTGCAAGTCCATTAATGCAATTTATGCATCAATAGATGATAAAACGGCATTTTTTCGCATTTGTCTGGACGCTAGATTTGCTACATGGAAAATTTAAAGGTGGTCAAGGTATCGGCCGATGATGTTATTACGCTGCAGAAAATCGGACGTGAAACCTTCACAGCAACTTTCGCGAATGTAAATACGCCTGAGGATATGGATCAGTACCTGAACAACAGTTTTTCATTAGCTCAACTTACGGAAGAAATTAACCATCCGCATTCGCTGTTTTATTTTGCGATTATCAACGGAGACGTTGCCGGATATCTTAAAGTTAACGCCGGGAATGCGCAGACTGAATTAAAGGAGAATAACGGATTGGAGATTGAACGCATCTATGTCCAGCAGAGTTATCATGGCAAAAAGGTTGGCCAGGTGCTTTATCAAAAAGCCCTGGAGATCGCTGCAGGAAAAGGCGCAGCTTATGTGTGGCTTGGCGTATGGGAAGAAAATGCCAGGGCGATAAACTTCTACACCAAAAACGGCTTTGTCCCTTTTGATAAGCATATCTTCAAACTGGGCAGCGACGAACAGACAGACATCATGATGAAAAAGACCTTAGAATAATCTGGAAATGCGAAAGAAAGAGACCCTGTTATTTTTACTTATCCTCGGCACCGCTTTTTGGGGACTTTCGTTTTCTGTTACGAAAATGGCCATGGGAAATCACTCCCCATTTATCTTCTTGTTTTACCGGTTTATGCTCGCTTCTGCAGTGTTGGCCGTTATCTTTTGGAAACAGGTAAAAAATGTATCGGCAAACGCAGTCTTTTCCGGTGCTGTATTGGCTATCCCTTTAATGTGCGGGATTTCTTTGCAAACGATGGGCATCAAATACACAGCAGCTTCGCAATGTTCTTTTATAGCAGGAACGACAGTCATTCTCATCCCTGTAATAAAACTGTTCCTTTACCAAAAAGCCGCCCCTTTGAAAGTATGGCTGGCAGCGATGCTGGCCCTGACCGGCTTGTTCGTTATATCAATCAAAGCCGGATTCATTATCGGCAAGGGGGATCTGTTTACCATAGCGGGCGCCCTTGGGTTCGCCATCTACCTCATTTTGGTAGAGCGGAAATCCACTGGCAGAGACCTGATCCCAACCATCGTTCCGATGTTTGCCACTTGTGCCATGTTAAGCTTTGGTCTCGCATACACAGGTAATCATGCTGACTGGCTGCCCGGCGATACCACTTTCTGGGTCGGCATCGTTTTCTGCGGTTTGTTCTCTACAGCCTATATGTACACGATATCCAATATTTCGCAGCGATATATAAGCGCAGAGCGGGTCGCAATCATCTACCTGTTCGAGCCTGTCTTCGGTGCTGTTGCCGCATTTTTTATACTTAACGAAAGTCTCTCCTGGCGTTTGCTTTTGGGAGGTGCGCTGATCGTTGCCGCTTCGGTCATCGCCGAACTTAAAAGGAAAAGCAATGGCGGACTTGAAGTAACAAATTAGAGATGGCCGGCCATGAACAGCGACTTTAACGGATTTGGGAACGATACCAAATCTTCCAACACACAGTGCCATCTTTCGAGTTACAAGATTCCTAACTGCTAAGCTGGTTGCTTTGCAAACCAATCTTAGCTATTTACAATAAAGGCCATTACCCTGGTACCCTACTGCTGTCAAGCAACAGGCAAAACAAGTCAACTGCACTCCATTCCCGTCAATTGCTCATTACAGCTCTGCACCCAACCATTCTCACATCGTTAATATTAATGAAATTGAAAAATATATTAAAGGTGAAGGCGGATATGTAGTGATGACTGATGGATCAACCATCAATGTATCCCGTAGCCGCAAAGAATTATTATTGAAAATTTTTACAGGGAGGGGCTGATGCTCAACGCCTGTCTCGCCGGCAAACCTTCCGTTGAGTCATTGGTCTGCAACTAAATAATTCTCGACAGCCAGTGCAAAATATTAAAATAAGCAGCTGAATGTTTAAGCCGGCATAATCCATCGATGCAGATCAGAAAGGCTTATTTCCCGGGAGATTTTGTACGAGTTTTTAAATATTCCCTTTTTTACTAAAATTTAAAACTAAAATTCACTGCGCAGTTCCGCGTTAGCTGCTGAAAGCCAGTCGGATCCCAGTAATGCACATCAGAGATATTGTTCACTTTAACGCCAAACCTCCATTTATCTTTCTCGTAAAATGCGGTCGCATTGATCACATGATTTGCAGGCAGCACCAGGGTATTGCTTGAGTTGAAATAGGAATCACCTACATAGTTGCCACCAAAGCCAATACCAACCCCCTTCAGTGCTTTAACAGGCAGGCGGTAGCTAACCCAATAGTTTACGACCTGTTTAGGCGCACCGGTTGAAAGCATGCCTTCGTAGGCGTCTGCACGAACGATCTTGTTTTCATTGTAAGCATAGCCGGTAATAATATTGAGTCCGGTTGCAGGAGTTGCAATGAGCTCCACTTCCATACCTTTACTTACCTGTTTGCCATCCTGAATCGTAAACTGGTTATTGTCCGTCCTTATCGCGTTATCGATACTAATGTGATAGTAATTGATCGTTGCGCTTAATTTGTTTGCCGGCAATTCCGCTTTGATACCTCCCTCCCACTGGTTGGCAAAAACGGGTTTAGGTTTGAAAATACTCGCATCGGGTTGTGTCACCGGCCCCTGGTTTTGAAATCCGTTCATATAATTGCCAAAGAGCGATACCCGGTCTTTTACTACCTGGTATACCAACCCAAATTTTGGTGACAAAGATGTTTGATTAAACCCATCTCCATACTTATCCTCGTACCTGTTGACTCTAAGGCTCACCATGGTCGACAGCCGGTCTGTCCAACTGATCACATCGGAAGCATAAACGGCATAAGTACTCGAGCTATATCCGTCTGACACTGCAGCCACAGGCTTTTCCAACGCCTGGTCCACACGCATTTTACCTACTCTTTCGAAGGCATCTGGAAGAAGTATTGTATCTAAAATAGGACTCCTGCGCAGGGTATATGTTTCATTGATATACTCATAGCTTGCACCGATGAGCAGGTTGTGACGAATGCTACCGGTTGAAAATAATCCATTGAAATTCTGCTGAAAATTTTGCGAAGTCCTTTCCCTCGGTCCAAACAACTGCACATAGGTCGTTGCATGATCATTATCCAGCCAGTTGATATAAGGCTGGTAGCTGCTATGTACATATTCATTCACATTTGCATACTCTGTATTCGATGTCCAGTTTTTGCCTAGCTGATAACGGGCATGTACAAAGTATTTGAAAGCCTCCGAACTGCTTAGCAAATCATTCTGAAAAAAAGATTTTTTAAAATTGAGTGGAATTTCGCTGAAAGAGGTAAAAGGTGTTTTATCTGCAAACAACAGGTTATACGGAAGCTGTGTTGCGTTGCTCTTGTAATACTCCATATCAAAGAGCAAAGATAGTTTATCATTGACCTGGTAGGAAAGCGTCGGGGCTACGGCGAACCTCCTTGTCTTCCCGAACTCATTGTAACTGTTCTGACGGTGTTGTACTGCGTTCAACCTAAAGAGTACCGTTTTATCTTCATTGAGTGGCGTGTTAATATCCACCGATGCCCTGCTCAGGTCGAAACTACCAATGGTATAGTCGACTTGTCCACCAAAGGATGCATAAGGTTTCTTGGTCACGAGGTTCATCACTCCGCCAAAGGACGCTACGTTCGCACCAAACAATGTTCCCGAAGGCCCTTTGATCAGCTCAACCCTTTCCAGGTTAACGATTTCAGTCCCTGTCCTTTCAACCGAGGTGGACAATCCATTGCGTGCATAATCCCAGGTGGTAAAACCTCTCAGCAATACATTAAACATCCCGGTAACATATTGCGAAGGCACCACTCCCGGGGAGTTCCGGAATGGTTCTTTAATATCAGTAGTGATCTGTTCTTTCATCAGCTCCTTCCCTATCACGCTATACACCTGAGGGTTCTCCAGATTTTTCAGCGGCTGACGAGCAATATAGTCAGAAGTCTTATTGGCAAATTTGTTGGTGGAAGAAGTGACAACGACTTCCTGCAACTGTTCACTGTTTTCTTCCAATGTGAACTCCAGTGTAATTGTCTGGCTATCGGTAACGGTTACTTCTCTTTTCTGCGTCACCAAACCAGTAAAACTTACGCTAATCGTATCACTACCGGAGTTTACATTTTTAAAAACAAAATTACCAGTCTCACTAACGATTGTATGGCGGCCACTTTTTTGTAATAGGATATTTACAGATGCAGCCGGCTTACCATCAGAAGTAAATACTTTTCCTTTAATCGTACCTGTTTGTGCATTGAGGATGCAAACCGTCAGCAGAAATGCGGCAAACATCATCCCTATTTTTGAAGTCATGGTTAGCTGGTATTTAAATGAGCCGCAAAACTATCTGTGAGTGATTTTTTAAATTTACGATGTTGGTAAATACATCTACGAGAAACGGAAATAGTGAAGAACAGTTATAGCCGGCTGACCTCTTATACTAAGCCTTTTTCTCTAAATTTGAAGCTCAGAAAGTCACTAAAACACCGAGGTTGAAAATTCGGTGCACCAGTTTACCTACCCGAACCGATACCTTGATTTACAATATTTCGAAGAAAGGTTCCACACCCTCTCTCTCCGCCAGGTATTTTCAGATACATAAATAGAAATAAAAAGGCCTGCAATTATTTATTTTGCAGGCTTTTTTGTGTCCGGATATCTTCAGGATCATCCTGCTTAACACTTGGCAAGGGTGAGTTAATTTAATTTTCTACAAACGGTTTTAATGCATCAGCCCATACTTGATAACCTTTATCACTTGGATGCGTAAAGTCAAGCATTATGCCCGGCAAAAAAGTGCCATCTGCGTTAAGCATTTGCGGGCCGATATCAACCAGGGTGATATGTTGCTGTGCAGCAAAAGCATTCAGCGTTTTATTAATATCATTTATTAATAGGCGGCGCGGGTTCTGCGGTTCTTTCTCGCGTGGAAAAATATTCATCACAACAATTCTTGCATGTGGTACCTTACTGCGAACACGCGCTATAACAGCAGCAATGCCCTCGGTTATTTCTGCGGCTGTATTCATGCGGGCATGTTCTGTCTGGCTGGTGTTGTTGGTGCCAATGTCAATCACTACGAGGCGCGGGTGCAGGTTATCCAGCTCGCCATGGTCAAGACGCCAGAGTACATTTTGTGTCCTGTCCCATCCAAAGCCAAGGTTTAAAACACGGTGACCGCCAAATACATTATTCCATGCAGTGGGACCGTTGGGCTCACGTGGTTTGCCATCTTTATTAACCAGTCTCGGTACTCCTCCCCAAAAATGCGTGATGGAATTACCAATCAATACGATTTCAGGGTTAACGGAATCTTTGATGCGCATTACTTCCGCGTGCCTGTCCCACCAGTTATAACTATCTTCTTCCAGCTTTGTTACAGGAACGATAGCAGTATTGGTCAGGTGTACGGTTGAACGGCTGGAATCGCCCATCAACTGCGACAACAAGGGTTCCATTGCTTCCGCCCATGCTTTTGCCCCGGCAACACTTGGATGCAGCCAGTCAGGCATCATCTCATGGTTAATAGAACCATCCATGTTAAGAAACACATGGTTTACGTCGCAATAAAATACCCGTTTGTTATCAGCAAGTGTTGATACAATATCCGATGCCCGCTCCAGTATGGCCCTGTGTGATGTTGGGTTTGGCCCGCCATAACAACCGGGAAAGCACCGGAGTATAATGATTTTAGTATCGGGAAGTTTTTGTTTGACAATGTCGACAATAGCCTTTATGCCGCCGGCCAACTGACCCGCGGTATGACGTGTAGGGTAATTTTTTTCATCGATGTTATTGGTGCCTATTTCCAGCACCAGTACTTTAGGATGCTGGCCTTCCAGTTCGCCATGCTCTATATTCCATATCAGGTTTTCCGTACGATAGCCGCTAAAGCCAAGGTTGACCGCATGACGCGGAGAATAAAATTGTTGAAATACCGGCTGATATTCCGGCTTCTCAAAATTGTTGGTGATGGAATTACCCAGCATCACCAGGTCAAACTTTTCCTGCTGTACCAGCGCTACTTTTTCTGCATGTCTTTTCGGACTATAACCTTCCACAGCAACAGCAGCCGGGTTGGTAGCAAGCATCGCCTTTCGTTCACCACCTTTTATAAAGGCAGTCATTAAAGAGGTGGTATTGCTGTCAATCACAGCCGTACCATCATAGCCAATCCATGTTTTAAAGTATTCTGTTTTGGCGTTGCTGAATAGTACCGTGTGTGGTATCACAGGCGGCATAATGGCCTGCATCACCGTGCCGGGTAATGTCTCTTCCATACCCTGTGGGGAAACGAGTAAAAGGTTAGCTGGCTGCTGTGTAGAATCCAGGCGCTGAACAAGCCTCGCTGCAAGGCTTCCGCCGGCTCCCACGCCTGCAATATCCAGCCTGGTATTGTGTTTGTGCAGTTCCCGGCTAAATGACAGGTATGCATTTACCGCTGCCGTATTAATTGTTGCGGCATCCATCCCAGCCACATCAAATCCATTTTTTCTAAACCAATTGATAGTAGCACTATTGGTTGAACTATCAAACAACAGCACGGTTCCTCTGGCATGTTTCACGCGGGCACCGGTGATATGTACCGACTGTGCAACTGTGGCATTTGTAATAAGCAGGAAGCTAACGGCAATCAATTTATTCAGCATGTGTCAAATGTAATGTTTCTGTTGGGCAAATCTTAGATTGAATACAGGCCTTTCCTCTAACAAAATGAATCCACATTTCTTTAGCTGCTGTATATTGCCCATCAAATCATTTCTCATATGCATCGCAGAGATTTTGTTAAAGACTCCCTGTTAACCGGCGCCGCTTTAGCTGCTGCGCCTTTTGTAAAGGCTAATAATATTATGCAGTCTCCTTTAACTGCGCCGGCAGGCCTGATGGGTAACAGGTTTGTAACGTTGTGCATAATGATACGTACTTCACCATGGGAAGTGTCGCGTGATGTAAAGCTGTTAAAACGGGATGAAGGTTTTGCGCATACGGTGGAGGTGGTGCGTAATATGCGGGAAGCGTTTGCGAAGAACAACCCGGGTGGAAAACTTACCTGGGGCTTCACCCTGAATGCACTTGAAGAAAAACGTCAGAATTATGTTGACATCCGTAAATACGTGGTTGACTGCCAGCAAAAATATGGTGATGAGGTTTCGTATTTTCCCGGTTATTTTCCGGCAATGTACCTGCCAAGGGAAAGGGTGAATAAGGAAATGACGGAAGCTATTCAAACCATCTCCGGCATGGTGGGCAATGGCTACCGGCCCGATTGCATCATGGGAGGGTTTCTATCTGCCAATAACCTTGCCTACCTGGCAGAGAAAGAAAATATACATGTTGCGCACTCGGTGATATGGAGTCAGCATGAAGTGGATGGCGGCGGCGCAGATGGTTCGTTATCTTATCCTTATTATCCATCCAGGCAACATTTTTGTAAGCCTGCACAAGGCAGCAACGACTTTATAGATTGTGTATCGCTGGATGGCTGGAGTGTTGATTTTTTAAACGCTACCGTCAGCGGCGGTGTATGGGGCACAACTCCGTACAATGGCGCTGCCAGTCGCCGCGGTGTTGGGCCTATTGAAACGTATGGAGAATGGGGGCTAGATATCGGCAACCTTTCAGTCATGCATACACAGTCGCTGCATTTTGACCGTGGCTTTGAACTGAATGGTTTTGGCTGGATACCTAATATATGGGAAGCAGCTTTGGCTAAAATACCGGAAAGACAAAATGACTGGTGGGATGATACGTTTGCCTATCGTGCAATGGAACGCTGGGTTGGCAGTACCGTAAAGCGTTGGCCCGATGTTAAATTTGTCACTTTTGGTGAATACGGCAAGCTATGGCGTGAACATTTTAAAAACAATCATACCATCAACTACCGCTTTGAAGAGAAAGGCCTGGGCATAGGAAGCAGTTGGGGCAATGAAGAAATCCGCTGGTTTATGAACAAGGATTTCAGGCTGGCATTGCTGAGCAACTGGCATAAGAAAACACCTGAAATGGTGATTGATTTTACCCGCTATGATTTGAAAGCTACAGAGCCTGCAGACCCATCACCTGAAAAGCCGGTAAAAGACTGGAGCCTGATGAACCGGATTAACCAGAAAGGGTTACGACCACAGGACAAACCGGTTCTAATAACGCAATTGACCAGCGAAGAACAGGCAATCATCAACAGGCATTACCCTGAATTAGTTAAACAGTAGATTGAATGGAGGGAGCTATTGTTTATATATCAGGCTTGATTTAAAATAAAAACAACTTTCCTCGTACTAAAATAGCAGTTGATTCCCGGAACTTTACTTTTTGTGCTAACCTAAATTTCTACCAGTGAAAAAATTGTTCTCGCTATGCTTTTGTATGGCCTGGCTTATTACAACGGAGTTGAAATCTCAGCAACTGGATGCCGTTTATGCCGGTGCAGAACTATACAATACTCCTTTTAATGGCATGCAGATAGATTATCTCGTATATGATTTAAAAAAGGATGGCAGCTTTAATGATAAGCTTGGAGAAACCGACTGGCGAACACATAAGAGCGGCACATACAAACTAAGTGCAGGTGTGCTTACCCTGACCTTTACGGATGGCCGGGAAAGTAAAAAATATCAACTCAGTACTAACGGAAACCTGGAGAGCACTTCCGGTATAAAACATACACTGCATAAGCTTTATCCTGTTGATAGTATACCTGCCGGTTATTATCAGTCAAAATCAGCGGCCTTTAGCGGAGGTATTGGCAATTCTGTGCCCGGCGTTTTTGCCAGCAGTTCAAAGGGTATTTATTTTGATGGAAAAGGAAATTTTTCTTTAGATGGGTCTGGCCTTGTAAGTGTTGGCGGTAATAGTGTTGCTGGTAAATTTGAAAAGAACCAGGCACCCACCGGCGGTACCTATCGGTTTAAGGCAAAAGAACTTGTACTTAGTTATAATAATGGAACAAGCTCTGCGCATAGCTTCTTTTACAGTCCGCCAGGGAAAGAAGACCTTATTTTACTGGGTGGAAATTTTTATTTCCGGGAGGATGCATCCACCATGGGAACCGGCAAGACAGCAAACGCAGATAAAACGTCAAAGACATCTGAACAATTGCCCGGTACTCCCACCGCTTCGATAATATTGGAGAAGCTTAGACAAAGCTATGGCGGGTCTGAGATTGATAAAATAAGCACATTAAAAGAAACAGTCAGTATTAATGGAGGGCTGGAGGCAACTACTTTAACTGATATACGCAATCAAAGGGTTCGTATTGAGGTGAGGCAGGCCGGAAAACTTTTACTGGTAAGAATGATGGACAAAGGTACCGGCTGGCAATGGCAAAACGGCGCTGCAAAAGCACTTTCGCCGGAAGATCTTATGGAAATGAAGCTGAGTTTTTACCAGGGGATACTTGGCTTGCATCACCAGTTGAACAGTCATTTTTTAAACGGCGTTGTTAAAGAGTCTGAGGGCGACTATATGCTTAGTTTCTTGGTGGATGGCAAAAAGGTGGTTTATCTAACCGGGAAAGATTTTAGTCTTAAAGCGAATGGTTATTCAGTCACCGGTGAACCGAATTATACCGTATATCAACAGTTTACCCGCCAGGATGGAATTAATTATCCCACAACAGCCACTTCTTCGGATGGAAAAAACACCGTTGTTGTTAAGACAACTTCGCTTACAGTGAACCCTTCAATAGATGATGCAAGCTGGGCGAAACCATAGCACAGTTAACCGGTTGAACAGGCATTGACATCAAACCAAGCGCTATAGCAGTAGAAGATGTTTGCCAACCGGGTAAACTATATCTTTATAGATTCATGTCTACTTTCAAAGTAAAATAATGGAAAACAGCAATCATATGAACCAGGTAGAAAAAGCAGAAAGTTTCAAGCTGTTGCATGAAGCGCCCGGAATATTTGCTATTCCAAATCCCTGGGATGCAGGTACGGCAAAACTGCTTTCACAGTTAGGATTCAAAGCATTGGCGACTACCAGCGCCGGACTTGCATTTACTCTCGGCAGACCAGACGGACTGTCGCATATAACACGGGAGGAAACTTTGCAGAACGCAAGGGCAATAGTTGAAGCAACCCAATTACCGGTTGCTGCCGACCTGGAGAACGGATTTGGAGACTCGCCTGAAGCCTGTGCCGAAACAATTAAGCTGGCCGCGGCAACAGGGCTTGTTGGTGGTTCAATAGAAGATAATAGCGGTAATAGCAGCGATCCTATCTATTCTTTTGAACAATCTGTTGAAAGGGTGAAAGCGGCCGTAGCTGCAGCAAGCGAATTACCCTTCCCTTTTATACTCGCTGCAAGAGCAGAGAATTTAATTTACGGACGGATAGACCTGAACGACACCATCCGCAGGTTGCAGGCATATGCCGATGCAGGGGCTGATGTATTATTTGCGCCGGGACTAAAAACCATTAAGGATATTGAAACAGTTGTTAAAGCTGTGGCGCCAAAACCATTAAATGTAGTCATGGGGCTGAGCGGCACTAATTTCACTTTACATCAACTGGAAGATGCTGGCGTGAAACGTGTAAGTGTGGGTTCTGCTTTAGTACGCGCAGCTTTCGGAGCATTTTTTAATGCTGCAAAAGAGATACAGGAAAAAGGCAGCTTTTCTTTCGCGGATCAGGCGATGCCATATCCGCAACTGAACAGCTTTTTCAATAAGAAGTTGTAAAGCTTATCGTTCACCTTCTACCCTACTCCATTAATATGCTCGCAGCTATTTACCACAGTTGCTTTCACAGGAATGATCCATTTCATTCACTGCCCTCCGGAGAAAATTTCATGACGGATGATCATAAGTTTAACGCCAGCCTAGTGCGGGTGCAACATATTCCAGAATAGAAGACAATACATGTACATTGTAATCAACGCCTAATGTATTTGGTATCGTTAAAAGTAGCGTATCGGCTTCCCGGATAGCTTCATCTTCTGCCAATTCTTTTATTAATCGATCCGGTTCAGCAGCATAGCTTCTTCCGAAAATAGCGCGTTTGTCGGCTTCAATCATTCCTATTTTGTCTGTCCGGTTAGCTTCCTGCCCAAAGAAACGGCGGTCCTGTTCAGTAACCAGCGCAAAGATAGACCTGCTTACAGACACCCTCGGTTCACGCTGATGCCCCGCCTTTTTCCACGCTTCTTTATACAACCTGATCTGCTCAGCCTGTTGTATATGAAAAGGTTTACCACTTTCATCATACTTCAACGTAGAGCTTTGAAGATACATTCCGTTTTCGGCGGCCCAAACAGCAGTGGCGTTAGAAGCAGCTCCCCACCAGATACGTTCCCGCAACCCTTCTGAATGCGGTTCCAAACGCAGCAAGCCTGGTGGATTCGGAAACATCGGGTAAGGATTAGGCTGCGCAAACCCTATGCCTTTTAGCTTATCCAGGAATTCCATTGCTTTGCGACGCCCCATTTCTGCATCGGTTTCTCCATTGGCCGGCTCATATCCAAAATAACGCCATCCATCAATTACCTGTTCCGGCGACCCTCTGCTGATACCTAACTGTAACCTGCCTTGCGAAATGATATCAGCGGCACCGGCATCCTCTACCATATACAGCGGGTTTTCATAACGCATATCAATTACCCCGGTACCAATCTCTATTTTGCTTGTTCTAGCGCCTATAGCAGATAGCAAAGGGAAAGGGGATGCCAACTGAGCCGCAAAATGATGAACCCGGAAATAAGCGCCATCCAAACCAATTTCTTCGGCAGCAACGGCCAGATCAATAGACTGAAGCAATGTGTCGCTTGCAGTACGTGCTTTATAAGCCGGATGGTTAGCCCAATGCCCAAACGATAAAAATCCTATTTTCTTCATATAGTCATCTCCCTGTTCTTATTTTCAGATCAGGCAAAATTAAAAAAATTATCTGATGATATACCCATGTGTAAAGGGCACGTTATGTAAGTAGACGCTGGTACAAGCCTGCTTTTTTGAGAGCTCAAAAAATTTCTTATTAGTCCTAATGATATTAGAATGATTAATTTTCCATGCCCGTGAAAAGCATACAAAAAATCACATGCGGTTTCTAAAAGAGTGGAGCATTTTTGTATAACAACTTAAATGCTTCGTTGTATTTGCTGGCATCATCTAGTACCAGTATCCAGTCTTGTCCATAACCTTTTGAAGGTGGTGTAAATTTCTTTTCAGTAAACATGGAAACCTCGCTTTCTTCTTTTACCTGTCCATTACGTGGGTTAAACCAATAAGCACGCAGTTGTGCTGCTTTGATTTTCTTTAGATCAACCGTAAATGACAACCCCTGCGCGGAGTATATAAAAGCATAGTCATTGCCGCGGGCAGCCTGTATACGTTGGGCAGGTGTGAGGTTATTTTCTTTGATTAAAGACTGATCAGGAATGCGATCAGACATTGGATGTGATTCCATCAGCTTGCGCACATATTGCATTTGATTTGCACCGGGCAGCTTCAGCGCTTCGTTCCAGTACATATGCGGACCATTCACAGGTGCATACCTTGCCGAATACATTTGCCAGATATCATGACAGCCATACGTATGACCAAAGGCCCCTGAAAACAAACTGAGATAAGCATATTTACGAACATCATAAGCGCTGCTTGTTCCAAGGTCTTTTACATTGAAACATACAGGATGATCTTCATAAATTGGTTCTGCATCCATCACTGGTTTTACCGGCGTTAAATGATAGGCCATTTGAATTTTATCATACATGGCAACATCCCTGCAATGGCCATTCTGGAACATATTAAAAGCCAGCCAGCTTTGATGATGAAACCAGGTTGCCGAACCGGAGTCGCTTGGCTGCGGATGAAAACTTATTACAGCTTTGTTATCTGTTGCATGCATAATTCCTTCGCCCATGGCATTCCAGATAGCGATATCATTTGCATTGCGTGGATTGCGGTCGCCACCCAATACCCAAATGATATTCGTTTTGTTTTTATACCGCCCGGCAAGCCATTCACCATAAGCCTTCGCATTGGCAGTATTAAAGATTTCCGGGCCGGCACCCCACCTGTCTTTAAATATCTTATCTCCCCAGGTTGGCAACATCGCAATATTCATGTGGTATTCATCTGCCTTGTCTACTGCGTAGTCTACCAGCTTAAAATAATTTTCGTTGGGCTTTGCCGGGTCATTATCAATGAGTGGCCTCTCACCATAAGCATTGCCTGAATCCAACCCGTTTAGTTCTGCCAGCACAACTGCCTGTACTATAGTAAATCCCTGCGAAGAACGTTTCATAAAATACTCATTCATTTCTTCTCTGGTAAGACGATGAAATAATTCCCAGCCAGTATCTCCCAACCAGAAAAACGGCTTATTATTTTTCAATAAGAAACGATGGTTAGCGCTTACCGAGAACTGTGCACAACAACCGAGCGACAACGCAATGGCAATACTGAATAAATAGAGTCGTATCATAAATATGTATCATTGAAAATTACACTGATTTTTTATCAATGGATAAGATAAGAACTACCTGCTTTTGCATGGAAGGAATAAACACCGTTTCCTTCATCTTTCAGCTTCCCCAACTTCCCGTTCAGGTACATTCTTGCAGCACCTTTCCATTTTATCCTGCAGTTCACCGTATGCGTTGCGCTGATGATTGCTTCTTTAAGTTGATGGTTCTCCCATTCTATGCTCACCACAAAACCACCACGCGCCACCAGCCCTTTTACACTTCCCTTCTCAAGTTCGGATGGAATTGCAGGTAAAAGATCGATAATACCTGTGTGTGATTGCAGCAGCATTTCTGTAACGGCAGCGGTAATACAGGTGTTTCCGTTTAAGATAATACCCGGCACTTCGCTGTTGAAAAGATTAGGATACAAACCAAGATTGTTAACCGCAGATTTACTTTCCGGATCAACATAGCTTAATTGATACCGCAAGGTTTGCATAGCGCTGTCACCTTCATACAGTCTTGCCCAGCAGGCCGCCTTCCATGCAAAGCCCCAGCTTCCGTTCGTTTTAGTGCGAAGACTTAATGCTTTCATTGCCGCCTCTGCAAGACCAGGTGTAGTGACTGGTGAAATTTCCGAACCGGGAAACACTGCGTACATATGTGAAAGATGACGATGCCCGGGATCTGTTGATCGCCAGTCAACCGACCATTCCAACAAGTTACCCTTCTCACCGATGGGATAGGGTTTCAAACGTTTCAACGCATTTTGTACACTGTCAATAAAACGATCATGAATATCAAGAATATCACCAGCTTCAAGTATATGAGAAAACAGGTCTTTTGCCAGTTCAATATCACTGGTACTATTCACGCTTGTTTGTGCCGTATCACCACTGTTGGTAATAAACGTATTCTCCGGGGAGAATGAAGGCACACTGATTAAAAACCTGCCTGTACTATCAGGCATTAACCAATCAAGCAGGAACTGTGCAGCGCCCTTCATAATGGGATAAGCCTGGTGTTGCAAGAATGAGCGGTCAAGCGTAAACAGGTAGTGTTCAAAATAATGCTGACTTAGCCATGCCGCGCTCATATTCCAGTTGGCCCAGTGCGGATTGCCTTCACCCCAATTGCCGACAGGCGAAGCCTTTCTCCATATATCCGTGTTGTGATGGGCGCACCATCCGTTCATATTGTAATTGATGCGGGCTGTTTGCCGGCCATTCTCTGAAAGTTCTTTAATCAATTGCAAAAAAGGTTGATGCAGTTCTGAAAGATTAGCAGTCTCCACAGGATAATAACTCATTTGCGCATCATGATCAAGACACCAGTTACTACTGTATTCCGGCCGAAGCTGTTCACTCCATAACCCTTTTAAATTAGAGGGTTGCCCACCGGGTCTTGAACTGGCAATTAAGATATAGCGGCCATACTGCACAATGGTGGAGAGTAAGGCACCATCAAATTGTGTCGTCATATTACGAAGACGCTTATCTGTCGGAGTGTCTTTATATTCATCTGTTCCTAACTGAAAGAATACTCTTTTATAAAGTGATTGATAATCCCTGACATGTCTTTCCAGTAACTGATGATAAGACTTACTGCAGGCCTTTCTCATAGCAGCAGTTGCGATCAGTGTAAAATTTTTGCCTGCTTTCACCGGTGAAGTATTATATCCATTAAAGCTGGTAGCAGAAGTTATTAAAATCGTAGTTGTATTAGCGCCTGTAACATGCAAAGAAGTATCATCTGCAGTGATGGTACCACCCTGTTGCAAAATCCTGATACATACCATAAACGCCATTCCCCTGCTATTTGTACTATCATACTGAATGGCTTCCGCATTTTTGATTTTCCATAGATAAGCCGGCGCTACATGTTTGGGACATTTACCCGTTAACAGGATCTCATTACCGTTTCCGGTTTGAATACGATAGTGAAGTTTGCTGGATATACTAAGAACGAAAGAGATGTTTTTGCTTTGGCCTGCTTCTTCATGAATCACCAACACACTGTCTGGAAAACTCGCAAACACCGTACGTTTGATCTGCACGCCATTGTTAAAAAAGTTTGTGGTTGCAATCGCACTATCCAGGTTGAGTGTGCGTTTATATCCGGTTACTTCCTGTATATCTTTATAACGGATATGCAGGTCTGCCATCGGCATATAAGATTCAGTATATGGTCCCTGCATAAACTTACAGAGACTATCCGCTCTTTTATAATCACCGCGCAATGCAGCCTCCCGTACCAATGGCAGATATTGTTTTGCAGATGGATTATTCCAGGTAATTCCCGGATCACCGCTCCACAGTGTAGCTTCATTTAGTGAAAGATATTCATCCGTCAGTCTTCCGTAAACCATAGCGCCCATCCGGCCATTGCCCACAGGAAGCGCTTCGTTAAAATTAATTGCCGGCCTGGTATAATTCAGCATGTCTGGTTTTGCCTTTACCTGGGCATAACAGCATGCAACGGAGATATACGTCCAGCAAAGAAGGAAAAATTTTTTGATCATATGATAGCGTCGCTAAAAGTAGCAAGGAAAGTTCGCAGTTGCTTTTTAAAATGCAATGTGGAAATATAATCAATTCACCGGCTTTTCTTCCCTTATGATCAAAACCTGTACCAAGCACGATATTGCCACCTGACAGTGTCAGTAGTCTTTTTTGTAGGAAACCCTTTACCCGAAACAAAAGAAAAAAGCAGATCTTATTAAAAACCTGGAGCAAATGATTACTATGAACATGTAAACTCCTGGCTATGCTTATCATTAACATCTATTATTAATCGCACCTCTTTGAGAAAGTGACTAAAAGGATAATCAGAAATTAAACTTAAATGTTATCCTGCGCTGGCATTCGGAACTTATGGGTTGTCCGTGCTGGTATGCCGGCGTCCATACCCCGCTCTCCTTAATTAACCTGATGGCTTCCTTTTGCAACGGAACAGGCCCGGCCAGTGCGTGTATGTTGGTTAATTTTCCTTTCTCTGTAACAGTAAACACTACAACAATTCTTTCATCAACCTTAACACCATCATACACCGCAGGCAGTACCAGGTTTCTTACTATATATTTAACCCACTCATCAATACCTCCTGTATAGTCAGCAACAGTTGCCAACGAGTCTGCTGTAACAATGCCGGCCTTTTGCAAGGAATCAAATGTAGTACTGTCTTTGCCTTTTGATAAAGTGGTGTCCTGGCCATAACTACTTACACTTAGTTGTAAGAAAAGTACAGGCAATAGTAAACGGGAAACATTATTAAGTTTCCTGAAATTTAATAATTGTGTCATTCTGATTGTGGTTTATAGATGAATATGTATTTAGTAAGTGGCCCGCAGATCTTTGTAATCCCTGTACCACCACCACCATCCGTTACTGCATGTGTTCATGATCCGGAAATACACCGTTTTTACTTCGTTTCTTCTAAGGGTTATTTTCTTATAGCCATTAACACCCTGGGCATCTGCATTACAAACCGTGCTGGTCATAAGCATACTGCAGGATATATCACTTTTTACCTCCATCCGTATGTAGCTATAGCCATCCGTTGCCTGAAACCGGAAATACCTTGTTTTGAGTGTTTTATTGTTAGGGTCTACAGACCATGCACTGAAGGTGTTTTCCTGTGCGTAACACTGCAAGGCAAGAAGTGCTGCCAATACTGCGGGTATTAAGAAAAATTGTATGCGTTTCATACATCAATATTTTAACATGAACAGATAAAAATTATGACAGATTGCTTTACCTTATCCCGGGTAATACTGTTACAAGCATTGGTGCAGAATAACCGGAATGCCCCTTGCTATCTTTTCCACGAAGGGTCACCCTGTGATCTGTTGGTGTTCCATCAGGAGAAATCTTTAAACATATTGTGGCATTCTGATCAAAAGAAAGCACTTTCCACTGCAGGTCGGTCCGGTCCGTTTCCCACCATTCGATGGTAGCGAAATCAAAATCTTCCTCATCAAATCCAAAGCCGCCAACTTTCAAACAGGCCTGTCCCGTATCATCCGCATGCAACAGGATATTCTTCAGGTTTGCAGGCGTGGTAATATGCATGTCCGGAGGATTATCGGCAAGTGCTGCGGTAACGTTAATCAATCGCACATCATCTATCTCGCCACCGCATACACCGGTATAAGTAGCATAGATATAATGAGCACCCTGGCTTAGCCTGCAGTTAAGCGGGTTGCCTGCTCCCAATTCTCCATCCCTGGAAGACCGCCAGCGCAGCCCCGCACCTTTAAGACCATTGGGTACGTTATACGGGTCATACCCGGTTGCTTCCAGTGTTATCAACTTGCTTACTGGAAACTCCTGATGGTTACCAGGATAAAGAATGTTTAATGATGGCCTGCTGTGTTTTACATCATTGGATACGTTAAGCGTCACTTCGTTGGATACGGCACTAAGGCCTTTGGCATCCATTGCTGTTGCGGTTATATGATGGATACCATCAGGAAGCGGTTGTTTAAAAACCAGGCCGGTTCCAAGATTTCCAGACAGGTCACTTTTCCAGGTAACTGTAAACGGAGGGTCGTCTGGGTCTGTAACATTCGCCCTGAATTCGTAGCTCGGGACACATTTTCCAAACTCGGGCGCAACTGCTACGGAGATATTAATTTCGGGGGGTGTACCTCCGAAAGCCCTTACTACGGCGGCATAGCAATCAGGCCAGCGGGACACCTGATCTCCGCTTCCATGATGCGCAGTGGCGTAGATCGTATTCTCTACATCATTATTGCTCATACCCGGGTTTGCAGCCCAAACCAGTGCCGCAATGCCTGCAATGTTTGGTGCGGCAGCGCTGGTAGCTCCAAAAACATGCGGCTCATTGGTTTCATAGTCACCGGCAACCCACACGGCGCCAGGCCCCCAGATGTCCAGCTCATCCTCTCCCGTATTACTGTCAGGCCTGCGGAAAGGTCCGGCTGCATCCATTGCCCCTACACACATCACGCCGTCATTTTCTGCCGGTGTCCACCACGCAGACTCCCAGCATATACCAAAGCAATCTTCCTCATCTATATTTTCACCCTCATTTCCGGCACTTGCAATAAGTATTTTACCGTCTGCATGGGCCCTGCCTGTAGCCAGGCTAAAGGGAATGACCGACCAGGAAAGGGTGGCTGGTATACGTGCAGAAAAACTCATATTAATAATGTTTGCACCGCTCAGTAACGCTGTCGTTACCGCCTGCATCTGGTTAAACAGGTCACTGCTCTTGCGTATGGCAAGCAATGTTGCTACCGGCCCACCCGGACCGGCGGCACCAATATGGTTATCTGCCTGGCCGGCAGCGGCATTGCCAACACTCCACCCGTGCCAGGGACAGGGTGTGTTATTAGTGCAGGTATTTCCATTAGGCCCATGCGGATCAAGTGCCGCAAAAGATGCCTTGTTATATTCATAACCGGGAGGAAAATCTTCACCGGAACCAAAACCGTCATCCAGGATGGCAATCTTGACTTTATTCTTAAAACGGCCCGTACGGTCCAGCAGTTTCCAGGCTTCCGTAACCCCGATATCAAAGGCCCCGCCTTTCATCATGTAATTCCAGTGAAAGGGGTTCGGGTCCCATTTCTCTACAACAAATCCGGAACTGCTTTTCATGGTCTGGGTTCCGGTTCCTTCCCAAAGTTGTCCATCCTGCATACTGCCGGAAGTTGTAAGAAAATTAATTCCTGTTGGTATGCCGGTACGGGCAATAGAAGCAGCAACTGCAATCAGCTTTCTGGCGGCAACGCTATTTACAATAACAGGTGCACCCCCTTTGGGATTAAGTGCCCTGAGGTCAGGCTCCAGGTTATCTGTTTCTGCTGAATTTACATTAATCCTCAGGAGATAGGTAGCATTAGCTTCAATGCCCGCCCGCCGGGGATTATCACGGGCGAGTATTTTAGCATTCCATTTGTTCAGCAAACTGTCCAGTTGCGCCGGAGAAGAAGGCTCCACGATCAGTTCATTGGCAACAAAATCTGTTTGCTTACCGGAACGATCGGTTACTGTCGCGAGTGGCCGTATGGCACTGTCTTCAAATTTTGGTAGTTCTCTGGCATGGGCCCGCAGACTACTGTCAATGCGCACTTCAAAGCCTGATGTCGTTTTTGTCTCTCCGTGCTGAAAGCGGGGTGAACAGCCGGCAAGCAATATGAAGCAATAGATAATAAGATACAATAAAGTGCGGCCAGCGGTGGTTATGGGTTTCATGGATGTTTGTTTTAGGTTAAAGATTGTTGATGACATAAAACTATCCATCGCTAACTAAGTATACCATACCATATGTATGGCAAAAACCATATCACCCGGGTGGATGCATACCATAAACATGTCAGGGCTTGTTGCCGAACCGTGCGGTGATCTGTGCCCTGGAATGCACATTAAGTTTCTGGTAGATATTTTTGATATGAGAGTTCATGGTTTCGGGTGAGATAAAACAGCGGGCGGCAATTTCCTTATAACTCAATCCGGTGATAAGGTGTTCCAGTATTTCATTTTCCCTGCGTGTGAGATTAAAGTCAGATATTCCTGCATGTGGCCTGGCCTTTTGAAAATACTCCATCACCTTCTTTGCTATCAGGCCGTTCATAGACGCTTTTCCTTCACTTAATTCACGTATAGCATCCAGGATTTTCTGCGGTGAATCTTTCTTAAGCAGGTAACCGTTTGCCCCTGCTTTAATAGCAGCAAAGATCTTTTCTTCTTCTTCAAAAACAGTCAGCATGAGAATCTTGATTTCCGGGAAAACGGCCTTAACTTCTGCCACTGCATCAATACCACTCTTCCCCGGCAGGTCTATATCCATAATCAGTACTTCGGGCATCTGCCTTACAATATCTTCGATGATTGTTCTGCAATGCTCTTTTTCAAATAGCAGGTGCAGGTTATCTGACCCCGCAAGGATCAGTTTTAACAACTCCCGGTACCTGGCCTGGTCCTCAATAACAGCTACCTTAATCATACCTGTTCCTGTTGAAGTTCATGGTAAATTATTGTTACGGCAGTACCGCCATCGGGAGCTTCTGATATATCCAGGTTGGCCGGCAGTGTTGCTGCGCGTGCCCGCATGTTTTTAAGACCGGAGCCTTCCTGCACTTCGTTCCTTTCCGGCATCCCCTTTCCATCATCGGTAATACTTACGATAAGGGTTGCCGCAGTATAACGGATGATTACAAACACATTTCTTGCCCCGGAATGCTTAAGTATATTGTTCAGTGTCTCCTGCAATATGCGGAACAGGATCACCTGTTTTGATAATTCTATCACAAACGGGTTACCCTCCTGCGTCAGGTGCACATCAAACAGCTTCGTTTTACCTATTCTTTCCAGTTCCTGGAGAAAACATTCCTGCCACCCAAGCCGCTGCACCTTTTCAGGATTAATACTTTTAGATATATCACGCAGGCTATCCATTGCTTCGTGGAGCAATCCCCCCGCGTCTTCAATTTTTTGTGCTTCAGGCTTCTGCAGTTTTCCTACAGATTTCAGGTGAACAATGGCAATGGATAACAATGTACCCACGTTATCATGAAGCTCCCTTGAAATGCTTTCAAAAGCCTGTGCCTGAATCTCCAGCTGGGCCCGAAGCAATTCTTTGTCAAAGCTGTTTTTTAGGGTAGCCTTCTCCTGCGAGAAACGAAATTTTCTTTTCTGGTTAATAAAGAGGGCAAGTATGATCAGGGCTGCAAGGACAAGGATCACTACCGTGCTGCCAAACAAAATCATTGAGACCTCAAAGGAGTTGTCCTGTGGCTGTGGCATAGATATCCTTTTATAATAAGGATGTTTAGAAAGATAGTGAACGAATTACAGAAATACAAGTAGTAAGTACTCGTAAAAACCGGTGCGACTGAATTGATATAATTCAGCATTCCTAAAAAGGGCATTGTACAACCAAAGTGAATTAAAAAACCAAAGCTGAACCAGAACCATGGATCGTATTGTATCGGGCGGTGGTCATTGGTGAGATAAAGCTGCCTGAAGTACATCACCGTAAGTGTAACCATTGCAATGGCGCCGGTGATTACAACCCGGGATTGCAGATGGTAAATGCCTGAATAAAAACTGTCAGCCACAATAAGTACCGGAAACAGCAGCACGAACAATTTTATTGCAGCTTTAAGGTTATGGTCTTTTAACTGCTCCCGGTAAAGCCATGCAAGCGCCAGGTATACAATACTGAAGTTGATATTGTATAACCAGTGGTTTACTTTGCCATAATGCTTTAGCAGGTGACCGGCGATATCAAATAAAAAGTTTACAATCCACAGCACAGACAGCTTTCGCAAGGCCGGCGGATAACCATTGCGAAAGCTGATGAGGCTAACGGCCACAGCTACCCCTTCTATAAACAGGGGCAACATTGAAACAAATTCCCTGGTGGTCATAATACTAACGACCTATCATTTTAGTACTTACTGCAGAAGCAGGGGGATTAAGCCCTGTACCCTTCTCTTTTATACCGGGCATTAATGTGGTTACCCGGCCATCGGTATCTATATCATCTGCAATAAAGATATACTCTTTATCAAGTGCAAAATTTTTGGCAGGAACAATTGCAATAGTTGCCTGGGTTAAGCCGGTGGCAGCCTCATGCCAGCGGCAGCCTTCAGGAACCGGCCCTGTTGTCCATGTGCCGGCAGTAGGCGTTTGATCCATCGGGAACCTCACAAAATAAAAGCGTACACAGTCTGCCTGTAACTTTCTGCACTGGTCAACAAAGGCTTGCAGGTCATCAAGCTCAATCAGCGCCGAAGTAGTGATAAAGGGTAATTCGGGGTTACCGGTAAAGTTGGTAATCCAGTTTTTCAAATCATTGGTAGAAAATTCCTGGTGCATGTAGTGTAGTTTTAAAAGTGTCTGATGTTATTTACCCGGTAAATGTACTTCTCCTGATTCGCTGAAACCATACCATAAACATGGTATTCACAAAAGCAGGATATCCCTTCTTTATGGTATTGCAACGGGTAAATGCGGTTGCTACTTTTGAATCCTGCAATCGCGAAAGCAACCAATCAACATTTTCACCTTTAAAAATTTATCAACCATGAATTTATTTTCAAGAGCGGCGACGCTTGTATTCCTGGCCCGGTTAAAACCAGTGTTGTTCGATCTGGTTATTCCACATATCCCACAGGTTACAAAGCCTGTTCACGCTATCATGCTGGCAGGACTGATCAGATCAATTGCCGGCAGGGTCAAACATATAGAAGTAGCTGCGGCACTAAACAGTGCGGGTGAAAACCTGTTTGATGCTTCTGTAGGGTTATTAACCTACAAAGATGAGCTCTGGCCCGACCTTCACCCAAAACCGTGGTGGGCAGAATTAGAGATTGAGGAACAGGACCATTTCGCCTTGTTTACCAGGCAGGTATCACAACTTAACCCACAGCCTTTACCACCGGGGGAACAAGCCTACTATGGCGCAATACTTTATGCACTGGCAGATGCAACTGATATATCAACTGTTGCAGACACGCTGAAAAAGACCGGAAGTTTTCTGATGAAACAATATTCCTATCAATATGGAGATCAGCAACCGGAATCATTTTCCCTGGCAGAAGCCTGATTGCCGTTAATAATGACTAAAGGGCCGTTTCTTTAAAACGAAGCGGTCCTTTTCTAATTACCCGCTTTACGGTTAATGACTTTAAGTTGCATTAACCTAGTTTTCCTGCGGGGCAACTTTAAACAAATCAGTATGATCGCTTGCATTTGGCTTAATTCCACTGCTGGCTTTACTGCTTTCTTCCACTATGCTGTCTGCACAGGATTGCCGGAAACAGTTAGATGAATGCAACAGGTGACCCGGTGGCATACCCGAAAATAAGTTTAACGACTATAAGACCTGTCTGGAAAAACTGGAAAGGGACTTTTAAGAATTTACACTTCTTCATTTACTGTTATCTGACTGAACGATGCAAAAAACAGCTTCCCGTAATGCTGATAAAAACGATCATTTTAAAAGGTTACGGTAAAGTCCTGCCCTGTTTGCCGAATAACATCCAGCATTCACATAACAAGGCAATACGTTGACATATTTTTGCCGAGGTTTACAACCTATGAGCAACAAAAAACACCTGCTGATTTTGGTAACCGTTACATTCTTTTTCTGCCTGCAACATTCGCAGGTTATTGCACAACAAAAAAACAACCTGGTTCTTTTTGGACGAGGAATCTATCCGGGTGATGACTCTACCTTTCAACTAATCCGCAACTCAGGCTTTCAAACACTCATGCTCTCCAGCTTCTACATCCGTTCCAACGGCGATGTTTACTCTGGAGATGACAACAGGCATCCCATCATTCATGAAGGCCGCTTTACAGGCGATCCGGAATGGATCAAAAGAGTTGCTTCTCTTCGCGGGGCCGGTGGATCAATAAGAAGGATAGAAGTACTGCTTGAAGGAAGGTGGTTTAACCAGGCCCCCAATACGTATGATTTTATCAGGGACTGGCTGGATAGCAGCAAAGGTGATGCGGGTGTTATTACCGGAACAGGCGATGGCAGCACATTGCATGGCATTCTTAAAATATTGAAGGAGGAAATTGGTGCTGATGCTATCTGCATCGATGACGAATCTGTTTATGACAGCCTGTCGATCATCCGTCTCGGCGGCATGGCACATTTGCTTGGAATGAAAATGACCTTATGCCCATATACAAGGATCCCCTATTGGAAATCCATCCTGGACAGCACTGCGGCCGGTGTTGTGGATGCCATCTACTTGCAATGCTATGATGGCGGAAGAAGAAATACGCCTGCCCCCTGGGTGAAAGCCCTGAGCGACAAGGTTCCGGTGTACCCCATCTTTCTCTGCCGGGGTGCGTTCAGTACCTGCGCAACAAACCATAACAGTAAAACCCCTGGCGAGATAATGGCAGCCATGAAACAGTATAAAATTGAATACCCTGCGTTACAAGGTGCAGGTATCTGGCAGATGGAAGATATTAAATCCTATGTTCGCCGTAACTGCGCTGTGCAGGACCCTTCGTCAGGAACGGCTACCAGTGTGGTTGAATATCTTACCCAGTTAAAAAACAGTCTTCAATAAACAGGAACTTTGGCGCTGATTTAGAGTTTTATTATTGATAAAGAAGAGGCTGTATCAAAAGTCAAGGGCAGCCTCTTTTTATTTGGTAAGGCAATGAACCTGGTTTCGTTTATGAGACGCTCAAATTCTTCCTTTTACTTCCAAGACTTCCTCTTTTTATATAGCGCATCCGATCTTAAAAATATCCCCCCTTCTCCGTAATATCATGAATGGATTGCCCTTCCTTCACCCAGCCGAAAATCTTTTTTTCATTCTCGATAATTTCTTCCGCTCTTAACAGTACATCATATGCCACTTGCCTTGGCACCACCAGAACACCATCGATATCACCGAGGATGATGTCACCAGGCTTTATCGTAACATCTGCAATCTGTAAAGTTACCTGGTAATGCGTGATAAGACAGCGGCCAAGACTGCCATTGGAGATGCGGTACTTATAAAAAACAGGGAAGTCGGCTTCTAGTATCTGGTGCGTATCACGTATGCCACCGTCGATACAAGCTGCTTTTACTTTTTTGCCTTTGGCGGTAGCCGTCATAACGCCACCCCACAGCGTTGCTTTGCTATCATTGGTGGTATCCCAGATAATAAATGCATCCTCATGCATCTCTTCCAGCATTTGTGCACGAAACTCCATTTCACCGCTGATAACCGCATTGGGAGCGCTTTTAACGGTAAAGGCAATACCTGCCACCGTGCGATACTCCCGCAAAGGAACAATATGACCAGGCAATGCCTGTGTCAACAAGCAAAACTCCCGCAACACATCATTCACCGCGCCGGTATACAAACGTTCATAGCGTTGCAGTAATTCTTTATCCGTTACCGGGAAACTGGTTGCCGGTCTGCTTTCTCTTGTTTCAATTAATTTTTCGAGGTTCATCATGCCGACCTCTTTCTTAAACTGTTCTGTGCTCATGGTACTCCGGTTAATTAGTTGTAATAATTATTTTACTCATGTTCTTTTATGGAAAGCAGGCTGCCGGTCTCGGCTTCTGTAACAACCAGCCCTAACTTTCCTGACGGGTCAAAGGCGCAATTGGTAGGCCTTTTGCCCGGTAATGATATACGTTTGATGATGTTTCCATTATTATCTGCCACCCTTATCTCACCTGTTCCAAAAACGGCTACGTAGAGATGCCCATCAACGTCAAAGGCCATTCCGTCCGGACCACCCGGACCATCAGGTCCGCCGATATTGCACCACACATACTCATTGTACCAGGTAGCTGTTGCGGCATCCCAGTCGCCCTTCCATAACCGATGGCGGTATGTTTCGGCCATCACCAAACTCCTGCCATCCGGTGTAAATGCAAGCCCGTTGGGGAAGTACTTGCCCGAGGTGATTTTTTTAACGGTACCATCTTTCAGCAAAGCGCAGGCATAACCATCTGGCACTGTCCTCGAATCACCGGGACAAGTGAATACGAGGTTACCCATGCTGTCAAAAGCAAGGTCATTTGGCTTTGCCAAAGATTGGCTTTCCACTTCGTTGATGATAGTCATTATACGTTCATTTGCAGGCTCGAATTTCCTGACGGCATTCTGTCCTGCATCACAAAACCAGATACTATCCTGCTTATCAATGGCGATACCATTTGGCGCTCCACCCGTAGTATATTTTCTAAGCTGGCCGTTTTTATAACAAACAAGCCTCTCTCCTTTCAATTCAACGGCCCACAAAGTTCCATCGGCGGTAAAGGCTGGTCCTTCCGGGAATTGCAAACCCGTGGTAAGCATTTCTATATCGATAGGTTTTATATAATCTGTCGATAACATGCTCATACGAGGTTATTTAAATCCAGGTCCAGCCGCTGCCGGTCTCTTTTAAAAAACAGCAACACCGCGATAAAGATGAATACACTTCCCAATAAGTAGCTTACCCATAACCATGACATGCCGGCGGCAAGGCCAAGTGTTGGCTTAAGAACTCCCAACAAATAGGGCGAAAATGCGCCGGCAAGAAACGCACACATCAGCATCAAACCCGCAGCGGATGAACGCACGGCAGGCGCTACCACTTCAAACAGGGAAGCGAAAATATTAGAGTCGTACATGCCGCGAAAAATGCCAAATAAAAACAGGGCGGTATAAGTTCCGGTAGCGGTACTGCTCATGCCAATCCAGTAAATAAACGGAGCACCTGCGAGCAAGGCAAAAGCCTGCAGCAGCAGCCTGTTCCTGCGGTTTTTCCTGGCGGTGCGGTCTGCTATAACACCGCCAATCATCACACCGGCAAATGCACCCAGGTGATGATAAAACATGGAAGAGAAACCGGCATCAGTAAGTGTTAATCCAAACTTTTCTACCAGCAGCGAAGGCATCCAGGTGAGATAACCAACGTTTACAAATATCATACAGGCAAAAGCCAGCGTTAGTAATAGTACTGTGGGTTTACGCGCCAGCGATGCGGCCGTTTGCAGAACGGGTACGCGTTGATGCACCTGTTGCGGTACATCTTTCTTCAACCTGAAAAAGATAATGATTGCGACTATCACACCCAACCCGCCAAAGAGATAAAACGCATTGCGCCATCCATATTGCTCTGCTATATAACCGGCAATCAGTCCGCTTAAAATGATGCCAAAGTAAACTGCGCTTTGGTGAATGGCCAATGCAAGCGACCGCCTGTTTTTATGTTCCTCGCTGATTAAGGCATTGGCAGCCGGCGCATAAAACGCTTCGCCACCGCCCGTGGCAATACCACGTAAAAGAATGAACTGTAACAGTGTTGAACTAAGCCCTGTAAACAAGGTTGCAAAACTCCAGAAACAAAGACAACAAGCGATGATGAGTTTGCGGCTCCACTTGTCACCGATAAAGCCAGCCACGGGCACCAGCAATCCGTAAGTCCATACCAGGGAGGAAGCGATTAAACCTGCCTGCGCATCTGTGAGCGACAAGTCTGTCTTAATCAGCGGTAACACCACGCTGAATATCTGCCTGTCTGCCTGGTTAAGGAAAAACGCAATCCATAACAGCAGCAACAGTTCCCACTTATACTGCTTCGGGCTGCCGGCAATTATTTTTTTGCTGGTCATGGAATAAGTATTTGTAACATTCATTTCTTAACCTCTTATTGTTTGATGCTTACCGTTGCTGCAGTTGCATTCCAGGCAGATGCTTCCAGCACTGCGCCTTCTTTTTTATCGCGCCACACCACATGCATGATTATATTTTTTGTTTCGCCCGGTTGCAGCCACAGGTAATTATCCGAAGCATAAAAAGCCCGTTTCACACCGGTGATATCCAGCTTCGCCATAAAAGCTGGCACCCTTCCCGTATTCGTAACTGCAACCTGCAGTTCGCTTTTATCTGTCGTTATATTTTTTGTATCCTTCAGCTTCACGGATAAGGTGGTCAGTGTTTTTGAGACCGTTGGTTTTAGCCAGGGGCCTTTATCCAGTGTAATCCATGGTATCGGCTCGTTGATATACTTGTTGTAAAACGCTGTATCCTGCATTCGTTCAAGCGAACGCGGATAATAATAAGCGCTTGACAAAAGCTTACCCTTATCATCTTTCAATTGAGCCAGTATAAAAACAAAACGGTCTTTATAAGCTGGTGCGATGGTAAAATTTCCAGCCTGCGCTTTGGTAACCGATGTGCCTGCTTTTACTGTTACAGGTTGGTCTTTTTTAGAGAGCAGGTTAAACTGGTCATCGTATACAAACACAGATGCCTTGCAAGTTATAGCAGCCAGTGGCGACGCATTGGTAATGGTAAGGTTAAGCGGAATCGATTCTCCCGGCGCCCAAAGCAGTCTTGGTATATCAACGGCTATATGTGTTTGTTCATATGTTCTTTTGAGAAAATAATAGGGTGCACCGGCCTGGCCAAACCAATCCATCATCTGTATGGCCACCACGGGCCAATGACGTTTAAATACCCAAGGCATCAGGCCTGTAGTTACCGGGTAATTGCCCTGCACTTTTTCAGAAAGTACCTGGTAAAATTCTCCGGCACCTACCTGTGTTGCTTCCGTTAAAGATTCGATGGTTGGATCGTTCATATCATCTATATGCGAAGCCCTGCTTAACATACGCGGCACACGGCTTGGGCCATACTCGGTAAAGTGATGAATCAAGTCTTCATGCCCATTCCTGAAATCCTTTTCCCACATCTTACCCAAACCTTTAAACTCATCTTTGTTCACCACTTCATAAAACAGGCTGGCTTCTGGCATGCTATGCATCCCGGTTTCTGATATCCACGCTTCTTTGCCATAGCTGCGGTTATACCAGGTAGGGTCCATATCAGGATACGCATGTATGCTTCCGCCATCCGGCGTAGTACGTACATACAACCTGCTGTTATCAAACGTGCGCAGGTTTCTTTCAATAATACCCATCGACGCAGCATTGCCCAGAGAATAAGGATTAAACTCATTACCACCGCACCATACCACCAGCGAAGGATGATTTCTCAAACGACAAATATTCTGCACCACCTGCGCCTCCCATATATCCTGCGGATACTCCGGCGTATCCTGGTTGCCGATAGGGAAATCCTGCCATACCATAATGCCCAGCTCATCACATAACTTGTAAAGTGTATTTGTTTCTATCAATCCCCCACCCCAGATGCGAATAAGTTGCACGCCCATTTCCTTTGCTGCTGATAATGTCCAGCGATAGCGTTCCTCTGATGTTTCGAGCAATATATCCTGCGGTGTAAAATTCATGCCCTTTACAAAAATCTTTTTCCCATTCACTACAAACTGCCAGTCTTCAAAGCGGTCGCCGGTACGTGGGCCTGCGCTTGCCACACGCTCAATCATGCGTATACCATAAGGAAACTCCACCTTATCAACGATAGTATCCTCTTTCTTCACCATCACTTTTACCGTATAAAGATTCGGTGCACCAAGACCATTAGGATTCCATAATTTGGGTTGCGGCAACTCAATATTTTCATCCAGCCAGTTGCGGCCTTTATAGATAGTTAACGGTACTTCTTTTCGAAAGGCCAGCTTGCCCGACACATAGAATTCAATGGCAGCAGTAAGCTTTTCAGTTACCGGAATAAAGGGTACACCCTTCTCATCAGGATGCCTTATCTGCGTATTCACCCAGGGATGTAATTGCTGCTGAAGAGAATGTTCACCTGCCAATAACTCCAGCGACAGATGAAGAGACGCTTTGTCTTTTGTTAACCTGGTCGTAACGAGATAAGGCCTTTCCAAATGTATCTTCGGCACCAGCTCTATACGCACGCCCTGCCACATACCAAGGGAAAAGAATGCCTCTCCGCCGGAGCCACCGGAGATAACCCATGGCTTTATAATGCGTCCACTTTGCCTGGGGTTATAACCTCCCCGTTTTGCGTAGTCTATTTCACCATGACTATTCAACGATAGCTTGTCATAATCGCCGGGCTTGTTGCCCCAGTCACCAGCCCTTAACTCAACAATAATCTTATTCTCTTTGCCTGGTTTTAACAAGCGGCTAACTTCTGCATTAGGCCCGCCAAACATTCCTTCATGCACGCCAACCAGGCTGTCATTCACCCAAACTTTGGAGAAATAATCTACCCCGTCAAAACATAGAAATACATAGTTGTCCTTTGCTGCAGCTGGCAATTGAAAAGTCTTGCTGTAATACCATGCTTTCTCATCCGTCCACTTATACAGGCTTGAATTTTTGTTGTAGTAAGGATGCGGCAACTTGCCTGCTTTATACAACGACCAGTGTATAGAATTAGGAATAGTTGTTGTAAAAGGTTCTTTGCGATTCGCCAACTCATCAAGACTTTTTACAGGCGCATCCATGTACGACAGTTCCCATTCAGCATTCAAGTCCACATGCTGCGAACCCGTCCTGGGTGTGATATACCAGGGCTGCCATAGATTTTGTGCATGAGTGATAATGCCTGCCAGGAGCCAGCCTGTGACCAACAAATATGTCCTTGCTTTTTGTAGCAGCATCGTCATTTTATTTTAATTATATAACTTATCGAAAAGAGATACTTGGTTACCGGCAATAGATTTACATGGCGACATTCTTGCGTCGCAATCACTTTATCTTTTAGTTGTAATGGCATCTTCAGTTTCAGGCAAAATCACCCAACCTGTATGCCTACAACCTGCGGTAATAACAGTTTAAAATTTATTGTGACATAGTAAATACAGCCTGCCGCACTATGCTGAAATGCTTGTTACCGTACAAGTGAGTGACACAAGTAATGACCATAGTAGCAATGCAGTTCAGGCAATAAAAAAGCATACCCGAAATAATAATTGTTGTTGTTTATTTAAAATCAGGCACAAACAATATGGCATCGGCCACTATTTTGCCACCATCATTTTTGCCGAGTATTTCAACAAAGGATTTTTTACCCTTTGGAAGTGTATAAGCACCCAGGTCAACCCACTCACCGGAAGTCTGGCCTTCTACACGAACATCTGCTTCTTTAATCTCTTTGTCAATGATTTTATTTCCATCAGATATACGCAGCGCAGTTGAAGATGCTGCACCGGACAGCTTGGGGAAATAAGCGTATACTTTGTATTGGCCAGCTTTAATAATATTGGGTGTAAACTTCACCGAAGCATTTGCCGCATCCTGCCCGCTTATGATAAACATAGAAGGCCCGTAACATCCCTTGGTTTCCTTTACCCAATTGCCTTTTGATGTGGCTTGCGTTGCATCGTCATTGTCTACCAGTATTTCAGCCGTACTGTTATCTGCAAGCGGGTTCAGTTTTAATTGCTGTTGCAGTTGTTTCACATCCACTTCCTGAACAGAAGTCTTACTGTTAATCGCCATGGATGCGGCTACAGCAGCAGATTGCGCCAACACCATAAACACGGGTTCCATACGGATAGAACCATAGGCGATATGCGTTGCTGATAAACAAACCGGCACAAGCAAATTATTGCATTCCTCCGGTTTTGGAACAATAGAACGATATGCTACAGGATATGGACCAAAACCGCCTATCTGCACATCGCCTTCATTCTTTACCATACCATTTTGTACGATACGCTGGCAGTTGTGAGAGTCCATGGTATAGGCAGCCATGCCAACGCCATCGGTTACCACTTCACGGCTTTCGCAATTGGCCTGCGTCATTACATAAGCACCTTTCATGCGCCTTGCTTCACGCACGTACATTTGTGGCGACCAGTTACCATGGTCCTGGTACTCGTCTTTGGGATAACCCCATTGCAGCATCATCGTCCTTAGATATTCAGGCATTCTTTCATCATGACCAATAAAGTATAGCAGCCCCTTGGTATATTCTTCGTGTGCCAGTTGAATTTTAGCACGGGTGGCATAATCAGCTTCGGGATAATCATAATTCATTCCAATCATATCTGTGGAAAACGGGCCATTGTTATTGATATCCGTTTTATGATTGGGCATCAGGTCTACTTTCAAAAATCCATTCAAATCCTTTGCAGGTTTCTTTTCCAGGAACCTTAACAGCAACTCATATTTTGATGCGTCATAATTATCTGGCTTGGTGATTTCAATTTTATTGGCCGGGTCGTTTGATAAGCAGAGCCTGAAATTATAGGTTTGAATTTTCTTATCACCTGCACCCTGTGCATCTACGCTTGCATTGCTGATGCCCCACAATAAACCGCTCTCTGGTTTACCCGGCGTTTTATAAGGGTCAATACCATCCGGAAACTGGTGCTTCTCTCTTAATTGTACGCCGTTATAGGTTTCGTTGTATAAACTATTTGCTTCCCTGCCCGTGAAGTAAGACACACCGGCTTTTGCCATCAGGTCGCCTTCATAAGTGCAGTCGATAAACATCTTTGCTTTTATCACGCGTTGTGTTGAAGTACCAGGATTATCAGATTGCTCAACGGTAATTGATGTGATGGCAGCGCCCTCTTTTTTTACACTCACCAAACGATGCTGATATACAGGCTTAATTGCAGCGGCATCCAGGTATGCTTTAAAAGTGTTCTCTGCAACATGCGGCTCGAATATCCATTGCTCCAGCTTGCCATAGTATTTTCCGATGCGCCTGTAAAAGTCCCTTGAAATGCCGGTGATAGCATACTTGTTACCAATATCCGTATAGCCAAGACCGCCTGTTGTAAGCCCGCCAAGATGTTTACCCGGCTCTATCAATATCACGGTCTTACCTGATTGCATTGCCGTATAAGCTGCGATTACGCCGGCAGAACTTCCGCCATATACACAGATATCATAAGACTCGCTTTTTGCGTTGCCTTCCTGTGCAAACAAATGAACAGCAGCAAGCAACATAAGAATAAGGTTAACAAAATGCTTCATCTTTTTTTTATTGAAATATACAATCAATTCATTTATCGGTCTGCTTATCATCATACCTCGAAGGCTTAACGAACCCCTGCTGTAAAGTCCAGCCGCCATCTATGGGTATGGTTGCCCCGGTGATATAACTGCCTGTAGCCAGTAATCCGCATAACACTTTAGCAATTTCTTCCGGCATACCCAACCTGCCCAATGGTATATGTTCGTTGACAGACTTTAACCTCTGTTCATCCTGCCATACCGCTGCGTTCATTGCTGTTGCAATACCACCCGGTGCGATGGTATTTACTTTTATGTTATGCGGCGCCAGTTCCAACGCGATACCTTTCATCAATGTTTCCAGCGCAGCCTTAGTAGCCCCGTAGGTACTTAACCCAACACCAGGTTGCATCGCGTTGATAGAAGTGATGGTATAAATGCTACCTTCTATACCAGCGTTTATCATTTGCCTTGCTACAGCTTGTGTAAGCCATAAGGTTCCTTTAAAGTTGATATCGGTAAAATGATTTACATCTTCCTCGGTTATATCCAGAAAATGTTTCTTGTAAGAAACCCCTGCATTATTAATAAGAAAGTCTATACCCGACATAGCGTTCCATGCTTCATTTGCCAGGCGAAGCACCTGGTTTCTATCCGCAAGGTCGGCCTGCAATACATGTGTCTTTACGCCCTGTGCAGCCAATTCACCGGATAGCTTCTCCGCCACATCTGCATCGTTGAGATGATGTATGACTATTTCAGCGCCATCATTTGCCAGTTGCCTTACAATAGCTTCCCCTATCCCACCGATGGCGCCGGTAACCAAAGCCTTTTTATTTAAAAGTTGTTGCATTTGTAATTATATACCTCCAACAATCGGGTACCAATCCGGACGATTTGGGTCCTGGTGAAACCTTGCATAATAATCGCCCTTCTCCTCATAATACTTTTCGTAGTGTTTCATCTTGTCTTCATCAAGTGTAACGCCCAATCCAGGTCCTTTAGGTACTTCAATACAACCATTGCGGTATTGCATCAGTCCTCCTTCAATAATATCATCCGTGAGGTAATGATAATGTGCATCCCCCGCAAAAGTCATCGACGGAATGGTAGATGCGGTATGCAGCATGGCCGCCAGTTCAATACCAAACTCCGCACCGCTATGCATGGCAATACCAAGGTTAAACGTGTTGCAAATAGCAGCGAGGTCTTTCACACCCTTCGGCCCTTCCCAATAATGTATATCAGTTAGCACAATATCCACTGAACCCAGTTTGATAGCGGGCGCCAAATCATCAAACCTTGCGGGATACATATTGGTGGCGATAGGTATTCTCACCTGTTGACGAACAGCAGCATTACCCTGCAAACCCCAGGAAGGGTCTTCAAAATATTCTATGTTCAATGGCTCCAGCCTGCGCCCAATCTTTACTGCGGTGGGTACCGACCAAACGCCATTCGGGTCTATACGCAAACCAAAATCATCACCCAGTTTTTTCCTGCATAGTTCTAATACCCTTGCCTCTTCACCCGGACTTTCCACACCGGCTTTTAACTTCATGGAGTTTACACCCAGTGTTTCATGCAGCTCCACACAATATTCAGCAAGGTCTTCTGCGCTTTTATCGTCTCCGCCGCCGGGCCTGTCGTAGCGCCAGAAGAGATAGCCAATCATCGGTATATCGGTTCTTACACTTCCGCCCAGCAAATCACTTAACGGCCTGTTGAGTACCTTGCCTTGTATATCCAGGCAGGCCATTTCTATTGCTGCATATAAACGGGCGTTGGACATATAGTAAATGCTGCGCAATACTTTCAGCTTGATGATTTCAAGATGAAACGGGTCGAGGCCGATAATACGTGGCTTTAGTTTTTGCAGTGCTCCGCGTTGGTCGCCGCCACCTACTTCACCCAGGCCAATGATGCCTTCATCTGTAACAAGTTCCAGTATGGTTCGTAAAAAATAACCGGGATGTACGCCCGTGTTATGACGCAACTGCGCATTTAATGGTATTGCGACACAACGTGTTTTTAAATCGATGATTTTCATGCTTACGATTATTGTATGGCCGTGTTTTTATTGCCGTTCCTGCTAAATGTTATCTTACGTTCAATGGTTTTCTTTCCCTGCCTGATGCGTACTATGTATTCTCCGTAAAAACCCCTGAATGCATAAGTATCACTTTGTACGCTGGTGTTAATATTTGTTTTCCAATCTTTATTTATCAGTGTATTCAACACCTCATAAGCGGGCTTGGGAGAAAAATCATTGTTTACAAAACCTCCGTTCCATTTGTCTTCGCCTTTAACAGCAGTACTGTCAACCGGGTTCCACCATACGATGCCCTGTACCGCGGGATGACTAAACCAAAGCTTATAGAAATTTTTGGTAAGCCTGGCCTGTTGCAACCGTCCTTCTTCATTATTAGGCAAAGTAGGTATCGTGATTTCAGAAACCTGTAATGGCTTGTTGAATGTAGCATACAAATCCAATATACTAAAGAGTTGTGCAGGCGTCATGGATTTACCGGCCAATGTTTCCTGCCAGAGTTTATCGCTAAAGAAGTGAAATTGTAAACCGATACCTTTTACATCCACGCCACGCTCTCTTAAATTCTGAATCATCATGTAGTAAGGACTATAATCCTGGTTATCGTTCTGCCAGACTTCTACCGTTGCTTCATTAATCATTAACTGGTCCTGCGCGGGGAAAGATTCAAAAGCCGTTTTAAAAGATTTATATACATAGTCCCTCGGCATTACCACCTGTTGCGGCCAGCGCATGGCCTCATTCACTACATCCCACATGCGGATGGAATTACCATAACGTTGTGCGATGGCTTTGATTCGTTCAGCAAACAATCTTTCAACAGTGGGTGTATCCTTTGGCATCCATGTAGGAATGGAATGTGTAGGATTGTTCCATACCAGGCAGTGCCCTTTGGGTGTGATATCATATTTCCTGCAAAAGTCGAGCACCACGTCCGGTGGCGGACGGCGATAGATGGGTTCACTGGTTGAATCGTAACGTAGTTTTCCCTGCTGTGGTTCCAGCGTTTGCCAGAAGAAAGGCACTACGGCCAGGTTAAAAAGCGAAGCAAATAATTTTTCAAAACCAAGGTTCCGTTCCTTGCTTTCAAACCCATTTACCATAAAAGCATTGGCGCCAAAATAGAACTCATTTTTTACCTGTTTTATCTCTATCTCCGTTTTGCCTTTGTAAGCCGGAAGTTGTAAAGTGAAGTCCCCCTTTCGATTGGCTTCGATGCCTTCATCAATGCGTTGTATGACTGCGGGGTCATTCCAGACAGAATCAAATTTTGCCGACTGTGCAATTGTGTTTGTTGTTATACTTAGACCAAGGAGGCCAAGCAAATATTTTACCCGATGAGTCATTATGCTTTAAATTAATGTATAAATTTTTGACCTCACCCCCAACCCCTCTCCCAATGAGAGGGGAGCGAGAACCATTACGATAACCAGTTTCAACTTTTGATGCTTTTGATTGTGTATTAAGCTGCCGCCATATAGTCCAACCGATGAAGTGATTGCGACGCAACCGGGATGCTATGAAAAGCTATAGCCGGTATCCAGATTGTTTTCAATTACTTCTTATCAATACCCCGGGTTCTGGTCCTTTACCGGGTCGAGAGAGGTGTTATACGTCATCTCAATCGTTGGTACCGGCCAGAGCAACATTTTATCTGCTACCGTTTTACCTTTTACCGCTTGTATCACCTGCTTAACGGTACCCAGTCTTCTCAAGTCCAGCCAGCGTTTGGCTTCATTGCAGGTTTCATAATTACGCTCTTTTGCCACCACATCAATAAACGATTGCGCATTAAAGTCTGCCTGGTTATAATCCACCGGAGATGCAGATGATGAAGCATACCCATAAGCCCTTCTTCTAACCTGGTTCACTGCATCTACCGCCGCTGCATCGGGACCGTTGTTCACCCTGCTTTCTGCTTCGGCGTAATACAACAGAATATCAGAATATTTATACCAGGGAAAATCGTTTCCGGCATTGTTGGCATTGGTCGCGGCAGGGTCGCTGAATTTGTTTGGCAACAACGTGTTGGCGCCAAGACCAATATTCCAGGGATACCAGTTGTATTGCTTCCGTAAATCCGCATTGTCCCAGGCCTTCATTACAGGGTTAAGTACCGTATCAGTATAATGCGCATAATAACCACCGGCACCATGATGGCCGTCACCGGGAGCATGCTCAAACATAGCATATGTAAAGCCATAGTTGGCACCCTGCCTGGAGAATTTGAGGTAGAAAATTTCTTCAGTAGTAGTCACTACTTCAGGACCAAAAATCTTATCAAAATCACCCGGCACGGTTACAGGAACCAGCGAAAATTTTCCAGACTCTATTACCTCTTTGGCTTTGTCACGGGCATTCTGCCACTGCTCTGTTACCAGGTATAATTCAGCAAGTACGGCCTTTGCTGCAAGCACATATGGTGCGCCTGTCAACCTTGCGGTAGCAGGAAGATTGGTCTCTGCAAACTGCAGGTCAGACAACGCTTGGGCATAGGTATCAGCAGCCGAACTACGCCCTACATTTACAGAATCGATATTGGCTTCGGTACGCAGGATAACGCCACCCCAGTTACGCGCCATGGTGTAATAAATAAGGCCACGCAGGAACCTTGCTTCAGCCTGGTATTTCAGTTTATCGGCATCGGTTAAATTACTGCCCAAAGGAATTTTTTGAAGACAGATATTGGCATTGTTGATGGCCCTGTAAAACAGTTGCCATATCTGTCCGGCACGTGTGGCATTCGTGTTATCCAGGCCAGCATAATCGTTGAGTGGCGTATAACTACCGCGACCCCAGATATAATCGCCATAGGTCTCTAACTGCGCCTGGTATAAGCTGCCCATACAGTTGGGGTCTTTTAATGGAATATAAATCGCATTAAGGCCTGCCTCCACTTCAGAGGGGGTATTGTAAAAAGTTTCTGCTGCAATGGCTTTGGGATTTTCTTCCAGCTCTTTGCTGCAGGCAGCCAGTATAATGATTGGTAAAAGATAAACCGTTATTTTTTTCATATTATTCAAGCTTTGTAAAGAGAATTAAAAACCGCAGCGCAATCCGAATGTGATGGTTTTTGCGGTAGGATAACCATACGAATCAATACCCTGGTTGATGGAGTTGCCACTACCCAGTGAATTCACTTCGGGGTCGTACCAGGAATACTTTGTGATGGTGATAAGGTTCTGTGCACTTACATACAACTGGAGATTGCGCGCCCATTTCACAGCAGATTGTGGCAGGCTATAGGCAAGCTGGATATTTTTGAACCGCAGGTAAGAGCCATCTTCCACAAAACGATTGGAGATATTACCGGAGATAGACCTTGATATTTTTGGATACTTCGCAGATGTTTTATCTGTTGTCCAATGGTCATTATAAAGGTCAACAGGCTGGTTCATGCCGAAGCCCAGGTCAATGGTTTGTGTAGCATTCAGGTTGAACAAATCATTACCCTGTGAACCTTGTATAAACACATTTAACTCGAAGCCCTTATATGATACAGATGAATTAAAGCCGTAGGTAAATTTAGGATTGGGGTCGCCAATATATGTTTTATCAGCCGTGTTTACCAATGAATCGCCATTCCTGTCTTTGTATTTTATATTACCGGTAGCGGTATAGCCATCTTCTTCATACCCGTAGAAAATACCCAGCGGCTGTCCTACACGCAACAGGTTCACATAGTCATTAACCGGGCCGGTAAAGAATGCGCTGCCGAAGATATCCTGTCCGCCATATAAGCGTACTACTTTGTTCCTGTTGAAAGAGATATTCGCACTTATATTCCACTTCACTGCGCGGTCTATAACAAGGGCATCTGCCGAAAATTCCCAACCCTTGTTATCAATCGCACCAACATTCTGCAGGGTACTTATATAACCTGTTGAAGCAGGTAGCTGAACAGTGTTCAACAGGTCTTTCGTTTTCTTATAATAGTAGTCGATAGATACATTCAAACGCTCATTAAAAAAGCCGATATCCAAACCTGCGTCATAGGCATTGGTGGTTTCCCATTTCAACTGGCCGGGCTTGGATGTACCTGGACCGTAAGCAGTGAACAATGCATCATTGAACACTGTTTTGCCAGATGTAAGTGCATTAAGTGTTTGATAGGGATTGAGTGCATTGTTTCCTGTTGCGCCATAGCTGGTACGCAGTTTCATGTTAGAGATAAATCTCGCCGACTTCATAAAGTTTTCTTCCGAGATACGCCATGCCAGCGCTGCGGAAGGAAAGGCGCTCCACTTATTCAATACAGAAAATTTGGACGAACCATCTCGCCTGTAACTCACCGTTGCCATATATTTTCCCTTATAGCTATAGTTGATTCTGCCCAGGTAAGAAAGCAACACGTTTTTACTATAACCTGATGACGCAATGCCCTGTGATGTTGCACCCTGCAAGTCATAGGTTTCTTCCACATTGCTTAAGAAGCCCGTGCCCGAAGCATTGAGGCTTGTTGACACAAAATCCTGGTAAGTGAAACCGGCAACAGCAGCAATGGAATGGTCCCCAAATGTTTTATTATAGCTGATGGTATTTTCATTTAACAGGCTGATGGTTTGATTGCTGCTAACGGATGCAGCACCGGTAGAATTGATGATTGGGTCTATTAATGTAAATGCATCATTTCGATTATCCTCGTTTTGTACGCCGCCTGCAATTTTAATGGTAACTCCATCAAATGGTTTGATGTTGAAAGCCATGTTGGCAAGCTGCCTGTTCCTGAGTGTTTTATTGGTTTGCCCGTATATAACCGTTAAAGGGTTGATGAGCACATTTGAAAGGAAAGGCAAAGCCGTATTGAGCCTTCTGAAAGTACCATCTGCATTGTAGGGGTCAAGAACCGGTGTGGATGTAATCATTGCACCCAGCAAGCCACTTCCCCTGTTGGAGCCGATGCCCATTGGTTTGGTGTCTACTTTTTCCCTCGACAATAAAGTGCTTAATGATACGCTGAAAATTTTACTAATGGTATGATTGATATTGGCGCGGAGTGTATACCGGTCGTAGCCGCTATTCGTAATGATACCATCCTGCAGGAAGGCATTGCCTGACAAAGAGAACTGTGTTTTTTCATTGCCGCCACTTACGGTTAAAGAATGCAACATTACGGGTGCTCTTGTTAATACTTCATCCTGCCAGTCTGTTGAGGGAGATTTGCTGATGGAGTCTAACTGGCTGGCGGAAAAATAAGGATTGAGTCCATCATTCACCGCCTGCTCATTGTAAAATTCGGACCATTGGCGGTTATTCATCAGCTTGAGTGTACTGGATGCACTTTGTATACCGTAGCTCGTTTCATAGTCTACCTGCGTACGGCCCGACTTACCCTTTTTAGTAGTAATGATAACCACGCCGTTTGCACCACGTGAACCGTAGATAGCTGTAGCCGAGGCATCTTTTAATACCTCTATCGATTCTATATCTGTTGATTGTAAACTATTCGCAGTACCGGGGAAACCATCAATAACATATAAAGGTTCATTACTGCCAAGAATAGAATTGGTACCGCGAATGCGTATGCTTGGCGCAGCGCCGGGGGTTCCATCGTTCTGCATCACCCGCACGCCCGCAGCACGACCATTGAGCGATTGTAAAACGTTGCCTGTTGGAAAAGCGTTCAGGTCTTTTGTCTTCACCTGTGTTACCGCACCTGTAAGGTCTTTCTTGCGGGTAGTACCATAGCCAATGACAACTACATCATCCAGTTTGCCATCGCTGGCAGATAATGAAATTGAAAGGCTGGTTTGGTTATTAACAGCCACTTCCTGTGCGGCAAAGCCCACACTGGAAATGACCAGTATTCCTTTTGCATCAACCTTAATAGAGAAATTACCGGAAACATCCGTAGTAACGCCGGAAGAAGCGCCCTTTACCTGTACGCTGGCCCCTTCCACGGGTTTATTGCCACCGGCGGAAATAATCTTTCCATTAACAGTGATGGTTTGCGCATTCAGGCTAAGTGTGACGAGACTACATACGAAGAGCAGGAAAAGCAGTCGTTTTGTATTCATGGCAGCAAATCAAATTTTATATTATAAAATATAATTTTATTATATTGTAAATATAGAAATGAAATCATTGCAGCCAAATTAAATTTGAACATTTTGCAAGGAAATAAAAAAGGGAGCCATTACTGGCTCCCTTTACACTTCAGACATCCTGTTTAATGATAGTTTTTAGAAATTTTTTCCGAAGACCGTTTTATTAACCTGATGATTGTTTCCCTGTCAGAACTGTTGAACCTGGATGCCGGCATATACATGCTAAGCGATGCAATTACCTTGTTGTCTTTATATAAGGGCAGTGCAATTCCTACAATCTGGTTCCTGGTTACCTGCATCGCATATCCCTGCGTTCTTATCTTATTCACCTGGCGATAAAATCCTTTAATATCATTGGCCCCCTCCCATTCTTCCGCCGTTGGCAATTCATACTTATCGATAAACCGGTCAAGCTCTTCATCTTCCATCATAGCCAATAACAATCTACCGGAAGCCGCGTCATAAGCCCGTTTCTCATTGGCCGTATTGGCTTGTAGTTCATTGTTACTTTGTATCCTTAATACCACCACACGTATATCTCCTTTAAGGATACAAAGCAGTGAATTTTCATTCAACTTTTTTGTAAGCGACTCCATTTCATCCCTTGCGGCATCAATCATCCCTTTCTGGTAACCTTCATTTCCACTCAGGCCGTAAGCCATCGGACCGAGGCAATACCCGCGCTGGCGATCCATCTTTTCCAGGTATTTCCTGTCAACAAGTGTTTTAATAATATTCGCACAGGTGGCAGAGTTAAGCTGCAGTGTTCCTGCGATCTCTCCCAACACCTTGGGCTGGTCAGGTTGCCGGGCGATCAATTCAAGAATATCTAATGCACGGTTAATAACTTGTATCATATAATAAGGGCATTTGAATGATCTTATCGTTTAAATATTATTTCAATGCAAAATAATATTTTATAATATAAAAAATAAAATAACATTCAACAAACCCTGCCGTCGCCCGTTATTTGATAACAACAGTAACATCTACAGCATTACTGAAACATGTAACATCATTCGTTGTTTTGCCTTCACTATACCATTGGCAAGCTTTTGCGACAGTGGTGGCTGCCAGTTACCTCCGATAGCTATCTTTTTAAAGATTGCTTCCATTCCCGCGGTTGCCATTAATACATGACCGCCGGAAATATCTACTGGAAATTTTTGATCAACATCATGTGCGGCAGTTTCACATAAAACGCCGGCGTTGGGGGCCACCGTCAGCACATTTTTAATACGGAACTTATAATATGCCTGTGCGCTGCTGCTTAATTTATTACCATAAGTGTAGTCATATTTATTGGCGGTATTCATTTTATAACTGGCAGCCAAGTTAAGACCAGCATCCTGTAACCTTACATCATACATCGCATTGAACATAAAATCAACACTACCTGTACCCAATTGAAAAAGATTGGTTTGCGCCTGTGAGGATTTGTCTTTGGGATTGTATTTCCCTGTCGGTAATTTAACACCTCCCCCGATCCATAAACTTTGCACCAATAGCTGATGCCCGTTAATGGTATGTCGTTTATTGATCAACTGGTAAAAACCGGAAACCGTTATATCTCCGATCCCATTCTTTGACCTGGTATCGCCCTGGTTAACACGTTCATTAAAACTATAAGGTACACTTGCCATCACCCTAAACCTGTTGCTTATGTTCCATCCGCCCCAAGCCTCTACCGTACGATATTGTTCATTCGTAGTGAGATAGGTTGTCGCCCCTCCTACTCCTACATGTGTAAGCAGTGCGCTATACCTGTAACGCACACCCACTATCTTACGACTGAATTCAGGAAGTATTCCCAGGTAATTGTTTCCCACGCCACAACCGCAGATATCACATGCATTCACTTCTGAGATGATACAAAGCAATAAACAAACAGTATGAATAACTCTTTTCATTAGTATAGTTTTATTGTTCAGAAAAACGTTGATCGGTAATAAAATGACGATCATCAAGTGTTTTTAAAAAAGCCAGTAACTGCACTTTTTCCTTGGGGCTTATTGCTATACCTAACTGATCGCCGGTATGCAATAACGGATCAAGGTTTGGTGTAGACTGAACCTCTCCCGCATAGTGATCAAGCACGGCTTCAATGGTAAGAAACCTGCCATCGTGCATATAGGGCGGAGTATAGTCAAGATTACGCAACGAAGGCACTTTGAATTTATAACGGTCACCGGCATTCAGTGTAACTGCATACCGGCCTTCATCATTTACATTACTAATGCTAAGACCGTTATTCCTGAAAGAATAGTCAGTAAACAAAGGTTCCTGGTGACAAGTGCCGCATTTTTGCTGAAACAGTTTATAACCAGCCTGTTCGTCTGTAGTAAATACAGCCTGACCACGTGTTACGCTATCATACTTTGCATTATTACTTACACACATCAGCATAAACTGGGATAAAGCTTTTAAAAATCGGGTGGCAGTGATTTCACTGGATCCGAAGGCCTTTGAAAACATTGCTGGATACATACTGCTCGTACGAAGCTTTGTCAGCACGTTTGACATACTATCTCCCATCTCAACATGACTGGTAATAGGAACAATGGGTTGCAGATCCAGGTCAAACACGCCCCCATCCCACATAAAACTCGTGCTCCAGGCAAGGTTCATGATCGGCGGACTGTTACGTGTACCCAGACGATCAAAAATGCCATGACTAACGCTGTGCCCGTGATGCGTAAATGCAGAAGTTTGAATATGACAACTGCCACAACTAATAGTATTGTTTGCAGAAAGAACAGGATCATAGAATAATTTTCTTCCGAGTTCAAAGCCTTCCTTTGTAATCTTATTATCCGCAAAACGATAAACCGGTTCCGGAAAACCTTCCGGCTTTTCAAAACCGGCAAACACAGCTTCCACCGCATCTTTGCTGCAGGCAATAATACCTGCAGCAAAGACAAAGAGTATGATAAATTTCTTACGCCACATAAACTTTAGTTTTCGGTATGATCATGCCTGAACATTGCAGTATAATTATTGGCGATACTCACACTGTAGTCACTAAACATTACCACCGGGTTTGCTGCGATACTAACATTGGAGCTTCCGTTAAACATCTTCATAATATCTACCATCAAATGAATATTGGTTTCCTTACCCTGTTTCACTTTAGGCGTACCTCTTTCGGTAAGATCCAGTGTAACGGTTTTAATGTTATTGATGGTCGCTGAAGAATAACCGCCAAAACCACCGATATGATACATAAATACATTACCTGCTGAAGTGGAAGACGGGGAAGTGCCCTCCAACTTAAAAAAGATGTAACCACTGTTCCATCCCCAGTACATATCGGCACCTTTGTCTGTAGGATCCAGCACACCGGTACGTTCGCTGATATCTTTAGTACAGCGAAGACTGTCAACCCCAACTGTAAAGGTTAAGGTTTTATACTCGCCTTCAGGTATATGCAAGACCGGTGCATGTGAAGTTTCGTCGCTTTCATCTACCAGGAAATAGCTGCTATCCTGTGGTACGGTATATACCAATCCATCCATCCTGGTAAGCACAAAATTGCTTACATAATATTTTAGCTTGTTTACCGTTAATTTTTCACCGGCAGCATTGGTATAAATACCTGTATTTAATTGCAGGTCTGATGAGCCGGCAATGTTGTCAAACTCTACAGACAGTTCTGCTTTTATATCATTATTATAAAGTGGCGCATCATCTTTCTTGCAAGATGAAATGGCCAGCACAAAAAGCGTGGTTAAAGCAATGGTATATTTCATGAGAACCTATGATTTACTGAAAATGTTTTTTAATAAGGTAAGCAACCATCCATGATTCAGGTATAGCATACAGAGGAACAGCACCCATAACACAAAGTTGATGCTGCGTTGTACACGCCTGATCACAGATGGGTCGTACCAGTCACGATGACGAACCATACGAAATGATTTTTAAGTAATAACATGCTTTGTTGCCGTAAGTGCGATACAAAGCCGGAGAAGGTTTTTAGAGATGCTTAGCAGGAAGGTGGATGAAAGATTGCACGCGGTCTGCCAATGGTAGCTTTGTTATCAGCAATAATAAAATTTGTGTGTTCCCTGTTAATTACAGGCTGAGGAAGTGAAGAGAAATACGATTTTGATGAAATGATCTCGTATTTACCTGCGCCTTTACTGTCGGCATTTTGTGTGTCTTTATTTTCTTCCTGCTTTAGCTTTTTGATCATTTGACACTTACCATTACAATGTAATTCGGGGCGAGCCTTATTTTCACAATTCATGGCGAAAGAGGCTGTATTGGTATAGTAATCTAAAACAATAAATGCCCTGTTGTATGTCTGCGCCATTACGGCCAGCAACATCATTAAAGCAACAATTTGTTTTAGCATACCCTGTGCAGGAATTTTTGCAAAAGTAGGTGTATCTGTTGTTAACAGGCAATGCAATAAGAAACTTTTTTTTGCCTGTGCGTTTAATGTTTATTTAGCCACGAAGGCTCCAAGACACGAAGAAGAAGAACATATCAAAATATCAGCAAAAAACATTTGTGGCTTCGAACCTTTGGCGATAAAATCTATTATTAGCCACGAAGGCTCCAAGGCACGAAGAAGAATAACATATCAAAATATTAGCAAAAAACATTTGTGGCTTCGAGCCTTTGTGGCGATAAAATCTATTATTAGCCACGAAGGCTCCAAGGCACGAAGAAAAATAACATATCAAAATATTAGCAAAAAACATTTGTGGCTTCGAGCCTTTGTGGCGATAAAATCTATTGGCCACGAAGACACGAAGAAGAGCAACGCAGTAAAACAAGAAAAAAACATTTGTGGCTTCAAGTCTTTGTGGCGACAAAATCTATTGGCCACAAAGACACAAAAGCTCTAAGAAAAGCAACATATCAAAACAATAGCAAAAGACATTTGTGGCATCGAGGCTTTGTGGCATCAACCCTCTTATCCATTCTTCCCACCAAGCATTGGCACAAAAGAAAAATGCTCAAAGGCTTCTTCATGCAATTCACCATCGGGCAATTTAGTGAGGCGGAGCATGCGTTGATGACTTCCTTCATCAACAGGTATTACCATCATACCATTGGTCTTTAATTGTGCTACCAGTTTTGGTGGTATAAAAGGAGCGGCTGCGGTGATGATGACCTTATCAAAAGGCGCATAAGCAGGCAAGCCTTCAAAACCATCTCCATAAAAAAACTTAAGATTAAGATATTTGCTTTTAAAGATGAACTGCTTGTTTTGTTCGTAGAGTTTTTTTTGTCTTTCAATGGTAAAAACCCTTGCGCCCATCTCAGACAAAACCGAAGCCTGGTAAACACTACCAGTACCAATCTCAAGGATTTTTTCATTCCGCTTTACCTGTAACAACTGTGTTTGATATGCTACCGTGTAAGGTTGTGAAATGGTTTGCCCCTCTCCTATGGGAAAAGCGCGGTCTTCATACGCAATACTATCAAACGCCGTATCCAGGAAAAAATGCCGCGGTATCTGTTCAATTGCTTTTAACACCTGCTCATCAGAGATGCCTTTCTCCTTTAACAATTTAACCAATTGCATCCTGCGTCCCTTATGCGTATAGTTGTCACGGTATTCTCTCATAGCTGCGCAAATTTACACAATGCGTTAAAGATTCACTGCGAACAGTTATATATGTGGGCAAAGAAATAACGTTGAGGAAAATATCCACAGAAGGATATTGGTTTACTGAATGTTTTAAGTTACGCGCAAACATCAAATAAAAAGGGGAACAAGCTGCGCTCATTCCCCAGGCATAAATTAGCTGTAAGCTTATTTCAATTTCATGTCTTCAATAACACCTTTGAATTTATCCTGCAATGTAGCAAGCGTAGCATCAAAAGCATCTGTATTTTCCAGCTTTGTGTTTACACTAAAGTAGAACTTGATCTTAGGCTCGGTACCGGATGGCCTTGCCGATATCTTTGTTCCATCTTCCAGTATAAATTGCAATACATTGCTCTTTGGCAAATCAATCTTCCAGCTTTCGCCGGTAGCAAGGTTTTTACCTACCTGTAAATCATAATCCAGCAAGGTTGCTACTTTAGATCCGTTGATAGTCGCAGGTGGATTTTCACGGTAGCCCTGCATCATCTCGGCAATTTCTTCCTGGCCACGCATTCCTTTTTTGGTAATACTGATCAGGTGCTCCAGGTAAAAGCCATACTGCGCATATAATTCAATCAGCTTGGTATACAATGATCGTCCGTTTTCCTTTTCATACGCAGCCATTTCACAAAGCAGCGCAACTGCAGAAACCGCGTCTTTATCACGCAGCCTGTCGCCAATCATCAAACCATAGCTTTCTTCACCACCAATCACATAATTTTCTTTCCCTTCTTTTTCTTTAATTAATTCAGCAATCCACTTAAAGCCGGTAAGTACGTTGTAACAGGCTACATTATTTTGTTTGGCAACTTCATCAATCAGTTCTGTGGTAACAATGGTTTTAATCACCATATCGTTTGGCTGGGCAATGCCTTTTGCTTTACGTGCCTCAATCATATATGCGCAGGCAAGTACAGCCGTCTGGTTGCCATTTACAAGTACCCATTCTCCCTTATGATTTTTAACGCCGATGCCTACACGGTCTGCATCAGGGTCAGTACCAAGCAGGATATCCGCATCCAGTTCCTTCGCTTTATTAAGACCAATGCTCATCGCCTCACTTTCTTCAGGATTAGGATAGACTACTGTTGGAAAATTCCCATCAGGTTTAGCCTGCTCTTCCACGATGGTAACATTCGTAAATCCAAATTGCTTCAACACTTCAGGAACCAATGTAATACCCGTACCGTGGATAGGCGTGTATACAATCTTAAGATCATGCTGTTTGGCAATTACGTCAGGATAAACGCTCAGGCTTTTTACCATGCTGATATAAGCATCATCTATTTCTTTACCAATCAAAGTAATGTTTGCTTCACCTCCGCTCCATTTCACTTCATCCACTGACTGGATCGCTTCTACTTCCCTGATCACATTTTTATCATGCGGTGGAACTAACTGGCCGCCATCGTTCCAGTAAGCTTTGTATCCATTATATTCTTTAGGATTATGCGAAGCGGTACACACCACACCTCCATTTAATTTCAAATGCCTGATAGCAAAGGAAAGTTCCGGTGTAGGACGCAATGATTCAAACAGGAATACTTTAAGACCATTGGCTGCAAATACGTTGGCCACCGTTTCTGCAAAAAAGCGGCTGTTATTACGGCTGTCATGTGCAATCGCAAGTTTAACTTCCGCATCACCATAGGTCTTCTTTAAATAATTGGCAAAGCCCTGTGTAGCCATACCAATTGTGTACTTGTTCATACGGTTGGTACCCACTCCCATAATGCCACGCAAACCACCGGTACCGAATTCAAGGCTACGGTAAAAGGCTTCGGTAAGTTCTTCCGGCGATAATTTTTTGATTTCGTCTTTCACCGCCTGGTCGTAATTACCGTTAAGCCATGTATCAACTTTGTTCTGAATTGCTGTATCCATATCAGTTGTTTTAAATTGGATGACAATTTTAAGGATATTTAGTGGAATTTAACTGATCTAAATAAATGCGGACAATTTAATAATGTAGGTTTGATAAATGAAGATACCGGTGCTGCTGCTTTTTTTGATACTTGCCATTACTACCCGTAGCCAGAACATACCGGTGAATGATTCCGTTTTTACAGTAACAGACACCCCTCATTTTATTTTTCGCAGTAAAAGAATTTTACAGCCATCTCCGGTGTACCACCCGCAACGAGCTTATATGGTAGCGGCCGTTAATACTGCTGCTGTGGCAGGCACAGGCATCTGGTTATACAATAGCTGGTATAAACAGTATAAGTCAACACGGTTCCACTTTTTTGATGACTTGAGCGAATGGTTGCAGGTAGATAAAATGGGGCATTCTTACACAGCTTATATCATTAGCAGGTACAATACAGATTTGTGGCGATGGGCCGGTATGTCTCGCAGGAAAAGCATCTGGATGGGCGGCATCAGTGGAGCAGCCTATCAAACCTTTATTGAGGTATTTGATGGCTTTTCCAGCGGCTGGGGCTGGAGCTGGGGCGACTTTGCCGCCAACATTACCGGCTCCGGGCTTTTTGTCGGACAGGAATTTGCTTGGGGTGAACAACGCATCTCTTTCAAATTTTCCTTTCACCGCAAAGACTATGGTTCCGCTTTTTTAAATAATCGTGCGGATGATATTTTTGGCCGTTCGCTTAATCAACGTGCGTTGAAAGATTACAATGGACAAACCTATTGGCTGAGCGCCAACCTGCATTCTTTTATGCCTGCAAGCCGTTTTCCCGCATGGCTGAATATTGCCCTGGGGTATGGCGCCGAGAATATGTTTGGTGCCCGTGAAGACAGTTGGAAAGATGCAGCAGGCCACCCGGTGACACTCCCCGGCAACCTTGACCGCTACCGGCAATTTTATCTTGCCCCCGATATTGACCTTACCCGTATTAAAACACGCAGCAGGTTGCTGCGCACTACCTTTAACTTACTCAATTGCGTTAAATTTCCCACACCATCTATTGAATTTTCAAGGAATAAATTCAGGTGGAACTGGATGCATTTCTAATAAGACTTTATTCTTTTTTATATTGATAGGCTTTCCCGTTTTGTGTAAGCACCATTTCTTTGGAAGCTGGTTTAAACTCTATCAATATACCTGCCTGTTCAAACCGGAAGTGATCTTTAGCTATTGCATCCAAAGGAAAAGATGGCTGACCTGTTGCCTGTGCCATCAGTATGTTTTCTTTCTTTGTAATGGTAATCACCAGCTGAATATCATTACTGTGATATACTCCCAGGTATTGATCAAGTTCACCGGGTTTTAACGCAAACGCTGTAAAAGCAGGTACCTGAAAAGGCTTATCAAATACAGCGCTCAAAGCGGCGATTGAAATTTTGTTATTGTCAAAATTGGTTCCGTTAGATGTAAATGCATATCCTACTTTTTCATTTGGAAAGTAAGCGTATACAGATGAAAAGCCATCAATGCCACCGGTATGCCCGTAACCTGTTTTATCATAAAATGGGATACGAAGCAAACCCAGCCCGTAATTATCTTTCATCGTTTCCATTAGAACAACACTTTCCATTGTTACCAGCTTACCATTAAACAAAGCATCGGCAAACAAAGTAAGATCGGTTGGGGTAGATACAATGGCCCCGGCACCTGACGGAACAGACATATCTGTTTCCTTTTCTTTTACAAAAGTTCCTGCATAGCGATAAGAATATGCTTCATTGTCTGAAGGATTTATTTTGCCGCCATAAAACGTATTGGTTAAATGCAACGGTTTGATGATTTTTTCATTCAGCACTTGTTTGTAAGATTTGCCATACAGCTTCTCTAACAATAGAGATAATAGTACATAATTGGAATTGCTGTAACTATACTTTGAGCCAGGTTCAAAATCGCTTCCGGCTTTTACAATAATATCCAGCATTTCACTGTTGCTTTTGGGTTCGCTGTTCCAGGTGAGATATCCGGGATCATCTGTAAAATTGTGGATACCACTGCGGTGAGAAAGAAGATCGCTTACTGTAATCTTGTCTGCATTTTTTATGGATGGAAAATAAGCGGCGATAGTTTGCGTAAGTACAAGTTTATGCTCTTCTACAGCTTTCATCACCAGGACTGCGGTGAATGATTTGGTGATAGATCCAATACGATAACGGGTATTAACGTCCGGTTTTATCTTTTGCGCGATATCACGAAAACCTATAGAATGCGTATAGATGATTTTCCCATTTTGTGAAAGCGCAATGCTTCCCATAAATTTTTGGTTAGCATCCAATGCATTAAAAAAACTATCCAGCCTGCCCTGGTTAAAATGTTGGGCGGAGGAGATATTCAATATCATTACAGCTATAACAAAGAGCATCCACTTCATAGGTAGTATTTTAAACAAATGACTTAATGCAAGATATATCACCAGCCTCATATGTAACCGATATATAAGTAAATAGTTACCGGTTTCCATCGATCATTTGCGTATTGCCGCTTTATGTTTTATATTTCGTGATGCTATCTGCAACAGCAAAAAGAAATATCAGCCGCATCATCCCCTACGCCTTTATCTGGCTGATTTTTAGTTTGGTCTATACACTGCTGGAAAAAGGCTTGCTGGATCCGTTAGATTATTATCCATCTACAGGAAATCCTTACAATAGTGCACGGAATTTTTTTGTAACACCGCTGGCTGCATTGCTTACTGGTTTTTTAATCGGTGCAATGGAAGTGTTCTATTTTAACCGTTGGTTTATGAAGCGAAGTTTTGGACAAAAGATACTTTACAAATCGCTGATTTATTTTATTCTTATCCTGTTTTTTCTATTACTGCTTACTGTATTTGCCAACATCTTTGAACTAAAAACATCTTTCCTTGATAAAGTGATCTGGCGGAATACCTGGCTTTTTTTAACCAACTATTCTTTTGTAAGCGTAGCGGTTTATATGGCAACAATCATATTCATCACGCAGTTTTATGCAGAAGTAAGTGAGAATATGGGGCAGGCGGTGTTAAGTCATTTCTTTACAGGCAAATATCATCAGCCCACTGAAGAAGAACGCATCTTTATGTTTCTTGATATGAAATCTTCCACCACCATTGCCGAGCGGTTAGGGCATGTGAAATACTTCGAAATGCTAAGCGCTTACTATGCAGATATTTCCAACCCGGTGATACAATATGCCGGCGAAATTTACCAGTATGTGGGTGATGAAATGGTGGTGTCCTGGAAGCTGGAAAAAGGATTGAAAGACAATAACTGCCTGCAATGCTTTTTCGCAATGAAAACGGCGCTTGAACAACAGGCTGACAAATACCAGGGCAAGTTTGGTGTATGTCCGGGTTTTAAAGCAGGTTTTCATTATGGCAAAGTAACTACCGGCGAAATTGGCATTATTAAAAAAGACATCATTTTTACAGGAGATGTGTTGAATACAACCGCACGTATCCAGTCGCTTTGCAAAAGCTATGATGTTGACCTGCTTATTTCAGGTGAGTTGTTGCAAAGGCTTTCAATCAAACCTCCTTTTGCTATCCGCAACCTTGGCGAAACTGCGCTGCGTGGCCGCGAAGAAAAAGTTCAATTGTATACTATTTACCGCCAATAAAGTATCTTTCCTTTATAAACAATCATCCCATGCGTAAGCTCGTCATAACCTTCGCAATCATACTTGCATTCACATTAACAGTGCAGGCACAGGAAACAAATTCACGTTATAATAAAACACTTGCAGATTCTCTCGGGGCTGATAATTATGGTATGAAGATGTACACGCTGGTGATCTTAAAATCCGGTAAGATGGAAGCAAAAGATAAAACAGAAAAAGATAGTTTATTCAGAGGACATATGGCCAATATCGGCAGGCTGGCCACTGCGGGAAAGCTGGTAGTTGCCGGGCCGATGAAACAAAACGACAAAAACTATCGGGGCATTTTTATTTTAAATGTGGCGACTACGGAAGAAGCTAATCGTTTACTGGAAACAGACCCGGCAATTAAGGCCGGCCTGCTTGATGCCGAGGTATATGGATGGTATGGTTCCGCAGCCTTGCCGCTTTACCTGAAGTATCATGAAGAAGTAAAGAAGACTGACTTTTAGATATAGTTAACCACCTTTTTATATAATGCCCGATGGCTCGTTAACAGACATTTTCCCTACCTTGAAGCCTCAAATTTCTGCATGATTAAAACACAGTTGATCAAACCATCCGCATGCATTGCCGGCTATGTAAGCCACTTAATGGTAATAGAGTGCAAACAGGTAAAGGATGACTTTGTTTTGCCTTTGTTTGCCAACGGTAATCCTACTTTGGTTTTTCAAACCTGCACCGGTTACAAGAACCATGAATCAGTTGATCATGTAACATTATATGGCCAAACCGTTACACCTGTAAATCTTGTTATCAAAGAAAGTTTTACACTTATTGCGTGTTTCTTTCATCCTTATGCATTAACCACACTCTTTCATCAGCAGGCATCAACACTTACAGATGTTGCCGTAGACGCAGACCTTTTACCGCCTGCTAAAACCATGCGTTTAAAGGAACAATTACTGAACGCTTCATCACTTGAACAACGATTGTTATTGCTGGAAAATTTTATCGTCCGGCTTGCCTGTACTAACAGCAAAAAGAATGAAAGAATTATTTATGCCACCAACCAGCTAAATAAGAGCAACGGGTTGTGCCTGTTAACAGATCTTCAACATGAGTTGAACATAACGGAACGTACCTTCCAGCGGTTATTTGAAACTGAAGTAGGCATCTCCCCAAAAATGTACCGACGCATATGCCAGTTTAATGCAGCATTTCAACAATTGAACAACCGGGGGTTTATAAAACTAAGTGATATAGCCTATGACAATGGTTTTGCTGACCAAAGTCATTTTGTACGGGTGTTTAAAGAGTTTACCCATCTTACACCCAAAGAATATCTCGGCCGGATATCTGCCTTAAATTCATGATTTTTTACTGATGTCGGGTCTGTTCTATTTCAGGTAATTATAAGACTTCAACTTTGTTCTAAATATATATGATATGAAAAAGCTAATAATTACTGAATGGATGTCTTTAGACGGAGTTGTAGATGCAGCCTCTATGCAGCAATGGTTTAATCCTTATCACAGTGATGAAAGGGCAAAATATATACAGGACACCATTCACGGTTGCGATACGATGCTTTACGGACGTGTTACCTATGAAATGTTATACCCTTACTGGTCCGCTTTAAAAAATAACGAGATGGGCGTGGCAGAAAAACTGAATACGGTTGAAAAATACGTGGTATCAACCAGTCTTAAAGATGCGGCCTGGCAAAACACAACCATCATCAGCAAAGATGTAATTCCAGCCATACAATCGCTTAAAGAGCAACCCGGCGGCAATATATTGGTGCAGGGTAGTGTTACACTTACCAATGCATTACTAAAAGCAGGACTTGTTGATGAACTGAAATTACTGGTACACCCATATATAGCGGGCAATGGCAAAAAGCTTTTTGACGGTGAAGTTACCAGCGCACTGCAATTAGTAAACAGCAGGCAACTGGAGCAAGGCGTTACCCTGCTTCAATATAAACCAGTGTAATGACTAACTTTATTAAACAGCCATCGCCGCCGGCGCTAATTCGGTATCTGCTTCCTCCATCAGGTTGAGGATATCTTTACAAAAAGAAGGATAATCCGCGGTTGACAATGGCTTCATGATACAGGCACTGGCGCCGGCCTGCATGGCACTGGAGATCATTCTTTCAGAGAAATTCACAGCCATCAGTATAATGGGGATATGCTGTAAAAACCTGTCGTTTTTTAATGCCTTTAACAGCTCAAGGCCGCTTACCTGGGAAAGATCAAAATCTGCGAGGATCATGTCCGGTTGCCGTCCGGAGACCAGTAGCCCGAGCATATCTCCATAAGCATTGGCTGTTTCTACTGATACAAAATGCGGACTAAAATGTTTTTTGAAAAGCATAAGGCTCACCAGGTTATTATCAACAATCATGAACCTTTTAGAAGAATGGAACTGCATGATATTGGATTTATGCATTAAAAGTATCCATTCCCTTATTGCATTGCATACCACGCGCATCAATTTAAGCTGTATTTATACCTGCATTCAGGAGTGTTTAATATTGAAAGGTTAACTTTTACTTTCCTTTAAAGAATTACCCGTTTAAAGAGGAATGTGAAAATTGATTGATTATCCCTTACTTTTATAACGATCATCATCCCCCACTTTATGACGCAACCAAACACTGCCCCACAAAGGCTTTATTCTCTTGATGCTTTACGCGGTTTTGATATGTTCTGGATTATGGGCGCTGAAGAAATTGTGCATACCATTGCCAAGGCAACCGGCTCTGGCTTCTGGCTCGGGTTTAGTAATGAACTCACGCATCCGGACTGGAACGGGTTTCATTTCTACGATCTCATCTTCCCGCTATTTCTTTTCCTGGCAGGCGTGGCTACACCTTATTCCGTAGGGCGTGAACTTGAAAAAGGTACCAGCAAAAACAAGTTATTATTGCGTGTTATCAGAAGAGGCCTTATCCTGGTTTTGCTTGGACTGATCGCCAATAACGGATTGCAGTTAAGGCCAATTGCAGACATACGGTTTGGAAGTGTGCTTGGCAGGATAGGGCTTGCATATATGTTTGCCAACATCATTAGCCTTTATTGTAAACAGCGTGCACAGCTTATCTGGTTTGCCGGACTATTGATTGGTTACTGGTTATTGATGAAATTTACGGCAGCACCGGGTTTTCCTCCGGGAACGTTAACCATGGAAGGAAATATTGTTTCCTACATTGACCGTACAATTTTGCCCGGTCACTTATATCTTACGATACACGACCCGGAAGGATTAATGTCTACCATTCCGGCCATTGGTACAGGCTTGCTGGGTATACTGGCTGGCAATCTTTTAAAAAACAGCCCGGTTAGCCAGCAACAAAAAGCTATCCGTCTTGCAGTAACCGGCGTTGTATTTATTTTACTTGCTCATTTATGGGGGCTGGATTTCCCTATCAACAAAAATTTGTGGACCAGTTCTTTTGTGCTGAACGCAGGCGGTTACAGTTTAATCCTGCTTGCCTTGTTTTATTATATCATTGATGTGCTTGGCTATCGCAAATGGGCCTTCTTTTTTAAAGTCATCGGCATGAACTCAATCCTGATCTATATGTCCGGACATTTTATTGACTGGGAATTTACTACAAACGGCTTTTTTAAATGGCTGGTGCAGTTATTCTCTGAACCGTTGAATGCTGTTGTATTTGCAATTTGTTATGTACTGATCAAATGGCTGTTTCTTTATTTTATGTACCGCAAGAAGGTTTTCTTAAGAGTGTAATAACAGCCTTTATTGTCACTATTAATATCAGGGAACTATTTTAAACCTTGCCAATGGCGCCATGCGTGCTTTATTGAGTGAAAAAGTGCTATCGCTTACAGAATAGTTATCCGCTTCATCGAATATTTTTTTTAACCCATTTTCAACGGCCATGTCATTGCAGGCCATCATGGTAGACATACCTTGTTTAAACTGAATGCGCATAGTGCTTTCATTAAATACTATTTTTCCGCCCAGGCCGTTACAGCCTCCGTTGGCTATATAGTTACTGTCTTCCCGGTTGAACTGTATAAAAGGCTGTTTACCGTTGATGCTATCGGCCACAGGTTGTCCCATCAGTTCGGTTAGTTTCCATTTTTTACCAGTGATGGAGATGGTAGTTGCATTATCGGCTGCGGTCATCTTTTTACTATTGGTGCAAGCTAAATGAAGTAATGCAATAAGCAGCAGGATAGCTGCAAAGGATATGTTTTTCATGATTACTTTTTGGTAAACTTAGAAAATAAAGATGGCAATGGCTAATCTGTACATTCGTAAGTCAGTTAACACCGATGCTCCTTTTCAAATCTTCGTCTGTTATCTCGTATACTTTTTCATCAGGTACCCGCAATTCGCCCAGGCCGCCTTTATCAATTAAAGTTTTCTGTTCTTTCACAAAATCTGTGATGTCTTCTATTAATTTTATTTGTTGCTTTCCATAAGCTTCCAGCACACTTCCTTTCATACCGATCTGGATTGCACGTCTTGATAATTTTGCACCAAAGGGATCATGATCAGGGTCCCATTGAAGTCTTACTTCTTTTTGATCCAACTCCTGTTTCCACTGATCATGATTTAAATAACGGGCAGGATTAAAAGAAGAATAGACCGCCTGTTTCAAAATAGCCTCCCAATCCGTTTTATTTAACCAAATAGCCAGCACTCTTTCCTGGTTTTCTTTGGAAGCCCAGCCGCACCGGTACATCATCCATAGAAAATTGGGTTTTATCCAGGACATTCTGTTATAACTATAATGCGATCCGCCAAGTACCTGGTTCCTTAATGCATCATTGGCAATTTGTGAATTATATGCCTGGTAAACTACCACTTGTCCGTTCTGCTGATGACATACAATATGATGCCCTTCTGCGGGAAGCTGATGAACGACTTTTAAATAGTTGCCTGTAGTTATTTTCATTTTCTATACTTTAAAAAACGGCTTACACACCGGTTTTATCTGCAAAATTCTTATCAAATACTAAACGCTTTTGTATAGGCTTATCAATCCCACCACATAGAAATCTTTCCTTCATCATGCATCAATCCTTTTGCGTATTCAGCCGTATCTACCTTTTCTTCTAACGGGCAGACCTTTAATACTTCCTCTGCAAAATCTAACCAGTCAGCCGGTTTGTTTTCGGTTTTAATCAGCAGCCAGTCATCACCAACACCAATAAAATGAAAAGGGTATTTCTTTTCAAATAACTGAAGTTTTATGATCAGGCTGTCTGTTGCAAACCGGTAGCTGCCGCCACGTGTTTCCTGAAACCGCAACGTGTTATATTTATCCCCGCTCTTGATCATCGAAATTGTTTGTTTTGCGTCACTCCTTGTATCATCGTTTGAAATAAAAGACAAACATTGCCTGCAGGAAAATTTATCATTCAAAGAATCTACAAGTTTTTCAATTACGGCATGATCTACTAACAACGAAATGCCTGGCAATTCAACAGTTTTTGTTGTTGGCATTTCTTGTTTAACAGGCTGTATTACGTTCCGTTGAAACCTGGTTGCTTGTGTTTTGGCGATCTTCTCTGCTTCATCAATCACTGTCGCTTCTATTCCGGATTTCTCAGACAGCATTCTGATCCTCTCTATACGCGATTGTTGATTTTCCGGAGATATACATGATCCAATTATCAGTATAGTCAAAAACAACGTTATTCTTCTTTTGAATTTCATCATTGTATATCCCATTAAGTAATGTTAACCATAATAAAAGAATAAGCATAGTGTAAACAACCAGGAAGAAAACCATACCTGCCATATTATTTACCGGATACCCCGCTGATCCACTTGTTGTGAAGCTGGCCCAGGGTTGAAACAATCTGCTATTAAAAATGCCATAATCCATGAGAACAACAAAATAATTGTACGGATATAATGTTTCAAAGTTCAAGTGCCAGGGCGGAAATTTTTCATCTCCGGCATTTAAAACGATATGCTTTTTTGTGGATTTGCCGATACAGCAATTGTGAATTTAACATTTTAAGCAAATGGCTATATTTGCCGCATAACCTTAAAAAATGAAATCAATTCTACTCCTAGCCCTTGCAGCCCTTTATACTGTTACTATATCTGCACAGGCGCTTGTTTCAGCAATTCCCAAAGACACTGTTCTGGACAAATCAGCAATTCTTGAGTTAAAGAGTTTCGATCGCGGTCTGCTATTGCCCAGGGTTTCTACAGCAAAACGCAGGGCAATTAAAAACCCCGCTCCCGGCCTTGTGGTATTTGATACTACCCAGCAGGTTTTTTACGGGTATGTAAAAGAATTTGGCTGGCGTCCTTTTTTAATGGGCTATGATACTATTCCCATCTATAACGGCGATTCTCCAACTGTACCGGGCGTGGTAGCTGGTGATAAACTTGGTGTTGGTGTTGCTATAAGGGGCAATATTGCGTTGGCAGGGGCACCGGAAACTACTGTAAGCGGCCACACAAAGCAAGGTGCCGTTTATGTATTCAGAAATGATGGAGATGGTTGGAAAGTTGTTCAAAAAATTACAACGCAGGATGGCGCTGCCAATGATCTTTTTGGAACACAGACGGTGCTTACTGATGAATTCGCATTTGTTGCTTCTACCTTTCATGATGTGTCAGGAAAAGCAGATGAGGGTGCAGTTTACGTATATAAAATACAAAATGACACTCTCGTTTTTCACCAAAAACTGGTAGCCGCCGAGGGTGCTCCTTTTGACGGGTTTGGCTTTTATACAACAGTTTCCGGTAAAGATTTATTTATCGGCGCCCCTTTTACCGACGTAAATGGAAACAATGACCAAGGAGCCGCTTACTATTTTAGCCTTGAAAATGGATATTGGGTACAAAAACAACGCATCATACAAGACAGTGCATCAGCTTCAAAAGATTATTTCGGTTTTGGTTTCTCTATCGATTCAAATTATGTAGCAATCGGTGGAACTGTAGATAATTCAGTTAACTACGGTTATGGGCAAAATGCTGTTTTTATCTACGAGAAAATCAACAATCTTTGGCAGAGAAGACAAAAAATTGTACAACCGGAACAGCCAGGGGCTTCACAAAGAAATGACGCATTTGGATACATAACTTATCTGAAAGGCAACAAGCTACTCGCTGGCGCGTGGATGAGAGATGAACCATCGGGAAATAAAGACCGCGGAGTTATTTACCAGTTTACTAAGAATGGTAATCACTGGGACTATACCGGTAAAATTTCTCCCACTGATGTAAATCCCGGTGACATTTACGGCGATTATTTTAGTCAGAATTTTAGTGTAGACGGGCAGTATATGATCTCGGGCAGCGGATACGAAGATATTGCCGCGAACAACGTTGACAAAGGCGCTGTTTACGTTTATGAGTGGGTTAACAATAATTGGGTACAGAAGAGAAAGATCATTTCACCAACACCTACACAACTGGATTTGTTTGGGCATGTTTCGGCAATCAGTAATGGTACCGTCATTATCAGCGCATCAAGTGCGGAAAATAATAAAGGCAAGATATATTTCTATACATTGCCTTAGCTAATACATAACTTATAACCAATCTGCAAAGCGGTCACATGTTTCAATAAAAATAAAAGCCTGTGATCGTTTTGTTTTGTACTCTTTAAAGAAACAAACCCGGCAACCCAAATTTGCTCAAATGGATGAAATAGAAAAAGCTGCCTGTTACCTTCAACTTCTGAAACAGGAAGGCCAATTAGACGATACTGCCATACCACAATTAATATCTATGTACGGTCTATCTGAAGAACAGGCCCATCTGTTGCTTCAGCGGTTTAAAAAAACCGATGCCTATAAGCGAAGTTTGTATGTGAACCTGCTGGATAAAAGCGGAATGCTGTTATTTTTCCTGTTGGGAGGCCTTTCCTTTTTATACCTTGCACTGGCTAAAGACGGAAGCAGTCTTTTCTCTGTTCATGCACTGCTATACCTTCTACCTGCGCTGGCCATACTTATTTACCTGGGTAAACTTGTATTGGAACATGCCGCAAGCAGCGAACGCTTTAAAAAAATACCACTTGCCGCATTGCAAAGAAATAAACTACTTCCTTTTTTGCTGATGTCTGCAGGCTACCTTGTTTACCTGGCCTACCAGTATAGTGAGAAGACATTCCTGTTAACACCCGAAAGTATGGCTGTTCTTTCTCATGTAACAGTCAATTCAAATTGCGACAGAGTGGTGACCACGGGCAAGAACAGCAAGGACTATTTCCGGTTTAATCTCAGTGAATACAACAAAGAATTCAGATGGACCAAGGAAGATCACCTGCTTTCTTTTAGTGGCGATCAGTTGTCTCTGCCAATGTATAAGGGAGATACGGTTAACATTTATATTGATAAGACGGCAATGAGGGAACTCAACGACGAATCATCCGGCAGTTATATTGAAGTAAAGGATATTTCCTTAGCAGGTAAACACTTGCTCAATTTTACCCTAAGAAATGGGCGGGCGAAGGAAAATGCGCAACAAGCACTTCGTTCTTCTTTTTATCTGTTTATGTTTATGCTGGTCATTTTTGTGATCAACCAGTTCAGAATAAAAAAAGAGCCGGAACTCACTTTTGAAGATCGATATAAGCAGAGGGAAAAAGAAAGAGATTGGATATAGATTACCGGGTTTTTCACCGCATATAACATTCAGGTATGAATCAACTGCTTTTAAACGGTTTGCGTTACTACACCATCACTTCTTTATTATACCTGTTCCTGTATTCCAGCGGAGACATACCGGTGATTTTTCTAAACACTTCCCTGAATGCTTTTACATCAGCATAACCAACATCGTACATTACTTCATTAATGGTTTTGCGGGTTGTTTCCAATGCTTTCTTTGCTGATTCTATCTTTACCCTTTGCTGGTATTCAAGCGGCGTGTTACCGGTAGCTTTTATAAAGCGCCGGTCAAAATTGCGCCTGCCTACTGCAAACTTCGCGGATAGATCTTCCACTGATATCTTTTCATCCGGTTTACTTTCAATATAGGCCTGCGCCTGCTGCACCATTTCATCGCCATGCAATTTTTGCCCGGTGAAAATGGTAAAGGCCGATTGGCTCTGGCGGTCGATCTCAATCTGGAAAATCTTTGAACAATAAATAGCGGTAGTGCGGTCATAATATTTTTCCACGAGATAGATCAGCAGGTTGAGAAAAGAATAAGCGCCGCCATTGGTATAAATGCCATGCTCATCTGTAATTAATTTTTCCGCCTGCAGGTTTACCTGGGGAAACATAGACCTGAAGGTATTTGCCGCAGACCAATGAGTTGAGCAATTTTTCCCATCCAGCAAACCTGCCGAAGCCAGCATAAATGTACCGGTACACATACTCGCAATTTCCGCACCCTGCTTGTATTGTTCAGAGATCCATTCAACCAGCAGTTGATTCCCGTTCATCGCTTTTTCATAATCGCGCACCAGCGAAGGAACAATAATCAGGTGTGTTTGCGGTATTGAAGATATATGGGCCTGTGGTTTTACCGTGAGTAACCCGTGATCAAATGTTGCTTCGGTTGACACGCCGGCAAGCTCCACTTTATATAACTCCTTTTGTGTATTGTTTTTCCAGAAGGCATTGGCTGTTAAGAAAATTTCATAAGCACCCACAATACAGGCTACAGAACTAAGATTACTTTGACCGTCGGGCACAATAATGGTAATATGCTTCATGCGATTGAGGATGATGTTTTCATAAATCTGTTGCCAATGTTGTTAACGGGCTGCAAAGCCCTGCTGATGCTTTACTTGCGACGCTCCGTTCAACATTTGTTTTTCAATTGAACAGGAAACCCTGCAAATACTTATGCGTCGTTAGGATCAGCTTTCGTTGGCAAAGATAGAAATTCACCTTGTCCAAATCAACCCATTAAAATGTCCATTTTACACCCGCTATATACTATTCATACAATCATTTGAATATTAATAAGCACATCAGCAGATAATTCAAGATAAATCCAAATGAAGCTAAAGCATTATACAATGTCACAGGTAAACCATCCAGGAAATTCATCGGTATTATTTCCCGTGTTAAAAACGATATCCCAACTACAAAAGCTGGAAGTAATCATCAGAAGCATTCAATCTTATAAAGACAGATATGAAAAGGTTTTTGTTTATACTTCTTCCAGCCTGAACGGAAGTTTTCTTATTCTTTTTCCGGTAAGATCAAAAATGGCATTACATAACGCCGGAGCAAAAGCTGGTAAAGCAGGTTCGCCCACCCCGCCGGGAGGTTCGCTGTTTTCCATGATGTGTACGTCAATTTGAGGCATGTCAATGATGCGCGGCATCCGGTAGGTACCGAAGTTTTTCTCAACCGCCATTCCATCTTTAAAATGTGTTGCATGAAACACGGCTGCACCAAGCGCCATTACAATACTTCCCTCTACCTGTGCATGAATAATATCAGGATTTACATACCATCCGCAATCAATTACGGCATGTACTTTATCAATCTTTATTTTACCAGTCTGCTGTTTCGATACTTTCACCACCTGTCCCACCATACTGCCAAAGCATTCAGTGATGGCAACTCCCCATCCGGCTGCTTTTGTCTTGTTTTTCCAGTTGCTTACAGCAGCAAGCTGATCAATCAATGCCAGGAATCGCGGCACAGGAAGATGCGATCTTCTGAATGCTAATGGATCCTTCCCCGCAAGATGGGCCAACTCATCAATAAAACTTTCACAGGCAAAGGCATCCACATTTGCACCCGGCGCACGCCACCACATAGTTGGAACAGGACATTTTAAAGTAGTATATCCTAAACTATAGTGAGGTATAGATTGATAATAAGGCCGCGCCAATCCGCCTATCTCTCCTTTACCGCTTGATAATGGTTCAGGCGTTCCATCGCTAAGAGCACCTTCTCCAAAATGTGAAGCAGTCACTACCTGGAATGCATGAATTCTTCCCTCGCTATCAACTCCTCCCCTGCAACGATAGGCGGCGCCTGCACGAAATGGTCCCATTGTCATATCATCTTCGCGTGTCCATACCACCTGAACCGGCGCCTTCACCGCCTTTGAAATAAGCGCTGCTTCATGGGGATAATCCGTAAAAGCCTTTCTCCCAAAACCACCACCCAGGAAGGTCATATTTACAGTAATGTTCTTTACAGGAATTCCCATCCGTTCACTCAAATCTGCCTGTATCCAATTTGCTTCCTGTATAGGCCCCCATATATCAATGCTATTCTCTCTTACGTCTGCAATACAGTTAAGCGGCTCCATACAACTGTGGGACTGATAAGGCATTTCATAAAAAGCTTCCGATGTACGTGTTGCCTGCTTTAGGGCTGCTTCAAATTCAGTTGAAGGTTCAGGCTTATGCAGGTCTTCCTGCATTCTTCGCTGAAGCTCTTCTGAATCCACATGTTCAAAACCTTCATCATCCCAAACGATATTAAGCAGTTTGCGTGCCTGCATGGCGACCCAGAGCGAATCGGCCACCACGGCAACACCTTCCAGCAATAATCCAAAAACAGCCCTTTGTACTTTAAGCACCTGTTTTACCCCGGATATTTTCCGGGCTGCCGTATCATCAAAACTTTTCACTTTACCCCTGATACGGGGATTGCGTTCTACCACGGCGTAAAGCATTCCCGGCAGTTTTTTATCCAACCCGAAAACTGCACTGCCATCTATCTTAGAAGCTGTGTCTTTACGACGCAATGGCTTACCTACAATTTTATAATCCTTACGCGCTTTCAATTTTATATCAACAGGAGGCGTTAGTCCTGCTGCATCATTTACCAAAGTACCGTAATGAAAATTCCGGTTGGTATTTCGATGTATGACTATGCCATTTTCTGCATAACATTCTGATGCCGGCACTGCCCACTTATTTGCAGCAGCTTCAATAAGTAAAATTCTTGCGGTTGCACCGGCGCGCAACAGATCAAGATACCAGCCTCTGATTGAAAAGCTGCCCTCTTTTGGTTGCGGACCATATTTTGCAGGATTCGCTGCTGCATATTTTACCTGCACATCATTCATATCAACTTCAAGTTCTTCAGCGATGATTTGGGGAATTGCCTGCCAGGTGCCCTGCCCCATCTCAGACCTATGATTAAAAATGGTAACCTTGCCGGAAGTATCAATGGATATCCATGACATCAAACTGGTTCCGGTGTCTGTTTCAACTTCGCCGGTAAGAGGAATACCCCGCGTTTTACCGGTTGCAAGCCATCCTATACCGATCATTAATGCGAGACCGGACATGCCTGTCTGCAACAGAAACCCCCGCCGGCTTACCGCTTGCTGATGCTTATCCATTGATAAAAATTATCTCCTAAATATAATTTTTAAACCTGCAGGAAACCAGGGTTGATTGATCAGTAACCTGATCGCAAGGGTGAATGGTGCGAAAGAATTGATATGTTGTTTTAAGACGATCTGGAAAAGCGAATTAAGAAACCACGCCGGATGTTGCCGGTACTACAGATGTTACAGGTTTTAACACCTGGTTAGTTGGTTGCTGGTGACTGCCTGCTATCCATTTTGTTTTGGTAATAAACATAAAGATGAGCAATGCCAGTACCGCATAGCCAATGCCCAACACCGTTTGATTATTAATGGAAATAGTATTTACAAGCAAAGAAGTAAGTATGGATGTAACTACTGAAAATCCACCGCCTACCAACCCGGCAGCTTTACCCGCATATTCAGGAAACCGGATAAGGCAATAAGACATCAGGTTATTGAAAATAAATCCTGAAGTGCTATGTAACAGAAACACAAACAACAATAGCGTAACCAGGTTTTGCATGGAAAAAGAAAGCGTGATCAAAGACACGACTGCCACCAACTGTATTACGGATGCCATGACCAGTTTTTTAATCAAAGGCTTTTTAATAAGTATACGGGAGAAAGTTCCGCCTGCGAGTACCGCAATACCTGAAAAAAGTGAACAATAGCCGGTGACTGCAGCTGATAAGTGAAGACGCTGTTCAATTAAAAACGGACTTGCCATTCCATATAACAAGATCATTGCATAAGCAAGCCCGAGTATTACAAGACCAGATGCGAAGTCAGGTGTTTTAAGCATCTTTCCATAAGTGCTGATAATATTTTGCACGCTGAAAGATTGCACTCGTTTGATAGACTCTCCGCCGATTGCCAGTTCAATCACAAAGAACACGAGACCAAAATAACCGAGGAAAGAAAAATTGGATTTCCATCCCCAGGCCGTTTGCAAAAAGCCTCCAAGAAACGGCGCAACAATCGGCCCGATAGCCCATATCACCGAAAAGAGACTGGTATATTTTTTTAGCTGTTCGCCACTGTACATATCTACAAAAAAAGATCGCTTGCCTACTACAATAACAGCAACGGTAAAGCCTTGCAGCACACGCATCGCATAAATTACCTGTAACTGCGAAGAATAGGCTATAATAAAACTGGCGATGCTAAATACAAGCATGGCCAACAGTGAAGGACGGTAACGGCCGAAACTATCCAGCAGCCCGCCAACCACCAATTGAGAGATTCCATAGCTGATAATAAAAAGCGAAAGTGTAAGCTGAATGGCAGCCGGTGTAGTATGTAAAGACACCGCCATTTCCGGCAGTGACGGGATAAAAATATCCATTGCGAAACCTGAAAGCGGGATCAAACCAAATGCAACAATGGTGTTCGCCTGCAACAGTGATTGTTTAATACTCCTCATTGATAAATGTTTAATTTGGAGTTGTAAAATTAATCACCATTAGCCGTAGCATGCTTATACCGTTCAAAGCAATGCTTATACAAATCAAAGCATTACCACATCCGGCTGTTTTATATGAGTTCTGAATGCCATCGGGCTATCCCCTGTAAATTGTTTGAAATACTTATTAAAGTGTGATGGATATTCAAACCCGAGCGCATAAGCAATTTCCGCGATATTCCAGTTGGTATTGCGAAGTAATGCTTTAGATTCTGTTACCACCCGCTCATGAATAATCGTACGGGTAGATTTGCCGGAATGTTTTTTTACCACACTGTTTAAGTGATTTACATGTACATGCAACTGATCAGCAAAATGTGCCGGCGTAAGTAATTTAAGAGAATGTTCCGGGGAATCTATGGGGAATTGCTGGTTAAGCAAAGAGAAAAAATTCGTTAGCAACCTATCTTTTATAATGGAAGATGGAGGTAGTTGTTCCTGCTGAAGGCGAATTCCTTCATGAATTAATAATTGCAGAATATTTCGGATCATGTTTCTTTTAAAAGGATAATCAGATTTTTGAAGAGACTGCATTTCAATTAAATAGTAGGAAAATTTACTCGCTTGTTCTTGTGTTAATTTTATTACCGGGTGTAAAGACGGATTGAATAAGGGGCTGGCGTATTGAATGTCCGGCGGTATAACACCTTCAATAAATTGTCTATCAAAAAGGCAACTAACGCGGTTGGTTATCTCGTAAGTTATTTCGATGGAAGCAGGCACGGTTGGATTGGTACAAATTAAACATGGCTGGCTTAGTTTAATCTCCAGATCGTCATACAACAATATCCCGTTACCCGGCCCTTTGCTCGTGCTTAAACAAATCTTATAGTAATCTCTCCTGTTAAAAGGTGTTTTACGCACCGGGACCCGGGCAGATCTTACATTGAAATGCCCCTCACCTGCCACATTATTTAACAAGTCTCCCGGTATTTCTCCGGTTCTTTCGTAGAACTGCAGGAGACTTTCCGTAGGTACCGCTTTATTGATCATAACACACTTATATTATTCAAAGGTACATTTTAAAGAGGAATCATCATAAAGCGGTCAGATCAGGGATGTAGTTTTGCCGGTAGCACACACTGAGTTATCTGTTTATTAACACTCAAAAATTCGATAGCACAAAATCATCTTTACAGTCATTAAAATAACAGCAGGCAATTACCTCCCTGCAGAACAACGTTTAACATGTCATTCGGGTCGTTTCTTATGTGTTCATTTAATGATATTAACAAGCCAAATCAAATACCCATTATCACCAGCATTGTTTTGTACAAGCTATTGATATACAGATTTGGGCCGGTCTGCAGGGCTGGCTGCATATTTCTTGTTAGGCTTATTACCCATCGTGAATTTTAATGTGCCGCCTTGTGTGATATCACGATGCATGATATAAGACTTGTGATAGGGTTTGCCATTCCATTCCACCTGTTGGATATAGATGTTTTCCGGGCTGTTGTTCACCGCCTCAATAGTGAAAGTTTTATTACCAGCCAGAGCAATGGTAGCTTTATCGAACAAAGGACTTCCAAATACATACGCACCATTCGCAGGAAACACAGGATATATACCTAATGATGATAAAACATACCATGCAGACATCTGTCCGCAATCATCATTCCCACTCATTCCATCGTCCGGATCATTACCATATAAATTTTTCATGATATACCTGGCCTTCTCCGCTGTTTTCCATTGCTCGCCAACATAAGGATATAAATAAATCGTATGATGGCTGGGTTCATCACCATGTGCATATTGACCGATCAGGCCAGCAATATCCGGCGGCGCATTGGGGTCTGGTTCAGCCTTCAATTGAAAGAGCGAATCCAGTTTTGTAACAAAGCGTTTTTCCCCACCAAGCAGCTTGACCAAGCCCTCCACATCTTCAGGAACCAGCCACAAATATTGCCAAGAATTACCTTCACTTAAATCGTCAATAAACGGATGTGATGATTTTGCAGGATTAAATACCGGGTTCCAGTTACCATTTGCTTTTTTTCCGCGAAAAAAGCCTACCGATGAATCAAAATATAACCGGTAGTTATGATAGCGTTTGTTATAATAATTATAGTCGGTGGTGCTGCCGGCCTTTTTTGCCATCAACGCAATACTTGCATTGGAGATGGAGTATTCCAGGGCCTTCGCTACAGACTCTTCAACACTATCACTTGGTATATAATGAAAGGCTTTGTCATACTTCAGGCCTCTGTCGTCACGCATAGTGGTAGCCTTTACGGCTTCCAGTGCCAGCTTTGCATCAAACCCATTAAACCCTTTTGTATAGGCTTCTGCAACTATCTGCACACTGCTTACACCCGGCATGGTATTGGTTTCGCAACCCATCAGGTGCCATACAGGCAACTTACCTTGCTGCTGGTAAATTGCCAGGTGAGAGCGGATAATATCATTTACTCTTTCAGGCTGAAAAATGGTATATAAAGGGTTAAGGGAGCGATAGGTATCCCACAAGGAAAGCACTGAATAATTATTGAAATCAGCTTTATACACTTTCTTATCAGCACCTCTGTATTCACCGTTATGATCATTAAAAAGTGAAGGGTTGATCATAGAATGATACAAAGCGGTGTAGAAAATTTCCTTGTCTGTTTTATTACTGGTTTCAATTTTTATTTTAGCTAGTTCCTTATTCCACTTTTGTTCGGCGTTGTCTGCAATTTCTTTAAAGTTCCATTCGGGAATCTCGGCTTGTATATTCATCAATGCATTATCGGCACTTACCGGGGAAATCCCTACTTTCAACTCAACAATGCCGGGAGAATTTTCATAACTCAATAATCCTTTTACAGCTATTCCTTTACTGCTTTTACTATCAACAGCTACAGTATCATTATAAACTACAAACCCATCCGCAGCTTTTGAGAGTTGTATTGCAAAATATAACCGCTGATCATTGGCCCACCCTTTTGAAAAACGATAACCTTTAAAAGTAGTTGCATCTACCTGTTCTATGTAGGTGTCTGTTGCATGGTCCCCGATACCTTCTTTCAGATCAATTAAAATATGCGCATTTTGATTGGCAGGAAAATGATAACGGTGATAGCCCACCCGCTCGGATGCAGTTAGTTCCACATTTACCGCATTACTTAATTGTACGGCATAATAACTGGGCTTCACTTTTTCGTCCTGATGAGAATAACGGGCGGCATAACCGGAAGCCGGATTTTTAACAGAACCCTTGTCCATTTTAACTGCACCGGTGTATGGCATCATTAGTACATCGCCCAAATCACCGATACCAGTGCCATTCAGGTGTGTTTGCGAAAATCCAATCACCAGGCTGTCAGAATAATGATATCCAGAACACCAGTCCCATCCCTGGTAAAAATTATTCGGCCCAACCTGCACTGCCCCAAAAGGTACACTTGCACCTACAAACACATGCCCGTGACCACCTGAACCAATGTATGGATTCACATAAGAGGAAGGTGATTGCGCACCGGCAAAAGTGAAAGACAAACTAAGTAAAGCAGCGATCAACGGAAATTTATAATTCATCAGTGTTTGTTATTATTAACAAACATAGACCATTCCCGTTGCTGTTACTTACTCATTTTTAACTTTTACAAGGTCTTATTTTTCCAATGTTATGGACACAGATAAAGAAACAGGTTAGTTGTAATTCCTTTGCATGATGCAATGCCATGCGTTTATACTATACTATCCATATTCAACATTTGCCTGTCTCTTGTTCTTTAATGATTGTTCAAAAGTTGCATGTTCAAGGTTACTTTTCCTTTCAAGACACACAACTCAAAGCTCACCGCTTTGTATTAGAGCTTACCAATCACGTCTACTGTTTCATCAACCATTGCAGGAGTAATATCCAGGTGTGTTACCAATCTTACCTGGGTAGAAGAGATGGCGATTGCAAGAATATTATGTTCTTCCAGTGTGGCGGTGAGTTGTGCCGCAGTATATTTTCCCTGTACTTCAAAAATGATGATATTGGTTTCAACCGGCAGAATGGTACCAGTAAAATCAGTAGCGGCCAAAGCCTCTGAAATTATCTGCGCATGTGCATGATCTTCATTCAGTCGTTGTACATGGTTTTCAAGTGCATAAACACCTGCCGCGGCCAGTATACCTGCCTGGCGCATGCCGCCACCAAAGATTTTCCGGATGCGGCGCGCTTTCCTGATCAGATCTTTTGTACCTATCAACACACTGCCAACAGGTGTACCCAGCCCTTTGCTAAGGCATACTGATATAGAATCGAATGCTTCGCCATATTGAAGAGGCGTTTCCTTTTTTGCAATCAGTGCGTTAAATAACCTTGCCCCATCCAGATGGAAACGCAGGTCTTTGGAGGCGCATACCTGTTTAATGGCCAGTATCTCACTAAAATCGTAGCAACTACCACCGCCACGATTGGCCGTATTTTCCAGCGAAACAAGTGTGGAAACCGGTTTGTGCACATCGTCCGGGTTAATGGCATGCAATACCTGGTCTGCCGTGACTCTTCCACGGTCACCTTCCAGCAGCCTTACGGAACAACCTGCATTAAAGGCAATACCGCCTCCTTCATACTGATAAATATGGGAAAGCCGGTCGCAAATCACTTCATCTCCCGGCTGGGTGTGTGCTTTAATGGCTATCTGGTTGGTCATGGTGCCGCTCGGGCAAAAGATGGCTGCTTCCATGCCAAAAAGCTCTGCTGCCCTTTGTTCCAGCAGGTTAACGGTGGGGTCTTCACCAAATACATCGTCGCCGGTTCTGGCGGTCATCATTACCTCCAGCATTGCCGGGGTAGGTGCTGTAACGGTGTCTGATCTGTAATCAATCATGGGTGCGAAGTTAATTGCCATGAATTATAAAAATGATTTAACAGAGAATAGATGAACATTCACGGAGCGGCGACTGTTGAATAATTGTAAAAAGTACAAGTGTGCGACGCAAGTAAAGATGAGGGAAGCGCTACAGGATGGGCAATTAAAAGAAATATAAAGGATGAACGGATATATTAATCAACAAAAATTATTGTTTTATCCACAATTATTAGTAAAATCCGTCTATGCGTTGTATTTTTGTAGTTGGTTTCTTAATTTAAGGATAATTTACAGGATCGTCAGCAACTTTTGAATGTCGTTTTTGTCATATATAAGATAAACAGCAATTGTAACTATGAGGCAGCTAAAAATTGCCACCCAGATCACCAACCGTGATTCGCAGGCAGTGGAAAAATATCTTCAGGAAATCTCCAAGATTCCGATGATAACCCCAGAAGAGGAGACCACACTGGCCCAGCGGATTAAGATGGGCGATCAACGGGCTTTAGACAAATTGGTGCAGGCCAACCTTCGTTTCGTGGTATCTGTAGCTAAGCAGTACCAGCACCAGGGCCTTTCTCTTAGCGACCTAATTAACGAGGGTAACCTCGGCCTTATTAAAGCGGCACAACGCTTCGATGAAACCAAGGGTTTCAAATTCATTTCTTACGCGGTATGGTGGATTCGCCAGTCCATTTTACAGGCGTTGGCAGAGCAGGGCAGATTGGTCCGCCTGCCGCAAAACAAAATTGGCACCTACAACAAGGCTAACAAAGCTTACATGGCTTTTGAACAGGAACATGAGAGAGAGCCATCAACGGAAGAGTTAGCTGAAATTCTGGAAATGAGTGAAACTGAAATCAACAACATTTTCCAGAGTAACACCCGTCACACTTCACTGGATGCACCTGTGCATGAAGCAGAAGATGTTGCGATGGGCGATTTGCTTGAGGGTAATGATGATACCGATGATGATGTGATGAAAGATTCGCTGAGAGAGGAAATCCGCCGGGTATTAAAGTCCCTGAGCCCACGCGAGGCTGAAATCGTGAACGCTTATTTTGGACTGGATGGTGAAAACGGAGTAACCATTGAGCAGATCGGGCAGAAGTATGATCTTACCAAAGAACGTATCCGCCAGATTAAAGAAAGAGCGATCAAACGTTTACAGAAAGCCCGCTACAGTAATGCCTTGAAAGCTTACCTAGGTTAAGCAACGCTGATATGAAATTGAGAGTGCCCTCCGCTTTGCGGGGGGTATTTTTTTGTTGGAAAGTTTGCCACCAGGCCGCAAAGAAAAAAAGTTGGTGGTTTGTAATTATCTGAAGGAAGTACCAGGCGTTAATACGGTTGAAGATATTAGATGGCTTTTGCAAGGCTTCGATATTGTTAGTGAAAGGAAAAGATGGAGTGATAAATTTTGATAGTTCTTTGTAGAATTGGGAGACGCGATTAAAAAATGTGGTGTCTTATCATCAAATAAGCTGATCAGCCTTTAATTTCACAGGATTATATACTCGAAAGATTTATGAACAATAAGTGGTTTGTGGTTTATGCCAAAATGTGCTTTATCTGCAGTATTTTCTTTTTTGTATTTGTCATCGCCCGTTTTGCCAGCATGGGTATTTCAGATACCTACACTTACCTCGCGGGTTTTGTGATCACTGTGGCGTTTTTATCTTTCCTGCTTAATTTTATTGCTACCTCCATCCAGGTGGTTTTCCTGTTAAAAGGAATGCGCAACCTGGTGCCTTTATGGATTATCGCAACCATTATATTCACCTTCTTTTTTCAACTGTTTTTTTTCCTATTTGTCTGATGATACAAGCAATACTTAAAGACCGGCCAACCAAACTTTTTATCAGTTTTGCCGCATTTTTTGTAGCCAATGCGCTGATTGCAGAATCTATAGGCACCAAGATTTTTTCCCTGGAGAAACTGTTTGGTACGCAGCCGGCCAATTTCTCGCTATTTGGTCAAAGTGGGTTGGGTTTTAATTTAACCTGCGGTGTGTTATTATGGCCGCTGGAGTTTATTATGACGGATATCGTGAACGAGTATTACGGTCCGAAAGCGGTACGGCGTATTTCTTATACTGCGGTAGCGCTGATAGCTTATGCTTTTCTAATGTTTTATCTTGCTATGGGAGTACCTGCTGCAGATTTCTGGTATAGTTCTGGAGTCAATGACGGCGTACCTGACATGTCAAAGGCTTTCAATTCTATTTTTGGCCAAGGTATGTGGATCATCTTTGCAAGTATTACTGCATTTCTGGTTAGTCAAATCGTAGATGTTACTGTTTTTCATCGGATCAAGAAGGTTACCGGTGAAAAAAAAGTGTGGTTACGTGCAACCGGGTCAACGCTTGTTTCTCAATTTGTTGATAGTTTCATTGTATTATTTATTGCATTCAAAATAGGTAAGGGATGGAGTTGGCAACTCGTTTTAGGTATTTGCGTAATAAATTATACATACAAGTTTGTAATGGCAATTATTCTCACCCCCGTCATCTATTTTGTAGAACACCGCATTGAAAAATATGTAGGCCATGAAACCGCAAAAAAAATGAAACAGGCAGCGATGGGTAAAGGCGATGGTTTTGAGAATATACCGGCGGCAGGTTAGAGAAGGAATTGTAAGTGTTGAGCTGCGAGCTTTGAGTAAATAAACATCCAAAAGATTTGTTCCGTTTTATTGGAGTGCTGCGTTTATAGATATGTTTTAATATGGACGTAACGAATCAATAGAGGCACACTGATTATATGTTTGATATTGATGGTACAAAATGTGATGTTAGGAGGCTCCCACAGGAGCCTTTTGCCGGTACATTTTCATCATCTACAAACAGGCTGTTCCTTTGTCGCTTTTTATATAATGAGGTTTCCCCGCTCCATCGGAGCGACCTGTTTATAGGCCGCAGCACCCACAGATCGATGTACGCCAATCAAGAATTCCTAGAATGCAATCCCAATCCTAAACGTCAGCCTGTGGTAATCAAAAACGTACCAGTCTTTTTGCGGCGAACTGGTACTGCCATTCCACACATAAGTATTTTCTGTGTACCTGAAGCGTTTAAAGGAATAACCGCCGCTAAAAGTTATGGCACTTCTGTTATCTATTTTAATACGATAACCAATCCCGGCTTCCCCATAAAACCCGGAATACAACTTGTGCCATTCCAGGTTGGTGCCCATTTGTTTTTCAGGAATGGCGCCATAATTCCACGGGATGGAAGCACCTGCATCTCCCCATACATACGCACTGCTTTTTCCCGGCTTTAACACATAGGCAAGATGACCGAATACCGGTATAGTACGAAAGCCATAAGGATCTAATGCAACCCCGGCACCCAACTCGTAATTCTTATAACGAACGCCATGCACCATTTGAAGACCATAAGTGGTATAAGCTTTCCCCACGATCATTCCAAACTGGTAAGAACTGGCATACGATAAACGCTCTCCGGCTTTTTGTACCTGTGCCGGTAGCAACACAGGTACAAGTATAATCATACATAATAAAAACAGGATTCTCATATCTGTAGGATTTAATGTTGAAGCGAGATTTTGCTTAACAATTTTGGACTTGACGTGTTGCTGTAATCGTATTGATACAAGCCGTCTTTTGCCGAAACAATCGCCACTTTGTTATAACTGATCACATCATAAGTCTCAGACATTGCAACCGTAGCCAGTGGTTTTACATTGGCGGGGTCTTTTGCATCAAACAGCTTTAAGCCATCCAAACCATCACATATAAACAGCAGGTTGCCATCTTTGCTTAAGCCATGCGGATTGGTTAGCGTGTATGATTTAAGAAGGGCTGGGTTATTAAGATTTTTAATATCCACTACATCCAGTATATTCTGTGAACCTCCGCAAAATGAACCGGTATATTGTGTTACATATGCATAATTATCATCAGCAATTACCGGGTCACAACTGCGTGCATGTAAGAATTGCCCTTGTGCCACAGGGGTTTCAGGGTTACTTACATTATAAATATACATACCCTGGGTAGAGCCGATGAAGAGTTTGTCTTTGAAGGGGAAAATGGTTTCAATGGTTGAATTGGTCGCAACTGTGGAGCTTTGTTTCCATTGCGGGGAATTGCTGTTGCTGATGTTCACTACGTTAAGCCTTGAGTTGGTAACGGCAAAAAGATAATCCTGTATCAGGGCAAACCTTGACATAGACCCTGCTACGCCTGCAGTATTATTGCTGTTGCTTTGCGATGGTACTGAGCCGCTATAGGCTGAAGAAGCAAGGGCAAATATATCTGTTTCATATATAACTCCGCCATAGTAATAGTCACCACCTTTCCAGATACCTAGTCCTTCTCTTATTTCGAGATCTATCACAGTATCACGTGCCGCCCAGTCAACAATCACATTGTTGGTACCTACATCATATCCCAATACATACTGGCGATCAGGGAAAATATCAGTAACAGTTGCTTTTAGTTTTACTGCTGCGGGATTGGAGATATCAATAGCCATCAAATCAGTAAAACAATCTGCATACAGTGTAGTGCCTTTCACTGCAAGATCGCCGTTGCCCGGAATATGGATAAAAGCCTTGTTTACCGGTGACGCAGGGTTGCTGTTATCAATAATATGAATACCTTTGCCTACTTCATTCAGGTAAATATAGTTGCCCATTACAAAAAGTTTTCCGGGGTTAGTAACCTCTACCGGGGCATCAGTTTTTATAGAAGCCCGTACTTCTTCAGATGTTTTATAGATGGGCATAAAAACGCGGGTTCGCTTCATACCGCTGTCTTTTACACAACCATTCATCAGGATGCCGGAGAATAGGCAAAGGCATGCCACCTGTATGTGGGAATACATTTTTTTCATAAACAATCTTTTTAAATGTTACTTGGTGTTGCTGTTAATTATAGATAAGGGAATATGTATGTCAAGTGAAATATTCTGCCACCGCAAACGTGGCTCTACAAACCCGGCCGCAATTGTTGTAAAACTTTGCTGGTACTGCAGGCCAAACTTCCAGCCCCCACGTGTGCCAAAGCCTGCACCTGCTTCCCAGTGAATCATCTGATGTTTTAAAAATGAGTTGTTATAATATAATTTATTGTACCTGGAATCTGGGATGAGCCATTTGGAAGAAAACATCCACGCATAAGAAATTCCTGCATCCAGGTAATATTGAAACCTGTCCTTAGGATTGATGGTATAAGATAACTGAACAGGTATTTCCAGCCAATGGGCAGTATTGGTAATGAGGTTGGTATAACCGGCATAATAGTAATTGTCTATAGAAGCCTGGCTATTTAATGAGTAACTATTTTGTGCTATCCTGATCCCTGAATCCAGGTAACGGCCTGCCTGCTGGGTATTGCTTAACAGGCGGTATTTCAAACCTGCGTATAAAGTCCATCTTTCGGCTAGCTGATAGGTATAGCCAATACCTGCACTAAGTTGGTAACCGGTTTGTGGTTTAATGATCTTGCCGGTAGAATCGGGGCGGGCAATGCTACCTGCATTATTACCATTATTAACACCGCCGGGAATTGAGTTTAAATCTGAGGCGAAATTCTGAGAGTTTGCAAGCGACTTGTTGCCGGTAACCACCTTTGTATTCATAATGCCCCCACCAACGGTAAATAGCCACCGGCCTTTTTTGTTTGATGCCCTTGTTGTTTTTGCTTTGCTGGAAACTTCCGGCAACTGGTTTACCTGCGTATTAATTGCAAGGGTATCATGTTCTTTTTCAGTGATAACGGAAGACAATTGAGGTGTTGATGAAGCGCCTGTTGCTGAAACGGAGTCTTTTACAATACTTTCTTTTGACGGTATTGATTGCGCTCCTGCTGAAATTTCTTTTGGTACTGCCTGCGCAGATTCTTTTGCTTTTGGTTGAACGTCTGCATCGGCTTTAACAACAGGTACTTTGCTTTCAGCGATATTACTGCGAAGGGTTTCCTCCTGGCGCACCTGTTGTTGAGATTGCTTTGCAAAAGATTTTCCTGCTGAATTTTTCAGGTCTGATTTGGCGCTGCTCACAACCTGCAAGTGAGATTGTTGAGTTTGCTTTGGATTAAATGTCTTCGTGATATTTTTTAGTTCAGGTGTACTCCTGGTGCCCGATGCAGTAGCTGCTTCTTTTGCCGGCAGCAAAGCTTTTGCATTAGCGGAAGAAACTTCTCCGGCACTGGCATCCTTCTTTTTGTTATTCGGCAAAGTATCAGCCTGCGTCTGTTTATTTTCCTTTGCAGCCAATGGCTTTGTTTCTGCAGGTGTTGTGCTCTTTGTATGATACAACCATATACCTGCACCTATCGCTAAAGGCAACAGCCACCACCAGAAAACAAACCTCCTTCGTTTCTTTTCTCCCAATGCAGCATCTATCTCTTTCCATACCTGCGGGGATGGTTCAAGATGAAAATCCTGCATTTTTTCCTGTATGTTTTTTTCAAAGTCTGCCGGCATATTTTTGCTTTTCCACTTGTTCAGCATTTTTTTTTAAAGCCTGTACCAGTAATAACCTGGCCCTGCTATATTGGCTCCTGATCGTATTTTCATTGGCGTTAAGTAATTGCGCCACTTCCACATGGCTGTATCCTTCCACAGCTACCAGGTTGAATACGGTTTGATAAGCAACCGGTAACTCCCGTACCATCTCCACCAGTTGTTTGGTATCCATATGTAATTCAGGATTATCATTACTCACCGGGTGAAGGGGAATGTCTTCAATCTTTAACTCCCGTTTGTAGCGGTTATGTTTGCTGAGGTAACTAAGCGAGGTGTTCACCATGATCCTTCTTATCCATGCCCCCAGTTCTCCATCCTGGCGATATTGATGAAGCTTCGTGAACACTTTTATAAAACCTTCCTGCAGTATATCTTCCGCATCTTCCACGCTCTTGGTATAACGATAACAAACCCCCAGCATGGTGCCCGCATACTGCTTGTACAACAGATGTTGGGCACTCCGGTTACCATTAATACATTCTCTTATTAATTCTTTTTCCTGCATGCAGTGTAGCTACGGTACTATGACCCATGTTTTTTAAAAATCATTGCACACCCGATTAAATTTTTTTATTTTTTTTCAGTCATAGCTTTGCAGCACCCTTGTTTATGAGTGCAGCGGCTTGGACAATCACCCGTTTACAACATTTTCTTAACTATTTTTTAGTTTTGTTTAAGCTCATGCCGCACTATAAATCTATCGCTGCTTATATATTTGCGCCAGAATTTTATGCTTCGCAAGATATTCGCCTTCATATTACTATTTAATCACCTTAACGGGTCTATGTTTGTCCCCCAGTTGGATGAACGCGACATGTTCGATAAGAATGGTGTACAGGTAGATGATATCAACTCCCTGGTGGAATATGTGAACCAGGTGGTATTAGATAATAAAGATACCACACCGGAGGATGAAGATGATGACAATGCTAAAAGCTTTCACGTTGCCAAAATGGTAGACCACTGTTACCAGTTGCCACTGTCTGAAATAACCGAGAATCCCTTTATTGAAAAAGCAGTTTATACCTTCGATAGCTATAAAGAAGGTAAAATAAAACCTGTTTATCCGTCTATTATATCCCCGCCTCCGGATGTCGCTTAACCAGCCTTCGTAACATTGTGTAGAGAAGAACGGCTAATGTGTGCATCAGTTTGCATACAGCTTTCTGTTCTGTTTTTATCGTTCGTTTTCCTTGTTCATTATTTGTTGCGCTTGGCACTTCATGGCTTATTTCTTATTTTAATGTACAGTTGTTTCCCCCTGGCTAGTATAAAATGCCGTTTACCCGAACAGTTGTACCATAGTCTCACTTAATTAATCACAATGAAATTCAAGATCATCAGGCATGCCTGCATGGCGCTTGTGTGGTGTGGCAGTGTAACAGCGCTGCACGCACAGGATACCCTGCACATCACCCTGCGGGATGCAGAGCAAAAGTTTCTCGACAGTAACCTGTCACTGCTATCGCAACGCTATAATATAGACGTTGCTAAAGCGCAGGTAATACAGGCGAAGCTTTTTCCCAACCCTTCTATCGACCTTTCCGGTAACATTTACAATCCTGACAGAAAGAAGTGGGGCGATATCAGTAATAAAACCGGCGAATATACCATCGGCATACAGCAGTTGATACAGCTTGCCGGTAAACGCAATAAACAAATAAGGATTGCGGAGACCAATACGCAGATTGCAGAACAGCAGTTCTTTGATTTGCTGCGCACCCTTCGTTATACGCTGAGAAGCGATTTTTACCAGGCCTACTTTTTCCAGAGTTCCATTAACGCATACAGCGTACAGGTAACAACGCTGGAAAAACTGGCCACCACTTATGATGAGCTGCAGAAAAAAGGTATTGTTACGTTAAAGGATGCCGTTCGTATCAAGTCGCTGCTCTATAGCCTTAAGGCAGAACGCACTTCCTTGCAAAACCAGTTTAATGATGTGGAGGCAGAAATGCAGTTGTTGTTAAAGAACAACCATACCTGGTATATACCTGATGCAGATACTAATATTATTGTAAAAGCACCTATACAGGATCTGCAGTTGCAAACCCTGCTGGACAGTGCTTATGCTAACCGCTACGATCTTAAGCTTACGCAAAGCAACCTGTTGCTCAATCAGCAAAACTACCAGTTGCAAAAAGCATTGGCAGTGCCTGATCTTACGCTTGGTGGTCAGTTTGATAAACGGGGAAGCTTTGTAGACAATGCATCATTTTTAACTGTGGGTATGGACCTTCCGTTCTTTAACCGCAACCAGGGTAATATAAAAGCGGCAAAGATCAGTATAGATCAAAGCAAAGTGCTGGTACAGCAGCAAACCCAGACCGTAGAAAACGAAGTACAAACCGCTTTTACCAAAGCATTGAATACAGATAAAATGTTGAACTCTGTTGACCCGGGTTTTCGCAACGATTTTGAGAAACTGCTGAAAAGCGTTACTGATAATTTTGCGAAGAAAAACCTGAGCATCCTGGAGTTTACAGATTTCTATGATTCCTATAAGGAAAATATCCTGCAGATCAACCAACTGATGAACGACCGGATGCAGGCCATTGAAACATTAAATTTTGCGGTAGGCAAACCACTCATCAATCAATAATATTATTACAATGAAGTCGTATAAAAAGATCATACTGCCTGTTTTTATTGCAGTGATTATTTCTTCCTGCGGGTCGCACGAATCGCTGCCTGTACCGGATGATAAAGCCATTCTTGACAGCATTACTAAAACAGCGCAAACAGCACCTGCTGCTATTACTGATGTGGCGGAAGTAATTAAACTTAATGGCAAGATTGAACCCGACGAAGCCAAAGAAGCAAGGGTATTTGCATTGGTGAGCGGTAAAATAAAAACCACCAATGTAGAGCTGGGTGACCATGTGCAAAAGGGCCAGAGCCTTGCGGTATTGCAAAGTACTGAAGTGGCTGGTATTACCAACGACCTTTCACTGGCTGAAGCCAATGTGGAAATGACCAAAAAGAGTATGGAAGCCAAGAAAGAACTTTACGATGGCAACCTTGCTACAGAGCAGGAATACATCAGCACAAAGATTGATTATAACAAGGCGTTGTCTGAACTGGAAAGGGCCAAACAGGTATCCTCCATTACGGGTGGTAAAAGCGCTACCTATACCCTTGCATCGCCTTTAACAGGTTATGTGATAGAAAAGAATATCACCAACAATTCAGAAGTAAGACAGGATAATAATACCAACCTTTTTACAGTGGCGGATCTTGCAGAAGTATGGATCATCGCCAATGTATATGAGTCTGATATTACGAATATTCATCTGGGAGATTCTGTAACCGTAAACACCCTTGCCAATCCTAATAAAGATTATACCGGCAGGATTGATAAGATCTACAATGTACTTGATCCGGCCACACGTACCATGCGTGTGCGCATCAGCATGAGCAATCCCAACGGGGAGTTAAAGCCTGAAATGTTTGCTACTATAAAAGTGAAAGGTAAGAGCGAAGGGCGTATGCTTAGTATTCCCTCACAGGCCATTGTAATGGATAACAGCAGGCATTATGTTGTAGTGAAGAAAGATAACCAGTTAAAAATCCAGGAGATTGAACTGATTAAACGTATTGATAAAACTGCGTTTATCCGTGGCCTGAATGAAGGTGACCAGGTAGTTACAGATGCACAGGTGTTCCTGTATGAAGCACTGAATGATAAGTAAGAAAAGTGAAAGGTGAATGGTGAAATGTGAAAAGAGAGATTAAGGACGTTGTTTGATCACTACGATCACTGTTCGCAATAAATAAAACAGTAGTACAAAAATTATAGTATGAACAAACTCATTAAAAAAGTATTGGCCTTTTCTTTGAAGAACAGGTTATTTATCTTTTTTGCAACGTTTGTATTGATCATCTGGGGGGTACTTGCTTTTAAGAATATCCCGATAGAAGCCTTCCCTGATGTAACCAATACACAAATCACCATCATTACCCAATGGCCGGGCCGCAGTGCAGAGGAAGTGGAAAAATTTGTAACCGCTCCTATTGAAATTGCGATGAACCCGGTACAGAAAAAAACATCGGTGCGTTCTACTACCGTGTTTGGTCTTTCTGTGGTGAAAGTAATATTTGAAGACAATGTTGATGATCCTTTTGCAAGGCAACAGGTAAACAACCTGCTTCGTGATGTAGAACTGCCGGATGGCGCAGAACCTGATGTACAGCCGCCTACAGGCCCTACCGGTGAAATATTCCGTTATACATTAAGCAGTGCAACCAAAACAGTACGTGAACTGAAAACATTGCAGGACTGGGTGATCGAACGCCGCCTGTTAGGTGTGCCGGGTGTAGGTGATGTAGTAAGTTTTGGTGGCGAAGTAAAAACGTATGAGATCAAGGTAAACCCGCAGAAACTTGCTACCTACGATATCACTCCGCTTGATGTATATAATGCCGTTTCCAAAAGTAATATCAACGTAGGTGGAGATGTGATCGTTGATAATTCACAGGCGTATGTGGTGCGTGGTATTGGTTTGCTGAATAACATCAGTGAAATTCAAAACATCATTGTAGATAATATCAATGGTACGCCCATCCTTGTAAAAGATATTGCCGAAGTAAATGAATCTGCTTTGCCAAGACTTGGGCAGGTTGGTCGCGGTGCACAGAATGATGTGGTGGAAGGCATCGTGGTAATGAGAAAGGGAGAGAACCCGAGTGACGTGATCAAACGTGTGCAGGCAAGGATTACCTACCTCAATGAAAAGGTATTGCCGCCCGATGTAAAGATCAATACATTTTATAACCGTAACGACCTCATTGAATTTGCAACGCATACGGTATTGCATAACATGCTGGAAGGGATCATTTTTGTAACGGTGATCGTGTTCATCTTTATGGCAGACTGGCGAACCACCGTTATTGTAGCAATAGTGATACCGCTGGCTTTGTTGTCAGCCTTTATATGGTTAACGCTTAAAGGCATGTCGGCCAACCTGCTTTCCATGGGTGCGATTGACTTTGGTATTATCATAGATGGTGCCGTGGTAATGGTGGAAGGTATCTTCGTGGTGCTGGATCATAAGAGTCACGAAATTGGTATGGAAAGGTTTAATAAACTTTCCAAGCTTGGCATTATTAAGAACACCGGTGGTGAACTTGGTAAAGCCATTTTCTTCTCCAAGCTTATCATCATTGCAGGGTTATTACCTATCTTCTCGTTTGAAAAAGTGGAAGGTAAAATGTTCTCTCCACTGGCATGGACATTGGGCTTTGCTCTTATCGGCGCATTGATCCTAACGCTTACCTTGATTCCATTACTCAGCAGTATTCTTTTAAAGAAAAACGTAAAGGAAAAACACAATCCTTTTGTAGAGTTTATCACCAAAGGCGTGATGAAGATGTTCTCCGTTACCTATCGTAATAAAAGAATGACGTTGATCGTGTCTGCTGTTATCGTGGTAATAGGTTTAGGAATGTTCAAGTTTTTGGGAAGCGAGTTTTTACCGGAACTTGATGAAGGCGCAATTTATATAAGGGCCACCTGTCCGTTAAGCATCTCGCTGGATGAATCAAGAAATCTTGCAGATAAGATGCGTAAGATCATCCGCACATTTCCTGAAGTAAAACAGGTGATGTCACAAACCGGCCGTCCTAATGATGGTACCGATGCCACCGGTTTTTATAACATCGAGTTTCACGTAGATATCTATCCAAAAAAAGAATGGAAAAGCGGCATCAGCAAAGAAGAGCTGATTGCGCAGATGCAACAGAAACTGGCAGTGTTCCCCGGCGCCAACCTCAACTTCTCTCAACCGATTATGGATAATGTGGAAGAGGCGGTATCAGGCGTTAAAGGTTCCTTGTGCGTAAAGATTTATGGAGATAGTCTTGATTATACAGAAGAAAGTGCTAACAAAGTATACGAGGTGATGAAGAACATCCCCGGCGTAGAAGATTTGGGTGTGATAAAGAATATCGGTCAGCCTGAATTGAGGATTGATCTTGATGCCAATAAGCTTGCTTTATATGGGGTAACCACTGCTGATGCCAATGCCACTATTGAAATGGCTATCGGTGGTAAAGCGGTTACACAGATCTATGAAGGTGAACGTAAGTTCCAGTTGCGTTTGCGTTATGATGAACGTTACCGTAACAATGTGGAAGCCATCAGCAACCTGATGGTGCCAACATTACGTGGCGCAAAAGTACCCATCAAGAATATTGCAAAGATTGAAACACGTACCGGACCAAGTATTATTTTCCGTGATGATAACAGGCGATATACCGCAGTAAAGTTTTCTGTTCGTGGCCGCGACATGGGTAGCACCGTTACAGAAGCGCAGGAAAAAGTAGCCAATGCAGTTCCGTTGAAGAAGGGCTATGAAATGCAATGGGCCGGTGATTTTGAAAACCAGCAGCGTGCTACACAAAGGCTTGCACAGGTGGTGCCTATTAGTTTGCTGATCATCTTTATTATTCTCTTCATCATGTTTGGTAATGTAAAAGATTCAGGCCTGGTATTATTAAATGTGCCTTTTGCAATCATTGGGGGTATTGCCGCATTGCTGATCAGCGGAACCAACTTTAGCATTTCTGCCGGTATTGGTTTCATAGCATTGTTTGGTATATGTATACAGAACGGGGTGATTTTAATTTCGGTGTTCAAGAACAATTTGTCGAAGATCAAGAAGAATGAATTTCATCATCACTCGCTGGAGGTTGCCATAAAGGAAGGTCTTAAAACGAGGGTACGCCCCGTGGTGATGACGGCACTCATGGCGGCTATCGGTTTGTTGCCCGCAGCCCTTTCCAAAGGCATTGGGTCAGAAACATCCAAGCCATTGGCCATCGTTGTAATCGGCGGCCTGATTACCGCTACCATTTTAACCTTGCTGGTATTCCCTTTATTCTTTTATGTGGGCTACCGTAAACTAGGTCAGAAGATGGATTAGTGGCTGTATTTTATTTGCATCATCTTTCTCTCGCGGGGATTTCAGATAGTCCGTTCAGGACGATTTAACCAGGAAAAAATGGCATCTGTAAAAGGATGCCATTTTTATTTTTGGGTATAAAATAATTTGACTGCCTGATGATTGAATAGCAATTACTCCACATTTATATTCATCCCGTATATTCATTGTTTAATTATTCTATTCATGGAAGGATTATTATTGGTCGCGGTCAGTGTTGCCCTTATCTGGTGGCTGCTTTTTAAAAGAAAACCTGCTGCGGCTACGATGACAAATACACCTGCAGATATTCAGCAAATACTTAACAGCAACGTGCATTTTTATCAGCAACTTGATGCAGATAACAAGATACTGTTTGAAGAGAAAGTGAAAACATTTTTATCATACATACGTATCCATGGTGTAAATACCAGCATTAATGATACAGATAAGGTGTTGGTTGCAGCCAGTGCGGTGATCCCTATTTTCGGGTTTAAGGACTGGAAATATAATAACCTGAAAGATGTATTGATTTATGATGATGTGTTTAATGCGGAGAATTTCAGTACAACCGGCGCAGGGCGGGATATTGCAGGCATGGTAGGCAATGGCGCCATGAATAATATAATGCTCCTGTCAAAACATGAGCTGGAGCTGGGGTACAGCAATAAAACAGATAAGAATAACACCGGTGTACATGAATTTGTGCACCTGCTTGATAAGTCAGATGGTTCTGCTGATGGCATACCGGAAAACCTGCTGGATAAAAAAGAAATTATCCCCTGGGTTAGACTCATGCATAAACAGATGCAGGAAATTCTCAAACATAAATCAGACATTAATCCTTATGGCGCCACCAATGAAGCAGAATTCTTTGCCGTGGTAAGTGAATACTTTTTTGAAAGGCCTGACCTGCTTTCACAAAAGCACCCTGAACTGTTTGCATTACTGGAAGAAATATTTCATCAATCAAAAAATGATGATCATCATTAATAGCTGTAATGAAGTGGCAGTAAAATTATTCATTGCTCACGTTAAAATATAACAGGCGACTACGCTGTCAAAATATCCTGCATCAAACCAGGATCGTTTTCTGAAGCGCTTCTACCTTGGTACATTGTACATACAATACGTTTGCCTCAAAAGAAGTAAGACTTGTGTCATTGGAAAGTGTGGTAAATCCCTCGTCATTTAGCTTGCCGGAAACACAATCCCCAAAATGAACTTTGCTATTTAATAAGAGTTCTATCACCGTATAATCTCCGTTCTCCAACTGTACAGAACACAGGTTCCTGGTTTCGTGCTGATGAAATATCGTGCCTTTCATTGATTTCTTTTAGGGGGCGCGAAAGTAAGTACATGCAGATAAAAATACAACAGCTAGTTTTCAACATTCGTTTGATTGCATACATACTTTAATTGTTACTTCTGTGTTGGAAGCCTTGCCTGGTAACGGGTTAATCAATTTTACAGATTGATCCAAAACACAATTTTTTTTAACAGATCGATAAGCGGTAACGCGATAAAAATTAAAAAATTATCTTTGTGGTTTATTGATCGGTATAAGGCCTTAAAGGGCACTATTGAAAACTAATGAATATCCGTCCCGTGATACGTTTTTTGCTATGCGTAATAATCATCAGTTACCCTGGAATACTCTTCTTATCGCTGCCCTGACTGCGATCTTTGTGTCCATCGTTTTTTTATTAAACGGCATTAATGGCAATATCTCCAGGCAATACCAAAGCACCCTCGACCGGCTTTCTTCAAAGGATAGCAATCTCACGCTGTTGCAATCGGCCAAGGATGAAATGATGCTTGCTGATAACCAATACCGTTATTACCTGTATACGCACGATAGTGTTGCCAGGAAGAATTTCGTGGAGAATGTAAACAGTACAGTGAATACACTTGCAAGCATAAAGTATTTTGACAGTAACTATATTTCAGGGATCAATATTGACCTCTCCAGAAAACTGGCTGTATCCAACTCATTATTGCTATTAAAAACAATGGCGGATTCACTGCTGTTCAAAGCGCTTGGAGCAGACAGCAGTTTTACAGGTGATGCAGATAGTATTGCCGAAATGATGATCAGCAGGCAACTTCAGAGATACTCGGAACATGGAGTTGATACAGTATTCATTACCTCGCAAAAGAACAGGCGCAATATCTTTAACCGTATCGGAAGTTTGTTCTCAGGAAAAAAGACGAGCGCATCCAAAACAACCTCCTCTTACCGCAAAGGAAATACAGACAGTTCTTCTACTACCCAACAGCAGCAAAGCGGTAGTAACGGTCACAAACCAACAGACGGCGGCTCTGCAAAATATTACCAGGATATATTAACAAGACAGGCACAGCTTAGAAAAGATGCGGCCGCAAAAGAAAAGCAGTATGCCCTTATTAATCTTTCGCTGATTGCAAATATTAACGATGGCATTTCCATTTTACTGGAAGATTTCCAGGCGGTGGAACAACAGGTAAAGAAAGAAGCCCGGGTTAAACTAGATACGCTTTCCCGTCAAAAAAATAATTTGTTATATGGAAGTTCCATCGCCATACTGGCGGTTTTAGGTTTGCTCATCCGTAGCATGTTGCGCCAGCACCGCTTTCAAAAAGAGTTGGTGGTTGCAAGGGAAAAATCAGATAACCTGGCGATTCTTAAAACCCGGGTATTGAGTACGGTGACACATGAAATAAGGGCCCCGCTAAATGCCATCCTTGCTTTTGGTGAACAGGTAGGCCCGCAGCCCGATCAGCAGTTAGCAGGTGAATTTGTAAAAGCGGTGAGCAGTTCTACTGAACAAATGCTTACCATGGTGAATGATATCCTTGATTATTCAAAGCTGGAATCAGGCACGGTGCAAATACACAAAACTCCTTTCCTGTTAAGACCATTGCTTGACGATATTACAACCAGTATTACTGCATTATCTGTTAAAAAGAAACTCACTTTCACTCTTAAAACAACGATTGACGCTTCTGTTTCTTTGTGTGGAAATGACACATACCTGCGACAAATTCTTTACAATCTTACCGGCAACGCGATCAAATTTACCAATAACGGCTTTGTAGAACTGGCTGTTGCAAAAGAAGATCATAAAGATGAAATACAACTAAATATTACAGTGAAAGATTCGGGTATTGGCATTGCCCCTGAACAGCAGGATGCAGTTTTTGATGCATTTGTACAAGGCTCGGGCACAGGAACAGCGAGCACCGGACGTTTTATGCGCGGGGCCGGCCTTGGTCTTTATATCACCAAAAAACTGGTCGATTTGCACAAAGGCTCAATACGGCTGGAAAGCGCTCCCGGCGAAGGGACCACATTTCATGTAACACTTATTTTTCCACGCGATTGCGGCCCTGCAACAACCGCGCTTTCCAACAACCCTGAACATTATTCTACAAGTCAAGCTTAATGAACCATGAGTAAAGCAAGTGTATTAATTGCAGAGGACCACATGATTGTACGGAGCGGCATTAAGTTAATCTTGAGCAACCATTTTTCCATTACCGATGTTGCCGAAGTTGACAACCTGCAGGATCTATTAACACATATACGTAAGCAATCTTACGACCTGCTGATACTGGATGTATTTTTAACCGATGGTAACAGCGTGCCCTTGTTGCAGGTATTAAAAGCACATCAGCCCGATCTTAAAGTATTGTATTTTACGATGCTTCCTGAAGCGGTATATGGCAGAAGGTTGGTGAGCCTTGGCGCTTCCGGGTTCTTAAATAAACAAAGCAAAGGCAGTGAAATTGTTACGGCTATCAATGAGGTATTAAAAGGCAATATTTATTTGAGCGAGGCGCTATCACGCCGCATTGCGGAAGCTTACCTGGCAAAAGAACCGTTGAACCCGTTTGATCAGTTATCTGACCGTGAATTTGAAGTTATGTTGATGTTACTGGGTGGAAAACAGATGAAAGAAATAGCGGCTGATCTTGGAGTGCAGGCTACTACCATTGCTACTTATAAGAACAGGATTTTTGAGAAACTGAATACTCCTTCATTACTTGAACTTAACAAACTTGCTACGCTTTATAATCTTTTGTAAAAGGAATAGGAGAACGAATGTCTCCTAAAAATCTTGTCGCTTTTTTGCCACAAAAAGCTACTGTACTTCGCTACAGCAATAATTCAACGGGTATCGCATTTTTGCATCAGAAAGCCGGATAGAAGGCTTCAGAAATTGGTCGCCCGTTTTTAACTGTATCCTCTTTATTCAACTTTTCAGGCATCTGGTTTTTGGGGGAAACCCGGATGTATGACCTCCTGATAAACTGCCTTGGATCAAGTCTCCGAGGCAGTTCTCTTTTATATAGTAGATAATATATCAACCGGGCACACTAACCTACTCAAGTCTTACATCAATCAAGTTAATCCTACTACGTTGTTACTTTAGTCAGGTAACGCTAAGCATCTGCTTTTTTTGCATAAACAGGTTGTTACATTATCAATCCTTCCCACTTCATTATATAGAACGAAGACCTCTGCAAGAAAATAAATTCACAAAAAAAACATAGCGGTGAAAAATCACACTGATAAAAAAACTTTATCACATTGTCTTGCCAGCCACGCTTCCCGAGATTTGTATTGTTTTCAACCCAACACCTGAACAAAACAAATTATTTCATTGGGGGTTATATGCTGACAATAAACGGGGGCTTTCCAGTCCCCGTTTTCATGAACATACCGCAATGTTATTTAACCTGTAAAGCCTTTAAGGCTTGTTTATTTATATAAAACCTATTCTGCCCGCAGGCTTTTTACCGGGTTGGCCACAGCGGCCCGCATGGTATTAAGACTTACCACTAACAACGTAAGCAATAACACCATCACCCCTACCCCAACAAACAACCAGATGCTGATGCTAATACGGAAAGTGTATTGTTGCAGCCAGTGATGCATTCCCCACCACGCCAGCGGAACCGCCACCAGGAACGCTATCAGTACCAGCTTTAAAAATTCCTTGGAGATCAGCACAAGCACCTGCTGAACGGATGCGCCCAGCACTTTACGGATACCGATTTCACGGAAACGTTTTTCGATGGTGAAAGAGGCCAGTCCTGCAAGACCAATACAGCAGATAAAAATTGCAAGCCCTGCAAAAATATTGATAAGCTTACTGATGAGTTCTTCGGCAATAAATTTCTGTCCAAACTCTTCATCTGCAAACTTGTATTCAAATGGATATGCAGGGTTATATTTTTTAAATACCGATTCAATTACCGGTAATGCTTTTTGCACCGATGCATTTTTCTGAAGACGCAGGCTTACGGTGCTGTTAAACTGTTTATTAAAAAAGACCAGCATGGGATCAACGGGTTGGTACGGCGATTCCATCACGATATTTTCCGTTGTACCGATCACATGATATTTTTCATCACCAAACCGAAGCTCCATACCCAATGGCTGTTTTAGTTTCATCGCTTCCACCGCTGCCTTGTTAAGCAGCACAGAAGCCGAGTCTGACGGCATGCCGGTAAAATCATGACCGCTTAATATTTTTACACCCATCGTTTTAGAAAAATCAACGTCAGTACGAAGGCCGGATATAATAAGTGTAAGGTCAGCCGGTTTGCCATTCCAGTCAGGTGCGCCGGATTTCCACCATACCGCGGTAATAGGAGAACTTGTTCTTGTAACTGCGCTTATGTAACCGGTTTTCAGTAATTCCTGTTTGATGACGGTAAAGTTCTTCTCCACATCATCTGTAGAGGGCACCATCACAAGGTTGTTTGAATCGTACCCGATATCACGATGCTTTATATGTTGTATCTGCAGGTACACAACGATTGTTGCAGAGATAAGAAAGATAGAGATTACAAACTGCGCAACCACAAGTATCCTTCTTGGCAACACTGCTTTTTTTCCTCCCAGGAAAGTTCCCTTAAGCACTTTCACCGGGTTAAAGGACGACAGGTAAAGCGCAGGATAACTGCCCGCTACGATACCCGTAAGTACAATGATAGAAGCGGCTCCGATCCAGAAAGCAGGCTTTGTTAAATCAAGCGAGAGCTGCTTGTTCACCATCAGGTTAAAAGAAGGCAGCAACAGGTACACGAGTAATACAGACAGTACAAAAGCCATCAGTACTAGAATCATCGACTCCATAAAAAACTGGCTGATCAGTTGCGCTTTATCAGAACCCAATGTTTTACGTACACCTACTTCTTTTGCACGTTTTTCAGATCTTGCCGTAGAAAGGTTCATAAAATTTACACAGGCAATCAGCAGGATGATGATTGCAACAATGGAGAAAAGACGCACATATTCAATCATGCCCCCGGTATTTTTTCCATCTGTAAACTCGCTGTATAACCGCCAGCGGCTCATCGGGAATGTAAAGTAGGTGCTGATGGCGTCGTGGGTATCATGTTCTTTTTTTATTTTATTGATCAGGCGATCCACCTGCGTACGGTCTGCACCCGGAACGGTTTGTACATATACGCGCCAGGAAGACCCACTCCAGTTTTCCATCATCCGTTTTGTCTCCGGATCACTATAATTAAATGGCCTGATAAAGTCAAAACTGAAACTTGAATTACCCGGAGGATCCTGAAGGATGGCGGTCACTTTTGCATCTTCCTTATTATCTACCCTGATCACTTTACCCATCGGATCACTATCACCAAAGAAAGCCTTTGCCGCAGATTGTGTAAGCACAATAGCGGAAGGATCACTAATAGCAGTGGCAGGATTACCTTTGATAAATTTCCAGCTAAACATTTCAAAGAAACGATCGCTTACCGTATAGCCACCCTTCTTTAATTTTACATCTCCTATCGACAATATCTGGTCGTAAGATTGTGTAGCTACTACCGCATTTTTTATTTGCGGACTGGCCCCATGTAAGGCACTTGCCATTGGCAACACCATATTATAATCTGTAAACACCCGGTTCTTAAAATCGCGGTTGGCAATCACCACTGAGATGTCTTTATAGTTGCGGTGAAACTTATCATAGGTAAGTTCATCCTGTACCCATAATAAAATAAAGATGGTACAGGTAATGCCAATGGTTAAACCAAGCAGGTTAGTAAAGGCAAACCCTTTATTACGAAAGAGGTTTCGCCAGGCGACTTTCAGGTAGCTTTGAAACATATAAAAGATTGGATGGCTAAATATGCAAGCGGGCACTAAAGTGATGCCAAATTATAGAAGATTGATTGTAAGTTACTTAGAAGGATGGCTTACGGGTATGCTGTTCAATTTCGGACAAAAAGCGTACGGTTACGAAACGATAAAAATGCGTGATCATTACCTCCCTTTCTTATAGCAATAGCCACAAGGTTTACCAGCCTTTACGGCTTCAGTAACTGTATCCGGTTGATGTGTACAGCTTCTTAAGCCCTGGCAAAGTTTATGGAGAAGCGACTCTCAATTATTATATCAAAATGACAAGAGGTTATTTAATGCAGATTTCGATGTGAAACTTACAGCAGTTATATTTTTAATCCAGAAACTTTTCAAGATTCTTTTTGAAATAAGCAGCACTATCGGTAATACTTTGCAGAGGATCTTTTGCGAAGTTACCTCCCTGTTCTATATAATAGTATTGCATCCCTGCATGGGACGCTTCAGGAAGAATAACGGTAAAGTCGATAGACCCGTTACCTAGTTCTGAATAATCGCGGGTAACTTTATCCATGTCTTTAATATGCCACATAACAAAACGGCCCGGTTGCAGGCTGAATAATTCAGCAGGGCTTAATTTGGAAGAATGCATTACCCAATATAGGTCTATCTGCAGCTTTACCAGTGAAGGATCTGTTTCCCGCATAATTACCTGGTAACCGTTTTGGCCATTGTAATCAACAAACTCAAAATCATGATTATGATAAGCAAAGCCCAGGCCAGCCTTGTTTACCCTTTCGCCAATCTTATTCAGCTTTGCAGACAGCTTATGAAAATTCTCCAATGAACGGAACGCGGGATCCAGCCAGGGCCAGGTGATATAACGCTGACCCAACGCATGGGCACCTTCAATGCAGTGATCAACATATTGCATCATTTCATCATCGGGTTTGTCAAAATATTTTGTGAAGTCGTAATGACCGCTGGTGGTGATCATGTTATGCTCTGCCAGCAGTTGTTTAAATGCGGCCGCTTTTAAACCATAATAAGTTCCCTGTACCGGGTCATAACCATAAGTTTCACAATCTTCATAACCAATACCCGCAATCTTCTTAACAGTACCGGTAACGTCTTTTGCCATAGGATCGCGAACGGTAAACAATTGCAAACCCATTTTATATTTGGCAGAAGGTTTTGCAAAAGCCGGTGTAGTAAGAACGCAGGCGGCCATGGCAGCAGAGGATTGCAGGATAAAATTTCTGCGATCAAGGGATTTCATCGTTGGCATTGCAGCTCGTTTTAGGAACTGTAATTTATTTGAGTTTGACAGGCTTTCAAAATAAATGATGGATAAGTTTTCCCGGACTTATCCATCGTTTAGGTGAGTAAGAATGATTCAAGTTGCAAGTGATTTATGTTACTGGATGAATAGTTCATCATAATCAATCTTATATCAGCCTAGCAAAAAAACGCAATGTATCCAGTATATGCTTTTGCCAGTACGGCCATTCATGACCACCGGGATGTTCTTCGTAAATATGCGGGATATGAAGCTGCTCCAGTTGCTGATGCAGCAAGCGGTTATACTCGATCAATTCGTCTTTATCGCCACAATCAAACCTGATCGCAGGTAAATGATCACGATGGCGAAGAATGGTTTTCCAGACGTCTTCATCTTCTTCATCAACTTGTTTGTAGTTATCAAGACTTTCTTCTGCAAACAATGCCATTTGAGAAAGACTTGTGATAGAGGAATGCCCGGCCGCTGCTCTAAACACATGGTGATATTTAACACCAATACGTAAGGCGCCAAAGCCTCCCATCGACAAACCGGCGATAAAGAAAGGAGAAGCATTGCTTACACCAGGTACTGATTGTTTCAACAGTGCAGGAATGTCTTCCGCGATCCATTTTTCAAAATCAAGCTGATGATGCGGAAGATAGGCCGAACCATCGCCCCATAAGCCATCGGAGGGCATGGCAATTACCATAGGTGGAAGTATTCCATCGCGGATCATTTGCATGGCAGTAATATGCACGCCTGTCTTTAAAGGCCAGCACCATGCGCTGCCATATACGCCATGAAGCAGGATAGTCACCGGGCAACCTGTAAGTGTTTCTATACCCTGAGGAACAAACACCGCAACATCTGCCCTGCCCCTGAGGTTCTTTGTTTTCACCGTAATAAAACGAAGATGGTCACGCTCAAAAAGCGGGTCAGAAAATTCTATGGTTCTGAATGAAGACATACTTTACAATAACATATGATGTTGAATGATTTTTACCAATAGCAAGCTACCTGATTAATTATCAAATACAATTACTCCCTTTGCATTCCTGCCCTTCAACATATCATCAAAAGCTGTATCAAGTGCATCCAGCGGGTAGGTGCGGGTAATCATTTCTTCCAACAATAAAGCACCCTGCTCGTATTGACTGATAATCTTTGGAAAATCTATCTGCGGGTTACACTTGCCATACAAGGGGTTAAGATAAATCTTATCCCACTCAAACAAACGCATGTCAATGGTAATCTCCTGCTCTATGCCACTTACCTGTACAGCAGTACCAGCATTACGCACCATTGCCAGAGGGGCAGCACCAAGAGCAGGAACGGCGGTACATTCAAAAGCATAATCGGCCGCCCGTCCGCCCAGCATTATTTTTACCTGTGCAGCGGCATTTAACAATCCTTCATCTTCCCGCTGTGCCAGCAGGCTGTCTGTTGCACCAAAACGTATTGCCATCTCAAGACGTTGAGGGTTCACATCAATAGCGATAATTCTTGCAGCACCGGAAATTTTTGCAGCCTGTATTACATTTAATCCAACACCACCGGTGCCTATCACCACAACACTGCTGCCCGCTGCAACTTTTGCCGCGTTCACCACAGAACCATAGCCAGTCATAACACCACAACTGATAATACTTGCTGCCGGGTAAGACATGCGGGATGACGTGTTGCGAACAACGGCAGATGATTTAACAAGCGTATATTCTGATAAGGTACCAATATTAAACGATCGCTCTATGGCCTTGCCCTGGTACCTCGTAGCTTCCAGGTGTGCATGCCCCGGTGTATAGCCATTGCCACCTGCTGTTACGGGAGAATTATTTTCACAAAGATGCTGGTTGGCAATACGGCACTGAAAGCATTTACCACAGGGCGTTGCCCAGTTGAGGATAACCGAATCCCCTTCCTGGATATCTTCTACCGCTGCTCCCTTTTTTACCACGATGCCTGAACCTTCATGGCCGATCACAATCGGTTTCCCCCAGCTTAAGGAATCGTAATCTGTATGGCAAACGCTGGCGGCTTTTACCTGTATCAATACTTCATCGTCCTTCGGATCAAAGACTTCAATCTCGTCAATATGGAAACCGCCTTTTCCGTTGGCGATGGCTGCTTTACAAACAATAGACATGATGTTATGTATGGAGATGATCAAACAATCCTGCTGCCGAAGATAACAAAAGTATCAGGGCATCGCCGGTTACTATATCAGCGCAAAATAACCGTAAGCCTTCAGCAGCCGCAATGCTTATCTTACCTTGTTTTTGATGTTATTTATCCCGCTACCCAATCTTTCGCCAACCATTCTTTTCTATAAATCCGGCAGATATATAATTCCTGCAAATCACGCCAGCTATTCACTTTTGACCATTCATCATTCACTATCCTGTCTTTCACTTTTCAACTTTGGCGTAACTGGTTATCTTTAAACCATGGAACCAGTAAAACCTTTACCAATACTTAATGCGGCGGAGCGTCGTGTATTGGGTTCGCTGATGGAAAAAAGTAAAACCACTCCGGATTATTATCCCATGACGCTTAACGGCCTTACCGCGGCCTGCAACCAGAAAAGCTCCCGCAATCCCGTGGTGAACTATGATGAAGAAACCGTTATTCAAACGCTTAACACCCTAAAGATGAAAGGACTGGTTGCCACGGCTACCGGTGGCGGAAGCAGGGTGATTAAATACAAACATAATCTTGCGCTTATTTATCCTTTATTGCCTGATGAAGTTGCGGTCATCTGCCTGTTGTTGTTACGAGGCCCGATGACGCCGGGAGAGATCAACAGTAATTCCGGAAGGTTGTATGAGTTTGATACATTGGAAGAGGTACAGCAGGTGCTGGAAAAATTATCTGCCGGTGATCCTGTTTTTATAATGCAGTTACCAAGACGCACCGGACAAAAGGAAATGCGTTATATGCATTTACTCGGCGGCATACCAGATGTAAATGATTATGATGAACCGGAACCTGTACAACATAGCGGTGGCAGCACACACCTGGAAGAAAGGCTTGCCAAAGTAGAACAGGATCTTGCTGAACTAAGGGAAGCTTTTGACAAACTGATGAAAGAACTTAATGGCTAGCACTTACCCTTTATAAGCATAAGAAATGCAAGGTTGACACACCGGAAACCGCAGATGCCAGCAGCGTTAAAGATGAAGTGCTTGCGACGCAACGAAGATGCCATGAAATGATTTGCAGGTATTAAAAAAAATCGCCGCAAGCTTTTGTTTGCGGCGATCTGCTTTTTAGAAGTGAACCTCATATTTACTTTTCTCAGTAATACCGGGCCATTCATCTGTACGGAATGGCTGTGCAGGAAATCCTTCCTTATTAAAAAGATTTGATTCAAACGGATCGTCTGACCAGGAGTAACGCACTGCTACCGGGCTGGCAACCTCGTCTGTATATACAACTATGTGACCATTCTCTATCACCGCCTTTGCATAATGGAATTGCTTATCGGCGCCGGCCACTTCAAACCCACGGATATACCCATACTTGTCTTTGATCACAAAACCATTGTCTGCATGTGTAAAATTTAATACCGCCTTATTACCCTGCACCTGCATGGATTGGTATACCGGCCCCTGGAATTCCAGTTGTTTCCCGTAGGTATCATGAAGGGCGATGGCGGCAAGCCTTTTACCTACATCCTGTTTATTTCTTGGATGGATATCATGCGTTTCACCTATGTCTGTAATAACGGCCATACCCGTGTTGGGCACTTTCTGGGTCAGCGTTTGTGCTTCACGAAGCTCGGCCCATGAACTGCCACTTTTACTATCTCCATGGGAAGCTTCAAAGCTGGCAAGCTGTACAAAATAAAATGGAAAATCGCCCTGCTGCCATTTGTTGCGCCAGTCTGCAATCATTAAAGGAAAAGAAGTTCTATACTGGTAAGCACGCCCCGCATTGGATTCTCCCTGGTACCATATCGCGCCTTTTATGGCGAAAGGAATGATGGGATTTACCATGGCATTATATAATAAGGAAGGGTAACTGTTCGGCCCGATAGACACTGCACTATTAGAAGCAGACGCTACCTGGAAAAGCCAGTCGCCTGCAAGCGATTGTGTTTCGCCGCCATCAATTTTAAGGCTCATGTCAGTAGCTTCTCCAAAGATGCCGCCGCCACCGCCGGTATCCTCCACCCTAACGAGAATGATATTATCACCTTCCTTTAATAATCCTGCAGGCACCTGGTAAACGCGTTTTGTATTGTACTGATTTTTAAGTCCACCAATTTTTTTGCCGTTCAGATAGCCTTCATCACTATCATCAACCAATGCCAGGGACAGCGTAGCCGTTTTGCCTGCATCTGCTGCTTTCACATTGATATGTTTTCTAAACCACACCACGCCATCAAAATCCTTTAGCTGTTGAAGCTCCCACAAACCCGGCAGCTTCATTGCCGGCCAGGACTTATCGTTAAACGTCATCTCCATCCAGCTTTTTACTGCTGCCGCATCGGGAAAGCCACCCTGTAAATCCACGGCCATCTTTTCCATTTTTGCTTTTTGTATACCAGAGAGCGAATCAAGATTTAATACCGGGAGTTTGGCTATATCATCTTTAAAGGTATTGCTGCTTTCAAAGCCTTGTTTGCTTATCCATGCCTCTACCTGCGTACCACCCCAGGAGGTATGTATAAGACCGATAGGTATATGTAACTGCTGGTTAAGTTCCCTTGCAAAAAAATAACCTACGGCAGTGAAGTCTCCTACGTTCGCTGGTGTGGCAGCCTTCCATGAACTGCCTGGCAACACATCCTGTTTTGGTGAAGCGGCAATCTCTTTAGGCAGGTAGAAATGCCTCACCTCGTTGTAATGTGCCTCCTGTTTTTCCTTGTCTGCACCCAGCACACCATTCACCGCAAATTCCATATTGCTCTGACCGGAACAAACCCATACATCCCCTACCAGTATGTTGTTTAACACGATATTGTTTTTGCCGGTAATGGTAAGCGTAAAAGGTCCTCCCGCCTGTTCTGCATCAAGGTTTATTTTCCATTGGCCGTTCTTATCTGCCTTCACTGTTTTTGTTTGCTGGTGAAACTGGACAGTAATCTTTTCATTCTTACCGGCCCAGCCCCAAACAGGTATCGCATGTTCGCGCTGGAGTACCATACTATCTGTGAATATACCCGGCAACTGCACATTGGCATAAGCTGTAACCGTAAACAAAAGTGATAATAAGCAAGACAATCTTTTCATAAGTTATATTATTGTTGATGCGTGATGAAGTAACGAATATAAGCAGCCGGGATTGATACACAAATTTTAGGGCCGAATGATATGATACAATACATGCCTGCAAAGCTGGTGACCGGAGGGAATATTGGGATGATCAAACTCAGCTTTCTTCGTCATACCGGCCCTTTGCATTACCTGTTCAGATGGAGTATTAAGAACCGATGTAAAGGAAACCACTTCTGTGAATCCTAACGTTTCAAAACCATATTGCAGGCAGGCTTTCGCGGCTTCTGTTGCATAGCCTTTACCCCATGCTTCTTTTTGATAGCGCCAGCCGATCTCCACACAAGGCGTGAAAAAACTTTCAAAGCGTGGAATGGAAAAACCTGTAAATCCAATAAATGTACCGCTTGATTTTTCTTCCACAGCATATAAACCATAACCGTTTTTTGAAAAGCCGGTCTGGATTCTATCAATCATCTGCAGTGTTTGTTCCTCTGATAATAACGATGGGAAATAGCGCATAACTTCAGGATCTTTTCCCATTGCAATAAACGGAAGTATATCTGTGGGCAGCCATTCGCGTAGCCCGAGACGTGGTGTAGCAATGATATACCTGCGCAAGTATTGTGTTTTTCAACACAAATATCAGCTAATAATACATGTCTTTTATTGGTTTAATAAAACAGGTAATTATTAAATAACTGCGGTGATGATGTAACCCTTATCCCATATACCGGCCCGGCAGTATTTCCTTCTTTTGCTTTAAAGCGAAGCGTGATTGTATCTTTCCCATCAATCAAATCTGAAGGAAGCTCATACGTTTCCTGGAAGAAGGCCAGGGGCATCCGGTCATAGATATCTTCCGTTTTTAACAGGCGATCATTTACCAGTATATCAAAGCTGTGGTTGCGTTCCGTACTACCCCAATAAGTTACTACCACATATTGATGGCTTTGTGTTTTATTGAGTTTTAACTGGTAAGAGAACCATCCGCCATTAGTTGCAAATCTTCCGGGGCGGTTATTCTCCCAAAAGTGTCGTCCATCCTTTACAGAAGAGGTATCAATATTTTTACCATCCAGCAAGTGAGCTTGTTCATCCTTGTAAGAGGCAGGGTTTACTTCATCTGAAACAGTCACCTTTCGAAGAGCTAATTCTTCCTTGCTATATAACTTCCAGTAAACATTCATGCGTTGGTGGCGCACCTGGTAATAAGGCAGCAGTGTGATCTCTTTTGGCTTATCACTCAGCCAGCCGGCATGCGTTGTTTTAAACATTAAGGGCTGATCTTTTACCGGTTGTATCCAGTTATTCAGATTCAAACGATCTGCTATCAGCATTGGAATATCATTGGTAGGCGGTATCCAGTTGCGATACTGGTAATGTGCATGACGCACAAGATCCGGACCTGGCATCTGGTCTGTACCAAGTGCACCGGCCATTACCAGCGGGCCACGACAAATAGCCGCCATGTGCTGATCATCTGCCGCTGTTTCCAGGCGATAATCCTGCGACATTTCAATTTGTATCATATCCCCTGCTTTCCATGCAGAGGACAGGCGAATATAATCGCCGGGTTTTGCCTGTACCTGTACTGGCAGGTTATTCACCCAAACCCTGGGAGAACGTTTTGCCCAGGAGGGATAACGAATACAAAGCTGGTTATTGAATGAACTGTTTTCGTTAATCTTTAAGCGGATGATATCTTCTTCCGGGAAACTGGTTTCCATTGAAAGCTTTAAACCCTTCTCCTTCCATTGAAGCTGAGAAGGGATAAAAAGGTTTACATACAAATCTTTATCATTATGAAAATAGATAGCTTCCCCATACTTGGCATGATTCTCCATACCTGTACCTACGCAACACCAAACGCCGGTAAGATCAAAGCCTTTACTGAATGATTTGAACGACCCCGGCATAAGCGAAGTATAATAAGTAACGCCGCCTGACCCGGGATCCTGTGAGGCAAGAATATGATTGTACAAGGCCTTCTCGAAGTAATCCATTTGTTTAAGATCACCGGTGCTTTTAAACCACTCCATTGCCACCTTCAGCATATTATAGGTGGCACAGGTTTCATCGGCAGTAAAGCCCAGCTCATTGGTAGTTTCTCCTGCAGGACCATAACGTTCATAACGGCCACTGCCACCGATCACACTCATATGATCCTTATAAATCATCCCGAGGAAATTTGCTGTTGCCTTGCCACTGGTTTCATCACCGGTTAACTGGTATTGTCTTGCTGTACCCACAAAAGTCGGCACCTGCATATTTACATGCCTGCCATATAAAACATCTTTACCATTGGCAATATTGAGGATCACTTTCTGGTGATTGAATTTCTCTGAAACTGTCATGTATTTTTTATCGCCCGTAAGCGCGTACATATCAGCATATACTTCGTTCATGCCACCGTGTTCTATATCCAGCAGGTCATCAAACAAGTCAGGGTTTGCTTTTAATACAAAAGCGGCTACACTATCAGCTTCTTTCTTTAGGAGTGAAAACGCATCAGTATTATTACAATAGATATAAGCATCCCTTAAAGCTGCCATCTCTTTATGGATTGTATAAAAATCATTCCCCGTAGTACCTGCCCATGGATAACCGGATTCATCCGGGCCAAATAAATGAAGCTCTCCTTTTAATATTTTTTGCCAGCCCGGTATTATATAATGAAGATGCAAGGTGCTGTCGCCTGCCTGTATTTTAGCGGTGATAAGATCATCACATTGCTTTAATACATTCACGATATAATTGGAACGATCAAGAAAACGCTGATCACCTGTTTGTGCATACATGAGTGATAACGCTGAAAGATAATGGTTGAGATCACCGGGTCTTGTATCTTTTGGCTGACTGGAACCGGGATAATCAGCTTCTGCCGCCAACCCTGCTCTTTTACGCAGCCAGTTGAGCATGCGGTTCACATCCATCGCCAGCATATACTGCTGATCAACCTGCATGGCCTTATAAAAAGGGCTGCCCGGCAAAAGGCGCACATCTGCTAAAGAAAAAGTGTTCCAGTAATTGGGGCGTGCTGCGGCTACCACCGACCTGGCATCAATATCGCCGGCAAAACATCTTGTAACAATACCCAGGAATAGCACAAGCAGCAATCGTACCTGCCTGCTTCTTAATAAGATCATACGAAGCATTTATAGCACTATAGACGATGGAAAAACAAAAGAGTATCATTTATACCCTCAATTCTTTATTGACCGGGTATAATGTATGGGCCTTTGTTGTTCCAGCCGATTTTAAGATTTGAGAGATACCAGCTACGCCCCTTGTCATTATTGCCCTGGTAAAAAAGATAAGTATCACCATTATCATCCCTGAAGATACAGGGGTGACCGGATTCACTGCTGTTCCATGATCCTGGCTTTCCATTGGCAAGAAAAGGTTGATCTGATAAACGCTTCCACTCAATTCCATCTTTACTCATGGCTACGCCGATCTGCTGCGGTTCATTATTATAACTACCCGCATAAAACATATACAAAGTGCCTTTATGATTTATAACAGAAGCACCTTCAACGCACTTGCCTTCCCAGGACAACGTAGGCTGAAGAATGGACGAATCAGTTGCCTGCTGCCATTGCTGCCGGCTAAAGTCAGTGCTTTCCTTTGCAGTGGCCACACCTTGCTTTTGTATAGTGCCTGTACTATCCCGTGTAGCGAAATAAAGAAAATAACGATGATTAAATAAGGCCACTTCCGCATCTATGGCGCGGCCATTCGTCCATGCACCGGAAGGATGAAAGATGGGGTTACTTTCATCTCTTGTAAAATGAATACCATCATCTGCTATTGCATGGCAAATGGCATCTTTAGGGCCATTGCCATAGGTTTGATAAAAGAGATGAACCTGTCCTTTAATGATCATCGCTCCCGGTGCACATAATCCTTTCTGTTCATACTCCTTTTCTGGTTTTATCTCGGCGATTTTAGTCCATTGATACAGGTCTTTGCTTTCTGCAATACCAATATTCCAACCCAGCATACCATTGTTTGTATCATAAGAAAGCTTACGTGAATAATACATCAGGTAACGCCCTTTGAATTTCACTACCACAGGATCTTTGGCAAGGAAAACACCTGTACCTGTGCTATCGCTAAAATACATTTTTGGCTGCTGCGCATTTACACCATTGGAATAGCCAATAGCTGTAGCCACTAACAGTGCAAACATCACCAGCTTTGTATTTATTTTTAGAAGTTTCATTCCGGATATTTTATACAAGATATGCTGCTCAAAAATTAATCAGACTTATTAAGACGTATGTTATCACATGTGAGTACCTTACCAATACTTAAAAAAAATTTATGACACTGCCAGCCAGCCTGATCACGGGTTTTGTTGCTCTTCTTCATCTATATATTGCCTATCTTGAAATGTTTGCCTGGACAACCCGCGGAAGGAAAACGTTTAAATCATTTCCGCAACACCTCTTTGAGCCAACCCGTAAAATGGCCGCCAACCAGGGATTGTACAATGGCTTCCTGGCTGCCGGACTTATCTGGTCTTTATGCATTCAGAATGATGAATGGCAGAAACATGTGGCCAGCTTTTTTCTAATTTGCGTACTTGTTGCGGGTATTTATGGTGCAGCCACCGTGCAGCGATCTGTCTTCTTTATACAAGGGTTACCGGCTTTACTGGGATTACTGGCCATCGTGTTATTTTAAAAGAAAGGAAATATGCGCAAGATCATACATATGGATATGGATGCATTTTACGCTTCCGTGGAGCAGCGTGACCAGCCGGAGTTGCGGGGTAAACCTATTGCTGTAGGCGGCAGCCCGGAAGGGCGCGGTGGTGTAGTAGCTACCTGCAGTTATGAAGCAAGAAAGTTTGGCGTAAGGTCGGCCATGCCTTCCAAAAAAGCGTTACAGCTATGCCCGGAAATAATTTTTATCAGGCCACGCTTTGCCGTATACAAAGAAGTCTCCCAACAGGTACGCGCTATCTTTCATCGTTATACAGATATCATTGAACCCTTGTCTTTAGATGAAGCTTATCTTGATGTAACAGAAGATAAATTATCTATTGGTTCTGCACTGGATATTGCCAAACAGATTAAACTGGCCATCAAGGAAGAATTACAGCTTACTGCATCTGCAGGTGTATCGGTAAACAAGTTTGTGGCAAAGATTGCTTCAGACATGAATAAGCCGGATGGGCTTACCTTTATTGGTCCTTCACGCGTAGAAAAGTTTATTGACGAGCTGCCTGTGGAAAAATTTTTTGGTGTAGGAAAGGTTACTGCTGAGAAGATGAAAGGCCTTGGTTTATATACCGGCGCTGATATAAAGAAGCTATCTGAAGCCGAGATGGTGAAACATTTTGGCAAAACAGGCAGGTTTTATTACAGCATTGCAAGAGGTATTGATGAGCGCCCGGTAGAAGCCAACCAGGAAACCAAATCAGTAAGTGCAGAAGATACTTTTCCCTATGATCTTATCAACCCGACTGAAATGAACCATGAGCTGGAAAAGCTTGCATTAACGGTAAGCAAACGCCTGCAGCATTACCAGCTTAAAGGACGCACTGTAACCCTGAAAATAAAGTACAGTGATTTTAAACAGGTGACGCGCAGCCGCTCCCTTACAGAACCTTTAAATGATGCCGATACCATTGCATCTACTGTGAAAAATCTGCTTGGCCTCACAGATCTGAAAGATAAAAAGATCCGTCTCCTGGGCATTAATGTCTCCAACTTTATGATCGCTCAAAGCAGTGAGCAGGAAGGTGGCCAACTTGCCCTGTTTTAACCTTCCTTCAAATTTTAATCTTAAAATATTTGTGTAACCAAATGGTTACACTAAATTTGTAACCGAACAGTTACCTATAATTTATGCGCAGAGATGTTTTCCAGGCAATTGCCGACCCGACCAGGCGAGAAATTATACATATGATTTCTTCAAGTTCATTAAACCTGAATGCAGTGGCAGAGCATTTTGACATCAGCAGGCCGGCAATATCAAAACACATTAAAATACTTACCGAGTGCGGTTTGATTATTGTTAAACAGCAAGGACGGGAACGCCATTGTGAAGCTAACTTAACCTCACTTGGGCAGGTGTATGACTGGGTAGAACAATACCGGATATTCTGGACGGCAAAGCTGGATGCGCTTGGTCATTTCCTGGAAAAAAGTCAGCCTGCAAAAAAACGCAAGCCATTGAAAAAATCAAATAAAAAATGAAACAGGAACCATTTATCATCGAACGCACTTACGATGCGCCTATTGAAAAAGTGTGGAAAGCCATCACAGACAAAGACGATATGAAGCAATGGTATTTTAACCTTGCAGATTTTAAACCGGAAGTTGGTTTTGAATTTTCTTTTGAAGGAGGAACTGAAGAAAAAACCTACATACATCTATGTAAAGTAATTGAGGCAGTAGTTAATAAAAAGCTGGCTTATACCTGGCGCTACGAGGGCTATGAGGGCAACTCCACGGTTACGTTTGAGCTTTTTGAGGAAGGTAAAAAAACAAGGGTAAAACTTACGCATGAAGGGCTGGAAACTTTTCCCAGGCAGAAAGATTTCGCCAAAGAAAATTTTGCAATGGGTTGGACAGAGCTTATCGGCAAGCTGTTAAAGGAGTTTGTAGAAAAGTAATTTTTAATAGGATAGCCGGCGGTAACCAAACATTACCACCGGCTATTTTTTTATGGCAGTTGATCGAAGTTTATTTCCGGAGTCTTTTCTGCATGGCCGCTCAAATGCAGCATTGTTTTATAAGCTGTAGATTCATTAAAGAACCCACAATTTTTTAAATAGAAAGCGCCATTTTCTACTCCTCCTGCATAATCTTTACGATACCCATGCGCTGCAGTATTATCATAAGTAAACCTTGCTGTACTTAGCGGTAACCATTGGTTGCTGATATCTCTTATCCATTGGTTGCTGAAAAATACTTTTCTTGTTGAATCTCCCTGTTCGGGTATAAAATTTTCAAGAAAAGAATGAAAGCCTTTAAGATAAGTATTCGTTTTGGGCCGTTTAAAAGAAGCCAGCAGTAACCACTGTTTTTCTTCCGGTGCATAGAAATAAGCGGTATAAGTTGTACTGCTATCGCCATCCGGCCTGCCGTGTAATAAGAAACGGTAAGTAGTGCCGGCTTTCCATCCATAACGCATGTAACTCTGGCCACCGGAACCTTCGTTACCAAACTCCCCGGCATGTACCGTTGTACCTTTTTTCAACATCTTCACCTGCATATCTTCGGGTATGCTTTTGGGATCATCGGTGGTAAAAGGGCTCCACACAGAGAACAAGATCCTTCGTTCTGATGCACTGTTTACCTGCATACCAAAATAACCTTCACCAAAACCATCTGCCATAAAATAAGAACCGGTCACATCCTGCCCCGCAGGAACCGTTACTTCATTATAAAACCATTCAGCTTTTATACTATCTGCAAAAGGATAATTCAAATGCACCGAGGGGCCACGTCTTCCCCAGTAAAAAAAATTCCCGTCATTATTTTTCACATAGGCCGTTGCTGCGTTTATCGCAGAACCACTTACCTGGTAAGCTTCCACTTCTGCAAAAGCATCCCCGGTTTTACTAATGCCTTCAAGTGTAATTTTTAAATAACCCGTATCCGTTATATTCCAGGAACCTGCTTCTACCCAACCTTCACCATTGCCGGTAACTGCAAATTGTTTTTGCACATGGTTGATAGTGATCCGCAATACCGTCTTTCCGTTAGCCCTGGCCTTCGCCTGCAAATGAAGGCTACCGGTGGCATTTACCCTGATATAAGTTTCAAACGAGGTTTCTTTCTGTTGCCAGTTTTCAATTCCTTTGTCAGTGATACATCCTGGTTTAAGGAGCGTTCCTTTTTGCCATGTATTACCACCCAGAGGAACATATACACTGGTGTCCTTAGGATTACTGTTAGCCGAAAAAGATATTGCCAGAAAAGCAATAAACATCAGGAAATTTACATGAAGGCCATAAAGCACACGTTTCATACTTCGTATTTAATATATTGATTTTGTGAGTTCCGCTTCTACCTGCGGATTTTAAAAGTACAGGCTGTGCTTTCATAATGTACACGCAAACGCTTGCGCAGATTAATCAATGCGAGGCCACACGTTACTTCATTAAGAAAAAATCAGAAAAGTGATAACTGGAGATGGCGGGGATTAACAGGAATGGGTTCGGCTTTTACTAAAGGGACTGGTCTTTGAACGGCACAATCTTCTATCCGGTATACGTCAGAAGCTTCGTACCTGGATGCAACCACAATGCGTGTTCCATTGGCATAAGCAGCAAACATTTCTTCTACCAGCGATGGAGAATTATTTTCCCTGGAAAGGTGAGACAATAACAAATGACTCATAAACGAAGACCGGTGTGCATTGAACAAATTAAGCGCCTCCTTATTTGAAAGGTGACCATGTCCTCCGCGAATCCTGTTCTTCAGAAAATAAGGATACTTACCACGGGCCAGCATCTCCTCATCATAATTGGCCTCCAGGAAGGCAGCATGGCATTGTTTAAAATGATGGACCAACTGGTCACATGTACGGCCAATATCGGTAAACACACCAATATTTATTGCTCCGTCAGTGATCAAAAAACTATGTGGGTCACAAGCGTCATGATATTTCGCAAAAGCCTTTATAAGAATCGTACCTATCTGTATTGTTTCCGTTGCGCAAAATGATTTCACCAGGTGGGGCAGCAGCTTTAGCCCGCTATGTTCCAATGTTGCTGTGGTTATATACACAGGCAGTTGATACTTTTTTGATAATACCGCAAGCCCGCTGATATGATCTGTATGTTCATGAGAGATGAACACCGCCTTCACCAGGTTAATGTCCAGCGAAAGTTTTTTCATACGCACTTCAATATCCCGGCAGGATATACCAGCATCCACCAGCACAGCTTCTGTACTGTTGCCAATATAATAGCAGTTGCCGTTACTGCCCGAGTTAAGTGATGCGATGAACAATGACATATTACACAAAAATAAGGCAGCATGCTGAATACTAAAAATCATAGCACCGTTTTTACGATTATCTCACTTCATTCATCAAAAAAAACAATTCATGACCAACAGCTTTCATCACCGCAAAACCTAAGGCTAATCTTGCATCGCAATCAGCGCTAAACCTAAAAAAACGCCACAGACAGGCTGCGTTAGCTGAGCTTAATTATTAACACGAAAGAAAAGAAATTATGAAAAGATTACTCTTCGCAGCAACCATCGCTGCAACCTTATTCGGCACTTCCTGTAAGAAAGACAACACAGAACCCGGGCCAGGTAACGACACAAAACTTTTAAAGAAAGTAACCAGGACAGAAGAAGGCAAAACAATAGTGTTCAACTTAAATTATGATGCCAGCAAAAGATTGACCTCTGTAAAAAGCAGCGACGAAAGCGAGTATACAAAGTTTGAATATGATAATGCCGGTAACCTGGCAAAGATTGAACTGGTAGAACCGCATGTAAAGAGTGTATACACTTATACTTATCAAAACGGCAAACCGGTATCAGGTACTTTTAAAAACTGGGAAACAACTGCAGGCGAACCGGATGCGCTGGTAGAAGATGATGAGCTCACCTATACGGTAACTAATGAGGCAGTATCCAAAATTCATTTGAAGACAAAGGTTGAGCCTATGGAAATGGATTTCAACCTGTCTTATAACAATGGCAGTCTCAGCAAGATTGAAGCAGATGGTGAAACCACCTACAGCGCTTCTTTTACTTATGGCAATAAGAAACCTGCATTTCCAAGAATCTCAAAATATATACTTGACCAGGCAGGTTTTTCTTTACAGTTTTCTTTAAAGAATGAGCTGCTTACCGCTACTTACGATCTTGGAGATGAAGGTGGCGATCATACCATTACCAACACTTACACGTATGATGCAGCCGGCTATGTACTCACCTCCAATGACGGAAGCACGCAGTTAAAAATGGAGTATTAAATACAACTGAGAATAGAGAGCCAAGCCGCCTTAGGGCGGCTTTTTTATTGGCGAAACAGTAATGAATTTTAAACCCGGATTAGTGATGATTGATAAATGTTTAAAACCAGTTGCATTATTAAGTGTATCTTAAGGCAGGGTAAGAATTATCCTGTTCATACATAATCAAATGTAATTAGCTTTGTTTTCATGATGTTTGCCTGTTGACAAGAAGGGTGAGTAACACCAGCCAAACCGCTTCTAAAGACCTGAAAAAACAACAGACATGCATCGTTTGATACTAAATATCCATGAGATACACTGCTGTATTGTTATTTATATTGCTCCATGTTGTTTGCACTAACGCCTTTCCGCAAAGTCAGGGTATACAATTTGATCATTTGGGTACTGCTAACGGGTTATCCCAAAGCAATGTGCTATGCATCCTGCAGGACAGTAAAGGCTTTATGTGGTTTGGTACAAGGGATGGCCTGAATAAGTATGACGGTTATCGCTTTGTGGTTTACAAGAACAACGAAACAGATAAATCCAGCATCAGCAACAGTTATGTGAATTGTATGCTGGAATATAGTCCGGGTATGTTGTGGGTAGGTACAACAGGTGGCGGTTTAAACAGGTTTAACACGGCCACCAATAATTTCGAAGCCTTTAGGGCCGATGGCAGCAATAACAGTATTGCCAGCGACTACATCAATAGTCTTGCGCTTGATGCAGACCGTAACTTATGGATCGGCACAGAAGGCGGAGGTCTTGATATGTATGATGTAGCGCATCACCGATTTATACATTACCGGCACCGCAACGGAGACTCATCCAGTCTCTCGGACGATTTTGTAAGGCAGGTTTACATCGATCATAACAATCAGCTATGGGTTTCTACCATTAACGGAGGGCTGAATAAATTCAATAAACAAAACGGCACTTTCACCCATTACCTGCATGACAGTAAAAACAAACAATCCATTTGTTTTAATGATATACGTTTTGCATTTGAAGACAGCAAACACCGCTTCTGGATAGGTACCAATGGCGGCGGTATGGACCTGATGGACAGGGCAAGCGGCACCTTTACCCACTACAGGCATAGTGCCACCAACAGCAACAGCGTTGCCAATGATATTCTTTATGTAGCAATAGAAGATGATGCTGGTAAACTCTGGCTGGGCACAGAAAATGGCGGGGCAAGTATTTTTGATCCTGCAAGCAATAATTTTCAAACGCTGGCTTATGATGAAGTTGATCAAAAAAGCCTGAGCAATAATTCCATTTATGCCATATGCCGTGATAACAAAGGCAACATATGGATGGGTACTTTTTCGGAAGGTGTAAGCATGATCAGCAAAGACAACAGCCGGTTTCAATATTACCGGCACACTTCTTCGCCCAACTCACTTAGCAGTAATAAAGTACTGCATATTTACGAAGACAGCGATAAAGCGATGTGGATAGCAACAGATGGTGGCGGATTAAACAGGTACGATGCAGCTACCGGTAATTTTGCGCATTTAAAACATCGCAACGGAGACATCAACAGCCTTTGCGGAGATTATGTTTTGCATCTTGCAGAGGATAGTGAAAAAAATTTGTGGATCGGTACCTGGGCCGATGGTATTTCAGTGTATAACAAAAACACCGGCGCATTCAGACATTTCAAAAATAATCCGGCTGACATCAACAGCCTTAGCAACAACAACGCATGGACCATTTATGAAGACCACGATAAGAATATATGGGTAGGTACTTACGGCGGTGGGCTGAACCTGTTCAATGCATCCAACAACACTTTTACCCGTTATGTGTATGATGTAGAACATCCGCAGGGCATCAATAGTAACAAGATACATACAGTTTTTGAAGATAGCCGTCACAGGCTTTGGATCGGCACCGATGGCGGCGGGCTTGACCTGTTTGACAGGAAAACAAAAACCTTTCGCCATTATACCAGCAATGGAAAACCTGGTTGCATCAGCGATAACAGTATAGGCACTATTTATGAAGATGCCCAGGGAAATCTCTGGATCGGCACTACCAAAGGCTTAAACCTGATGAATGAAGCTACCGGGCAGTTTACTGCATTCACAATGAAAGACGGGCTTCCAAATGATATGATCTTTGGTATACTCCAGGATAAACAAGGTTACTTCTGGATAAGCACAAACAAAGGCATTTCACGCTTTGATGCACCGCATAAAACGTTTAGAAATTATTCTGTAGCAGATGGATTGCAGAGTGATGAATTTAAAGAGATGGCATTTTGCAAAACACATACCGGCATGATGTATTTTGGTGGCAACAATGGCTATAATGTATTCAATCCGGATGAGATCAAAGACATTGCATTTGACCCGCCAATTGTCTTTACCAATTTTGAAATTTTTAATCAGCCCGTGCCTGTTGCTACCGCTTCCGGCAACTCGCCGTTAACAGCTAACATCAGTGATACAAAAGCGATTACTTTATCTTACAAGCAATCAATTCTTTCTTTTGAATTTGCTTCGCTCAATTATATCATGCCTGGCCGCAAGCAATACCGCTATATGCTGGAAGGCTTTGATAAAACATGGAATAATGCGGGCACCAGCAATAACATTACTTATACCAATCTCGATCCCGGCACTTATACCTTGAAAGTGATGGAGCTGGATAATGCGGGCAAATGGTCATCCAAAGTAGCGGCTTTACAAATCACTATACGCCCACCCTTCTGGAAAACATGGTGGTTCCTGTTACTGGTAGCGGTTGCTGTTACCAGCCTTGCCATCACGCTTTACCGGCTTCGCATTAATGCGATCAAAAAACAAAAACGGCTACTTGAAAAACAGGTGTTTGAAAGAACAACACAACTTGCACACTCCAATGAACTCGAACGCACGGCAAGGATTGAAGCGGAAGAAGCAAGACTGGAATCTGAGAAAGCGAATAAAGCGAAGAGTGTTTTTCTTGCGACCATGAGTCATGAAATACGTACACCATTAAATGGTGTGATCGGCATGTCTTCATTGCTTGCAGAAACAGAGCTTAGCACAGAACAGCAGGATTATGCAGACACTATACGCAGCTGCGGAGAAAGCCTGATGACGGTGATTAACGACATTCTTGACTTCTCCAAAATTGAATCCGGAAGCATGGAACTGGAACAGGCCAATGTTGATCTCCGGAGGAATATAGAAGAAGTGCTGGATGTGTTTGCGGGCAAGGCCGCGGCAACCGGCATTGATTTAGTATATGAGATAGCGTATGATGTACCTCCGCAGATTACGGGCGATAGCATCCGCCTGCGGCAGGTGCTGATGAACCTGGTTGGCAATGCCATTAAGTTCACCAGCAAGGGAGAAATATATGTGGGCGTGCGCCTGCTAAAACAATTGCCGGGTGATGAAGTACAGCTTGGTTTTGAAGTGCGTGATACCGGTATTGGTATTCCTGAAGATAAACTTAACCGGTTATTCAAGGCCTTCTCGCAGGTAGATTCTTCCACCACCAGGGAGTATGGAGGTACAGGGTTGGGGCTCATCATCTGCGAAAAGCTTATTCAACTGATGCAGGGGGATATTCGTGTGGAAAGTGAACCAGGCAAAGGAACAACGTTCTTCTTTAACATCATCGTTGCCAGGAGTTTTCAATCACAAAAAGTATATGCATACAGCAATCTTTCCGGTATTGAAGAAAAACGGGTATTGGTGGTAGATGATAATATTACCAATCAAAAAATATTGCGCGAGCAACTGGAACAATGGAAGCTGGTACCGTTTATTGCGTCATCCGGCGACGAGGCACTGACATTGCTAGAGCAACATACAGCGATCGACCTTGTTATTTCAGACATGCATATGCCGGTGATGGATGGATTACAACTTACCAAAATTATTAAAGAGAAATTTCCCCTGTTGCCCGTGGTGCTGTTAAGTTCAGTTACAGAGGAGAACAGGAAAGAGTACCGTGAATTATTCAGCGCTATCTTAAACAAGCCGGTAAAACAGCATATTCTTCAGAAGCATATTTTCGATATACTAAAAGGACAGGACAAACAAGCACCGGAAAAAGCCACCGTTGCTACTAAAAAGACGGAACTGTTTTCTGAACAACATCCATTACAGATTCTTGTAGCAGAAGATAACCAGGTAAACCAGAAACTCATCCTGATATTATTAAGAAAACTCGGGTATGATCCGGAGATGACAGACAATGGTAAATCAGCCATTGAACTGCTTTCTCAGAAACGATACGATCTTATATTGATGGATATACATATGCCAAGGTTGGATGGACTGGAAGCCACCAGGATGATAAGGCTTCATAGTGATTACCAGCCGGCAATTATTGCGTTGACAGCAGATGCAACGGAAGAAACCAGGCAGCTATGTTTATCTGCAGGTATGAACGATTATATGAGTAAACCGCTACAGGTAGAAAAGCTGAAAAAGCAACTGGAAAAATGGAGTGCGGAAAGCCGGGTACCCATAACAACATTAAGCAAATAGAGAAAAATTTTTTGCCGCAAAGACACCAAGGCACAAAAGGAAATGCAAGCTTCTTATTCAACATTCGTGTCTAAAGGGCTTCGTGGAAAACAAACAGGGCACAATCTCTTCAACTCTGGCAAAGTTTTTTCTTAGCTTTCAGGTATGAAAAAGATGCTTTACCTGTTAGGCTTTGCACTGATTGTACTCATTGTTTTCTGGCTGGGCAAACAATTTGGCGGAAATACACTTCGGGAAGACATTCTTAGCAACAACATGATTGTACGCGAAATTGCGGAGCTTGCAAGCCTTGAAGTACAGGGCAATGCCAGCATTAAACGCAGTAACCTGGAGAATGATGGCGGCTGGAGCGATAACCTGAAAAAACTCTTCCTGGAAAACACTATATGGGTGTCTATTCCTTACCTGGCAAAATATGGTGTGAATATTAACGATAAAAACTTTAAGGTTGCCGTAAACGATAAAAAGATAACGGTGATGCTGCCCCAGCCACAATTATTAAGCTATGAGTTAAAGGTAGACAGAATGGAGACCTCCAACCGTAAGGGGTTGTTTCTTTCCCAATATGATGAAACATATACCGAGGTTCAAAAAAAGCTGTATCAGACATCGCGGGGGCAGCTTGCCAGCAATGCCACGTATATACAGCAATCGAAAGAGAAAATACGTAAGATCATCACACAATACTATCAGCCCTTTTTAAAGGATCATGAACTTGATGTTGTGTTTGAAGAGGTTACCCTTCCACAGGTGAAATAAAACTGTGAATGGCTTCCTGTGATTTATCATACAGCCTTATCATTTTATTGTTTCTTCAACGGACGTTTATCAATTATTACCTATGCTATCATGTATGAAAAACTTCAGATACTTCTTTACATTCAGCTTATGCATTTGCATCTTACTTACTACTGCGCTGGCACAAAACAAACCGAATATCGTCATCTTTATTGCAGATGATCTTAACCAGCAGGATATCGGCTGTTACGGCAACACAGACGTTAAAACGCCCAACATGGATCTGCTGGCGGCTGAAGGCATGAAGTTTAACCGGGCGTATGCAGCCTCCCCTATTTGCACGCCATCAAGAAGCGTGATGTTTACCGGCCTTTATCCTTTTCATAACGGTGTACAGATGAATCATTTTACCGTACGGCCCAATACTAAAAACCTTCCCCAGTTCCTGCAAAAACTCGGGTACCGTGTAGTGATCTCCGGCAAGACAGATATCTTTCCCTTACACAATTTTCCTTTTGAAAGAATTGGTGAAGAGTTTGGCAAATACCAACCCATTGAGAACAGGATGGACAGAAAGAAAGAGTCAATCCACATGATCGAAGATCATTTTAAAGATCGCCCGCAACAACCGATCTGCCTGATTGTTGCGCCCTGGATACCGCATGTGCCCTGGTTTAAGAACCGGGATTTTGATCCCGAAAAACTAAAGATGCCCAACTACCTGGCAGATACAAAAGCTACACGTAAGGCACTGGCAGCATATTATCAAAGTATAGGAGAGGCAGACAAGATGCTGGGAGAAGTAATGCAAGCCATTGATAAATCCGGCCAGAAGAACAATACCGTGGTCATGTTTATTTCAGACCAGGGTGCACAGTTTCCATCAGCTAAATGGACGGTATACGACCAGGGGCTTAGAGTTCCGCTGCTGGTCAGGTGGCCCGGAAAAGTAAGCGCAGGCTCAACTTCTGATGCGCTTGTTTCGCTGGTTGATTTAACACCTACGCTGGTAGACCTTGGCGAAGGAAAAGCAATCGATGGGTTGGATGGCATTTCCTTTAAGAATGTATTCCTTAATAAAAAGAAAACGCACCGCAAATACCTGTTTGCAGAAACTTCCGTAGAGCCTCATTTCTGGTATAACTATACACCTTCAAGAACGGTGATTACGGAGGAAGGTTTTCACTACATCAAGAACTATCATCCCGGTGCGCGCTTTATTACACATATTGACCAGGTAGAACAGAATGAATATTATTTTGATACCTGGGTGAGTGATGCAAAAACAAACGAACGAACAAAATTCTTACTTGACCGCTACAGCTATCATCCGCCGGAAGAATTATTTGATCTGAATACGGATCGTGATGAATTTAAAAACCTGGCAAACAATCCTGCTTACAAAAACAAGAAGCTTGAACTGGAACAATTACTTGATAAAGAACTGGCAACACAAGGCGAGACTAATGAAATGATCCTGGAGGGAACATTGCCCATATTTTTTGATCAAAGCTATACCATAAAACAAGGTGGCAGTGCAGCAGATCTTTCGTTTAACAAGAAACGATGGAACCCCGATACACTGATTATTACAGCTTATGTGGATGGCATTGATAAAGGTGGTGTTGTGTGCGACTATTTCAACAATTTTAAACTCTATGCCTGTCAACATAAGATCGGTATTGTGCTGTCCGACAGTTCCATTACAGAAAGCAAAGAACTCCCGGATAGCCGGGGGGAATTGAGTGTAAAACTAACCGCTGCAGGGAAACTGGAAATACAATTCAACCAGCATACGATCTTACAAAAAGAGCTGGGTAAAGATTTCACGAAGATTAAAGATGGATATGTTACCTGCGGGAAGATTCAGGGTGAAGCACCGGAGGGTAAATTGCAGACTTACCAGGGAAAGATTACAGACCTGCGGTTTACAATAAATGAATTATCCGGGAAGCCCTGATACATCCATTGCTGAATAAATATTCAACGTATAAAACCACGCCTGTTTTAAGGTCTTATAAAACTAAAGCCGAGGGCTGTCGCGCTGCCGAGCACCGCACCTGCAGCAACGTCTGACGGGTTATGTACACCGAGATACATTCTTGAATAACCCACCGTACCGGCCCATAGGAAAGATGGAACAATCACGTACCATTTCGGGTAAGACATGGCCAATGCAGTAGCCGTACTAAAAGAAGCCGAGGTATGTCCTGAAGGGAAAGAATATTCACCGGGTTTATATACCGGTGTTAAACTGGCATGTATTAAAAAAGGCCGTGGTCTTTTAATGAGCTTTTTAAGCAGTAAATTAAATACTGCCGTTGAGGCAGTACTGGTTGCCACATATAATGCATTTTGGCGCATATCCTTATCATGGTTGATAATACCCGCAGTCAGCAATCCTAACGGCACTGCAGCATTTACATAGTTGTTAATATCAGAAAGGGTACGCAGCAGCTTTGTTTCCTCCGGTGTTCGCCAGGTTTCTATTTTCTGAAGCACTTTAAAGTCAAACTGATCAACACCGGATTGTGCGAATAAAGATCTACAGAAAAACAGGCAAAAGAATAATAGCAACTTATTCATCTTTCAAAAATAAAGATTCATGCAACAGTTACCTAATAGATGCTGTAACGGTATATAAACGTTAAGCCTACTATCGTCACAAGAAAACTGGTGTAAAGAAGTAAGCTGGCTAATGCTTTTTCATTCCCCGTTTTGCAAAGGCAATGGGGGTAATGGCAGCCAGGAAAGCAAAGCCGGCAGCAACACGCATGATATCTGCATATGCGCTGATGAAAGACTGATGATACAGTTTTGTAATAACGGCTCTTTCTTTTGCCGGTACTGTATCCGGTACTTTCGCGTTGCCGAGGTTGGCAGCTTCTTTTATTATTGCCTGTTTTGTTGCGGGCGAAAGCGTTTCTTTTTCCAATTGCCCGGATAATGTTCCCGAAAAAAACAGGATTGCAAGACTGCCAAAAACGGCATTGGCAAATACATTGGAAATACGGGTAATGGAATTATTTACACCGGACGCAATACCCGAATGATGATCATCAATAGATCCCATTACAGCAGACGTTAAGGGCGCCACCGTGAAAGCCATGCCTATACCAAACACAAGTATACCCGGAAAGAAAGTTGTCCAGTAATCTGCAGGGCCATTTGTTTGCTTTACCAACGATAACAGCAATAGCCCTGCACCGGCAATTGCAGGGCCTGCTACCAGGAGTTTTTTATACCCATACTTGTCAGCCAGTTTGCCCGCAAAGCCTGAAAAGATCACCATCATAATGGTAAACGGCAAAAAGGTTAAGCCCGATGCCAACTGGCTGTAGCCCTGTACCTGTACAAGATTTAGCGAAAGGAATAACATAGCTGCCCCAAGACCTGTATATAACAAAAAGGTGAGCAGGTTGGTTCCGCTGAATACCGGGTTATGGAAAAGGTTCAACGGCATCATGGGGTGTGGACTTTTCTTTTCCTGCAAGAGGAATACAGCGAGTAATATAATGCCACAAGTAATCGATCCGTATACCTCCCAATGATTAAACCCGATGACAGGAATGCGAAGACAACCAAACGTAAGCAGCGATAAACCGGCGGCGATAAAGAATGCCCCGGGAATATCAATCGCATGATCACCATCCTCATCACGGCTTTCTTTTACTTTACGCCACACAATAAACACAGCGATCAATCCGATCGGGATATTGATGAAAAAGATATACCGCCACAAACCTGCATCACCAAAGGCGCCGCCAAGAACTGGTCCACCCATGGTAACAATGGTGGTTGCCGCAGACCATATGCCGATTGCCTTGCCACGTTCTTTTTCCGTAATGGTTGAAGAGATCAGCGAGAGGCTGCCTGGTATCATCAATGAACCGCCAACGCCTTGTAATACCCTGCAGACAATAAGGGCGGTAACATTGGGTGACAAGCCGCACAATACGGAACCCGCCATAAAAAGCAGGATACCGGTCATGAAGATCTTTTTACGGCCAAGTTTATCGCCAAGCGAACCACCAACCAGTATCAGTGATGCCATCATTAACAAATAGGCGTTCAATACCCAGAAAAGATCGGCGGCATTTGCATGAAGACTCTGCTGCAAAGAAGGCAGTACAACGTTTAAGGCTGTTCCATCAATGAATCCCATCGCAGAGCCAAGGATTGCTGCGGTAACCGTCCACCTGCCTTCAGCGCTGCTGATGGTAACTGCTGACCTTTGATTTACCAAATGTGTTTGTTTATTCAGTAGCAACAACAGCTATTTCTTTATTTTGTTCAAACGATTGACCAGGCGCTATAAATGCTGATGTTTACCTGTATCTTCAGCAGGTAACAATTTGCTGCGGATATAATTTATAAAAGTTAAACTGATTGCATGGCTATATTGATTACGGCAGCCGGTATTCTTGGATTGGTATTGCTGATTTCCTATTGCAGGCTGAATGTTTTTCTTGCTTTCTTAATCATCACACTGTTACTGGGCCTGCTGCTTGGTATGAAACCGGAAGCTTTAATGAAGTCTGTACAGGATGGTATCGGGGGCACACTGGGCTCCATTGCGGCGATCATCGCATTGGGCGCCATGCTTGGCAAACTTGTAGGCATCAGTGGCGCCGCACAACAGATCTCCCAAAAAATGATGCAATGGTTTGGTACAAAACGTATCCGCTGGGCTTTTATGCTCACAGGATTTATTGTAGGGTTACCCTTATTCTATTCAGTAGCCTTTATATTGCTGGTACCTGTTGCCATTGCTGTTGCAGTTCGAAGTAAACTGCCCGCCATATATGTAGGGCTTCCCCTGCTAGCCTCTTTATCGGTAACACAGGGCTATTTGCCACCACACCCTGCCCCGCTTTTCCTGGTGAAACAACTGCATGCAGATATGGGACAAACCTTACTGTATGGTATCATCATTTCAGTTCCTGCCATTGTTATTTCCGGTGCTTTATATGGCAGTACTGTAAAGAAATATACGGCTACGCCCAACCTGTCTTTTATCACCAGCGAATTGCCTGCAGAAAAATTACCAACTGTTTTCATGAGCATCTTCACCGTGCTATTACCTATCCTGTTAATTGGTTGCAGTGCCTTGATCATACCATTTTTAAATACGGGTAGTTTTCTTCGCGAAGTGCTGCTGTTTGTGGGCGATGCAACGGTAAGCCTTTTAATCACTATCCTGTTTGCATTTTATTCTTTGGGTATACTGAAACACCATACCTGCAATCATGTAAGCCAGCAATTGATCACTGCAGTAAAGGAAGTTGCTTCACTACTGCTGATATTTGGCGGAGCGGGAGCGCTAAAACAAGTGCTTACCGATGCGGGTGTATCGCAAACAATCGCCGGACAGTTGCAACACACCAGTATGAATCCGTATGTAATGGGATGGACGATTGCGGCGATCATCCGCGTTTGCGTAGGATCATCTACCGTATCCGGTATTACTACCGCAGGTTTTATTGCACCAATGATGACAACCGCAGCGATTAACCCTAACCTGATGGTATTAAGCATTGGTGCAGGCAGTATGATGTTTTCTCACGTGAATGATACCGGCTTCTGGCTCTTCCGCGAATACTTCCAGCTTTCGTTGAAAGACACGATCAAAACATGGTCTGTGATGGATACCCTGGTTTCGGTAACAGGTTTACTGGGCGTACTGGCATTATCATGGTGGATATAAACTAGCCTGCTTTGATCTTCTTAAATATTTTATACTGTGCATCTACCACTGACAGGTTAAAGCCATGCGCTGTTTCAGGCAAGAGAAGATATTCTTTGTGCGGTGCCTTAATCTGATCAAAATAAGCCTTTGTTGATTCCTTTGGTGTTAATAAATCTTCGTTCCCCTGGATAAGATAAACAGGAACTTTAAAAATAAGGTTATCTCTCATCATATTAATACCAGCCCGCATTGATGGGATACCCATTTGCCGGTCTCCCGTATAATGTACAAAAGAATAATCATCTCCATCTTCCCTGTTACGTTCATCTAACGAATCATTATACGTTGATGTGGGTATGAACCAATTCGCCGGCGCCGGTATTGAATTGGCACGTTCATATTTTTTAACTATTCTAAAAAGCTTGCCAATAGTTCTTGCCTGGTCATATGGAGGCCTGCCGATTTTCTTTAATGTATCAAGCGCCACCTGGTCATGCTGCTTTTGCGCTATCTGGTATACTTTCTCATACAACAATTCATCATCATTAGGATTAACAATCTGGGAATGCCCTACATAGGCATAAAATAATTCCGGTTTTTCGGAAACAATTTTTACAGCCAGCGCAGATCCCCAGGATGTTCCAAACAGGATCAGTTTGTTTTTATGAAGATGCTGAGTAAGATATCCGGCAAGGGCAACTCCATCCTGTGTCATTTGCTGCAGTGTAAGCGTATGTGCCCTCAGGTATTCAAGACTTAATTCTGATGGTGCATTTACACCAAAGGTTTTTCCGGCACCACGTTGGTCCCATTGAATAATAATAAAATCCTTTTGCCAGTCGCCATAAACATTTTCTGCATAAGGGCTCATTGTACTGCCCGGGCCACCATGAATAAACAGTATTGCAGGCTTTGAAGTATCTCCTTTAATTGTCACCCATTGCTGAATGCCGTTGATGGATACAAACCCTGCTTCATCAATATTTTTTGTACCAGTCTTTGTTTTTGTCTTTGCTTCAGCCGTTAGCACAAACATGCACTGAAAAATGGCCAACGCGAGAATTGATAATATTTTCCTTGTGATCATGATTTCATAAGCCTTCTATTGGCCGGTGATAAAAATATGAATTTTAAATAAGGCCAATCATCAGGAAGACAGTATCGATCACTCATAACAGTTATTGACATATCCTGCGAATAAATATCCTTGGCCGGTTGCTGTGTGAAAATCTTTATTCATTGGTTGATATTTATCGTTCTGCAAGCAAGGGAAGTTCTTATTTTTCATAAAACGTACTAACGATGTTACGGGTCTGTCTTCATTTAAACAAAGCCGCTATAGCAAAAGCAATTGCAACATTGAAATATTGGAGATTAGCATTTCAACCGCGTTGCTTCGGTAAAAATTTATACCTTCATCTTACAGAATATTGAAATAAAATTCACCACACAATTCATCTATAAATCTCTGCAATCCAACGGCATTTTCCAGCAGTTCATCCGAAACGTCTGTCTTTTACACAAATATTTTCCGCTCAAGCCCAACGTTTAAGCCCCGTGCGGCGTTCTGTATTATATATCCCGGGATGCATTTTCGCAACATTCTTAATTAACGTAAAGCAAGATGAAAAAGAACAGATTGATCGGATTATGTGCAGCAGTAATTCTTGGAGGCATTGTATTCACCGCCTGTAGCAAGAATGATAACCCGGCCCCCGTTCCAGTACAAATACAGAGGTTAACACAAAAAGACTGGAAAATAACAGCCATCAGCACCCCCAGGGCCGGGGCGCCAGCGGAAGACAGCAGCATCCTGAAGGATTGTATGAGTGATGACCTTATTAAATTTTCGATGGTGAGTGGTTATGAATTCCAGGATGGAACAAAAAAGTGCGATTCCACCGTTTTTCCTTATTCAAAAGGCAATTGGGGATATCGCTTTGATAAAGATTCCATACAGTTTCTAAGCAGTGCGCCGCAAACTAATAAATATAGTTCCTGGAAGGTGGTTACGCTTAATGATTCTGTGTTAAAGGTGACGTTTATTGACAGCTTGAATCCTGCCAAAAAACTAACCAAGACAGTTTCCTTTAAAAATAAATAATTTTGGGGGCGCTGTAACAACGAGGAACCATTGATTACAGCGCCTTATTTAATTGAAAATCCCATACAGCTAAACCTGTAAAAATATACCACCATCTGTTTTGAGTCAGGACGAATTACAAGATATATTGGAAGGGTGCAGGCGGAACCACAGGGCTTCGCAGGAGAAGCTGTATAAGTTATATTATGCGGATATGTTCAGGCTGTGCCAGAGATATGTGGCAGATTCGCATGATACCTTAAGCGTGGTGAATGATTCGTTCCTGAAAGTGTTTCGCTATATAGAGCAATACAAATACGAGTTGGGCAATTTTAAATCCTGGCTCAAAACGATTGTGATTAATACGGCTATTGACCACATACGCAGTAAAAAGAAAGATATGCGGCTGGTACATATAGACAATACACAGGAAAAGGGAGATGAGGATTATCTGCTGAATTACCAGTGGAAACATGATGAATTGATGCTCCATTTAAAAAACCTGCCCACCGTTACACGCATGGTAGTTAACCTCTTTGCATTTGATGGCTTCTCACACAAGGAGATTGCTGAGCAACTGGATATTTCTGAAACAACCAGCCGATGGCACCTCGCAGAAGCAAGAAAAAGGTTAAGGATCTCCCTGCAATTAACAAACCCCAAAATGGCAAAGCATGAGTGAAGATTTACGATACTACTTTTTTGATAATGAGGCCGAACCCGACCCGCCGGTTTCTTCTGAAGAAGGCTGGAAACAGATGGAGCAGATGCTTGATTTGCATATGCCTGAAAAGCGCCGTCGCATCATTGCTTACTGGCCTTATGCCGCAGCAGCTTCTTTGCTGATAGCGTTTGCTACATTTTTCTTTTATACCAACCACCAATCAAAACAAACGGAGCTGGTGAACACAACAGTTCAGGATCATCCAGGTAATGATGCAAACGAGCAAGCTCAAACTGCCGCTACTAATAATCACAAAAGTACAACACCTGCAGAGCAATCATTAACAAGGCAGGAACCAGTTAGTGTATCCGGAAGCGATATAAAATATGCTGATCAAGCTTATACAAATAAATCTTTGGGTTCACCCGTTTATACCAGCAATACCCAGCATCAGCAATTAACAGGCAGCAATACAAATAATAATAATGCAGCAGCGAAGGAAGAGCTTACATTGCTGGCACAAAGCAACACTTCTGCAGGTATTGAATCAGGTTTATCAAATAACACATCTTCAGAAAATAATTCAAAAGCCAATTCGCCCACAACGCAAAACAATAATAAGAACAAAACGCTGCCAGGTTTGGAAGATCAATCAACGCCATCACTCATCAAACCTAAGAGAGAAAACCGTACAGGCACCTGGAATTTCGCTGCAGGTGTAGGTGTAAATATGGCTACAGCAGGTAACACACAGGCGCTGCAACCATATCCAACAGTGGAAACAAAATACAATATCAATAACAGGCTTTATCTGCTTGCGGGTATTGCGCCTTACGCTCCTACCACTTCTGCCGCAAGCGGCGTGGATAAATCCACCGTGGTGAACGACCTTGCCCGTAACGTAAGCCGTTATGATGAACGTACGACCTATAGCAGGGTAAATTATCTTGATATCCCTTTAATGGCAGGTGTTAACCTTACAAAACATCTTTCCTTACAGGGAGGCGTACAATTGTCTTATATGCTTAACAGCAAATCTGAGAAGGCCTACGAAACCTATGACCTGGCATATACGATGGTTGATCAATCCGCTACGATGATGGTGCCGATTGGCCCATCGTTTAATACAGAGCCTGTAATTGAAAAGCAAACAGAAGTAAACGTACGCAAAACGGACTATCGTTATGTTGCAGGATTGCAATACACGCTTAAAAGAACTACGATAGGTTTAAATTATCAGCAGGGTTTACAACCAGTATTAAGTGGAACCAATGCAAGCAGTAAAAAGAATAACCTGGTTTCGCTAAAGGTAAACTTCAGGCTTAAGTAAGCTTCGTCATGCAAACTTTCTTTCGTCCCTGCGTATAAGGCAGGGTATATACCTATTCATCCTCATTTCTATTAAACTATCCGGAATTATATTAACTGCATTTCAACTATAATAAAGAATTACAGGTAGCATCTTTTTAACAGGCGTTCTCCACTGAATTATATGAGGTAAAAAGGGAAGCAACCGTAGAAACGGCTGCCTTATAAAACACCTAACCAAAACCCTTCGTTGAGGTCAACAATTACTTACTGCCAAAACAGGGTCACTTTTAAACAGAGAGTCAGGCGTCTGTAGACACAGCCGCCCGTCTTTGTTTAATCGTGATTTAAAAATCCAACTTTCAAAAATCTTCTTTAAAAGACATAATGCACTATTGTATGTTTTTTATTTTTCATTTTGTTTGTTCATCCATACACGTTGACTGTAAACAAGCATCGCCCCGAAACTCTTCAGTCTTGCCGCATCACTTACCTAATTCCAGGGCTTTGCTCGTTCTTTCGTACGCTATGGGTACATCAGGAAACCAAAAAGTTTTAATTATAACAATACGCGATTAATTTCCCTTTATTAGAAATATTATACTTGTCGTTCAACCTCATAAACCGCCACAATCATCCACGCTTAAAAAAATCTGCAATGTTTACACCAGGTAACATTATTACTTCATTAGGATTTATATCAATACAAAATATTTCCTCACGATTGTTCCAGTGCCATAATTACCAGGTTCATGTACACTTCGTTCACGGGGGAAGTTTACAGGTACCACGGCGTTGGTTTACCCGGTAATTATGACTTGACACCGGAAGGTTTTTCATGTTTAAAAGTTCATCTGGGCAAAAAATGTCCTACTGTTGCAGGTACCCGGCTAAACCGGGACTGCTTCACGGGCATGCCTTGCCCTTCATATATTTACCTGCAAAAGCACCATTATATTTTACAATACATGCAGTACTCCAGCATTGTACTTCTGAATCACTTTGACGAAATTTTTGCCGAGGATACGAAAGGGAGGATTAAAGATTCTACCGGTAGCAAGTAGGCTTCTAATACCAGGCGATCTGCCTATTGATCTAAGATTCGCTGCACTGGCATTACAATGTAAAGTTCAGCAATTGAAATAGAATAAGAAAGGTCTGTTTATCGTAAATGCTGGTCTGAAATTCTGTTATTCGGGATTATTTTAACGCTAAGGTGCTGCTAAAGGCCTTTGCTTATCAAACAAAGCAGCTTATTTCTATCTCATATAAGTGATCAACCAGTAAGTGAATACGGGTGCTCTATTGATTGAATTTTGCACTTGCCATTTTCCGATCTATATTGCCGTCTTCAAAAAAGAGCACAGCAATATATGATGATCAGGAAAACCCTCATTGCCGCAGGTATTACGATGGCTGCTACAGTAGCAACTTCTCCCCTGTTTGCAAAAAATGACAGCACTTACAACAAAGTATCTGCATCTGCCAATGCTTCCTTAAAACTGGAAGATGGTTTCTCTGCAACACTTGTTGCAGAAGGCTTAGACGGGGCGAGACATCTTGTCGTGAATAAATTTGGCGGCATCTATGTAAAGCTGGGCAGACTTAAAAATGGCAAGGGCATCTATTTTTTAAAAGACGCCGATGGCGATGGGACCTTTGAAACGCAAACAGGTTTTGGCGACTACCCCGGAACCGGTATTTATATCAGGAATGGTTATTTATATGCTTCTTCCAACGATGATGTGTTTCGTTATAAACTGAACGACCGGGAAGAAGTGATCAATCCGGATGAGCCTGAAAAGATTATTGAAGGACTGGTAAATCATAACAGGGATAATTCAAAATCTATCGTGGTTGATCATAACAATCATATTTATGTAAATGTGGGTTCTTATGTGAATGCATGTTTGGTTGAACCCAATACACTTCAGGCGCCATCTCCTTGCCCCGTGCTTGACTCAGCCGGTGGCATCTGGCAATACAAAGCCGATAAAGCTGGTCAGCACTTTAAAGATGGCGTTCGCTATGCAACAGGATTGAAAAACATTGTAGGGCTTGACTGGAACAGCAAAACCAATTCTCTTTTTGTGATGCAGCATGGCCGCGATCAGCTGGATGAGTTATATCCATCATTATATACGCATGAACAGAATGGCTTGTTGCCGGCCGAAACTATGTATGAATTAAAGAAGGGTGATGATGCAGGATGGCCTTACGCATATTACGATCAGTTTCAGCAAAAGAAAATTGTGGCGCCAGAATATGGTGGCGATGGTAAGAAAGTAAGCGATAAAAAATCGATTGATCCGCTGGTGGTTTTTCCTGCACACCTTGCGCCAAACGGGTTACTATTTTATACAGGTAACAGTTTCCCTGCTAGATATAAAAACGGAGCCTTTATTGCATTTCATGGCAAATCTCCGGAACTGAAAAAAGGATACCTGGTAGCTTTTGTACCATTTAATAATGCAAAGCCAGCCGGAAAATGGGAAGTATTTGCAGATGATTTTGCCGGCAACGGTTATGCTACATCCGGCAAAGCACCTGAACATAAACCATGTGGCCTGGCACAAGGCCCCGATGGGGCTTTATACGTTGCTGATGATGCTGGTGGCACGGTATACCGGATACAGTATAAAAAATAATAGTTGTTTATCTCCAGACAAAGGCCTGCAATTTGCGGGCCTTTGTTATTTAATACAGGAAAACATTTTGCAAGAGGTACCCCCTGCCCTATCTTAGCGATCTTTGTTACGGCTTAAACTAAAGCCAAAACGTAACCCTATAAAATTTATTCATGAAACGTACACTATTGGCGCTGTTAGCTATTGTGCTCACCAATGCTGCTTTCTCGCAGGAAAACGAGCACAAAACTGCGGCAGAAAACTACCAGATCTCCACTGACATGTTATTTGGACACAAAGATTTTGTTGGCGAATTTTTCTTTCTAAAACCGATTGACGACAAAGGAAGATGGCTGGCAGTATCGCGTAGCGAATTGCATTTACCCAACTACCGGTCTGATGAACAGGAGTTCGTTAACTTTAACACCTTCTCCTATAATTTCAAAAACGGCCTTGGAATTGGTGCAGGTTCTTACGCTTCTACACACTATCGTTTTAGTGCAAGAATAGGCTTGCAATATTTTAAGGAAAAAGAGAATTACATGGTCTACTCTTTCTTAAGTACGTCTGTATTAAACCATGCCGATGCACAACTGTTACTTATAGGTTCTTACACACCAGCCATTGCTACTCACTGGCGTTTCTTTTCCCGCGCCGAATGGAGAAGCGCACTTGAATATGGAGAAGGTCACACATTCAGTAATCAATTAGTAAGGCTGGGTGTTCAATATAAAAAACTGGCTTTTGGTGCAGGCACAGAACTGGAAGAAACAGGAAAGGATTTTGAAGAATTTCATTGCAATATCGGGCCATTTTTTCGCTATCTCTTTTAGTTGATATATAAGAACGCAGGCTATGCAAATCCTGCGTTCTTATACCAAAAGACTTATACCGTTTTCTTGGGCGGTAAAGCAAAGGCAATTGCTTCGTGTTCAAAATGGCCTTTGTGTGAACCATCGCAAAACGGTTTGTTTGCAGAGAGCCCGCAGCGACAAATAGAAATAATTTCCCTCCCACCGAGATCGTACACATCACCATTCTTATCAACAATTTCAAAATCACCTTCTACTTTAAGTGAACCGTTATTGTTCACTGTAATTTTTGTTGCAGCCATATTTACAATTTAAAGCCGCGAAACTAAAGAATAATCGGGCAATTTAAAATTCATCATTCAATAACAATACTCCGGTAGTTTTTAGACAGAAATTAATATCGGCGAAAAAACAAATAAGGCGTAAAACAACCAGCTAAGTATTAAAAGTTTTTTTCAAACTTAGCTGCAGATTTGAGTTGCAGAAAAATAAAACCCATTTATAACCATTGCATGAACTTAGGCAGGTGAAGAGCTTAATTTTTACTGGAGTATTTAAGTAAAACACTTTGGCTAAAGCCAATGCCGTTAAGTATTTCATTAACCCAAGGCTTAAGCCTTGGGTTAATATGGCAACCCTGAATTGGCTTTAGCCAAAGTGTATTTTTTACCGGAGTACTGAATAGGAATATCAAGGCCTTCCAACAATGCTGTCAGTTTTATTATTAGCTGTATCAAACGCCTGCAAAGATTTTTTAAACATAACTACCGAAGCTTCCTCTTTTACATCTGGCATTAATTTCCTGAAAGAAAATTCTTTCATGCGGATAGATGCATGATCACTCAATTCTAAATGAATAATATCCGCCCTGTTACCCTCAACACAATCAAAAACACTTTCTGCATTACCGGTCAAATACAAAGTTTTTATGTTAAGCCCACGCAAACGTGTGTTGCTGTTTTTATCCTGTTCTATCCATAAAGTATCTTTTTTATTTGATAATCGTATATCCACATTAACACCAGACAATTTGATTTTTGAGATTTGAGGAACAGTGATGATCAAACCTGTTACGCATTGTTCCGGTAGTTGGTATCGCTGGTTGGCAACAGAGAAGTGGATATCTAACGTATCACCCGAAGTCTTCATATTGAAAAAGCTTTTACGCGATTTCAATAACCGGATATCAAAACGTTCCCCGTTTACCAACTTTACTGCATAGGAATTACCACCACTCAACTTAAGCAAAGTGAAAGGCTTTACTGGAACTGTTTCAAAATTTTTAAACGGATCTGCAAGATTGATTTTCCTGTAAGCTTTTGCCAACAGGTAATCGGTAGCCAATAGACCTATCATCAAAAAAGACGATAGCAGTATTAATAAAAAATTACTCCTTTTCATGTGCATAGTTTAGATTTCTGTTTCCCGCCATTTTAAATACGCGATGTAATAAAGCAGGCACGGAAAGAAGAACCGAAAGAAAATGTTGGATATAATTTCAGCCACATCAGGCAGATAGACATATACGTTTTCACCCTCGTGAGAAAACTGGAAGTAGCTGAAAATACTTCCACCATTGATCTCCTTTTCACCGGTGATTACACTTAAACACCAATTGTTTGCCGCATTTGATATTGAAAAAATCAATAGTAACAGCAGTAATGTTTTAATCAGTGCAAGGCGTTTAAATGATAACCCGCCAATAAGTATGATGAGTTGAAACTGTATAAACTGCAACAGGAAGTAGTAAAATTTGTTTTGCAGGAGATCTATATAAACCGGCCGCCCCTCGGTTAGCCAGGTAAACAATCCTTCTGTTATATAAAATATTACCAGGAAGCAAAGCACGTAAAGTAATACGCTATAGCAGGCAATAATAAACAGTTTTTCGCCAGATGAAGCTGGAATCTGCATCAGCCAAATTGCCTTTGACTTAGTGGAGATTTCTTTTAGCATAAAAGAAGCAAAAACGCTGCCGCCGCCAAATAGAATGATTAAGAAGATGCCACGATGTGCATCACCTCCAAAACTTTCCCGCCAATGCCAGACAATGAAAAACAGGAACAATAAAATACCTGTTGCACCAGCGGTAGCTACAAGATAAAATTGTTTGTTTTCTGCCCATTGCCGCCGATGAAGAAGATATAATTTGCTTAGTTGCATACATCGGTTTTTAAATTCACAGGAAAGAGTTTACCAATCATCTCGCTATGTTGCAACGTTGCGTTGAACAGTATTTCAAGATCAAGATAATTGCTGGTTAACTGGTCGTTAATACACATCGCTATCTCACCGTTAGGAGTTTGCTCCTTATAAATTATATGTGAGCTGTTTGCATGAATACTATCCTCAAAACGCAGGCGCCGGCATAAAACCTCTTTATCTTCATACAACAATATTTTACTGTCATCCATAATTACAATTGTATTGATCAGGTCATCAAGATCACGTACCTGGTGTGTTGACATAATGATAAGTTTATCTTTTCTGCCCGCACCCGCCACCATATTTCGAAACTTTACCTTTGAAGGAATGTCCAGGCCATTGGTTGGTTCATCCATTATTAGCACCTCTGTATCTGCCGCCAGCGCAAAAGCGATGTATGCCTTTTTCTTTTGACCAAATGAGAGTTTATGCAACACACTATCCATACTCACCTGGAATATTTCCATGTATTCTTTTAAACGCAGCCTGTTGAAACGCGGATAAAACGGCGCATATATAGCAGTTAACTGAATCATGGAAAGTTTTGGCAACTCACATTCTTCCGGGATAAAAAACAGTTGTTCCAAAAAACTTGTTTGCCTTAACCGGGATTCAAAACCATTTACAGTACAGGTCCCCATAGAAGGATAGAGCAAACCTGAAATATTTTTGATTAGGCTTGACTTACCCGCACCATTCTTACCAAGTAACCCATAAATCTTTCCCGACGGAAGTGTTAGATCAAGCCCATTAAACAATGTTTTTTTACAATCATAACGGTAACTGAATTGTTGCATTTGTATCATACAACAAATAGAAAAAAAGTTGCCGGCTACAGGAAAACAAACCGACCATCCATATGATATTTCCAACAGACAAACAACTTCATCCAACCATCTTTTTTTAATTTACCCGTTGCTTATATCATGCATTTCGTTGCCGGTAAAGCCGTCTTCGTTGGTTTGTAAGCGATGCATAATAAAAAATGAAGGATATTTAATGATGCGTATAGAAAACAGGATTGAGCAGTTAAGAACAACCTTTGCAGGCCGGTTGTTGCTACACGCATTACTCTGGTTCTTTTACTTTGGCGCACTTTTTTATCTTGGCAATATTTCCACTAATAAATACCCTGAAGGCACGGCATTAATGGAGTACAGCAAATCCATCATTACCACCATGCTGGTATTTTATCCGTTACTTTATTGGGTATGGCCACAATACTGGATGAAAAGAAAATATGTACTTTCGATCTCACTCATCTTTTTACTTATTATTCTTTACACAACAGCAGACTTTTACCTGGAGCAATACATTGTCTCAACCTGCAAAACATGCCAGGAGAACATCAGGCACGACAAAAACGGCTATTATGAATTGTTACAGAAAGGCGCTTTTTCAGTGATCTTTTTAAGATTGGTAACGCTGGGTATTGTTTACCAGTTGTTTGTTTTTCTTGCCTTTCCTTTAGCGGTTAAAATATTTATGGAATATTTCAGGCAACGTATAGCGGCGATGCAGTTGCAGCAGGAAAACATTCAGCTGGAATTTGATTTTTTGAAATCACAGGTAAACCCACACTTTCTTTTTAATACCCTGAACAATATTTATGCATTAATCTTAAAAGACAGGAAAGATGAATCTGCAGAGATAGTAGCACGACTGTCTCACTTTATGCGTTACTCACTTTATGAATCTAATAAACAAAACAGTCAACTGATAAAGGAAGTAGAATTGATAAAGACATACCTTTCACTGGAGCAGATAAGGCTAAACGATACCGTTGTTAATTTTATTACAGACATTGACGATAATAACTACGAGCTGCCACCACTACTATTTATGCCGGCTGTAGAAAATGCCTTTAAATTTTGCACCCCGGGTAAGGATGGCAGCAGTTATATTTTTATCAAGCTTACGGCACAAAAAACTGTATTGCATTTCTCTGTTTCCAATAGCTATCAGCCCTCAGCAAATGCAAAGCATAATCATGGAGGTATCGGGCTCAGGAACTTAAAAAAAAGGATCGAACACTATTACCCGGGAAAATCAGCTTCGGTTATTATAAATGATGAAGAACAGGTTTTTCATATTTCCATTCGTCTTAATCTTGCAACCATATGATCAACTGTCTTATTGTAGATGATGAACCACTGGCAAGAGAAGTAATGCGGCTGCATGTATCCAAACTTCCGGGCTGGCACATTACAGGTGAATGCATAAACGCGATGGAAGCATATGAACTACTGCTGAACAATACTATCCAGGTTATGTTTCTCGATATACAAATGCCGCGGATACAGGGCACGGATTTTCTTCGTTCGCTTAAACATCCGCCAGCGATTGTATTCACCACCGCGCATCCTGGTTATGCAGTAGAAGGTTTTGAACTTAATGCGATTGATTACCTGTTAAAGCCAATCACCTTTGAACGCTTTGCACAGGCAGCAAAAAAGCTGGAACATTTTTTACAGAAAAGCAATTTGCCTGAACCATCGATTATCCCAATAACAACACCCAAAGAAGAACATCTTTTTATTAAGCAGGATGGTAAACTGATTCGTGTTGCGTTTGCAGATATATTATTTCTTGAAGCCAGGAGAGATTTTACATTGATACAATTGAAAGACAAAAAACTGCTGGCCGGCTTTCACCTGAAAATGATGGAAGATATGTTACCCGGTAATCTCTTTATAAGAATACACCGGTCATACATTGTAAAGCTAAGCACTATAGATGCCCTTTTTGGCAATACAGTAGAGATACAGGGTTTTCAAATACCGGTAAGCAGCCAGGCGAAAGATGCACTTACAAAAGCACTGGGTATTTAGTTGCTTAAATAATCGTCTCAGAAAAGTTGCTTATCATTGTACAACAACAGCAGCACCTATGCAAAAGATCACTTGCCTTTTATTATTTGCAACACTATTCACCAAAAGTTTCTCACAGCAAACCATCCCGCTTTATAAAGACAGTATTCCCAACGCTATACCAGGTCCGGATGAAGAAGTTGACGGGAATGATAAAACAGCATCCAAAACATCCCGGCCTACGTTAACGATCTATCTTCCACCCAAAGAAAAAGCCAATGGAACCGCGGTGGTGATTTGTCCGGGTGGTGGTTATGGCGTAGTAGTTATGCAGGGCGAAGGTTTTAATATAGCAGAGGCTTTTGTAAAAAAAGGTATTGCGGCATTTGTACTAAAGTACCGTTTGCCAAGTGATAAGATTATGAAGGATAAAAGCATCGGCCCTTTACAGGATGCACAACAGGCAATTAAAACGATAAAGGAAAATGCGAAAGCATGGAATATTGATTCTTCCAGGGTTGGTATTATGGGATTCTCTGCAGGCGGGCACCTGGCTGCCACTGCGTCTACGCATTTTATGCATCCTGAGATAGCCAATCCGCAACACACCAGTCTGCGGCCAACATTTGCCATTCTTATTTACCCGGTGATCAGCTTATCAGACAGCCTGATGCATAAAGGTTCACGGGATAATCTTCTCGGCCCAAATCCATCGGCTGAGCAGGCACGATATTTCTCCAATGAACTTCAGGTAACTACGCAAACGCCACCCACCTGGATTACGCATACCGGCGATGACAAAGTAGTGGATGTTGATAACAGCATTGTTTACTATGAAGCGCTTCGACATCATAAGGTAGATGCGGAAATGCATCTTTACCCGAAAGGTGATCATGGTTTTGTACTAAAGTATTCACCAGACGAGTGGATGCTGCCTGTATTTGACTGGATGAAGAAAAACAACTGGATAAAGTAATGGAAGAACCGCGCACTCATAGGACAGCGACATCGATTTAAACTTTTGTGCTGTGGTGAGAATTGGGCAACTTCAAATCAACCTTTATTCGTTCACATATTATAACACAAACGCACATTGCCAGCTATACAATTTCAGAAGCTTTACTTTATTAGCCTAATCATTGCGAAGTCGTCAGTTGGCTTAAGACCATAATAATGTTCTAACCGCTTCAGTTTTAAACTTAGCATTTCTTCGTTGTCTTCGTTTGTGTTATTATTCAACAAAAAGTCAATTGGGTCAATTGTTTCGGTTGTATTAACCTTTTTAACAGACGTAAACATAAAGATTCCGTCTGTTGCAATACTTATGTCCCGAATGTCGTTGAATTCAATCTTTTGCTTTTGAAGAGAATACCAGGTTTCAAAATCTTCATTCAAATGAAAACTTAAATAATCTGGTTTGTTGTCCTGGTCAAATTCGGTTGCTATACCGTTTATGCTCACAAGTCCATCACCAACAACTAAAACAATTCCTTCATTTTTTCTTTTATCAATTAGTAAGATAATTAACGTTGTAAGTAATTCTTTTTGGTCAAGCACAAGTTGATTTTTGGCTATGTTCAACTCTTTGAATAATTCTTTGATTATTGATTTTAAACTATCTTCAATATCTGTGTTGTTTTCTAATTTGTATAATTCTTTATACCCTTTTTCTTTTGTGATTTTTCTCAGTAGTTTGCCTGTCAATGTAGAAACAAAGTAACTGTCAGTTCCCATTGTACATCCGTCCATAACTGCACAAAGGATTTTGTCGTCACCAATGTTGCCAGTAAATAAATAATCTTCGCAATGATTTAGATGGTAGTCACCAATTTGAAGTGCTGAATATACTTTCATTTAAGTACTGCAAATATACAATGTCAGGGCTTTAGTTATTGTGATGTTCGTATAGCGAGCATCACGAAGATTAACTCTTTACAATTTTTGAAATCATACGCCATAAGCTTTTCTTACTGAGAGACACTATCATAAGCTTATCCCATAGCCGCATGGCTTCAGCACTGCAACGCAAAACCGGACGGGTTAAATATGCAGACACTGCATTACCTGCCTCCTATTCCCGGCACCACCGGCAGGCTTTCATTACCGGTTTCATTTACGCTTTGCACAGCAAAAAAATAATTGTCTTTAGAATAAGGTAAACGGTATTCTGTTGTGCTGCAATAGATCTTTTTCTGCCATACAGGACTGGTGGTTTCACGCACGAGTACATAATAGCCTGCTACCTTTCCTGTTTTCGGGTGCGTCCATGTGATATAGGAAGTATTGGTTAGCTTCTTCACTTCAATCTTTACCTCTTCAGGCATGGCCGGCGCCTTTGCCAGGTTCGCAAGATTGCACAGGTTCATCGCGGTATTCTTACGCAGGTATTCAAAATCCATAAATTCCGGCAGGTCTCCATACTGAATATTATTCTCTACGCGAACATCCTGGTGCTGGTGATAGAAGTTTTCATTCATTTCTGTAATGCGTACTGCAGCGTAGCCATTTTCCACATAAGGCAAATGATCTCCACCACGTAAGAATCGGTCATTACGATAGATCATCACCACTTCAAGATTTTCTACATACCGCTCTCCTGTTTCTTTTACATACCGCGCCAGTTGTCTCGCTTTGCCATCGTTCTCCAACCCAAGCTGGCGGATCATCTTTGCAGACTTCTCCGTTTCATAAGCAGGCAACCCCTCACTAAAAACACGGATGCGGGTATTCTCAATAATATTCGTTTCGCTGCTGTTATTGCTGCCCATAATATCATTGTTCAGTACTGCTTCAATATCCAGGTTTTCACGCTTTGCCTTTGTTGCCATAAAGCCGGCCCCGAGCAAACCTTGTTCTTCACCACTTACGGCAATAAAAATCACCGTTGCAGGAAAAGCATGTGTACTCATAATACGTGCACATTCAACAACTGCCGATGTACCGCTTCCATCATCATTGGCGCCGGGTGCATCACCGGTTCTGTCCATTACATTGCTGCGCATATTGTCTAAATGTCCGCTGATGAGAAAGATGCGTTTATCAGCCGTGTCTGTACCTTTTAATACAGCTACCACATTTCCCAATAAGGTTGGCGTATCTACCCTCTTTTTATCCGGCTGTAAGGTAATGGTGTCAATATAGGCAGTGAGCCTTCCGCCGGATTGTTTTGCAAACGAGTTGAATTTGCCAAGTACCCAGTTTCTTGCGGCGCCAATACCTCTTTTGCTGTTGGATGCTGCGCTTAGTGTGTTACGTGTGCCAAAGCTTACCAGTTGATGGATGTATGATTTGAGTGAATCAGGGGAGACTTCTTTCACCATTTGTTCAATCTCTGCGTCCCGGTGTATGGTTGTTTGTGCTTGCGTATTAACAGATAAAACAATAAGCAGGATGATGCCCGGTGCAATTTTTCTCATAATGTCAGCTTGAGGATTAAAGATAAAGAGCGTAGCCTTTGCTTGATATACTATGTATAAAAAGAGTATTACTATTCGGGTAGACAACAAATGGAGGATATAATCCAGGCAACCTTTTACAAATGCTTCAGGCTATCATTTTCATGCAAAGTCGCAGGGATTATAACGTAAGTATATCCTTCAGAAAACACATACGAATACAGCAAGTAAGGCTGCCTTGTTAGAAAAAATTTACTTCCGCAGGCAACTATCTCTTATCCTTCATTGTCTTCATTACCTCTGCGTTTTTTGAACAGGTCAAAGTCTGCATCTCCAAATTTATAACTGAAGGTTACCCTGAAAGTGCGTACACTCCACCGACTGTAAGAATCCTGGTAAAATCTTTCCGTATCATAGATTGATCCGTAGCGACGTGTATTAAAAATATCATTCACACTAACAGATAATGCCGCAGCCTTTGATTTCATAAACTCCTTACGTAATGCAAAGTCTGATACAAACTGGCTCTTATTTCTGCCCTGTGGTATTACCCTTGGTGATTCATACTCGGTAACCAATTGAAAATTCAGGTTGTTCCAAAGTTTGGAGGAAGGCGCCGTAATTTTATATCCCGCGATCAACTTGGTATCATAGTTAAAGCCACTGTTGCTAAGATTAAGATCATTCACCTTTGCACTGGTATTCCTGTATTGCAGGTTGATGTTATAGGTAAACTCCAGGTCTTTAAAGAATTTCTTTTGCAAGGTAAACTCTGCCCCATAGCGGTTGGTATAACCTGCATTAATATAAGTGTTCAGGATGGCATTGGGCGATACTCCTGCATTTGCCAGTTGCTGGTATAAATGGTTGGATATCGTATCACTGTAATCGGTAATATCACCTCCGTTATTTCTGAAATAAACAACGCCAAGAAAGCTGCCATTCTTAAACCTGTTGAAATAATTAAACTCGAAAGAGTTAACATACTCCGGCGTTAATGCAGGATTTCCCTGGGAGATGTTAAGCGGATCATTGATGTCTACAAAAGGGTTTACTTCCCAAAACCTTGGCCTACGGATGCGGCGCGAATAATTAAACTGCAAATCTTCATTTTCATTCAACTGTTTGGTAAGAAAAAAGCTGGGGAACATTGCGCTGAATATATTCTTCAGCTTGTCAGGATACTGGTAACCAAAATGAAAGTTGCTGTCAAGCATATCACCGCTCAGCTTTGATAACTCCATTCGTAAACCCAACTGATATTTAAAGCTTTTATATTTATTGGCATAGTTAAAATAACCTGCATTAACCGTTTCCCTATACTTGTAATTATTACTCAAGGGAAGCTTTGTTTCACTGCCACCGTTTACCGAGTAAGTACCAAAATTGGTAGACGTATTACTGACATACGTACGCATACCAAACTCAATCTTTTTGTTTTCGTTTATTGGATTGCTATAATCCAGTTGCGCAGTAAACTGGTTGTCTGATCCCGAGCCTGCATTGCGCACCACATTATCCGGCTGGTAACTGCTGCCATCCAGGTTATATAATTTTGAAGTGATTAGCGATGCACTTTTTCTGGTACCGCTGTTATAGGAAATATCTGCCGTTAATTTTTTATCAGGCCTTTCAAAAACCTTATCATAGGTAAGCGTGCTGCTTTTACGGTTAAATTCATTATCGCCTAGTGAATTTCTTTTACCTGTATGATTCAATACTGCCGAGGCATCCAGGTAGTCCTGGTTTTGCAGTTCATTGTTATTAAATCTTCCGTTGGTAAACCCTTGCGTAAAGGATAACGTGTTCTTATCATCTATATAATAATCTGCGCCAAACCTTACAGAGTTAAACCTGCGTTTACGTTCATTGCCAGATACCTGGTTAAAATAATCGGTAATAGCGCCACCCGATTTATTCTGGCGATACGTTTTTTCTGTAGTTGATCCGCCGGACCTGTTATAGTTTTCGCTGCCAAAGAAATTGAATTTCTTCTGCCGAACATTTAAGCTAAGGTTGCCGTTTAATACTCCCGGCGCACCTGCACCAACAGATGCCAACCCGTTAAAACCAACACGTTTATTTTTCTTAAGCACCACGTTAATAATACCACCAGCACTTGATGCATCATATTTTGAAGATGGGTTTGTGAGCAATTCAACTCTTTCTATATCATCGGCAGGTATCTGGTCAAGCGTAAGAATGGTGGGCCTTCCATCTACAAATATCTGCGGACTTGCATTACGCATTTCTACATTGCCATTTACATCTACGGTAAGTGATGGAATATTTTTCATCACGTCTACCGCGGTACCACCCTGTGCTGTAATATTTTTTTCTACATTAAAAATTTTACGGTCAATGCCAAATTGCATGGTAGGCTTGGCGGTTGTTGTAACGGTTACACTGGCCAGGTCTTTCACATCGGGTTCCAGTTGTATTTTTCCGATATCTTCCGTACTACGCGAAACACCTTCAGTACCGGCCTTTTTTACCTGTACCTGTTGCTGTAATGATTTATAGCCTACCGTGGTAACAATAAGTTTGTAAGATGCAGCATAAGGCACCTCTTTCAATTCAAAAGAACCATCCAGTTTGGTAATGGCGTCTGCAGAAAAAGCAGGCTCCTTCCCTTTCTCATCGTCTGCCTGGTCAGGCACAATTTGTATATGCGCACCGGCAATAATGCTTTGAGTGGTCTTATCAACAATAATCCCGGTGATTTTGATTTTGGCATTCTCCGGCTGGCTGCTGCGTTGTTGTGTAAATGCAACCGCAACAATAAACACCTGGCAAAAAAACAGCAATGCAGCTTTCATCATCAGTTTCTTTTTCATTGAAATATTATAAAGCAAACATGTTGCTTTTATAAGGGTGATATGAAGAATTTTATAAAGGCCTTGCAGGGCATTAAACGGCAAAACAAACCTATTTGTTCGAAAAGCATTGGACTGACCGGAAAGTTTTAGATTTCTTTCACGATATTATCGGTGAACCTCCCTATCCAATAGGCCACCCGGAATTATACTGCTGCAAAAAAGAAAAGGGCCCGAAGGCCCTTACATAAATAATATTTATGATAGCTGTTAATCACCCGCAACAAACACGGCGTTGGTAAACAGCAGCTTCCCGTTCTCCCAAAAACTTCTGAACAATACATCATCTGCCAGGTAAACAACCGCACCATTACCAATATCCTGTACGCCGAAGATCACACCATTTTTCAATTTTGGTTTCAGCTTGCTTCCCACAAAACCTGCTACGTAATCAGTTTTGGAAACTGTGCCTACGTTCCATCCGTCTTTAATATACTCATACATGTTGCCATCCTGTTTCAACGTATAATAAAAACCAGGGTAGCCAAAAGCCAGCGGATGCGTATTATCCAACTCTACTTTAAAGATAGCGCCGGGTATAGCGTTTGGCAGTTCATCGCGCTCACGCTCTGAGTATTTTTTTAATAAGGCAGAGTCTTCCTTATTCTCTTTATCCTCCTTTTTATCTTCTTTCAGTTTGATACCCCACTCTGCATCGCTCATTTGTTTTACGGCGTTTTCCATTGCGACGATCTTGCCACCATCGCTTACAAAGCTTTTTAATTTTGCATTCAGCTTATCATCATCAAAGGCTTTGTAATTACCATCGGGCATAATCAGCACATCATAATTTTTAAGGCTTACGCGTCCAAGGTCGTTTGCGTTAATCAGTGTAAGCGGGTAGTTGATTACCTGGTCAAAGAAATGCCATACTTCACCTGCTGCCAGCGAAGAGGTCTGCTCGCCCGTTACCAATGCAACTTTAGCGGCTTTAATAAAACGTATATCGGGTGAACCAAAGTCTGCGCCTTTATCCATAAATCCACTTTCTACCGCTTCAGGCTGAATGTTAAACTGGCTGCAGGCATTATTGGTGATCTCATTCCAGTTGGGAATATTATTCCCTTTCAGAACAATGAGGGTTCCTGCTTTATATATTTTGTCTTTATATGTAAAGGCCTTGTCAGATACACGCACCCTAACTTTATTCTTCAAAAGATAAGCGAGCAGCTTACCTCCGTCAAAGGAATTGTAAGGAATAAGCAAACCATATACCGCGCTTGTTTTTGTTACCGGGGCAGCCGTTTTAAACGGAGCGATCTCCAGCTTCTCTTTTAATGCATAAGCCTTCACGCCGTACACATAAGGCAATGACCATGCAGTGATATCATACGTTACAGAATCATTTAACTTGCTCACAGGTTCAAACAATACACGCGCCATTGCACCTCTTGGCTGATATGCAGATACCGCCAGTTGATACCCTTCATTATTATAAGTCTCCTCTTTATTGGTAAAGTAATTAAAGCCTTTTGCATTACCTACGTTTGCAGTTCCATATTCAATTCCATTTTCTTCTAACAACTTTGCAAGTGATGCGATGGAGTTATAAGTGGAAGAGGTTAACACATAGGTTTTATAAGTTGAGCTAACGGCATTTCGGGTACCATCAAAGAATTTTTTGTATTCACCTACCAGTTTGCCGGCATTGATTGAAGACACTTCAATAGTTGACAATCCTGTTGTATAATGATGCATTGCACGATCCACCAGTGTTAACGTATCTTCTACATTATTCCTCACACCAAGCCCTGCACGTATACCACCCTGCTCAAAGGTCATTCCTATTGCACCATTATATAAAGGATAGGTATCACCGTAAGAAGGATAAAAGAGGTCGAACCGCTCTTTGGTAAAATACAGCCAGCCATTCGCGTCAAAATATCTGGCATTGTTTCGTCCGATCAATTGCTGAAAGTCGCGCTGCCACTGGGTAATCACTTCATGATAAGGTTCAGCAGCAGGTGCAAAATAGTAAGGCTGGTTATAGCCCTGCTCATGAAAATCCACATGCACCTGCGGCATCCATTCATTATATTTTTTGATGCGTTGCTGTGTTTCAAATTGTGTTTGCCAGGCCCAGTCGCGGTTAAGGTCAAAATTATAATGATTGGTCCTGCCTTGTGGCCAGGGTTCCATATGTTCCCTTGCCTGAGGGTCAGGATTGTAATTGGTACCAACCATAGAATTGTACCAGTTTACATAACGGTCTCTTCCATCCGGATTGATACAGGGATCAATGATCACCACAGTATTCTTAAGCCATTCTTTTGTTTGTGTGTTGGATGGATCAACCAAAGCGTATAAGGTTTTCATTGCAGCTTCAGAAGAAGCAGGTTCATTGCCATGCACGTTATAGCTTAACCATACAACAGCAGGAGCGCCTTCAACAACCGGGGCAGCTTTATCTTTTGCTAAACCGGCCATGCGCAGGTTATTTAGCCTGATGGCATCCAGCTTTGCAAGGTTTTCAGGTAACGCGATATAAGCAATCATCAGGTCGCGGCCTTCATTGGTAACGCCATACTTTTCAGTCTTTACCATATCTGGCTTGGCCCGCGCCACCGCGTTAAAATATTCCACGATTTTATGATGTCTTGTAAAACGGGTACCGATCTTATAGCCTAAATAATCATCGGGACTTTGGAGGTTTTGTGCACACAGCAATAGTGTGTTGAACAACACTGCAGCCAGTAGTAGTAATTGCTTCATAACAGAGATATATAAGCAGTGAAAATATTGAAAGAAAGTTCCCGCGCCAAATTAGCTTAATGGGTTTTGCAGAAAGAGATTACGGCCTCCCAAACGTTTTAGCAGCGGCTTTTAATGGCGGATGCTTTGTTACTGCTCACCGATTTTATTTGCGCCATATCCTGATTTCTATTGCTTTGATAAAAAATTGTTTCATGAGAAAACTACCACTGCAACTACTGTTGCTGCTATCTTCCCTGGGCGGATATGCGCAGGAACAGGTTGACCAGGCTGCTGTTGACAAGATCAAAAAAGAAGGTCTTGATAATTCCCAGGTAATGGATATTGCTTTTCATCTCACAGATGTAAGCGGTGCAAGACTCACCAATTCTCCAGGCTATTTCAGAGCTGCTAATTATGCAAAAGAAGAACTGGGCAAATGGGGTTTACAAAATGCCGTGCTGGATCCATGGGGTGAGTTTGGTAAAGGTTGGGAATTGGAGAAATCTTATGTTGCACTTACCGCTCCTTATTATAAACCAATTATTGCGTATCCTAAAGCCTGGTGCGCGGGTACCAGAAAAGCTGTTAATGCGGAAGTGCTGGTATTAACTTTAAAAGATTCAACTGATCTGCAACAATACAAGGGTAAACTTTCGGGAAAGCTGCTGCTGATAGAACGCACTGATGTTTACCAGCAAAGTTTTAAAGCCGACGCCAGCCGTTATACAGATGCACAACTGGATACCATGGCGATGGCCAAACCAACAGAAAGGCAGAGAAATAGCGATACGGCAGCAATGCGTCGCCGCAGGGAGCAGATGATGGGCGGCTTTCGTTTACAGCAGCGCCTCTCCGTATTATTAAAAGAAATGGCGAAGGAAGAAGGAGCTGTTGCCGTATTAAGCGTGGGCAACAAGAACCACGATGGCACTTTATTTACACAAGGTGGCGGTGGTTATAAGGGAACTGATCCTGAAAACTTCCTGGATATGATGCTGGGCATTGAAGATTATATGAGCATTCAGCGGCTTGCAAAATCAGGCATTCCCGTAAAACTGGATATTGACGTAAAAACAAAATTTCAAACCAAAGACCTGCAGGGCTATAATGTAATTGCAGAAATACCAGGCAGCGATGCTTCTTTAAAAGATGAAGTAGTGATGTTGGGCGGCCATCTCGACTCCTGGCATACCGCTACCGGCGCTACTGATAATGCTGCCGGCTGCGCAGTGATGATGGAAGCTGTACGCATTATCAAAACACTTGGCCTTCAACCCAGGCGCACCATACGTATTGCTTTATGGAGCGGCGAAGAAGAAGGTTTACTTGGTTCGAGAGGCTATGTAAAGAAAACCTTTGCAGACCCTGCCACCATGCAGTTAACACCGGCGCATGCAAAATTTTCTTCTTACTTTAATATTGATAATGGAACCGGCAAAATCCGGGGGATCTACCTGCAGGGAAATGATTCCTGCCATAATATATTCAGCAAATGGTTTCAGGCATTGGGAGATTCCAGCGCACAAACAATTACGATCAGTAATACCGGCGGCACCGATCATCAATCCTTTGATGCAGTGGGGTTGCCCGGCTTCCAGTTTATACAGGATCCGATTGAATATGATGCTCGTACGCATCACAGCAATATGGACAGTTATGACCATTTAATTCCGGCTGATTTAAAACAAATTGCCACCATCGTAGCCAGCTTTGTTTATAACGCAGCACAGCGCAGTGAAAAGCTGCCAAGAAAAGAATTGCCAAAGCCAAGAGGAAATGGCGGCCCGATGTTTTAGGAAAGTTGTTCGATGTTCAAAAGTTCAAAGTTCAATGTTAGCGAAAGCGAAGCATTGGACTTTGTTCGTTTGATAGAAGTTCAATGTTCAAAAGTTCAAGGTTGGTGATTTCAGATTGGAGATGTTGTTTTTGAGAATAGTCAACATACAAAAGCAATAAGATTAAATCCTGTAATGATTAAATATATTGTGCGTATTAAACAACTTGCCTCTGATAACTTTGAACATTGAACTTTGAACCAAATTAACAGACAATCGCCGGCATCAGCAGGCTTTCTGATACTCACACCAAAAGCGTTGAACATCAAACTTTAAACTAAAACAAACTTATTTAACCACCTGGAATTTGCCACTTTCAAGAATGCGGCCTGATTTGTCGCGGAGCTGGTATACATAAATACCGCGGAAGAAATTATCTAACTGTACGGTTATTTTTGAGCTGGATGCAGATACTTCCTGCATTTTTTTACCGGTAAAACTGAATACCTGCAAAACAGCAGTCTTATCAACATTCTTATCAAACTCAAAATTTACAAAGGAGTTGGCAGGATTGGGATAGCATTTAACGGTCTTTACCAGTTTATCCTGCTCAAAGAAATACTCGAACCCATGGCCAAACATAACACTGCTGCTCATCACAAAGGTGATTAGCAGGAGAATTTTTTTAGCGTATTGTAATTTCTTAGGTAATAAATGGACCATGTAATTCGTTCGCACCACTAAATTAACCCGAAAATGTTGCGCCACAAAGCGGCCATCGCATTTTTTTCAAAAATATTGCCCTAATCAATTTTTTTTAATATTTCATTAATGGCTTCAAAATTTGGTAACCCGCCGGCATTTTCGAGCACTTCGGCATATTGAACGGTTCCTTCTGCATCTATTACAAAAGCTGCACGTTTGGATACGCCCTTCATCCAGCCGGCAAAATTCTCATATAAACAACCATAGGCCGCAGAAGCTTCTTTATTAAAATCGCTTAACAACGGAAAATTCAGTTGTTGCTCTTCCCTGAATTTGGCCAAAGTATATGTGGAGTCCACGGAGATACCATACACCTGGGCATTTATATTGTTATACATGCTGATATTATCCCTGATGCTGCAAAGCTCTTTGGTACACACACTGGTAAATGCCAGTGGAAAAAATAACAGGAGTACCTTTTTACCTTGTTGATCAGCAAGGGATACTTCTTTTTTCTCTGTATCGTGCAGAATAAATACCGGCGCCGGCTGGCCAATCACTATACTCATAACTATTGTATTTGGATACTAATGTAACATCAGCCTTTTAATTTACCGAAAAAAATAGCACGGTTAAAAAAAGGCTGAATACTTAAAACACTTGTATGGCTGATTACTTTCGTCTGAATTATTTACCGGAAGTTTCTTTCGCATCGCAATCATATTCTACTTCCAACTCTTTCCAAACCTCCCCAAATATAGTTGGGTGATAAAAATCAGTGCTATCAACAATTTTTAATGGCAAACCAAACTGGTTGTACGCCGTTGCACCTTTAGCATTGTTTACGCTATAATCCTGTTGTATAAATTGCAGTACTTTATTTGTTTGCCACAAATTAACTTTATCATCGTATTTAATATTCCTGTTAACAACACCATTGCTACTATACTGTCTCACAAGATTTCCCCGGGTGTCATAAACGAAGTTCATTATGTCACTGCCACCGGCAAAAGAGTATCTCGTAGTAATTCTGGTTATTCGCCCGGTATTATCTAAATCATAAGTATTTTCAGATGAATAGGATGCTGAATTAGGATGAACTAAATCAGTTGATTCGCCGGAATAATTGTATACGGTATCAATAACAACCCTGTCACCCGGTTTATAAGTGTATGTGTGCCATTCATAAACATAGGTGGAGTAAGGTACTGAGTATATATAGTCGCTCAGGCGGTTCTTTTTATCATACCGGAAATAATATTTTGTATAAATATCATCTGTTGCTGTTACTAGGTTATCGTTATTATTATAGGTTATCCGGAAGGATGAAGATGTGCGCCCCGGAGGATAATCAGGATTAAAAGTTTTCAGCGTTTTTATTTTGCACAAACGATGATTGCCGATAACATCCTGAACTTTCTTACAACCCGACAAAATGGTAAATACGATAATAATGGCTGGAAGGAAATGGTTTGTTTTCATAATGTTTCATTTTTATGGTTTACAGGAATACTTTAAGTTAACAGGGAAGAAAATATTTTATGGAAAAGATAATCAGGCCATGAAAACCTAACTATGTTATCTATTAAATCCCGGAGCATTTATAATTAACGGAGATGGGAAGTATAATGACGATATAGAAAGCAGAAAGGAGATATACTGTTTTCATAATGAGAGATTTTTTATGGTTTACGGGATTATCATGTTAAACAAAGGTTGGCACAATATAATTGTTTTTAAAACAAAAACGTGGAAGCAGCAAGGAATCTTCAATCAAAAAATTTTAGCGACAATGTACTCATTTCAGGTTTTTGGAAAAAAAGTGGTCGATAACTATTGCAATTATCCAACCAATAAGAATGCCGGTTGCATAGCAAACAATATCAGACCATAAAAACCCGACACCGAATAAAAGTCTTCCGATATAAGTACTGCGAACTGCCTGCGCGACCGGCCCGTGATATAACTGGGACAACTCATCAAGCACACCCAGTAAAAAACCGATGATGGATAATTTTATTAATCGTACAGCAGGAAAAAACATGCGCAATAAAAACAGGAAAGCGGTGGCCCAGAAAACATCTCCGCCATACTTTACAATCACAGGATAAAACCAGGTTGAATACTTTCTCGTAGCGAGCGCCAGCCAGATAAAGAAAGCAAATAATAAAAAGTAAATGATGCGTTTTTTGAGCATAGGGCAAAAGGTTGTGTGCCAAAAATATTACCGATTTTGTTATCAAAAAACAAAATCATTTAAAGTAACATACAATATATTACCCAACGCTTTAGTTAAATTGAGAGAGCGTCGTTTTTGAAAACTTTACCATTTCATCATCACTTCTTCATTTAACTTTAAATCACTAATCTACCACTTATGCGAACACTTTTTATTGCTTTCCTGGCCGTTCTTGTTGCAATCCCGGCCATCTCGCAAATACCCGATAACGCAGTTGCGTTGGAAGATGCATCTTTTAATACACAGTTTACATCTGCTGCCATACCAAAAGTTACAGGTAAAATTTTGAATTTACCAGCAGATCAATATCAGAAAACATTAATAACCTACAGCCTGGTAACGCCATTTGCAAAAAGACAACATAAGAAAACAACAACACCCTCGCAGGATGGTTCCTTTACACTTCAAATAGATTATCCCTTTCCTTATCAGCAAATATGGCTTAGTGTTGGCGACTTTTATTATGCTGGTATCTATGCAAATAAAGACTTGTATGTAGAGCTCGATTTTAGTAAAATCAGTCCGCATAAAGAAGTAAATTTTAATGGAGATGGTGTGGAATATCTTGGAAGCGATGGAGCATTCAACAGCTTCATGAACAACTACATTCTATATAAAAGGGAGGATCAGTTAAGGTTGTCTAAAAAGATGTATAACCTTGCAAATAAAGCAAGATCCAGCCAGGATGATTGTGTGGCATCCTTTGATAGCCTGTTCGATTCGATAAAACAGATTGACGACAGTTACCTGGCTGCTAATCCTTCTCCTTACGGCTGGGTACTGGAAAATGAACGTATGTCTGAATACTATGGACAATTATGCACCGCGCATTGGGGCAAAGTGATTAAAGATTCACTTTGGCAAAAGATAAAACAACACAAAAGTTATCTCGTCTCTAATAATAGTACGGATTACTATGATTATATGCTGAATTACATTAAGATAAATCCGGCAAATGTATTCGAGACAAGCTGGAAGGATATCGCAACATTGCCCGATCTTTCACTACAGGAAAAAGCACTTATTGATTCGCTACGCACGAGTGAAAAGAAGAAAGGCAGCTCTCCCTATACAACAGCAAATATCAAAAAATGGTCGCAACAATTAAGTTCAAGAACTTACAAATTCGCTACGGAAAAAAGGCTTTCGCTGATAACTCATCAACTTGACAGTATTTTTCCGCCTGCAAAAGCCGACTTTCTAAAACTGGCGCTCAACACCACCAACGATCTTAGTGAAGAACAGTCTGCATTACGTCAGCTCACTCAAAGTATGCATACTTTCTGGTGTGCTACAGTGGCCAATAATCAATATGAACAGGTGACAGCCAGGGTAAAAGAAATTAACCAGGTACTTGCGGCTTCAGCCAACAATAAACAGCCAACAACTTTTGGAACGCCTATTATACAAACGCCTTATGGTGCAAGCTTGTACAAAGCATCCCCCGGAATTACAGCAACTGATTTTCTTGCCATGCTAAAACAACATTTGCCCGGTAAAGCTATTATTATAGATCGATGGGCAACCTGGTGCGCACCATGCATTGGTGAAATGCCGCATAGCAAATCATTGCAACTGGCATCCGGTGACCTTCCTGTAGCCTTTGTTTATTTATGTACGATGAATGGTTCCAGCGAAGCTCAATGGAAATCAAAGGTGATTGAGTTGGAGCAACCCGGTCTTCACTTCCTGATTGATGAAAAGCTGGATGCTGCTATTTCCAGTTATTTTTCCTTTAGCGGCTATCCCGGTTATGCATTTATAGACAAATCGGGCAAGTATAAACCCGGTGCTTTTTCCTGGTTGTCTGAAATAGAAAACAAAGAAAAGCTGGCTGCTTTGATAAACAACTAACCAACGTGAAATAATCATCAACCATGCGTTTGTATAGTGTGGTTATGATTCGCATCAAACAAATCAAAGCAATCAAAATATCAATGGGTATAAAAAACAGCCCCTCACATTGCTGCGAGGGGCTGTTACGATTATCATTTAAATCACGCTCTTATTTCACTTCTTCGAACTGCGCATCTTCTACTGTATCTGAACCGCCACCCTGTTGTGCACCTGCACCAGGTTGAGGACCTGCATTCTCGCCAGCTTCAGGACCGGCGCCATTTGCACCACCTGCAGCAGCTTGCGCCTTGTAAATTTCTTCACTTGCTGCAGTCCAGGCAGTATTCATTTCAGTAAGTGCTGCATCTACAGCTGTAGCATCCTGGCTCTTATGTGCTTCCTTCAGTTTATTTAAAGCTGTTTCAATCGGTGCTTTTTTATCCGCAGGAATTTTATCACCAAATTCTTTCAACTGCTTTTCTGTCTGGAAGATTAAGCTATCGGCCTGGTTCAGCTTGTCGATTTTTTCGCGGGCTGCCTTATCCGTAGCTTCATTGGCTTTCGCCTCATTCTTCATCTTTTCAATTTCATCCTTGCTTAAGCCGCTGCCTGCTTCAATGCGAATTTTCTGTTCTTTACCAGTGCCTTTGTCTTTTGCACTTACATGTAATAAACCGTTCGCATCTATATCAAAAGTTACTTCAATCTGTGGAACGCCGCGTGGGGCCGGTGGTATACCGTCCAGGTTGAATATACCCAGGCTCTTGTTGTCTTTTGCCATGGAACGTTCACCCTGTAATACCTGTATCTGAACACCGGGCTGGTTGTCGGCCGCGGTTGAGAACACTTCTGTTTTCTTTGTTGGGATGGTTGTGTTGGATGCAATCATGGTTGTCATTACACCGCCCAAGGTTTCAATACCCAGGCTTAACGGAGTAACGTCCAGCAACAATACATCTTTCACTTCACCGGTTAATACCGCTCCCTGAATTGCAGCACCTACGGCTACTACCTCATCCGGGTTAACACCACGGTTTGGTTTTCTGCCAAAGAACTTTTCTACAATCTCCTGTACTTTAGGAATACGGGTACTACCACCTACCAATATCACTTCATCAATTTGTGATGCGCTGTAACCTGCATCTTTTAATGCAGCTTCACATGGCTTTAAACACCTGGTGAAAAGCGTATCAGCAAGCTGTTCAAATTTTGCTTTGGTCAGTTTAAGTACAAGGTGTTTAGGCACACCATCCACTGCGGTGATATAAGGCAGGTTGATTTCTGTTTCAGTAGAAGAAGACAATTCAATCTTTGCTTTTTCTGCTGCTTCTTTCAAGCGCTGTAAAGCCATCGGGTCTTTACGCAGGTCGATGGATTCATTCTTCTTGAACTCATCCGCCAGCCAGTCCATAATCACTTTATCAAAGTCGTCACCACCCAGGTGCGTATCACCATTGGTTGATTTTACTTCAAACACGCCATCACCCAATTCCAGAACAGATATATCGAATGTACCGCCGCCAAGGTCAAACACCGCGATTTTCATATCCTGGTGTTTCTTGTCCATACCGTAAGCCAGTGCCGCTGCAGTAGGCTCGTTTACAATACGGCGAACATTTAAACCGGCAATTTCACCGGCTTCTTTGGTAGCCTGTCTCTGTGCATCATTAAAGTAAGCCGGAACGGTGATTACCGCTTCATTTACTTCCTGGCCCAGGTAATCTTCAGCCGTTTTCTTCATTTTCTGAAGAATCATGGCAGATAATTCCTGTGGCGTATATAAACGTCCGTCAATATCTACACGAACGGTATTATTGTCACCTTTTGCCACTTTGTAGCTCCAGTGGCTGATTTCTTCAGTCACTTCGTCAAAACGACGACCCATAAAACGTTTCACGCTCATAATAGTATTATGAGGGTTTGTGATGGCCTGGCGCTTGGCTGGGTCACCCACTTTGCGCTCACCATTTTTTAAGAATGCTACCACAGATGGCGTTGTGCGGCGGCCTTCGTCGTTGGCAATTACCACCGGCTCATTACCTTCCATAACAGCAACGCAACTGTTGGTAGTTCCTAAGTCAATTCCTATAATCTTTCCCATATAATTGATTTCCTTTAAGGTTAGTACTCAAAATTTTACCAGTTTCCTTACTCAATCATTATGCCATGGCAAGGGAAGGTGAAAAAATGGCAGGGGAAGAAGGTGGCTGGTTGCAGGTGGCTGGTTGCAAGTAGCTCTTTAGTTGGCAGCACTTGTATTTATATATACCGTCAGTATCATGAAAAAGAAGTCAAGCGGAAATGCGCAGCCTTCCAACCTGCATCCAGCGTCCGGCCACCTGCAACCTTTCTTCCCCGGCACTCATCTTGTATTACTTCTTCAGCTAACCTTTAATTATCAATTATGAAGAAGTATATTATTCCATTTTTGTCAGCAGTTTTGATTATTTCCTGCCAATCCGCGCCAGATAATAAGGCGCCTGTTGCGGCAGACAGTTTAAATATCCAAACCCGGGAAGTTAATTTGCCTGAGCCTTCACCGTCAAAAACCAAGTTCTGTGACGTGATCGGGTGGCCGGACAGCCTTACTCCAAAGGCGCCGTCGGGTTTTACCGTTACCAAATATGCTTCCGGTCTCAACAATCCCCGGTGGATTTACCAGGCAGCCAACGGAGATGTTTTTGTGGCACAGGCGAGTACCGAAATGAATGCAGTAAAAAAGGTGGCGGCAGATTTATCCGGCAAAGGCAAATCGCAAAATCTGGGAAACAGCGCTAACTCGATCTTGTTGTTCAGGGATACAAATCACGATGGAAAAGCAGACCTTCAGAAGGTTTTCCTGGCAGGTCTTGATCAACCATTCGGTATGTTGATCCTGGGCAATTATTTCTACGTTGCCAACACCAATGCGTTGATGCGTTACCCCTATCAAAATGGCCAGTCCGCCATTAGCGCGGCGGGTGAAAAAATTCTTGACCTTCCAAAGGGAGGTTATAACAATCACTGGACGAGAAACCTGCTTGCCAATGCCAATGGATCTAAAATATACATTTCAGTAGGTTCGGGTTCTAATGTTGCAGAGCATGGCATGGAAAACGAGGTTAGACGCGCAAACATCCTGGAAATAAATCCCGACGGAAAGGGAGAAAAAATTTATGCATCAGGTCTTCGTAATCCTGTAGGAATGGGCTGGCAGCCAGAATCAAAAGTGTTATGGACGGCTGTAAATGAACGTGATGAACTGGGTGATGAACTTGTTCCCGATTATCTTACCTCTGTAAAAGAGGGTGGTTTTTACGGATGGCCTTATTCCTATTATGGTCAACATAAAGACCCCAGGATGAATAACCAGGGCACCGATCTTGTGGCTAAAGCCATCGTCCCGGATGTGCCGCTTGGTTCGCACACTGCTTCACTCGGTCTTGCTTTTTATGATAAGGATGTCTTTCCTTCCAAATATAAAAACGGGGCTTTTATCGGTCAGCATGGCTCCTGGAATTCTTCCAGATTGGTTGGTTACCGGGTGGCATTTGCACCTTTTAAAAATGGAAAGGCTGCTGGTACGCCTGAAGATTTCCTCACTGGTTTTATTGCAGATGAGCAAGGTGGTAAAGTATACGGCAGACCTGTTGGTGTAACGGTACTGCTGGATGGAAGTTTGCTTGTTGCAGATGATGCAAGTAACACGCTTTGGTGCGTGATGGCCCGTAAGTAAAGCTTGCAACATATCAAGGTGAATAGTAGATTTGAGAAAATTGTTGTATGCCGCAATCATTAGCGCAAAAGCTTAAAATAAAGGAAGGTTTTATATTATATCCGTTACATGCACCGGACGATTTTGAGCAAACACTTGCGCCCTTGCCTGAAGGAGTGAAGATCTCTGCAAAGACAAAAAAGTTTCAGCAACTGCATTGGTTTGTGCAGAATAGGGCACAATTGGAAAAGGAACTGGATACCATATTGTCTTTGGTAACCGATGATATTGTTTGCTGGACGTATTATCCTAAAGGAAGTTCAAAAATTCAAACGGATCTTACGCGGGATAAAGGCTGGGAAAAACTATTGGCGCATACAGAACTGCAATGGATAAGCCTGATCTCATTTAATGAAACCTGGTCAGCTTTTGGTTTCCGGCTTCAGACAGGGACTGATAAATCAAAAGCAGCTGCAAAACCCAAAGAACGCGAGATTTTCCAGTATGCAGATCCTGCAACAAAAACCATAAGATTACCTGATGATTTTGCAGACATCCTTAAAAAAGACAAGCAGGCATCCAATGCATTTAACCAACTTTCTTTTAGTAATAAAAAGGAATATGTTGAATGGATCATTACCGCAAAAAGACTGGAAACGAGAAATGACCGTCTTAGCGGCTCGCTGGAGCGTTTATTGAAAGGATGGAAGAACCCGGCCAACAGGGGTTGATGCATAAGAGCGCTACTTACATCCCCGTCGGGCTAATATTTTATATCAAACCTGCCATCCTTTATAATGATAGAATCAGTTTGCGAAACAGCAAATGAAGTATCACTTATACGCCGGAAAAGCACACCTGAAAACCCGCCTGATAGAATATTTTGAACCGTGTCTATTCTGGTGATGTTCACAGAAAAATCCGGGTGTGTTTGCGATAGCAGGTAGCTTTGCGGCGATTTAAGTTTTTCACTAAAGGTATACCCCACTATAATTGAATCATGATTCAACGTATTATATTCACGCGTTCCCCGGAAACCTGTCGATAAATTAATCCCGATATTTTCACTTGTATTCCACGAGTTGTCTTTATACAGTACCCTGTCTGCATCAACAAGAATATCCCCATCATTTTCATAAAAGCGGCCTCTCAGGTTTTCCCTGCATCCACCGGCGAAGAGGAAACATACCTGGCCATAATTGATCCAAACAGCATTATTCAGTAAACATCCGAAGGTATTTCTGCCGGTTTGTGTTTTATCAGGCATGGAAAACTGAACACCGGTATCGTCCTTTTTGCAGGAAATAATCAGTAAAGAAATAAGGAAGAGAATAAGATACCTGTTCACGATGGTTTACGGTTTGCCAAGAAGATCACACAAACAGCCGTTTTGCTGCCTGGGTAAGCTGAATTTATTATAGAAAAAGATAGTCAAGATTAATTAAAATCAAAAATTGCTGACTTGATCTTGCTTTACGGCGAAAGATGGTTCCTGAAACCACGAATCCCTCTTTCAATATTTTACATAAAATACCCGGGTTGATACCCTTTTTATCTCATGCATTAATGATCAAAATCAGCAATTTCTAAATTAAAATGGAAAAGGATTGAGCGTTTAAGAGAAAGGCTTGAAGAAGGGATGTTGCCACAATATTATGCCTTTTCGCCAGCGTGTACAATTAAAATTTGCTTGTAAAGCACAATAAATCAATATTCCGGCGCATCCGTTTATCTTTGCAGGCTTTTTAAAAACAGGTGTATTATGGCGGCATTATCATTTCAATTGCAGCATAAGGATGAACATAGCAAGGCAAGGGCAGGCAAAGTAACTACCGATCACGGCGAAATACTTACGCCGATTTTTATGCCCGTAGGAACTGCCGGAAGCGTTAAAGCAGTCAACCAGCAGCAATTGAAAAAGGAGGTGAATGCACAGATCATTCTTGGCAATACCTATCATTTATACCTGCGCCCGGGAACGTCTATTTTGGAATCTGCAGGCGGGCTGCACAAATTTAACGGATGGGACAGGCCGATATTAACGGACAGCGGTGGTTACCAGGTATTTTCCCTCGCGGAAAACAGGAAACTTACGGAGGAAGGAGCACTTTTTCAGAGTCATATCGATGGCAGCCGTCACCTGTTTACACCCGAAAATGTAATGGATATACAGCGCACCATCGGGGCTGATATCATCATGGCATTTGATGAATGCCCGCCCTACCCCAGCGAATATGCCTATGCAAAAAAAAGTATGGAACTTACCCATCGCTGGCTCGACAGGTGTTTTAAACGTCTTTTCGAAACGCCGGATAAATATGGCTACAGCCAGAACCTTTTCCCGATTGTTCAGGGTAGCACGTATGAAGATCTGCGTAAAACCTCCTGCGATTATATTGCATCCAAAGAAGCAGCCGGAAATGCCATCGGCGGACTTAGCGTTGGTGAACCCGAGGCGATGATGTATGATTTTACAGCGCTGTGCTGTGAGCGTTTACCCTATCAGAAACCACGTTACCTGATGGGTGTTGGTACCCCCTGGAATATACTCGAAGGCATTTCACTGGGTATTGATATGTTTGATTGTGTAATGCCCACCCGTAATGGCCGTAACGGCATGTTGTTTACCACGAAAGGCGTGATCAATATCAAAAACAAAAAATGGGCAACAGACTTCTCCCCTATTGATGATGGTCTGCCCTGTGAATCAAGTAACTACTATACCAGGGCATATTTGCGCCATCTTTTCGTGGCCAAGGAAATACTCGCACTTGAACTGGCCAGCATCCAGAACCTGGCATTTTACCTGTGGCTGGTGGGTGAAGCCAGGAAGCATATTATTGCAGGCGATTTTGCTTCGTGGAAAACAGCGGCGGCAGAGCAATTCAGGCAAAGGTTATAGCTTTTATACTGATTGGCTTTGTAAAAGGCTGCTTCAGGTCTTTAATGTCCGTCAACCGCACTTTGAACGTTGAACAAAAAACCTTGAACCATTTCCCCGTTCTTTCACATCATTACAACAAGTTTTATTCTACATTTGGCCATCTAACTATAAAAAGGCTCCATTCAGGAGATGGATTCATGAAGAAACTCGACTGGTACATACTCAAAAAATTCCTGACCACCTTTTTCTTTTCCATCTTCCTGTTCACCATTATATCCGTGGTGATTGACACCAGTGAAAAAACAGATGATTTTGTAAAAAGTGGCTGGAGTTTTTCCAAGATTGTTACTGATTATTTCCTGGCCTTTATCCCGCATATCATTGCCTTATTGTTCCCGCTGTTTGTGTTTATCGCGGTAATCTTTTTCACTTCCAAAATGGCTGGCAAAAGTGAGGTAATTGCCATACTTGCAAGCGGTACCAGTTTCAGGCGTTTTCTAAGACCTTACTGGGTGGGCGGTATTTTTCTTGCAGCGTTATTATGGTTTGCCAATCAATATGTAATTCCAAGGGCTGAGGATAAACGCACTTATTTTGAGACCAAGTATGTAAACGGCAATTCCAGTTACAACCCATTGCTAGATCGTACTTCTGATGTCTATTTCAGGATCGACTCTTTTTCTTATGCAGGCATTCACTACTACGATACTTCCAACAAAGGTGGCGGCCCGTTTTTTATGTACCATGTAAAAGATGATAAGGTGGATTATAACCTTCGTGCAGAAAGGATTTCCTGGGATACTGCCAAGAAGAAATGGGAACTGAGCAATGCGTTTGAAAGAACCATTGATGGGCTTAAAGAGACTGTAAAACTCGAACGCAGCAAACAGATGAATTTCAATTTCCGCCCCCCTGACCTGAAGAAAGATGAATTTGCCAAAGACAAACTTACCACACCTGAACTCAACCGTTTTATTCAACTGGAACAATTGCGTGGATCTGAAACCGTGAACGCTTTAAAAATTGAACGTTACCGGAGAGATGCCACCCCCATAGCCGTGATTATACTTACGCTTATCGGGGCAGTAGTTTCAGCCCGTAAAGTACGTGGCGGAAGCGGTATGCACCTTGCCATCGGTTTTATGACGGCAGCCGCATTTATTATACTGGACAGGTTCTCAAGCATGTTTTCCGTAAAAGGTAGTTTTCCACCGATGATTGCCGCCTGGACACCCAATGTGGTATTCACCTTTGTAGCGCTCTATTTTTACAGGAAGGCGCCTAAATAGGCGTCGATGATTATCAAATCATACCTAATATAGGTTTGGCATTCACTGAACCCGGCACCTGGCCAATTCACACAATCTTCCATCAGAAACTTAACAGGTTCCCGCTAATAATTCACAAATATTTCTTACCACGCTGCGTATTATCTTGTATATTTCAGCATTAAAAAATAACTTACCTTATGACGCAGCAAACCTTTTGTTCAGCACCCGTACATCCGTTTTTTAAGTCTTTGTCAAACTATCCGTTACACGCGATAAATGTTTGTATTGAAAAGCAAGTTCAGTTACCTTTACCCGTCTTAACGATATGCCCTTCATTCTTTATTCTTTAGCCTGTAAAATTTAATCTTTTATGGAGGTATTAAAAGAGCGTTTTAATGCAAAGGCAGAAGCAGCCTCTGCAGAGATCAAAAATTTATTGAAAGAGCACGGCACAAAAAAAATCGGGGAAGTAACCCTTTCCCAGGTTTACCAGGGAATGCGCGGTATTACGGGCCTTGTAAGTGAAACCAGTTTACTGGATGCGCAGGAAGGGATTCGTTTTCGTGGTTACTCAATTCCTGAACTCCAGGAAAAATTGCCAAAAGCAGAAGGTGGCAGTGAGCCATTGCCAGAAGGACTTTTTTATTTAATGCTGATAGGTGAATTGCCTACGGAAGATGATGTGCAGCGGGTATCTTCCATACTTCAGCGCCGCAGCCATGTACCCAATCATGTATTTGACGTAATTGATGCCCTACCCGTTAGCGCACACCCCATGACCATGTTTGTTACAGGGGTTATGGCGCTGCAAACGGAAAGCAATTTTTCAAGAGCCTATGCCAGGGGTATTAACAAGAAAGATTACTGGCAGCCCATTTTTGAAGACTCCCTTGATCTTATTGCAAGAATACCTCGTATTGCTGCTTATATCTACAGGAGAAAGTATAAAGGTGGAGACGATATACAACCCAATGGTTTGCTTGACTGGGCAGGAAACTTTGCCCACATGATGGGCTACCAGGATGAAAGCTTTAAAGAGCTGATGCGCCTGTATATGACCATTCATGCAGATCATGAAGGGGGTAACGTATCTGCGCATACCGTACACCTGGTGGGATCTGCGCTAAGTGATCCTTACCTGAGTTTTGCAGCAGGCCTTAACGGCCTTGCAGGACCTTTGCACGGGCTTGCCAATCAGGAAGTGATCAAATGGATTTTTGAATTACAGAAAGAGATTGGCAGCGATACACCGTCTAAAGAACAAATTGCGGAGTACGTTGAAAAAACTTTGTCTGCCGGTAAGGTAGTGCCTGGTTACGGCCATGCAGTGTTGCGCAAAACCGATCCCCGTTTTACCGCTCAAATGGAATTCGGCAAAAAACATATGCCGGATGAGCCATTGGTTAAAACGGTATGGAATGTATATGAAACCGTTCCTCCTATTTTGCAATCATTGGGAAAGATCAAAAACCCATGGCCAAATGTGGATGCGCATAGCGGGGCATTATTGGTGCATTACGGCATGGTGGAGTATGAATTTTATACGGTATTGTTTGGCGTTAGCCGTGCGCTGGGTGTGCTGGCAAGCCTTTGCTGGGACAGGGCGCTGGGCTTCCCGCTGGAAAGGCCCAAAAGCGTTACAACCGAATCTGTGAAAGAGTGGCTGAATGGTAACGGGGATATCTGGGAATAATAATCATAACCTTTTGTAGCAAGATGCCTTGAACCACAAGTTCAGGGCGTTTTTGCTTAGGGCATAGTCTTTGTTTAACTACCATTCCGTTACCCACTTAAACTGTGATTAATGTTTTGTAAAAAGGGTTTTTTAACCCCTGACGAAGGACAGGGCGTTAATTAATTTTAACAAAACAGTTTTTATTAAATGGTAGAGAAAAGAACATATAAGTCATTTGAGAAATTTATTAAAATCCAAATATCCCATGTCTGAGTTGAAGTACATTGCTGTGGTAGATGATCATGCTATGTTTAGAAGAGGGTTAGCCGTTTTACTCAACAGTTTTCCCGGTTACCAGGTTTTGTTTGGTGCTTCTAGCGGAAAAGATTTTATCCGCCAATTAGACGCACATCGCTTACCCGACATCATTTTGCTTGACATAAGTATGCCGGAGATGGATGGTTTTGAAACCGCCGAGTGGTTAAAGATCCATCACCCTGAAATCAAAATACTTGCCTTGAGTACGATGGATACCGAAAGTGCCGTGGTTAAAATGGTAAAGAATGGCGCAAAAGGTTATCTGTTGAAAGATGCCGAACCCGCCGAGTTAAAACATGCCCTGGATGAGGTGAGCAGGCACGACTATTTTTACAATAAGCTTGTTACACCGGAATTGGTACAATCAGTGCACTAAGCATTATATGTTAAGGAGAGTTGATAAAAGTTAAAGCTATCTTCTTGTATGTATAGAACAGGCTATCGATGATATATAAGTAAAGATGTCGATTGAACGATTATCCGCATCTGCATGTAACTATATTATTTATACTCATTATCAGTCAGAAGCTTCCAGTCTTCTGTTTTATCAGGCTTTATTAGCAAAATCAAATCGTGAGCAGGCGGGGGGAATTTGGCGGTGATTGTTTTGATTTCTGTACCGATAGCTACATACCTGCAGTTGTGAGACCAGTTAACACCCGGTTCCTCATCAATAAAAAACAGCAAGGAAGGTTGATTTACGCTGAAGGTTATTCTGCTGAATACATAAGACGTTTCCGGTAACAGCTGATGCTTCAATATATAAACAATGGCATCCCGCAGCTTTTGTTCTTCGAGCACCGGTTTAACCAGTTCGATTAACCTGCTGCGGGATGGCATTTGTTGCGTCATACTTCAAAGCTATTTATTTTTAGCCCGTGCTTTGGGCTTTACTTTTGTTATGCCGGTATTTTGCAACAATACTTCCACCTGTTTTTCATATTCCTGCTGAATAACCGTTATTTGTGCCTGTGTTCTTTCTTCCAGCGCCAGTGTATCTTTATCAATGCTTTCAATTACCCTCCGTATTACTTCAGGATCGGGTTCGGGCCAGCGTTTCCGGATAATTGATTCTATACTTATCAACTCTATTACCGGGAAGTGGAAATAGCTACGACCAAGCCAGCAGGACCTGCCCCCGCCTGCATAATTGAACACAGGTGTATCATAAGAATCGTGAATTGCATTGGCGTAATCAAATGCTTCTTTGGCGGAAACCCTTCCGTTACTTCTACTATCCGGGTTAAAAGACAACGGGTTGCCATACGGGTCGTGCCCCATCATCGCTGCAATCCAATCCCTGGCAAAAGGATCAAACTGGGCACCTCCGATTGAATTATTGTATTCAGTACATGCCGATGCAATACTGGTGTTATCCGCAGTACTTTTTGAAATCACCAGATTATTAAACCCACCGCTATGACATTGCTCCATCATCACCATCAGGCAACGGTATCTGGGTAACTCGGCCAGCTTGTCTGTAAAGTCTTTTACGCCCAGACTATCATAGCTCGGGTAACAGCAAAGATCACTTTCTATACCGTTATGACCACCGTGGTTATTGGTATGTATAAACAACAGATCATCCGGCTGCAACTTGCTCTTTAACGCATCAATAGCCGAAAGCAATTTCGCCCTTGTTCCGGCGCCATGTACCGGCATTTGATAGGCGCTTCCGTCGCCCGGCCAAGCTGTTGCCGGCTGAGGATTTCCGCTGTAGTTTAATGATCCATCATAATTAAGCACCGTAATATTTGCGGGAGAAAAACCATATATATGAATGAGCATGCGATAGGCAAACTCAAGGTCGTTGGTATGCCTGTTGTTACTCATCCCTGAAAACAAAATTGCATATCGTTTGCCGGGCCAACGAAAGCGCCATATAGGATACCTGAAGATAGGATACATCCTTATATCCGGTCTTAACACGGGTTCATGAAAAGCATAAAAAGATTTTGGTGTAACACGGTCAGTAGCATACGGCGGAAACTGCGCACTAATCTCACTATATTGTTCTCCTGACTCTGCATCGTATAACAGGTAACGACAAGGATGCGCCCAATTATACAGCGGGGCATCATCCGCAAAAGCCATTACAGTTGGTCGTGAGAATGTAAATTTCTGTCTTGGAACCGGCACAAGCTGCCGCGGGCTAAAGACTTCTTCCTGGATATAAAAATTGGAAGTGTTTAGAAAACTCTGGTTGTCTGAGAGGATGGCCTCTTTAATGCCGGAAACGACTCTTTTCGCGGCGCGTTTAATTTTTGCCATGGTATATTTTGTTTAAATAAAGGATTACTGTTTAACGCATACAGGCCAATTAACCTTGCACATATGGATGCTCTATAATATTCAGTCCATACTGAAAGATTTTATAAACCTGCAGATGCTTTTATACAAGCTGCTATCCTGACTGTTTATCTACTGACAATAACATTACACAGGTTATAGTGCCGGTGAACTGGGAGTGCTAAAAAGAGGAGGTTATATGGCAACACAAACATTGTTTGCGCTATATGGATTATTACGAATGATATGATTCATCCATGGCAAACATCGTATTGTCAAGATAGAAAGGATTATATAAAAATGCAAGCTTTGCAGGCATTATTTGTGAAGCATTAACAAAGTGTTTATGGAGAATGATAAAGCACGGCTCTTCAACTTACCACTGCCACCTTACCTAACATTTCTTCAATTACCCGTTCTTTATGTTTCAATCCATTGGTGAGTTTCTCCCAGGCAAGCGTAAAATCTTTTTGCACTTCGAGGTCCTGGGAAAGATAGATCTGCTTCTGGGAAAAGCTGTCCTTGATCAATTCAAGATCATGCCACTGGCCGATGTTTTCCTGCAGCTTATTGTAGTAAGGGAAAGCAGTGTCTTCATAACCTTCTTCATGCTGTATCCAGTTGTAGGCATACATGCGCAGTTTGATCAGTTTACGAAGCTCATGCCATTCCGTTTGCGGCAGGTTTTTTCTTACCATGCTTTCTACCTGCGCATTGGTATCCGCAAAATATTGTTCAGGAAGTATTTCATTGGTGCTATGTACATAATGACCAACCACACTAATTACTTCATTAAGATCATTCTTATAATCTTCCGCTCTTACGCGAAACGCATCGATCATATTTCTGAGTCGTTCGGGCGGATAGTATTCCAGTTCCAGCACATAAAAATTATTCTTTTGCAGCCAATCCTGCAATATCTGGTATTCACGAATTTCACCCGCCACCTGAAAGATGGCGCGAAGCAGGTAAGAAGATCGTTTTAATTTTTGTTTTGGATAAACCTGTTGAAGAAATCGTACAATGGCCCTTAGCTTTTTCATTTCCACACGAAAATCATGCAATGAAACCTCATCCCCGTTCAATTCAAAATCATGCAAATGATTGAAGAGGTTCTTTACACGCTGTGCAAAATATTTCTGCAGAGGGGTAGGCATGTTATACTATATTGAATGTATGGCGAATCCCATCTCTGAAATCAACCGGGTCATATTCCAGTTCCTGTATTGCTTTGTCAATTTTCAGCCCTGATTTTTTTGCCCTTTTAACAGGTTCTATAAAAGTATCAGACGTTACTTTTTCAATTAATGCTGCATCAAGCCCTAAAGTCTCGGCAGTTGCCGTAGCCATTTCATAGGGTGAAAGAATATCCTTTCCCGCCAAGTGATAAACGCCTGTTTTCTGTAACGTTATGATTTTATCGATGCCCCTGCAGATATCCATTACAAAAGTGGGTGTTCTCTGCTGATCGCTAACCACTTTAATTGGTTTCTGCTGCGAGAGGCTGTTTTTTATCCAGTGTAAAAAGCTTGGCCGCAAACCATCCCATGTTTCACCGTAAATAAAAACCGGTCTTACAATAGCATAATTTAAACCGCTTTGCGCAACCAGTTGTTCAGACTGCCATTTGCTTTCTCCATAAAAATTAAGCGGATCTTTTGCATCGTCTTCACTGTGCGGGCCGTCTTCTCCAAAAACAAAATCTGTAGATATATATATAAATGAAGGTTGGGATAATTGTTCAGCAGCTTTCAACAGGTATTTTGTAGTGGTAATATTTTGGAGGATGCAACGTTCCTGATTTGTGTGACATTCATCAGGTTTACTCATTGCCGCGGTATGAATAATCACCTGCGGAACAAATGTAGCAATGCAGTTGCTCACTGCTTCCTGATCAGTCAAATCCAACGAAGTATATTGAAAACTCTCTTTAGGAGGGATACGGCTTTCTCCCCTGCTGACCGCCATGATATCGTGATGGCGTTCGGCAAGAAACAACGTGAGATGTTGCCCCAGGAATCCATTGGCACCGGTTATAAGAATTTTCATACTGCCAATATATAGGAAGGGTAAGAAACAAAAAATATTTAATAAACTCTTTACAGTTTATTAATATTCCTCGCTGTTACCTTCTTCGCTGCTTTCCTCACCAGAACCAAATTCGTCTTCATTACCGTCATCATCGCCCTCCGTACCAAACCCTTCGGCGCCTTTATCCAGGTCATACTTCTCTTCAATATCTGCAAATTTATTACCCAGCAGGCTGCGGGTACCGTACTGCTGCGGGCCGATACCTTCTGTACGACTTGTTGCCGGGTAACTGATTTTAGAACTTTCCTCTTTGCTTACATTGATCAGCTCAAGATGAAAAGTCCAGTTCTTGGCAAAATCATACACATATATAAACTTCTGGTTGGTATCCCTGATCTCGCTGCCAATGGTGGTTGCGTCCATCAACAGGGGTTCTGCACGATATGTTTTATCGTACTTCTCCAGGCTTATTTCACGCCCCCTGTCCCAGTTATCATTGCTGCGGTAAAAAGTAGCCTGGTGCTTACTATCAAATTCATATGATTTTAAAACGGCGCCATGCAGGTCTTTAAATGTTTGGGTATGTTTTATCACCACGTCGCGGTAAACAGCATCGTCTTCTTCGTAATATGCCCTGAATTTTAAAATAGCCATTGATCAGTTATAGTTTTTACGCAGCCCGCTAGAGCCAACAAACAGTAAAGATAACTTCCGTTTCTTAAAGATGCGTATCTGTAAAAATTAGGTGATATGCAAGCTCTTCGAATTCCTTCAACCCGTGCTGGCAGGTGCTGCTTTTCACATCTAAAGTACATTTTATTCTACGGGCAGCAAATTTAAGGAGCTTGCTTTTTCAAGCATAAAATTATATGCAGCATCAAAATCGTTTGGGATAATGCCGTCCAAAATAGCTTCCCGTATCGCATCTTTAATAATTCCCACATTTTTACCGGGTGATAAGCCAAATTTTTGCATGATCAGTTCACCGGTAATAGGTGGTTGCCAGTTGCGGATGCGATCACTTTCTTCCACTTCTGCCAGGCGCTGTTTTACCAGTTCAAAATTCTGAAGATAACGGCGCACTTTGAATTTGTTCTTACTGGTAATGTCTGCAGAACAAAGCATCATCAGGTGATCTATATCTTCGCCTGCATCAAACAGTAAACGCCTGATTGCGCTGTCTGTAATATTTTCTTTGGTAAGGCTGATGGGCCTCAGGTGTAATTCCACCAACTTTTGTACCAACCGCATCTTCTCATTCTGAGGTAGTTTAAGTTTGGCAAAGATCTTTGGTACCATCCTGCCACCTACTACTTCATGCCCGTGAAAAGTCCAGCCATGGCCCTCTTCAAATTTCTTGGTGGGAGGTTTGCCGATATCATGCAACAATGCAGACCAACGCAACCAGAGATCTTTGGTATGTACGCAGATGTTGTCAAGTACCTGGAGCGTGTGGTAAAAATTATCTTTGTGCCCTTTTCCATCTACATATTCCGCACCATGAAGGGCCATCATTTGTGGAAAGATGATTTGCAGCAAGCCTGCTTTTGAAAGCAAATCCCACCCAACGGATGGTTTAGAAGCAAGCATGATTTTATTCAGCTCATCTGTAACCCTCTCCTGCGAAACAATTTTTATACGCTCTGCATTTTGCTGGATGGCGGTAAAAGTTGCCTCCGCGATAGTAAAACCAAGTTGTGTGGCAAAACGGATGGCGCGCATCATACGCAACGGATCATCACTGAAAGTTTGTTCTGGTTCCAGCGGTGTTTGAATGATGCCTTTTTCAATATCCGCCATACCATCAAACGGATCAATAAGGTTGCCATAGTTTGATTTATTCAGGCTGATGGCAAGTGCGTTAATGGTAAAATCGCGGCGGTTCTGATCGTCTTCCAATGAGCCAGGCGCTACTTCAGGTTTACGGCTATCATAATTATAGCTTTCCTTTCGGGCGCCGACGAATTCTATTTCCAGGTCTTGAAGCTTGATTTGTGCAGTACCAAATGTTTTAAAGAAGGCAACAGTTGGTTTGGGATTAAACCTATCCGCAACAGCATGCGCCAAAGCGATTCCATCCCCCAGACATACAATATCTGCATCTTTGGTTGGGCGGCCGATGATCTTATCCCTTACGAAACCGCCAATCAAAAAACACTCGACTGACAGCTCAGCAGCAGCCGATGCGATTTTCTTAAATATAAACAACTCCCTTTCTGAACAATCAATCTGCATGGGAACAAAGATAATAGATACTGGATGCGCCGGCTTTAGCGGATTATTTCGGCAACACCGTTATTCCACCTGATGATAGAAGATGCAGCTGCTGGCTGCTGATCATCCTGCCGGTAATTGACTGCATAATCAACGTTTTGAACAACCCGCTGATTTATTGCGCCAAAGATAGCAGGCGAAGGTTCACCGCTTATATTGGCAGAAGTACTTACCAAAGGTTTTCGAAAACGCTTGATCAGGTTAATACAAAACTCATCCTTACAAATCCTAATGGCAACGGAACCATCAGCCGCAAGCACGTTGGTTGCCAGTCCGAGCGCATTCTCATAAATAACGGTGGTTGGCCGGGTTGCCTTTTCCAGGTAATCAAATACGGCCAGGTCAGGAGCCGCCACATATTGCAGCACATCGCGTTCAGCAGCCACCAGCACCACAAAGCTTTTGTGTGCCGGCCTGTCTTTTAGCTGCATAATCTTATCAACAGCCTCTTCGTTGGTAGCATCACAACCAAGGCCCCAAATGGTATCTGTCGGGTAAAGAATCACTCCGCCGCTATGCAATACCTGCAGGCATTGTTCTATATCATCCTGGTAGTTTATATTAATATCTGACATTTATGGTGTTTTGCTGTAAGTCTTTTTTTGTTTGTGCCGATATAGTAGCTCTGTCATTATCCATGCTGCTGCTATCAACCAGAAACCGTAGAAACAAACTGTCTTCAAAATGATCTTATCCCAATGATTGCGATTTACATCTGAATAAAACAGGTTTTGCTGATCGAAGATATAAAACGCCAACATACGTTTGAGTATTCCATCTTTCGATCCGTTTTGAGGAAGCGTATATACAATAGCTGCATTGGTTTGATTATAATACTGCAGGCTGGCAACAGCGCTGTCTGCAGGTAATTTCAGCAGAATTCCACCATGACCTCTATAAAGCGTTTTAGATGTAAAGCTGTTGGTTGCTACTATTTTCTTCAGATCAGCGGCATTATATAAGCGAAGGCTATCACCAGGCAGATAAACATTCATCATACCATCCAATATAGCCCACTGCTCTTTTTCTTTCAGGTATACTTCATTAAAATAATGTACCCCGTAAGACCAATTTCCGTTAGGCCCAAAATAGGTAACGATACGATTGGGCAAGCCGGCAATCGTACATAAATAAGTAACCATTTTACTGTAGTTACCGCAATCAAGTTTAACTTTTTCACGAAAGGCCGTTTCTATTTGTTGCCAGCCATTGGCATCCTGCAACTTTCCAGCGACTTTACCATCAGCAGCATTGGGTACACGAGTTATAAATCTTGCCAGTTCCAATGCCTGTTCATAGGATGAGGAAGTTTTAAAAACCGCAGTTTCTTTCTTTAATAATTCAATTCCTTTTTGTTTTTCTTCTTCACTAAAAGGCAGCGGCGCAGCGTTAACCCACGGAAGCAATGCTGCCGGTTGTATATCCGGACCTGGCAGATTACAATAGAGGAATTCATTTACAAAATATGGATGATCGGCAGAGGTGGCTGCATGCTCAGCTTTTATAACAATGACGCGATCAGTAGCTTGCCGTTCCTTAAGCGAATAAGTATGTAACCCGAGTTTTACAGGGATGTGAAGATTTACACCTGAAGGGTATATGATTTCATTATTTAAAGAGCTGTCAACATATAGAGCATAGCCGGAAGCACTTAATGAACGGGAAAAAAGAAGGTGAAGTGTATCCTGTACAAAATGTAGTTCTTTGAGGTAAAGACTGGAGTCGGTTACATATAATTCAGGATAAGTTTTATAAGCGTGATACTTATATCCTTCATTACGATGTTGGATTATATAACCGTTAACTGCCAGCAGGCATAACAATACAATACCAAAAATCAGTCTTTTAAACCTCATAGCTACATCCTGCGTGGTTAACGGTTTAAATGTAATCAATCCATTTTGCTTCTCACCGTCCATTTGTAACTATTCGTTCATCTATCAACATAAAAAAACCTCTGCAAAGAGCAGAGGCTTTTTAAAGAACTATCAAAAAGTAATTTACTGTTTGTATTTATCGTGCTCAGAATCGTATAATTTAAACTTGGCATCAAGCGCATCATACGCTTTTGTATCACGACCCCTGGCTTTATCACGCTTCCAGCTATATAAGTTGGCAAGGTTGTCTACAGAGCGGTTTAAACAGGTAGCTTCAGTTTTATTCCTATCTGTTTTTGCTTTCAAAATCTCATAAGATTTTTCCAGCCATTCGATAGACTGATCTGCTGCAGGAACCTGTTGTTTTTCCAGTGCTTCCCTTTTTGTTTTCAGGTCTGCACCTTCACCACGAAGATCATAGAATTTTTCATCCAGCGTGTTAAATACACTGTAATACATTACACCGGCATTATAAGCATAAACACCGTTGGCTTCTTTAGCAAATGCCTTTTTAAAAGCGTCTGCTGCCAGGGTTTTTATCTCATCTTTTTGGTTACTATCCAACGATTTCAACTGCTCTTTATCTGTAGTTGCAAGTGCATCAGCGTACCCAAGATACTGATCTGTAGTAGTAAGTTTTCCGGCGGCTTCTTCCTCTTTATATTTCTTAAGAATATCACCTAAACTTGAAGAAGAAGTCATGTTGGCCATTTCAGTCTGGCTCCACAAAGCAGCCTGGTCAGGATAAAGTTCTTTCGCAACAGCCAGTGTTTGTTTGAACTTATCTGTCTGCTTGTTCTTTTCGTAATAATCCATCATGTAGCGATACATATCCAGGAAATCTTTACCGCCGATCTTGAGTGCGGCCAGTTTTTCGTAGTAACCAACTGCATCCTGCATTTTACCTGCATTCTGCGCAGAGTAACCGGTATATAATACCGTAAAGGTATCAATAGCTGATTTACTGCTACCCAGGCCATTTTTATTAATAAAGTCACCCATCTGCTCAGCTACTTTAAAATAAGTAAAGGCAGAATCCCATTTGCTCTGCTGGAAGAATGTTTTGCCATACTCAAAAGAAGTTCCGTATAAGCTTCCCAGCACCTTGTTATTTTCCTTTAATGCCTTTAAATCAGGCTGCATTTCTTTATACTTGTCAAATGCGGCCTGAGACTCTGCAAATGCCGTTGGGTATTTTGCATAAAGTGCTTTATCAGCAAACAGGTCACCATATATATTCGCCTTCCATAGATATGTTTCAGGATTTTTTTGTGCTTTCTCTTTGGTTAGCAATTCATCTATTTCTTTCTTGGCATCCTCGTACTTCTTGGTTTGCTCAAGCAACGCTATTTTAGAATAGTCTTGAGCATTCACTATCGCGCCAAATGAAATAAATGCAACCGCAAAAAGGACTTTTTTCATATATGTTATCGGTTTAAATTATTGGTTTTCTTCTGATGGATTTGCTTCGTCGTTATTTTCCGGTTCTTCTGTTGTTCCGTTTTCGCCTGTTTCACCGGCAGCATTTTCCGCTTCACCCACCACTATATTCTCCTGTCCTTCGGCAACTTCTGTTCCATTTTCATCCACCACTTCCTGTTCATTGATTTTGGAGATGGCTGCTATTTCATCGCCTTCATCCAGCCTGATGAGTTTTACACCCTGCGTAGCCCTTCCTGCTGCTTTGATATTAATCACCGAGGTTCTTAGCGTGATGCCTGATTTGCAGGTAATGATAAGATCTTCCTTCTCCGTCACGTCCAATATACCAACAAGCTGACCGGTTTTCTCCGTAACATTAATGGTTCTTACGCCCTTACCTCCCCTGTTGGTAATCCGGTATTCTTCTACCGCGGTACGTTTACCAAACCCTTTCTCACTTACCACCAAAACTGTTTTTTCCGTGTCATCCTTATCTACACATATCATACCAATTACTTCGTCCTTCTCATCATCCACTTCAATTCCACCGACACCAATTGCGCCGCGACCGGTAGTACGCACTTTTCCTTCCTCAAAACGGATGGCACGACCACTTTTAACGGCCAGCATAATCTCCTCTTCGCCATTGGTCATACGTGCTTCCAGCAGTTCATCACCCTCTACAATAGTAATGGCGTTCACCCCGTTTACACGCGGACGGCTGAAATCTTCCAGTAAAGTTTTCTTGATAATTCCCTTCTTCGTGCACAGCACAATGTAGTGACTATTTACAAAATCTTTATCATTTATCTTCTTCACTTCAATGATGGCGCGCACCTTATCATCCTGGGGAATTTGTATCAGGTTTTGAATTGCCCTGCCCTTGCTTTGCTTCTCTCCTTCCGGTATTTCATAAACTTTAAGCCAGTAACACCTGCCCTTTTCTGTAAAGAACAACATGGTGTCATGGGTAGATGCAACAAACAGGTGTTCTACATAATCTTCTTCCCTGGTTTTGCTGCCGATGGCGCCACGGCCACCCCTTCTCTGCTGGCGATATTCAGTAGCAGATGTTCTTTTGATGTAACCGAGGTGAGATATAGTGATGACCACATCTTCCTGTTCTATCAAATCTTCAATCCGCATTTCATCGGCCAGGTATTGTATTTCGCTTTTTCTTGGATTGGCGAATTTTTCTTTTACTTCTTCCAGCTCTTTCCTGATGAGGTCATATCTTAACTGCTCGCTTGCCAGTAATTCTTTCAGGCGTTTGATATTCTTAATGATTTCATTAAACTCATCCAGTATCTTATCTCTTTCCATACCTGTCAAACGCTGTAAACGTAATTCCAGGATGGCTTTTACCTGTAACTCGGAAAGACCTTCTTCCTGCTGGTATAATTCGGAGGTAAGCTCAGAAAAGAGTTCCTGGTTCAGGTACCATTTTTCTTCACGGCTCTTGGCCATTAACGCCTCTTTGGCTTCATCAGGTGTACGGCTGGCGCGGATCAATGCAATCACTTCATCTAAATGATCAAGCGCTTTCAAATATCCTTCCAGTATATGGGCTTTCTCTTCCGCCTTACGCAGTTCATACCTTGCACGGCGTATCACCACATCCATCCTGAAATCCACAAACTCGCTGATAAGGTCGCGCAGGTTTAAGATCTTTGGCCTGCCTTTGCTGATGGCAACGTTATTAATACCAAAGCTTGTTTGTAACTCTGTGTATTTATATAACTGGTTTACTACCACGTTGGCCACCGCATCACGTTTAAGGTCTACCACAATCCTGATGCCTTCACGCTTGTTACTTTCATTGTTTACATGGGCGATGCCTTCAACGGTTTTATCGTTTACCAACTGGCCGATCTTGTCCGTCAACGCATCCAGCCCCACCAGGTAAGGAACTTCCGTAATAACGATCTGCTCTCTTCCGCTGGCCTTGGTTTCTATATGCCACTTTCCACGCACCACTACCCTGCCGCGGCCGGTAAGAAAGGCCTGCTTTACGCCATCCATTCCAAAGATGGTACCTCCGGTAGGAAAGTCCGGCGCCTTCACATATTTAATCAGGTCTTCGGCAGTGATATTCCGGTTTTCAATATAAGCAATACAACCATCAATGGCTTCTCCCAGGTTGTGGGGCATCATATTGGTTGCCATACCCACGGCAATACCGCTACTGCCATTTACCAGCAGCTGAGGAATACGGGAAGGTAATACAGTCGGCTCTTCCAGGCTATCATCAAAGTTGGGCTGAAAGTCTACGGTTTCTTTTTCTATATCTTCCAGCATAGCTTCTGCAAAACGGTGCAAACGAACTTCCGTATAACGCATTGCCGCCGGCGGGTCGCCATCCTGTGTACCAAAGTTACCCTGGCTATCCACAAGTACATGACGCATGGTAAATTCCTGCGCCATACGCACCAGCGTATCATAAATGGATGAGTCACCATGCGGGTGATATTTACCCATTACATCACCCACCACACGGGCACTTTTCTTAAATGGTTTATTACTGTTGTTACCCAGCTCGTTCATACCGTACAATACCCTGCGGTGTACGGGCTTAAAACCGTCACGCACATCTGGCAATGCACGCCCTACAATCACCGACATCGAATAGTCGATGTAAGCGGTTTTCATCTGTTCCTCAATGTTCACCTGGATAATGCGATCGTTATCACTTGTCTCCTGAGGCTGTATATTCTCGTCCATTTTGTAGATTAACTAAGTTAAGTGAGCCAATTTTTGGGATTGCAAATCTAACAGATTAGGCCTTAAAACAACTAAAAATATCCCCTTTTTTAAAGGCTTTTATCAACAAGTGTGATTCTACCGTCAGCGCTTATTTTACAGGGGTTCAGCTGTTATCGCCTGCGTTTAGCAAGGATTTAGGAAATGCCAAATTTTTTGCGATCTTTGCTAAATATATTATGCATTTTATAACGAATCCTTTACAATAAAGGGCATATTGTATGCATTATATGTACACTAACTTAACTATATGAAAACCTTTCTCTTATTAAGAAACAATAAAGAATCGGGTCCCTACACGGCAGACGAGCTTATCAGGGCTGGTCTTAAGGCGTATGACCTGGTATGGGTTGAAGGGATGAGTACTGCGTGGCGCTACCCCAGTGAGGTGGAAGAATTAAAAACCTTTGCCCCTGCGGTAGAAGAACAGCCCTTTGACAGGTTTTATAAAAAACCCGCTACACAAAAAGCTGATCCCGTTATTGAGCAACCACCCGTAAAAAAGGAAAAGCCCCGTTTCAGAATTGCCGCGGCGTGGAATAAGATAGACGCGAATGCTGCGCCTGCTTCACCGCAGCCTGTTAAAACTGAAGCAGCAAGCTCAGCAGCTTCAACTACTCCCGGATGGAAAGAAGTATACAGTGATTGGAAGAGTGAAGTACCCGAGGTGAAATCAACACCAACGCCAGCCCCTGCCAGGAAAGAACCAGCTCAGCTTGAAACCAAATATTCCCGTTCTCTTGATGAGATTAAGGAACGCTACGTAGAAACGGTTTTAAAGCCTAAGGCAAAGAGTAGCATGAACATTAGCGTGAATGCAAAGCAGGTTGGTGAGGTTGCAATGATCGTACTGGTACTTGCTTTTGGCCTGTGGATGGTTTTTAAACCGGATGATAAAGCTGTAGCAAAAGACAAGGTTGCCGTAACAGCGCAGAATGAGCAGGCGAAAGAACAGGCTAAACCTGCAGCTTCTGATGAAGAGAACACAGAAGAAGAGCTTCCGGCAGAGAATACACCGCAAATTGTTGCCCAGCAGGAAGAAAAACCTTTGGTAAACAGGGACGCAAACAGCGTTACTGAAAAGACTAACCCTGTATATGTTACTGTTGATAAAAAAAGTTCGCCGGCAAATAAAACACCTAACAACAAACAATCAGGCAACCTTCCGGTAAGGTATGCTTCTGCCAATACAGGTAGCAAGCAACAAAAGCCAGGGAATATCTCTACACAACCTGTAAGCGGTGTTCGTAATGCGGTAAAAAGAAATGATGGAACCGTTGCTTCTGCACCCAAAAATGACATTATACAAACCAACACAGACGCCCAAAAACAGGCGGTAGCTAATACTACTGTTCCGGCAGTAATTAAAACACCCCCGGTAAGAAAAACGGTGGATGAGCTGGTAAGGGTGGAACAGATGTCTAAATATGCAGGCGTGGTACAGGACGTAAAGTTGAACGTGCAGAACATGACCGGCGCAGCGCTCGACCTGGTGGTAGTCGACCTGAAATACTATGATAAAAAAGGATTTTACAAAAAAGGTGAAACCCTTTATATCAAAAACCTGCCGGCCAACCGCGATGTAATCATCAAAGCGCCGGATGATCTTGCAGCATCTAACGTTACCTACAAGGTGGGTCTTGTAAGCTCTGCGCAGAACGGAATTTCTGCTGTGGCTGATTAAATAATTATCCATGTATTTATATCAACCTGTTACCCGCGTAACAGGTTTTTATTTGCCGGTACCGGGCTTTACATCAATCACCTATCTTAGAGAAATGAAATGCATCTTACTTTTTGGCGCAGGCAAATCAGCCACCGTACTCATTGATTATTTAAAAGAACTTGCCAGCGACCATCAATGGAAAGTGATTGTTGCGGATAGCAACCTGGCTGCAGCGAATGAGAAAGTAGGATTACATTCTTTTGTTCATGCTGCAGAAGTAGATATCAATGATGAAACGCAACGGCAAGCACTTATTCAGCAGGCAGACGTGGTGATCTCCCTGATGCCACCAGCCCTACATTATTTTGTAGCGGTTGATTGCCTCGCACTTCAAAAACATCTCCTCACCGCTTCCTATGTGGATGATCGTATAAAAGCGCTTGCAAATGATATTCAGCAAAAAGATTTACTCTTTCTCTGCGAAATGGGGCTTGATCCCGGAATTGACCATATGAGCGCCATGCAGCTTGTTCACCGGATTACATCAGCGGGTGGCAGGATCACGTCTTTTAAATCGCATTGCGGCGGGCTTATTGCCCCTGAAAGTGATGATAACCCCTGGCACTATAAAATAAGCTGGAATCCCCGAAATATCGTATTGGCAGGCAAGGCAGGCGCCGTGTACCTTGAAGATGGCGAAGAAAAACAGGAGCCTTATGAATCACTGTTCAGCGTGGATAACCAGGTGGCAATACCGGCATTGGACACGCTAGTATTTTACCCAAACAGGGATTCACTAAGCTACATCCCGGTATATAAGATGGAAGGTGTAAAAACTTTTATACGCACTACCCTGCGCCACCCGGAATTTTGTTTTGGCTGGAAAAACATTGTAGACCTGAAGCTTACCAGTGAAGAGAAAGTATATGAAACGGATGGAATGAGTTTCAGGACGTTCTTTAAAACACATTTTGACAACCATGGCTTTAGTGGCTGGTTAAACAATATGCTGTCCAGCAGGCTTGATTATGCAAAACAGATGATGGAAAAGCTTACCCAGTTGATGGAAGCCGAAGAAGAAGCTGCAGAAACAGGCGAAGAAACACCGGATGAAGTGTTGATGGTTGACGACAAAGGTGAACTTAACACATTTAACATTGAAGAGATTAAAGACAGCGCCGCTGAAAGCGTGGCTTATAAAATGCATGAAGCAAACCTGAGCATGAAGCAGCTTTTCTTTCTGGGGCTGGAAGATGAAACGCTTATCAACAAAGGCCTGTGCAGCGCTGCAGATGTATTGCAACTGGTACTGGAAAATAAACTGGCCCTGCAACCATCAGATAAAGATATGATTGTGATGCTGCATGAATTTGAATACATCCTTAATGAAAAAACACATCACATCAAAAGTTGTCTTATTGTAAAAGGAGAAGATGCCGTACATACCGGTATGGCTAAAACTGTTGGGCTTCCATTGGGCATTGCGGCCAAACTCATCCTGGAAAATAAAATAACTGTCAAAGGTTTACACATTCCCGTCATACCTGGTATATATGAACCGGTGCTTACAGAACTTGCTGCACGTGACATCAGGTTTACTGAATACGAATCATAGGCAGGCAACATCCATTATTATGCTGTTACTTCAAATTGCTGCTGTAAAACAAAGTTGCGAGGTTAAGATATGCGTTTGCATCTCCCAAAACATTTAGCTATTTTAGTAAAAACAACACTATGGCAACAACGGCTGCTTCACCCATTAATTTCTTTATTTCTTATGCCCACGAAGATGAAGACTACAAGAACAAACTGATGACTTTTCTAAAGCCGCTTATCAGGCAAAAACAGATTGTAATATGGAACGACAATGCGATTCTTGCCGGTCAAAAATGGAATGATGAAATTAACGAAGCACTTGACAAAAGTGAAGTAGTGCTGCTGTTATTGAGTGTTGATTTTTTTGCTTCTGATTACATTAACGAAGTGGAAATTAAGAAAGCGCTGGAAGCGGCTAAAACCAAAAGCAAGATTATTGTGCCGATACTGCTAAGGGATTGCGATACTGATAGTTTTATACTGGAAGATGATCCGGATACAAAGTTATCCAACTACCAGGGATTGCCTGCAGCGTTTAAACCTGTTAAGGAATGGCCAGACCAGGACCAGGCATGGATGAGTGTACTGGATGGTTTAAAAAAACTGATCGCATATATAAAGCAAAAGAAATAAAAGTGCAGCATGGTTAATCTTGATACCGGCAAAATGGAAAAGATTGTTGATGATATATATCACAACAGGTGTATTCTTTTCCTGGGCCCTTCTGTAAAAAGCGTGAAGAAACAGAAGGAGCGTTTTTCTTCACAGGACATTTATTCAGGACATCTGAAAGAGTTGCTTGAAAAAGAAAACATCACTTTTTCTGAAGACAGCAAAGACAGCTATTATTACTACGTTCAAAAGTATATGAGCCGTAATGGACCGGTAAAAACCAGGACCATGTTTGCTGAATTTGATAAGAACAAATATCAACCTTCTTCCATCTACCGGTTGCTGGCAAAACTGCCGTTTAATACCATTGTTAATGTAGGGTCTGATACCTTAATGACTGATACCATCAGCAATGAAAATTATACCCATAAATTTTATTACTACGACCATAGCAAACCGGCAGTTACCTTTTTAAAAGATTTGCCTGATAAAACACAGCTCGTATATAATTTACTGGGGTCTGACAAAGACTATGATTCAAGGATATTAACGGAAGCAACGCGGCTTAAATTCATGCACGATATTGCATCCAACAAGCCTTTGCCGGCCAATGTGCTTAGCCGTTTTGATATTTCCGGTTCTGCTTCAAAATCATTTATCTTTCTTGGTTTTGATTTTGAAGAATGGCCGTTCCGTTTTCTATTGCATGTGCTTAATATCCCAAAGAATGAATTATCGTTTTCGGCTAAAAGTGCAGCATCAAACATTGCAGTATTTACAGAAGAATTTTATAACGACAAATTCGGGATGGAGTTCATCAGCGATACCAACGAATCTTTTGCGGGGAAATTAATTGTAGAGTACCGAAAAAAATACGGAGTAGCAATCTCTCAGAAAAAGGCGTTTATTTCTTTCCATCCGGATGACATGAAGTTTGTTGACGGGTTCAAAAAATACCTGAAAGCGCCTAAGCTGGAAAAGCTTATTAAGTTTTCTACCCGTGATGAAATTTTTGGCGAAGTGAAAGGTAAAGTTTTCCAGGAAACAGCATTGTCTCAATACAATATCTATATTCCTTTTATCAGCATTGAATTTTTAAATGACGATAATTTTTTATCTGAACTGCAATATGTTCTTGCCAACAGAAAAATACGTGTATTTCCTATTATGTCCGGGGCCTGCGATGCAGAGGCTTACATAGAAAATTTCAAATCGCAGGTAAGACATATTTTCCCTGAAGAAAACGAAGACGATGATGAAATGTATCTTGGCGCTATCAGTGGCGATCTTGGAGAAGTATACAACTCAATTATCAACACCATCAAAAGCGCAATCAGATGAGCAGTGAAGAAACGATACCTGTGCTTGACCGCTATCCCGGCATAAGGCCTTTTGAGAGAAATGAAAATGGTTTATTCTTTGGTCGCAAAGCAGAAATAAAGGAATTGCTGCACCTGCTTAAAGTGCATGACACGTTTGTATTATTCAGTAATTCCGGCCTGGGAAAATCTTCTCTTATCAATGCAGGACTTGTACCTCGACTGTTGGAGGAAAATTTTTTCCCGGTAGAGATCCGCTTCCAGGAAACCGGTATTACCTTAGACGATCACATTAAGCAAACCCTTCGATCTTATCTCGAAAAATCAGGAGCTGTAACACTTCCGGAATATAGCACGATTAAAGACGACCTGGTGCTTTTATCTGAAACAAGCGGACGCAAAAGGATCATCCTGATCTTTGACCAGTACGAGGAATTCTTTAGTCACCACGAAGCAGAAAGGGCGCGTATCGCCAACCTGTTTTTTGAACTTAACCAGGACCGCAGCACGCTGAATGTAAAACTCTTTTTCTCCATCAGGGCAGACCGTATCAGTTTCCTGGATGAGTTTAAACCTTACCTGCCAAACATTCTGCAAAACTGTTTCCAACTATTGCCATTGCCGGTTGAAAAAGCCAGGCAGGCGATCATCATGCCTGCGCAATTGGGCAATCGTTCTACCGAAGTTTTTCGCACAGAAAAATATACTTATTCAGACGAAGCGATACAGGTATTACTTGATACACTTGGCAGAGGGCAAAATACTATTGAAAGCTCTCAGTTACAGATCGTATGCCAGGAGCTGGAAAGAATTGCAAATGAAATTATCAGAACAGAACATCGCAACATTATTGAGTCTAAAGACTTTGGCGGCCGCGAAGGCATTACCGAAATACAGAATAAATTCTACGAAAAACAAATCGATCTTTTACGCCAGGATAAGGAACTTAATTTTAGCGAAGAAGATATACTCACGATAAAAAAACTCATCGAGGATGAATTGCTTACCGGCAATAAAAGAGTAAGCCAGGCAGAAGGTAAAGTGTTCGAATACCTGGAAAACATCAAGGCAAATATTGATAAACCAACACCTGAAGAAAAGTATCGTTTTATCATTGAAAAGCTTTTAAAGCTTCGCCTGATCAGGGAAGAACAAACACACCTTGGCAAAGTATATGAGATCAGTCATGATACATTGGTAGATGCTATTCTTAAATCCAGGACAGAAAGAGAAGAGAGTGAGAACAACATTGCAGAAGCGCTAAAGAATAAAGAAGGGCATTACCAGTATTTGAAAGAAGGTAACAATGTAACGGCAAAAGCTATGTTACAAAATGCCATTGCAGTATTTGACAGGTTTGAAAACAACCGGAAGGACAGTGTGGAGTGCAGGATATTGTTAGCTCGGATACTGGAAAGCGAACAATCCAGAAATGAAGCGGAAGCATTACTAAATGCAACGTTTGAATTTGCACAAACCAGGAACGACCAGGTGCTTATTGGCGCTGCGTTTGAGGGACTGGGAGCTTTTTATCAAAACGAACAAGAGGAAGCTCTTGCTCAACTATCCTACAGCTTTTATTTAAAGGCACTGGAAATTTATCGTCAAACACAAAACTACCCGTTGATTGCGCAATTGGCAGAACATCTCGGCGGTTACAAAGAACATTTATATAACCAGCAGATTAATGATGACAATATTACCATTACAAACGAGATAGATGAAATTATTCTTGAGGCATGCAAGCACTACCAGGAAGCGGTGGATTCTTTTAAACTGATCAATGAACAGATTGGATTGGTACGTGCACAACGAAGCCTTTATCGCACCTGGGGATTTATTATTCCGTGGGGATATCTTACCGAGGTTTTTACCGGCAAAACATCTGACCTTAAAGGAAAGAAAATTGTGGAGATAGGCCGTGATGTGATAGATCCGGAAACAAAAAAATACTTATTGAAAAATACGATCGGGTTTGACAGGTATTACCGCGGTATGTCCAGGCGGCATATGAAAATTCATCCTGATCTTACCGTGGAAGACACGCAAAGTTTGAATGGAACCACGGTGAACACCCTCCCACTCTATTATGGCAACCCACGAAAACTTACCGATGGAGATACGATTGTACTGGCCAATATCATGCCCTTACAATTCAATTTAAAACAGCCTGATGCAACAGATATTCCTGCTGACTGCTGGGCAATTATGATTGATGGACAAACCAGGAAAATATATCCATTGGTAAGGAAAGACATCATCTATTCTATTGCCATCAATGCATATACCAATGAGCGAAAAGAAACAGCCTACCGGTTGTCTTTCTTCGAAGGTGATAACGAAAGGGCGCTTATGAGATTACAGTTCACGGAAGATGGTCCGGGATTTAATGTGCAGGAAAAAATGGAAGTAGCTACAGGTGCGAATGATGCCGGCGAAAACATGCTGGTATGGAAAATAAGAACCACACTTAAAGATCCGGATAGCCGAACATACAAAGATTATATACTCACCAGTTCTGAAAACTGGTTCCCGATGTATGGTTTTCCCATGCTTCCCCAGCTATCAAATTTTGGTGAAGCAGATGCTACGGTAATTCATGCAAGCGGCCCCACGTTCCAGCTAATCATCAACCCGGCCATTAACCCGGAATTAAAAAGAATGAATGAGCAGGGCTGATCAGCCATCAACCGCTTCTTCCTTTATCAATGTTTTTAATTGTGCTGCCAGTTCGGGTGTTACGTTAACACCATGCACTTCTTTCGCATGCACAGCAGCCTGCTGTAAAACTTCTTCTTCAGTGGAAGCGGTAATTACGCCTTTGCAATCAAAGCCCGCATCGGCACAATGTAATGTTTTCATGTAATGTTGTTTTAAGAAGGGATGTTGATAAAAGTATACATTGTAGTTGGCAAATGCAATAGCCAGGCGAAGTTTGAAATACCATCAGCTTTCCATATCTACACCTGGTAGTTCCAGTATTAATTGCTCGCCATAAGCGCCGGCGGGTGTTTGGTAACCCGGAACATATTTATCTTCCAGTACTTTTTTTGCAATCAGCAACATGCTGTGTGCAGTAAGGTCATAAGCCTCAGGACATCTTAACCTTGCCGTAGCCATCCTTCCGGTACTATTCTTCGCCTGGCCCCAAACGAGACTGCAAGCATTACTGCGCATATCATCATCCGGACCGGCAGGCCGTTTATCCAGTTGCTTCTTTATAAAATTCCTGACTGTTTCTTTGCGTAGCAGCCAGTTGAAAAGATATTGAAATTTCAATACCCATCGTGACCCGGGCGGCATCAGGGTATAGGCTTCTATATCCGGGATACCAGTAGTAGCATAAGCTGTTGATACATCTCCCCAGGGAAGACTCATTACAAATATCTTTTTACCAGGTTTGCCTTTACCGGTATAAAAATCAACCCATCTTTGTTTTTTGCCAACCGGCTCGGCCACAATCTTCCCACCTTTTCTTGAAGCCCCGGGTTCGCCAAGCTTATTGATCGTGGTGATAGATGTACCCCGTGACAAACCGCTGTTCAATATTACAAAGGCAAGTTTAAGCTCCACCGCATCCGGCAATTGTTTCTTTAGATAAAGCGCAATGCAGTCAGTTGGCACCACATCAAAACCTGCGCCTGGCAGCAACATAATGCCGGCTTGTTTAGCTTGTTCATCATAAACTTTCAGCAGCTCAAAAACTGCAAGGTCACCATTCAGATCAAGGTAGTGAACTCCCATTGCGATACAGGCTTCCACCATGGGTTTTGCTGTAAAATCGTATGGACCTGCCGCATTTAATACCACTTTCACTTCCTGCAAGGATTCTTTCAACGCGTAGGTATCATCCAGGTTCAACACTTTATATGGCAACTGTAATCGATCTGCCAGCGGCTTTACAGCGGCTTCTCTTCTTCCTGCAAGCGTTGGATACAATCCGTAACCTGCTGCATAACGTGCAATCAGTTCACCTGAATATCCATTCGCCCCATACAACAATACCTTGTTTTTTTGCATACCTGAAAAGTACAAAAGATGATGCAGTAACAGGACATTTTATCAATAACAAAGGCAGCCTTTCGACTGCCCCTGTTAAGAATTCCTATTTTAAACTCAGGCCTCCTTTAGCAATGAATCAATAAGCGCTTCAAATTCTTTTTTAAACTCATCGTAATGCTTGCCTGTTCCCGGACCGTTAAAACCTGAATGAATCTTCCGCACATTCCCTTTTTTATCCAGGATGATAGAAGTAGGAAAAGCTTTCAGGCTTTCCAGTTGAGGAAGCGTCTTCTCGGTGCGTTGTTCATCAGATACTTTTACGCCTGTTACCAGAAAAGGATATTGCACATCAAATCTTTTTCTAAACGGCGCCAATGCCTGCCGGGATGCTTTAAAGTCTTCAGAACGTTCATAAGCCAGGCCGATGATTTCTACACCTCTTGCATGATTGTGTTTATAGTATTCACTGAGAAAAGCGGTTTCATCCATGCAATTCGGGCACCAGGAACCAAGTACCTGTATGATCACTACTTTATTCTTGTAACGCTCATCATTCACCGATACCATTTCTCCGCTGGTTGAGGGAAAGCGAAAGTTGAGTTTCGATTCGCCTTCGCGCAACTTTGTAAATGTATATTCATCAGGAAGCTGCGCATTTGCATCGCGTTTTGCCTGCCATTCTTCGTGCCCGGAAAGACCCGAATAAATCATGGCAGACCCCAGCGTACTATCATCCGCTATTTTAGCGGTAAACAAAATGGCATGTCCGCCATCAAATGCGGAAAGCTTCAGACTATCTGCACTTACAACGCCTTCCAGATAACGATAATCGCCGGTAGGTGTAAGAAACGTGCCCGTGATTTTTCCATCAGCAGCTTGCTGAAACTCGCCTACAGCTTTTGATTCCGGGCTATCCTTCAATCCAAAATTTGCAGACCATCTGCCCGTTATATCATGTAATGGCTTAGCTGCTGCGGTATAACGTTCTTTTGAACCATAAGCAGCATAAAAAGGAATGATTTGCCTGCGCTCACCATAACTTTTATTATACACGCCTTCCAGGTCGCCTTTGGCATTTATTTTAGCTGCAAACCCGGAAGCAAAGAAGGGCATTTGTATCCATACCGAATCTCCGTTTCTTTGAATACTGTCTACCAGCAAACGTTCATCCGCATTTAACACATATAACAATTGCTTTCCTTTTACAAATTGTGTTTCAAAGTTGAAGATGATCTGCTGACCATCCGGACGCTGCAATACAGCTCTCCAGTTGCCGGTTTTAAGCAACGGACCTTTTGCCTGTACGGGGCCCGCATTTAATAACAATCCACTCAACAATATCAAACAAAATTGCTTTATCATGATTAACACTTTCCGTTTAACAAACATCAATTACTCCTGCGCAAGGTACATGCGTATAATGAATAAAAAAGTTAATGAACCTTCCTCGTTTAGTTAACATCAAACCAAAGCCTGGTTAATAAATCATCTGTGCCTTGTGCAGCTACAGCCTGTTTATAATTATCACCATTCAATGATTGTTCAGTGCCGGGATAGATAAACCGCACAGGAATTTTTCCATCCAGCACACCTGCCGCACCGGCGGTTAACCTGGGATAATCAAGCCTTCTCCATTCTGCGAACGCTTCCATGCCATTGCCAAACAAGGCAATCCATTTTTGTTCACCAATAGATTTTCTGAAATCTGAGGCATCATATTTTACAGCAGGTTGATTAAGATAAGCATTGATCACGGTTGCGTCGGTTATCTTATATTGATTTAAAGATGCCGTGATCGCTTTGTTATACCATTCTTCCGCGTTGCCTGAAAGGTAGCCTCTTGCAATCGCTTCAGCACGATAGAACAGCACTTCAGGATAGCTGAGAATTATTGCAGGGCTTTGATCTAAACGAAAGAACACGGAGTCTGGTTTGGATGTTTTATAAAAGCCAAGATTGTTCGCATCGCTGTTGGTTAATCCGCTTGGAACACCCACATATTTTTGAACGGATACATCCCACGGCTTGTCAGCAAAAGCATCTAACCGAGGATCGTTCAGCGTGTATAATTTATTAACGATGGTTGCACCAATGCGATAATCATCACGTGTAGAAAACCAGGCAGCCACGGGGTTTTGCAAAGGCGATTTATCATAGGCCAGTTGCGCGGTTTCATTGTTGCTTTCCGGTAAGCCTGCAGCATCATTGATAACCTCATTAATTACCTGCTTGGCCTTATCCGTTTCACGATCGGCGATCCTTAATGCAATACGGAAACGCAAGCCGTTAGCGAACTTTTTCCAACGGTTGATATCGCCGCTATAGATCACATCGCCAGCGATACTGTTATTACCTGCGCTTAAAGAATCGATCGCATTTTTTAAATCGCTTAACAATCCTTCATATACATCTTTCTGGGCATCATATACAGGCGTAAGGGTTTGTTTGATATTTCCTGACTGTGAATAAGGAATATTGCCGTAAGCATCTGTAAGCAGTTGAAACACCCAGGAACGTAATACCAATGCAACACCCTTATAAGCTGGATTCGCTTTTGCAGATGGCAAATTGATGATAGTATTCAGGTTGGTAATACTTTGGGAATAGCCGGTATTCCATAAGGAAGTAAAACTGCTGTTACTAAAAATATAACGATCTGGTTCAGTGTACTGGATCTTGGCCCAATGCTGTATAATAAGCAGGGTTGAGTTAAAGTTATTGTCCGCACCCCAATATAAATCAGACGTGAGTTTTTCTGTTGCCGTTAACAGGTAATCCGGTTGTGGATTTTGAGTGGCGTTAGGATTAAGGTTGATCTCCGCCAGATCCTTCTTGCATGATGCTGCAAGAAAAGTAAGTATGATAAAAAGAAAAGCACTATTTCTAGACATAATGAGTCAGTTTAAAATTTAACGTTGATATTAAAGCCATAGCTTCTTACAGTAGGTAATGTAAGATCTTCCAGCCCCTGCGCATTGCCTGAAGTAAAGGCAACCTCGGGATCTATATTGGGTACACTTTTATGAATGATCCACAGGTTGCGGCCAACCACTGCAATGGATGCGCTTACAAATCCAATCTTCTTGATCCAGCTATCAGGAAGTGTATACCCAAGTTTTACTTCTCTTAATTTCACATAAGAGGCGCTGTAAATAAACTGCTCTTCAATATTTCTCGGCGCCTTGTAGTACTGCGATGCGGGGATGATTGTCGTATTGTTTTTACCATCTGCGGTAACACCGTTAAAAATGATACCATCATCATAAACAGTTTCATTGTTAGGCCCGGCAGCTCCGGCAACTGTTCCGTTGGCTTTATTATTACCCGGATAATAGTAGGATAATCCGCCGTGAGCAGCATCGCGCCCGGGTAAAGTAAGTGCTAATACACCGGTATAACTTCCTGTTGAATTGGTACCGGCAAATAGTGATCCGCCAATACTTGCATCCACCAGGAAAGAAAGATTAAAGCTCTTGTAAGTAAAGCTGTTGGTAATACCGCCAATCCAGTCCGGAGTATATTTTCCCAATACTTTTTTATTAGGATCGGCCACCGGTATCCCGCTTTTATTTACCACGATATTGCCGGCGTCATCTCTTAAATAAGCATTGCCGAATAAAGTGCCATAAGGCTTGCCTACAGAAGCTATCACCTGCACATTACGATAAGAACCCAGCACAAAATTTTGCAGGCGTTTTTCATAATCCAGGATCAACACCTTGCTCCTGTTGGCGCCATAGTTAACATCAACATTCCATTGAAAAGCTTTTGATTTAACAGGTGTAAGTCCCAGTTGCACTTCAATGCCCTTGTTATTGATCTTCCCGGCGTTAAGTAGCTTCTGTGTGTAGCCGGTAGAGGCGGTTACATCTACTTTTAATATCTGGTTAATGCTATTGGTATTATATAAACTAACATCAAGCCTTACCCTGTTTTTAAAGAAGGCCGCTTCCAGGCCTACCTCCGTTGAATTGGTGCTTTCTGATTTGAGGTTGGGGTTAAGATCAATACCTGATGTTGTCAACTGCGGATTACCCAGGAACGGCGCATTGAAATTATAGATATTGAGCAACTGGTAAGGGTCTGCATCACTACCTACCTTGGACCAGCCACCACGTAATTTCGCATAACTCAATACATCACTTTTTATACCCAAGGCTTCTGTTAGTACGATGCTCGCATTTACAGACGGATAGAAATAAGACAGGTTCTGTTCTGGCAGTGTAGATGACCAATCGTTACGTGCCGTTAAGTTGACAAAAGCAAAATTGCGGTAACCTACCTGTGCCGATGCAAATGCGCTATATGTTTTTAGCCTGGAATAATAATTAGATGAGATAAGCGGATCACGCGAATTGGCAAGCGTGTATACGCCTGCTACCGCCAATCTTGGCGCCTGCTGATCATTCTCTTCAAAAGTCTTGGTCCTTATATTTCCGCCAGCCAATATATCCACACTGAAATCTGAACTCACGTTCTTATTGTACCGCAACGTTGCTTCGGTATTGTTCTCATTAACGGTAAAGGCATCTTCTTCATAGGAACCAAAGGGAGTACCGTTAGTACCATAAGCGATGCGAAGTTTTCGGCGATCATTGTAATAATCGGTACCTGTTCTTACATTAAGGTTAAGACCATCTGTAATAGCATAATTGAGGTTAATACTGCCAATGAGCCTGTTACGTTTTTGGCTCACCGTATTTTCATAAGCTACCCAGAAAGGATTGCTGTAGTAACTGTTATTCCAGTTAAAGGTATTGCCATTTGCATCCTTATAGTTTCTTAACTGGTTTACATCAACCTGTCTGCCAAACCAGGTAAACTGCAGCATGGTGCTTGTGGCCCTTTTTCCGCCCGAGCCCGGTAAGTTGGGAGCATCGTTTACCGTATAATTTGCACTCAGGCCTACTTTCAGTTTGGAGGTAACACTGTAGTTAGCATTAAAGGCAAGGTTGTTTTTTCCTGCCTGGCTGTTGGGCACCACACCATACTGTTTTTCATTATTGAATGAAATGCGATAGTCATGCTTCTCTCCAGCCCCGGCCAATGCCACACCATTGCTATAAGTAGAGCCTGTTCTAAAATAGTCGCGTACATTGTTAGGATGCGCTACAAAAGGTACTGCCTGGCCGTTAGAATAAAACTGTGGAATCAACTGGCCATCAAGACGAGGCCCCCAGCTTTCATCTACACCATCATTTACGCCGCCGCCCTTACCATCTACATAACTGAATTTCCCTTCAGACCCCTGGCCAAATACATTCTGGTATTCCGGCAGCAGGAGCAGGCTGGAAAAGGTAGTGTTTGAGTTTACTGTTACCCCTATCCCCTGTTTGCTTTTTCCTGTTTTTGTTTTAATGATTATCACACCCTGAGCTGCACGGGAACCATATAATGCCGCCGCATTAGGGCCTTTTAATACACTAATGCTCTCTATATCTTCCGGGTTTATATCAGCAATAGCATTCCGGTAGTCACGGGAGCCACCGGCACCTAACTGGGAATTATCCACCGGTATGCCATCTACTACAAACAGGGGCTGGTTATTGCCGGCAATGGAGGTTTCCCCTCTTATTACGATGCGGGATGAACCCATATCACCCTGTGTATTGGTAATTCTTACACCAGCAACCTTGCCAGCCAATGCATTTACAATATTGGTTTCTTTGGCTTCCGCAATATCTTTTGATTTAAGCTCCTGCGTGGCATAGCCCAATGATTTTTTAGCCTTGGAAACGCCCAATGCCGTTACCACAACTGCATCCAGTGAATTATCTGATGTTAGTAACGTCACCTGCAACGGCCCTTGTACGCTGTCTATACCAACCTGCTGAACAGCATAACCTACATAGGAAAAAAGCAGCAGGGCATGCGCGGGCACATCAATAGAAAAATGGCCGCCGGCATCTGAAATGCTTCGCTGTTTTGCACCGCTTACTTCTACTGTAACGCCGGGTAAAGGAACACCGGAAACCTTCGCAACAACAGTTCCGGTAATGTTTTGTGTTTGTGCCTGTGACCATAGAGGCACAAGGGCACCTAATACATAAACAGTTAATCTTAGAATTTTCTTCATCTTTTACTACTTGATTTTTTGGGAATACATTGGTACCGGCAAAAAATTACCGACAGGTAGAGGCCTGTAAATTTTACCAGCTTGTTGTGTTGAAGGAGACTATGGAAAAACAAAGACGGTATATATCAACAGCAACAGCAGTGGCTGGTGCAGCAGTAATGGTCTGTTAGTAAACTGTGGAATTGTACGTTAACCCTGGAAATGCGGGGAGATACTCTTCTTTCACCTCTGTCCTTCATGGTAAATAGCATTTAGTTTCACTAATATCAGCAACGCCTTAAAAGGCAGTGCAAATGTATTATGGGAAAATCTAATAACAAAATAAATCTCTACAATTTTGGTAGGGTAATAATACTGAAGGAAGTTTTAAACCGATCGGGGCAGATAATTTACATTAAAAAAGAAAAGGCTGTTTAGTCAGTCATGAAGTATTCAAGCGGGGTAACTATCCAATATAATTATGGGCAAAATCAAACATGTATTTATGTTCATCCTCCTCCTCTTCTGAAAAAAGATCATCGCCGGCATCATGACCATCATCACCGGAATTAACGGCATATTTTTCTCTTATCAGCAGTATGAGCGTAGTAGTAATTGCTGCGGTAACTGTTGCCGTAAGGAGGATTTTCTTCATATCACCAAAACGATTTCATTTCTATACACAATTCACGTACCAATCAAACACGGTCTGTCATTTGTGCCTGCAAGATAGAAAGTTAAGCGGATTTTATATTAGCTTTTCCTATAATTTAACTTAACGGAAATAGCTTCAATGTATTCTTATGCTATTACATATAAAGACTAAGGATGATTATATAACCGGTGATTATTTAAATCCACACAATAGTCAGTGATCCATGTACCAGCCACATCCACATAAAGAACATTTGGCTTGTTGGTATGGTTGATCGTTCCGTTCTCCATCCACTCACTTACCTTGGTAGGCAGGTAGCCATTACCTTTTAAAGAAAGATCGATAATACTTTTATTCTTTTTGATAAGATTGGTTAAGAACATTGCCCCGTTAATAATGGGGGAAGTTTTATCGCTTTGAAAATCGTTACAGATCAATGCCGCTTCATCCGCGCTTTGTGTGAGCTGCCAATCCAGCCGGATAAGATCATTTTTTGCAACACCATTTTTCATACCGTTAAAGAAATTCTCCTCGGCAGCAGCCAGTTTGTTAAGATCATTGGTTGCAGCATACTCACGTCTCCAGTTGATAAAAGCGTCAGATGCATCTGCTATCGCACTTGAGTCTACCAGTTTAGCCGGGTGAACATATCTTTCAAACAATACAACCACTTTACCGGATAATTCCCCAAGCTTTACATCATTGATGTTTTTCCCATTGCTTTTATACACCAGATTTGCTCCGAGTGTTTGTATGATCGTATCAACCAGGTCTTTGTTTGGTGTTTCTTTTTCGCAAAAATGACTGAAATTCAGGATCACCAACTCTTTTGGATTTGCCTGTAAAAATGTTTTGATGCCTGTTAATATTGTATGCAGCTTTTCTCCATAGCCTCCGCCGATGGCTTCAGCCATACAATCGGAAGAGCAATGCTTGGCATGCAGGATATTTTTATAAGTACCCACCCTTAAATCAAACATACGCATACCAGCATCCAACTGCTTGCTGATGTTTTGGGTTTGCGTTAACGTATTGCATTCATTGATCGTCTGGCTTTGCTGACCGGCCGCTGCAGTAAGCACACTCATACCAGCATCATGAGCACCGGGAATCACGATGTCTTTAAGCGTATAATTACTTTTTGTTCCCATCAGCACATCGCCCATCCATGATGCCGGGTTATAACTGGCAAAATAGCTCAGGTATAACTTACGGTCATTGCCGGTATAGGCCATAATGAAATTATTTCCATCTACCAGGCAAATGGCCACAGGATTGAAAGTATTAAAGTAAGCAGGCAGTACATTTTGCTTTACGGCCGCACCTGTTCTTTCGCTTGTGGTATAATAAATACGGTTATCGTTCTTCGCCCCTTTCCATATATAAAATAAACGGGGTGAATTAAGCAAATGATAAATTGCCGGGGATGACTTTGTTTTTGCATCTGTAAGTGCAAATGCGTCTGTCCATTTACTGGCGCTGATGGTATAATCGGCATAGTTCACTTTATCATCCTTTGTTTTCCAGCAAAACCTCACCTCGTCATTGGAAAGGGTTACGATAAAAGGATAATCAGGAGAAGTACAGTTGTCGATGGTTTGTAAGGTTGACTCTTTCAGCTTGCCATCTGTCTCTATATCCAGCAAGGCAAAAACCATATTATTCTTATTGTCGGCATGTGAAGCAATCATCATCTTTCCATTAACCGGCGCGGCTGTTATGCCCAGTGAAAGTTTAGGATTTCCGGAAAACGTTAGTGTATATACATGCTCTATATCAAAACTACTGTCTGAGTTATTGATCACATATTTTACCGTACCATCAGTCGCGATCCACAGGCCATAGATATGATTACCCATGTTGCGTAACACCGGGGCAAAAGCGGTGGCGTCATTACTTAATCCCTGGTCATGGTGAGAAGCTGCAGTATCATATTGTTTACCCAGATAGGCAATATGCGGTTGCCCTGTTGCTCCGGCATCTTTCCATATGGCAAAATAGCCTCCTTTAAAATTGGTGATATCAAAAGCCTTGTCAGTTTGTGCACCAGGTAAGAAATTAACAGGACTGGAGAAACTAAGACTTTGGGCCTGGGAAAACAAAACACTCCCCATAAGAAACACAAAAAGGCATAAGGTTTTGTAAGAAGAAGTTGTATGTGTTTTCATATTGTTATATTCAAAATAGATCGGTGACTGATGGAGCCCCGAATATACATACTTAACGCATTGGTAAGAAGTATCAACAGCGCTGAAAATCGTGGCGATTTCTCTTTCCATCCAAAAATCAACCAGCCATTAACTGTACAGACTTTACATTTGCACTTTGAATAACTAAAGAAGCTGGCATGCAAGAGAGTCAACATGATATTTGTTGTGTAGGTCATATTACGCTTGACAAAGTGGTTACCACCAAAAAAGTGGTGCATATGCCCGGCGGTACATCTTTCTATTTTTCCAATGCCATCCGTAATATGGAGGATATAGATTTTACCCTGGTTACCGCATTGGGAGAAAGGGAAATGTATATTGCTTCTACCCTGCGCAATAAAGGCATTGATGTAAAAGTTTTACCCAGCGCCCACACGGTTTATTTTGAAAATATCTACAGCGAAAACCAGGACCATCGCACCCAGCGTGTTACGCAAAAAGCCGACGCTTTTACGGCTGCGCAACTGGCTGATGTTAATGCAAAGATTTTTCACCTGGGGCCATTGCTTGCTGATGATATGCCGGCATCGCTGATCAAAGATCTCTCCCGTCGCGGGCAGGTTTGTCTTGATGTACAGGGCTTTTTACGTAAGGTGGAAGATGAGGCGGTAAAGCCTGTTGACTGGTCTCAAAAAAATGAAGCGCTTCAGTATATCGATATTCTTAAGGCCAATGAATCTGAAATGGCGGTACTTACCGGTGTTACCAACATACACAAGGGCGCGGTAATGTTAAGCGAGTGGGGTGTAAAAGAAGTGATCATTACCCTGGGAAGCAAAGGCTCAGTAATTTATAGCGAAGGAAATTTTTATTACATACCGGCCTTTATACCCGAAACAGTTACTGATGCTACCGGTTGCGGAGACACTTATATGGCGGGATATTTATCTCAGCGTGTAAAAGGCGCAGACCTGCAATCTTCCGGCGAATTCGCGGCAGCCATGGCCACGCTGAAGATTGAATCATCAGGGCCATTTACAGGCACAAGAGAAGATGTACAAAATATTGTAGCCAACAGGGAAAGGGCGGTGATTGCACTTACAGATGCATTGTTTGCATAGGCGCAGGTAGGTTACAATTAATATTTGCTATTCGTAAGAAGTGAAAACAGACTCAAGGCGCAGTCTTTAAATTCGATATTCATGAGACGTGATAGGTGAAACGTAAAAAAACAGCACCTACACAATTCACCTTTCACAATTCACCTTTCACAATTTCACCTTTTCCCTTCCTCATCCACCCAAACCACCTTTGCCGCGGTATAACTTCACCGGTTTATCCAGCTTTACTTTTAATACCGTTATATAATTATCCAGTACATCATTGGGTACATCTATATATACCAGGCCAGGTACAGGGCTCCACGATATTTTACCTACAACCTTATGCGTTAACCGGCGACCATTGCCCACTACTTCAATCGTTTCAATTTTGTTATCCAAGCCTTTAAGCATCACCTGTCCGCTTGTCTTTGCCGGGAGAAAAAGATATAACACGGTTGAATCTTTTGAAAGTGTAGTCGGGCCATAAAAATGACCTTGTGCAATACCTCCCAAAGTTCCAAAGATGGCTTCTTTATGTTTGTTATTCCATTTACCCAATTCTTTCAATACATGCACTTCTTCCTCAGGTATAGAGCCATCTTCACGCGGACCAATATCCAGTAAAAGGTTACCGCCATTGGCAACCACATCTGCAAAAATGCTGATCACTTCGTATGGCGTTTTAAATTGTTTATCCTGCGGCTGGTATCCCCAATTGTTATTTATGGTCATGCAGAGTTCCCACCAACGATAAGCCGGCCGTGTTACCGGAAAATTCTGCTCCGGTGTTTCATAATCACCAAATCCCTGCAACCGGCCGTTGATAATTGTATGCGGGTTTCCCGAAAGTAAAAGCTTCCTGATTTCTTTGCTGTGCCATTCATCTGCATTATGTTCCCAATCGCCATCAAACCAATAAAGATCCGGATGAAAGTTATTATTCAGTTCTGTTAACTGTGCCATCAGAAACTGCCTGAATCGCCCCCAGCGCTGAGGTTCTTCAGCGGGTTTATACCTGCTGCTATCCTTTAAAAATCCTGGATAATCAGGATGGCTCCAATCCAGCAGGGAAAAGTAAGCACCGCATTTAAGGCCCTGTTTCCTTAAGGCATCAAAGAATGGCTTTACCAGGTCTTTTTTTGCAGGCGTGTTTTTTACTGTGGAATAATGGTCCTGTTTCGTATCCCAAAGCGCCATCCCATCATGGTGTTTGGTAGTCAATACGGCGTAGCCTGCACCGGTTTGTTTTATAAGTGATGCCCAGGCTTCCGGGTCGTATTTGCTGGCGGTAAAACCTTTCGCCTGCTTCATATAATCCGGCCAGGATATCTTTTTATTATAAAAGCTCCAGCTTTCGTCAATACCATTTACGGCATAGATTCCATAGTGTATAAAGATGCCCAGCTTAGCATCTGCAAACCACTGCATTTTCTGGCGGATACTGTCTTCCGGGGTTTGTTGTTGTGCATGAATCTTCAGCGTAAAAAGAAGAAACAAAAACAGGAGATGTTTTTTCATAAAAAGTTAATACAGCAAATGCTTATTTATCAAAATGGATCGTTCCGGGTAAAGTAAACAGAAACCTGATTCTATCAGCGTGCAAACGCTTGCGTAAAATAAAAAAGCACGGAAAGAATTTGTCTTTGTGACACAATGAAATTATCCGTATTTTGAGCCCAAAACAGTTGGCCAGATGAAATAATTTTATTGATGGTTTTATTAAGGCTAATCTCTAATTTGTAATCGTGTAATCACCCCCAAAAACGTTTGACATGACAATTATCGCCGAACAACCGCAAATACCCGCTCATCTTCCACAGGATCAGATCTCCTATATCCGGAATATGGGAAAAAAACTTTCCACCGAAGAACTGGAATACAGGTTAAACATATTTTTCATGCCGCTGCCATTAGATAAAAAATCTACGCTTATCTCCTCCAAAGAAGGGCATCAGGAAAACATCAAATAAAAAGAGCTGTATTACAGGTGTAACACAGCTCCCGTTGAACGCTTATCCTTTTAACTTTTACGTCCTTTTCAGGAAGTATTTAATTTGAAGGAATCACCGTTCTGAATCTGTTGTATATAGTTACAAAACCGTGCCAGAGAACGCTACACCAGAAAATAACGCCGGGCGATAAAATACAGGGGAATTTCCGCCGCGTTTCACCGCTTTCTGTAGAATCCTGCAACAATATACTTTGCTTATTGTTCTTCTTTTGGATCCAGCAAACGCGGATCAAAAACTGAATGCGGACCAGCAAAAAAGTTGCCGGTAAATGCAGTACGCTGAACTGCTTCCGCCGCACTTGTTTTTGCCGGTTTGTGTGCAGGTTTTACCGGTGAGTTGGCACGCATCAGCAACTGCATTAATTTCCCTGTAAAATGGATGGATATTTCTTTCATACCTTATTTTTTAAATGAATAAATAATCAGCCTCCCGTCTCCGGAGACCATTGTTGTTGTACTTACAAATGTTTTTATACGAAATCTGCATTTACCCTGTTACTGGCAATCAGCACATCAGATGTGACTGCCAGGTCAATCAGCGCCTTTATATTGGTCTCATGCCTAGGCTGTGCCTGCGTGGGGTTCCAGAAAAAGATGATTGCATCAAGCTGCCCGCCGGTGATCATTGCACCCAATTCCCTGTCACCGCCAAGGTGACTATGAGAAAGTTGCTGTACCGGTTTATTTAATGTACCCTCCAGTATTTTACCGGTAGTACCAGTGGCAATAAGATCGTGCTGAGATAAAATATTCTTATTGAGGTAGGCCCATTCTATCAGGGCGGTCTTTTTTTGTTCGTGTGCTACAACAGCTATTCGTTTCGCAACACTTTTACCTTCATACTTCATAGCTTAAAATTTTTTAATGATTCTTGGGCTATTGCCCTTTTAGCAGGCAATCATTAAAAAATTTCATACGGAGACATAACGTTTTCAAGGCAAAGATAAGCTATTAAGTTAAACGTTTAACTTTTCACAACTCCCCCAAATGTTAAAGTGCATAACCGGCTGATTTCAGATATTATACCTAATGTTCCAAGAGCGATGGCAAGGTTTTGGGTTTCAAAAACGAAAGTCATGTTATGAAAAAAACCTTTTGTTTCGCGCTGATAGTAAGCTGTATAATTGCTTTTGGTTGTGGGGAAAGTCATGATGAGAAACGCATCAGGGAAGATTCTGTATCTATCAATAAAAAACCTGATTCTTCTTTTAACAGCACCAATGATCAGAATGCGAATGCCGGCGCACCAAATTTTGATTCTATAAAAAAGGCGGATAGCCTGCGCAAATAGCTCAGCAAAGTCTTGAATATCTTTACTTTGTTGAAGTTCCGCAGGTTACTGATCAATGATTTTTATTAACTGATAAAACCTATCAATCATAAATTAACAACCTCACCTTATTATGATGCGGTATTCTGCCAATTCTACAGTAATTTTGCACCCTAATTGAGGATTCAACGATGAAAGATAGCAATACGATACTGGATGAATTCCAGGATAAAGAGTATGAATTCGGGTTTGCCACGAACATTGAAATGGAGATCATTCCGAAAGGATTGGATGAAGATACCGTACGATTTATCTCTGAAAAAAAAGAAGAACCACAGTGGCTGCTTGAATGGCGCTTAAAAGGCTACAATTCTTTTTTGAAACATCCTGAGCCTCACTGGCAAAACTTTGAATTGCCAAAAGTAGATTTCCAGGATATTTCTTATTACGCCGCCCCAAAATCAAAAACAAAATACAATAGCCTGGATGAAGTGGATCCTGAATTACTGGCCACTTTTGAAAAGCTGGGCATACCGCTTACCGAACAGAAAATGCTGGCAGGTGTTGCGGTAGATGCAGTATTTGACAGCGTTTCGATTGCCACTACTTATAAGAAAACGCTGAGCGATATGGGCATTATTTTCTGCTCTATCAGCGAAGCCATTAAGGAACACTCTGAACTGGTACAGAAATACCTGGGATCAGTGGTTCCCCACTCTGATAATATTTACGCAGCACTGAACTCTGCTGTTTTCTCCGACGGTTCATTTGTATATATTCCAAAAGGTGTTCGTTGCCCGATGGAACTAAGTACTTATTTCAGGATCAATGCACAGAATACCGGCCAGTTTGAACGTACTCTAATCATTGCCGATGAGGGCAGCTATGTAAGTTACCTGGAAGGATGTACCGCTCCCCGTCGTGATGAAAACCAGTTACACGCCGCCGTTGTTGAACTGATTGCGCTTGAAAATGCAGAGATCAAATACAGCACCGTACAAAACTGGTTTCCTGGTGATAAAGATGGCAAGGGTGGCATTTACAACTTTGTTACCAAACGTGGTATCTGTAAAGGCGCCCACTCAAAAATATCCTGGACGCAGGTAGAAACCGGCTCTGCCATTACCTGGAAATATCCCAGCGTTATTTTGCAGGGCGATTATAGCAGCGGGGAATTTTATTCTGTAGCTGTTACCCGCAATAAACAAATTGCTGATACTGGTACCAAAATGCACCATATCGGCAAGCATACCAAAAGCAGGATCATATCAAAAGGTATTTCTGCGGGTGAAGGCAATAACAGCTACCGCGGCCTGGTTCAGGTTGGCGCCAAGGCAGATTTTGCAAGAAACTTTACCCAGTGCGATTCACTGCTTATCGGTGATCAGTGTGGCGCACATACCTTCCCTTATATAGAATCAAGAAACAACACCGCAACCCTTGAACACGAAGCAACGACTTCAAAAATCGGGGAAGACCAGATATTCTATCTCAACCAGCGTGGTATTGATACAGAAAAGGCAGTAGCACTTATTGTAAACGGCTATGCAAAGGAAGTATTGAACCAGTTGCCGATGGAGTTCGCGGTAGAAGCACAAAAACTGCTGTCAATTTCACTGGAAGGCAGCGTAGGATAAGAACATCCGTATAAAAAATTATTACAAGGTTTAGCATAAAACAAGAAATCCTTCAGCCATGAAGGTGTGGTAAAAACAAAAATTATGTTGTTAAACATTCAGGAATTAAAAGCTCAGATAGAGGACAAAGAAATTTTAAAAGGCATAAACCTGCAGGTAAACCCTGGTGAAGTGCATGCCATCATGGGGCCTAATGGTTCCGGCAAAAGCTCACTGGCATCTGTACTTGCCGGCCGCGAACATTATACGGTAACAGGTGGTGAAGTAACTTTTGACGGAAAAAACCTGCTGGATCTTTCACCCGAAGACAGGGCAAGAGAAGGCGTATTCCTGGCCTTTCAATACCCTATTGAAATTCCGGGTGTATCTAATATCAACTTCTTGAGAACGGCGCTTAACGAAATAAGGGCTTATAAAAATGAGCCGCCTCTTGATGCGAAAGAATTCCTTCGCCTTACCAAGGAAAAACAGAAACTGGTGGAGTTTGATGCAAAGCTGGTAAACCGTTCACTGAACGAAGGTTTTTCTGGTGGCGAAAAGAAACGCAACGAAATTTTTCAGCTTGCCATGCTGGAACCTAAGCTTTCTATATTAGATGAAACAGATTCCGGGCTTGATATTGATGCTTTGAGAATTGTGGCAAACGGTGTTAACAAACTGCGCTCAGATAAGAATGCGTTTGTACTGATCACTCACTATCAGCGTCTGCTGGATTATATCGTACCCGATTTTGTTCACGTACTTTCCCAGGGAAGGATTGTAAAATCCGGCACCAAAGAACTGGCGCTTGAACTGGAAGAAAAAGGATACGACTGGTTAAAGGAAACTGTAAACAGCGAAGCTGTATAAAAAGGCATTACATGATTAGCACTGAATTATTATATAACGAATTTCAATCTTTACAACAGAACAGGAAGCGCAACAATGAGTGGCTGGAGAGTGTGCGTTCATCTGCCTTTGAAGCTTTTCAGCGGCAGGGTTTTCCTGATATAAAAAGGGAAGACTGGCGTTTTACCAATATACTTCCTTTTTTAAAAGAGGATTACCAGGTACCGGCAGAATCAGTAAGTTTTAAAGAAGCAGCTACTTCTTCCATTCCGTCTCTGGAAGCTTATACCATCCTGCTTCAAAATGGCAGGTTGCATACGGCACCTTCTATTCCGGGGCTTAAGATATTGCCTTTGACCAAGGCGTTAAGCAACAGCGAGCTTCACTCCTATTTTGGAAGACATATCCTGTTAAATGAACAGGCATTTGCTGCACTTAACACCGCTTTTTTTGAAGACGGAATACTGATAGAAATTGACAAGAATGCTGTGATTGATAAACCACTGCATATTATACAGCAATACCATCACCAGCAGGCGGGTTTTATACAGCCGCGTATGCTGATTGTGGCAAACCAGCACAGCAAAGCAGAAATCATTGAAACAGTGGTAATGGAAAACGGATCGCCATTGTTTGTAAATACCGTTTCTGAATTCTATGTGAAGGAAAATGCGCAGTTAAGTCATTATAACATACAACTGGCGCCTGCTTCAGGAAGGTTTGTCAACTTTACACAAGCCGTACAGGATGCCAACAGTCTTTTCAACAGTTATGTATATACCTTGCCTGGCGCAGCGTTAATACGCAACAACCTGCATATTGCGTTAAAAGGTAGCAATACAGAAAGCCATTTATACGGATTGTATCTTGGCGGCCACGGTCAGTTGATTGATAACCATTCACTGGTAGATCATCGCCAGCCGAATTGCATGAGCAACCAGTTATACAAGGGTGTGCTTACCGGCAATTCAAAGGCTGTTTTTAACGGTAAGATCTATGTTCACCAGGCTGCACAAAAAACCAATGCCTTCCAACAGAATAATAATTTGTTATTGAGTGATAAGGCGGTGATTGATACCAAACCTCAATTGGAAATATTTGCGGATGATGTTAAATGCAGTCACGGTTCTACTACCGGCAACTTTAATAATGATGCGCTGTTCTACTTGAAAACAAGAGGCATTGGTGAAGAAAAGGCCCGTAAGCTTTTAGTGAACGCCTTTGCATTTGATGTGACCAACAAAATAAAAATACCTGCACTGCAAAAGCACGTAGAGAAACTGATTGGAGAAGGCATGAACGGCTAAGTAAGTAACACACGATAAATAAGGTGCTAAAACATAATTAACTGCGGTGCGGAGTAACTTCGCCTCGCAGTTTTTATTTTACCGGAACAAGAGAGCGAAGTAACTGGCGAAACGCCATCATCTCAGCGGTTATTTCTTTATTCGAAAAGATGCTCTGCCAAACATTCGCTAAATTGCCCGGTGATTGTTTAAAGGTTGGCAAATGCGATCATCAGCAAACATCTCCAACCTGTATTGTAAATAAAAGAGGACGAACGTTATGACAGCAACAGCCAATATATTATCAGGTCCAATAAATATTGACGCAGTAAGAAAAGATTTTCCCTTGCTGCAAACCACAGTGTATGGCAAGCCGCTCATCTATTTTGACAATGCGGCAACCACACAAAAACCACAGCAGGTACTGGATACCCTGGATGACTACTATAAAACTTATAATGCCAATGTGCATCGCGGTGTTCATTTGCTAAGTCAGCAGGCAACAGAAGCGTATGAAGTGGCAAGAAGAAAGCTGGCAACCTTTATCAATGCAGCGCATTCCCATGAAGTAATTTTTACCAAAGGCACTACCAATGCCATTAACCTGGTAGCCTATTCCTTTGCAAGAACAGTTTTAAAGGCTGGTGATGAAGTGCTTATTTCCGCCATGGAGCATCATTCCAATATTGTTCCCTGGCAAATGATCTGTGAAGAGAAAGGCGCTACGCTGAAAGTGATTCCTATAGATGCGAATGGTGAATTGCTGATGGATGAATTTGACCGCTTACTTACAGCTAAAGTAAAGCTGGTTGCGGTAACTTATGTGTCCAATACGCTGGGCACTGTTAACCTGGTGAGAAACATCATCAGGGCGGCACATGCATTGGATATACCGGTGTTACTGGATGCTGCACAGGCCATTCAGCATATGCCATTGGATGTACAGGAGCTGGATGCCGACTTTATCGCATTTTCTGGTCACAAAATGTATGGCCCCACCGGCATTGGTGCACTATATGGTAAAGAGAAGTGGCTGAATGCCATGCCTCCTTTTGAAGGTGGTGGTGATATGATTAAAAATGTGAGCTTCGCCAAAACCACCTACAATGAACTTCCTTTTAAATTTGAGGCGGGCACGCCCGATATGTCCGGCGCTATAGGTCTTGGTGCTGCCGTAGATTATATTACGTCATTAGGTGTAGAAAATATACAGGAAGCGGAAGAACAGTTGCTGCATTACGCGGTTGACCGTTTATCTGCCATACCCAACCTTCGGTTTATCGGCAACGCTAAACAACGGGCCGGAGCAGTATCATTTGTGGTTGGAGACATCCATCCATTTGATATGGGCGAGATACTTGATAAACAAGGCATTGCCGTAAGAACAGGGCATCATTGCACACAGCCTTTGATGGAGATATTTAATATACCCGGCACGGTACGTGCATCTTTCTCTTTTTATAACACAACTGAAGAAATAGACGCCCTGATAAAGGGTGTAGAAAAAGCCGTTAAATTATTAGCATGACGATTAACGAAGAACAGGACAGAATTATTGATGACTTTGAATTCCTGGGTGAATGGGATGACAAGTATGAATACATCATACAGCTTGGCAAAGAATTACCTGCGATTGAAGGCCCTCACAAAAAAGAGGAAAACCTGATCAAGGGATGCCAGTCAAGGGTATGGTTGCATGCGGAGTATAAAGACGGGCTGGTTCATTTTACTGCAGACAGCGATGCATTGATCACCAAAGGGCTTGTAAGCCTGATGATCAGTGTATTGAGCGGCCATAGCCCCAAGGAAATTGCAGAGGCCGATATTTATTTTATTGATAAGATTGGCCTGCGCAGTCATCTCTCTCCTACCCGTTCAAACGGGTTATTGTCTATGCTGAAGCAGATGAAATTATATGCGGTGGCTTTCCAGGTAAAAACACAGGCATCCTGAAGTATATGGAACTTACATTAAGAGATAAAATAGAAGAAGCTTTAAAAACCGTCTACGATCCCGAGATACCGGTGAATGTATGGGAGCTTGGCCTGGTATACGACGTAAAAATTGATGACGGCAAAGTGAACGTTACCATGACGCTTACCGCACCAGCCTGCCCTGTAGCCGGCGACATTTTGTTTGATGCGGAATCAAAGATAAAAGCAGTGGAAGGTGTTACGGATGTGCATATACATCTCACATTTGATCCGCCATGGAATAAGGAAATGATGAGTGAGGAAGCCAAGCTGGAACTGGGTTGGCTTTAGTGAAAAAATAGTATCAATAAAAAAGCCGGTAAAGTTCACTCAACTTACCGGCTTTATATTTTTACAGAGTACCTTGTTAATCCAATTTAAGCACTGCGAGAAACGCCTCCTGCGGAACTTCTACGTTGCCTATCTGGCGCATACGCTTCTTTCCTTCTTTCTGTTTTTCCAGCAGTTTGCGTTTACGGCTGATATCACCGCCATAACATTTTGCGGTAACGTCTTTACGCATTGCACTGATATTTTCACGTGCAATCACCTTTGCACCAATAGCAGCCTGTATCGCAATCTGGAATTGTTGCCTTGGCAATAATTCTTTTAATTTCTCACAAAGTTTACGGCCAAAATCCTGTGCCCGGCTGCGATGAATCAATGCACTTAAAGCATCCACCTTATCACTGTTAAGAAGTATATCCATCTTTACAATATCCGCCTCGCGGTAGCCAATCGGAGAATAGTCAAAAGATGCATATCCCCTGGTCTGACTCTTGAGTTTATCGTAAAAATCAAATACAATTTCCGTTAAAGGCATTTCAAAGATCAGCTCAACGCGGGTGGTGGTTAAATAACTTTGGTTAATTAAAATACCACGCTTGCCCAGGCAAAGCGTCATGATATTGCCGATATATTCAGGCAGAGAGATAATCTGTGCTTTGATAAAGGGCTCTTCAATCCGGTCAAGCTTTGTGGGCTCAGGCATCTCTGCCGGGTTGTTCACCACAATTTTTTCACCTCTTGAAGTATAAGCGTTAAAGCTTACGTTGGGTACCGTGGTAATTACGGTTTGATTGAATTCACGCTCTAATCTTTCCTGGATAATTTCCATGTGCAGCAATCCAAGAAAGCCGCATCGGAAACCAAAGCCAAGCGCCTGGGATGTTTCCAGTTCATAGGTAAGCGAGGCGTCATTCAACTGCAACTTATCCATGCAGTCACGCAGCTCTTCAAAGTCTTCTGTAACTACCGGGAAGATACCTGCGAATACCATCGGCTTTACTTCTTCAAACCCTTTGATGGCTTCAGCAGGTTTGGCGGAAAGCGTAATGGTGTCACCCACTTTTACATCTTTCGCAGTTTTAATACCGGTGATGATGTAACCTACATCGCCCGCCTTTACTTCTTTACGCGGGTCGAGGCCGAGTTTTAAAACCCCGATTTCATCCGCCTCATATTCCGCATCGGTTGCAATGAATTTTACTTTATCACCCTTTTTAACAGTGCCGTTAAAGATGCGGTAGTAAGCAATAATGCCACGGAAACTATTGAATACACTATCGAAGATCAATGCCTGCAACGGCGCATCTACGCTTCCTTCAGGAGCAGGGATACGTGCAATCACAGCTTCGAGTATTTCTTCAATACCAATACCGCTTTTACCACTGGCGAGTAAGATTTCGTCTTCCTTACAGCCAATCAGGTCAATGATCTGGTCTTTAACCTCGGGTATCATCGCGCCATCCATATCAATCTTATTGATCACCGGTATGATCTCCAGATCGTTCTCTATAGCCAGGTAAAGGTTGCTGATCGTTTGTGCCTGTATACCCTGCGTGGCATCCACCAGTAACAGGGCGCCTTCACAAGCTGCAAGTGCACGGCTAACCTCGTAACTAAAATCCACGTGCCCCGGGGTATCAATCAGGTTGAGTGTATAAATGGTGTCTTTATTTGTATATTGCATCTGAATCGCATGGCTCTTGATCGTAATACCTTTTTCACGTTCAAGATCCATATCATCAAGCACCTGGTTCATCATATCACGTTCGCCGATAGTTTTTGTGTGTTCGAGCAAACGGTCTGCCAGGGTACTTTTTCCATGGTCTATGTGCGCAATGATGCAAAAATTCCTGATTTTATCCATAACGCCGCAAATATAATCATACCTTAACGAAAACCGCAGATTTAGCTCACTGCCATGGAAATGAATTTCTTTCTACGGAAAGACTTTAATCTATTATCTGATAAACCAACTAACATGGACTCTATTCTGCAGCTATTATTTATTTCCTGGCCCTATCTTCACCTGCTTGCTGCGATAGCGCTGTTAATTAAGGCCTGGTTTGTTTTTGGTAACCGCGGGTTTGATGTACCGGGATTTATGCTGAGTTTTTTCAGGATTTACTCCCGCAGGGATGTGCAGGTTCAAAATAAAAGAAAACGGGCAGTTTATATGCAGGTAAATAACCTGGTGAACTATTACCTGTATATATGGTTATTTATAACTGCTACGTTGCTCCTGATCAGCGGTGGCGCACATTCCTGACCTGGCTTATTTCTTCGTAAAGTGCTACAATTTCCTGTCCGATTGTTTCGTAGGAATAACTTTCAGTGGCTTTCTTACTGATTGATCTGCTATCAAACACCAGTTCCTTTTTAGCGATGGCAAGCATGGCATGATTAAGCGCCTCTTCATCACCAGCGGGTAACAAGATTCCATTATCTGCAGTAACCACTTCTGCAATACCTCCTACCTGCGTGGCGATCACCGGTAACCCGCAACACAATGCTTCCAGTATTACGCAGGGCATATTTTCAAAATAACTGAACAGCAATAAAGCAGTCGCTTTTTGCATATAAGCGGCCACTTCCACATAACTAATTTCTCCGGTGAAGATTAATTGTTCTCTTGAGACTTGCAGTGATGCAGCATATTGAAGAAGCGCTTCATCTGCAGGCCCTACCATACACAAACATGCGTCTGGCATCACTTTTAAAAAACGGACAAACGCATGTAAAATTCCCTCTGCATTTTTTTGTTTGTTCATTACAGATACATGCAGAAAGAGCAACCTTTGCGCTTTTTTTTCCGGCTGATGGTTAAAATATCGCGTATCAACCGCATTCAGTATTCTTCGTGTATTAACAGGATAGATTTTCCTGCGGATATTTTTGCCGAGATCATCACTTACCGGCAAAAGCATGGCCGATTCTTTCAAAATTTCACGATTGCTTCTTTTGAATGCAGCCGATTTGCTTTCAATTGTATCGTTTCCCGGAGGAGCGTTATAGATGGTCCAGTGTTCAGTGATAACGTAGGGTATCTGCTCTTTTCGCTTTAACCATAATGCAGCCAGGCCTGACTTTAAAGTAACATGCACATGTGTTATGGATGGCTTTCCTTCACGGGCAATATATTTCCTGATATGTTTTTTATAGGTAGACAGATAATTATAATAATCGAAAATTTTATTCAATGGAAAAGGCAGCCGGGATGCTTGTAAAAGAATCACTTCTTCTGTAAGCAACCCTTGTTTGGTAAGACGAATTTCTTTTTTATCAGTCAGCTTTTCTTTTACAAGTTGCACATGCATTACACACACTGACATATACAACGCAGTGGCCAATGCATGACGCTGTATAAAATCACCCGTAAATTTATCCAGCCGGTGCGGGTACCAACTGGTAAGCCAAAGTGCTTTCATTTTTCCTTTTTATAAACCACTTCCAGCAGCCAACGATAATCTGTTATTCTCCACCGGAAGAAGCCGGATAAATTTATCCGATAATCTTTATAGAAACAATACAGTGAGTACAACATGCCCGCACTATACCCGATGGTACTTACCAGCGCTGCTGCAACAATACCGTAAACGGGAATAAAAAAGTAATCACCGGTTGCTACAACAATCAGCGACAATAAAGCCCCACCGATATTTACACGCATCTTTCCTTTTCCTGAAAAATATGCAGAAAGCAGGGACAGCACAGACAAGGAAAATATACCCGGAATCAGCAGAACCATTGGCCAGTACATCAGTGCAAAGCTTTCGCCAAAAACAAAAGGGAATAACCAACGCCCTATGATAAGCAGTATCAACAATAATAACAGGAAGCCCTGTGACATTAGCCTGCTGATGATAGTGACAGTATTATTCACCAGTTCACGATCTACACCGCTGGCAGTTTGAGGAAATATAACACTGGCAATAATCTGGGGGATGATCAACAGCATTTGCCCAAGTTTGGATGCCTGTATATAATTGCCAAGGTCGGCGCTGTTGCATACAGGGCTGTTTTTTACAAACCAGTAATCAATACGATATACCAGGAAAAAGATCACATTCGCAGCCAGTGCCATCAGGGAAAATGATATGAGTTTTTGTATATCCTTACCAGAAGGAAACTGAGGTTTCCATACTTCGCGGTAATTGCCGGTATAAGCAATCACAAGTAAGAGACCGTGAGATAAAAAAAGCCAGAAATATAAACGACCGATGATTGCATCCAGCGCCTGCCCTTTTAATATGATGATCAAACAAAGCAATACATTCAGTGCAGAAGAAAATAAGCTTGGCAGGTAAAAATTTCGCTTTACATAAAACAGGGCACTCATACAATTGGCAAGCGTAAGCCCGATGATATAGGTAATCGCATAAAAAAAATAGTCTCTGAAGAAAGGAAAACCCGCGAGATATAACCATCGCAACAGATACAACGATAAGCCCATCAGGAGGCACCAGGCTAATGTAAACCAAAACAAAGCGGCTGCACTAATCCTGTCGGAGGCACCAAAATAAGTAAGTGCATTTTCTATGGTAAGACTAAAAAGCAGGTGCAGAAATGCAAAAAGATTGGTAAGATAAAAAAGTTCCCCGGAACCTGCTGCCTGCAAATGTCTTGAGATCACCACATTGAGCAACAACAATGAAATGTAATACACACTTCGCCAGACAAGACTTTGCGCCAACAGGTTTTTAAACTTCATTGAATAAGATAATACAGCTAAAATACATCGTTACAAACGAATGAAGGGTAAGTTTTGGATGAAGATGAGCAAATTAAAAAGCCAATCACAAAGACTGGCTTTTTAACCTGTAAGTTTATAATGATCTCAAATAAGAAAGTGAGACGTTATACTATGTAATCTATATGATGCTATTTCAACGCTTCTATAATTGCTACAAATTCATCAGCAATCAGCGAAGCACCGCCAACTAGTCCGCCGTCAACATCCGGCTGAGAGAACAATTCTTTTGCATTGGCAGCTTTCACGCTTCCGCCATAAAGGATCGTAATATTTTCGGCAACTTCTTTTCCGTATTTATCTTCCAGTTGCAGCCTGATGAATGCGTGTATTTCTTCTGCCTGTGCACTGCTGGCTGTTTTGCCGGTACCAATAGCCCAGATAGGTTCATAGGCAATCACCACTTTTTGAATTTCTTCTTCAGATAAATGATAAAGCGATTCTTCCAGTTGCTGTGCAACAAAATCATTCTGGGTTTCTGCTTCTCTTATGCTTAATGGCTCTCCGCAACAGAAGATAGGCGTGATACCGTGTGCAAGTGCAATATTCAACTTATCAGCCAGTAACTGGTTGGATTCTGAAAAATATTCCCTGCGCTCAGAATGGCCAAGCACTACAAATTTTATATCGATGCTGTTGAGCATTTCAACAGATACTTCACCTGTATATGCTCCGGATTTTTTGCTGTATGCATTTTGTGCGGCGATAAATACATTTTTACGGCCGGCTACTTTTTGCTGTGCAGCAACCAGGTAGGGAAAAGGTACTGCAAAAACAACCTGGCGGCCATCTGCCACATCCTGTACTTTAGCAAGTATCTGATCCAGTAATTGTTCACCCTGTGTAAGTGTCAGGTTCATTTTCCAGTTGGCGGCAGCGATTTGCTTTCTCATTGGTGGTAATCTCTTTTAGTATAATGGTTAATCTGAAAAGTGCTCAAAGATATGTTTCAAAACAGCAGTATCATCATCGGAGAGTGATTGATGTTTAAATTTTTTCCAGTTGTCAATATCTTTCAGCGCCTTCTCAAACTCGTAACGGGTAAGTCCGCGCATGCCCCAGGTAAAACTATGCAGCAGTTTAGGCGTAAGCCCTTCACCAAATATATTGCAGCATATACCAATGGTGGTTCCGGAATTAATGGAAGTGTTGATGGCCGTGCGGCTGTAATCACCCATTACCAACCCGCATTTGATACCAGCACTCACCAGCTTACCGGAAGCGATATGCCACATCTTGATATCTGAAGCAGTGTTTTTTACATTACTGTTGCTGGTGCCTGCGCCAAAATTACACCACTCACCTATTACGGAATCACCAAGATAACCATCATGCGCCTTGTTGCTATAGCCTTGCATCACTACATTTTTTAGCTCTCCGCCTATCGTGCAACCCGGCCCGATACTGGTGCCGCCGTAAATTTTCGCACCCATTTTTACGACCGATTCTTCTCCCAATGCAAACGGGCCGCGCATCAATGAACCTTCCATTATTATAGCATCTTTTCCTATGTAGATCGGGCCTGCAGATGCATTCAAAAAAGCGTACTCCACCACCGCACCTTCCTCAATAAAAATATCAGCAGCATTGATCAACTGGTTGGTAGCAGCAATTGCTGCAGATGAACGGACATTTTTAATCAATGCGAAGTCACGTTCTATAGCCTTATCATTCCATTGAAAAATCTGCCAGGGATGTATTATCCTTTTCACTGATTCTTCCGGCGAAACACGATTGATAATGGCACTGGCGGCAGTAAAACTTGCTCCAGTTACCCTGGCTGCAAGCAAGCCATATTCATCTTCAAGCGCTTCGCCCTTTTTCAGTTGAAGTATTTGTTGGGTGAGTGAGGCGGTGGCAAAGATACCGGCATCAACAAAGAGATGTTCATCCTCAGGAATATCGGGATATAAAGATTGCAGGTAATCCACCGTTTCAACAAAAACATCTTCCCCACTCACTGTTTCCCAATATTCCTGTATGGTAAATATGCCCGATCTTAATCCGGCTACCGAACGTGTGTAAGTTAACGGCAGCAATTGTGTATGCAGGTGCTTATCAAATAGTACAATAGCCATATTCAACTGTTGATAAGTGTAAATGTATATTTAATATTTTTCACATTCCGGTACCCGAATTTGAATGAACCCTATTTTTGCCGCTTCGCTGTACTTGTACAAGGCATGAGATATACTGATACCAGGGTACCAGCGCAAACAACAAATAGAAATGAACCGATTAAAATCTTTAATATACCTGCTGTTCTTTGCATTATCCTTTTCTTACTGTACAACGGGCGCCAATAATAACAAAGCCAAGTCTCCTGCAAAAAAAGGTACGACAGATTCGCTCGTAAGCAATTTAACGCCGGATGAGATTAAGATGTACCACGATGAAATTGAAGCTTACTATGAGAAAAATCTGAAAAACAAAGGGTTTAACGGCAGCATACTTGTGGCCAAAGATGGTGTTATACTTTTTGAAGATTATCACGGGTATATTGATGTTCCTCATAAGAAAGACTCCATTGTTTCTACTACGCCTTTTCATATTGCCTCTATGTCAAAAACATTAACAGGCACTACGGTACTGCGTTTATGGGAGCAGGGAAGGATATCGTTATATGATTCTGTACAGCGTTTCCTGCCTACGTTTCCTTATCATGGTATTACAATTAAAACGTTGCTTGATCATCGCAGTGGTTTACCCAATTATCTTTATTTTCTTGACAAACGATGGGATAGCAGAAAGAAAGCTACCAATGAAGATGTATTGAACTTCATGACTACCTATTTACCGCCGATTACCAATCTCCCTGACCGCCATTTTCAGTATTGCAATACCAACTATGTATTGCTTGCAATGATCATTCAAAAAATTACGGGTATACCTTATCCGCAGTATATGCGTGATAGTGTTTTTAAACCATTGGGGATGAACAGCACCTTTGTGTTTACTCCACAGGATACACTTAGCTACGTGCCTACTTATAGTGCCGGCAACAGGATATTCAGAATGGACCCAACCGATTGTACATTTGGCGATAAAAACATTTATAGTACGGTAAGAGATATCCTTGCCTGGGACAAAGCTTTGTATGAACACAGGTTTGTATCACAGGCAACGCTTGATTCAGCCTTTACACCTACCAGCAACGAGCGTCACTCCATGCATAATTATGGAATGGGTTGGCGGTTATATTATGATAAAGGAGACAGTATTGTTTATCATAACGGTAAATGGCATGGAAGCAATACCTCTTTTACAAGGCTTGTTCAACACAAAGCAACCATCATTGTGCTTGGTAACCGGGCAAACGGCAATATTTACCAGGCAAAAAATATGTCTTATATCTTTAGCGGAAGAGTGAATGAAAACAAGCTGGAGGAATAACAGCTCTGTTTGACTGCTATATATATTGATTGAATCACATCTCTTATTGTTCCTGCCCTTTTAGCGATCTTATATCAACGGATGTTTTACATTTACAGTAAACCGTTGAATTAATACCATGAAGCTTTTAACCGCACAGCAGATTCATCAATGGGATGCCTATACGATGGAACATGAACCGGTGAGTTCTGTTGACCTGATGGAAAGGGCAGCCAGGCAATGTACCGACTGGCTTTTAAAAAATGCGAAAGGATACAGTGCAATAAAAGTATTCTGTGGCAAAGGAAACAATGGCGGCGACGGACTTGCAATTGCCAGGCAGTTGATCAACGAAGGCCTCTCTCCTATGGTCTATATTCTCGAGTTTGGAGCAAAAGGCACAGATGACTTTCAAACCAACCTTAACAGGTTACACGAGCTAACAACGGAAATATATTTTATTCAGTCAGATGCATCATTCCCTGAGTTATCTGAAGGTGATATGATCATAGATGCACTGTTTGGCTCCGGGCTTAACAGGCCTTTACAGGATTTAAGCGAAGCATTGGTAAACCATATTAACAGCGCCAATGCAGAAGTGATTGCGATTGATGTACCAAGTGGAATGTTTATTGATAAAAGTGCGGTAAAAAATGCGTTGATCAAGGCTGAAGCAACACTAACTTTCCAGGCAACAAAGCTTTGTTTTCTGATGGCTGAGAATGCAGCATATTTTGGCAAAGTGTATGTGCTTGATATAGGGCTTAACAGCACGTTCCCATCAACCATTGAAACTACGCATGCTTTATGTACGCCTGCATTAATCCGTACGATATTGCAACCTCGCAAAGCCTTTTCGCATAAAGGAACATTTGGACATGCTTTGCTTATAGCAGGCAACCATGGAAAGATGGGTGCGGCCATGCTTGCTGCCAAAGCCTGTTTACGTACAGGTGCAGGCTTACTTACCTGTTATCTTCCGGAAGATACCTTTCCTGTTTTGCATACTTCTCTGCCGGAGGCGATGGCTACCCCCAGAACAGCTATGCCTGACTGGAATAAGTATTCAACTATCGGTATAGGGCCAGGCCTGGGAACTGCTGATGATGCCATCAAATTAGTGCAGGAAACAATTACACATTTTAAACATCCGCTGGTAGCTGATGCGGATGCACTCAACATCATCTCATCAGGAAAACTCTCTTTGCAACAGTTACCGGAAGGATCAGTGATTACGCCACATCCTAAAGAATTTGACCGCTTGTTTGGAGAAAGCAGCAACGACTTTGAACGTGCAGAAAAGGCAATAAAAGCCAGTAAAGAATTATCCTTGGTCATCTTATTAAAAGGCCATTACTCACTCATTGCTAAAGATGGTCGCGGATGGTTTAATACCACCGGCAACCCGGGAATGGCAACCGGGGGAACAGGTGACGTACTTACCGGCATCATCACCTCTTTACTTGCACAAAAATATGCCCCATTAGATGCTACTATTGCCGGTGTTTACCTGCATGGTCTCGCTGCAGACATCGCCCTGCATTATCAATCTGAAGAAAGCCTGCTTCCTTCGGATATTATCAAATGTGTAGGAAAAGCTTTCAAAGAAATAACATTACTGCATTCTTCCACTGAATTGTAACTGAAGACAACAACCTTGTTATTTAATATCAGCGGTAAATGCAACACTTTTCAAATAAATAGTTGCATCTTCTTACTTATAACATTGTCTTTGCTATATCTTAATTATTCATAAGACGAAATTTTCAGCGCTAAAAAACTGGTCATCTTACTTAAAATAAACAACTATGGAATACAGGCAACTTGGAGGATCCGGGTTAAGGGTACCGGTATTAAGTTTTGGCACGGCAACATTCGGTGGTGGCAATGATTTTTTTAAAGCCTGGGGAAGCACGCAGGCAGATGAAGCAACACGTATGGTAAATCTCTGTCTTGATGCGGGTGTTAATCTCTTTGACACCTCCAATGTTTATTCACACGGTGCGGCTGAAGAGATACTGGGCAAAGCAATTGCAGGCCAGCGCAACAGGGTATTGATCTCTACGAAGGCAACCTTCCCGATGTCGGAAGAAAGTAATGATTATGGCTCATCCAGGCTTCACCTGATCAAAGCTTGCGAAGACAGTTTAAAACGTCTCGGTGTAGATCATATCGATATCTATCACATGCATGGATTTGATGCCAACACGCCAATAGAGGAAACCCTAAAGGCATTGAATACACTCATTGAAGCCGGTAAGATCAGGTATATCGCCTGCTCCAATTTTTCGGGATGGCACCTGATGAAATCGTTGTCGGTATCGGAACGACACGGCTGGGGCAGGTATATTGCGCACCAGGCATATTACTCCTTGCTTCATCGCGATTATGAATGGGAGCTGATGCCACTTGCTATTGATCAGGGGGTAGGCACGATTGTCTGGAGTCCATTATCAAGCGGTATGCTTAGCGGAAAATATCGTCGCAATCAGCCACAGCCAAAAGATGCAAGAGTTGCACAGGGCGGAAGTCCTGTACCTGGTGAAACTATCAGCGAAGAGCGGTTATTCGGCATTGTAGATGTGCTTGATGAAGTTGCCGGTGAAACAGGCAAAACGGTTGCGCAGGTAGCACTCAACTGGTTATTGCAACGTCCAACAGTTTCCAACATTATCATTGGTGCAAGAAACGAAGAACAACTGAAGCAAAATATTGCTGCTGTTGGCTGGAACCTTACACAGGACCAGGTAAAAAGGCTTGATAAAGCAAGTGAGCTCACACCGGTTTACCCCTACTGGCACCAGCGTCAGTTTCCCATGCTTAATGCAGCGCCAAAACTTTATAAAGATTAGCCTGGTGGGCTTTTTATTAAAAGCAAGTTAATTGAAAAGATATATGCAGATTGACTTATAATAATCATCACAAACATGCTGAATTTGTGTTGCAATTTTTCCTGATTATGCGCACAAATTCAGCATTTGTTCAACGATGATTTGGCCATTGATCTAAATAAACTTCCTATTGGCAGCATGCCTATATGTCTTGGGCGCATCATCACTTCAGTGGTTTAAAATTTGTAATAATCTGAATAATCACTTTTAAACAGATGCGATATGTCGATTCCAAAGAACAAGAACCAAGAAGCTGTTGTTAACAGCGGTACGCAAAAGGAAATAATCACCAATAAAGAGCAGCAAACGCCGGAAGAAAAAGACCGGCCGCAACATGGATCGTCCTATGATAAACAGTATGACGATAATGATTTGAATGGTGCAGAAGGAAATCCAGAGAATGATCTTGATGAAGATGGTGAAAACAAGTATTTCTAACGATGGCTTACCTAAAGTATTGAAAGGTTGTTTCAGTTGAAACAGCCTTTTTTATTGCTTGCATTATACTACGTGATGGCATATTTGTTGTGACCAGGTTTGGAGACACGATATGTGAAAATTAAAACTTCTATCATGTATGTAAAAGAAAATGAAGCCACCGTCAACAGGCCAGCAGGTAAAAGACCGCTTGATGCATCAAACATACTGGCAGATCTTAATCATTATATCAAAGCTATAAAGGCGGAAGATGCTTGGAAAAACAGTGACAGAAATTCCATTACGATTTTCAAGTCATCCGGATTGACGATTGTTTTATCAGGTCTTCATCAAAGCGCAGTGATTGATGACTATGGACGCGGAGGCGTTACAGTTCTGCAGGTGCTTACAGGAAAGGTTTCATTTACTTCAGATGGCGAAGAACAGGAAGCCGGACAAGGACAGGTAATCATTACCCATCGTGATGGCAATTATTTTGTAAAGGCATTGGAAGATACCTTTTTATTGCTCACACTAAAAGATGCGTAATAAAAGGGATTTAACACTTACTAAAACTCTTTGGCATAATAGTTTATTTATTACTGATTATAAAATGAAAATGCTATGAACAATACAAATGAAACCATTGAAATTCTGAATGATCTTATCGAGATTCATAATGATCGTATTGTAGGATATGAGAAAGCACTGAAAGAGTTAAAGGATGAAGACGCAGACCTCAGGCCTGTGTTTACAAAATTCATCGGTCAGAGCCATAATCTTAAACTGGCGTTGGGTACAGAAATACAGGTATTGGGCGGCGATATAGAATCAGGAACTACCACCAGTGGTAAACTTTATCGCGCATGGATGGATATAAAAGCTGCATTCACCGGTCATAACACACATACAGTATTAGAAAATGTGGAGTATGGAGAAGACGCGGCACAAAAGGCTTATCAAAAAGCGCTTGAATCTGAATATTTATCTGCCAATCTTCGCTCAATTCTTACTGCACAAAAACAGCAGTTAAGAGAAGCACATGATGAGGTCAAATCTTTGCGTGATGAACAACAACCGGCTTAATAAAATCTGTTAAGCGATATCGTTTCAAAATAAGTTAATAATCAATGAAAAAGGTTGCTTTTACAAGGCAACCTTTTTCATTAAGATTGAGATATATTTTCTACAATTTGTGCGCATCATCATTTGTTGGCAATCGATCCAAAATAAACATTGCCGGCATTGGGTTTACTATTTACAATAGCATGAGCATTTGCTATAATATAGTTTCCGCTGGATAACCCGATAGACATACCAAAAAGATCCGCACCTGAAGGAAAATCAGATTTAATAGTCTGCACCTTTGTATAAGTATCGCCGGAGAAATTCTTATAAAAGTATACAGAACCCGGGTTATCACTAAAATAACTGGAACCGCCATTTGGATAATCCAATCCGCCCGAAGCACCAACCATTAAATTGCTGGAGTCAAGCGCTACAGACATGCCAAAAGTCAGGTTGGCAATGCTGATGGATTTATTGGTCGAGGTACTGTTACTGCTAATCTGATTTGCACCCGGTACAATTTCAAAGTTATAAACGTAAAGGCTGCCAATACTATTCCATGTTGCACCTGACCTTTTATATAAGTAGACTGAAGAACTGGTGTTGGTATAAGTGATTGCCCAGGGCGCTCCTACCGCAATCTTATTATCATAGATACTTAAGGAAAGCCCGAATTGCCCCTGAGCCACAAAGCCGGCAAGTTTTGACTGAAAATTCCACACCCCGCCACCCAGCACATACACATAAGCTGCACCTGCATCCGTGAATGAATAGGTAGTGTTGTCCTGGTAAGGAGCGGAAATAACCAGGTAATCACCATACATACTTACCGTTGTACCAAATAAATCGCTTGCACCAAGATCACCGGGTACAATATTCTGTACAAATTTCCACGTATTTCCACTGCGCTGATAGCAGTATACTTCTCCTTTATCTGCACCACCTGCGTCAGAATAGGGAATACCTACAGAAAGTACAGGGCCGCCTGAAGCGTTGGCCGAAAGAGCAACCGACCATCCAAAATAATCATAGGCTGCACCCCCGCTTTTACTAAGTGTCCCATCAACCACCCATGTAGTACCGGTTCTCCTGAACAGGTAAACTTTACCCTGGTTTGCATTTGCGCCCACTTTTTTGGTAGCGCTTGAGATGGCAACATAATCTCCGGAAATTGCAATCGATCCTCCAAAATTATCATTTGCTTCAGCATCGGGTGCCCGCAGCATAGCCTGTTGTTGCCAGCCACTGCCACTTTTAAAGAACACAAAGGCCGCACCGATATTCGATAAACTATCTGTTGAAAATTTGGGAGCTGCAATCAGTGCATAATTACCCGATATGGCCACCCGTGTACCAAAGCCTGCATACTGAGATGGGTTACTGCTGCTACGACTTTGTGGTGCGATTTTATTCTCATCTGAAAAAGCGAGTGCCCGCCAGGCGCTTCCATCAAAAAACATCACCGTTCCTCTGTCAGTATCAAATACCAGAAGTCCCAGGGCTGGTGATGCAATGGCGTTGCGCTGGGCAGAATTCATTCTTGGAATAAGCAGTCCTTTGTTGGTAGCAGAGATATCTAGTTTGGCACTTGCATTAGGAGAAGTTGTGCCGATTCCCACATCCTGGCAAAACCCATGTAAAGCAATTGACATAAAAAAAACAATAACAAACAATGTCTTCATAAGCCGCTGTTTTATAACAGCTCAAACTAACAAATGCCTTATGCCCTTGTGAACCGATTTTATTATTACAGCGTAAGCAATTGATTAAGTGGACAGATAAACGCAGCGGACTTTCTTATTAATCATATTCAATATTTTCAACCTTAAAATTTGCGGGCAATGAATATTTTGTTAGTCATTAGGTTGCATAATTAATACCTGCATTGTAATTTGCGATAAGATATCTTTTGTTTACGTTTTAATATCCAATATCATGAAATACTCCTCTACACTGGCAGCAGTCTTTCGCTATTTCACATTAGGGATCGTTGTACAGAAAACGCATCTCACTGTTCTGTAAACACCTTATTCAGGTATAGTAATCCTATGCCTATTAGCAGACTAAAATTCCAGTCCATGGATATCCAGTACAAGAAAAATCGTCTTATACAATTACAGGATTATTGTGCAACGCTTGATCACAGTAAGCAACTTGAAAAGAGCTATTTAATCGGAAAAATTTTACAATTGATTGATGAGATATTGCAGGAAGATATGAGTATATATTTTGGAAGACGTGCTGCTGCATAAGGATTGCTGTTGTATCATTTTGGGAAACATTTTTTTCAATTAAGGAATTGAAATGAGGATATTTTACCTAATTGATTGATTTGCAATATCAATGCTCTCCTGGCATTGCTTTTGACTCTGATAGGCAAATCCATCTTCGGGGGAAGATGATGCGGATTATGGATTTCCATAACCTTATCAGGGGTACTTTCCAAAGTACCCTTTTTGTATTTGAACACTGATTATTAGCCCTTTAAATAGCTAACGAGCTGCCATTTAATAAACCGATTTGACCGTATACCCAATCAACCTGCCAGTTAATCAATACACATTCGCCGGTTTCCTTAACTAAAATACATTCGGTGTACTAAAATTTCATGGAGGTCATCCTGACACTATTTCTGAAGTTTCTTATGTAACTCATTTTTGATCACAGGATCAGTTAAAAGGGCTGGATATTTATCCGGCCTTATTATTTAGCACACAACCACAAAACACTTAAGTTCAAACGCTTAATAAATTAATATCGGCATTTCTATAATTTTCATCGGTGACAGCGCTTTCATTTTAGCCAAATCTGTTTTTATTTTGCAGTGTTTATGGCTTTCCTATGTGATACATACGGCGAACAATTTGTGTTGTTCGCCTTTTTTATAAATAAACCTCCTGCACGTTAATCCTATTTTAAGTGAGCTTCAGCCGTATTTAACGCCAGTTATTATTTCGTGCCAATACTTTTGCAACTGTATTATTGGGGGGTTTTTAGTCCTGCCGTTATGTAACAGTAGGTAATATGGTTAGCTAATAAGATTCAACGGTTCACTCAAACAAATCATATTACAAAGCAAACTTGTAGATCTCGTTTGAACAGCGAACAGTTATTTAACTGTTCGTTTTTTATTTTCAGGAAGCCACTACGGTTTTTGATTTAAAACATATTAAATTTTTATTTATTTATTTCTGCATTTCTTACTTACTAGATATAAAAGAAGTACCTTGCTTTTCCTTTTGAAAGCCATATGACAGTAAACGCATACCTCCTTTTCTCAGCATTTCTGATTATCTGGAATTCATAAGTTGGGCCTTCCTGTAAAACACTTATCCAATTATCCTGGTACAATATTTTTTAACGACTAAAATTGTCGCCAATGAAAAATCTGACACTCCTTGAAACAGCCATTGCCATCCTGTTAATTGTGGGCCTATGGGTGTGTGCCTTTCTTATTACTTCGGTAAAAAACAAACCTTCGGTTATCAAACACCGTAAACATTATAAATAAGGATAGTAATTGGTATACGGGGCATCTCTGTGTTCCCCGAGTATATTTTAGGGAAGTTTTTGCAGCGCTCTTAAAAATTGATCAGCATCAGCGTAGCTGTATTTCTCCAATACATTAGCCTGTTTCATCAATACATAGGAAGGGTTTGCCCTTACTATTGTTTTTATAATGGTAGCATCACATACAAGAATGTGACCTGCGGTAGCTGTCTCTCCAAAATATTGCCTGGCTTTTTCAGGAGATGCCGTTACATAAAACAGCGTGATATTCTTTTGCCGGCATATTGCTGCAATGTTGTTATAAGTAGCTTTATCAAGACGGGAAATATCTGCAAAGTCTTTCACACATAATAAAACGTAATAATCAGGCTTATTAAGAATCTGCAAGGTGGTATCTGCGCCCGCTTCCGTACGAAGCGCAAAATCAATAATGGCAGGCGTTGCATTCCCTTTACGAATGAGTTTATCTTTTCGTTCAACAAATTCATAAGTGCTGTCAAAATCATCAGGAAAATGTTCCTGGTCAAACTCCACAATTTTTCCAGCCTTTTTATAACTGAAGTACATGGAGAAGCTATCAGGCAATGCCCCTTCCGGCACTTTCATTTTCTCTACAATGTTGTTTCCCTTTTTATAAGGAAGGCAGTCTATAAAAGGCAAATGCTTTAATGCATAAAACTGTCCCAAGGTAATAACCACAACAGATAGCGCCAGCACGATAAGCGAAAGCTTCTTCGCAAAAACAGGTTTTACAAGTTGATTTTTCATCAAGATAAATACAATCAATACCAGCAATAAGAGGTCTTTCAGAAATGATTGTAACGGCGTTAGCGGAAGACAATCACCAAAGCATCCGCAGGTTTTAATCTTCCCGGAAAGCAGCGCATACCCTGTTAAAAAAGTAAAGAAGATGATCAGCAATAAAAGTAAGCGGCTGATGAGCTTCATATTCCACCCGATTAATAATGCTATACCAGCAACCACTTCAAAAACATTCATGATAATGGAAAGCACCAGGGTAGAATCATTCAATGCGTTCCATCCCCACACTTCAAAAAATTCCTGCATTTTATAACTCAATCCAAGAGGATCGTTGGCCTTGATAAGCCCGGAGAATATAAACAACACTCCTACAAAAACCCTTGCTATATTAACGAGCAATTTCATGTAATGTGTTTCTGAATATGGCTGAATATTGTTACTGATTATCCTTCATGTTTTCCTTCACTGATGAGGATTAATGCAAATGCTGCATAGTTGATGATATCAATATAATTGGCATCAATTCCTTCACTGATAAGGGTTTTGCCATCATTGGCAAGAATTTGTCTTACACGTAAAAGCTTTACCAGAATCAGGTCTGCAAAACTCTCCTGGCTCATTTCGCGCCAGGCTTCACCGTAATCATGGTTCTTCGCCAGCATCGTTTCTTTTGCAATGGCAACCTGTTGCTGGTATAATTCACTCGCTTTATCTACAGGCAAATCTTCTACCGACGGTTTATCAAAAGAAAGTTGTATCAATCCAATCACTCCATAATTCAAAATGCCGATAAATTCTGAACGGATATCATCTCCCACTTTCTGCGTTTTCTTCTCCTGGATGGTTCTTATACGCAGTGCTTTAATAAAGATCTGGTCTATAACAGAAATGGTTCTTAACACACGCCAGGATGTACCGTAATCCTTTGTTTTTTTCAGAAAGATGTTGCTGCATTGCTCAATGGATTGATCATACTGTTCATTCGTGCTCATCCTGGTATTGAATCTTTTATGGTATTTGAAATATAGAAAGCGCTATCACCGATTCCTTTATCGATTAGCTTTACGGCCAAAAATAGGCAATAATGTTTACGCTTAATTGCAGGGGCCGTTTATTAACAATAGATACGCCGGTGATAATGGGTATTATTAATACAACGCCTGATTCTTTTTTTAAGGATAGCAGGCAACAAACCAATGACGCACTCCTGAGACAGGCAGAAAAAATGATCAATGAAGGAGCCACTATACTTGATGTAGGAGGCCAAAGTACACGCCCCGGCAGTCTGCAGTTAGAGGCCGGTGAGGAAATGAACCGGGTGATTCCTGCCATAGCGCTTATTGCAAGTAATTTTCCTGAAGCTTATATATCTGTGGATACATTTTATGCATCAGTGGCAAAGGAAGCGGTAGCGGCCGGAGCTTCTGTTATTAATGATATCAGCGGAGGTTTGCTGGATGAGGCAATGCTGGAAACTGCGGGTAATCTTCATACGCCTTTTATATGCATGCACATGAAAGGCACGCCACAAACCATGCAACAGAAAGCTAAATACAACAATGTAACACGTGATGTACTGGATTATTTTATAGAAAGAACAGATACCTGCAGGCTGGCTGGCATTCATGATGTTATACTCGATCCCGGTATTGGGTTTGCAAAAACCATAGCACATAATTTTGAGCTTGTTAAAAACCTGGCCACATTCAAAATGCCTGGGAAACCTTTACTGCTGGGTATTTCAAGAAAAGGGATGATTCATAAAACCCTGGGTATTACTGCAGAAGAAGCACTTAACGGAACGACCGTTTTAAATACAATCGGTTTGATGAATGGAGCAGATATCCTTAGGGTGCATGATGTAAAGGAGGCTAGGGAAGCAATTGTTCTTACGCAACAAATAATGCAATTATAAAACAAGCCGGATACATACTGTACCCGGCCTGTTTATATATCATTTAACTTTAAATTATTTGCCTGGAGTTACCGGCACAGCTCCCTGCGGAACACCACCCGGTACGCCGGTTTGAGGTTGCGGAGCAGGAGTTTTTACATCCTTTATTTCTATATCAAATACCAAAGTTGACAGCGGAGGTATACCACCACGCTGATCACCCTGTAAGCCGTAACCTAACATTGCAGGTACATAGATTTTGCCTTTACCACCTTTTCCAAAGTAAGGCAAGCCTTCTTCCCAACCGGGAATAACACTACCTGTACCTACAACAAGCTCGTAAGGGGCTGTATGCCCTTTAGTGCTGTCCATATTGGTATCAAACACAAAGTTGTTAGACTGAAGGTATCCTCTGTACATCACCGCAACCTGCTTACCCGGCTCAGCCTTAGCGCTTTGATCACCCGGAGTTTCCAGAGCCACAAATGCACCATTCTTTGTTTTCTCTACCTTGATGTTCTTATCCTTCAGGTATTTTTCCAGTGACGCTACTTCACGCGTTTTTTCGATCGCCATTTCTTTCTGATAATCCTCGTCTATATCTTTTTCATTCTTGAACACGCTTATGATCTTCATCTTGCAGGTAATCCGGTCGCCGCGGCCAAATACTTTATCATACTGAGGTATCAATCCACGTTTAACTAATGTATCCACACTCAACATAAAAATTGCACTATCCCCTACCCTGCACTTTGCCAGTATTTCCATATGAGAATGCTGCGCCCTGATGGAAGTATCTATCGGTGAATAGCCAGGCATCTTTCCAAAGTTGGTGGTAAAAACGGTATCCTTTTCAGGGATAGCATATTCCATATTCAGCTTTACATATTCACCTGCTTTCAGCTTTTCTCCTTTATTATCAGAGAAAATCTTATATGCAATACCTGACTTTGTTTTCTGATAGTTCACATTGCAGGCATTCAACAATGCCAGCGCACACGTGGCCATTACAAATCGTTTCATCTTTCTTGTTTATTATATTTTATTGAAGTTCTTGTTCGTATTGCTGTATAATCTGTTTGAATTTCCGAACGGTCTGGTCAAGACTTTCACTGCTTCTGCCACCGGCCGCATTGCGATGTCCGCCTCCCTCAAAGTGATTGCGTGCAAAAGTATTTACATCAAAATCACCTTTACTTCTAAAGCTCCACTTGCGCTCTTCATCACGATCTATTACCAGTGCGCCTACCTTAATACCCTGGATGGTTAAAAGATAATTCACCAGGCTTTCGGTATCACCGGTTTTTATTTCATACTTAATCAGGTCATATTTACTAATCGCCATCATTGCCGTATTATACTCATATAATACATCTAACCTGTTAAGCAATGCCTGGCCAATAAAGCGAAGACGGCTTTCAGAAAAATTATCATAGATGTTTTCGTGAATAGCCGTATGGTTAAGTCCGAGTTCTTTAAAATGCGCCACGGCCTTATGCACAGATGCTGTGGTAGATGGAAACCGGAAAGAACCGGTATCTGTCATAATACCTGTATATAAAGAGGTAGCAATTGCAATATTTAATTTATCAGCATAACCGGAGCCGATAATAAAATCATACACCATTTCGCAGGTTGAGCTTTTACCGGTATTACTGATGCCGTAGGCAAATGCTTCTTCTTCCGGTTGCTGGTGATGATCGATCAATACCTTAATACAATTGGCCTTCTTTAAATAAGACTCCATATTCCTTGTGCGGTGCAGCACATTAAAATCAAGACAGAAAAGAATATCCGCCTGCTGAATAGCCGCGATGCTTTCTTCACGCTTGTTTTCAAAATCAATCACTTTTTCACAACCGGGCATCCAGTTTAAAAATGCGGCCCAATTGGTTGGAGAGACCACCGTAACCTGATGACCAAACTGTATCAAAAAATGATAAAGGCCCAGGGAAGACCCCATAGCATCACCATCAGGTTTTTGATGCGTGGTGATGAGAATCTTTTTAGGCTGCGTAAGTAATGGATAAAAATTTTGTATTGCCTGCATAGAACGGCGGCAAAATTCAGTGTTTCAGCCCATTCCTTCAAATATTATTTTGGCAGCGTAATTACCACTACCATTCGTGTAAAACAAACGCTAAAACATCGATTTTCCCTTGCGGGAACAGGTATTTCCCTACATTTGCCGCGAAATTTTTACATCTTATATGAGTAACAGAACTTTTACCATGGTAAAGCCTGATGCAACCTCTAAAGGTTATACAGGCGCAATTATTGACCAGATTATTAAAGCAGGTTTTTCTATCAAAGCTTTAAAATGGACAAAGCTTACAACTGAACAGGCCGGTGAGTTTTATGCAGTACATAAAGAAAGACCTTTTTATGGTGAGCTGGTACAGTTCATGAGCAGCGGCCCGATTGTAGCGGCTATTCTTGAAAAAGACAATGCAGTGGCTGATTTCAGGAAACTGATTGGCGCAACAAATCCTGCACAGGCCGAAGAAGGTACCATCCGTAAAAATTTTGCCGCTTCTGTTGGTGAAAACGCAGTACACGGAAGTGATAGTGATGAAAATGCAGCGATTGAAGGTGATTTCTTTTTCAGCAATCTGGAAAGATTCTAATCATACTTTTGATATCAACCTGTGAGAACTATATTCTTACAGGTTGGTATTTTCAAGCGGTGTTAATGTATAACCCTGTTGTTTCAAAAGATTCAACAACCCTTGTACCCCGCCAAGATGGCCAGCCCCCACCGCAATTAGTAAAGATTTGTTTTTAGTAATTTCAGGAAACTGCTTCGCCCAGTTTTGATTGCGTTTGTTCAACATCATATCCTGTACTTCGGAAGAAGACATCTCTCCCTGCAGCGAAAACCTGTATAACTGTTCTACATCCTGTGCTTTGTATATGCGTAACATTTCGGTTAGGTTCTGTTTATAAATTTCAAGGCTATCTACCATTTGCAATAACTCCTTTGCCTGGGCATGGTAAGAAATACTATCGATCAGCGATGCCTGGAAAGCTGCTGTCTCCAATCCACGGACTTCTTTGTGATAAGGTTTTGACTCCTTGATGATACTTATTTCCATGCCGTTTGTTGCACTGCAAGGCATGATCAACTGGTATAACGAAGCAGATGTAAGCATGGGCTGCATTCTTTTCATTACCTCTAACTGTGCACCCATGTCATGTTGATGAAAGAAAGCGGTAACACGGTCATACTCATCCGGGGTATATAAATCAGCAAGGGTGGTATCATTCCGCATCATGGTTTTTGATACGCCGGCAAACAATTCACCCAACTCATCCAGGTCTATTTCAAAATAAATTTCATCTACATTTTTAATCACCGCCCGCAGCGTTTTACCGGGCTTTGCATCAGCATCACACAGAATATGCATCGTGCCATAGATATACACTGGCTTCTGAAGATCTTTGCCCGTTACCTGCCAAAGCAGGCTTTGACCGTTGGCAGCAATCGCAAAGTCTTCTTTCGACTTACAGGACAATATATTCAGGGATGAAACAAGCAAGGTAATCCACTTTGTAAGCCTCATAACCACATCATTTTCTATGTTAACTAATTGTTGAAAAAAACAAAATATTTTATGTAATTGCGTGAATAGCTAAAATTTCTGCTTCATATTGGCATGGTTTTCGTACTTTTGAAATAGTTTTTTAAGGGTTTAGGGTTGAAAAAGGGGCGTTGGTTTTCCTCCGCCCCTATTTTTTTGTCTCAAAGTATCGCCAAATCCTTTGGCAGCAGGCCTTTCAGAAGTTGTCAATTTCATGATTTTATTTGTCCATACAAACTTCCCCCTTTAGCAAACAGCCTGTCAATCTTCCTTTCAACGACGGTATCTTTTTCCAGCGGTGGTGCGTGATGAGGTTTTACACGGGCATCCAAAATTACCGGGCCGGTACAACCCCAGTGCTTATACTCAGTGAAACTATTGATTCCATAGATATCATGAGACGGGTTGGTCCTGGTATAAGTCACCCACAAATAATTGGACATTGTTTTGCCGGTAAACAATGCATCATCACACACAATAATAAACGCTACTCCTGCCAGCTCTTGTTCTTTATCTTTTAATTGCGCATTCAACGATTCCATTTCTTCAGATGCTTTTTCATAACTGCTGAATTTTGCTGTTTGCAAACAAATTACTCCAGGCATCGCCAGTACCGGCTGCTCAAAATGTCTTAACCCTTTCAAACACATGGGCACTTCCCTGCATAGCGTTCTTATGATATCGCCATAAGCGGCAAAGACTACTTTACTTCCACTGTTTAAAGAGGTACCGGAATAATCCAGTGTATCAATAGTTGTTTTTGTATAAAAGTGAATATCTCTCGTAAAGTTGATGCGCTGCAGTATATATTCCATAAAGGGTTGCACTTTTTGTGCAGACAGCTCTTCACCTGCAGTAATAAACAGAAACTTGGCAAGGCTTAGTTGCCCTGTACCCAATACCCTGTTGGCAATGGTAAGTAACTCAGCCGGTTGTTTTGCAGGCATATAAGGCGTATAACGTTCACTGCCCACCGCCAGCAACAAAGGATGAACCCCGGCTACATCTACGGCATGTACTTCTTTCAGGCCGGGTATCTCCTGCTGTATCGCTTCTCCCGTAAGTGCATGAATAAGATCACCAAAAGCGGTGTCTTCCTGCGGGGGCCTGCCCACTACAGTAAATGGCCAGATGGCGTTTTTCCTGGCATACACTTTATGCACCCGCATTAAAGGAAAAGGATGACGAAGACTATAATAACCCAGGTGATCACCAAAAGGTCCTTCGGGCTTATTTTCCCCCGGCCACACTTCACCGGTAATTACAAAATCAGCATCGGTACTTATACAAAAACCATCTTCATAAGCATACCTGAACCTACGTTGGCCCAACACCCCTGCAAAGGTTAATTCACTGATGCCTTCCGGAAGCGGCATAACCGCGGCAAGTGTATGGGCGGGAGGGCCACCGGTAAACACACTAACTTTTAAAGGCTGGTTATGTTCACTTGCTTTTGTTTGATGAATACCAATGCCGCGATGTAACTGGTAATGCAGTCCGACTTCCTTGTTTGGAATATATTCATTCCCCGAAAGCTGGATGCGGTACATACCAAGATTCGCCTTCATTACACCGGGTGCATCTATATCTTCCGAATATACCAGCGGCAGGGTTACAAAGGCGCCTCCATCCATTGGCCAGTGATGTATTTGTGGGAGATCTGTTATTTGAACTTCGCTGTAGAGTACCGGTTTCTGACGGGGATTCTTTAATGGAAGTGCTTTTAAAGCGGCAAGCCCGGTACCGAGGTTGCGAAAGGGATGTTTGAGGGCTTTTACCGGATCATCTTTTAATTGTATTAGCTGCTGTACCAGCCGGAAGCTATCCCGGAAAATGAACCGGCTTCTTTCCAGTGTTCCGAATATATTGGATGCAGCCCTGAACCTGCAGCCTTTCACATTTTCAAAAAGCAATGCAGGGCCACCGGCTTCATGCACCCGCAAATGGATAGCAGCCATTTCCAAGTATGGATCAACTTCTTCTTTTATTCTAACAAGTTGCTGATTTTTCTCCAGGTCAAGTAAACATTCTTCAAGTGATGAATAAGCCATAACGGTGATCAGGAAATTTCACCAAACTTACATCAAAAGAAAACGCACGATATAAAACTGCAGGTCCGGCTTCAGCTTATAATACTTTAGGGCAATCAACCCTGGCCCGCTTAAACCCACTATTGTGCTGACCAAAAATTTCAAAAGGAAGACGATAGGATAATCTTACCAGGCAAAAGTAGTAGGAATCCTTAACACCGGGATTTCCCCTTGGCTTACCCGCACCAGGATAACTTAATGGCGACTTCAATTCATCGCCCCTGAAAACGAGACTTGCAGCACGGGCCCCGCGATACTGCCTTATAAGATTAATGTCAGGATAATTACCGCTTACATCATCCAGGTAATCGGTAAAGAGTTTGCGGATCCCCATTTCAAGTCCGACACGAATATTATCAGATAGCGCCAGTTTTACACCCGCACCAAAAGGAATATTCATTTGTATCTTGCTGTAAAGTTGCGTACCCGGATATTCTTTAAGCCCCTGCCCTTCTGTTCCCTGGTATTTGAGATATACCAGTTTACCCAGCGAATCATAGGTATATGGGTTGAAGTGAAAAACACCCACCCCGGCAAATACGTATGGAATTAGTTTGTGTTCATAGGGATTAAGAATATTGTATTCCAGCAACAGATTGGCCTCATATATTTTGCTTCTGAAATTAAGATTACGATGTAATTGAAAAATTGTCTTCGAAAGCTTATCATCGGCGCTTAGACTGGTGATGCTGCCGTCTGTACGGAGATAAAATTTGTCAGAGATTTCGTAACTCAATCCTCCGGAAATAACAGGATGTGATTGCTGTAAGGTGAAACTTTTTGATTGAAGATCGCCACTATAGTTGGCTAATCCTGCCATGATATTTAAATGCAGCTTCTGGGCCTGTACAGGTAAAACAAATACGTAAAGGGTTACACCAATAGTACACAGGAACGCGAATTTTCTCGTCATATGCAAAAGATTTGTCAATTATTATGCCTAACTGCGGCATCCCTAATTGAGCACTTTATGGAATGGAAACGGATTTTTAATTGATTTATTCTGCATATTGGAAAAGAGTCGGACAGCAAATTTCCTCATTTATATGAATCGTTCCGGAAAATATTTACCAGAGGTTTCGCGGGCACCAGTCATCATAATTATTACCGATGAGGAAGCCCAGCATAATTTCATGAGTGCCTTTGCTAATTGTATTTAAACGTGAAGTAGTGATATCATAGGAGTAGCCAAAATTGAAATTTTCACTTACACTCACTCCAAGCATCGCGGCAAAACCATCTTCATACCGGTAAGTTCCGCCCGCCCAGATAAAATCCCTGAACTGGACCTTTGCATTTACATCCACTCCCAACGGAAGCGGATTTACATATTTCAACATTACGGAAGGCAGGAAGCTAAAATCTTCGTCAAGCATAATGCGGTAACCGGCTGTTAAAAACAGGTGCGGAATCAATCTGCCATCCTGAAGTTTTACCTGGTTAGATCCATAAGTTAACCTGGATGGAACAATCTGCTGCGCTGCCAAACCAATAAAATAATTTGCAGAATAAAGCCATAAACCGGCGTTGATATCCGGTTTAACCTGGTTAAGATAACCTGAACCGGCAACGGCCGGATCAACCGGGTTTGCCGTTCCAAAATCCAGTTTGGACGTATTGAGCGACATATTCTGGATGCCTACTGAAATTCCTGCGCTCAGGCTGGTTTTTGGTGCGATGGGTAGATGATAGGCATAAGTGGCGTATGCTGCAAAGCGGTTCAACGGGCCGGTACGATCATTTAAAATGGTCAGGCCTACACCTGCATGCGGATCAGTGGCGCCATAATCATTCCAATAAGCATTACCCCTGGGATTTTCTCCGGGTGTTCTTACAGAAGTTGCGACGGTTCGCTGATAGTCACTTTTTTTTAAAGGCCCTTGTATGGTGAGGTAAGTTGTTACTGGTGCACCATCCAAACCAACCCATTGATGGCGATGGCTTGCTTTCACGTCCCAGTAATTTTCAATTCCCGCAACGGCCGGATTGATAATAAAGTTATTCATTACGTACTGGGTATAATGAGGTTGCTGTTGGGCAAACAGGGATGCGTTAACGAGGGAGGTTATAAATAAGGCAATCAGCTTCAGTTTCATGGAATAATTTAAAGGACACATAGGATATTATATACGAATTTAATGCTCAGATTGTTATAAACTCGCTTTTGCAGCTTTTAAATAAAGAATTATACGGCTTTATAATATCCACGTTGCAAGTGCAATCTTCCTTAAACAATCAAAGAAATCTTCCTACTATCAATTTAATAATATTTTTATTAGATAATAATTATAATAAATTCATTATCAACTTCTTACTAAAGAATTAATGGAATCAGGCCCCTCCATAAATAAAAGATCCAAAATACTCAGGTTAGGTTGAAACCCTATCCGATCCTCAAATAACTGGTAATAAATGCCTGAAATTGAATTTTCCTGGAAATTCTTTGGTAACCATTTATCCCTGTAATCAATTATACCAGCAGCATCCTGCGGAGTATAATCTACTCTTGGTAATGGTAATTTTAAAAGTTTTACCAGCCATTCTACAATCGCCATATTCAATTGAAATAAATATTCAAACTGCTCAGAAAAAATCTTCTCAAGAGAATTACTGTAAAATTCAAACCAGGGAGATCTGGCATAACAGGAAACGATGGTTCGCCAATGCTGTATTTGCCAATCCTGTGCATATGCAATTTTTACTTCTCGATAGGGTAGTCTAACGTTACGCCCCTGAACAACAGGAACCGACAAATTGACAAGTCCGTTACTGCCTGCAATTACACAACGATTGCGAAAACTCATCTTTCTATAGGATTCATCTGATAAAATGATCATATTTGGGTTACTTGACAAAATTTTTATCCAATTAATACATGGAAAATATTGTAATTCAATTATATATTCATTTTTTTCTAACATTTTTAGTTTTTTATTTGTTTGATTTTTATAGACAATTTCTACAGGTATATTTTTAGAATTAAATAATTATTTTAATTCTATTAAATTAATACAAAAAATTGATTATGAAATTTTTATAAAATTTATTTTATACTACAAAAAATAGTTTACGAATAACTCGTAGTTTGACGCTTTTTTGCAAAATTTCTTAGCAGGGAAGTTATCACTTTTTTTTGAGGAATATATTTTCATTCAATTTTTACTTAATTGCTGAACATTAATGAAAGTGAAAGATTGTCAGTAGAAAGAAATTTCAAAATTTTTGATTAAGGGTTTCCTCATATTTAATTTTAAGTAGAGATTTTGTATTTAATAGAATCTTCTACCCTTGTTAAGATTTGATTGCTACAATTAAATTTGAGATAGAGGCATACTTTAACCGGATGAAAATTTTAACGCAGTTAGTGCGTATAAAAAATAGTCTAGTGTAATTTGAATCGGAATCTCTCCTATTTTGCATTCAAATACTTTTCATGAAATACGTTCTTCCCCTGTTTGTTTTATGCGCTTTTTTTAGTTGCAAAAAACCGCAGGGATTCGAATACCGTGACACCCGTAATTTTAAAATTGATAAGTTGGGGTTTGACAAAACCACCGTTTACATGGAGCTGGTATATTTTAACCCGAATAATTTTGGTGTAAACCTGAAACATGTGGATTGTGATGTTTATGTAAATCACAATTACGTGGGCAAATATTTACTGGATACGTTAATGCATATTCCGCGTAAAGCAGAATTCAGCATCCCATCCCGGATGGAAGTAGACATGCGGAATATCTATAAAAACGCTTTAAACACGCTCCTATCGAATGATGTGCTGGTGGAAGTGAAGGGATCTACCAAAGTGGGAAAAGCGGGCATTTTTATCAATGTTCCGTTCAATTATGAGGGTCGTCATAAATTTGACCTGTTCTAAATTCCACAGTTTTTGCGCCGTGTATCGATCAGATATTGAATTTTCCAGGTGCCGTTCATTCTCACAAGTTGAAAAGAATCGACCCCGCAATGGCTAAATTTTCCCTTGAAATAAAACTTGTAAGGCGTCCAGGCGATGGCCAGCGCTCCATCTGTTTTAATGATATCAAAAATAATCTGCTCATCTGCCGCATCTTTTGGTAAGCTGCTTATGGAAGTCGCAAATGCGCTTACTGCCTCATTTTGAATTTCCACTTTCCCGTTTTTTTCAAGGATGGTTTGCAAGATGGCGCTGTCTGCAAAGCAATGCTGCAGCAACTGCGGATCGCTGTTTTTCATTGCCAGGAATAATTGGTTGATCACAGCTTTGACAGAATCTTCGGGAGTTTGGGCTTTTACTGCGAGGGCAAAGAAAACAGAAGCGGAAACAATTAGCAGTTTTTTCATATTGCAGATTTTGAACTGAAGTTAAATTTTAAACCTCACCACTTACTGCCATTCATAAAAAAGCCACCCCGGAGGATGGCTTATATTTCATTGTATCATTTGATACTTTATGCTATGCCGTTTGCACTGAGATAGCGTTCTGCATCCAGCGCAGCCATACAGCCGCTACCGGCAGCAGTAACCGCCTGGCGATAAATCTTATCCTGCACATCGCCTGCCGCAAAAACACCTTCTATATTTGTTTTGGAGGTGCCGGGAGTTGTTTGCACATATCCTGCTTCATCCATATCAAGCCATCCTTTAAAAATATCACTATTGGGCTGGTGACCGATGGCCACGAAAAATGCACTTACCGGAACTTCCTGTTCTTCACCGGTCTGGTTATTCCTGATTTTTACAGAAGTAACCTTATTTTCCCCCTGCACTTCCAGGGTTTCAGAGTGCCAGTATACTTTTATGTTCGGCGTATTTTTAACCCTGTCCTGCATAATCTTACTCGCCTTCATTCCATCTTCGCCTTTACGTACGATCATGTGTACATTACTGGCAAGCTTTGACAAGTAAATGGCTTCTTCACAGGCCGTATCCCCTGCCCCAACGATTGCCACTTCTTTGCCCCGGAAGAAAAATCCGTCACAAACGGCACAGGCGCTTACGCCATAACCGTTCAGGCGTTGTTCACTTTCCAAACCCAGCCATTTTGCCGACGCACCGGTGGACACAATTACCGTATCCGCCTCAATCCATTTTTCTTCATCAATCTGGACTTTATGAACAGGCCCGGAAAAATCAACATTGGTGGCCAGTCCAAACCGGATGTCGGCCCCCATACGTGCCGCCTGTTTTTCAAAATGCACCATCATTTCAGGTCCTTGCACCCCATCAGCATAACCGGGATAATTTTCTACTTCCGTAGTAATGGTTAGCTGTCCGCCGGGTTGTATTCCCTGGTATAATACCGGCTTCATGTTGGCACGTGCTGCATATATCGCAGCCGTGTAACCGGCCGGGCCGGAACCTATAATTAAACAATGAACTTTTTCTGCTACTTCATTTGCCATGCTTAAATTTTATTTTAATGGAGGAAAACTTCCTGCCACCTGTTTAGTAAATATTGGTACGAATGATCACACGCTTAGCAAACGTGTTTAAAAATTGCCTGCAAAAATAAGAATACTGCCGCTTGTTTGTTTACGATTTACACAAAACCCAAACCCAACGTGACTTATTTGGGGATAATAATTGTTTTGTATTGTACCGCGTAACCGCAAAAAGCCCCAAGACCATCGTTGGAAATATTACTCGCCACTTTTACCGGAGAAGAGAAAGGATTGCCGTTGGCTTCCTGCGCATAATCCCAGGTTCGCCAGAAATCAAAGGTTGCCTTATCTATATTGCAGAACTTAAGCGTTACCGTATCTCCACGCAGAAAGTAAGCTGCTGTTTCCGCTTTTATACTGTCTGGCCGGCTGTTCCGCCGGTAACTTTTATCCACCTGAAAGTCGTAAGTGGTGCCATCAGTAAACTGGTCGTCAAAAGCCGACGTGTATTCCGGGAAAAACGGTTCGCTGTTGGTGCGGGTAAATACGCGAACATAATTTCCATATCCTTTGGGATCAGTAAACCGTCCCATTACTTTTATCAGTAAAGGATTATTTACTGCCTCCGGTGCTGGTAGCCACCATAAAGAATCACAGGTCTTGGCCAAGAAAGGTATATGTGTTACGGAACTGTATTCTTTTCCGTCTGTAGTCTTTATCGCTAAAGAATAGGTTTTATTCAGTTCGCCGGTAAAAGCATTTTGCAGATCAGAAGAATCTATACCATAATAGAACAAGGAATAATCGGTAGTATCGTTTTTTACTTCGTATTCCTTCAAAGTTGCCGTTCGTTCCCCGTTGCCCACCGTAATAATGGCGCCGTGTATAAAAGATGAAGAAAGTTCTGCGGGTGTAACTTCCCCGAAATATTTCAATGATTGCGAAAGCACTACAACCGGTGGAATACCATCTTCAATATTTGCATCAACAACGATTTTGGGAGAAACCTCCTCTACTTTCAGCTTTATTTCCTTATCACAGGACAATAAAAGAAGTACTGATAAAGAGAACATCATCCATCGCCTGTTTAACCACATAACGCAGATTTTAGTGCAAAAAAGATGCTAAAAACTTTTCGGCAGTAATCGCAGCTTTTATATGGCCCGCGAATTATCATATTGTCAGATTACCGGGTGTTCCTGACACAAAGCCACGAACACCCGGCAGTGATCACTAATACAATCCTTCTATACTTAAGTAACGTTCGCCGGTATCGTAATTAAAAATAAGTACTTTGCTCCCTGCCGGAATTTCCGGTAATTTTTTGGCAAGTGCAGCCATGGTAGCACCGCTGGAAATCCCCTGGAAAATACCTTCTTCCAGTGCTGCCCTTCGGGTATATTCAAAAGATTCATCTTTATTCACCTCAATGGTACCATCTAATAAATCTGTGTACAAATTAGCAGGAATAAAACCTGCACCTATGCCCTGAATGGGATGCGGGCCAGGTGCACCGCCACCTATTACCGGGGAAAGTTCTGGCTCCACGGCAAAAACTTTCAGCTTGGGGAAATGCTCTTTCAGCACTTTGCTTACGCCGCTTATATGTCCGCCTGTACCAACACCGGTGATCAGGAAATCCAATCCGTCGGGAAAATCTTTTACAATTTCATCTGCAGTGGTTTTTATATGCACCTCAACGTTGGCCGGATTGTCAAACTGCTGTGGCATCCATGCGTTGGGTGTTGATGCTACCAGTTCTTTGGCTCTTTCAATAGCGCCTTTCATACCTTTCTCCCGGGGCGTAAGTTCAAAACTGGCGCCATAAACGCTCATTAGTTTCCTGCGTTCTACACTCATACTTTCAGGCATTACCAGTATTAACTGGTAACCTTTTACCGCGGCCACCATCGCCAGACCTATGCCTGTGTTACCTGAAGTAGGTTCAATAATTACGCTGTTTTCTGATAATATCCCTTTTTGCTCCGCATCTTCTATCATGGCCAGGGCTATACGGTCTTTAATACTGCCGCCGGGGTTGGCCCGTTCCAGTTTGGTCCATACTTCAATATTATCAGGGTATAAACGGTTGATACGGACATGCGGGGTATTACCGATCGTTTCTAAAATATTATTCGCTTTCATGTTTGTTGGAAATTATAGTATTGTAATTGTTGATTGATTTTTTACCCGGCTGCATTGCTGCTATCGGGCATCGTTGCGTCGCACTTCGTTTATCGTTCTGTTCTTTTTTCAACAAGTTGCCGGCTGCAATAAATATTCATACCTGGTTAGGGAGTATCAGATAATAAAATTGATGGGTTCTTCAAAATCTTTGCGGTCGTTTACCACCGTCTGGTTTTTATGGTACACCACGCTCAGGGAAGGGATGCTTTTGGTAATCCACGTGTTGCCACCAATGATGCTGCCCCTGCCGATAATGGTGTTGCCGCCAAGAATGGTACTACCTGCATAGATGATTACATCATCTTCAATAGTGGGGTGGCGCTTTACCTGCGCATCTTCTTTACGCACGGCAAGAGCGCCAAGTGTAACACCCTGGTAGATCTTTACATTATTTCCGATAACGGTGGTCTCTCCTATCACCACGCCGGTACCATGATCAATAAAGAACGGACAGCCGATGCGGGCACCCGGATTGATATCTATGCCTGTTTTACTGTGCGCATACTCACTCATAATACGGGGTATCAGCGGTACCTTGCTTAAATATAACAGGTGTGCCAGGCGATGGATCATAATGGCATAAAACCCGGGATAGGAAAGGATAACTTCTTCAATGGAAAACGCAGCCGGATCAAAATCAAGGATCAGTTGCGCATCTTTCAGCAATAAATCTTTTACTTCTTCCAGCGCATTGCAGAACTCATCTGCAATCACTTCTTTTTCCAGGTGCTTTTTCTTGTCCACAGACTCAATGAGGTCAATTAAACTTTTCTGCAGTTTATAAAGTGTTATTTCATGATGCTCAAGAAAAAGTTCAGGCTCGTCTGTTACAGGAAATAAATAGCCGATCAGGCATTCCGTAAACGCATGAATTTCTTTACTGGAAGGCAGGTTATTACTAAGAATAAAGCCGGGATATTTCATACAAAGTATTTAAAAAACAAAACCCTTCACTATGCGGAAGGGTCTGCTATAATCTGATGCAATTACAACCCTTCTTATGAAAGTTTGCAACAACATGTATTGGTAGTGATAAACATTTTTTGTTTGATTGATCGTTTGTAAATGTAAAATAAAACTAAATAGTCCACAAATTTAATGGGAAGCAGCGGCTTCACCGTTAATCTTTTCCTAATGCATTTTCGGGCTTGCTTTTTATAATGGCGGCCTAACCTGTACTTTCGTTGGATGAAACTGCAATTCTGGTCGGTAGGAAAGGCGCATGAATCTTATATAAAAGAAGGGGTGGATGATTTTACCAAAAGGGTAACCAAGTATTTCCCGGCAGATTGGCTGATTATTGCACCTCCCAAAAATGCAGCATCACTGAATGAACCTGCATTGAAAAAACAGGAAGCTATACTTATATTACAGCAACTTCAGCAAGACGACTATCTTATATTACTGGATGAACGCGGCAGGCAGTTTTCATCACCCGAGCTGGCAACATTTCTGCAACAACGTGCGAATGAAAGTACCAAACGACTCATCTTTTTAATTGGCGGCGCCTTTGGTGTTGATGAAACAATTTTTAAACGCGCCAACCTCACCTGGAGTTTTTCAAAGCTGGTTTTCCCCCACATGCTGGTTAGATTAATACTTACCGAACAAGTGTACCGTGCATGCACAATTATAAGAAATGAGAAGTATCATCATATATAAACCGGTTAATGATTTGTACCGGCAATCCTTCAAATAAACCCTAAAAAAGGTTCATATGAATTTTGTAACAAAGCTTATCCTATTTTAGTTCTCAAAATTTTGCTTAATGACGCTTACCTTAACGCTCATCATCATAGTGCTTACATGTGCCATATCGCTTACCGCTTTATCTAACGGGAAGCTGTATAATGATTTAATTTTTTACCCGCCTTCTGTTACTTATCAAAACCAGTGGTACCGCTTTTTTACCTGTGGGTTAATACATGCCGACTATGCACACTTACTATTTAATATGTATGCATTATATATGTTTGGCAACCCTGTGGAAAAGGCGTTCACATCACCTGCACTGTATGGTGAAAAAGGAAAGATCTTTTATCTTGTTTTATACTTTTCTTCGCTGATCGTTTGTCTTTTACCTACCTATTTTAAAAACAAAGACAACTCTTACTATCGCAGCCTGGGTGCGTCCGGCGCTGTATCGGCAGTGATCTTTGTATTTATTTTTCTTTCACCTATGAGCGGAATGGGTTTGCTTTTTATACCTATTCAAATTCCGGCATTCCTGTTTGGATTTATTTACTTAGGCGTTTCCGTTTATCTTGATAAGCGTGGCCAGGATAATATTAACCACTCTGCACATTTCTGGGGTGCTGTTTATGGCATTGCCTTTCTTATCATCACCAGTTATTTCTTTACAGATTTTCGCCCGGTGGAAAGATTTATCAGCCAGGTAACAGGTTATTTCAGATAGGCTATTGTGTGATATTTAAGGAGATGCGCAGAACTTCTTTGGTGCTTTCTTTTACTTTAAAACGGTCATCAATGCGGTAACCAATTACCCAGATGATCTTCTTATCTGTTTCCAGCACCCACACTTTTTCTTTATCTGTTAATGATAGCTTCTGGTCAATAAAGAACCGGCTAAGCTTCTTCTTTTTCTGCATGCCAAGCGGGTAGAAATAATCACCCTGTTTGTATTTGCGTAATAGCAAAGGGAAATGTATGGTGGTCGCATCCAGTGAAGCTATAAGGCTGGAGGTTGATACCTGGTTTGCCTGCTGGTTGTGAATTTTTATCTCCAGCATTCCATTTTCAAAAACAATCTTATTATCCTTTGCTTCTATAATAATATGTGCGGCTTCTTCCTGTTGTCTTGGAGAAATAATAAGCCAGTTGCGATTCCTGATAATACGATGAGAGGAAGACTGAATAAAACTTCCGTTACTGGCATCCACCAGCTTCATCACTTCATCCAGTTGAGTAGCAACAAAACCATACTCTTTTACTATTTCCAGCATTACAGTTCGCACGGCATCCATCTTTTTTAATTTAAGTACCGGAATATGCACTTCATGTCCCTTAAACTCCAGCAATGATTTTTTATATGCTTCAATAGCCTGCTGATATACCAATGCAACTTCTTTAAAACGGTGGATGTTTTCTGCGAGATTTTGTTTTACCTGCGGGTATACCTCTTCTATTGATGGTATCAATCTTAACCTGAAAAAATTGCGGGTGTATTTCTCTGAAGCATTGGAAGAGTCTTGTACCCAGTTTAATTCCTGCATGTTAGCATAGGCTTCAATAGCTTCACGTTTTGCAAACAGCAGAGGTCTTATGACAGCACGTTCCTTGCTTATTTCCGGTATACCTGTCAAACCCTGTATTCCTGTACCGCGGAAGAAATGCATCAACAAAGTTTCGATATTATCATCCAGATGATGAGCTGTAACTATAAACGAGCAATCTGCTGTTTTAAGCAATGAAGTAAACCAATTATAACGTAGCTCTCTCGCCGCTTCCTGGATGGAACGCTTATGCTTCAAAGCATAGCCATTCGTATCAAAGCGCTGAACCAACACTTGCTTTTGATATAAATTTCCAAGGCTGCTTACCAACGCCTCATCCCGGTTACTTTCTTCCCCACGTAACTGAAAATTGCAATGGGCAATCACAAAGTCAATTCCCAGCTTAAAAATAAGATCGGTTAAAACGATGCTGTCAATACCGCCGCTTACAGCCAATAGCAGTTTTGTTTGCCCCGCAATTACCTGCGGAAACCTGTTTTTCAGATACTGTTGAAATTCCCTGAGCAAATCCATACTGCAATATCAATAAAAAACCCGCCGGTTAACGCGGCGGGTAGTATTCAAAAAAGAATTTAGTTATAAATGGAAAAAGAACTTCATAGATGCCAGCAGCAAACCATACATCGCTATAGAAGTACCAATTACCCATTTGATCATATCAACCTTGCTGTCACCAATCTGGGAAGACAGTTTCGTTTCAAGCCTGGCAATGTCTTCCTTTGTAGCAAATACAGAAGTCTTCTCCTGTAACCTGGTATCTACTTTTGTTTCCATAATATGAATAAATGCTTCTGCTTCCTTTTCACCAATCCTGGCCTTTTGCATTTCATACAATTTTATTTCAGAAATTACAAGTGCCATAGGTACGATTTTTATATTCCTAATTTACCGAAATTATCTGAAACCGCCCTACCCTTTCTTTTGCTCCTTTGCCCAGGTATCTTTCAGGGTTACGGTGCGGTTAAACACCATGCGCTCTTCACTGGTATCTTTATCCAGGGTAAAATAACCTTTGCGTAAGAACTGGTAACGCTCATCAAACTTTGCAGTTTTTAAAGCAGGTTCCGCATAAGCATGTGTTACGGTTTGTAGTGATGCTGTATTGATATAATCCTTAAAATCACCTTCTGCATCTCCAAGGTCTTCCACCTTAAACAAGCGGTCGTACAACCTTATTTCAGCCGCAACCGCATGTGGAACGCTCACCCAATGCAAAGTACCTTTTACACTTACACCGGAATTATTGCTGCCGCTTTTGCTTTCGGGCAAATGTGTACACCTTACCTCCGTTATATTTCCCTGTTCATCTTTTATAACTTCTTCGCACCTGATAATATAGGCGCTCTTTAGCCGAACCATTTGTCCAGGTGCAAGACGGAAAAATTTCTTTGGAGGGTTTTCCATAAAATCTTCCTTCTCAATATACAGCTCGCGGCTAAAAGGAACTTCCCTTACACCATCACTTTCATTCTCAGGATTATTCTCGCTTTGCAGCATTTCCACCTTGCCTTCCTCATAGTTGGTGATCACTACTTTCAACGGATCAAAAACTACCATACGGCGCTGCGCAATCTTATTCAGGTGTTCTCTCACGCAAAACTCCAGCAGCCCAACATCTATCACGTTATCACGTTTTGCAATACCTACCCTGTCGCAAAATTCGCGAATACTTTCCGGCGTATAACCTCTTCTGCGAAAACCGCTGATGGTAGGCATCCGCGGATCATCCCATCCCTCGACAAAATTTTCATTCACCAGTTGCAACAACTTGCGTTTACTCATCACCGTGTAGGTAAGATTACGCCTTGCAAATTCATATTGATGTGAAGGATATATTTCCAGTTGATTGATGAGCCAGTCGTATAATTCGCGGTGCGGCACAAATTCAAGTGTGCAGATGGAATGCGTTACATTCTCTATACTGTCGCTTTGACCATGTGCAAAATCATACATCGGGTATATGCACCAGTCATCGCCTGTACGGTGATGATGTGCGTGTTTAATGCGATAAAGGATAGGATCACGCATCAGCATATTTACATGAGCCATATCAATTTTGGCACGCAGCGTCCGGCTTCCATCAGGAAAAGCACCAGCCTTCATTTGCTCAAAAAGATCCAGGCTTTCTTCTACAGAACGGTTTCTGTATGGACTGTCTTTACCTGCTTCTGTAGGCGTACCTTTCATGGTAGCAATCTCCTCAGAAGTGGAGTCATCCACGTAGGCCAGTCCCTTTTTAATAAGCGTTACCGCATATTCATAAAGTTTGCCAAAATAATCAGAAGCGTAGAGTTCATTCTTCCATTCAAACCCAAGCCATTTGATATCCGCTTTAATACTCTCTACATATTCAGTGTCTTCGGTGGTAGGATTGGTATCGTCAAACCTCAGGTTGGTATATCCCGGGAATTTTTTGGTAAGACCGAAATTAAGGCAGATGCTTGTGGCATGGCCTATATGCAGGTATCCATTGGGTTCGGGTGGAAACCTCGTAACAATAGAGGTATATTTACCATTCTTGATATCATCTTCTATAATCTCTTCTATAAAATTCAGACTCTTTTCTTCACTCATGCATTTGAATTTGAATGACGGCAAAAATAAGGAACAAAAAATAGTTTATGGCGGCAGGTTTACAGTTTATACCCGGCCATTGAATCGCTTTAAAAATAGGGCTTATTTGTTTCTAAACACTTTATATAATAATGTTCAGTTGATTTTAACATGGCGCAGATGAATTGGCAAATAAAAAGCCGGCTCCCCCAAGCCGGCTCTGAAATCACAAATAATATAAGTTTAGCAAGTCTTCTCACGATTTTCCACCCGCGGATGGCTTGCCCACCACTTCATAACTAATCTTATTGTTCTCATCTGTAATTTCCCTGTAATAAATATTATCAGGAGAAACCCAATATTTTTCGCCATTAATGGTGACTGTTTTTGAACCTTCCGGTAAATCATTGATCGTATCACCTATGTTTGGTTCGGCTTCTTCAGGACCGGAGTTATTAATTTCACCATTCTTACCTACCACTTTATATACATTCTCTCCTTTATCATTTACTGTACGTTGATAGTAAGTACCATTCAGCTCATAAAACTGTTCGCCGTTTACCACTACCAGTTTTGCACCTTTCGGAAATTGTGCTAATTCAGCGCCCATTGGAGCGTCTATCACCTGGTAATTTCTACCGTCATCCATTGGCTGGTAGTAAGCGCCATTGTTATAATAATACAGGGAAGGCCCAACATACAACGGCATGTACCCAAATGGAAGAAAACCCACTTGTATACCAATCGGCGGGAACATCATTCTAAGGTAGCTGCCACCGTAAGGCCTGTAAAAGTATCCGTTGGAATAACCGTAGGAAATACCTGCATATGGTATATAAACGCTGGGCCGTACAATGGTTACCGGACGGTACCCATAGCCGTAACCATGGCCGTATACTCTTGGTGAGTAAACTCTTGCAGGTGCACGATAGCTATACACAGAACCAACCCTGCCACCTCCATAGCCTCTGCCCGGGTTAAAATGAGGGCGTGGCTGTGCATAAGTAGCAGAAGCGGTGAGTAAAAAAGCGGAAGCTATAATCAGATTACGCATATCGAGTTTATTTTATTGATAGTTAGACGATTATTTACCTCAAAGTTTACTGATTGCTTTACTAAAAAATTCTTAAAATCTGCTAATCCCTGCTGAAACAGGCTTTTCAGGAAAACTTTTTCATCGCTCTACTGACCATAAAAGTATCCCGCACGCTGCTTCATTTATCACAGTAATTTTTGCATATGAGGGAATTGCTTTAAACCTTGTAATAACGATAAAAGCGTTTAAAAATTTTAAACACCTGCTCCCTTTTAAAAGATTTTATAAACGCTTTTCACCTGACGAAAAAACCTGCTATAATTTACTTGATAAGGCTAATGTGAGAGACTTATTAAAAGCAGAGATGAATGGGCAAAATTTAGCGTTGAACGAGCAGGAAATCCACCTAAAGTAGCATAAGGTTAACCGTTGTTTTCAGGATTTTTAAAATTCCTTATCATTTCCTTTGCGATTTTTTTACATAACGCTTATTAGCTTTGCATTTCCAACCGCTTATTTTTCCAAAACCATCTACTGAGATCAACTTATTGTAACAATGAAAATTGTTGCACAACTTGTACTTTTTGCATGTTAAGGGATTGCGTCCCCCAATGCAAGGGCCCCCGTTTTTACGGAGGCCCGATTTTTTCTACAGCCTGAGCGGAAAACGGGACTCGAACCCGCGGCCTTTAGTTTGGGAAACTAATGCTCTACCAACTGAGCTATTTCCGCATAAGCCGAATATACAAAATGCGTTGAATATTTAAAATCAGCGTACAGAAATTTTGATCCTGAATTCGCCCTTCCACTCTCCTTCCGCCATCTGGTTTTCACCTACAATAATTTTATAGCTTCCATGTTCTTTTACCGGGAAGCTGAGTTTTCTGGTAAACGGCCCGTCTGCTTTTCCAGAAGGTGTATACACCTGGTTAATCCTGATATTCGCTGTATCCGGGGCAATGATTTCCGCCTTTAAGCTGTCGCCGCTGTTTACCGGTACAATCATGGTCACATGCTTACCCATTCCCTGCAGGTAGGCGGTTGCCACAATACTGTCTTTAAGCGCCGGTAATGTAATGGTATCCTTCGCCAGTTTGATAGAGTTTTCTTTTTTAGTACTGTCTTCCTGAACGGTGGTATTATCTTTTGGGGCCGTACTGTCGGCATTGCTGGTCATCGAATCTTTTAACGCATCTGAAGACGATGATTCCGGGTTGGAACAGGCAATCATACTACCGGCAACCAGTATTGTTATGATGATCTTTTTCATATCCATACTTTTACTTGTTCATATCTAAAATGGTACCATTCTAAAAAACAAGATCCTCGTAAGCGCTTTGTAATTCACTGTACGCATGCTGATCTTTTGCTGCTTTGGCTGCAGCCATGCCTTTCTCATACCACTCAATCGCCAACTGTGTTTCGTTATTGCGTTGCAGCAGCTTGGCCAGGTGATAATAAGAGCCTACATAATCAGGTGTAGAAGAAAGCAATGCTTCAAATATGGTCCGGGCCTGCCCGTCGTTACCTTCCTTGATATATTCCAGCGCCAGAGCATGTTTTAAAAATGGATCAGCCGGGTTATTCTTCAGCATTTCATTGATCCGTTCAATTCTGTTCATAACTCAAAAATAGAGATTGCAGAACAGACCCGGTAAACAACTTATTGTCTATTCACCCCACAGGATTGTCCACACGTCAAAGATTTTTCTGCAGGCCTGCGCACCAGGGTAGGTTTACTGAAAATTAATCATATGCAAACATCTTCACGGCAAGCTTACCTCGACTGGCTTCGCATCATGGCCATTCTAGGCGTTTTGTTTTTCCATTCCGCAATGGCTTATGTTCCGTGGGAATGGCATATCAAGAACAAAGAGACCAGCAATATATTAATGGAATTTACTTTCTGGCTGCACCGCTTCCGCATGCCTTTACTATTCTTTATTTCCGGAACGGTCAGTTATTTTATGTTGCAGAAGAAAAGCAGCGGCTCATTCATCGGGCTTCGCTTCAGGAGATTGTTTATACCATTACTGGTAGGAGTTTTTATCATCGTTCCGCCCCAGATATACATGGAACGTTTAACACAGGGTTTCAAAGGAAATTATGCTGATTTCTATCCGTCTGTATTTGACTTCAAGGCTTATCCAAAGGGCAATACCAGCTGGCATCACCTGTGGTTTATCGCTTATCTTTTTATATATGATGTTGCGCTTGCGCCCTTGCTTAAGTGGAGTATGAATGAGCAGGGAAAAAGAACCTTATCCTTCTTTAACAGGATGGCAAAAGGTAAATGGATCTATGTACTGATTGTTCCCAACCTGCTTATCTATACTTTCTTTTGCCAGGATTATCCGCAGACATCAGACCTTATACATGATGGATGTTTCTTCTTTTACTGGCTGTTCTTTTTACTCGCGGGTTTTATCTGCATCAACTTCCCTTCATTAATGGATAGCCTTGAACGTAATCGTCGCTTTTCACTGGGTATTGCACTATTTAGTCTTATCGCAGTGAACTATGTTCGCTGGAATAACCTGGAGCCATGGGACGCCATCCCGCATTTCAGAAGCGACTGGAGAAACTATGCCTACCTGGCACTCCAGGTAATTGTGGGCTGGTCATGGGTATTTACTGCGGTAGGATATGGCAAGAAATATCTCAACAAAACGCATCGTACACTTAACTATATCAACCAGGCGGTGTATCCTTTTTATATCCTGCACCAAACGATAATGGTAATATTGGTGTATTATATTGTACAGGCGCCGGATACAGTGGGTATGAAATACATCTTCACTGTTATTACCACGTTTGTAGTTTCAATGGGTATTTATCATTTGCTGATAAGACCTTATCCATTCATGCGTTTCTTATTCGGTGGCAAACCTGCTGATAAGAAACCCGCAAAAAAACCGGTTGAATCGCCCGTGCCTCAATCAATAGAATTAGCTTCGTAACCGATAACCTTACTGTGTATGAAATTTTTCTGGAAATATCTTTTTCCGCCATTGTTTGGCCTGCTGATTTATGCTACGATAAGGTTGATCAATGATACCATTTCAGGTTTTGCTTTCTGGAGGCGCAACTGGCAAATTAATGCACTTGAGACCGGCTTTAGTTTGTTACTTGGTTTCATTGTAAACAAAATACTGCTGCAGCTTTTTAAAAAGTTTGACCGTGAGTTACCCCAAACGATTTCCTATAAAAATATATTGAAGGAACTGCTATGGGTTTTTATTGTGATCGAGATAAGTGTGAATGCAGTTTTTACACCAATGGCGGCTTTTACAGATGATGGATTATCACTGGGCGACCTGGCAACGATTAATATCATCCCGCTGCTGTTCAGCCTTATCTATTATGGATTGGTAAGAAGCAATAACCTTCTGCAGGCATATATCAACAATAAGTTACTGCTTGAAAAAACAACCAATGATCACCTGCAAACAGAGTTAAAATTTCTTAAGGCGCAGTATCATCCGCATTTTCTTTTTAATGCGCTTAACACCATCTATTTTCAAATGGATGAAAATGTGGATGAGGCAAAACGTACAGTAGAAAAGTTTTCAGAATTACTGCGCTACCAGTTGTATGATCAGCAGCAAACCGTTCCGTTAAGCCAGGAGATTCATTACCTGCAAAACTTTATTGACCTGCAGAAAATAAGAACATCTGAAAAGCTTGAGCTTACTATTGCTTTTGATAACAGTCTTCAGCATTTGCAGGTTTATCCTTTGTTATTTTTACCGTTGGTAGAAAATGCTTTCAAGTACGTAGGGGGCGATTATAAAATCAATATTGAATTACAGAAAACAGGTAACGAGTTATGCTTTACCGTACACAACTCAATGCCGCCGGAAATATCTTTTCAGCGCGCCGGCGGTATTGGTTTGGAAAACCTGAAACGCAGGCTGGAATTACTATACCCGGCAAAACATTCTTTACAAACCAGGAAGAAACACAATTGCTTCCTGGCTGAACTTAAACTTAGCGTGGAATGAATCATACCTACATCCGTTGCATTATTACTGATGATGAACCTGTAGCCCGCAAAGGGCTTCAGGGCTATATAGAAAAGGCAGGTCTCTTTGAGATCGTAGCCATTTGTGAAGATGCTATACAACTGAATAACGTACTTAAACAACAGCCGGTTGACCTGCTGTTTCTTGATATTGAAATGCCTTATATAAGCGGCATAGATTTTCTTAAAAATCTTGCAAACCCGCCCAAGGTAATTTTTACAACCGCCTATGAGCGTTATGCCATACAAGGTTTTGATTTGGATATACTGGATTACCTCTTAAAGCCAATTTCATTTGAACGCTTTCTTAAAGCGGCAAACAAAGCGCACGATTATTTTTCACAACAGGTACAGCAGGCAGATGAGTATTTCTTTGTAAAGACTGATTACAAATTAGAGAAGATTGCATTTGAAGATATCCTGTTTGCGGAAGCGATGGAAAATTACGTGGCCATCTATACCCAGGAGAAAAAAGTGATCACGCATATCACCCTTAAATCAGTGCAGGAAAAACTTCCGGCCAAACAGTTTATACAACCTCATAAATCATACCTGGTAAACATGAATAAGATTGAGGCGATTGAAGGCAACATCCTGCATATTCAGCACTACCAGGTTCCGGTAAGTAAGTATCAGAAAGAAGAAGTGCTGGAGAAAATTGTCAATAACAAACTGCTCAAAAAATGAGTGATCAATCCAAAGGAAATCATAACGATTTGTTTGTTAAAAATTAGTTGCATAAACAACCTGTTTCAAAAACTCTTCCTTACATTTGGTTTTACTAAGTTTTAAAAGTTTGTTGTATGAAGATATTAGTCTGCGTTAGCAAGGTTCCTGATACTACTTCCAAAATTGCCTTTAAAGAAGGCAATACCAAATTTGAAGAAAACGGTGTGCAATGGATCATCAATCCTTATGATGAATGGTATGCACTGGTGCGTGCTATTGAATTAAAAGAAAAAGATGCTTCCATCACATTACACCTGGTAACAGTTGGCGGTGCAGATACAGAGCCTGTGATACGCAAGGCGCTGGCATTGGGCGGCGATGAAGCAATTCGCGTAAATGCAGTTAGTGATGACAGCTTTTATGTGGCTTCACAAATTGCCGATGTGGCCAAACAGGGAGGTTACGATCTTGTCTTCACCGGTAAAGAAACCATTGATTATAATGCATCATCTATTGGTGGCATGGTTGCCGAATTGCTGGATGCGCCATATGTTTCACTGGCAACAAAATTTGAGCTTAGCGGCACTACCGCTACCATCACCAGGGAAATTGAAGGTGGTGAGGAAGTGGCAGAGGTAAGCCTTCCGGTTGTAGTAAGCTGCGCCAAAGGTGTTGCGGAACAACGCATCCCCAATATGCGGGGCATTATGGCGGCACGCAGCAAACCGTTAAAAGTAATAGAGCCAGTGGCCACAGATACGCTTACCAGCATTGCAGGATATGAACTGCCACCGGCAAAAGCAGGGGTTAAACTGGTACCTGCAGATAATGTGGCAGAACTGGTAAGGTTACTGCATGAAGAAGCTAAAGCAATCTAAAACAGCCCATCTTTCAACCGGTTTGTTGTATTACTGCTGACGCACACAACAAACCACAAATGAATAGTCACCATGGTTTTAATATTTATAGATCACTCAGACGGACAAATAAAGAAATCATCCTTCGAAGCACTATCCTACGGGGCAGCAATTGCCAAACAAACAGGAACAACTGCGGAGGGTTTGTTACTTGGTACTGTAAACGATGATCTTGCCTCGCTTGGTAAATATGGCATCACAAAAGTGAACCAGGTAAATAATGAAAGCCTTAACCAGCTTGATGCGCAGGTAGATGCCCGGGTAATTGCAGAAGCGGTAACAGGTACCGGTGCAGATGTGTTGGTGTTCTCTCATAACCAAACCGGTAAAGCAGTTGCACCAAGGGTTTCAGCAAGATTAAAAGCGGGGCTTGTAGCAGGCGCCAGTGCATTGCCGGATACCAGCAATGGCTTTATTGTAAAGAAAACTGTATTCAGCGGAAAAGCTTTTGCAAACGTGAGCATTACATCAGCCATAAAAATCATTTCGCTTAACCCGAACAGTTATAAGATTGTTACTGCTGATGACAGCGCCGAAGTGAACCAGTTGTCTATTACACCTGCAACAGGTAAAGTGAAAGTAACTTCAGTAAACAAAGTAAAAGGAGAAGTACCACTAACAGAAGCTGAAATTGTGGTAAGTGGCGGCCGTGGTTTAAAAGGCCCGGAAAACTGGGGAATGATTGAAGATCTGGCACATGTATTACATGCAGCTACCGCCTGCAGCAGGCCTGTAGCCGATACACACTGGAGACCGCATCATGAACATGTAGGACAAACAGGTATACAGATTGCGCCGAATTTATACATTGCCATTGGTATATCAGGCGCCATACAACACCTGGCAGGTGTTAACCGCAGCAAGACCATTGTTGTGATTAACAAAGACTCCGAAGCACCTTTTTTCAAAGCTGCAGATTATGGTATAGTTGGCGATGCTTTTGAAGTGGTTCCAAAACTTACAGAAGAAATCAGGAAATTGCACGGCGCTTAATATGTCATTGAGCGAAGTACCGTATAAAGGCAGACATGAGTAAAACTGCTTTAACAATACAAGCCGGGAGGCACCAGCAGTTATTATCCCCGCATACCGTTATGGTACTTGTGTATGCCTATATGAGAATATCTACAGCAACCGTAAGATAGAAAAAGCCCGGCAGGGTTATAAAAATCAATCATCATCCAAACCGGCTTAAACAAAGGCTAAAGATTTACTAAAAATCCGGGAAGGTATCAAGAAGCTGGAGCAACGCTGCTTTTATACAGAACCCGTATTCGTCAACATCAAACACAACTATCACTTTAAAAGATTTATGGAGGCATCAAAAAAGAGAGTATAGAAACAGGGATACCGGCACCGGTCACTACATAATAAAGAATGCTGCCTGAAAAAGGCAGAAAAGAAAAAGCGGTATATAACCAGTTGCTTAGTTATAATAGGAATACCCCGGTAACAAACTTCCCATCACAACATTACCCGACAGCAACTTTATAAATTAGAAAGCTGCCTCAAAATTTTACTTTTAGAGACAGCCTCTTTGATTTCTTAAAAAAAACCCGGCCGGGGCTTCTTGGGGTTGATCATAGTCGGGGATTAACGCCGATGAAATAGGATATTAATTAGTTATAGATGCATTTGCACTTACTGCTGTTTTATCTCCGGCACTTTCTGTAATCGTTCCGTTTTCTATATACCTGATCTGTGCGGCCAGTGCGCTGTCTTTTGCAGAAGGTAGCCCGGTTAACAAAACGGTATATATTTTATTAGGGTCTACACTAATCACACGACCTGCCTGTACATCATTTCCATTGTTAATGTTTATGGTCACTCTTCCTGCATCAACAGGAACAAATGCCGATACATTCTTAAAAGCAGCATGTTCTTTCACCGCTTCCTTTCCGCCGGCATCTACCGATACTTCAAGTTTTGTTGAATCAGGAATAGCGTTGATATACCTGATATAAGCCTGGCCATTTGCTTTAAGACTATCTATATTATCCTGTGTAACAAGATTGGTATAGTTATTATTTGCGCCAACCACAAAGAGCGAATGATATTTGCCAGCTTCTAATGTTGCAGTAGAAGCCGTAATGGGCCTGGCCATAAAGTAATCGTAAGCCCGTATACTTCTTTCGCCGGGGAAAGCACTTAGATAAACACCCGTATAATTTGTATAAAGTAAAGGTGAGCCCGGAAGCGTGTTACCAGACAGCGTAATACCAATGCCCTTCATATCCGGAGCGAGGTTAAAGGCCATTAATCCTGCAACGGGAGTGTTGTTACCACTGTCATTGTTTTTGGAACATGATGCAAGTGTGAGTATTAAAGCGGCGATGCTGCCGATCATTAAATAGTTGCGAAAGTTCTTTTTCATTTCTTATGATTTTAGGTGATGTTTTAAATTGATGACACAAAGCTACCATCACCAGGGGCCTTGTTGTTAGCCCTTACAGACAATGCATTAATCCAAAAAGACAAACCTGGTATTGTTTGAATAATAGATACAAAAAAGCCACTCCTGCAGGAGTGGCCTTGAATAGTTTTTCTTTACTGTTATAAAATGAAAGTATAAATGGTCTAATCAATATTAGTAGCCGATAGTGTATGATTGTGTCACTCAAAACTGATGAGCTTAGCCTATACGAGCTGATAGCTGCAGATGGTGAACGCTAAAAATGTAAGATAGCCATTGGATGTTCTTTATACTAAATGCCCAGGTAAGCCTTTGCATTGTTATAACAAATATCCTGCACAATTTTTCCCATCCAGTTAAGATCATCGGGCAATAAACCTTTCTCTATCTCCTTTCCAAAAATATTACACAGTAATCGCCTGAAATATTCATGACGGGGAAATGATAAAAAGCTGCGGCTATCTGTAAGCATGCCAATAAAACAACTGATCATCCCCATGCTTGATAACGTGTTTAATTGTTTCTCCATTCCATCCAACTGATCAAGAAACCACCAGCCACTGCCAAACTGAACTTTCCCTTTTATACTGCCATCATTATAATTGCCCGTCATGCTGGCAAACACTTCATTAAAAGACGGATTCAGGTTATACAAAACTGTTTTTGCGAGCTGGTCTGTTCTATCAAGCCTGTCCAGTAACCTGGCCAGTGCGGTCGCCTGAAGATCATCACCAATGCTATCAAAGCCGGTATCAGGCCCAAGCAGACCAAACATCCTGCTGCTGTTATTGCGCAGTGCACCAATATGCATCTGCTGCACCCAGCCTTTGGCATGATACATTTTAAAAAGCGCCACCAGTAAATAACCCTGGAAAGCTTCTGCCCAACCTGATGCATCAACAGGCTCTCCGGAAAGCAGTCTTTGATATTCTGTAATTGCATGTGCCGGCAGATCAAGTACGGCAGGTACTTTTTGCAAGCCATGATCGCTGATGCATGCACCCGAAGCATGAAAATAATCGATTCGTTTGCTTAACGCTTCCAGTAAGGAATCCAGGTCTTTTATTACTACACCGCTTGCATCTGATAACTTATTGATATACGCAAGATAGGTTTTGCCACCGGTTACATTCCAGCTTTTATCAGGCCGGAAAGAAGGAGCAACTTTCACCGCAAATCCGTCCTCTTTTAATTTACGATGATAATACAAATCATCACAAGGATCATCTGTTGTGCCGGCAAATTCAACGCGAAAATGTTGCAGTAATCCCTGCGTGGTAAAACCCGGTTGTTGCAAGAGTTCACCAGCCTTTGCATATATTTTTGATGCGGTGCTGCTACTGAGTAATTCTGTTATACCAAATGGATCTTTTAATTCAAGATGCGTCCAGTGAAACAGCGGATTACGAACCGTATAAGGCACGATCTCTGCCCATTTCAAAAATTTCTCTTCGTCACCCGCATTGCCGGTAATATATTCTTCACCAACACCAAGGGTACGCATGGCACGCCACTTATAATGGTCGCCACGCAGCCATATATCTGTAAGATTAGCAAACTGTTTATTTTCCGCAATTTCATCTGGCGGCAGGTGATTATGATAATCAATAACAGGCATTGACTTTGCATAATCGTGATAAAGCTTTTCGGCAGTACCTGTTTCAAGCAGGAAGTTATCATCCAGAAATTTTTTCATCTCTGTATCATCATTTATTCTTGAATAAGGGTTCTCATTAACCAGCCGCAATTGCTACTATGGGGCTGCTGTTGCGTCGCACTTCATTCATCGCTATGTACATTCTTCAGCAGGGTGTAACAGTCTGCAACAATGTAAACCTATTGATTAAGTCAATTGTTTTTATTACTAATAATATAATGAGTGTATGTGCTGTTAAATTTCCCAATGCGTGTTACAGACACAATGAAAAACTGAGACAGAACACGATCTTTCCTCTCTTTGTTTCCTACAGTATATGCCTGTTTGATTTTACTTCATTTGTAATATCACCAGCCTTCAGAACGACAAATACCTAATTCAAGCCCGCGAAGCTCTGCAAGACCACGAAGCCTTCCGATACAGGAATAGCCGGGATTTGTCACTTTATCAAGATCGTCAATCATCTGGTGACCGTGATCAGGCCTGAATGGAATAGAAGTATCTCGTTGTTGTTGTACTGCCAGCAATTCTTTCATCACAGCATACATATCGGTATCGCCGCCCAGGTGATCAGCTTCGTAAAAATTGCCATGTTCGTCCCTGGCTGTATTACGCAGATGAATAAAATATACGCGGTCACCTAACTGTTTTGCCATGGCTGGCAAATCATTGTTTTTAGATGCTCCCAATGAGCCTGTACAAAAACAAATACCATTACTTTTATTAGGTACTGTTTTCAGCAGGAATTCATAATCCTCTATCTTGTTCATGATACGTGGCAGGCCAAGAATATCAAACGGAGGATCATCCGGGTGTATGGCAAGTTGTATACCCAGCTCGTCTGCAACAGGCGTAATTTCACCAAGGAAATAAGCCAGGTTATTGCGCAATGTTTCATGGCTGATGTTTTTATATACAGCCAACCTTTCCCTCATTTCTTCTACCGTCATTTTTTTCTCTCCGGGTATTCCAAACATTACCACACCGGCAAGATGGTCAAGATCTTCTTTGGTATAAGATTGATAGCGTTTTTCAGCCTCTGCAATCACATGTTCGGGGTAATCATTATTAGCGCCCTCACGTTTAAGTATATATAAATCAAATACAGCAAGATCAAACCAATTAAAATATAATGCTTTTGATCCATCGGGCATTACATAGTCAAGATTGGTCCTTGTCCAGTCGTTCACCGGCATAAAATTATAAGTAACAATCGTGATGCCGCAGGCCGCAAGATTGCGAAGCGTTTGTTTGTATTGCTCTATATACTGCTGGTAGTTGCCTGTTTTGGTTTTAATATCTTCATGCACGGTAACGCTTTCCACTACTGCCCATTCAAGTCCATAAGCTTCAATTTCCTCTTTTCTTTTATTGATCTCCTCCACTGTCCATACGTCGCCATGCGGCACATGGTGCAGGGCCGTAACAATTCCTGTGGCACCTGTTTGTTTTACATCTTGTAAGCTTACCGGGTCTGATGGCCCGAACCATCTCCATGTTTGTTTTAGTTGCATATTAGTTATGAGCTATGAGTTAAGAGCCGTGAGCTTTGAGCTACCAGCTGCGAATTATTAACGATTAACTTATTCACCTTTGACTATTCACCATTCACTTTCCGACTTCCTGACTTTACTAACTTCCCATTTACACCCCCGAAAACACATTAAAACCTCCATCCACACATATAATTTCTCCACTTACAAAACCGGAAGCCTTGCTTAGCAACCATATCAATGTGCCATTCAATTCTTCAGGATCACCGAAACGCCCATAAGGTGTATTGTGTATTACTGCTTCCCCTCTTGCCGTATAGCTGCCATCTTCCTGAACCAGCAAATGTTTGTTTTGCGTGGTTACAAAAAATCCTGGTGCAATTGCGTTGATGCGTATACTGCCGCCATAACGTTTTGCCAGTTCCACACTCATCCATTTGGTAAAGCTATCCACCCCGGCCTTTGCCATAGAATAACCAAGCACCCGGGTAATTGCCTTTTGTGAAGCCATGGAAGAAATATTTACAATGCTTCCGCCATGCTTAGCCATGTATTTGCCAAAGATAACGGTGGGCAGTATCGTACCAAACAAATTCAGCTCAAATACATCGTGTAATGCATCCAGGTTTACTTCAAAAATATCATCATCCGGACCAACAACCGCACCGGCAACGTTGCCACCGGCTGCATTTACCAGTGCATCAATCCTTCCATAGGCCTCAATCGTTTTTTCAGCAGCCAAGGCTAAATCCTCACGACTAAGCACATCACACTGAATAAATAAAGCATCACCGCCTGTTGATTTTACTTCTTCTACGAGCTTATTACCAATATCTGCTTTACGCCCTATAATTATTACCCTTGCCCCGGCATAAGCAAGTGCCTTTACAAAACTATTTCCTAAAATACCTGTGCCACCGGTTACAATAATTACCTGGTTATTCAACTGAAAAATCTGCCCGTTTGCCTGCTGGTTCATACTACTTGAATTGTAATGCAGCATCTTTATTATCTGCATATGCTTTTGAATAATCTTTTTGCTTCACGGTGGCTGCCACGAATCTTATTCCCTGTAAAAGATGGTTGATATATACCGGGTCGCTATAATCTTTCTTATCATGTCCTAAAGTGGTAATCCATACAGTGCCGCCATCAAAAGGTTGCCACCAGACAGCAGGATACCAGTCGCCATAAGAACCGTTGTTTGTTTTAATGGCTTCCGCTTCCTTTTCTCCGGAAGGTTTTAACGAAGGAACATCCTGCACCATTAAAGTATGTATTCCGGGATAAATTTCCTTTTCAAAATAACATTCATCTTCTTTCTCCCATACCAGCGGAACCTGTTGTACGGACGGATGTGAAGGATCAATCACGTTCACCTTATATGGTTGAAAATGGGCGTGCCATGAAAAACTTGCCCCCATCATCTGCTTAAACCATTTCCAGTTACGCTCTGTACCTACTACGGAATGTACACCTACAAAGCCACCACCAGCTTCTATATACTGCCTGAAGGCCAGGCGTTGTTCATCTGTAGCAAATACATCATTATTGGTGCTTGTAAAGATGAGCAACTGGTATTGCTGCAAGTTTTCCTTTGTAAATACAGTAGAGGTATCGGCCACATCTGCCTTAAAACCATAGGTAGCCGCAAGTTTTTGCACACAGGCTACAGCCGAAGAGATGTTATCATGCACATAACCCTTGCCGTTCTTTGTATAGATAAGCACTTTGATCTTCTTCCAGTTTACCTGCTCTTTTTGAGCGAATGTTGTGAACCCCACGCAACAAAACAAAAGGCCGAGTATACTTCTCTTTGTAAAATGAAACATCTTTTATCTTTTAGTGATTTACATTACTGTTTACTGCCGGCGGATGTGCAAAATACTGCCATGCAGCTTCTGCTTTTGCAGCGTCATACTTTCCATTAAATACCAGGAAGCGATAACGAAGCAGGTATTCTTTACCAGGTTGTAAAAGCCAGCTTTTGTTTTTCGTAGGCGAGAAATTCGCAAACATATCACCACGGCCATTCATGTCTTCCGGCCATATACGCAAAGGTTCAGGATGATTATAATTGGCAGGATAAGACATCATCACAGCGCCCCCGTAATCGTCTCCAAGCTGCCCCTGCACAATGCACCATCGGGCAAGAGAACCATCGGCCTGTTTACGGTTTTTACCTTCTGATGTTAATACCATGCTGTTGTCTTTGTTCCATGCTTCTGTTGCGCGCCACCCAAGACCTCCATAACGATATTCAAGTAAGGTAACCGGGCTTTCGCTTGCACAGTTCAGGTGAATGGTATAATCCATCAGATAATAATCCGGCGAAGCAGGATCTGCATATACCCGTACCGTTTGCAATTCGTTCAGCATTACTTTTTCACCGCCAGTTTTTTTAAATACCACATGCTCCTGCACAGCCTGGTACTCGCTGTATATATTGCCTTCCGCAACAGATACAAAATTTTTGAAACGAACGGTGCCTTTACGGTCTTTCAGGTTCCAGCAATCAACGGTATCACCTTCAAAATAAAGCTCTGTCCAGGGATCCCATAATCCATAATGATGATAGTGATCCGGCGCATTGATGCGCGTTAAAGCCTGGCCATGTGGCGTATTTAAGGGATGAATAAATCCGCTTTTCTTAAATGCAGTATCAATGCCGGAAGGTGGGTACCAGGTACGATACACATACGTAAGAAGATTCTTATCAAAGGCATTAAAACCAAGCATGCCATCTTTATCAGAAAGGGTTACCGCGGGTTGATTTACTGTAGCCGTTTTTTCTGCAAGTTCGTATATCAACTTGCCTTTGGAAGATTTTGTCATCCAATGTAAAACCCTTTTGCCATTGGATGATACCTGGAAGGGTATTTCCCTACGCTCTTTTCCATTTACCTCAAATAATGCCAGGGATGAATCGGCGACTGAAGTAAGCTCATCAAGATTGGTTTGTAAAGGAATTAACAACCCTTGTGTTTCTATATTTAAATTGACACTAAACGTAGCCAGCTTTTGAGCCCTTACTCCAATACCGGTTAAAAGGCATAGTAAAACAATTAAGCTGCGAATGCTTTTATTTCTCATACAATTATCTTAACCGTGATAAACGATTTACTATTTGCTTCTCTTCGCCATTTCAAGTGCCTGCGTGGTAGTATAATATTTTGCGATCATGTTTGGCACTTCCCATGAAGGCATGTTCTTGTTCTTCAGGTAATCCAGGAATTTTTCTGTTACACGTGCAAAATGTGATTCATGTCCTTCTTTATATTTCTCAGGAATCACTACTTCCCAACCCTTTGCGGTTCTCTTTAGTTCAACTCCCGGGTGCTGTTCCTGTATCTTTTTTAATTGGGTTGTAAGCGCTGCTTCAAAGCCTGTATCTTTTGTAACAGGCTCAATGTATAACACAGGTTTGTATTGTTGTTCTGCACCCTGCCTGATAATAAGATTCGCCTTTGTGCCGCGCATGATAGAATAGTGCATATCGCCGGCACCCTCCGGTGCTTTAAAATTCCATATTACAGAAACCTTGGCATATATTCCTTTGATATTATAAGTAAAGTCACCATTGCAATACACTTTTAACACACTGTCTTTTACAATATCTTTTTTCAGGTACCCTGGAAACGTATCAAGATGGGTAATGGTTTTAAAATCATTCAGCTTCATATCAGTCGTCCAACGGCGGGCGTTTTTCATTTGTATATCCTTCGTATAATCAATCGGCTGTTCAGGAAAACATTCCCATTGAATCAAATCCACCAGGTGCGTGGTTACATCAACAATACCTTCGCCTTCCTGGGTTACATCCATAAACCAGGCAGGCCTTGTAAGTACACTACCTGATACATATTTATAAAAATGATGCACACTTTCTTTGGTTACTGCCGGATTTTCCGGCGTACCCTTTTCCAGCTCACCAAATACTTCCGGTAGCATAGAGAACTCACGCTGCAGCATGGTCGTAATTTCATAACGTTCTGTCATGATATCATACAACAATACGTTCTTTTGCTTCGCATCATCAAAGGCCTGTCTCAGCAATTCAAAATTCGGCTGATCAATTACCATCGGTTTATCTGCAAGCACATTATAACCGGCGTCAACTGCTTTTTTGATATACTCTGTTTTCTTTTTATTGTTACCTGCAAGTACAACTACATTGCCTTTTTTATCTGCAAGCATTTTCTCGAGGTAATCATCACCGGTATATACTTCTTCTTTCCAGTGTGTGGGCTCCCCCTTTCTTGTATTGTAACCATTAATTTTATCAAGGTGCATCTGTACATCGCTACCTGCAGGCGCATACACCTGTACTACAGAATCCACCTGCGGATACATTGCTTTTTGTACAAGCGCTGCATGAAAATGGCCGGGATCCAATGTTACCAGTTTCACCGTACTACTGTCTTTATTCATAGCCGTTTGTGAAGGATTATTATTGCCGCATGAACTACCCATCATCCATATAAAAATTGCAATGATACCAGACTTTTTCATCAGATAATTTTATGATAACCAGTTTTGTTATTTAATTATACAATCAATATCTTATGCTGCAGTGTTATACCACATAAGGGTAACGCTGTGGCCTTGACAACAAGCTGTTTGCTTCATCATCATTTTTAAATCTTTCCTTGATCGGGTCCCAGTAAAGTTTACGTTTTAGTTTCATGGCCGCATGATGTAACAAGCAAGCTGAGCAGGAACGATGACCTACTTCAATAGGCGCTATTGGCTGTTGCCGGGTTTTAATACATTGCAACCAGTTCAGGTGTTGCTCTGGACTTTCATACAAATGGATCTCATTCTCCCCGATCTTCGAATCCAGTATTTTGGGATTGCTTGCATCCAGCGATTTTCCGCCTTGCTGTGATACAGGATCACTGGAGGTTGCTGCAGAGCCACGTGTTACAAAGATCCAGCCTTCTGTACCTTCAAACTTTACACCATTGGGCAATTCGTTACTCACCTGCATAACAACGCCATTTTCATACAATGCATACGTAGTAAAGATGCCGTGCACATCCCAAAGCCCACTCTTTGGAAAATCAGCACTGCCCCATATTTCAATCGGGCCACTATATTCAGTACCCATTCCCCAATGAGAGATATCGATATGATGAGAGCCCCAACCCGTGATCATACCTGCACCAAACTGCTCGCAGCGCAACCATCCCGGCCGACTAAAATCGTTCTGCGGATGCACACGTTTTTCGGTATAATAAACATAAGGTGTTTGCCCAAGCCACATATCATAGTTAAGGTTTACAGGAACCGGCATTTCTTTCTCTACATCACCGCCGGGATCACCCGGAAGACCCACATAAATTTTCTTTAACTGGCCGATCCTTCCGTTGCGTACCAGCTCACAGGCCCGATGAAATTGCGGCCATGGATTAAGAGAGCGTTGCTGGCTGCCCATTTGCAAAATTCTGCCTGTACGATGAATCGTATTGCTTACCTGCCTTCCTTCGGCAATTGTTAATGATGCCGGCTTTTGCATATAAATATCCTTACCAGCCTGCGCAGCATGTATGGCTACCTGACCATGCCAGTGGTCGGGCGTACTTATGATCACAGCATCAATATCTTTATTCGCAAGCAGGTCATGAAAATTATTATAACCGGTTACACCATCGTAAGATTTGTTTTCTTTTTTTGCATAAAAATCATTCACATATTTCTTACCGCTTTCTACACGTTTTGCATCAAGATCACACACCGCCATAATGCGTGCAATATCATTCTTCAGCACCTCCGGCATATCATGTTCACGACTGATACGACCAACACCTATTGCACCAATATTAATCCTGTTACTGGGTGCATTTTTACCAAACACAGATGCGGGCACTATACTGGAAAAGGCTGACATGGAAACAGAAGTTGCAATAGCGCCTTTGATAGATTTTTTTAAAAAGTTTCTTCTTGAATGATTGCTGTTACTCATGACGAGCAGGTTTGTAATTTATAAACAAGTGTAAAAAATTGTGAAAGGTAAAAGGGCAAACTTGAGGTTATCTTCTTACTGTCTCTCATTCGTGTTTCATCCTTCCGCTTTCAACATTCCCCTGAAATAGCCTACTGATTCAGCGATGCCGGGTAGAGGATCAGTCATATCTTTTTCAAACTCAAAGCTGCACAAGCCTTTATAATTGATACGATGCAATTCTTTAATAAAGCTTTTAAAATCTATTACACCACGCCCCACTTCCATGGCTTTACCATCCTTTTCTGCGGCGCTTACATCTTTGATATGCAAATCAAAAATGCGCTTTCCATAAAGCTTTACGGCTTCGGCCGGTGCAAGTCCTGTGCGTTGCGTATGTCCGATATCCAAACAAAGTCCCATGCGTTCATCGCGGTTTTTGATCTGCTCATACACGTCTTTCGGGCTGGGGTACAGCTTGTCTTCCGGGCCATGATTATGAATAGCAATCCTGATATTAAAAGCCTTTACCTGTTGCTCTGTATAATCAACAAGGTCATAATTTGGAACGCCAACTATCATATCTACACCCACCTTCTTTGCATAATTAAATGCCTGGTCAACCGCTTCTTTACTTTTCATATAGATAACACCGACAGTATACACTTTAATACCAGCATCACTAAACTGTGCCAGTGTCGATTTTATTTTTTCTTCACTGCTGTCTAACGGCAGATGAAAATCTTTTACGGAAAGATTGGTAACGCCCACCCTTTTCATCATACTGATGGTTGCCGGAATATCAAATTTGGCGAAGGTATATCCGGCCATTCCAAGTGGGAACAGAAGGCCTTTTTCATCCGGATTGAAATAAGCTGTTTTAAAACCCGCTTTTGTAACCAACGGCGCGGTAATACTACCCGCTATTCCAAGCGCTGAAGTGGTAATAAATTTTCTTCTTGAGTGCATGCTGTTTATTTTATACAAGATACCTGCTATATAAAAATCTTTTGTAAACCGTCACTGACATTTCGGCCAATGACGGTATTTTATCTTACTATTCAATTTTATCCAAAGGCGCTACATTTGTTTCATAGCCAATATATCCTTTGTTCTGATTGATATGACCATTGCTGTTTGCCTGGATTGATTTAGAAGGAACAGGCCACAGCACATGGTAAGGACTGATCGTGTATTTATCGCCATGATTGGTAGTATTACCATCACGATAAAAATTATTATGCGTGATGATGCGATCATAAAAGTAGTTATTCTCAGAAAAGCTTTCCATGTTATACGTCTTTCCATTTTCAGCAGGCTTACCTGTTTTGGCAAAGAGATATGCAATGCGGGTAAGCTCGGTTTTGCGTGGTTCTTCATAAAATAATTCCCTTGCCCTTTCATCCAGTATGGTTCCAATATTTACATCACCTGCTGCTACAGGAGCTGCGCCTGCACGGGTCCTAACGGCATTGATATCATTTGCTGCATTTGCAAGATCCCCTTTCCAGAAATAAGCTTCTGCTCTTAAAAGATATGTTTCTGCAAGACGGAAAATATACCAGTCAGAGTGCCCCCCGGTCATAGGTGAATGTTCATTATCCGCAATAAAAACTTTATACTGTGGCCATCCAAACCAACTCCTGATGGTATCTGTACACAACAATCCGCCTCCGTTATTATAACGCTGCAGGTTCTTCATATAGTAGTCATCCTTTACACCATTTACAATGAGTGCGCCATCGTTGTTATACAACATATCTTCCATACGCATCCAGTTACCTTTTGCATGTCTCAAATCGTTGGTATCAGCCCATAATTCATACTGGCTGTAATTAGTCGGCCTGCATCTTCCTATACCGCGTCCGTACAAAGAAGATTGTACAAACGAAACAGATACACCGTCATTGGTTCCTTTTTTTCCGGATGGTGTTGTAATATTTGTTCCCCAGTAAGGTACAGCCTGGCGCATGATATTGGTACCACCATCATAGCTTCCATCACCAAACCGATCTATTACAAGATAAAGCCCCTCTTTGTTTTCACCGAGCGATTTGTTCTCAGGCCGGTGCAGATCCCAGATTACATTCTTCTTGGTTGCACCAAAGGGTTGCGTCATTAAGGCATAACTGCCACCATTTATCACCTGGCTTGCAGACTCTATTGCATCATCAAATTTACCAAGCGCAAGATTTACCTTGGTAAGCAGATGCAGTACCGCACCCTTGGTAACTTCTCCCTTGTTTACCGCATCCGGTACCCAGTTTTTTGCTGAATCAAGATCTTTCTTGATGTATTCAAGAATTACTTCCCTTTTGGTGGTTTGAAAATCAAGACGGCCTGTAGTAATCTCTTTCATTAAGGCAGGCACATCTCCAAACTCCTGTGTTAATCTGTAATAACGCATGGCACGATGAAAATATGCCGCACCAAGTATCGCGTTACGTTCGTCTGCTGACGCATAAGTAGCATTATCAATTCTTGAAATAATCGTGTTGGCATATTTTATCCCTTTATATCCCTCGCTCCAATAGTAATAGATTTTGTTATGGTCTGCATCATTATAACCAGCCAGGTCCGGTGTTATCAGCAGGTTCAAATCCTGTGCCGGTCCGGACTTATCCGTTATACCTTCAACAGTCACTTCAGAAAATAACATCTCCGTTAAGATAGGTGGATTATCACCATAGTATTCGTTTCGAAGGTTTCGGGCACAAGCAACGAGCGCTGCCCTCATAGCTGCGGCATCTACATAGGTTGCATCTGGTTCATAAAATGATAAGGGTTCAGGCTTGAGCCTTTCCTTTGTACAACTTGCTATGGCAAGCCCCAAAAAACCAATAGTGATATATTTATTGAAACTGATCTTCATAAATTGTCTTTTTGAATCAATTAAAAAGTAACGTTTAAGCCAATGGAATAATAACGCGGAGGAATGGCCATTGAGATGTTTCCATCGCTATCCCTGTTCCTGTATTCAGGATCCCAGAAATCCCAATCGGGAGAATACAAAGCTGCATTAGTTACATTGATATACACTTTTGCTGATTCAATATTTGCTTTCTGAACCAGGTGCTTGGGAAGCGTATATCCCAATGCCACTGTATTCAGGCGTATAAAAGATGTTTTCCGGTATACATTAAATCCTGCGCTTCCATTGCTTGAATAAAGCCGTGCATAATCGTTACGGGGATTTTCAGGCGTCCAGTAAGGGAAAATGTAAGAGTTCTGCCTGTCAATAAACCCGCTGTTGTTTTTCGCCTGGTTATAATCTGTCTGTTGCCCCCAGTTACTATATAGCAGAAAGGAAAAATCAAAATTCTTATAGCTGAATTCATTTCTCAAAGACCATTGGAACCTTGGATTTCTATATCCCAGGAACTGCCGGTCTGCGTCAGAATACTTGCCATCACCGTTTACATCCTGCACTTTAAAGTCACCTGGTTTTACACCATATTTCGCGGCTTCATCAGCCTCATTCTGTTGCCAGATACCCAACGTTTTTAAATCCCAAACGGCATCAATATCATGACCAATAAACCAGCGGTTTGCAATGTCATCACGTTCTTCCTGACCAGTTACTTTTCCGGTAACAGGATCAACCACATCTACAGGACCATACAGGTGTACAATCTTGTTACGGTTCAAAGAGAACGTAGCCGTTGAGCGCCAGGAAAAATTTTGCGACTTAATATTTGTACTATTGAGTGTCAGCTCTATCCCTTTATTATCAACCTGTCCAAGGTTATCCCAAACATTGGAGAAACCGCTTACATCAGGCAAGGCACGAAGAATCAATAGATTTTTGGTTTGTTTTTCATACACATCGATAGAACCACCAAGCCTGTTATTTAAGATGGAAAAATCAAGTCCTATATCGTAAGAAGTTGTCTTCTCCCACTGGAGATTGGGATTTTGTAAACGATCTACATACAATTGTGATACGAGTACCACCGTTCCATCTGCTTTTATATATTGATACTTGCCAGTGGTAAGATTGGAGAGGGCATTATAACGACCAATATCACGGTTTCCATTAATTCCCCAGGATGCTCTGAGCTTGCCGTAATTCAACCATTTTGCTTTTGCAAATTTCTCTTCAGAAAATACCCAACCCAATGCAATGGAGGGGAAATCTGCACGTGGATTCTTCTGGCCAAATGCGGAATAACCATCACGCCTGAAAGAAGCAGTCACCAAATATTTATCTTTAAAAGTGTAATTAAGTCTTGACATAAACGCATCACCGGTACTTACCTGGTCATCACTGCTGATTACAGGTTTAATACCACTTCCTATGTTATGATAGCTTAAGTTGTCGTTAGGTGCGAAGCCTTCATTATCCATTTGACTTCTCCAGCTCTGAAATTTTTCTGCATTGAACAGGAAGGTTACATCGAATGCATGGTTACCAAAAGTCTTGTTCCATTTAATAAGGTTATCTACCTGCCAGTTGTAGGTATTTTGTGTTGTTCTTGTAGCAATGCCACCTCTTGCCGCATACTGAAAATTCTTTGAAGAGATGCCGTTAAAGTAACGATAGAACTCAAAATTTGGCGTAAAGTTCACCTGGTAAGAAAAGCCAAAGGGCAGGTTTCCTTTTGCATACAGCGAGCCGAATAAGGTAGTTGTTTTTTGAAGACGGTTGGTATATACATAATCAAGGAAAGGATTGATGTTATTCCCGACATCATCATTGGGACTGTCTCTGAGCGTTGTACCATCTGCTTTATATTTTTCCCCCCAGGGAGAAGCATTTACCATCTGTCCCCAGTTTACCGGAACCTGGCTTTCATCACGGTCAGCAAATTGCGCATTTAAGCCTACTGTCAGGTATTTGGCAATCTTTCCTTCAAGGTTGGCCCGCAAACGATAAATGTTGTAATTATCACCCACTATTACGCCCTGATTGTTGGTATAGTTCATGGACAGGTAATAGGCAAAGTCTTCTTTCCTGCTGCCAACACTCACTGTATGATCCTGGCGTAATCCTTTTTGAAACATCATATCATACCAGTTTGTTTGCTTACCGGCTTTATAGTTTGCGATTTCAACGGGATACATTTTAAGCCTGTTCAACCATATATCAACCGGGTCGCCCTGTGAATTATCATAAGCTTTCCACTGATCAATCGTAATATCTGAAGGCAGTGTGCTGGGGTCATTAAACTGATAAGGCTTATGATTTACATTGATACTATTTAGCACGTCTGTTCTCCATGCCACAAAACCTGGTCCGTCATAAAGAGGCTGGTTCTTTGCCAGTTCTCCGAAACCAACATTTGAATTAAGGGTGATGGTAGGTTTGGGTTTGTTACCTCTCTTAGTAGTGATAAGCACCACGCCACTGGCGGCCTTTGCTCCAAATACCGCTGCAGAACTGGCATCTTTTAAAACATCGATAGAATTGATGTCATTCGGATTGATATCACTTAACGCACCTGGATAGATAACGCCATCCACAACAATCAACGGTGTAGTTCCTGCATTAATAGAGGAGCGGCCGCGGATTTGTAAATCGCCACCACCTTTTGCGGATGCTGCATTCACCTGCGAAATATTAAGCCCCGGCACATTTCCCCGCAAAGCATCCTGAACACTTGCAGGATTTTCATTTTCCAATTGCGTAACTTTTAAAGACGATACCGCACCGGTAAGATCTTTCTTGGTACGCGTACCATACCCGATGACTACCACGTTATCCAGTGAATTAACATCTGCCACCAGTTTTACCGAGAGACTGGTAGCTGTAGCGATACTCACTTCCTGTGTTTGATATCCTGTAAAACTAAAAACCAGTATCTGCGCTTTGGCAGGCACTTCAATTTTAAAAGAACCGTCAGGTCCTGTAAAAGCTCCCTTGTTGGCTCCTTTAATCTGTACGGTTACGCGTTCCATCGGGCTGCCGTCCGGCGATAATACCTTCCCCGTAATGGTACGGCCCTGGCTTTGCGACCATGCACATTGTATACAAGACAATATGCAGACAATGCATAGCGCTAGCAATCGTGTTAATTTCATAGCAGTCTGTTTTAGAAAATGATGATGATAATTATGGTATTGATAAATATGGACAATATGTTTTCATTGCCGTTTCCCTGTTGCCGGCAATTCTTATTCGTTTGCTATTATTACATAGCTGCAATGCTACCAGTCAACGATACAGATAGTAATACTTACTTCTTTATAAAAAATAAATTCATGGAACTTCTATGCCGGTGATAAGGCATATTGGTGAAAAATGGATGTTCTTTCTCATTGGCAACTTAGGTTTTCATGTTTTCATTCGATCCGCTGCATCAACGAACCGGTTTGACTTATAAATAAAGGCTTGTGTTTTTCTTAGGCCAGCTTTGGGCCGGCATGGTGCAATCATTAATTGGTGCAATATAGAAATAAAGGTTGTCTATCAACCTGCTTACAACCATGAATATCAACTACAACGTTTGAAATAAATTACTACAACGTTTTAAATTGTTCATTTTTTTAAGCAATTTGTGCCAATTAAACAGTCTAAATACCAGTGAAAGTGAAGAAACCGGTTACCATTAAAGATATTGCCCAAAAACTCAACATGTCTATATCAGCCGTTTCAAAAGCGCTGAACAACGACAAAAGCATTAGTGAGCTTACCCGTGAAAGAGTTACCGCGCTTGCCAAAGAATGGAACTATGTGCGCAATGAAACAGCAAGGCATTTTAAGCAAAGCAAAAGTTTTATTATAGGGATTATTCTGCCACAGTTAATCGATCAGTTTTACCTGCTGGCAGTGAATGGTGTAGAACAAGTGGCACTGGAAGAACAATACAATGTAATTCTTACACAGTCGCACGAAAGCTTTGACATGGAAACGAAGATTGTAGATATGATGATACGCAATCGCTTTGACGGGGTCATTGCCTCTATTTCCAAACAAACGGAAGACATGTCTGCTTTTAAAAAACTCGAAGCAATGGGTATACCCGTAGTATATATTGCAAGGGTTCCCAAAGATCCTATGTGCAACTATGTTACCAGCAATAATTTCGAAGGGGCGTTCAAGGGTACAGAGTTTCTTATTAAGAAGGGCCATCGCCGTATTGCACATATTAAGCCGCCGAACAAAATGTATATCAGCCAGATCAGGCATGAAGGTTACGCACATGCATTAAAAAAACATGGGATAGAATATGATCCGCAGCTTGTGAAGGATGTAGACCTAACCAACAAGTCTACGTTTGCAGCGGTGGATCAATTGATGAAACTAAAAGAACCGCCAACAGCGATACTAACCTTCAAAAATTATATTACGCTAAATGCCATGCAGGTATTAAGAAAAAAGTATCCTGATCAATCAAGAAAAATAGAATTTGTAGGATTTGGCAATCTTCCACTGCTGGAATACCTGGAGCACAAACCTACTGCAAGCATTGAAGAAAATCCGCTTGAGATTGGCTCTACAGCCGCAAGATTGCTGCTGCAAATGATGAAAGACCGTAATGAAGACAATGAAGAAACGCAGCCAAAACATTTACAGATAGCCTGCAAACTTGTAGTAACCAAATAGCAGTATTAATTTGTTTAACAGGAAAACACAAAGCCTATACCGTAAACATTTTTAATGCTTACCTTTTCAGACTTACCCAGGTGCTTTCTTAATCTCGAAATAAATACATCCAGGCTGCGGCCAAGAAAGAAATCATTCTCTCCCCATAACTGCAGTAATATATCTTCCCGCCTTAAAATGCGGTTTTCATTTTTAAAAAGATACTCCAGCAATTCTGCTTCTCTAACCGTGAGGGTAACTTCATTATCTCCTACCGTTAAACGGAGTGAGTCTTTACTAAAACGAACATCATGCTTTTGAATAACATCTGAAGAGGATACAGCCTGTTGCCCGGTCTGGTTACGTTTTATAATGTTTTTTATTCTTAAGACCAGTTCATCAATATCAAATGGCTTGGAGATATAATCGTCTGCACCAAGTTTGAGCCCGTATAAACGATCTTTCTTTTCATTGCGCGCTGTGAGGAATAAAAAAGGGATATGTTCATTCACAATTTTTACCTGTTCTGCCAACTCAAAACCATCCATACCGGGCATGGATACATCAATAAGCAATAATTGATAGCTAAACCTGTTCGCTTTAAATTGCTTCAATGCCGGAGCCCCGGAGGTAAACCAATCCACTTCAAAATCCATCATTTCGAGATATTGTTTTACAACATTGCCCAGGTCAGCTTCGTCTTCTACAAATAAAACTTTATGTCTCATTCTTATCAGATATCGTATTACTAAATATCATGCATCTATCATGCTTCAATAGGTATATTAATGATGAAGCGGCTACCTTTTTCCGGCTCACTTTCTATTGTTATCTGCCAGTGATGTGCCTCCACACACAGCTTCACATAATATAACCCAAGCCCTATTCCTTTTGTTTGTTTTACTACCGCAGGATTGCGATAGAACTTATCGAAAATATGCTTTTGTGTTTCTTCATCCATCCCCATTCCATTGTCTTCCACTACCAGTTGCAGTTTCTTTTTATCACTATAGGTAAATACATTGATCTTTTTATGATTGCTGTTATTATAACGAATGGCATTGTCAAACATATTATTCAACATAGTAGTCAACCAGAAAGCATCTACTACAATTGTATCTTTTTCTGCGCTGTTAACATAGGTAATCAATACGCCTGTGTCTGTTAATTTCAAGCGATAATCAAGTAAGATTTCATCAAGCAACAAATGAAGGGAATGCTTGGATTTATTCAGCTGCAGGTTTTGCATTCCTGTAATATCAAGTACCTGCTCAAATAATTTCTTTAATCTTTCTGCCTGTCTTTGTATGATTTCTGTAAGCGAAGCTATCTTGCTTTTATCTTCCGCCACACGATCCATCTGCAGGTTTTTGTTCGCTACGATGATTGCTGCCAACGGTGTATGAAACTCGTGCGTGATACTGTTCACAAAATCAGACTTCATATCCGCAATCTTCTTTTGTTTTACCCAGTTGCGGAATGTAGAATAAAACATCAGCAATACTGCCAATACAGAGCATATAGATAAAATAAACGTAGGCATCATTTGCCTGACAATATCCAGGTGCCTGTTCGCCGTATCAACATGCAGGCTAAATACCATGCGGTAACTATATGCCGCCGGACTGCTCACTGTGAGATTGGCGATCAGGGTTTGGTCGTTCAATTCTTTCAGCGTTCCTCCAATGTAAGCGCTTCCATTATTTACTGATTCGATTTCCTGGTCTGCATTCTTTTTGGAATATAGTGTTACATACTTGTTGGCTTCAAACGCTACATCTAAAAGCTCAACAGTTAAAGCATATACCAGTTTACTTTTAAGATGATGCTTCTGCTGTATTGCAGCCAGCACACTATCAAAATTATTCTCCTTTTGCAAGGCCCTGAACACTTTTGCTGTCAGTTGACGGCGAAACTGATCAAACCCTTCAGGTTTCATCTTGTAAAGACTTTCCAGTTCCGCCATATTATCATACACAAACCTATCTGCAATAGCACCACCGCCGGGGTACAGTTTATCGTTCCGTATAGATTGTATATATTCTTCTTTGATGATGTTTTTTTCAGCGATGAAGTAATGTTCGCTTTTAAATTTATAGGTATTATACAGAAGGAAAAACTGCACTGCAGAAAGTACCAGTAAGCTGATAATACTGATTGCCTTATACCTGTTGATTAATGATGTTCTCATGCAGTAACCGCTCTGTAACAGTGCGTTTTTATCGCCTGAAAAATAAGGCATTTTACGATAAACGTAGTAAAGCCAGGGCCCGTTTGAAGTCTGTTAACAAATGCGATGGTCTGTTCGTTCGGAAATTTACTTGAGATTACGTATTGTCTTCACTTTATAAAAACAAAAACTTACTCATAACAGTTCTCACTTTACAGGTGAAACGAAGAAGAGCTACCAGTACAAGCTAAATTCTTAACGAATCCTAAATGGTACATATTCGCTTTTAAACACATGAATTGTTCATTACTTTCGCCCAAAATATTCCGGCATGAAAAGAATTCTCTTATTGTTGCTTGCTTGTCCTGTGCTTTATTCCCAGGCCCAGGAGGTATCTAAGTTATCCGATCCTGTAGATTGGGTAAACCCGCTTATGGGAACAGATTCCAAAGGAAGTCTTTCCAACGGGAACACCTACCCTTCTATTGCATTGCCGTGGGGCATGAATTTCTGGACGCCGCAAACCGGTAATAACGGTAACGGCTGGCAATATACTTATGGCTCTGATAAAATACGAGGCTTTAAACAAACGCACCAGCCGTCACCATGGATGAATGATTATGGCGAGTTTTCCATTATGCCTGTTACCGGCAAACTGAAATATAAGGAAGAAGAGCGTGCCAGTTGGTTTTCGCATAAAGCAGAAGTGGTAAAACCTTATTACTACAGCGTTTACCTGGCAGATCATGATGTAACTACTGAAATCACGCCCACAGAAAGGGCTGCAAAATTCAGGTTCACCTTCCCTTCATCAGACAGTTCATTTATTATACTGGATGCTTTTGACAAAGGTTCTTATGTAAAGATCGTACCCGGCGAGAACAAGATTGTAGGTTATACCACAAAGCATAGCCACAAGGTGCCGGAAAATTTCAAAAACTACTTTGTGCTTGTTTTTGATAAGCCTTTTGAAATGACTTACACGTGGAATGATCAGTCCATCGCCTCCGGCAAACTTGAACTGAACGATAACCATGCCGGCGCTGTAGTTGGTTTTAAAACAGCCAAGGGTGAAAAGATCAATGTAAAAGTTGCTTCTTCTTTTATCAGCATTGAACAGGCGGAGCAGAACCTGAAAGAACTTGGTAATGACAGTTTTGAAGCCATTGCAAAAAAAGGCCGCGATACATGGAACAAGACCCTTGGCCGTATACAGGTGCAGGGTGGTTCAATAGACCAGGTGCGCACTTTTTATTCCTGTCTTTACCGCACCTTGTTTTTTCCCAATAAGCTGTATGAGGTAACAGCAGATAATAAAATCATGCACTACAGCCCTTACAACGGGCAGGTATTGCCAGGTTACATGTTTGCAGGTACGGGCTTCTGGGATACCTTCCGTGCATTATATCCTTTCCTTAACCTCATGTATCCTTCCATCAACAAAGAGATGCAGCAGGGCCTGGTAAATGATTTTAAAGAAGGGGGCTTTCTGCCTGAATGGAGTAGCCCGGGTTTTGCATCTGTGATGGTAGGCAACAACTCTGCCTCTGTAGTAGCAGATGCGTACATCAAAGGCATGCGTGGTTATGATATTGAAACCCTCTATAAAGCGCTTCAGCATGGCGCCGAAAATGAAGGCCCGATGGATGCAGTTGGCCGCAGGGGCGTTAAGTACTATAACAAGCTGGGTTATGTACCCTATAACGTTGGGATTAATGAAAATGCAGCCCGCACATTAGAATATGCCTATGATGATTTTTCCATTTACCAGTTGGCCAAAGCGTTGAATCGTCCGAAAGAAGAGCTTGACCTGTATGGAAAGCGTGCAATGAATTACAAGAATCTCTTTGACCCGGAACATAAACTGATGCGTGGTAAAAATGAAGACGGTACGTTTCAATCGCCCTTTAATCCATTCAAGTGGGGCGATGCGTTTACTGAAGGTAATAGCTGGCACTATTCCTGGTCTGTGTTCCATGATATACAAGGCCTGATCGGGATGATGGGTGGCAAAAAATCTTTTGTGGGTATGCTTGATTCTGTATTTACGATGCCTCCCACTTTTGATGACAGCTATTATGGTGGCGTTATACATGAGATCCGTGAAATGCAGATTGCCAACATGGGGCAGTATGCACATGGCAACCAGCCTATTCAACATATGATTTACCTCTACAATTATGCGGGTGAACCATGGAAAACACAATATTGGGTAAGGGAAGCCATGAACAGGTTATACAAAGCTACCCCTGATGGTTATTGCGGTGATGAAGACAATGGACAAACCTCTGCATGGTATGTCTTTTCCGCGCTGGGCTTCTACCCTGTTTGTCCAGCAACAGACCAGTATGTGTTAGGCGCTCCTTTATTCAGGAAGGCAACGCTCAACCTGGAAAATGGGAAGAAGATCACTATTAATGCTACCGGTAACAGTGATGATAACCGGTATATACAAACATATAAATTCAATAACCAACCCTGGAATAAAAACTGGTTGAGTCATGTCGAATTGTTGAAAGGTGCAGCCATTGATATTACAATGAGCAGTGCGCCAAACAAACAAAGAGGTAATGATCAGCAGGCAGCTCCCGATTCTTTTTCGGCAACTAAATAAACCAACTGATGAAAAAACACTTTTTAAAATTCCTGGGTGCAGGAGCAATGTTGTTGCTTTCGCTTGCAGCACATGCACAAAAAGACTGGGATCATATTGAGGAAAGCGATATTCTTTCTAAAGATTCCCTAACCAAGGATGGATATACCCTCTTGTTTATTAATAAAGACAGTGCACTGGACTTGCAGGTAAAGCAAAAACTGATTGATGCTTTCTTTACGGTATATCCTAAGGAGGCTGAACTGTACAATACCAACACGGCTAAAAAAGTCATCTTTATTATTGATCCTGGTTATGACGGAGTAGCTGCAACTGCGGGCCATATTGTACGTTATAACCCGGCATGGTTTCATAAGCATCCGGGAGATATTGATGTGGTTACCCATGAAGTGATGCATATTGTTCAGGCCTACGGTGATCGTGGTGGCCCTGGCTGGATTACAGAAGGAATCGCGGATTATGTACGCTACAAATTTGGCGTGGATAACCCGGGTGCAGGATGGAAGCTGCCTGATTATTCACCTAAACAAAACTATGATAACGCGTATCGCGTAACAGCCAGGTTCTTTGTTTGGATTGAACAGAAATACAACAAAGATTTTGTGCAAAAAATGGATAGTGTTATGCGTAGCGGAACCTATACGCCGGAAATATGGAAACAATTAACCGGCAAGCCCGTAAAAGATCTATGGGTGGAGTATAGCAAGAACCCCGGAATAAGTTAAGATAACCAGTTTTGTTTTGTAATACAGGGAAACCGTTTTTACGGTTTTTTTTTAATACAACCAGCAATGAAAAACCCGGTTTAAAACCGGGTACTAAGCTTTTAAATAGATAGTTGGATCGACAAACGGGGAATCCAGCTTTCATTATGTATACGGGTTAGCAAAAGTAAGCGGCAAAGATTAAGCCAAGGTCAATGATCATCCCTGTGTTTTTATACACCCGGTGGGTACAACTAAATCAACTACTCTTTTCTAACCTTATTGCGGATAGCTCCTGTTGCCAAATAACAAGCTGCCTATACGTACCATAGAACTTCCTTCGGCAATGGCGATATCATAATCAGCACTCATACCCATGGATAATATCTCCATCATATGTTTTGAGTTGCCTAGCACTGCACTGCACTTATCAAACATTCGCTTTAATACTTTAAACTCCTCCCGTACCTTTTCTTTATCGTTACTAAAAGAAGCCATCCCCATCAATCCTTTTATAGTTACATTGCCAAAATCTGCCGCGTTCTTCGTAAGCTCCTGTATAAATATCATAAGTTCGCTTTCATCAAAGCCAAATTTTGTTTCTTCCTGTGCAATATGTACCTGTAACAAACATGCAACGTTGCGTTGAATCTTTGAAGCCTGTTTATTAATTTCCACCAATAGCTTGCGACTGTCCACACCATGAATTAAATGAACAAAGGGTACAATGTATTTCACCTTATTACTTTGGAGATGGCCTATAAAATGCCACCGTATATCTGAAGGCAAGTGCACTTGTTTATTGGTAAGTTCCTGTACATAATTCTCACCGAAATCTCTTTGCCCAAGATGGTACATCTCCTGTATATCTTCTGCAGGTTTTGTTTTACTAACAGCAACCAGCGTTACATTTTTTGGCTTGAGTTCCTTAACAATCGATTCGTATGCACCTGTATGAACGCCCATAGTTGTTTTTTGCAAATATAGGTGCTATGTATCATGGCAATACTTCTGTAAAGCAGTTGTAAACATTAGGAAAAGCGATCATGCAGGGCAGGACAAATCCATATGCAAAGGTTTTCCGTAAATAAAACAAACGTCAAATTATTGGGCACGCATACCACACTTTGTTTTATAGGCGGCGGCACTAATCACATAAAAAAGGTCGTCATCAATAGCTTCCAGTTGTATCAGCCACCCTTCCCGTTGTAGGTAATCAAGCCCCTCCCAGTACACGGTAGAAGCAAATGGAATGCAATAAGATTCGTCGGAAGATTTAAAATGAATGTCCAGGTAACTCTTGAGTACATCAAGTCTTTCAGGATGCAATAATGGCGATTCCTGAACAGCGCCTTTTCTCAAAAAAAGGCATAACCAAAGCTCATAGATGGCGTTCGTTATTCGGTGCATAAAGGGCTTTTTTTCCGGATGGTAAGCGGTTTTTCAACTTTCAGTAGGGATATACGAAAAGAAAATAAGTAAAGTTTTAGCAAGGCGAAAAATATCGTTTCACGATTTTAAACCGCCAATTACTTTGTGTATAAACAGAAAGCCTTCACTAATAATTCACAAAACAAATTCACGCGTTACATTTAATGGTAATATTTGAACAGCCAGATAAGATTGCCTGAAGTGGCTACTGCTCAATCACAAGGATTTCTATACAGATTAGCGTTTTTTACTTATGTCAACTTAACAAAGTAGTTTCATGTTTTTGCAATCAGAACGCGATTATCTATAAGGACAGGCTGAATTAAACAACTGATTGATCGCTATTTTATCCTTGAAAAGGGCTTTAAATCCTGTTAAGTAAACAATAAATCGCTTAAATCGCGCTTAAATGCATATATTCAGTAAACTAAAATGAAACAATCTTCGTTTACTTGCCATATGAAATGGATATCCCCGCTCTTTCTTTTCATTTTATTTTCTATTTCTGTAACAGCGCAGAATATTGACAGCGCTGCCGCACATTATAAACCACTAAGGTTTACAGATAAACAGTTGTACCTGCCTGCCAGCCTTATTTTCGTAGGTTTGCTGGCAAACAGCAACGGATCCGGCTCTATAAAAAACGGAATCGTAAAGGAACGTAATGAGCGCATGCCTCATTTTAGAACGCATATAGATGATTACCTGCAATACACACCACTTGCAATTGCTTATGGGCTTGACGCAATTGGAATTAAATCCCGCACTGATTTTGCCAACCGTACCGCTATCATGATAAAAGGCGAACTGATAATGGTGGGAACGGTTTGTTTAATAAAAAACAGGGTTAATCAAAGAAGACCTGATGGTGTGGGATATGATGCGTTTCCTTCAGGACATACCGCTAATGCATTTGCTGCAGCAACCTTTCTGGCGGAAGAATACAAGTATAAATTTAAATGGATGCCTTACGCGGCTTACGGCATGGCTACCACTGTTGGTGTTTTACGTATGGCTAATAATCGTCATTACATAAGTGACGTATTGGTTGGCGCCGGCATTGGTTATTTATCCATGAAGGTTTCTTACTGGACACACCATTACCGCTGGGGTAAAAATGCGGCCGGTTTAAAAGTGATCAATTAGTATTAGCATTAAAGTATAATTCGGTTGAATATAATATACTCATATCAGCTTCAATCTTGTTTTTTATAATACAGTACACTCTTAGTTTTACAGTAGGTTATCATTGTAATGCTGGCTACAGTTTTTTTCCAAAGATATCAGCTCCCTTGGCACCAACACAAAATCAAATTTGTGGCCCGTTATTTTAACAGGCAAATAAGGAAACTGTCTGTAAAACAATAGTCCATTGTGTCTTTAACCCAATGGTCAATCTTATTCCTCAATTCAGTTTTAGCCTTCCCTGGGTATTTCCGGCCAAATACTAATTCCTTACTTTTAGCCCATGTCAAACCCGTTTTTTTCTTTTCTTAAAAACAAGTTTCTTCATCCGCTGACCGAATTTATTCATGACAGCAGGGCCATTGGCATCATCCTGTTGATTTGCACATTTATATCTCTGTGTATTACTAATCTATTTAATGGAGAAGCATATCTCGCTTTTTGGGAAACACCTTTTCATTTCCTGGAGCAACTGCATCTCCCCCACTCACTATTGCATATTATTAATGATGGCTTAATGGCAGTTTTTTTCTTCCTCGCCGGCATGGAAATAAAAAGAGAATTATTGCAGGGAGAACTCAATTCTTTTCAAAAGGCATCTTTACCGGTAGTTGCAGCCATTGGCGGAATGCTGATGCCTGCAATCATATTTTCGCTCTTCAACAAAGGTTCTGTTTACCAGCCGGGATGGGCGATACCTACAGCAACCGATATTGCTTTTTCACTTGGGGTAGCATCATTACTCGGCAATAAGGTACCTGTAAGTCTAAAGATTTTTCTTACTGCGCTTGCCATTATTGATGACCTGGGCGCCATCATCATCATTGCATTGTTTTATGGTGGATCGATAAAGATCTGGTGGCTGCTGGCATCCGCATTACTGGCACTGATGATTTATTTACTTAATAAAAAAATCAGGTTTGGATGGTTCCAGTTTCTGCTGGGATTTTGTTTATGGTATTGCATGTTCAATTCCGGGATACATGCTACTGTAGCAGGCGTTTTATTTGCATTCGTGGTACCGGTTTCAAAACTTTCACAATTGGAAATGAAATTGCACATACCTGTATATTTTATCATCATGCCGGTTTTTGCATTTGCCAATACAGCGATACTTATTCCACCTGATATTGGGTCTGAAATTAATAACAGTCTTTTTATTGGTGTGATTGCAGGTCTGTTTATCGGGAAGCCGTTGGGTATTTACCTGGCAAGTCGTTTTATGATCAAACAAAAGCTGGCTATACTTCCTGATGGAACCAATTTCAAACAGTTACTTGGGGCAGGCATACTCGCGGGCATCGGATTTACCATGAGTATCTTTATTTCAACACTTGCTTTTACTGATAACCGGCTTCAGGGCATTGCAAAAATAGCAGTGCTAACCGCTTCAGTAGCTTCCATAATTGCAGGATATCTGTGGCTTAATGCAGCAGGCAAAAAATAAACGGAACCATAAAGATTCCGTTTATCATTTAACAACAACTCACTACTTATAAAACTTACTAAGCAAGAACAAAATGTATAGGTAAGGTAAATTTGGTTTTTACATTCTTTCCTTTTATACGTCCGGGGTTCCACTTGGGCATTTTACCCACCACACGCATTGCTTCTTCTTCCAAACCGTCCCCAATCTTTTGTGAGGCAAGTTTAGGTGCGTATACTTTACCAAGTTCATCCACTGCAAAAGTGAGTATTACTGTACCTTCTGTACCATTATCAATTGCAGCTTCCGGGTATTGAATATTATTTTCGATATAGCTTGCCAATGCTTTTTCACCTCCCGGAAACGATGGCATTATTTCAGCACGGTTATAAACGCCTTCCTTATCCATTTCTATTTTACTTTCATCTTTATTATTGCTCATCGCAAGTTCAACTTTACCTTTTTTTCCTTTGCCTTTTGATGAAGTCGGTTTTGTATTAGCTGTATCTATTGTGGAAGAGACGGTGGTATCTTTATTTTTTGAAAAGGCAGTATCTGCCAGTGATGGATTTGTCGCACTGCTATTATCCGGCGCAGGAATAGGAACTGTATTGTGTGATGTATCTTCTTCCTTATTTGATGTATTCTTATAATCACTATTATCACATGCAGCAAAACACAGTGCAAGAAATCCGGCAAGCGATATTGTTTTAATGATATGTTTCATAATCATTGTTTTTTAATGTAGTTAAAATATCATGCCAAAGCAGCTTTTCCTTAATCAATAAATAAGGCTCCCTGCATCGTGTACTTATAATGAACAATGTATTTAAAAGAAGGTAGTCGTTTTTACAGCTAAAATCCAGGAAGGAATTTGATAAGTGATTTCTGTATAGTTAAACCACACAGCAACAGTACTTCATGAGTAAAAAAAGCCACACATAAAGCTTATCCGCAGTAATTAAATGTCAGATGATCGGGGTTTGCCTGTAGAAATTTTCTCAGCACAATAAATCCGAACACATTCTTAAGTTCTTCATTCTCAACAACAACAATGAATAATCTCCGGCAAAACCAATTCAGGTAGTTTTTCAACTGGCATGTTTTGTGAATATTTTAATTCACATTGTTCATCTTTAAAACTATCTATATGTTACGCTGGACCGTTATCTTTTTAATTGTAGCAATTGTTGCAGCCATATTCGGTTTTGGAGGTATTGCAGCAGGCGCAACAAATATCGCAAGAATCTTATTCTTCATCTTTATTGTTTTATTCCTGCTTTCCTTAATACGTGGCAGAAGCAATGTATAAATAAGATTACCACATATGTTTGATATCCCTGCAATAACTGCGGGGATATTTTTTTGAGGTATACTAAACCAATCAGGGTGAGGGATCATCTCAACCGATAGAGTTTCTCCAATCATACCAGTATTATTCATGAAAAATTTAAAATAATTGTATTATTTACAATTAATAAATTATTTTCGTTATCAACACAGGTATGTTACAAACTAACATAAAAGCATTCGCGATCATTCACAACTAAAAATATATTGATATTTCTGCCTTAACAGGCAATTTTGGTTTGCGGGGATAATGTCTATTATCCCCTTTTTATTTGAAGATAATTTGCAGCTATTTTACATTTCCAGCTTCCATGGTTGCCTGTATTCCCGCTTTACAAAACGGTTAGCCGGTTCAAAATTGGTGATGCGCATATTTTCTCCATCCCACAATAACTTCTTACGACCAGGAAATGTATTGTTTCCTTTACTGTCTTTTTCAATGTAATTATAACTGCGTACGGCAAGGTTACCCATTAGAACAGTTTCAGTAAGTGGGCCCGCAATATCAAAGGAAGAACTGGTATAAGTACCATATCCTTTTTTGCAAGCCTTTATCCATTGCTGTTGATGGCCGTCAGAGCCTCCTTCCACCATAGGAAATTTTGATGCGGGAAGAGTTGTCTCTTTCATCAGCTTTGTTGGTAATAGTGTGGCATTGCGTCCGAATAAACCGGCCATTAATTTTCCTTTGGTGCCATCAAAGATAATTCCGCCATCAAGCTCTCCCATTTCTTCATCAGGCAATAACTCATCCGGTCTTCTTGGTTTTATACCACCATCATACCATATCATTTCTACCGGAGGCATTTTATCCCTTGCAGGAAACTGGATATGTGTTTTTGCGGAAGGAGGATAACTGTCTGTATAAATCGCCTCCTGGAAAAACCCTGTATAAACAGATCCCACACTCGTTTCAACAGAGGTAGGGTATCCCAATTTAAGTGCACGATAAGGCACGTCAATAAAATGGCATCCCATGTCACCAAGAGAACCTGTTCCAAAATCGCTCCAGCCCCGCCATATTGCGGGGAGGTATACCGGGTTAAAATCCCGGAACGGTGCAGTGCCAAGCCATAGTTCCCAATCAACTTCTTTTGGCACCTGGAATTTTCCTGTAGGCGTCGGAATGCCCTGGGGCCAGGTGGGCCTGTTTGTCCATACATGTACGGTATGAACGTCTCCGATAACACCTTCCTGTATCCACGTTTCTACAAGCCTTGTATCATCGCCGCTGCTGCCCTGGTTACCCATTTGTGAAACAAGTTTGTATTGTTTTGCAGCCTTTGTTAATAAACGCGCCTCTGAAATATCATGTGTAAGCGGTTTCTCACAATAAATATGTTTGCCCAGCTGCATGGAAGCAAGTGCAGCAACTGCATGTGTATGATCAGGTGTTGTTACAATCACTGCATCAAAGTGTTTGGCTTCTTTATCCAGCATTTGCCTGAAATCCCGGTAATAAGATGCCTTGGGCCATTTTTTCCGGCTGTTGGCAGCCTGCCTGTCATCAACATCACAAAGTGCAACAATATTATCTGTACCGCTATTCCAGGAATTCTGAAGATTTACTTCAGCTTTTCCACCGGCACCAATTGCTGCAATGTTTAGTTTGTCGCTGGGTGCAATAAAACCTTTACCCAATACATTACGGGGAACAATATAAAAACCGGCAGAAGCAATACTGGCTGTTTTAAGAAAAGCCCTTCTTGAACTTGTTTTTTTCATGGCAGATCATCGTTAGATGTACAAGATACTACAATACAGGATTACAAAAATATACACTGGTTATTTAGCAGATAGCTTCAAATGTTCAATGATAAAGGTTGCAAGGAAAGGCCTGCTATGATACTGCTATCTTTTACTAACGCCATTCATTGTAAAACAGTTATGCGTTAGATAATCAACTGTTGATCATACTAAAAAAGAGGGCTAACCTATTTAAAAAAGAGGTAGCAAATAATGATGGCCGACACTACGCCTATTAAATCAGCCAGCAAACCAGCCCATACACTATAACGTGCATTTTTGATACCTACGCTGCCAAAATATAATGCGATAATATAAAAAGTAGTATCTGTTGATCCGTAAAGGGAGCTTGCAGTTTTACCGACAAACGTGTCGGGTCCGTAAGTTTTTAAAGTGTCAAGCATTAGGCCTCTTGCACCACTGCCACTAAAAGGTCGCATTAACGCAATAGGCAGAGTGGGTGTGAATTCGGTATTCAAACCTGTTAAGCCAACAAGATAAGTAAGTCCCTGCTCTATATAACCTAATGCGCCGCAATCTCTGAAAACCCTTATCGCAACAAGCAATCCCACCAAATAGGGAATAATTTTCAAAACCACGTCAAAACCGGTTTTAGCGCCTTCTATAAATGCGTCAAACACAGATACTTTTTTGTAGGCACCACCTACGATTATACCGACAATAATAATCGCGAGTATGAGGTTGCCTGATATTTTACTAAACACTTCCCGCTGGCCATTGTCAAGATTACCCACAAAATACAGGATACCAATTACGCAAAGCACCAATCCTGTAATCCAGCCGAACAGTACTTTATCCCATTTTATTTTTTGCCAGATACTTACAATGATGATTGATGCCAGTGTAGCACAAATAGTTCCAAGTGCACAGGGTAAAAAAATGCTTGCAGGCTCTTTTGAACCGGCTCCCATACGATAAGTAATAATTGAAAGCGGGATAAGTGTAAGACCGCTGGTATGCAACACAAGAAACATGATCTGTGCATTGCTTGCCTTTTCTTTATCCGGGTTAATGGACTGAAGGCTTTGCATCGCCTTTAATCCAAACGGTGTGGCAGCATTATCCAGGCCAAGCATATTTGCGCTAAAATTCATGACCATCTCTCCCATCGCCGGATGTTTATCAGGCACACCGGGAAAAAGTCTTTTCATAAATGGGTTGAGCCATCTTGCAAGTAAATTAATCGCACCTGCTTTCTCGGCGATATTCATCAACCCAAGAAAAAATACCATCGTGCCTGTTAAGGGAAATGCAACGTCCAGTACAGAAGATTTTGCTGAATCGAAAATGCCATCTACCAGCGTTTTAAAGATATCATAATCATGAAAGAAGATCAGCTTTATCAGCGCAATAACAAATGCGATTACAAAAAAAGCGATCCATACGATATTTAAAGCCATACTCAACTGTTTATTGGCTTTTAAAGCCGGCGGCAGAATCCTTTATAAATAAACCATTCCCCCTCTCATTCAAAAATAGGGGCAAATTATTTACGATGAAACTATCTTTTGAGACAGATACTTCTACCTATAACGACAAATACTTTTCAGGTGATATTTACATTTTGTTATTACAGGCACTTTAATATGTTGAATTTGACAACAACCTGGAGAAAAAAGATATTTACAGAAGTTTATACGAAACTCCGCATTCAATTAAAATAATACATTCCCGTTTAATTATAAAGGGTATGCAAAACGCAAACCCTTGTTTTATGCTTATGGTAAAGTTTTGCCCAAAGACAGGGGTTTAAAATTTGCCAGTGATGTTTAGTACTGGAAAAATATTTCTGTCGCACCATACCCAAATCGTGGGTCATATTGGTTGATAAAGGTCTTTACCTCTTTTCGGGATTTAAGCAGGTCATGAATTTCATCTCTCAACCGCCCGCTGCCAACACCATGAATTACGACAAAGGATGGCAAATAGTGAGCAACAGCCAGTTCATACCATTTCTCAAATTCTTTAAGCTGTAAAGAGAGTATTTCAAAATTACTGAGGTGCATAAAATCGTTCATCAGCTTTTCAATATGCAAATCCACCACAGATCTTGCCGCTTCCATGGGCTTTTTTGCTTTTGAGGCATCGTAAACGTTATATCCTTTAGATGACAATGAACTTAAATCCAATTTATCCTCAGCTATTCTTTCCGGGTAAGTTTTGAAGAGTTCATAAGCGATTACAGGCTTATTGGTCTCTTTCATTTCTTCTACACGTTTGAAAACCTGTTTTGCACGAAGTTTTACATTGGCTTCAAAATATTCAGCCTTCTTTTTCTCCGGAACCGGCAAGGAAAATTCAAAAGCAAAAGTGGGATTGTCATTCATACTTTCAAAAGGCACATCATGAAGATAAAAGTCCTGGAAAGCGAGCACTTCATTTTTTAGTTCAAATTCAGTTTGCCCCAAAACCTGTTGCTGGTAAACAAATTTATAGGCGCGTTCAGTTTTGTTTACCAGGTATACTTTAAAAAGCTCTACTACTTCATCGTTAAAGTCATCCAACCCAAACTTGGGAAGAAAAGAAAGCCAAACGCCTTCTTCTACTTTTATTTTATTAGGTGTTGGTTTTTCTTTGGGAATATCATCCACAAACTTTTTAACCGGCTTTTTTTCTTCTACTACTTTCTTTTTGGTAAAGCGATAGAAATAAGGAAAGTCTATCTGATCCATATAAGCGGGAAATTTCACCCCACGAATTTCAATCATTACCATTTTATCGTTCACAATCTCAATCACTTTTCCTTCTTCATTGCTGTGCAGCACAATAATATCATCACCAACCTGGTATTTCATACATCTGTTTATTTACCTGTAAAAACTTTGCAAAATTAGCAACAACCGGCTTTTTATTACGCAATAGCTGCATCTGCTGGTCTATATTTAACTTTTGAAGCCTGAAGTTAAACCGGAAAAGGATCACTTTCCCGGCCGTTACAGGTAAATCAGTAAACGGATTGTATTTTTTGCGCATTGAAAGAACAGTAAACAAATCAGACTATCATGTGCGGAACGGTTTATGCAAATGCATAACACATAACAAGATTTAATGCCAACTGTAAAATACCTCCTGTATGGAATTTCAGTACCATTATTATTGATGTGCATGCATGGCAATGCGCAGCAAAAAGATACAAGCCAGCAAGCCGGGCGTAAAAAGAATTTCAACATTTTTGGTTTTGCACTCAATGCTTTTAAACGAACACCAGACACCGTAAACCAGCAGGTAAGTATTAACAACAAAAGTGAAAGCCCCTATCTTCCATATAAGGGCAAAGGAATTCGGAGAATTACTATCAGGGAATATGGGTTTGATCAAAACTTTACGGATACTTCACAAAAAAGCAATTATTTCGGCACCAAAATACTGAACAGCCTCCATCGTAAAACGCGTGAATGGGTAATAAGAAATAATCTTTTTATTTCGGAGAAATCTGCACTCAACCCGTTTATGGTAGCTGATAATGAACGCCATATAAGATCACTGGAATTTATGCAGGATGCCCGTATACTTGTGCGATCAGTTCCCGGAGAACCGGATTCAGTTGACCTTGAAGTGATTACCAAAGACCTTTTTAGTATTAGTGGAGAATTGGGTGAGTTGAGCGCCGGCAAGTTCAGGGGTAATATATCAGACGCCAATGTAAGAGGCCTTGGGGATCGTATCAGGTTTACGGCATTGGCTGAAAGCACCCGCAGCCCTGGTTTTGGCTATGAACTGATTTATAATCACAATAACATTGCTCACTCATTCATAAATGCTTCTGCATCTTATTCGCAAATAAGAAACAACATTCGCGACGGCGCTCCAACAGAGCATATCTATTATGTTCGGCTTGAACGCCCGTTGTTTTCCCAATACTCGCATTTTGCGGGCGCTCTTTATTATGGAAGAACAAAAACAGTTAACCATTACGCGAAACCGGACAGTCTTTTTTACAATTACCGCTTTAATAATTATGACGCATGGATTGGTTATAACCTGAACATCAAAAATCACCTGAATGATAAATCCATCAGTTCAAGACAATTCATCAGCCTGCGTTATTTCAATTATCATTTCAGTGAAGTACCCTACCAGGTAGGCGATTCACTTTATTTCAGGTACAACAGCCGACAAGCGGTACTGGCCAGGTTTACTTTTTTTAGTCAGAAATTTTACAAGACGAACTATCTTTTTGGTTTTGGTACTACGGAAGACGTTCCGTATGGTTATAATGTTGCACTTACTACCGGCTGGTACAAACAGTTATATCTTGAAAGATTATATACAGGTATTGACGCGAACAAATACACCGTAACAAGCGCGGGAAATGTATTGCAATATTTTCTGAGAACAGAGGGCTTTTTGCGAAAAGGTAAAATTGAAGATGGAAGTGTACTGGCCGGCGCGAGTTTGTTCAGCCGTCTTGTAGAATATCGTAATGTAAAGCTGCGGCAGTACATGCGCTTTTCGTACACGCGGCAATTTAACCGTTTGGGGCTTGACCCGCTGGGGATTAATAACACATTCGGTATTCGCTCGTTTAGCTCAGACTCTGCGAGGGGTACACAAAGAATCAGCCTGCATTCCGAAACTTACCTGTTTTTAAAATATAAAGTCTTCGGTTTTAAATTTGCGCCATTTGCCTTTGGTGATGCTGCATTGCTTACGCCCGATAAAGAATCATTCTTTCAATCCGGAATGTATTATGGTCTTGGCGGCGGGGTGAGAACAAGAAATGAAAATTTTGTGTTTAACACCATTGAAATGCGTTTCACTTATTTTCCGCGTAAAGTAGAAACGCGTGAATCTTTTAAAGTGGAGATCAATGCCAATATTCGCTTCCGGTATAATACTACTTATGTAAGAGCACCTGACATTCTGCAGTTAAATAATGACCCCGACAATAATGTTTTCTAAAATAATTATTGATTTTTTGGAGCAACAGGCAATTTTATAAGTATCACAATCGTGAAAACACGTGCAACAAGCATTTTATCCTTCCTTCACAACTGTTGACAGTTTATTTTATCAGATCAATTATTGCTTTACAATAACAGCATCGTATTTACAAGGGTTCTTATTGTTAACACTGTTATGCATTGTATTTATACCGCTGTTAAAGATAGTTTCCTCTTTATTTAAGGTTCGTCCACAATTATTTAAGCTAATTACCAATATTATACAAGCACTTAAAACACCGTGGTAATTCAATAGCAATTACGAAAACAGTTTCAACTCAGGTTTTAGTGCTTTCTGCTTATATGTTAAGTTCTCAAACCATCAACAGGAAGTTAATGCATTTGACAACTAAAGCTTCAACAAAGAATTTTATCTCTCTGCAAAATCAAGCGAACAATTTCATCCTTATTGAAAGCGTAGTTTTATTTGTGAGACTCTATTGCATGGCTATTCTCTTTGTCAACAAAAAATTTCCTTTTACTCTTTTACAGGTTAAAGCGTCAATACTGTTTTGAGTAACTGTAAAAAAGTCTAAGAGAAAGGTTCAAAACAATCGTAATTGCGCTGACGGTAAATTTTTCCTTCCTTATACTCGTACACCTGCGCAAAAAACGCTTTCATTTTACCACCTGCAGGAAGTTTTCCCACCTGCATCGCAAGTATACCTGTCCATATTACTTCAAGTATCACCGTATTACCGGCCTGGTGCGCCTGCACAATTTCGTACGTCTCTTTCTGCAATACTTTTTGTCCACGCAATGCAGCGTCTTCCAGTTCTGCAAGATTTCTTGTGATGGTGTTTTTTGCAAGTCCGTTGGGATACTCTGTTTGTACTACATCCGGGTGGTAAAAACGCTTAATATCTTCAAAAGACACTCTTGTTTCAAGTGCCTGTAAAAACTCTTTGGTAAGATGTACTATATCAAAAATTTCAGTTGGCTTTTCTATCATAGTTTATCTATAAAAAATCAAACACATACTTGATTTCCAGATGGTGCTAACCAGCCAGAAATCAGGGCCATTATTTTGGGGCGTAAAGATAAAACTTATTAATATTTACCTGATTGATTTTACCAGCGTGGTTATACTATTTCAAAACACTTTGACTGTTGCAAAATTAAAGCTGATAGGTATTTGCAAGCCCGGCTTTTAACGGATAGGTTTTTCCCTTCCATACAAAATTGCCTGAAGTATTTGCAGGAAGTTGAATCACTGCTTTCAGCTTGCCTTCTGCATCCAGGTGATAATTAACCTTTATTGTTCCATTAGGATGTGGTATTTCACCGGAAGCATTTTTAAGATCACCAAGATGCGGCTCAACTTTTATTTTAGTAAAACCCGGCGCATCTGTATCAACTCCCAATACAATGCGAAAGAATTCTATATTCGGGCTGCTGCCCCATGCGTGACAATCAGAACGGGAACGATTAATATCACTCATCTCTGCCCACGTAGTCATGCCCATATCAAAATTTTTACGCCATATATCCAACCATTGTAAGTATTCATTACCATAACCGGCTTTTGCCAATGCAAGATGTACATAGTACTTAAAATAAATGGTTGCTTCTGTAAGCGATTTATCCTGGAGAATTTTAGCAGCCAATGTCTTTGCTTCTGATCCTGAAACAAGATGCGTAAGAATGGCAAGTGTGTTGGCATGCTGGGAGTATAAATCCTTCTCCGGTGTATCTGCAAACAATCCTTTTGCAGTATTCCAGTAAGTGGTTTTAATAGATTGCTCCAGTTTGTTTGCCGCAGTTGTATACTGTGCGGCATACTCCTTCATACCAATACTATTTTCCAGTTCTGCGGCAAGCTGGTAGGCCCATAATAATTGTAAATCAAGAATGGAAGAGTTTCCGTTACTGCCCTGGGGAGCCGTTCCCCCATGCCAGCCTTTTGTTTCACACCAATCTGTAAACATCCAATAAGGCGGGTTTTGCAATAACCCGTTTGCCTGTTGATATTTCCTAAAAAACTGTAATACCATCCTCATTCCAGGAATGTGCGATTGTATATACTGTTTATCACCACGGTACATCCAGTAATCATACAGCATACCAATCCACCACAAAGAAAAAGTAGGGATTTCCTGAGCGTTCGCAGTAGGATAACGGCTTAACGTTGCACCTTCTGCCATACGGGACTGATCAATTAAATCAATGGCATTACGTACCAACCGGTCATCACCACTGTTATATAAGGAAACCAATGCCTGTATTCTTGTATCTCCCACATACTGCAATTGTTCATAGTACGGGCAATCCATATAGGTTTCCATTGCGCAAAGTCGCGCAGTATGCCAACCTGTTTCAAGTATCTTATCCAGTATAGTATCTCCCGCATTAAACTTCGCCTTCATTTCAAAGGGGTAACCTGCAAACGTTCCGTAAATATCATCTATCACCAGCGGATCACTTTTGGTTTCAATCTTAACCTGCAGGTAACGGTAAGTGCGATACCATAATGATGTGAATTCCTGCTTAATATTTCCATTGGAAATAATGCTGTCCTGTTTTCCCACAAAACGTTTTCCTTCAACCTCATCGCGGTTTCCTTTTTGCGTTTGCGCACGCCAATCTGTTTGGCCACCTTCATCAACATATAATGCCTCTGCATATTTTAAAGAAATACCGGCACTGTCACCTTTACTAAAGACAATGGTGGGATAAGCATTGGTTAATTTCTCCTGGTCTAACAAGATGGTAGCTGAAGTATTCGGAGGAATCGTTACCTGGGTTTTGTTTTTTGGAAAAGATGCCGGCAATGTAATTCCTTCCACCTTGCGCAATTTGCTGATACGTTGTGTGGTAAGCTCCATTTGCGGTATGGAACGGGGCACCAGCATCCAACCGGTTGTCCAATCAAAAACACCTTTAGGTAACCCGTGAAACAACTCCCTTGCACTGTTCCATTTGCTGTCATCATACCCGGTATTTAACCAGCCAGGTGTGTAATCTCTCATATTCACCAGTTCACCAGGGCCTGCAACATAGTAGGAATATACCAGTTTAACCGGCAACGCTTCATGACTTTTATCTTTGATACATTTCCAAGACTTGTCTGTATTTACAACGGCTTCTGCATTGGTGTTGCCTTGTAAAATGAATGCAGTACGTGAAGATATCTGTGCTTCAGGTTTTTCCTCGCCATCATTCCACACAATTGCAGCAATGTTATTTTTACCCTGCTTTAAATAAGGCGCGATATTTATTGTTTCAAAATTCCAATGATACATCTCACCACGGGCGGGGCCCAATGAAACAAGCTGCCCGTTCACATAAAGTTTATACCGGTTGTCTGCGGAAGCATGAACAATAAATGAGGATGGAACAGTTTCTATTTCTATGTTTTTCCTAAACTGGTAGACACCATAACCTGTTGCTGATTCACCGGGTACTGCAATCCAGGAAGCAGGCCATATTTTAGAAAGAATTTCTTTACTGATGTTTTGTGCGAACACAACAGGGATTATGCCCGGGATAAACAACAGGCAGGCAAGTGTAGCAAGTTTTTTCATCGGTGTTGTTTGATGTGAACAATAATACAACAAAATGCATCAATCAGCAGGTAGAAAGTTGATACCCACCATCAAAGAGATACATTAGATTTTTCCGGTTTATAAAACATATACAGTATATTTTTTAATACAATTAATTGCTGTTAATATATGCAGCTCCTGTTTAACGCACAACTTAACTTTACTACCGTTTACCTGTTGCCCATTTATTGTCTTACTGGCTTTTAACATGTAATTTTATCGGTGAAAAATTATAAACAAATGACTACATGCCTGTACCGGCCTGTCGGACCGAAAGAACTTGTATTGATTGAACAATCCGGTTGGAAAGAATTCCCGCCAAGACTGCCGGACCAGCCTATTTTTTATCCGGTGATGAATGAAGCTTATGCAATACAGATTGCAAGGGATTGGAATGTGCCTGCATCAGGAAGTGGATTTGTTACAAAATTTGAAGTGGCAACAGATTATATAAGCAAATTCCCTGTACAAAATGTAGGCGGTGAAATACATAATGAATTATGGGTACCCGCCGAAGAATTGGACGAATTCAATCATAACATTGTCGGTGGAATTGAAGTAACGCAATCTTTTTATGCTGAAGCTTAGTCATAAGAAGCATACTATTGATTTGAACTGATGTTAAGTTCAAGATCATCTGTAATACATCTTTTATAATTAGTTATACAACTGCACCATATGCTATTGAGATATTTTTTACTGTCTGCTGTTCTTTTCTTATTGCTGTTGCCGGTTAATGTGCATGCAAAAATATCACCCACAAATGTTGCAGCAGGCATGCAACCTAAACTTAGCATTGATGCAAAGGGTACTGTTCGGGTAGTGTTTGGCAGGGCAGATAGTATCTTTTGTATTACATCTGATAACAATTGCCAAAGCTTTACACAACCTGTCTTTGTGGGTTATGTAAAACAAATGCATCTTGGTATGTCACGCGGCCCTGAAATAGCAAGTAGTAACCACTATACAATTATTACAGCAATGGATAGACCGGGAAATATCCATTCTTTTATTTTGCAACATGCCACCGGTGAATGGAAATACCAGGGCCTTATTAATGATACGGCCTTAACTGCACCTGAAGGCTTAATGAGTGTTACGACCGGTAATAAAGATGATTTTTATGCAACCTGGTTAGATATAAGACGCAACAAAGCAAACAATCTTTGCTTTGCTTCTCTACATGCCGGTAATCCAAACTGGGCCCAAAACCGTTTTGCCTATCTATCTCCTGACGGTCATATTTGTGAATGTTGCCGTCCTTCTATTGCAGTTCGTGACAAAAAAGTTGTGATCATGTTCCGCAACTGGATAGCTGGCTCCAGGGATTTGTATGTGGTTACATCGGAAGATGCGGGAGCCGATTTTGGTGTGGCGGTAAAAGCTGGTTTTGATACCTGGCAGCTTAATGCATGCCCGATGGATGGCGGAGATGTAATGATCGATCCATCAAAAAATATACACACTGTTTGGAGACGCAGGGATTCCGTTTATTATTGCACACCTGGTAAAAAAGAGATGACTGTTACTAAAGGAAAGTTGTGCAGTTTCGTAAAAACAAGAAATGTTCAAACCAACCCGTTAATGATCCTGCAGGAAAATAATACATTGATCATCCGCCGCCAGGATAAGCCAATCAATGTAGAAGTGGGCAGCGGGAGTTTTGCAAAGGCTGCACTGTTATCAAACGGCAGTTTGTTTTGTATTTGGGAAAATGATCACCAGGTTTTCTGGCGTACAATGTCTCAATCTTTAAATTGATTAATCTGAACATTGCCCCGGTTGTTTTTGTGAGTGGTTACCCGCTTATGATTTACAAGAAGCCAGGAATGTTTTCCTGCTTTCAGATTTTACTAATACCTCCTCACCATTATTTACGCTTACATCGTAAATTGAAAAGCTTATAAAACAAAGCGACTGCATGAAAAATTCATCATGCAGTCGCTTTGAATCACAGGAATTTATTTGGTCAACGAAAGTTTATTTAATTCCGTTGTAATAAAATCAATTTCTTCTTTGCTCAATTTCACTTCAATTGCTTTTGCATTCTGTATAGCCTGTTCTGCATTACGTGCACCCACCAGTGCAATGGTAATACCGGGCTGTTCAATTGTCCAACGCAATACCACCTGTGAAATACTGGCTTTTTTCTCTTCTGCAATTGGTGAAAGCTTTTGCAGGAATGCGTCAGTTGCAGCAATGTTTTCATCTTTAAAATAATAAAGATTTGCACGGTGATCACCTTCACCAAACTTATGCCCCGGTTTCATTTTACCGGTCAGCAACCCGCGTTCTAAAGGGCTATAAGCAAGAATAGCTTTATGATGCCCGATGCACCAGGGAACCACTGAAGCTTCTATATCCCGCTTTACCATGCTGTAAGGCACCTGGTTTGAAGCGAGCTTGATATATTTTTCAGCTTCCTGCAATTGCTCAACATTATAGTTACAAACGCCTGCCTGTCTTACTTTTCCCTGCTGAATAAGTATAGCCACCGTTTCCATTGTTTCCTGTATGGGAGTGGTTACATCAGGCCAGTGAATCTGGTAAAGATCTATGTAATCTGTTCCCAATCGTTTTAAACTATCCTCGCATTCTTTGATAATACTCTCCTTGCCGGCGTATTTGTAAATATCAATATCCTTGCCGTCGTTGTTTTTGCTTTTAAAGGCCAATGCACCTTTGGTATCATCCCAACGCATCCCATATTTGGTAATGATCTGAAGTTTATCACGCGGAATTCCCTTGATCGCTTTACCTACAATTTCTTCGCTGGCCCCCTGTCCATATATCGGGGCAGTATCAATAGAGGTAACACCTAAATCATAAGATGCCTTGATAGCTTCAATTGCATTATTACTATCGTTGCCGCCCCACATCCATCCCCCTGCCGCCCATGCACCAAAAGTGATGACGGATAACTGTAACTCAGTGTCGCCAAGTGTTCTGTATTCCATAGATTTTATTTTTCAACGTGAGTGTAAATTGATTCATTAACCAGGTGTGGCAATTTTTTTCCGGCAAGCCCGGCAATAATGTTTTCCGCTGCAAATTTTGCCATGCCATTACGTGCTTCTACTGTTGAAGAACCGATATGTGGTAACACCGCAACAGAAGGCATTTGTAACAAAGGATTATCAGGCGTCATTGGCTCCGGATTGGTTACATCAAGCCCTGCACCCCAGATTATGCCATTTTGTAATGCTTTAGTAAGATCCTCTTCATTATGTAAAGCCCCTCTTGCTGTATTAATAAAGATGGCGGATTGTTTCATTTTTGAAAACGCATCTTTATTAAACTTTCCTTTTGTTTCGTCACTTAATCCTGCATGTACCGAAAGCACATCACTTTCTGCAAGCAGTGTTTCAAAAGTTACAAGCCTGGCTCCTACTAAATGTTCTGCATCTTTGTTTGTTGATCGATTGTGATAAATGACGTTCATGTTGTAGGCGCCTTTGCAACGCTTTGCCAGTTCCAGCCCTATTCTACCCAAACCAAAAACACCCAGTGTTTTATTTGTCAGTTCAATGCCAAGATTAGTGGTGGCATGAAAATCTTTCCATTCCCCTTTCAATATCTGTTTGTGCATGTAAAATGCTTTGCGGGAAACTGCCAGCATTAGTGTAAATGCTGTATCGGCTGTAGCATTACTTAATACATCCGGGGTATTGCCCACAGGTATATGATATTGTGTTGCCGCTTCAATGTCTACATTATTAAATCCTACGGAAAACAATGCAATGACTTTTAAATGCTGGCACGCTTTAAGAAAAGCGCTGTCCAACGCATAACCGCCCACACATAATATTGCATCATGCTCACCAGATTGTTGAATTAGTTCTGCGGCTGATAAAACTTTGTCTTCCGGGGTTATTGTTACTTCATGGCCGGCGTTCCTGATCAATTCAATGCCAATTGCCGGGATAGGTTTTGTGATAAGTACTTTCATCTTCCTTTCTTCTTTAATTCTTCATATATCATGGAAAAAATCCTGTTATTCAACTTATGTATTTTATTCACCGGCAAGCGGGCCACTGCTTACTTTGATTCCGTTTTTCCAAACAGCATCAATCGACCGTGTATACTTAATATCTGTTAGCGGATCTTCCTTTAAAAGCATAAAATCAGCTCGCTTATCTTTTTCAAGCGTACCATATTCATTATTTATATGCAATACTTTTGAAGCGTTACCAGTTGCAATTGTAATGGCCTGTAGCGGCGTTAAACCGGCTTTCACCAGCAGTTCAAGCTCCAGGTGCTCTGAAAAACCTTGTGCCCGCACTGGTGTAGCACCTGAATCTGTACCAAGAGAGATAAAAATGCCGGCATCAGCTATCTTCTTTACATTCTTTAATGTTGTTTCAAACGCTTTCATATTTTTTGCAAATGCAGGAGAGTTTTTTAGTTTGTCCTGGTAATCTTTACTGGTAATCATTTCATACACTCCCGGCTCGAGAGAAGCTTTAAAAAAGGGGTCGTTGATCCAGGACGGTTGGCTTGCGTAGATATATGCATATTCGTCCAGTGATAATGTTGGAATGTACGTAACCTTATGCTTTTTCATTTCAGCAATAAGTGCATCATCTATTTCCTGGTCGCGGATACTGTGCGCAATAATGTCCACACCAAGCTGCACCAGTTTACGTGCATCTTCAAGATAATAGAGATGAGAAGCAACCCGTAAGCCATGCTGATGCGCCTCTTTGATAATCGCTGTATAAATCTCCGGCTTCATTTTTATGAATGAACCTCCAAAATCATCCACCCACATTTTTACCACATCCACTTTAAGATCGGCCAATTGTTTGATCATGGCGGGCACTTCGGCAGCAGTTGCTGGTCTGAACACACGATCCATCCCCATTTGCATTGGAGGTGCTCCATTTGGTACGCCAAAACCATAACCTGCAGAAAAGATCATCGCACCTGGTAATAATCTCTTTCGCGAAGAATCACGAAGCCCTTCAAACATGAGAGGCCGGTCTGTTCCCATGCTTAACACAGCACCCACGCCGTAACTTTCATACTTCTTTAATTGGCGAAGGATATTTTCCCTTGTATAATTTTCCGCGATGGTTGTGGTGCCTTTTAATGTGCCGAGATGACCATGCGTATTAAGAAGCAACGGAATAATGGTTTTGCCTGAAGCATCAATCACCTGTACATCGGCAGCTACTTTTGTATGATCTTTTCCAACGGATTGTATCCATCCATCTTTAATAAAGAGATTTGCATTTTTCAGCGGCGCGTTACCGGTGCCATCAATAATGGTCGCGTTTTTTAAATAAACAGACTGGCTAAAAGAAAGAGAAGAAAGACATGTGATGTACAAAATAAAAGCAACTAAGTGTTTCATAGTATTTGTTTAGCAGGTGTATTGTTTATTTAAGCGAACCCATCTTCAACAGCCGAAGAAATACAAATCTTGTTATTACCGTTTCTTTTTATCAGCCTTATGATTTGTACCGTTTAAGAGAGTATCAATATAATATTTGTGTTGCAGGCAAAAACATGCCAAACATACTTGCACAACCCGGTGGGTTTGTAAAGCTACTTACTTGCGGGTATTTTTTTCAGCACTATTGAATTTAATAGTAAAAAAGAAAGCCCTTACGGGCTTTGGAAACTATTTAGTTCATTTCTGCTAATTCCATAATCACGTCCCATTCTTCGTCTGTTACCGGTTGTACAGATAAACGGCCGAGTTTTACCAATGCCATATTTGCAAGACGCTTATCCGTTTTCACCTGGCTAAGGCTTACCGGTTTTTTAACCCTTTTGTAAGGTTTTAGATCAACCACTACCCAGGCATCTTCTTCCGTAGTGGGGTCCTGGTAAGCTTCTTTTGCCACTTTTGCAATACCTACAATTTCCAAGCCTTCATTGCTATGATAAAACAATACCTGGTCGCCTTTTTTCATTGCTTTCAGGTTGTTGCGTGCCGCATAATTACGTACGCCATCCCAAAATGTTTGTTTGTCTTTCTCAAACTGTTCCCAACTGTATTTAAATGGTTCTGATTTAACAAGCCAATATGCCATAAAGAAATTTTATCATTCTGTAAATGCGGACCGTAAATGTACTAAAGCATGCGCAGTTTTTTGCGGAACTTTGTAACAGGTGTGAAGAAGTTACCCGATTATTTTATTTGATAATCGCCTGTAATTACCAGCCATTGGCCAACACTTCTGCCAGATGCATTACCCTTATATTGGCTCCTGTGTTTTTGACATACCCGCCGATGTGCATGAGGCAGCTCATATCTGTACTGATCAGGTATTGGGCGCCTGTGGCCGTAGCATTATCTACTTTCTGATCAGCCATCGCGATGCTGACAGGTTCAAACTTTACTGCAAAGGTGCCTCCAAAACCGCAGCAGGTTTCCACGTCGTTCATCTCCAGCAATTCAAGCCCGGTCACGTTGTTTAATAATTGCCGGGGTTCTGTTTTTATATGACATTCGCGTAAACCGGCGCAGCTATCATGATAAGTGGCTTTGCCCTCTAACCTGGCACCTACGTTATCGATATTCAACACCTTGATCATGAACTCTGAAAATTCAAATGTTTTATCTCCAAGGTTTTTTACATCATTATGTAAGGAGGAGTTATCAAATAATTTGTGATAGTAATTTCTTACAAAACCAACACAGCTTGCACTGGGTGCAACGATATACTCTGCTTTTTCAAAATCCTTTAAAAACTTGTTGCAAACATCTTTTGCTTCACCCCAGAAACCTGCGTTGAAAGCGGGTTGCCCGCAACAGGTTTGATTACTGTTATAATGCACGTTACAGCCCGCCTTCTCCAAAACTTTCACCATATCAAATGCAACGTTGGGATAAAGCTGATCTATAAAACACGGTATAAAGATGCTGACATTCATGATACTGATAAGCACAGGCAATTGCCTGATTGATAAAGTTTGATAATAATTGATGAGAGTTGTTTTTCCCGGGGCTAAATTAGGGATGGATGATGAAACTGGTTGTGAAAAGTATGGGAAGTATAACTATGAAAAAATTTCCTTCGGATTTTTTCAATCCCGGCTTTGCTGTGACCGAAACTAAAGAAACGTCTTGTATAGGAATTGATGTAACAGCGATGGTGTAGCAGCAATGGCGAATGGTTTGATAATGTTTTAATGCAAGGACAACTATATCTATTCAGCAGCATGATGAAGTAAGTTCCTATGCTCATAGCCGCATGGCTTCGTCCCTGCAGCGGTGCTGATTTGGCTTCTTTGGAAAAAATATCCTTTGGATTTTTTCCAATTCCGCTGCGCGGAACCGAACCCAAAGAGACGCCTTTTGCAGGGATAATGTAACAGCGCGAAAGTGAGGCAACAGCGAAGCGTAATTTTTTCCTTTGTATAACTACGATTGAAGTTTACTTATTTGGATTATTGTAGCCAGGCTTGAATATTTGAATGTGGTAATGATCATTTTTTATATATGCTGCCTGATCCCCAATGCGATGCTGATGAAGTGATTGCGACGCAACCGGGACGCCACAGAGTACTGCAGCCGGTATCATTAATATCCTGAAGTAAACTTGGTTCGCAGAGATCCTGATCAAGAAGATGGCGAAGCCTGTGTTATTTAAGAATCCTGCGGTGCAGGTCTATCATCTTTATTGCAGCCATGGCGGCTTCTTCACCTTTATGTCCGTGAATACCTCCTACTCTTTCCAGGGCTTGTTGCTCATCATTCACCGTAAGTACACCAAATATAACGGGGCGACCTATGTTAAGATTTAATGCAAGCACGCCGTCTGATACACTTTTACACACATAATCAAAATGCGGCGTATCGCCCTTTATTACCACACCAAAAGCAATAAAGGCATCTGCAGGTTGCTGCTTACCATATGAAGCATATTGCTTTATAATAAACGGAATCTCCACAGCGCCGGGCACCACCAGGGTCTTAAACTTTATGCCCTGTTCTTTAAATATTTTCTTGGCGCCTGCCTCCAGCTTGTTGACGATATGCGCGTTCCATTCCGTTTTTACAATAACTACAAAGGCATCCTTCGGTTGAGGGATGCCTTTGTTTAATTCGCTGTTTCCTTTAGTGGCCATTATTTTACACTCAATTCGTTTGGTTCAATATTTAAACGGTAGATATATTTATCTACAGTAAATCCTTTTTCTGTATTAGGATATTTTTCCTTGATCTGCTTGTACAAGTCCAGCGCTTCTTTTGTTTTTCCGTTTACTTCACTCAGTAATGCAGCCCTGAATAAATATTCAGATGCATTTAATTCGTCTTTATCAAAAGCGGCAGCGGCTTTCTTATAGCTATCAATTGCGTCATCAGTTTTCTTGAGTTCGCTGTAAGCATCGCCCAATGCGCCGTATGCCATCATCTGAATTTGTTTAGCGTCTGTACTAAAATCTTTCAGGTATTGAACCGCTTTATTGAAATCACCTAAACGCAGGTAAGAAACACCCGCATAGTATTTGGCAAGGTTTGCAGCTTTGGTACCGTCATAAGATTTGATCACAGATAAAAATCCTTTACCAGCAGCGTCTCCGTTAAGTGCAAGCTGCAAAGAATCTGTTTCAAAATACTGCTGTGCCTTGAATAAAGCTTCAGCAGCCTTTTCTTCTTTTGGTTTGGAAAAATACTGTGTATAAACATAGTAACCGCCAATTAATACGATGGCTGCTACAATGATACCAATAACAGGCTTCTGAAATTTTTGCCAAAAGCCCTGCACTTTTATTAAAGCATCGTTAGACTCAACTTCCTGCACTTTCTTCTCAGACATTTTTTAAGAGATTTTTTTATCAGCAGGGATGGTTAAGTTTAGGTGTACCAATGCCCGCTACTTTTATATTTAATTGATTAAAACTATATTCTATACCGCCTGGAAATCCATGATGTAAGGATAGTTCTGATCGATCATTACATCGCGCAGCACTTCTGATTCTTCCGGCCATGGGCTTTCTTCTGCAAACTTCACGCTTTCTTCTACCAGTTGACTTACACGATCATCAATTGCCTGGATTTCTTCATCGCTGGCAAATTTGTTTTTCTTAATCGTATCAAGCACCAGTGTAATAGGATCTTTTGCCTTGTATTCGTCTACTTCTTCTTTGGTACGGTATTTCTGCGGATCAGAGATGGAGTGACCTTTGTAGCGATAAGTTTTCATTTCAAGCAAAGTTGGGCCACCGCCTTCTCTTGCTCTTTTTACTGCACGTGCAACAGCTTCGTGAACTGACTCAGCCACCATACCGTCAACCTTATCACCCGGCATTTCATATGCATCTGCCAGTTTATAAATATCAACCACGTTAGACGTTCTTTCCACTGAAGTACCCATTGCGTAGTTGTTGTTCTCGCAAATGAAGATCACAGGCAGCTTCCAGATCATGGCAAGGTTAAATGTTTCGTGCAAAATTCCCTGGCGGGCAGCACCATCACCAAAGAAACACAATACCACGTTATCAGTTCCTTTATATTGCTCGGCAAAAGCCAAACCACCGCCGGCGCCAATTTGCGCACCAACGATACCATGACCGCCAAAGAAATAATGTTCCTTACTAAAGAAGTGCATACTGCCCCCTTTACCCTTTGCGCAACCTGTGGCTTTACCATACAGCTCAGCCATACAGGAGTTAGGACTCATGCCTTTTGCAAGACCCAGACCATGGTCGCGGTAACCTGTGATAAACGGGTCTTCCTGCCTGGTAGCCGTCATACAACCTGCTGCAATAGCTTCCTGGCCAATGTAAGCGTGGAAAAAGCCACGGATCTTACCGGCCATCTTATACATTTCTTCTGCTTTTAACTCAAACTGGCGGATGAGTTGCATTAACTCGTACCAGTACAAATAAGTTTCTCTGGAAAATTTGGTAGGCACTATCTTAAAATTTGAGGGGCAAATGTAATGGGAAAATATGAAAATGGAAAACAATGTGAGAATTAGGTGGATTTGTAATATAATAATATGCTTGCGAGTTAATTAACCCGGTTTGCCGGTTATTTGCAAGCTTATTCAAAGTGAAAGCCATCATAAAATGACCATTTTGACGAGAAACCACTTTGAAGATTACTAACATCTTTGGAATTAACCCGGTCATTTTCACAAAACCATGGCCGTTGTCTAAACGACCACCTGAGTAAAGTGCTGGGATTATTGCTGTATTATTACATCGTTTCGCTTATCATGGAATGGCGATCTTTATGGTAACCAATATCTTTTTAAACATCATCTGTAATACCGTAAAGCCCATAATTTTATTTTCTTAAGTATTTATAACAGAGTTTTGCATGTGGCAATTCAAAATTATTTTCTGTTGATACTTTCTTTTAATTCTGAATAACCAGCAACTGGGTTACAGAGTATAACAGTAAATCTATAAGCCGGAGATGTATATAAAATTTGTGCAGCAGTAACCGTATTGTTTTAGCATTACTCCAATTCTTTATTACTTCTTATGTTCCTGCGGTTTTCCAAAGGCTTACTCCTGGTAGTCACGTCTTTCAATTGCTTCATCATATAACTATAAGCCTTGCTTATGAGGGTGCTGTAAGCATTGTGCTCAAAGCTTTGCATGGTTCCGTCCTGTTTATCCACGAGGGTTAGCTGCATCAGGCCATCATCATCCATCGACAGATCAATAGTATACTTCAATAGTATTTGTTTCAGCTTGGTGGTATTACGCATCTTATATAACTAACGGTGTTGTTGATAAAAATTGGGCAAAAGACTTCCACGCAGTTGTTCTATCTCTGTTACAGACAGTGGTTCACCGCTTGCCGCAGTGATCATTTCCTTTAACTGCAACGCTGTACGCATACCTACCACAGCAACGCCAACAGCAGGTTGCGCCAATACATATTGTAATGCTACACGTGTTATATCGTTTTCATTAACCGCTACTTGTTTTATAGCATCTGCGGCCTGCTTTACCTGTGCCGCTGTATAATCAAGGTATGCTGCGGCAGGTTTACCGGTTAGTAATCCCTGTGCAATGCTTCCCCTTGACAATACCGTTATCTTATGTTCTTCCAGTAAAGGTAAACAGCGTTCTTCAGGGCGCCTGTCGAGCAGGCTATATTGCATCATTACACTTGCTATACCTGCCCGGTTAACATAGCTCCTGATCACATTGGGCCTGATGGAAGAAATACCCCAGGCACGTATCTTTCCCTGCGACTTTAGCAGCTCAAAAGCTTCTATGGTTTCGTCAATATTATCTTCCATAGTCCCTCCGTGCAATTGATATAAATCTATATAATCCGTCCCGAGCCGTTGAAGGCTTTGTTCTGCCGCAGAAAGAATATGTTTTTTTGAGGCATTCCAGTCAAGCCCTCCATCAGGTCGTCTTACATTACCGGCTTTAGTGGCAATGATTACCTGTTGCCGTTTGTATTTAAACGCCTTCCCTACCGTTGTTTCATTAAGACCATCCTGGTATATGTCTGCTGTATCAAAAAAATTAATTCCCTGGTCTAGCGCCATATGAAGTAATGACTCATTCACTTGTTGCTCACTCTTTAGCGACATACAACCATAGCCAAGCATACTCACTTTTATACCCGTGTTACCAAGTAAACGATATTTCATAATCCATCTTTGATTTCAGTTCAAATGTAACTGATGAATTCATGCGAAACCTATCTTTGGCCTTTAGTCCGCAATACAATTCAACACTAAACAATGAGAACTATCTATCTTTCCTTATTCATCCTGTACTTTTTGGGAGCATGTAAAACACCTGCTGTTAATAACATCAGTAAAATACCCGCAGCAACATCCTACAACAATTTCCTGGTACTATATGTTGATAATAATTTTGAGACATTCCGTTTTGATAAGGACGCCTATAATTTGTTTGTAAAGGATGCTTTGGTGGATCCTGAGCATCAGCGGGAAAGAGCTGCGATGGAAAACTTTCTTTACAAAGAGATGACGCCTTATGCACATTGCATCAAATCAATAGATGTGCTTCATGCAACGAATAACAGTTACGAATCATTCAGACATCTTACAGACAGCCTGAAAGTGGATGCAATCCTGCTGGTTACCCTTAGTAAAAAATCGGTTGACAGGTATCAATACCCGGGCTCATCTGCCGCGAGAGGAACCGGGGACTATAACGGACCACATGAATACAACGCACTAAATGCAACGTTTGATACTTACCTGCTTGCGGCTGATAACAAGCAACCGATGTGGATTGCCCGTACCGATATGAAGAACAAAAGTGAATATCGTGGTAAGACGGGTCTTAAAAGAAAATTCGCAGGCGTTATCACCAAAGCTTTGCAAAAAGAAGGCTACCTGTTGGAAATAAAATAGCAGTCCCTATTCACCTTCTGCTACTGCCAGTAAATACCATGCAGCATGTGGCAGCCATTGTTCGGCCCAACGCCAGTCATAATCCTTTTTGGTAGAGGCATAAGAAAGGTTAAAATCAATATCATGCTCATCTTCCAACCCGGAAGTGATGCCATTTACAATACCACCCGGCGCATTGGTATATTCAAAGGTTCCAAAGAAACCGTAAGCCGGGTTATTGTGGCCGGCACCTTGTAACATACAGGCATCATACGGATTAAGACCCAGTATCCAGTTAAGCTGGTTAAGTGCAAAATTCTCCAGGCTGTCATGAAAAATCTTTTCCTCTTTAAATAGCTGAGCCGTCATTCGTGCAGCAACTGCAACAGAGCCCAATCTTGCATTCTCGCCCTGCCACCAGGGAGAAGCCTCACTGCCATGCGGGAAAAAGAAACTGGTCCTCCTTATACCCGCTGTATCTTCAGTATACTGGCGGCTATAGCCAAAAGGGTTGTTTACTTCACCGGTGAGTGCAAGCTCATACTGCATATACTTCTTTATAGTTTGAAGCACATTGGTTTTGGCAGTTGCCGGTGCAACCGAATAATAATTCACCAGGCTTACGATGGGCAACCCTGCATCTGAAGGATGAAAGAATGGCCGGTCTTTATCATCTGCCCTGAAATAGTTACTATACTTGCCGCTGCTTATTAACCGCTTTACCAGGTTATCGGCCCGCTTATTGGCGGCCTGCAGATAAATATCTTTCCCGGTTGCTTTAAACAGTTCCGTAGCAGCACTTAACGCGCAATAGTCATCTACAATATTTTCTTTGCCGTCATTGGTCATTAAGACGTTTTCCTTTTCAAGAAATGCAAAGGCTTTTTCTGCTGCGTTGAGATAATCCTTATTAGAAAACTCACCGGAAGTATCATAGGTGGATGCAATGGCCAGCGCGGCTATGGAAAGCCCCGCACCGGAACGATAGCTTGCCTGGTAACTACGCCAGTTATTGTTTTCACTGCTGGTATTAAACGGTTGATCTTTTGTTTGTTTAATACGATACCCTTTATCCTCTGCACGTATCACCCGGTCTTTTGCCATCTTGCCGGGACCAGGTGCTGAAACAGAGCGATAAAAAGAACCATCGGGCGCCTGCATGCGAACAAGATAATCGGCACCATACATTGCTTCATCCAATACCCTTCTTATATACTGGCGATAGTCTGTACCTGGTTTCTGTTTTAGTAACGCATAGGTTTTTAACAGGCTCCATACGGTGAGTGAGATCTGCTGCGGGTTAAAGTAAGAAGAGAAAGAAAGATGTGAAAGATGTTTGCCATAATCACCGGTAGCATCGTACCAGCCGCCATGTGCATCTATGGTATCTTTTGTTTTACCGGCCAGTAACAGGTGATGATCCGCCTGGTCAAGCAAGCCTGAAGAACGCTGGCCTTTAAAATAATAAACAACGTCTGAGATGGTCGCCTGTTCCAATACACTTTTACCGATGGTAAAAGGGTAAGAATTGATCGTCTTTCCATTACTCAAGGCAGTTAAATAATAATTGCCGTTTACCTGGCAGGCGCTAAAATCAATCACCCAGAACAGCCAGTGTTTCCATTGATCCACCGGACCGTTATATATTGCCTTTCCTTCCCATACCTTATTACCATTGGATGCATCAATTAACCGGACATTGCCGATATTCAGTTTTGTTTCCGCTACAATCACCGCTTTCTTTTGCTTGTTGAATTCATAGCCGATATGATTGGTAACGATCTTTATTGTTTGTGCGTTTAGTAAGACCGGGAATAATAATATGAGTATGAGAACGATACGTTTGATGCAGTACATGGTTCCTGTTTAAGCAGTAAGCAATAATGGTATAGTTGCAATATAGTTACAAAGCAGGGCGAAAGAAAATGAAAAACGAAAAATGAAAAGGTAAAAATTGACAGGATAGTTGAATGAGAGATGTGAACCGTGAAACGAGAGATGCGAAAATCTTATTGACAAAACTTAGGTCTGATGTTTCACGTCTCACAGCAACCACCAATGCATCACAAATAATTATCAGGAATTTGCAGCCTGGTCATGAACGGGCAATTCTCCATTAACAGGTCTTCCGTCCCAGCCCTCATCTACCCTGAAGTTCAACAGCTTTTTATCCTCACGAAGCACGGCTTCCAGTTCTTCGGAATTACGTCTTACAGCGGTAAAGTATTCTTCGTCAGTACGTATGGTGGACAGATGTTTTAAAGTCTTCTCATCCTGCAGGAAGAAGGTCTTTGCCCATCTCGTGGCTTCATGTGCACGATAGCCAAGTATACGCAATGCATCAACCCCCATACGAAGGCTGGTATCCAAGGTTTCACGATAAATATGTAACATACCAGCGTTCATCAGGTCGTAAGCATCATAACGGTTACTGGAACGTACCAGCATCTGCAGGTTAGGGAAATGCTTTTTGATGATCTCGATCATTTCCTTGCGCTTCTCTTCATCACTAATAGCGATAATGATCAGCCTGGCTTTACCGGCACCGGCAATCTCCAGCAAGTCGTGACGACTCGCATCTCCATAATATACCTGGAAACCCATTTGCCTTACCCTGTCTACATTATCACTGTCTATATCCAGTACGGTTGTGCCGATGTTATTGGCATTTAAAAAACGATGGACCGTACTTCCAAAATGGCCATAACCGGCAATGATCACCGGTTGTTCCTGTATTTCCACGTCAGGCTCACGTTGAGGTGTTTCCGGGTGACCGGCGCAAAGTCTTGGAAGAATCAGTTTTTCGTTAAGTAACATTATCAATGGGGTCAATGCCATGCTGATGGCTACTATCGCAACCATCATATCATTCATTTCTTTTGAAAGAATATTTTCCTGGGAAGAAAACCCAAGCAGCACAAAGGCAAATTCTCCCACCTGCGAAAGGCCCAGGCTAAAGATAAAATTCTGTGGTTTGCTGAGCTTGAAAGACCGCCCCAGTATAAACAACACTATCGCTTTCACCAGCATTAGTGCCAGCACAATACCCAATATGATCCAGGGTTTCGCCATAATAAGTGAAAAATCAATAGACGCACCTACGGCGATAAAAAACAACCCCAGCAATAACCCTTTAAAGGGATCGATATCAGATTCAAGCTCATGCCTGTATTCACTGTTGGCCAGTACCACACCCGCAAGGAAGGTTCCCAATGCAGGGCTAAGCCCCACAGAAGTCATTAATTGTGCAATACCCACCACCAGCAGCAATGCGAAAGCGGTGAACATTTCCCGCATACCAGTTTTGGCAATGATGCGAAACAGGGGCCGCAAAAGATAACGGCCTGCAACAATCACCAGCCCTACAGAGCCAAGAACAGCCAGTGTTTGCCCCCAGGCAGGAAGATCGTTTACAAACCCCGGCTCGTTATGGGCAACGTTATTTCTTTCGGTTAAAGGAAGGGCCGACAACAGCGGAAAAATTGCCAGCATGGGGATGACCGCGATATCCTGGAAAAGCAACACGGCAAAAGAACTTTGACCGGCTGCTGATTTCATCAATCCTTTTTCATTGAGCGATTGCAGTACGATTGCGGTAGACGACATGGAAATAATCATTCCTAACGCCAATGCCTGTTTCCAGGAAATATTAAATAACAAGGCCAGGCCTGCAACCACAACGGTGGTAATAACCACCTGTAAGCCTCCGGTGCCGGCAATACTTTTACGCATCTTCCATAGTACGGTAGGTTCCAGTTCAAGCCCGATGACGAACAGCATCATCACCACGCCAAATTCAGCAAAATGTAACAGGTCATTGCCTTCCTGGCCAATCAGGTGAAGACAGGCCGGGCCGATAAGTATACCTGCAATTAGATACCCCAGTACAGAACCCAGGCCGAGTTTCTTTGCCACCGGTACCATTATCACTGCTGCAGCCAGGTAGATCATCGCCTGAAAAAGAAAAGATTGCTGCATATGATTGCGTTTAAGTTAGTTTTTTGTAAATCCTAAAGACATAAACCTTATTAAGCAGACTACGGGTTATTACCGAACCTCATCCAGCGTAATCAGCTCATTGATATAGTCAACTTCCGGGTATTGTGAAACATGAAACTCATTCCTGCTTAATGCCTGAAGAAGGGCGGCATATTGTTTACCTATTTTCTCCAGGGATTCATTCTTAATACGATAGGTATTATGTACCACGAAAGGCGGCAGCCAATCCATCCGGCAGAGAAATGCAGTTTGCTTATAAGGCAACAGGAAATCTGTTACAGGATAATGATTATGTCCTGATGGTGAATAGGCTTCTTTTCCGGCACCACAGGAAATTGCACTCAGAAGTTTTTTCCCATTTAAAGCAGTACCCTGCGGGCCATAAGCCCAGTTATATTCAAGCACCAGGTCAAGCCACTGTTTAATAATGGCAGGGCCGCTATACCAGTAAAAAGGATGCTGTAATATAATGATGTCGTGCCTTAGCAATAATGCCTTCTCCCGTTTTACATCAATATGCAGATCGGGATATTGTTCATACAGGTCGTTAAAAGTAACAGACTCCAGGTTACGGCAATATTTCATGAGTACCTTATGTACCCTTGACTTGCTGAATGCGGGATGTGCGAACTGTATAAGAATGTTTGCCATAAGTTAATCTGGGTTCCCTGCGTTGTTATCAACTGCAATAATAAAGTATAAAACAATACCGCTGGTTTTAGTGAAATAAAGCTGCATCAATAAGGCACCGGACAATAAAAAGCATCCTGATATAGTTAAAAACAGAATAGGTATAACTTCATACTGATTTTTTAAAAATTATCCTGTTAAACCGGCTACATCATTTCCAGTCTAACCATCACTTAAATTAATAAATATGAAAGCATCCTTTTTTATAGTACGATCTGTAATGTTGCTGGCTTTACTGGCTGGTGCATTTACGGTGTTTGCACAGGATAACAAAGATGACCAGCAAACTATACTTAAAAACAATATTGAGCAGAAGAACTACAGCTTTATAGCTCAATCAGCCATGCCGATGCAGGGACGTGTGAGACAGCTTACGACAGAATATAGGTTAAGAATATCCGGCGACTCAGTGATTGCCGATCTTCCCTACTTTGGACGGGCATATACCGCGAGTATCGGGACAACACAGGGCGGTATACAATTTACCAGTACAGATGCCGTTTACACCTCCAAAGAAAAGAAAAAGGGAGGTTGGGAGATCAGTATAAAACCCAATGGAAACCAGGATGCAAGAGAGTTGTTTCTTTCCATCTCAGCAAATGGCTATGCATCATTGCAGGTAAGCAGCAATAACAGGCAGTCGATTTCTTTTAATGGATTTATTAAAACCAAATAATTTCTGATATAGTAATGATAGGCTGTAGCGGTGATGCTAACAACACCTGCTAAAATAAAAAAGCAGTGTAGAAACACCGCCTTCTCATCGATTGCTTGCCTATAAAAACCAAACGCCATTTATGCAGTCGCCAAACCGGCGGCTATAGCTTCCGTCACCTCTACGTTTTCCTGTTTAGCTGAAGCTTACATGTATAATTTTTCAATGTTGAGCAGTTACGACTGGGATCGAACCAGCGTTAAAGGGTTTGCGGCCCTTTGCCTCACCTCTCGGCCACGTAACTCATATAAAATTGATAAGCAGGTTTAGTAAGAAAGTCTGGTGGCGAGACCTAAGCCCTCATTATAAAAGTTGATGCAAACAGGATAACATCTTAAATTCTACAACATCGTATTTCAGGAAAGTGCATCATTCGTGTTTCTCTTATTTCCTACAAAAATAGTAGACTATTTAAATCCTACCAAATTTATAGGAATTAATTTCCAGGAAAATTTATTTTGAGGCAACCAAACAACCTGCGCATTTTGCGCTTTACCCGTAAACCCTACCTTTGCGCGATGCTAACACCTGACGAGGAAAAATTTATTTTGTACTGGGAGCAGCAGCGTAATAACAAAGCGAGAATTTTCAGGCAATTCCTTACCGGGCTTGGGTTTGGGTTGACGATAGGCATCGCTATCATCCTGTCTGTTGTTTCAAACTGGTACAAAAGAGCTACTATGGTAGCCAACACTCAGTTCAATCCTTCCGTACTGTTAATAGCTATTCTTGCGATCAGTTTTTTTATTGCCTTTTTTTATAAAAAGTATAAGTGGGAGATGAATGAACAACAGTATTTAGAGTTGTTGGCAAAAAAGAAAAAGCAGGAAAAAAAAGAGGAGGCAGCAAAAACACCGCAGGAGGGGTCTTAGCCTTTATATAAAATATTACTCAGTTTTGTTCGTTAATAAAAAAAGATAACTTCAATGAAAAAAGCCTTTTTATTATTGTTTGCCGGGTCTGTAGTGTTTGCGTCTTGTTTAAAAAATGATAGCTCTCCTGCCTGCCAGGACCAGGATCCTTCCAAGGAAGATGCTTCCATGTATGCTTTTGCACTTACACAGGGGATGACTCCCATAAAGGATACGCTTGGTATTTACTACCAGATTATAGATCCTGGTACATCACCTAAAGTATCCAGCATGTATGACACTGTGGCTATGAAATATGAAGGTAAGCTGATGAACGGAACCACTTTCGATAAATCAGATTCATTAGGGCCGAAACTTTCCAATGGCCAGCCTTTACTTGCGGGTGGTTTTATCTACGGTTTCTGGACTTCCCTGCAGAAAATAGGCAAGGGTGGCCGTATTAAAATGGTAATTCCCTCCTATGTAGGTTATGGCTGTAATGCACAAGGCTCCATACCGGGGAATTCCTCCTTGTATTTTGATGTTACCTTACTCGATCTTAAGAAAAAACAATAGGCCAATTTCGGCTGAAACTCAACCCGGTCAAGGCTTTGACCGGGTTTATTTTTTACTTTACTATTATTCATTCAATCCCCTATCTTTGCCGCTCACTAAAAATTTGTAAACCCTTAGTAGTATGCAACTTAAAGGTTTGGTGCGTTTTTTTACGATTGCGTTGATATTAATTTGTTTATATCAATTGTCGTTCACGTGGATCGTGCGCAGTCATGAGAGCAGTATGGATGAGAAATCTGCAAAATGGCTAAAGGCAAATTATCCAGTGTCGCCGGAACAAAAGTACCCCGGCAATAAGGAATTACAGGAAGCTTATGCAGATACTTTGTCCCAGTTAAAGGACAAGCATAAGAACCGTTTGCTGGACAGTACCAATGACAGCAAGGTGGGTCCGTTTGGCCTGGTAACTTACCAGAAGGCCAAAGACAATGAGCTTAAACTCGGCCTCGACTTACAGGGTGGCATTAGTGTTACCATGGAAGTGGGCCTTGATGCATTATTACGCTCTTTGAGTAACCATAGCAAAGATCCCCTGTTTAACAAGGCGCTTAACGCGGCTATTGCCAGGAAAGCAAATAAAGGTACCGACCTGATCACTTTGTTCAACGAAGAGTTCCAGAAAATTGCCAATGGTGCAAAACTGGCCCCTTTGTTTGCACAGAGAAGCAATGGCAGGATCAAATTTGACGCATCAGACAATGCAGTAATTACCTACCTGCACGAACAGGGAAATACTGCCTTTAAAAATACCGAGCGTATCTTAAGAACAAGGATTGACAAGTTTGGTGTAGCATCTCCTACTATTAATCCTGACGAAGCAAAAGGAAGGATCACGATTGAACTGGCAGGTGTTAATGATGCAGAAAGAGTTAGACGCAATCTTCAATCAACCGCAAACCTGCAATTTTTTGAATTGTACAGCGTAGTTGATCTACAGGAAGCAATCCTTGGTTCCAATAAAGCACTGAGTGATTATTTAACAGGTACCAAACCTTCAACCGATACTACAAAAGCAAAAGCAGATTCTTCCGTTTCATTAAAAACGGTAGATACTTCTGTTACTGCTACACTTGGCGGCCTGTCTGATACCAACAAATCAACAGGAAAGAAAGGGGGCATAGATTCTACTCAAATCAAGTTTAACCAAAACCCGCTGCTTAACCTGATTGGCTTTTCCCAGCCACGCCAGGGCCAGAACGGTGCAACACAAGTACCGTCAGAACTGGGCTATGTACAAACAAAGGATACTGCGCAGATCAACCAATACCTGAATATGGATATTGTGAAAAGCAAGTTTCCATCCAACCTGGTATTCATGTATGGCAAGCCGGATTCAGAAGATCCTAAAGCCAAGAACTTCCTTTCCATCTATGCCATTAAAACACTTGACAATGGTACTGCTGAACTGGAAGGTGAGCACGTAAGCGATGCAAAACAGGATTATGACGAAAGAGGCCGCGTTGCTATTAAAATGAATATGGATGCTATAGGTACTACCTTATGGGCAACCATGACTGACAGGAACTCTCCGCAGAAAAACAATGGTGTAGGCAAGCCGATAGCCATTGTTCTCGATAACCTGGTATATAGTGCGCCGTTTGTAAACGGACCTATCCCTAACGGTTCTTCAGAAATCTCAGGTAACTATTCCGTAACAGAAGCACAGGATCTTGCTGACATTCTTCAGGCTGGTAAGCTGGACGCTCCTGCCAAGATCGTATCAGAGCAGCAGGTAGGTCCAACACTTGGACAAGCAGCGGTGAAAGGCGGTATGATGTCGTTCCTGATTTCTTTTATCGTGATCTTCGCCCTGATGCTGGTTTACTTTAACACCGCAGGCTGGGTGGCAAATATCGCGTTGATATTAAACCTGCTCTTTACCATAGGCATCCTTAGCGCACTTGGTTTTACACTCACCGCGCCGGGTATTGCCGGTCTGGTACTTACGGTAGGTATGGCCGTAGATACCAACGTAATTATATTTGAAAGGATTAAGGAAGAATTATCAAAAGGAAAGAGTTACCAGACGGCCGTTAGCGATGGTTACAAACGTTCTTACGCACCGGTACTGGATGCCCACGTAACCACATTGCTTACCGCAGTTATCCTAGCTTCCTTTGGTCTTGGCCCGGTACTTGGTTTCGCAACTACACAGATCATCGGTATCCTTTTATCGTTATTCTGCGGTATCCTGGTATCAAGGTTGATCTCTGATATTTATACCAATAAGAATCGTCACTTTGAGTATTTCACCGGCGTTTCCAGGAGAGTATTCAAACATGCAGCATTCAAGTTTATTGAATACCGTAAGGTTGCCTATGGTATTTCTGTTGTGGTGCTGCTCTTAGGTGTTGGCTCTTTCTTTAATGGTTTTGATGAAGGCGTTGAGTTTGCAGGTGGCCGTAGCTATACGGTGAAGTTTGCAAAAGATGTTGAGAAAGATATTCCGCAAATTACAGATGACCTGAAGAAAGTACTTGGCGACGAAGCTCCGTTGATCAAGACTGTAGATACCAAAGATCAGCTTAATATTACTACAGCTTATAAGATACATGAAACAGGTAATACGGTTGATTCTACAGTAGAGCAGGCAATTTATACCGGTCTGAAAAGTCACCTGCCGGAAAATGTAACTTACGCTCAGTTTGCAACCAACTACAAGCAAAGCTCACAAACTGTATTGCCAACCATTTCTGATGATTTGAAGACAGGTGCTACCAAGGCAACGATCTTTGCCATCATCGCGATCTGTTTGTATATCTTCCTGCGTTTCCGCGACTGGAGGTTCTCCCTGGGTACGATTGTGGCATTGCTGCATGACGTATTTGTAACCCTGGCAGTATTCAGCTTCCTGAGAAAAGTAGTGAACTTCCCGCTTGAAATTGATCAGCATTTTATTGCGGCGATCTTAACGGTAATCGGCTTCTCAATGAACGATACGGTGATTGTGTATGACCGTATTCGTGAAGACAGCCGCTTGTACCCCAGCCTGTCTAAAGAACAGGTGATCAATACCGCGATTAATCAGACACTAAGCCGTACCATCATGACATCACTTACCGTGTTCTTAACAATCCTTATCCTCTTTATTTTCGGAGGAGAAGTTACACGTGGTTTTGCCTTCGCGATGCTGATAGGTGTGGTTACCGGTACTTACTCCTCTATCTTTGTAGCGGCACCGATACTGGTTGATTTTGCAAAAGATAAACCACTTGGTAAAGCTGAAGAAAAACGAGCTTAAACAAACTGGATGATAAAAAAAAGAACCCCGCCTCAAGTGAAGCGGGGTTCTTTTTTTTAAAACGATAAGGTGTTTACCAGTATAGTATAATCACAATATCCTGTCTTACTATATTTCTTTTATCAATCCTTTTAATCTATATAAAACGCTGTAAAGTATTAATAACCGCTGCATGTAACCCTTCATGATAAAGCAGGTATTCAAGCGCATCTTCAATATTATTTACCTGAACGCCGTAGACCTTCTGTATCATTAATGCGGGAGTATAATTCCTGAAAGCCTGCCGGTTTATATCGGTTTGCAAATGATCAATTGAGCTGATGAATATGTCCTTGATTATTTTAATATCCGCTTCGTTTACGCCGGCTTCAGGTTTTGAACCGGATAGATAAAGTGAGATAAGATTTTCATCGGCTACCGGAGTTAGCCCTGTTTTCACATAGCACACATTTTGCTGCGCACTGATCAAATGCCCGAGGTTCCAGATGATGTTGTTATTAAAGCCGGGAGGTACTCTATTAAGCTGCTCTACCGAAAGATCTTTCACCTGGTTAAGCAGGAACAACCTGAAGTTTCTTATTTTCTCAACGGTTCTTTTCATATATTGATGGTAAGATGTTTGGCTCAAGCCGCATCGCTTCGCCCTTACAACGGTGCTCCTTTTGCAAAGGCTGGTGTGCCAGTGCGAAGCTGTAAGAGCGCTTGAATAGAGTAGATGAATGGCAGTGATATGATTGTTAATTATAAACACATCCAACCTTCCTAAATTATATATCCAGTAAACGCCTGTGATAATTGATTTGCCCGAGATGATATCCCAAATGAGTTGCGAGATGTACAAGAAAATAACCCGTGGTCATGCCTGGTTCAAATATCAGTGTCGGGTATTCTTTGGGCATGTCATCTTCAGAAAGTGTTGACAGGGTTTTATCAACAACATCGATGGTTTCTTCCACTATTTTCACCAGTTGTTGTTTAGATAACCCTTTCAGTGAAAACTCAGCCTCTCTATCTCTGATATATCCGGTATTGCCAAGTATCGCGCCAATATAAGTATTCAGGTTACCCACAAGGTGCAGGCAAAGATTACCGGCCGAATTTGCAATCGCGCCGTCAGTGATCCATATAGTCTCTTCAGTTTTATATTGACTGATTTCTGTCTTCAACTTTTCCAGGTCGCGTTTGTATAACTTTCTTAATGCTTCAGGTAATATCATAAGAGGCTGTTGGTTATTATATTGGGAAGGCTTGATTATTCACTGTCTGCCGGATATTTTACACCGGCAATACTTCTTACATTGTCCAGCACTTCCATCAGGGCAAGTGTATCCTCAAAACGAACGACCGGGCTTTCAGTCAATCCTTGTAGCAAACATTCACTTACATGTCTTGCCTCGTACTGGTAACCAAATCCTTCTTCTTTATCAACTTCAATAACTGTTTTTGTCTCTGCCCTGCCGGTATAAAATTCTATGGTAGCACTTGGCGCATAAAAACGTGAAGTAAGTCTTATACGGCCCAGAGTACCGCTGATGTCAGCCTCTGTTGCCAGGTCTGATGAAAAGCTAGAAAAAAGCTGCGCCATTGCACCGTTCTTATATTTGAAAAGAATGGAACACTGTTCATCCACACCGGTTGGGGCCGGCTCCATATGCGCTTCTATTACATCAGGTTTACCAAGCACAGACATGGCAATAAATATGTTGTAAATACCAATATCCATGATGGTTCCACCACCTAATGCAGGATCATAAATTCTTGCAGGAACCGGTGGTTGCGGCCTGAAGCCGAAGTTTGCAAGTACGTTGCGTACATCACCAAGCTTGCCTTCTTTTAGCAGTGACTGAAGCTTTATATAATGCGGCAAGAACTTTGTCCATAAGGCTTCCATCAGGAAAACCTTTTGCTCCCGGGCCACGCGGATCATTTCTTTAGCCTGTGTTATATTCATGGCAAAAGGCTTCTCACATAATACCGCTTTCCCGTGTTTAAGACAAAGCAATGTATTCTCATAATGCAGATTATGAGGTGTGGCAATGTAAATAACATCTACATCCGGGTTGATAACAAGTGCCTCATAATTATCATGCTGATATTGAAGCGGAAAATCTTTGGCAAATTCCCCGGCGGAAGCCTTGCTGCGTGACCCAATCGCCACCAGCTCTGCTTCTTTTACCAGTGCGAGATCTGATGCAAATTTGCGGGCAATGCGACCTGCCCCGAGAATACCCCAACGTATTTTTTTTGACATGTTATAGGTTTATAGCTAAGCAGAAGTATCATTATCAGGGCAGCCGGATTATCGTTTTCTTAACTCCCAAAAACGAAGCTTACTAAGCATTCGGATAAAACAACGCCTTTAATTCATTGGCATCATCCGGCTTCATTTTACCCGCAAGTATCAGGCGCAGTTGTCTTCTGCGCAACGCGCCTTCATACATTCTTGTCTCTTCTTCTGTTTCAGGAATTACCGGCGGTACCAGGCGTGGTTTATTGCTTTGATCAAGCGCTACAAAGGTGAAGTATGCTTCATTACTTTCATAGGAATACTGATGTAATGCATCTTCGCCCCATACTTTAATATGTATTTCCATGGAAGTATTAAAGGCCCTGGTAACCTTGGCTTCTATATGCACCACGTTACCAAGTTTAATAGGATTTTTAAAGCTGAGATTATCCACGCTGGCCGTCATACTTGGCGAGTTGCAGTGTTTGCCGGAAGCCATGGCTGCGGCGATATCCATCCAGTACATCAGCCTGCCGCCCATAAGGTTTCCAAAAACATTGGTATCATTGGGCAGTACAAGTTCATTCATCACCGTAAAACTCTCTATCGCTTTTTTTCCTTCCATCGATTTTTTTTTACGAAGATAACGGTGAATGCCGAGGAGTGAGCGGGACACGCAGATTAATTGATGATGCTGTTGTTCGTGAGATGAGATACACGACATAGTTCACTATTGACCATTCACCTATTACAAGCTGCTCAAATAATTCTCCGCCGTTTCCAGGTAAATTTCTTTTTTAGTGGCGGGCATCTTATCCCAGGTTTTCAGGAGCATACCCAACCTCGGATTGCTTTCAAAGAAATCCCGGTGAACACTCATGAAACGCCAGAATAAGGCATCCCAGACTTCGCACCAGTCACCTTTCTTAAAATCGCTCATCTTTAAAATATAGTTGCTGCTGCTGATGTAAGGCTTGGTCATCATCAATCCCCCATCTGCAAATTGCGTCATGCCGTACACATTGGGAACCATCACCCAATCGTAGGCATCAATATACATTTCCATAAACCACTGATATACTTCATCGGGATGAAACTCACACAGGATCATAAAATTCCCCATGATCATCAGCCGCTCTATATGATGAGACCAGCCGCTCTCCAGCACTTTCGAAATCACCGTATCAACCGGTGTAATACCTGTTTCAGCTGTATAAAATGAGCTGGGAATTTTTCGCGTAAAACCCCAGTAATTGGTGGTTCTTTGTTTGCGCCCCTCACGTTCATACACGATATGTATAAACTCGCGCCAGCCCATTAACTGCCGTATAAAACCTTCCAGGGAGTTAAGCGGAACTTTATGTCGTACCGCAGCCTTCAGGGTTTTATCAATCACTGCCCTGGGCGTTAACAATCCTGTATTGAGCAATGGCGATAACAGGCTGTGATAAAGTACCGGGTGCCGGCTGCTCATGGCATCTTCATACTTGCCAAAATGATATAACCGATGTTCAAGAAAATCTTCAAGCCACTGTTCCGCCTGGTCAAAATTGCAGGGATAGCCACCATTTCCGCGGGGGAATGGCGAGGTACTTTGTCCGTAATTCTTTTGAAAATTCTGTTCCACATAATCACGCGCCTCCTGCACATACTCATTCACCCTGGGATGATAATAAGTGGGCAACGGCGCCTGTTTGGTAAACTTCTCGCGGTTATCTGTATCATACGTCCATTTACCGCCTTCCGGCTGGCCTGCAGCAGTTAATAGAATATGCCTTTGTTTACGCTGATGGATATAAAAATCAGTTTGAAAATAAGTCTTGCGTTCATCGAAATACTGCTTCACGTCCTGCATAGTATTAAGAAATCCCGGTGACGGATATTCTTTGCAATGCATACCATGTGCTTTGGCTGTTTTGTGCAGTCTTCTTCTTAACCAGTCATCTGCAACCTCTGTGTAATGCAGTTGCTTTACCTTATGGTCTGCCAGCAGGCGTACCAATTTTCTTATATCACATTGTGACTGTGTGGCTTCTATATATACCACTTTATAATCCTGCTGCAGCAACCAGTGCAGATACCACTTCATAGCACTCCGGTGCAAGACCAGCTTTTGTTTATGAAAACGGTATTGGTTAAAGAAAAGCCATTCTTCAATAATATATATTTTACGATCCTTTTCCAGCGCCGGATGATGTTGAAAAAGCTGGTGCGGGAAAATCAAAGTGACTTCCATACATCAAAAACAAAACAATTGAATGAAATGTTTGATTTGTATATCATACGGATTTAGCCCTTATATCTCGAAGCAAGCCTGATAGATTATCTGGAACGGATGATAGTTTTCGATACCAGGTACGCCGCGATTGCTTAACAAAAATTGCGCATTATTTTTTACTTACCGTCAACCTACCGATATTCGCAGTTGGAAAGCAGTTAGCTATGGAGATGTCTTTTGATAATACGGAAACAGCATTTGCCTACAAAAGCGACAAGGAACTGAAGAATGCCAGGAGGCTATTACAAACCATGCACTATCCCTGGTTTGTAGCATTGGGAACACGTGTTACACCGCTTATGATGAAGATCGGCCTGCCGATACAGGGCATGGTCCGCAAAACTATTTTCAAGCAATTTGTAGGAGGAGAAACACTGGAAGAAACAGCCCGTATTGGCAAACTGCTGGATGAATATGATGTAAAAGTTATTCTTGACTATGGCGTTGAAGGAAAAGAAGGAGAACAGAATTTTGAGCGTGCCACACAGGAATTCATCAAGGTAATTAACTACGCCGCCACACAAACCAATATTCCTTTTATCAGCATAAAAGTAACAGGTTTTGCAAGGTTCGGATTGCTTCAAACCTTAAACGAAGCGCCCCGCCTGCGCAGCGGTATACATGATCACGAAGAAGAAGTGGATGAATGGGAATCAGTGCGTGAAAGGATGTTTCGTATCTGCGAGGCTGCAGCAATCAAAAACATTGGCGTATTGGTAGATGCGGAGGAAAGCTGGATACAGGATCCGGTGGATCGACTCACCATTGAAATGATGGAGATATTCAACAAGGAACATCCCGTTGTATATAACACCATACAGCTTTATCGCCATGACAGGCTGGAGTTTTTAAAACTTTCTCATCGTATTGCAAAAGAACAAGGCTTTACACTTGCCGTAAAACTGGTACGCGGTGCTTATATGGAAAAGGAACGTAACCGCTCCATGCAGTATGGCTACCCCTCTCCTATTCAGCCGGATAAAGAATCTACAGACAGGGACTACAATAACGCTGTAAGATATTGTATCGATAACATCAACGATATTGCCTTTATTCTAGCCTCTCACAATGAAGAAAGCAATATGCTTGCTGCTGAACTGCTGGATGAAAAAGGGTTATCCCACAAACATCCGCACGTGCATTTTTCACAGCTTTATGGTATGAGCGATAACATCAGCTTTAACCTTGCCAAAGCTGGTTATGCAGTAAGCAAATACCTGCCATTTGGACCTATTAATGATGTAATCCCTTACCTGATGCGCCGTGCACAGGAAAACACCAGCGTTAGCGGCCAGACCGGTCGTGAACTTGCGTTGATAAGGAAAGAATTGGAAAGAAGGAAAGGCGCATAGTTATTCAGCACCGGCTATCCTGATAACATCAACCCTGCCATTTTATATTGCTGAGCCGCCAAACACAACACTTCGTATTGTTTATTGCCTGTTTTAGTTATTTTGCAATTACTTAAAACTTAATGCACTAACCAGCATTTAAATAATTTATGCAATCATACAAGTCTTTTGACCGGTTACTGGACGACTGGAAAATCAAAGCGGTGATATTTGATCTTGATGGTACGTTGATAGACAATAACGGGTTTCATTTACAGGCCTGGCGGGAATATCTTAAGCAAATCGGCAAGGCAATGACGGATGAAGAATACAAAATTCATTTGAATGGCCGTACCTGGCGTGATGCGATGGAATACATTTATGGCCGCAGGCTGCCTGATGAGGAAGCCATGCAATACTACCTGGAAAAGGCTCGTATATACCGAGAAATTTATGCGCCATTTATTGTGCCTGTTACAGGTCTTGTTGAATTGCTGCAATTCCTTCAATCCCGGTCAATTCCTATGGCCATTGCTACATCTGGTATTGACATTAACATCGACTTTATGTTTGAGCATGTTGCCATCAGGCAATATTTTACTTTGATCGTTAACTCATCTCATGTAAGCAAGGGTAAACCAGACCCGGAAATCTATCTCAAAACGGCATCGTTATTAGGCGTCCATCCAGAAAACTGCCTTGTATTTGAAGATGCATTAGTTGGCATTCATGCGGCAAAAGCAGCCCATATGAAAGTAACCGGCATTACCACTACGCACCCGGCCAGCGAACTTGCAGAGGCCGACCACATTATCGCGGATTACCACGCTATTGCCTGACAGCGCATTTATATTGGTTGCGATAGTAACTTTGCGACTTATTTTTAATCATCGTAAAGTCTTTGTTAAATGGTATGAGAGTGGCAATTAATGGAATGGGCCGTATCGGTCGCCTGTTGTTCCGCAGGCTATTATCAAATCCCGCCTTTGAACTAGTAGCAGTCAATGATGTGATGGACAGTGATAACCTGGCTTACCTGCTAAAATATGATTCGCTTTATGGAGCTTACCCGCAAGACATTCGCTTTGAGAATGGATTTATTAGTTGTGGCGATCATAACATACAGGCATATAATATTGCAGATGCAGCGTCACTTCCCTGGCAGGAACTGGGTATAGATATCGTGATTGAATGTTCAGGAAAATTTACCAGTAAACCAGGCGCAGAAAAACATCTCGCTGCCGGCGCAAAGAAAGTATTGCTTTCCACCACAGGTTCTCCAGAGATTCCGTTGATGATCTTTGGCTTTAACCAGCATCAGCTAACAAAAGAAACAACGATTGTTTCTCCCGGTGGTTGTATGACCAATTGTACCAGCCACGTGTTATATATTCTCCATTCCATTGGGATCGAGTCTGCACAAATCAACATCCTTCATTCTTATACCTCACGTCAGCAACTGGTAGATACCTGGCACAAACAATTCCGGCGAGGACGTGCTGCGGCAGAATCCATCATACCCGTGGAGATAGACCTGCATCAATCACTGGAAAGATTGTTGCCAACGCTAAAAGATCGAGTAATGGCAATGTCAACCCGCGTTCCTGTTACCAATGGCGCCATGGCAGATTTTTCTATTCAACTTACAGAAAATACATCAGCAACAGAGATAAACAGCCTGTTCAAAAAAGCAGCTTCAAAAGAGTATAAAGGCATACTTGATTATACGGAAGATCCGTTGGTATCAGCCGATATCAAAGGCAATACTCATTCCTGTATTATAGACGGAACACTTACCAGTGTAGTGGGCAGACAGGTAAAACTAATTGCCTGGTTTGATAATGAGTACGGTTATACCAGTCGCATGATTGACTGGCTGCAATACTGGAAAGGAATTTTGTAGATCGGCAAGAAGTAACGCACTTAGCTGCACATCGACCCAATATATAAAAGCAAGTTTAGAATCGCGGGGATGTTTCGTATATTTAAATCAACGATGTCTTGAAATAACGCTATATGAAAAGCATAATCATCCCATTCCTTTTACTGTCATATTCAGTTTTTTCTCAACCGCAGGAAAGGTCTATCCAGATCACCCATTACGCGCTGGATACTTTTTATAACGGAACATTGCTGATGAGATCAGGAGAAAAACAGAATTACCCGCTTAATTATAATACACTTACCAACGAAATGATTTTTGAAAGAGCAGGTACCCGGCTAGCCATTGCCCAACCGGAAGAAGTAGATACCGCATACATTAACGACCACAAATTTGTGTTTGTCAACAAGGTATTTTATGAAGTACTTGCTACCACTCCGGTACCGCTTTACCTGGAATATAAAGCAAGCATATTGAAAACGGGTAACGATATCGGGTATGGAGTTACCGGTGGTAATGTTGGCAACACCGGCGTGTCATCTATTGTAAATGGCGGCAGATTATATGATCTGCATCTTCCTTATCAGTATAAAGTCAGAATGAGAAAATCGTTCTGGCTACGGAGAGGTTTCAATTACTATAAAGCGAATAATGCAAGGCAAGTGATGGAGGTGTTTCCAGACAAAGAGAAACTTATTCGTGAACTGATTAAAAAGAACCATACTGATTTCTCTCGCCCGGAAGATATTACTGCACTTGTGGTAGCATTACAATCTACCTAGAAATAATAAAAATACAGGGTGCATTTTATCGAAGAAATGCACCCTGTATTAACCTGAACAGATTTTTAAAAACTCATTTCATCTGCACTTGGCCCGTAGCTTCCCGGGATAGGAATGTTTAACAGCCGGAGATAAACACCTAATTGCGCCCGGTGATGTACAATCTGGCAATAGGTCATTCTTATTACTTCTCCCTTGCTGCTTACACTGTATACCTGTTCACCATTACGTAAAGTCCAGTTAGGAACAAGTTCTTCGTCGTCTGCTTTTGCTAGTCTTTCTTTACCATCTGCCAGGTTCTTTTCAAAATAGTTCACCAGTTCATCAGTATTATTAATAACAACCGGCGTGTATGGGTTGGCTGCAAAATCGAGTTCAGTAGTATCAAGCGCCATAGGCACCCAGGAAGGTAACTCTGCAATATGCGTAGCAAGGCTTTGAATGGTCATACTTTTTTCATGAGGCTTCCAGCTAAATTTATCAGTTGGTACGCGGGATAACATTTTGCGGGTTGTTTGAGCTTCCTGCTCCATTTCTTTTAGCAACATTTGAGTTTGTGACATATTTCGTGGTTTTGTTATTCAAAGAAAACACTGGGTTTTGACAACCTTATGTCAGCAGGAACCAATAAACTTTTATTTTTTTTAAAACTTGCTAGGCCATAAAAAAGCCAATCCCGCACAAGGCGGGACGACTCGTCAAATTATCATTCACCAAATTGCCTATGTCACCTAACCAGCGTGACGTGTATATAGAAGGGCCAGGACCAAAAACCATCTTTCTTTGCAGGGTATCTACCGGCAAAAATGTTTTATTAATAAAATGATCATTATAGTTGCTTGATTTTAAGCGTAGGAGATCGTTGTATTTGTACCATCAGCAGTACCTTGAGGAAAGATACCGGAAGCACTGAAGCGTTTAAGATAATCCAGCTTTTTTGACACCAGTACATCCAGGCACTCTTTCATGAATTTTGCATGAGCTGCTTCTTTTATTACATAGGTATCTGCACCAGCTTTTAAAGCCACTTCTGCAATAGGTACGTGTGAAGCATCTGTAAGAATTACAAAAGGCGTTTTCATACCTGCCTGTTTTAATTCGCTTACCTTTTCTTTTACTTTTTCACTACTATCACTGATGCAATAAACAATCGCATCAAAATAAATTGACCTGAGCATCATCTTTGCTTCTACCAGGTTTGTTGTTCTTACAGGCAGGGTGCAATAACCGGGTTGAATGAGTTGCTCTTTAATCCACTGGTGATAGGTACTATCGGTGTCACCAACAATTAAGATTTTCATAATACTGATATTGTATAGTTAGGAATAGTGTACAAAGACTTAAAGGGGCGATTAAAAACGGGGACCTTTTATATGCGTATCAACAGAAGAAAAAGCGAAAAACTTTTACCGGGCCTTTCTTATAATTATCGTTGATCTGTTTATTAGTTCGATATTGGATTTTTCAATTAGTTGTTTGGTGTTTTATGTTCCTGTTAGTTTCTATAGCAAAGAAACACTGTAGCAGAGCCGGAAAAAATAGAACATTCTACAGATTATGACTACAGTTTTTAAAAGTTGGCTGTAGAAATTATACTACAAAGAACTATTCAACAACGCCGGCTATACAAAACTCACTTTTCCTGTTTTTTAGAAAGGGGCTGTCTTATTTCTCAAAGACAGCCCTTATGTAAAGGCCACCGGATACTGGATCTTAGAAACGGGGCGTATTACCCGCGGTCAACTACACATTACAACCTGGGTACAGTATTTATTGTTATTAGCACAGGGAAGGATAACGAAATAATTATGAATCACCGGTTTCTATAGGATGTATATCTTTTGCAGAAGCCTGCTTTTCTTATTAGTTACAACGTAATGCAGTATAGAACTTGTAAGGATTAAGTGAATGAGATTCTTCTACAGCCTTAGGGTTCTCACCAAGTTCCATTTCAAGACAACCATTGCTTTGTAATACCTGCCATAAAAAGAGTTTACGGCCCCTGGCAGATCTTTCCACGATATCCGGAAATATTTCATACAACATACCATTCCAGCATGCGTCTTCCAGTTGCTCAATTACAGGCACGGCACGTTCCTGCCTGCTGTTTGTACAAAGTTGCTGTTTGAAAAAGGATGTGTTTGCTACCAGCAGAATTTCCTGCTGAACGGAATTAGGATTCATAGTTAATTGGTTTAACACTCAGGTAAACAGTCAGAATGTTTTCAGGAGGGAGGAGGATTAAGAACGGAATTCAGGTTGTTTAAACCAGGCCTTTACTTTAGTAAGGTCATCATTCATCAAAAGATGACCTTACCATCGTATTTCATGAAATACTCTCAGTTTTTATTGCCGGAAGCTTTCATGTATTTTTCTTTGGGGGTAAATTAGATATTGGATTTTTCAATGAACTTTAAAACTTCCTCAGCGTTCCTCTTTTTCATTCTCTGCGTTACTACCGCTTTGGTGATACAAAGTAACAACGTGGTAAAGGCAAAAAAAATAGAGCTATTAATGTATTAGAAGTCGGTGTTTTTGCTACACGGCGTAGAATCTTTACTACACGCTGTAGAAGCGATCATCGAAAAAGGGACTGGATTTTGTCCTAAAAGGGCCGGCCAATCACTCAAAAGCACTGATTATAGCAGGAAGACGATCAAAGCAACCGGATTTATCTACAAAATAATCGGCGCCCAGTTTACTACACAGATCTATATAGTATTGATTGGCCTGGTTGCTTACCATGGTAACAATAATTTGAGGGTACCTGCTTTTTACAAAACGAAGAAGCTCTATGCCACTGGTACCGGGCATGTTGATATCAAGGAGAATTACATCGGGAAGTGTTGTTTGCAATAGTTTCAGGGCTTCGGCAACACTATATGCATTGTAGATCTTTCCCACATTATTCAACTCACTGATCATTGCAGTAAGACGCTCTGCTACCAGGTAGGAATCATCAACGATCAATACTATTTTTTTCAGATAAGGCACAGGCGAAAGATTGTTACTAAAGTTATTTTTATAGTCACAATCAAAAAATAGAAGTATAAGCAGCTTTATTGTAGTACAAATACTACAAGCTTACAAAACAGATCAGAGTAATTTATTTTCCATGGCGTATATCGTAAGCTGGGCATTGGTCTTCATATTCATTTTTTCGAGCACCCTTGCACGATAAGTACTCACTGTAGTTACACTTAAAGACATCTGGTTAGCGATATCAGAAACTGCTTTTCCTTTGGCAATGAGGATGAATACTTCGAGTTCACGATCTGAAAGACTTTCATGCGGCAGTTTCTCTGTGTCTTTATCAAGCCCCATGATCAACTGGTCTGCAATAGAAGGAGTGATATATTTCTTACCGAGTAATACGCGATGTACAGCTTTTACCAGCTCTTCCGGCGCCGATTCTTTATTAAGATATCCAAACGCACCGGCTTTTAATACACGGATAGCATACTGCTCTTCAGAGTGACCGCTTAATACAAGTACAGGCAACTTGGGATAATATAATTTTATCTGTTGAAGCGCTTCCATACCTGATCTTCCGGGCATGGATAAATCCGTGATGATCACATCCCACTCTTCCTTCATCACCTTTTTTAAAAGAATCTCTGCATCTGCTGCCTCATCTATAAACGAAGAGGGAAACTCTTCCAGCAGGATTTGTTTTAAACCCCGCCTTACTATCGTGTGGTCGTCAGCAATCAAAATCCTGATCATAATGTACTATTTACTTTAATCTCCTTTATAAAACGCCTGGATTGGCGTAGCCTCCCCGACAATAATACCTAATTTTTATGCAAAGCAATAGTTTATGCCTTTTGCAACGGTACGGATATATAAACCGTTGTGCCTTCCTGCGGGTTTGTTATTACCTCATAAGTGCCGCTCATTACCCGCATCCGTTCTTTTATATCTATCAACCGAAGCTTGTCATTCCGGGCTTCTGTATATTCTCCTGCTCCGGCATTTCCATTGGTTATCTTCCATTCTATTATGCCATTTCTTATCCCGATATCAGCAACAATACTTCCCTGTTTTGACCGCTCTGCCATGCTGTTTAACGACTCCTGGTAAATGCGGAACAGGCCGGTAACCATTTGCTTATTCACGGCAATTTCTGCGCCGGAGCTGTTAAAAATCACCGGAATACCTGTTTTCTTTTCAAATTCCCTGCTGTACCATTCCAGTGCATCTATCAACCCAAAATCATCCAGTATACCGGGGCGAAGATCAGATGCCATCTTCCGCACCATTTTTACTGTATCATCCAGCAACCCGATTACCACTTTTACTTTATCGCGTATCACTTCATCTTCCTGCGATATTTTTTTGCCCAGCCAGGATACATCCATTTTAAGTCCTGTGATCTGCTGCCCAAGTTCATCATGTATTTCCCTTGCCATCACCGCTTTTTCTTCCTCCCTTATTGTTGTAAGATAATCGGCCAATAACCTTAATTCCTCAGTTTCAGTCAACTCATTATCTACTACAATTTTTGATACAACAGAATACCCTGATGGTTCACTGCTACCTGAATAAAGAATTGTAACTATGTCCTCTGTATAAATTGTTCCACCCTGTTTTGTTTGCTTCCAACCTGATGTTGTACAACTGCCCTTAACTTTTGCATTTTCAAGATCTGAACCTGGTTTATTTACTTCTATTCCGGGTGCATACAACATCGCGATATTCTTGCCTGATACCTCTCCTGAAATATAGCCAAACAACTCAACTGCTGTATTGCTCCAGTAAATAATATTTCCCTGGGCATCTGTAATATAAACTGCGCAATCTTTATTTTTTTTCATAATCGCCCGAATTGCCTTTGACCTGGTCATTCTTCACGGCTGTTACACTATGCCTGCGTTCCAGGAAGAACGGTGTCACATTTTTACAGCTTCGCCGATGCCACAATACATCAAACAAAGCAATAAAAAAGATAATTCAGGAATAGTATTCAAAGGGTAAGAAACTTGAGAAATGACTGTTTTATTATCGTAATAAGCATTCATCATTTTTCCAGGATATCGTTAATGGATATGAAGTTAAAAAAAAGTTGCGACTTTTATTCTTAATTTTTAAACACCAATGATCAAAAACTACAAATCTAACCCGGCATTTTACCCTAAAATTTTTCCTTAAAAAACTAATATTGCAGTCTTATTTCATTACAGATGTTAAGCATAGAATTAAAGCAACTCAGGTTTCACGCCTATCATGGTTTATATAGGGAAGAAAAAGTACTTGGTGCCGATTTTGAGGTAGATGTGACTGTTCATCATTATCCGAATGCATTTCCTGTTTTGCATCTACAGGATACGATTGATTACACTGTTGTTTACAGCATTGTAAAAAAGCATATGGACCAGCCGGCAGAACTGCTGGAAACCCTGGCAATGCGGATGGCGCATGAAATATTTTCAAAATTTTCACACGTAGAAGAAATAAATATTTATATCAGGAAACTCAATCCTCCTATTATTGCATTCCGGGGAGAACTGGGTGTTCGTTACCAATTAAACAAAGAACGTTACCTGGCCACTTCCGGTTTATAAAAATTCTGTTATGAAAAAATGGTTATCCTTTATAGCATTATGTATTTCGATGGTGGTTGCGCAGGCACAGGATGTAAATGTGTTGTTGAAAGAAGCCGATAACCTGGAAAAACAACTAAAGGAAAATGCTGCGCTGGATAAATATAAACAGGTAGCGTTGGTAGATCCCGGCAACGTTACAGCCCTGGTGAAATGTGCAGAACTGAATGCATCCATCGGTAGCCGGCAAACAGATAAAAACAGCCGTAACCTTAATTACCTGACCTGTGCAGACTATGCCAGGAAAGCGATTGCCGCAGACAGCAACAGTGCAGATGCCAATTACGCTATGGCAATGGCAGCCGGCAAAATGACGGAAGTAGAAACAGATAAAAGAAAGATTACCGATTATGTAAGACAGTGCAAGGTTTATGCGGATAAAGCACTTCAGCTAAATCCCAACCACGCCAAGGCCAATTATACAGAAGGTAAATGGCATCTGGAGATGCTTGATCTTTCCTGGTTTAAGAAAGCAGCCATCAAAGCTTTTTATGGAGGTTTACCCAAACCGGATATTGATACGGCCATCAGCTACATGGAGAAATGCAGAAGCCTTGACATGTATTTAGTTGCCAACTATATGGATCTTGCAAAAGCCTATAAATTCAAGAACCAGCCCACCAAACAACTGGAAGTATTAAATAAGCTGGTAAAGCTTCCCAACCGCACAGAAAATGACGCGGCTATAAAAGAAGAAGGTAAGAAGATGCTTGCCGAGGCGCAGTAATTTTTCACTACGATCCCCGCAAATACATCAGCATTAAATACTGACTTAGCGTTCTTACTTGGCGAGACTTTGTATTACATCATACTTGGTAACAATATGATAATCCCCTTTCTCGTCTTTTGCCAGTACTGCGCCATTTTCCCTTGTGATCAAACTACCAATTCTTTCTACTACTGTATCAAATGAAATTACGGGATAAGCAGGTTCCATTACCGCATCAATTTTTTCATTTTTTATATCAGGGTTACTAAAGATCTTTTGAAACAATCCACCTTCGCTAAGCGCACCCACCGGGCCGCTTCCATCTATAATGGGGATATGTTCTATGTCATATTTCTTCATCAGGTCTACGGCCTCTGCAACAGTTCGTGAAGGTTCTATGGTCACAAGTTTTTTTACCCCTCTTGCATTGATGATATCACGGAAAGTCTTTACATCCAGAAATCCCCTTTCAATCATCCATTGATCGTTGTAAATCTTACCCACATAACGGCTGCCATGATCGTGAAGAATGCAAACTACGAGGTCATCTTTTTTCAGTTTACTTTTTAGCTGCATTAATCCCTGCAAACAACTGCCTGCGCTATAGCCGCAAAAAAGTCCTTCTTCCTTTGCAAGCTTGCGCGCCATGATGGCACCATCTTTATCAGTCACCTGTTCAAAGTGGTCAATAACGCTCATGTCATAATTGTCCGGCACAAAGTCTTCACCAAACCCTTCCGATATATACGGGTGAACTTCACTCATATCAATTTCACCGGTACGAAAGAACTTGGTAAGTAATGAGCCATATACATCAATTGCCCATACCTGTATGTCAGGATTTTTTTCTTTCAGGAACATGGCCGTACCGGTAACTGTTCCGCCGGTGCCGGCAGTACATACCAGGTGGGTTATTTTGCCATCGGTCTGATTCCATATTTCAGGACCGGTTGTTTCATAATGAGCCAGCCGGTTGGCGAGGTTATCATACTGGTTACACAGGTAAGCATTGGGTATTTCTTTTGCCAGTCGCTTAGCCACAGAATAATAACTACGCGGATCATCAGGTTCTACATTGGTGGGACAAACAATTACTTCAGCGCCCACTGCTTTCAGGATGTCCATCTTCTCTTTACTTTGTTTATCTGTAGTGGTGAAGATGCACTTATATCCCTTTACACAGGCGGCAAGCGCAAGGCCCATACCGGTATTGCCGCTTGTACATTCTATGATCGTTCCGCCCGGTTTTAACTTTCCTTCCTGTTCTGCCACTTCCACCATCTTTAATGCCATCCTGTCTTTTATTGAATTGCCGGGATTGAAATAATCCACTTTCGCCAGCACTGTACATGGCAGGTCTTTCGTGAGCTTGTTAAGCTTGATCAAAGGCGTATTTCCAATCGTCTCGAGAATATTGTTCTTTATATCCATGATGGCGCTGTTTTTTTACAAAGTTAACTTTCGTATACCAAACTACTGTCTTGCAAACTATAGAAATGAATGAATAATATGCGGTGATTTTTGCTCATTCATCCTAATGACCATAGTTGCTTACTTTTGCTGTGATGTATATTGAAACAGACCTTCCTGCTATTGCTGCTGCGGCAACAGAAAAAGAAGAAGAAAACGAAGCCTTTAAATCTTTTCTTACTTCGCAGGATAGTGCGTTGATAGACCAGGCGGTGCATGAGATTAATCTGCAGGTAGAAGCACAGGTGGATTGTACAAAATGCGGTAACTGCTGTAAAAGTTTGATGATTAATGTGGAAGATAAGGAAGCCAATGAACTTGCTGCACATCTTCATATCAGCCGGCCAGTCTTTGATGAGAAATATGTGGAAAAAGGTATTGGAGGTATGATGCTGGTGAACACCATTCCCTGTCATTTTCTGAATGACAACAAGTGTACGGTATATGAACATCGCTTTGCTGATTGCCGTAATTTCCCCAACCTGCACCTGCCTTTTTTTACCAAAAGGTTGTTTGCCACTTTTATGCATTATGGCCGCTGCCCGATTATTTTTAATGTTACTGAAGCTTTAAAGACAGCGCTACATTTCAGTTAATTTTTTCTTTATGTTTTGATTGCTTTATCATAAAAAAGAAGCTACCCGATATGGATAGCTTCTGTACTAATTCCCCGCTGAACATGCGTTATTGCACCAGCACTTTTACGGTCTCTTTCCCATCTTCACTGCTTACTTCAAAGAAATAAACACCGGAAGGAAGACCACTGATATTATAATTACCGGTTGGGGATGGTGTTAATTGTTTTACCATCTTACCCGTAATTTCCAATATCCTTATTGCTTCAATTTTTTTGGATTTTTGTATGTGAATAATACCGGATGCAGGGTTAGGGTATACACTTAACATATTGTCACCACCTTTTACCTGTACTATGTTGCTGTAGCTAAACCTGCCATCTTTATCTATTTGTTTTAAGCGATACCACGCTACACTGTAAGGCCGCAGATCTGTGTAGTTATAGCTCAGCCGTTGTGAGCTGTTACCACCTGTTGCTTTAGAAGATACAAATGCAATACTGCTAAAGGTTCTTCCATCACTGCTTCTTTCCAGTTCAAAGCCTTTGTTGTTAATTTCTGTTGTGGTAACCCATGCAAGCACATTGGTTTTACCTTCTGCCCTGCCGGTTAAAGGAAGCATACTTACCGGCAGCGTTTTACCTGTTGTAATGGTAGCTTCAGCCCTTGGCGATTTTGATTCAGCATTACCTACTGAATCTACCGCAGCTATATAAAAGCTATAGGTTGTGCTGCCTTTTGCTTTAAACAATATGGTATCTGCAATGGCGCCAATCTCCAGGTAGGTTCCGCCATTTTCAGAGGCGAACAATTTATAGTGTTCAACACCACTGGCTTTATCTGTTCCTTTTGTTTTGATAAGGATGGTGGTATCATCTGCCAGCCTTGCATAATCGATGGATGATGACGGATTGCCGTTATCAATCGTGTTTACCCATGGCTTGGTTGCAATAGCATCGTTATTGTCAAAGATGATGGAAGCGCTGTTGCTCACGGTAGTACCATCTGCCAATCCTTCTTTTAACTGAACGGAATAGTTAAGATAACCATCCCCTTCAGGAGCTGTTTTGTTGGGAGGAAGGAAACCTGTTAATGGATTGTCAGGTAAATCACCTGTATGCCTGTCGATGGTAGTGAAGATAGCTGTCAACACACCACTGGCAGTATCCAGTTTGATCATCGGCCTGATAGCAAGATCATTACTGATATTGAAGTCAGTCACGAATTCCTGTCTTTCACGCGGGAAGCCAAAGTTATGCAGCCCCACACCAAAAGAATTCACCCTGAATGTTGCAAGGTCAAATACTTTCTTATCCAATGTATCAATGATCTTCACGGTTTGCGCAGCAGCAGTAGCACTGTCTACGTTTTCAAAGAAGATGTTATAGTTCATCAGCTTGTCAGTGCCTTTTATATAGCGTTTGCTGCCATAACCTGCAGGGCCAACTTTCTCATTAGGATCAATAGAACCACCGGCATCGGGTTTCTTGCGATCCTTATCTTTTTGATCCGGGCATTTTTCCTTTGAGTATTGCTCCATCTGGTAGATATCATAACCGTCCAGCACCACATCGCTTACCTTATCTATAATTTCAAGTTCAACAGCCGCAGGTGCACCAACGCCGGTAGCAGCCAGTGCTTCAGGCCCGCAATGTTTTATCATACCGCCAAAGCTTTTAATGGTAGACCCGAAAAAGGCGGATACGTCCCAACCGTTGCTTATACCGCCCACGGCAGCGGAAACTGGCACCAGTAATGTCTTCAACACATTCCATCCGCAATCAATCACCGGCAGTTTGTTAAGCGCAATATTGCCATAGGTATACGCCCTGCGAAGCCTTGCTTTCATACAATCTGATACCCAGTCAAACATATCTGAACCGCTGTAAGGACCATTCACCCAAACATGTATCTGTCCAACCTGGTTGTGCGGTAAAAAGCGAAGAATAAGGTTGATATCTTTATAACCACCATTCGGTATGTCTGAAATATAGAAACCCCTGAACCTGCCATCGGTAGGATAACCTCTCTTCATGGTTGCAGGAATAACTTCCGGAAGTGTATCCTGGTTGATATCAGGTATAGTAACTACGGGTACTATACTGTCAAGTCTTTTCACTTCAATCCAGTCAGAAGAAAGCATATGCACTTCTGTGATGCCTGCATTGGCATTACCATCATTGTGCACACGAATGGTGTACAGATAATCTGCATTGTTTCTTACACTCTGACGGCCAATCAACTCAATCCTCAATTTGTTTTTCCTGTCTTCCAGCGTAAATCCTTTAGGATAATGATAAGAAGAATCTTTGGTGATGATGTCAACGTCATACACACCGGTTTCTGCATTGTGAAGGTTTATCACGCAGCCATAAATATTACCATACTGATTAACCTGTGCTGCAGAATCTGTAAATACTTTACCACCACGGGTAAGCTTTACAATCACCTTTGAATCCAAACCTCCGCCATATACATTGAAGATCACATTACCCTTACCGCCGGTTAAAGGTGTATACTTCTCAAGGCCTTTCACGGTAATGCCGGTGAGTGCGGTATCAGTAAAGCTGCATTCGGCCACCTTCTTGTTATAGGCAACAAGTTTTACCTGGTAATAACCCGGGCCATAAGATACCAACGGAGGATAAGTATTGGTATTGATGGAACCATTGCCCATATCCCACTGGTAGTCGTCTGCCAGGCTTGAAAGATTTCTAAAGCCAAACGTATTACCTGTTCTTACATAATCAAAAGAAGCAACAGGCTGATGGCTTACAGAACTATACTTTAGAGAATAACTGAACGATTGATTATCTGCATATACCAGCACATAGAAGGAATCTTTAGCCATGCAGTTAAGTTTGATGGTATCTTTCAATGATTCTCCCGGCTTTACATCAGTGCGGTTTAATAACAGCTTGTTCAGCAATTCACGACCTGCCCCATCATATACATATACCCTCAGGTAACCATTTGAGCCACCAGTGTTTTTAGCAGTAGTATATAACGTAACAGAACTGGCTTCTGCAAGACCAAACTTATAATAATCGCTTGCATCGTAACTTCCATTGGTGGTATACCCTATATGACCGAACAAGGTATCTTTTGATGTAAATGGAAATGCCTGTTCCCTGGCATTATTGGGCTCGCGATCTGAAGGGCTCTGATCTGCAAGCAGGTACGATGCATTATAACTGAATGATTGATTATCGGCATACATCAGCACATACATTGAATCACGTCCGCGAGAGTAGATATTCAACGTATCGCTCACTGTTTCACCAGGAGCAACATCTGTTTTATTGGCAATGATCCTGTTTAGCAGTTCACGACCGGCATAATCATATACGTATGCACGCAGGTAGCCATTTCCACTGCCGGTATTGGTAGCTGCTACCATCAGCCGGAAAGTTCCATCTGCTGCAGGTAGTGTTTTATAATAATCACGGCTATCATATACACCATCCGTGGTATATCCTATATGACCTTTTAACAAATCATGTTCCTTAAACAAAGTGGCCTGATCAGTGCTGTTATTGGGTTCGCGGTCATGCTCACTTTTTTGTACTGTTTCATATTCCAACTGGTAGCTGAAAGATTGGTTATCTGCATACATTTCATAGTACAATGTATCCGCCCCACGGGAATAAATATTCAGCGTATCAGTAACTTTTGCGCCAGGCGCTACATCCGTCTTATTACTGATAATCCTGTTGAGCAATTCCCTGCCGCTTTTATCAAATACATATAAACGGAGGTAACCATTTGAGCCACCAGTATTGGTGCCACTGGCATAAATCCTGACGGTTCCATCATCTACCATTCCTGATTTATAATAATCCCTGGAATCGTAAACACCATCTTTTGTATACCCGATATGCCCCATCAATATATTCTTCTCGTTAAACAACATTGCTTCCTGCATCGAATTATTTGGCTCTACATCCACCGGGCTCTGCGATGTAATGGCGTAGCGCAGATGATAATTGAAAGACTGATTATCTGCATATACCATGTAATATATTGTATCAGCACCACGGGAATAAATATTCAGTGTATCATATACCGAAGCACCGGGTGTTACATCTGTTTTGTTTGCAATGATCCTGTTCATCAATTCCCTGCCACTTTTATCATACACATACAACCGCAGGTAACCATTACTGCTGCCTGTATTTTTACCATCAACCAAAATATGAATAGTTCCATCGGCGGCCATTCCGGTTTTATAATAATCCCTTGCATCATAAACACCGTCAGAAGTATAACCGATATTACCCGTAAGTGTATCCCCCTCATTAAACAACCCAGCCTGCTGCATGGTGTTATTGGGTTCTTTATCGCTTTGTGTAATACCGGTAAGCTTATAGCTAAACTGGTAACTGAATGACTGGTTGTCTGCATACACCAGGAAATAAAATGTTTCTCCGGAACGTGACGGTATATTCAGTACATCAGATGTAGTTCCTAAACGCGGTACATTCGTTGTATTGCCGATGACACGGTTAAGCAATTCCCTCCCACTCTTATCATACACATATAAACGAAGATAACCGCTGGCGCCACCGGTATTAAGTCCGTTGATAGACACCTGTACATTACCATCAGCAGATATTGCAGATTTGTAAAAATCTCTTGCATCATAAACACCGTTTGTAGTATAACCGATATGACCATGCATCACCGCGTTTTCATTAAACGCAAATGCCTGGGCAGTTTCATTGTTAGGCTCTGTATCATTGGTGCTTTTATCAATCAAAGAATAACCAAGGTTATAACTGAAAGACTGGTTATCCGCATATAACAGAAAGTAAACAGTATCTGCACCGCGGGAATAAATATTGATCGTATCAGCAACCGTTTCACCTGGTTTTACATCGGTTCTGTTGTTAACAATTTTATTCAGTAACTCTCTGCCTGATTTGTCATATACATACAAACGCAGGTAGCCATTGGCTCCGCCGGTATTTAAACCCGACACATTTATTTTAATGGTGCCATCCGCGGCAAGAAGTGTTTTATAGTAATCATGAGAGTCGTAAATACCATTGGTAGTATAACCTATATGACCTTTCTTTTGAGTACCTTCTGTAAAACCTGTGGCCTGTGCCATACTGTTATTTGGTTCTGCATCATTTGTGCTTTGTGTTGTAAGCTGGTAGCTGAGTGTATAATTGAAAGGCTGGTTATCTGCATATACCAGGAAGTACATGGTATCTGCGCCACGGGAATAAATATTCACTGTATCCATCACCGTTGTACCAGGGGCTACATCTGTTCTGTTGGCAATGATACGGTTGAGCAATTCACGCCCTCCTTTATCATACGCATATAAACGCAGGTAGCCATTACCACCGCCGGTATTGCTGGCACTCATCATAATCTTCATAGTGCCGTCTGCCGGAAGCAGTGTGGAAAAATAATCACGGGCATCTGTAGCATTAATAGCGCCTTTTTTAGTTGATTTTTCGTGAAGGGTGTCAGCCGTTTGAAAACTGTTGTTTTGTTCCTTCTCCGGCACCTGGGCATGAAGTATGCCCGCCAGTAACAACTGAAGAAACAAAAGGGGTAGCAATTTTTTCATGAGTAAAATTTTAATGGCATGAATGGTTTGGTATTATTGATGAAGCATTGTTTTTTTCTCTTTAAAAGGGCTTAGGGTATTCACATACATTTTTTCAGTTTGTCCCGGTTTAGTAATTGTACATAGCAAAAATGATCTATCTGCAAGGCTGTGCAAATACTCAATTTGTAGTAGATGTGAGCGGGAATTGAAAGATTTTCTACTTTTATAAGAATGTGTGTATGCCCCGGTCGCCTTAACGTTCAGCTATTGATACGTTTTAATAAAACAATTCATATTATTACATCATAATACAATCCCAAAGCATTCATTCACCTTCATCAGCCATAAACTCCCCGGTATGTTCCGACATTATTTTTTCTTTCTCTTTTATTTGCTTTTACAATTTGCAGGAAGCGCTCAAACAAGAACAATTGACAGTTTAAGACAAGAGGTTTATCTCGCAAAGACAGATCGCAATAAACTTACCAGCTTACTTGCCTTGTGTGAAGAACAGTTATCCATGCGTGCAGACAGTCTTCAGCATTATGCGGAAGAAGCAAAGACACTTGCACTTGCCTTGCATGATACACTTGCTGTAAAGGAAGCCACTTATCAATACGCTACCAGTTTATGGAGACAGAACAATAATGATTCTGCAATGCAGTTGATAGAACGTGAATTACCGGAAAATGCAATTACATCTGCTACCACAAGGGCCATGAATTTCAAGTTGCGTATACTGGGTATCAGGCTATATACCACCAATGGTATGTTGAAAGAAGCAACCTCCGCTATTTACCAGTTGCTTACAGACGCGGAGAAATATAATGATACGCTTAACAGGATCATCGCTTATACATCTGTGGGCGTGTTAAAACTGCGCTCCTCTCCCAACGCGAAGGAGGCGCTGGACTGGTTTCTCAAATCTGCCAATGTTAGCAATAACCCATACCATTATCGTCATTATGGTGTAGTATATTCCAACCTTGCCAGGGCATATAACAAATTAGGTATGCGTGATTCCGCGGAGTATTATATTCAAAAAGCGATTGCTACTTCAAGAGCATCCGAGCATCTCACTTACCTGTCGTCAGCATTGCTGGTGCAGGCTGATTTATACACACGGTATAACAAATGGAAGGAAGCAGAAGCCGCGTTACTGGAAAATCTTACGCTACGTAAGAAACTGCATGAAGAAGAAAAATACTCAGATGATTACCAGCAACTGGCCAACTTTTACGCTAACACCGGCCAGTATCAAAAAGGAATAGCAGTAGCGCTGGATGGACTTTCCAAAGACACGATGCCGGAGCAGATGATCAAGTATTATCAACCGCTGGCCAAGTGTTACCAGCTTTCGGGAGATCGTGACAATTACGAAAAAATCTTGCAGGCCTCCATTGATGCAAGGGATGATTTTTATGAAGAAGACCTTGCCAAAACATCAGAAGAGCTACAAACAAAGTATGAGGTTCAGAAAAAGGAGAATACTATCATACAGCAAAAGCTTGACCTGATTAAAAAGAACAACCTGTTATATGGCTCAATGGGACTATTGTTCTTTATAGGCATCATTGCTTTCCTGTTGTTTAACAATTATAAAAAGAGACAGCAAATGAAGCTGGACCGTTTGCAGGAAGAAGAGAAACGATTGTCCAAAGAAGCCATTAAAGAGGCTGAAGAAAAAGAACGCAAGCGTATTGCAGCCGACCTGCATGATAACCTGGGGGCTTATGCCGCCTCGGTAGTAAGTAATCTTGAATTTATTAAACAGGATCAACTGGATGATCAAAGTAACACGGCCATGCGGGAATTGCGCAACAACTCTCAATCGATGGTCGCCCAGTTGAGTGATACCATCTGGGTATTAAAGAAAGATGCCTTATCACTTACCGGCATCAGCGATCGTGTAAAAGTATTTATACGCCGTATTCAGCCCAGTTACCCTACTATAAAAATTGAAGTGCAGGAGCAACTGGAACAAGATCCCGTATTGCTTTCCTCACAAGCTTATCATTTGTTTCTTATTATACAGGAAGCGGTTAATAATGCACTCAGACATAGCCGGTGCCGTAACGTTTATATAAAACTTGAAAGTGATGGCAGTAGTAAGATAACCATTACCGATGACGGAACCGGTATCACAGAAAACAAAAGCAGTCATTATGAAGGAAACGGGCTGGCTAATATGAAAAGCAGGGCACAGCAAGCCGGCTGGAATATTTACTGGCAACCCAATTCGCCACAGGGAACAATCGTTATACTGGAAGGATAGAAACTTTTATTGTTACTACTACAAATTGATTATTGCATTTCAGCACAAACCTTTGCAAATTTGTGATTATGGCATTCAAAATCGCCCTCGCGGAAGACAACGCTGTTAACAGGAATACCTTTGTTCAAAAAATAACCTTGCATGGCAATATGCAACTGGTCTTTTCTGCGCACAACGGAAACCAGTGCCTGGAAGAATTATCCGGACTGCCGCATAGCAACCTGCCTCAGGTAGTTTTTATGGATATAGAAATGCCGGGACTGGATGGTATTGAAACCATTCGTCTTGCCAAATCACTGTACCCCCAGATCCATTTCATTGTGCTTACCGTTTTTGATGATGAAGAGAAAATATTCGAAGCTATAAAGGCCGGTGCTTCCGGTTACCTGCTAAAACATGAACCATCTGCCGTGCTTGAAGAAGCAATCATCAATGTACTGGAATACGGCGGTGCGCCGATGAGTCCCGCTATTGCACGTAAAACATTACAGCTATTAAGCCTTTCAATAACAGCAGAAAAACAGCCAGGTAATGCTTTACCATCAACACTTACAGACAGGGAGAAGGAAGTACTGCAACACATGGTGAGCGGCTGGGATGCCAAACGCATCAGTAGTGAACTTAACCTTAGCGTTCTTACCATTAGAAAACATATTGCCAATGTGTATGATAAACTTCATGTAAACTCCAAAGCCCAGGCCATCAGTCTTGCACATAAGCAGAAGTGGTTTTAACATCCGCATCTTAGCTGCTTTTTTCCAAGCATTGTTCAATACAAATGGGTTATTTTTGACAATTGCGTTTTAGAAAAAAGCACCTCTTCAATGAACAATTCCATCGTGGCGCCAGAGCATCAATTTCTATCCAATGCCGGTGAAATGGGCGCATTGATTTATGCAAAAGACTGGAGCGCTACAGCTTTAGGGCCTATCAGCGAATGGCCACAGAGTTTGATTACAACACTAGGTATCATCTTACATTCCAAGTTCCCGATGTTTCTTTTCTGGGGCGATGAACTTACCTGTTTTTATAATGATGCATTCAGGCCAAGTCTTGGCATCAATGGAAAGCACCCGGTTATACTTGGTTCACCGGGCAGTGAAGCCTGGGCAGAAATATGGCCCATCATCAAACCTTTGATAGATGTTGTAGTTACCCGTGGCGAGGCGGTTTGGTTTGAAGATCAACTGGTGCCTTTTTTCCGTAACGGGAGAATGGAAGATATTTACTGGACATTCAGCTATAGCCCCGTCACCGGTGAATCAGGCAAAACAGAAGGCGTATTTGTTACCTGTAACGAGACTACCCAAAATGTATATAATACCCGGAAGTTGTGGGAACATGAGCGTTTTTACAAGAGCCTGCTTGAGGAGGCACCTGTTGCCACCACCTTTTTTAAAGGCAGTGACTTTGTAATTGAGCTGGCAAACGCAGAAACACTTAAGCTATGGGGCAGAACAGAAGAAGTGATTGGTAAACCTTTGCTGGAAGCGCTTCCGGAAACAGAAGAGCAGCCTTTCATTGCATATTTGAAAAAGGTGTATCAAACAGGTGGATCTTATTATGGCAAAGAACAGCTTGCTCATCTTCATCATCAAGGGAAAATAAAAACGTACTATCTCAATTTTATTTATAAAGCCATTCTTGATGACAGCGGTGAGGTGCAGGGTGTGTTGAGTATGACAAATGATGTTACCGAACAGGTGATCAACCGTAAAAAAATTAAGGAAAGCGAAGAACGTCTGGCGATGGCGATTGAGGCTGCTACACTCGGCACTTTTGATTTTGATATTGCGCAGCACACATTCATCACTTCTAAACGATTGCAGGAAATTTTCGGTTTTGAAAAAGAATATATCTCACAGGAAAAATTCATTGCTGCAATACACTCACAGGATAGTCATTTAATAAAAGATGGTATTCAACTGGCGCTTAATACCGGAAGCATAGATGAAGAAGTCCGCATCATAAAACCGAATAGTTCCATACATTGGATCAATATAAAAGGCAGGTTGTTGTTTGATATTGAAGGCAAACCTGCAAGAGTACTCGGTACAGTAAGAGATATTACCCACGAGAAAAGTCTGTTTGAAAAAATAGAATCTTCAGAGAAAAAATTCAGGGATACGGTGATGCAGGCACCGGTTGGGATTTTAATCCTGAAAGGGCCATCCCTCATCGTTGAAATGGCGAACAAGGCTTACCTGGAACTTGTAGATAAAACAGAAGCTGATTTTATCGGCAAACCTTTATTTGAACGATTGCCGGAAGTAAGACAGGCCGTGGAGCCGCTCATGCGGGATGTGATGGCAACAGGTATACCTTATGAAGGCGTTGAATTTCCGGTGACGCTTAACCGCTATGGAAAGCAGGAGATCACTTACTTCAATTTTGTATATCAGCCACTTTATGAGGATGACACATTTATCAACGGGGTAATTGTAGTTGCAAATGAAGTTACCCGCCAGGTGGCAGCTAAACATGCAGTAGAAGAAAGTGAACGCCAGGTGCGGGATATGGTTACCCAGTCCCCCGTAGCAATGGCCATTTTTCGCGGAAGGGATTTTGTAATTGAAGTGGCCAACAAAACACTGCTAAAGAATTTGTGGCGCAGGGAACTGAATGAAGTAGCCGGCAAAAAATTACTTGATGTATTTCCTGAACTTACAGGGCAACCTTTTCCGGGCTTGTTGAATAAGGTATTTGATACAGGCATCTCTCATAAGGAAAGCGAAGCCATTGCTTATGTAGATGCAGAAGACGGACGTAAACATTTCTATCTCGACTTTGAGTATGCGCCATTGTTTGAAAAAGACGGCAGTGTCTCCGGCATCATGATTACGGTGAATAATGTTACAGAGAAGGTTGAGGCGAGACTATTACTGAAAGATACGGCCGAACGTTTGCAGCTTGCGGTAGAAGGCTCCAGGCTTGCCACCTGGGATATGAACCTGCAAACCGGTGAAATTTTTCATACGGAAAGACTTACGGAAATATTCGGACTGGAGCGGACAAAGCATTTGACGCACGTTGCGCTTAGAGCGCAGCTTCATCCGTCAGACAGAGTAAATGTGGTAGAAAAAGCATTCAACTTGGCCATGGAAACCGGGGATTATTTTTATGAAGCAAGAATTTTCCGTCCTGATAAATCACAACACTGGATAAGGACCCAGGGCAAAGTGATCTTTGATGAAAACCATCGCCCGTTGCGGATGCTTGGTACATTGATGGATATCACAGCCCAGAAATATGCAGAACAGCAGAAAGACGATTTTATCAAGATGGCCAGCCACGAGTTAAAAACGCCGGTCACCTCTATCAAAGGATACGTGCAGCTATTACAGAAAATGAATGAACATGGCGAGGAATTCCTTACCAGGTCGCTTTCAGTTATTGATAAACAAATTGCCAAACTTACCAAGCTCATCAGTGACCTGCTGGATGTAACGCGTATTGAAACAGGCGGACTTCAGCTAAATAAAGAATATTTTTCACTTCAGGAACTGGCTGCAGAAGTTGTAAGGGATATACAGGCAACCACGGATACACATAATGTAAAAATTATCTCTGAGAACAACATCGCTGTTTTTGCTGACCGTGATCGTATTTCACAGGTGTTGGTAAACCTGCTTACCAATGCGATCAAGTATTCTCCGGGTGCAAATAGTATTGAAGTGGATATTCAAACCTCTTCAAATACCGCGATTCTTTCCGTACATGATTCAGGTATTGGAATTGCCACGGAAGAACAGGATAAAATTTTTGAAAGATTTTACCGCGCCGGTGGTGCACATGAAAAAACATTTCCCGGTTTTGGCATCGGGTTGTTTATCGTAAATGAAATCGTTACCCAGCACAATGGTAAAATATGGGTGGAAAGCGATAAGGGTAAAGGCTCTGCTTTTTATGTTTCGCTACCCATCAACGGTTAAGCAGGAAATTGTATAACCTACAAGGTTTGTAATGCAGGAATGCGTTTTGCAAGCCAGCTATTTTTTACAGGGATTAACCACTCATTAAGCAACTGTTCTTTTGTGGTTACCAGGTTATTAAAATACAAACTATCCGGCGTGATAAAATTATTCTGGAAAGCATAATTCAATTGAGACATGGGCAGCAACTGTACCTTGTCTTTTATATAAAAAGCAAGCATCTGCCTGTCAAACATATTCACGCCGGTTTCCTGCTCGATTGTTTTTATTAATCTTACTGAACTATCTGTACTGCAGCCGCTGACACCTGTGGCAGTTTCATCAGCCATTACAACAATAAACTGGCCAAGCAATAACCCTGCATAGCCTTTCACCGGTGTGCCATGGCTTTTCCATTTCTCTGCAAATGCTGTTAATAGGGGTTCTATATGTAATGCTTCAGAAATAGTAAATAAACGGCTGCTTTGGTAGATCCACACTTTTGAAGAAGCATGAAAATCTGCAGGTATATATTCTTCAATGTTTAAGTTCATCCTGCAAATTTAAGAGGAAAATTATTTAGGGAGTTGTAAGCATTATTGATACGTACCAGGCTGCTTTAAATTTAACTTATCACTTAACAGGATGATTCGCCATTCACTCTCATTACTCCATCTCCATTGCAATCAGTTCGGCGATGTCCAACACTTTTACCTGGTCTTCTTTTTCTTTATTCTTCACGCCGTCGGTCATCATAGTGTTACAAAAAGGACAGGCCGCAGCAATTACATCCGGCTTTAATTCGAGCGCTTCTTCAGCCCTTTCAATATTTACACGCGTTGCACCAGCCTCTTCTTCCTTAAACATTTGTGCCCCGCCGGCGCCACAACAAAGACCATTACTCCGGCAACGTTTCATTTCCACCAGCTCGGCATCAAGTATTTCCAGCACTTTTCTTGGTGCTTCATAAATATGATTGGCCCTGCCGAGATAGCAACTATCATGGTAAGTGATACGTTTGCCTTTAAAACTACCACCACCTTTTAATTTTACTTTTCCCTCACTGATAAGCTGCTGCAAAAATGTGGTATGATGTATCACTTCATAATTGCCGCCAAGTTCAGGATATTCATTTTTTAGCGTATTAAAGCAATGCGGGCAGGTGGTTACAATTTTTTGAATGCCGTATCCATTCAGCACCTGGATATTGTTGTAAGCCATCATTTGAAAAAGGAATTCATTACCGGCCCTTCTTGCCGGATCTCCGGTACAGGCTTCTTCCTTGCCAAGAATTGCATAAGAAATTCCTACTTTGTTGAGTATTGCGGCAAAAGCCCTGGTGATTTTTTGAGAACGTTGATCAAAGCTGCCTGCACATCCTACCCAGAACAAAATATCCGGAGAATTTCCTTCCGCCATCATTTCTGCCATGCTTTTGATTTTCATATGTCTGTGCTTTGTTCAAAAGTAATGATTTTGAACATGGGTTGCATGCATAGAAGAAGCCTTGCTATCTCAATAAAACCACGTTGCCTTTTACCAGTTGTGTGCCACCGGGAAGACAATCAGAGACAATGGAAAGAAGGTACACGTAATTATCTGTAGGCAGCGGTGTTCCTTTGTAGCGGCCATCCCACCCTTCTGAAGCATTTTTGGTCTGGAATACCATACTGCCCCAGCGGTTAAAAATCTTCAGGTCAGTCATTCTGGTGAGAGAAGGTAAATGCACATGTAGCTTATCATTCACGCCATCTCCGTTAGGTGTGAATGCCTGCGCAATAAACTTATCACCCTGAAGCTGCGTATATTTCACAGCTACAGTCACAGAGTCTTTCACCACGCATCCGCTGCTGCCTGTTATCGATACATAGTAAGTGGTGGTATTTTTGGGAGACACATACGGAGCGTTGCTATTGCTATTTGTTATATCAGCATTCGGAGTCCAGGAATATTTAACGCCACCCCACGCATTCAGTTGCACATTATCATAAAAACAATCGATCATGTGCGTGGGTTGTATGATTCCTGCGGTTGGCACTGCACCGATCTTCACTTTTTTAATATCCTCCGCCGAACAAACAACATTACCGTTATCTACCATTTCACTCTTAAGGCGGATGGAATAATAACCTGTATTTCTATATAGATGGCTTGTAGTAACTATTTGTTCATCTGACAGATCTCCCCAATTCATCGTGTTGCTGTTACCTGTTTGTTCCAGTATTGTGACAGACACGCTATCGCGGTCACAAACCACAAGATCACTACCGGACCTGTTGCCGTTATTAATTCTGAAAGAAGCTTTTGGTCTTTCAAACACCTTCACTACCTGCGTATCGCGGCTTATGTTACAAGCGTTGCTGAATGTTGCCACGAAGTTATATATGCCTGCCTGCTGATAAATATGTTTGATCTGTTGTTGCGCTACAGGCAGTTGCTCTGTTACCCCATCACCATAATCAAATGCGGCAAACGTAGCGCCTGTTGTTGCATTATTAAACAACATCGTGTCAGGATTACAGCCCGAAAGATTTCCCGCAGGTGTAAAAGAAAGATGGATATTATTCTCGGCAATGGTGATATCTGACACGGAAGAATCTACTCCGCAACTGTTATACCCTGTAAGCACGGTATGAAAAGTGGCAGGTGTGGAAGCCGTATAAATATGTGTAAAGGGCGATTGATTTTGTGTATCAAAATTGCTTCCCTTATCTAATTGCCAGTTAAAACGATCATAGATACCAAGGGAAGTATTTACAAAAGTGATGGTGTCCGGCGAGCATCCCGGCCTTGCATCCTGTATACTGAAGGTTGGTTTTGGCAGGGCTTTTACCAGTATACTATCCCGTATGATGGATGAACTGCAGGAGTCTGTTACAGTAAGTGTAATATAAAAAGTAGTATCCACACCCGTTCCGGCTGTTGTAAAATTAATATCTCCCGGTTGCTCAAGGTTAGAGGTAACGCCATTACCAAAATCCCACTGATAAGTTTTCAAAACGCCGGTACTGCCGGTATTTGTAAAATGAATATTCAATGGTTCACAACCGGAATGCTTATCTATATCAAAGGCTGCTTTAACTGCAGGAGATACAGAGAATATACGTGTAGCAGAATCTGACTTGCAGCCAAACCTGCTTTGAACAACAAGCTTAACCGTGTCTTTAACGAGTACTGTATATGCAGGTGGAATACCGGTTGTATCAACGTTTAGCAACCTGCTGTTGATATACCAGAGATAGTTACCATTACCTGCATTGGCACTATCCATATGAATCACATTCTGCAAAGAATAAGAGCCGCATTGTATATAATCCTTCGATGGTAAAAAACCTGCATTTGCTTCAGGATATATCTGTACACTAACAGGCAACGTGGCAGTACAGCCATTTACACCTGTACCGGTTAACTGGTAGGTAATTGAATCAGATGGCGTGCTTGTTACCACTGCGGTTGTCGTATTATCCAAACCTTTTGCCGGTGCCCATACATAGCTTTGCGCACCGCTTGCACTTAACTTAACAGAGCCGCCGGGACATACACCCGGTGTGGCCGGAGTAACTGTTAGTACAGGAGTTCTTCTGTAATGAATAGTGACGGAATCTATTGCCGCACAATCTGTGCCCGAAGACACTTTTACATAATAAACAATAGTTGTGTCTGCATTGAAATTAAGGCTGACTGAAGGACGGGCGACAGTGCTATCGCTAAGTCCTGAAGATGGATACCAGCTATACGTATAATTGCCTGTATTTATTCCTATTTTAAACGCGGCGTTACCACATACAGAGGTATCATTACCTGCGTTTGCGACAGGCTTGTTCTTTACCAGCAGTTGTACGGTGTCAGTACCGGTTCCGCACTCATTGCTGCCACTCAGTATAATTGGATAAGTTCCTGGCTGATGGTATTGGAAGTAACCGGTTGTTAACCCTTCTTCCTGATCAGGCGAAGCGCCGGGCAGCCGCCAGGAGTAATTCATTGCAGAAGAAGCATAACAATTATTGGTGTCAGCCAGCGGTTTAATGTCATTGTCTGTACAAATAGAATCCGGGGCATGTATCAATACTCTTGGTAATCCTTTCACCGCCCAGGCAAGCACTGTGGTATCATAGCATTCGCTGTTTAAAGAGGCCTTCAACTTTATTTCATAGATACCGGGACTGTTAAGACTCACAGCAGGTTGAGCGCTTGTATTACTGCCACTAACATATACCGGTCTTTTTCTTTCTGTGCAGTTGAGCGAGTCATGATACCTGATCGTCCATAAATACTGGTTAGCGCCGCAGGTTGCTGCTTTAGTCAGGTTTTGAAAAGTAAGCGTATCTGTAAAACATTTACTGTTATCAGAAGCAAGTATCGCAAATGCAGCCTTGGGTTTACCCTGCACACAGATAGTTTTGGTAATACTATCCAAAGAGCATTTCTCATCAGAGATATACAATTTTATGGTATAAGTTCCCGGAGAAGTAAAATTTAAGCTAAGCTCCCCCGACCCATTTTCGCTGACTGTACCATTCGAAAAAACTCCTTTCTGCCCTGTCACAGTTACCCCTGTTGCCGGGGTGATTGTCCACGCCTGGCGGGGATCCCTGGCATCGGCGCAGTTATAAGAACTACCCGTCATTCCATAGATAAGATTGCCATAGTCAGTATTATTATTCAAAGTAACGGTAGCACCTACGCAAACATTAGTTGCTGCGGGCGATAAAGAAAGAACTGCTTTCGCTTTTTTAGAAACAGCGATTGAAGGCGAAACCTGCGCCCTGCCGCAAGGGTTCACAGCAGAAAAATTAGCCACCCAGGCATTGTTCGACTGCCCGCAGGAAGACTTGCTAAAATTAAGCGCCACTTTGTTACTCACATCAGGACTAAACCTTGTTGAAGTAATCAAGCCGTCAACCGCAGCATTGTATACTGTACCCGGGGGATTTGCCTCAAACCCTGCAATATCAAAATCAACCACCCCACCTTCGCAAACTTCTGTTGTTGCCGGCGTGGCCTGAATGGTTGGTGCATATCCTACAAAAAAATTGAACGACTGTTGCCCTACACAATCATCCGGTGAAGGCCCCTTTATGCTAATCGTCATTACACTTAACCCAAAAGGATAGGCATGTTGAATTACGGTACCGGCAGTCCAGGTGGTAAAACTGCTATCCGGAGAAATTCCGTCTCCCCACTTAATTACATAGGACTGATTTGTACTAATAGAAGCTGATTTATTAACAAACTTAAACAGGTAAAAAGAGCCTTTACGATAACTGGTATTACAGGAGCTAAAAGTGGTAAGTGCGTTAAACAATGTTTTAGTAACACTTGCATCTGCATTATCGATTGTTGCATCAGGTACTTTTTTCACTGTTACCGCCTGTGTTTTTTTAACGCTGCATCCGGCAGCGTCAGTAGCGGTAAGCGTCACGTCGAAGGACTGGGTTCCCGGGATTCCCCTGGCAGAAGTATAAATATGCTGTATATCCTTTTTTGTGTTGTAATCCCCATCGCCAAAAGTCCATAAATAAGAAAGTCCGCTTCCTGTTGAACGATTGGTAAAAAAATAGTTGGTGGAAGCACATTCTATCGAATTCGGAGAAACATCAAAATCTGCATTAAGCGCAGCACTTTTTGCATTAACTATTAGTATGATTGATATAGAATCTGCAGATGTACCGGTACTTACTTTCTGAAGTGCAGTACCCTGCCCTACCGTACTAAAAAGCACAGAGGGGCTTGCACCAGTACTATTTGCCGGTGAGCCATTATTAAACACCCAGTTGATCTTCTCATAACCTGATGCGGTAGAGATAAATGATACTGTACTTCCTTCGCAGATATACAAGGTATCGCCTGTTGAATAACTTTTTCCATTCACAGTGAAACCAGCAGTTTGTGCATATATGCGGGAGAAGGGTATACAAAATAACAAGATCAGATAAAAGACCAGGTAACGGAATTGCATATTATATGTTCAGTTTACAATGGGGTTAGGTCGGTAATTCCGCCTCCTTCTATTTTGCCCGAAAGTCCAAATAACCGGCAAAAATACGTTTCATCTGCAAACATGACTAAAAGCTGGCTAATAATAATTAAAGTGACATTAAAATAATTTTTGATATCTTTTTTTAATGTCTTAGAAACAGTATGTCGCTTATCACTGATAATTGCCATTACATCTCCATCCGCAGCTATATTTGTAGCGTATGCCGATTCTTTTCGCCGGTTTTATGGGTATGCTGGTGAGCTTTTTAGGCCAGCTTCCTTTAGGTAATATGAGTATCACCGCCACACAAATCTACGTGCAGGAAAGTTTGAAAAATGCCTGGAAATATGCTATTGGTGTTGCGCTGATTGAAATCATCTATCTACGTCTTTCCTTAAAAGGTGTAGACTGGATTATGCAACATCAATTGTTTTTCAGAATACTTGGATGGTTAACGGTAGCACTGTTTTTATTCCTTGGAATTGCAAGTTTCGTAAGCGCCAAAAAACAAAAAGCTGATAAAAAAGCTTTATTACTGAATAATAAACTCGACCGCTTTTTACTTGGTATAAGCATGAGTGCTTTAAACCCGGCACAGATACCCTTCTGGTTTATATGGAGTACCTATCTCCTGGACAATAAAGTAATACAACCGGTAAGTGCCCAATATGATTCATTCACTATCGGCGCAGGTTGCGGAACGATTGCCGGATTAGCCGTATATATCTACGGTGGCAACTGGCTGATCACCAAAATGAAAACAAGTACCAAAACACTGAACATGATTATGGGTGGCATTTTTATACTTAGTGCTTTTATCCAGCTATACAGGATGTTCAGGTAGTTTGTCTGATCCTTAGGATTGATAGACCGCTATCCGCAGAAGTTAATTTGAAAACACTTATTTTTGCATACGAAGGTGATGGTGTTCCACCTACTTAACCGCCCGCAAGGGATGATGACGCCTGCAAATATTACCAGGTTATTGCCCGCCAGGCATATTAAACATTTGCAGGAATGAAAAAATTAATCTCGCTCTCAACATTTTTCCAGACTTTTTTATTTCTTATTCGTTGGACGGTACGTATAATCCCAGTTTCCCTTACCGTAGGTTCAATGGTTGCCTTGTTTCTATGGCTGCTGGATAAAGCAACCTTAACAAGAACCGAACACCCTTGGCTGCTTTATCTTTTACCATTTGCAGGTGTACTTATCTATGTTATGTATCAATATGCGGGAAGGAACATTGACGCCGGTAATAACCTGATTATGGACGAGATACATGAACCTGGCGGAGGCATTCCGTTGAGGATGGCGCCATTTGTACTGGTAACCACTGTTTTAACTCACCTGTTTGGAGGATCTGCCGGCAGAGAAGGCACCGCGGTACAGATAGGAGGAAGTCTCTCCGGCATGTTTGGTAAATGGTTTAAACTTGATAAGGCCGATACCGGTATATTATTAATGACGGGTATTGCCGCCGGTTTTGGCGCAGTGTTCGGTACACCGGTTACGGGTGCTGTTTTTGCGATGGAGGTTTTATATATCGGTAGGATTCAGTACCAGGCACTCCTGCCTTGTCTCATGGCTGCGATATTGGCCGATATCACCTGCACAGCGTGGGGGATTCATCACACTCATTACAAAATTATTTTTAATGAAAATATTCAACCGGCACTATCCATCATTCCTATTGATTTTATTTTATTGCTGAAAGTTATTATAGCCGGCGCATGTTTTGGGCTGGCAGGTTATTTATTCTCTGAATTATTACACTCTATCAAGAATGTAAGCAAACAGGTAATCCGTATACAGTGGTTGACTCCTCTTATCGGCGGTTTGATTATTATCATCCTGGTCTTTATATGTGGTTCTACCAGTTACCTTGGGCTGGGCGTATCCAGCACAGATCCTCAGGCAATAACAATTGTCTCTGCTTTTAAAACCGGTGGCGCAGGCTATTTTAGCTGGCTGTGGAAACTCTTATTTACGGCCATTACTTTAGGAATGGGATTTAAGGGAGGAGAAGTTACACCCTTGTTTTTTATTGGTGCTACATTAGGCAATGCTTATGCATCTATAACGGGCAGCCCGATCGATTTGATGGCAGGGCTTGGTTTTATTGCAGTATTTGCCGCAGCAACCAATACGCCGCTTGCGTGTACGTTAATGGGTGTAGAGCTGTTTGGCGGTGGCCATATCCTGTATTATGCTGTTGCTTGTTTTACAGCTTACTATTTCAGCGGACAATCCGGTATATATGGTTCTCAACGGGCTGGCGTTTCCAAAACATCATTTGATGATAACTCTTTTGTCACACTAAAAGAAATAAGAAAACAAAGGATAGCATCACTCAGGCGTATGTTAAAACAAAGAAAGCAATCGTAATAGTAAACAGTACCAATATAATTTCAACCTTTTTCGCCTCCTGTTGTTATGTTAATACCAAAGAAACTGAATGATCGTTCACAATCAAACCGAAACGCAAGAGGGTATTGCGCCCTTGTATTCCTGGGATATCTTTATGGAAGGTTACCAGCGAATGATGGGCCTTGCCGGTGATAAAGCTGCACTTGAAAAATTTGCCCTTACTAAAAAATGGGCGACAATGTTTGATTTCGGCGATCAGTTATTCCGGCTTGGAAAAACTGTCCTGATAACAAGTCCGCAGCAAAAGATTGTCTTTGCCAGTAGTAACATCTATCAAATGAACGGTTACAAAGCGGAAGATGTTATTGGCCAATTCCCTGTTATATTCCAGGGCGTGGATACTTCAGCATCAACAAAGCAGGAAATAAGAAATGCGATAAAACATCAACAACCCTTCAATACTTCTATTCTTAACTATCGTAAAAACGGAGAAGCTTACCTGTGCCACATAGAAGGTCATCCCATCTTTAACCGTCAGCAACAATTGCTGAATTTTATCGCATTTGAAATCGCAGCCTGATAAATTTTATGGGTTCATTGCGGCATATGCTTCGGCAGGTGAACTCAATGATAATTTATAAATATTAGCAGTATTACCTACGTGGATTTCATAAGTATCTGAAGCAAAAGCCTTCAGCAAATCATCAGCTACAACAGAAGGAGGAATACCATTAGCGCCGCCGATCTCCTGCGAAAACTCAGTATTCACCAACGGGGGCATCAGTTCAAATACTTTTACATTGCTGTCTTTTGATAATATATATCGCAGCGACTGGCTATAAGAATGCAAAGCAGCTTTACTTGCCGCATAGGTTGCCAAACGATAGCCCGGAACGATGGCTACAATGGAGGTAACATTAACGATAGCTGCCTCAGGTTGCTTTTTAAGCAATGGTAATAATTTTTCATTCAGACCCAGTACAGATAAATAGTTGGTAGCTATTTCTTCGCCTGCCTGTGTAGCGCTACCTTCTTCGGTTATATTATGCAATGAAGCTTTGCCTGCGTTATTGATCACAATATTTAATGACGGATGTTCTGCCTTAAGCTTTTCTACAAGTGCGTTTACCTCCTGTTCCTTACTTACATCACTTGCGATAGCAGTAACTTCTTTTAATTCTGCTGCTGCTTTATTGAGGCGATCTGCATTTCTTCCTGTGATAATTACTTCGTTTCCTTTCGCAATCAACTGTTTTGCAATTTCAAAACCGATACCGGCACTTCCACCGGTAATTAATACGGTATTTCCTGAGGTTTTCATTGTTCTAAAATTTATATATGTTCATTTAAATTATATACCGAATGGTATATTTATAATTAAAAAAATTCCTTGCTCTGAGTTCTTTAATCAATCCATTTGGTGAACTAAAGTTTTCAGATCACAAATTTATACCGATTGGTATATATTATAAACACCGGATTTGTTAAATGATACAAAAACTACCAATAACGAAACCGCCGGCAAAAACCGGCGGCTTTGAATTAGTATAAAAGCTCTGATCGTTTTAAGTCAGCGTATGACTATCTTTTGATGATTATTTTGTCAGAACCATTTTTTTAGTGTCCACAATTTTACCATCCACTAATAATGAATAACTGTATGCACCGGACGCTAAGGAAGCAGCATCCAGCTTTAATGTACCCCTACCCTGTGCAGGAACATTCACTTGCTTCAATGCTTTTCCCGCAGCATCGTAAATTACTACCTGTGCAACCCTAAATCGGGATGGAACGTTATAACTGATCGTTGTAGCTCCGTTAAATGGATTGGGGGTGTTCTGGCTGATGGTTGCATCATTTACAGAAGCGCTCACAGAAGAGGGTTCTTTAAGCAAGGCCTCCAGCCTTTGAAGACGAGCTTCAAAAGCAGCATTTTCTTCACGGAGGCTGTCATTCTCTTCGCTCAACTGCTGAACAGCTTTTACCAGGGGCACAACAAACTCGCTGTAGCTTAATCCATATACATCTTTATCTCCCTGTGGTTTATAAATGCCACTAAAATCATAGTTCAGTTTTTTAGCAGCAGTTTCAACTTCCTGGGCTACAAAACCGGTGTACAACTTTTTCTCTTTGTCTGTAATGGCTTTTTCTTCCTGTTGTACCTGCCTGTTACCAGACGCATTTGCATCGGCATTCTTCATTGAAGAAGAAGCTTGCTTTATGCCAATTTTATCATTCAGGCCATGTATATCATAGTGATAGGTTACGGGGCGAAGCTGTTTAATAAATTCAAGCCCCGGCACATTTTCTTTCAAATCTTTTTTATACCGACCATCAGAATAAATTACATAGCTGCCGGCAGCTTTTACAGAGGTTACAGAAGTATTACCCAACATTACCTGGTTAGAAGCCGTGGCAACAGCATTGTAACCAATTGCAGTAGCATTTGAAAGTGCGCTTGTGTTTACGTTAGCATAACATCCTAACGCAGTATTGTTGCTGCCACCGCTGTTGACGCTAAGAGCATCTAAGCCTACGCCGGTATTAAAGCTGCCGGTAGTATTACTAAACAGGGCATAAAGACCAGCCCCGGTATTATAGCTTCCAGTTGTGTTTGAATACAGTGCCTGGTATCCATTTGCGGTGTTAGAATAACTTGCGGTGTTGTTATATAATGCCTGGTACCCTGTTGCTGTTTGATAAGTTCCGGTAGTATTGGAGTAAAGCGCTTTTGAACCGATTGCTGTGTTGAAACCATTTCCTCCATTTTGATTATATAATGCGGAATCGCCTATTGCAATAAGGTTACTTGAAGACCTGTTAATATATAATGCATGACTGCCGATGGCTATATTGCTGTGGGCATCGGTATTGGCATAAGCTGCATAAAAACCACTGGCAATATTATCGTTACCTGTTGTATTATTTAGTAAAGCATAAACCCCGTCTGCAATATTGTTGCTGCCGGTAGTATTGTACAACAATGCCCACACACCGTTAGCCGTATTACGGCTGCCACTTGTTGTTGCATATAAAGCCTGGTAACCTGTACCTGTATTATCATAAGCACTGCCAGTTGTAGCATACAAAGCCTGGTAGCCTAACCCTGTATTATAACCACTTACTGTGTTGGAATATAAAGCCTGGTAGCCCAATGCCACGTTATAATAACCTGTTGTATTTTTAAACAACGCTTTGCTGCCCACACCCACATTACCATAACTATTATTGTTGTTGTATAAAGCAGAATCACCAATACCAATAGTGTTGCTGCCGGTAGTGTTTAAATACAAGGCCCTTACACCAATGCCTATATTGGAATAGCCGGCTGTGTTGTTATATAATGCATATGCCCCAAAGCCTGCATTGGCACTGCCCGTTGTATTCTTATCCAACGTTAATGCACCATAAC